>ENA-UPTF01000025-UPTF01000025.1-marine-metagenome-genome-assembly--contig:-NODE-25-length-97379-cov-7.574233_pt1 | contig 97379 bp, 86 predicted proteins | sample MGYA00238166_ERZ767019 | MGnify/ENA primary metagenome ERZ767019 (study PRJEB28930, sample SAMN06266391) | marine metagenome | isolation source: Sea water from 250 m depth | place: Atlantic Ocean | study... | reverse complement strand
CAGGAAGTCGCTGAAAAGCGTGTAGATGATCGAATCCTTGATCTCCTATTACCCGCCATGAGTCCGGATCAGACGGAAGAAACTAATGGAGAGGGTCCTCACATTTTTGTTGCAGGACCAGCGGGAGTTTCAGAAGAAGAAGGAGAAGGGATCCAAGATCGTAGAAACCGGACTCGTGAAAAGCTTCGGAAGCTTCTCATTGATGGGAAGTTAGATGAACGAGAGATCGAAGTTGAGGTTAGCCAATCTGCCAACATAGAGGGGATGATGATCCCCATGGGTGGGGCTGGTGATGGGCTCGATCATGGTTTCACTGAGATGCTTCAAGACATGCTGCCCAAGCGCACAAAGAGTAGGGTTGTCACGGTCGCAGAAGCACGTCGGATTCTTATCCAGGACGAACTCGACAAGCTCGTTGATATGGATGAGGTTGTGAATGAAGCCCTCTACAGGGCGGAAGAGATGGGTATCGTCTTTCTAGACGAAATCGACAAGGTCGCAGGCACGCGCAGTGGCCAGGGCCCAGATGTCAGTCGTGAAGGAGTGCAGCGGGACCTCTTACCGATTGTGGAAGGGTCAACCGTGACGACCAAGTACGGGTTGGTCCGAACAGATCATATGCTTTTTATAGCTGCGGGTGCCTTCCATGTGGCAAAACCGTCGGACCTGATCCCTGAGCTCCAAGGCCGCTTTCCGATCAGAGTCGAACTTAAGACCCTGGTTGAGAAGGACTTTGTTCGCATTCTGAAGGAACCAAAGAATGCTCTTCTTGAGCAATACCGAGCTATGATCAATACAGAGGGGTCATCGATTGAGTTCAGTGACGATGGGGTAGCTGAGATCGCACATATAGCAATGCAACTGAACGAGCGCATGGAAAATATCGGTGCGCGCCGATTACAAACTGTGATGACAACTCTGCTAGAGGATGTGCTATTCAAGCTTCCCGAAGCTGGAACAGAGTCGATCTTTGTGGACAAGGCCTTTGTACAAGAGCGACTCGAAAAGGTGGCAACCAACGAAGACCTCAGCCGCTACATCCTTTAACCTTTTATGAGCCTCGTTATGCATAAGCGAGACTTCTTGTCGATCGCTGACTTTAGCTCTGATGAGTTAACAGAACTCCTCAGCCGAGCGCATAGATTGAAAACGGGCGAGGACCATAGCCAACTGACTGGCAAGAGTTTGGCAATGATTTTCCGTAAGAGTTCAACTCGGACCAGGATTTCATTTGAAGTCGGCATGACTCAGTTGGGTGGCCATGCACTTTTCCTCTCTGATCGTGATAGCCAGATCGGACGGGGAGAGCCGATTCACGATACGGCCAAAGTTCTGTCGCGCTACGTTGACGGTATCATGATCAGAACGTTTGGCCACGAAGAAGTTGAAGAGCTATCTCGGCATTCCTCGGTACCGGTAATAAACGGTCTCACAGATTTGTTGCACCCATGTCAGGTGGTTGCAGACTTGCAGACTATTGCTGAGGAATTTGGTCCGAACTATCCAGAGCGAACTGTTGCTTGGATTGGTGACGGAAACAACATGGCAAACTCCTGGTTGAACGCTGCGTATCGACTAGGATTTTCAGTTCGTTTGGCCTGTCCTGAGGGTTACGATCCCGACCTTTCGATCTTTAATCGTGCCGAGGAAATGGCTGATGTTCTCCTTACAAGAGACCCCCTTGAAGCTGTTCAGGGGGCCGACGTTGTGACCACAGATGTGTGGGCTTCGATGGGCCAAGAAGAGGAAGCCCGAGAACGGATGGGAGCATTTTCTGGCTTCTCGGTCGATGACACTTTAATGGGGCAAGCGACTCCAGATGCAATTTTTCTGCACTGTTTGCCTGCTCATAGAGGAGAAGAGGTGAGTAGTTCAGTGATTGACGGAACACAGTCCAGAATCTTTAACGAGGCAGAAAATCGGCTTCACGTCCAGAAGGCGATTCTCTTGGAGCTCTTGGGATGAACAGTCTATTGAAACGTACTTCCCTCTACGAACGACATGTTGCTGGAGGTGGGAAGATTGTCCCATTTGCAGGATTTGAAATGCCAGTGCAATACCAGACTGGAATCATCGCAGAGCATGCCGCAGTTAGGGAAACAGCCGGTCTCTTTGATGTCTCTCACATGGGTGAATTCATCGTCCGAGGCCCACAAGCTTTGGAGCTGGTTCAGCACATTACCGTAAACGACGCATCGAAAATCGAAGTCGGGCAGGCACAGTACTCTGCCATGTGTCTCGAATCAGGCGGTATTATCGATGATCTCTTGATCTATCGTTTTGCTGATCGTTTCATGCTGGTAGTGAATGCTGCCAATCGGGCAAAGGATCTGAAGTGGATTCAGCAGCACGCAGACACCTTTGATGTAGAGCTTGAGGATGTTTCAGAGGGAACTGCTCTTATAGCGCTTCAAGGTCCAGCTGCAAGGGAAATTCTGCAGCCTCTTACTAAGCCTGATGTCAATTCAATAGAGTACTACCGCTTCTCTGAAGGAGAGGTTGCCAACGTCCCGGCGGTCATTAGTGGGACGGGTTATACCGGAGAGGATGGCTTTGAACTCTACACAGCGGCTGAAGATGCTTCAAAAGTGTGGGATGCGCTTCTCAGTGCTGGTTCTTCTGATGGCTTGATACCAGCAGGATTAGGTGCGCGAGATTCATTGCGACTTGAAATGGGCTATTCCTTATATGGCAACGATCTAGACGAGAATCATACGACACTTGAGTCCGGACTCGGATGGATTACGAAGCTAGATGAAGATGATTTTGTGGGCAGGGATGCCCTCATAGAGCAAAAAGAGAATGGAGTAGCCCGTCGATTGGTTGGTATGAAATTAGAAGGAAGGGCTTTCCCGCGGCCTGGGTATCCCATCGTGTCGAATGGGGAAGCTGTGGGCCAGATCACCAGCGGTACTATGAGCCCATCCCTTGGTGTGGGGATTGCTTTGGGTTACGTACCATCGGAAATGGCCAGGATCGACACTGTCCTTCAAATCGATGTACGCGGACGGCTAGCAGACGGCCGAGTGCAGCGTCCTCCGTTCTATACAGATAGCTCAATCAGGCGCTAACGCCTTTGATGACCATAGTCTATGCGTATCGGAATCCTAACCGTCAGTGACGGATGTGCCAGTGGCCAGCGTGAAGATCGCAGCGGATCACTAATCACGGAGTGGTGCGCGACCCACGAGTATCGTGTGGCAGCGCGTGAAGTAGTCCCTGATGAGACTTCAGCAATCACTCGGGTACTGATTTCGTGGTCAGATGAATTGGATATCGATCTACTACTGACCACTGGAGGGACCGGGCTGACGATACGTGATGTCACCCCTGAAGCAACACGTGCGGTAATAGACCGGGAGGCGCCTGGGATAGCCGAGGAGATACGGAGAGTAGGTCGAGAGAGCACACTCTTTTCAGTGCTTTCACGAGGAGTGAGTGGAACCCGTGGCCAGACACTCATCGTGAACCTCCCTGGGAGTCCCGGGGGAGTAGGGGATGGTCTGTCGGTGCTCGAACCTCTGATGGATCATATAGCAGAGCTACTTAGAAATGAAAGCGTGCCCCACGACAAGCAGGAAGATTTGTCGTGAATGACGATCAAGTACTCATTTCGACCCATGACCTATCAACCGCCGGGCTTCTGCGAGATGGTTTCAAGTCTTCCGGTTATTCCACTGACTTGGTCACGCCCGATGAAGAGCTATCAGCCGAGGACGGCGCCGTTCTATTAGTACTCACCGGAGGGGCTGAACAAGGAGAAAATCCCCTAGTCATTCAGGCCCGTGATAAACTTCAGATACCTGTTTTCATAATCAGTTCGCAGCCATTAGTCACAGAGATGAGTCAGGATGTCGATGAAGTGTTCGATAGTCCTTCACTGATTAGTGATGTAATTCTTCTTGGGAGCCGTCTCATTGAGCGCCGGCGCCTTCAGCGTTTAACTGGTATTGTTGGTGAGACGGATGCGATGAGCGAAGTGCTCGAGCGAGTAGTACAGATTGCACCGGTTGAGTCTACTGTGCTTGTTACCGGAGAATCAGGGACAGGAAAAGAGTTGGTTGCACGAGGAATTCACGCGCTCTCACCACGTCGGCACGAACCCTTTATAGCAGTTAATGTCGCTGCGCTTTCAGATACACTTCTGGAATCAGAGCTATTCGGACACGAGAAAGGGGCTTTTACTGGTGCGATTGCTTCCCGTCGAGGACTGTTTGAATTATCAAATGGTGGGACAATATTCCTGGACGAGATCGGTGACATGGCTTTGTCAACTCAGACCAAACTCCTCCGGGTTCTTGAACAGCAAGAATTTCATAAACTTGGGGGTGAGCAGAGTATCAAGGTTGACGTTCGAATCGTTGCCGCCACAAACCAAGATCTCCGGAGATTGGTGTCACTTGGTCAATTCCGAAGAGATCTTTATTTCCGCTTAAATGTCCTCTCTATAATCCTTCCAGCACTACGTGACCGGAAGGCGGATGTCCCCACTCTTGTAGAAACGTTCGTAGTAGAAGCTTCTAATCGGCATGATCGAGATTTCCACGGTATCTCCTCAGATGCGATGGAGATTCTCATAAATTACTCATGGCCAGGTAATGTCCGAGAACTCAAGAATCTGGTCGAATCTATGGTTGTTCTAGCTCCAGGTCGGGTGATACGACCCGAAGATATTCCTGAGGAGGTTAGAACAGGCGGTGGGCAAGCCCTACTACCCGCCTTAGTCGATCAAACTGTGCATTCAGGCGAAGTCCAAAAGCATCTGAAACCGGAACTCGAGTTCGTATTTCGAACGTTGGTAGATCTTCGCCTCGACATGGATGATTTAAGAAGAGAGTTTGAGGCGTACCGGAGCGGTGAAGGTCTTACGATTAATGGTGAAACAGTCCTAGGTACAGTGGGATCTGTATCTAGTGATAAACCGATTGATTCAGTCATAGAAATTGGAGCCTTACCTTCACAGCCGGGCATTGAAGTCTCCGACGAATCTCACGCCTCAGATTCTGGATGGAAGCTAGGTTCCGACCTCAATGCACCTGTCGTATTTCGACCTGGCATGACTATGGAAGACGTAGAGCGGAATACGATTTCAGCCGTGCTATCTTCGGTAGGAGGGAACCGTCGGAAGGCCGCTAAGCTCTTAGGGATTGGGGAGAGGACTCTCTACCGGAAGATCTCTAAGTACGAATTAGATGAATAACCCAACCCTTACTTGATGGTTATCAGTGAGTGATTAAAGCATCAGGTTCAAGCCACCTCAGCTTCTGTTAAGAGATCGTCTAGGGCTTCAAGTAGAGCTTTACGGCCCACTCCAGTTTTTGAAGAGAAGGGGACCACCTGATCTTCATCAAAACCCAGCTCCTCACAGGCACGTTCGACAGCAGGAGGACACTGGCTTTTCTTTAGCTTGTCCATTTTCGTGAGTACAGCGACAGCAGGTATACCTAGCTTAGAAAGGTATGATGCCATCTCCAAGTCATGCTTTGTTGGCTTTCTGCGAGCATCAGTTAAGTGCACCAATCCCTTAAGGCAGTCACTTTCTCTTAGGTACCAGTCTATTAGTTCTAACCAAGAATTTCGCATATGCTCAGGTGCTCGGGCATAGCCATAACCAGGGAGATCAACCAGAAAGAAGCGCTCATTTACGAGAAAAAAATTGATGGTTTTTGTCTTTCCAGGGGTGGCGGATACGTGAGCTAACTTGCTGCGGGTCCTTCTGAGGAGTGTATTGATTAAAGAAGACTTTCCAACGTTCGAGCGACCCAATAAAGCGATCTGAGGAAGCGTGTCAGGAAATTCACCACCCGGCTTGGCCAGTGTCCCTGAATACTCAACAGTTCTAATCTTCATCCGTGTGAATACGGAAACCCGAGATCAGGATTACTTATCTGCGTTCTTTGATTAATCATACTTTCAACCAAAACAGCATCCATCACTTCGTCCATGGTATTGACTAGCTCAAACGTCACACCCGCGTGAACCTCATCCGGTAGAAGTTCGAGATCGGGTGCATTTGCAGCAGGAAGTACCACTCGTCGTATGCCTCCCCTAAGTGCTGCAACGGCCTTTTCTTTGATGCCTCCGACTGATAAGACGCGACCTCGGAGGGTGATTTCTCCAGTCATAGCAACATCCGCACGTGTCGGTTTTTCGATCAAGGCTGAGATTAGTGCGACAGCAATTGTAATTCCCGCCGAAGGACCATCTTTAGGAGTCGCACCTTCTGGAATGTGGATGTGAACATCAATTTTCTCGTGGAACTGAGGGTCGAGGCCAAGTAGGGAAGAGCGTGAACGTGCGTATGTGACTGCAGCGTGGGCGGATTCCTGCATGACTTCGCCGAGAGTGCCTGTGAGTCTGAGATTACCAGTCCCCATAACTATAGCTACCTCGACATCTAGAACCGCACCTCCGACTGCCGTCCAAGCAAGGCCATTAGCAATACCGATCCGGTCACTATTCTCGTCCCGATCAGGAGGAGCATAGGGTCGAGGGCCAAGCAGTTCCTTGAGGTTCTGAGGTTCTAGTAGGTTGGCAACCTTGCGGCCATCTGCCACAGATCGGGCTAGTTTCCGAGCAATCCGTGATAACCGCCTCTCGAGTTCTCTAACGCCGGCTTCACGGGTATATCGTTCGATCACATCATGCACTGCGGCAGGAGATAGTTCGATTTCTTCCGCTCTCAGTCCGTGACGCTTGATCTGCTTTGGCCAAAGGAAACGCGTTGCGATTTCTCGTTTCTCCGTATCCAGATAGCCTGGAAGCCGTATCACTTCCATGCGGTCACGCAGTGGCTCCGGGATGTCCTGGAGTGTGTTGGCAGTTGCTATGAAGAGGACGTCGGAGAGATCGTAATCAAGTTCAAGGTAATGGTCTGTGAAGTTCGCATTTTGCTCCGGATCCAGTACCTCCAAGAGAGCTGCACCGGGGTCTCCGTGGAAGTCTCTTGCTAGCTTATCTACCTCATCAAGCAGGAAAACTGGATTAAGTGTGCCGCTTCGGCGCATACCCTGGAGTATTCGCCCTGGTAATGCTCCGACGTAAGTGCGCCGGTGTCCTCTAATTTCTGCTTCATCCCTGATACCACCGAGGCTTACTCTTACGAATTCCCGCCCTAAAGCGAGAGCAATACTTCGGCCTAGCGAAGTTTTACCTACCCCCGGAGGTCCAATTAGACAAAGAATTGGTCCACGTATCTCACGCACTAGGGACAGCACCGCAACGTGATCGAGAATCCGTTCCTTCACTTCAACTAAACCAAAGTGATCAGAATCAAGGATCTTGGAGGCGTGTTCTACTGATAAATTGTCTTGGGATCGCGCAGTCCAGGGGAGCTCGACAATCCAATCGAGGTGTGTTCGAATGACAGCCGCTTCTGGAGCAACGGGGTTTAATTTCTTCAGACGGCCCAATTCCTTGTTTGCCAGGTCCAGGGCATGAGGAGGAAGGTTGGCATCGTGAATAGCTTGCCCGATCTCTTTCCACTCGTCTAAGTCTTCTTGTGATGAGTCCTTCCGGATTCCTCCAAGGCCGAGGACAAGATCAGGTGTTTTATCTTCTTTTAGCTGAAGTTGAATTTGCCGGTCTAGCTTGGCCTCGATACGCATGATCTCAAGTTCACGTGTTAGCAATTGGCGTAAAATCTCCAATTGCTCGACCGGATCTATCGTTTCCAGCAGTTCCTGTTTGTCCAGGGCCGGTAAGATAAGGTGTCCGGCAACCAGGTGAATGAATCGAACACGGTCACCCTCGGCAGAGAGAATCCCAGAAAGCTCTTCAGGGATTCTCTCGTGGAGCTGAGCATATTCTGCGTAGAGGTTGGCTACGGTCTGAGTAAGTGATAAAGCGGTCTCCGGCACCTCACCATCTGATTCTACTTCGCGATCGGTCAATAGTTCGACAGTGGCTCGTAGAGCCTTGGTCTTGGTTGTTAGCCTGAGGATTCGAGCACGTCCGAGTCCTTCAAGCACCACTCGAGAAGTTCCATCCGGTAGAGCTGTAATCTGAACGATTCGAGCGATTGTTCCTATTCGAAATAGGTCTCCACTTCCGGGATCATCGATTGCCGAGTCTCGTTGGGTAACGAGCAGGACTAGATCCCTGTCTAAACCTGCTTCCTCAAGGGCTGTGACAGAGCGACTACGTCCTATTAGTAGAGGTAGAACGGAATAGGGGAAGAAGACGAGGTCTCGGAGTGCGATTACCGGTAGACGGTTAGGTACCTCAACTTGATCTTCAGCCCGGATGAGCTTTGCCATTCTTTGGCTCGAGTGCGCGAGAGGGTTTGCTTGGGGCCTATCGTACACATTCGATCGTGCTCACAACAGAGATGCTTCGAAGGGATCCTTCAACATCAGATAAGCGTCGCCTAGGCGACATGTTTTTCTCTAAGATCCAGCTGCTGAATGGCTCTTGAGATGAATTTGCAGTTCGTGCTGACTCTACGCTTCTAGCTTTTGTTCCTCAGGGTTTAGTAATAGAAGCGGAGCTGTGCCCTGTTCAACACATTCCGAAGTGATAACCACTTCGCTAACGTCTGCCCGTGATGGGATCTCAAACATCAGGTCCCTCATAATACTTTCAATGATTGAGCGGAGACCCCGTGCCCCTGTCCCCCTCTCTAACGCTTTACGTGAAATAGCTTTGATCGCCTTTCGATCAAAAGTAAGACCAACGCCTTCAAGTTCGAACATCTTTTGGTATTGCTTTACCAACGCATTCTTGGGCTCTTCAAGGATGCGTTCAAGAGCTTCCGCATCAAGTTCTTCCAGGTGCACACCTACGGGCAGCCGTCCAACCAATTCTGGGATCAACCCGTACCGCTGCAAATCCTCTGGCTCGACCCAACGCATGATGTCATCATCATCTGTCTTCTCAAGCTCTTCACCGGTGAAGCCAATCTGCCTCTTTCCTAGACGAGCTTCGACAATCTTCTCAAGTCCATCGAATGCACCTCCACAGATAAACAGGATATTTCGTGTATCCACCTGAATATATTCCTGTTGCGGATGCTTCCGGCCTCCTTGTGGAGGCACTGATGCTATAGTGCCCTCGAGTATCTTCAGAAGCGCTTGCTGGACACCCTCACCAGAGACGTCTCGGGTAATTGATGGATTCTCAGATTTCCGTGCGATTTTGTCCATCTCATCAATGTAGACGATCCCCCGCTCACACTCGGAAACATTAAAGTCAGCTGCTTGGAGGAGTCGCACGAGGATGTTTTCTACATCTTCACCGACATAACCTGCTTCAGTCAGTGTCGTCGCATCTGCAATGGTGAACGGCACATGGAGCATTCGGGCAAGTGTTTGCGCAAGTAATGTTTTCCCTACTCCTGTTGGTCCAATAAGAAGAATATTTGCTTTCTCGATCTCAACCTCATCGAGTACACCATGATGGTTTACTCGTTTGTAATGATTGTAGACCGAGACCGCTAAAGATTTCTTCGCAGCTTCCTGACCTATGACGTATTGGTCCAGTGTAGATTTAATTTCTTCTGGAGTTGGGCTAGGGATTGCTTTCTCGCTAGTCGCGCGCTCGTCCTCTTCAGCTAGTATTTCGTTACAGAGTGAAATACACTCGTTACAGATATAGACGTTTGGCCCACTGATAAACTTCTTAACAGTTTCTTTATCTTTGCCGCAGAAACTGCAGCGAAGGTTCTTATCACTTGTCATTGGCTACGCACCTCTCAGAATCTGATCTCTAAAGAGTCTTCAGTCGCTACTTTCTGAGTCCGAGGATTTAACAGTTTCTGTTTGAACTGGACCTTCTATGACTTGGTCAATGAGCCCATATTCGACCGCTTCCTGCGGGCTCATGAAACGATCCCGATCTGCATCTTTCTGGATTGTTTCCACTGGTTGCCCTGTGTGCTTTGCAATCAGAAGGTTCAGCTTCTCACGGATGTGCAAGATTTCTTGTGCAGCAATCTCTATGTCTGCAGCTGTGCCCTGAGATCCTCCTGAAGGCTGATGAATCATAATACGGGAGTTTGGCAGTGCACTGCGTTTTCCCTTAGCTCCAGCCGACAAAAGCACTGCTCCCATTGAAGCTGCCATTCCTACGCAGAATGTTGAAACGGGCGCGCGCAGGTGTTGCATTGTGTCATAGATTGCCATCCCTGAGTAAACTCCGCCTCCCGGGGAGTTGATGTACATGAAGATGTCACGCTCCGGGTCTTCAGCATCCAGAAAAAGCAGTTGAGCCACGATGATATTGGCCACATTGTCATCGATGCCACTCCCCAGGAAAATGATTCGGTCCATGAGTAGACGACTAAAAATGTCGTAGCTGCGCTCGCCTCGGCTGGTCCGTTCAATCACATAGGGAGGATATATAGACATGGTTTTTCTCTCTGACAGTGCCGTTAGGCTGCTGTACCGTCGGTGATTTGTGACTGGTTCTCTATAAAGGAAAAAATCTTTTTCTCGGTGAGCTCTCGTTTCAGCATATCGAGTCGACCGGATTTTTGAAGGTTCGTGTAAACATCTTCTACTGTAGTGTTATTCGCTTCTGCGATTTCTGCGATTTGAGCATCAATTTCATCGTCGTTTGCCGTTAACGACTGAGTATCGGCGATCTCGTCTAAGATAAGAATACGCTTTACCGCTTTCTCAGCTTCTGGTCGAATTGAATCTTGCACATCCTTGAGCTTGTCAGGTTCTAGGTTTTTTGACTCTTCGCCAACAGCTGCATCTATATAGCGGTCTACCATTGAGACTGGAACATCAAAGGGATTAGCCTCAATCAAAAGATCGAGTAGACGACCCCTCACTACCGCTTCAGCCTGATTGCCGGCTTCTTTCTGTAGGTCCTCTCGTACACCTGACTTCAGATCATCTAGTGTTTCGAATTCACCAGCCTGTTTGGCAAGATCATCCCCTAATTCGGGCAGTTCTAATTCCTTGCGGCCCAAAACCGTAAGCTCGATACGCTCTAGGTCTCCTCTGCGGTCCTCGTCTGGGAAATCATCGGGAAAAGAGATGTCAAACTCTCCTTTCCCATTCAGTTCAAGACTCTTGATCGCTACTTCAATGTCAGGAAGAGCGTCTCCTTGGCCTAAGATGAATTCGTATTCCCGGCCTTCATCTGATTGATCATCATCCAATCTTCTGATGTTTACGGAGACAAGATTGCCGTCTTCCGGAAGACCTGTTTCTATAGGCTTCCAAGCACCGTTCTGCTCTCTAATCCGGTCCAGCACTTTATCTATGTGGTCCTCTGTGACTTCAGTAACGGGTCGCTCAACAGCGAATCCCCCCAGACGGCTGATCTCTATCTCCGGGTGAATGTCAAAAACGATCGAGAATACCAGGTCTTCTTCTGGTCTATAATTGATGTTCTCAATCTCGCCTTCACTTATTGGACGGAGTTCCTTCAAGGCCAGTGCCTTCTTGTATGCTTCACTGACTAGGTTGTCCAAAGCTTCCTGTCGTAATGATCCCCCAAATCTGGATTCGATCACTTGCCTCGGAACTTTGCCTTTTCTAAAGCCTTTAAGTCGTGCACGAGAGGCAAGCTTCTCAGCAGCACGTGCTTCCTCTTTGCGCACAACATCTGCTGGAACTGTAACCTCCATGCTACGGCGCCAGTTCTCTTTCTCCTCTAGGGAGATCACAAGGCTGGAAGCGTCTAAACTCATAGGTCTCTATCGTAAATTCACTAGGTGGCAGAGTGCGAAAGGGGGGACTCGAACCCCCACGGCCTAAGGCCACGGGATCCTAAATCCCGCGCGTCTGCCAATTCCGCCACTTTCGCAGGCGAAAGACAAGATAAAACCGGTGCTGAGAATCGTTCAACGGAAGAGCTTCTATGATCTGGTAAAGGGGCTCACACAAAGCAAGAAGCAGAGGCGCCTCTGGCGCCCCTGCTTTTCTCGCTACGGTAATCGTTTAATTGGGCATGCGAACATTTACCACACGTCCCGTTCCATCTCGATTCTCAAAGTGGAGTGAGACGATTTCACCCTCTTCGACCGCATCGAGCGCGTCACGCACATCTTCGGGTATAGTGATGTCTGAATCGTTCACCTGAATCAACTTATTGCCTACATATTGCCCCACCCCTCTCCGCTGAGCCGGGCTTCCTCGTGTAACCTGAGTTAGCACGACACCCCCGGCTTCAGAGAACCTTAATTCAGCCGCCAGTTCCTGATCTAGCTCTTCCACATTGATACCCAAGCGTTCTTCGGAGTGGACTGTTCGCTCTGAAACGTTTGTGGGTGAGTTATTGATGGGAGCTTCATCAAGTTGAATGGCCACGTCTATGGGACCGCCATCCCGATAAACAGTGAGGCCGACTCGGTCACCAGGTCGGTGCTGAGCAATTTGTGCCTGCAGCTCCGCAACGTAACCGACTGCTTTACCATCCAAAGCTACGATTACATCCTCAGGCTCAAGGCTTCCACTGGCTGGTCCTTCCGGATCTACAGCCTGAACTAGGATTCCGGAGACGGAAGGTAGTCCGTATACCTCAGCGTCTTCCGCTGTGGCTGTGATAATTTCTACGCCAATTCTTGGTCGCTTCACAGAACCATATTCAACCAGATCTTCCATCACACGGCGAGCAAGATTGATTGGGATAGCGAATCCGTATCCCTGGTAGGCTCCAGTCGTAGAGGCGATTGCAGAGTTTATGCCTACTGCTTGACCGTTGAGGTTCACCATCGGCCCACCCGAATTTCCTGGGTTAATAACCGCATCGGTTTGAAGAAAGTCTTCAATTGCCCAGCGAGAAGCTTGATCACCGAATCTCGGGTCGGAGCGCAGTTCGTTCTGAAGGAGCTGCAGTGGCCGACCACGTGCGCTAATGATCCCAGCCGTGACAGTGAAATCAAGAGACGCAGAATTGCCGAATCCAGGGTTGCCAATTGCGAGGATCCACTCTCCCACTTTTACGTTGTCAGAATTACCAAAAGAAAGTGCTGGAAGAGGTTCGCCTGCATTGACTTTTATGAGAGCTACATCAGTGAAAGGGTCAGTTCCGATAATTTCTGCATCGAAATATCGCCGGTCAGGGAAGTAGACCTTAACCTCATCCGCTCCTTCCACGACATGGTTGTTGGTAAGAATATATCCGTCCGTAGAGACCACGAATCCGCTGCCTCCCGCGACTTGCCCTTGCGACGGAGGCTGGTTTTGCCCTTCTGGTGAATCAAAGAAGCGCCGGAATGCATCAGGAATTTCCTGGTTAGTAGCCGTCACGGGTCTACGAGCTTCTATCCGTACCACCGCGGGCGTCACCGCATCCGCAAGATTTGTGAATGCTTGGCTGAGATCTAGTGCCGGCTGAACTGCTTCCGGGGATATTTGCGCTGTCTCAGCAATGACGGGCATCGCATAGGACTTACTCGTCCATCCGAGCCCACTGGTAATGGCAAGTCCGACTAGGAAGGCGATAGCGCTATAAAGTGCCACCTTAACCTTCGCACGAAGGGGGTCGTACATCTTAGCTCCTTCCGAAATCAATCATCAGTGTTACCAAGGCCCGCCTAAGCAAACCGGATGCCATACCTACACGTAAAGACCCTAGGTAGATCCAAGTTCCATTCACTTTTCCAGATCTCCCTAGAAAATGTTGAAACCTCTGAATCCGCTAGCCCTTTATCTGTAAAGCCGTATGGATTCTATGTAAGGTAAGGTGTTGTGGCTCAGTTCTCCTCCTCCACGATTTCATAATCAGCTTCGACCACATCTTCATCAGTATCAGCCTGTGTTTCACCTGTACTTCCTTCCTCTGGATTTGTTTCTTCATCCCCAGCTTCAGAAGCTTGAGCTTGATACATCTCTTGCCCGGCTGTGCTGAATGCCTGCATCAGTTCATCCCGTGCAGTGCTAAGTGTGTCGGTATTGTCTCCCTTGAGAGCTTCCTTGGCCTGCTCAAGTGCCGATTCAAGACGATTCTTCGTCGCTTCATCAACCTTGTCGCCCCACTCACCCGAATCTTTTTCAACCTGGTAGACGAGCGAGTCGAGCTGATTACGAGCCTCCACCTTGTCCCGATTTTCTTCATCTTCCGAAGCATGTGCCTCGGCGTCCTGAACCATCCGATCAATCTCGGTATCGGATAACCCACTCGATGCTTCAATCCGTATTTCCTGTTCTTTACCTGTAGCACGATCCTTTGCGGATACGTTCAGGATCCCATTTGCATCAATGTCAAAAGTGACTTCCACTTGAGGCATCCCTCTTGGTGCTGGTGGAATACCCGTGAGTTGGAACTTGCCTATCGTTTTATTATCGATGGCCATTTTCCGTTCACCTTGGAGCACATGGATCTCGACTGTTGTCTGATTATCCTCCGCAGTGGAGAAAACTTCTGCTTTCTTGGTTGGAATAGTTGTGTTTCGTTCAATAAGGGTCGTCCGGATCCCTCCGAGCGTCTCAATACCTAGAGACAGCGGTGTCACATCAAGCAGGAGGACGTCTGTGACTTCCCCAGCGAGGATACCGCCCTGTATCGCAGCACCCACTGCTACGACTTCATCTGGGTTTACACCCCGGTGAGGTTCCTTCCCAAAGAAGTCCTTGACGATTTCCTGGACCTTTGGGATACGGGTTGATCCTCCCACGAGAATCACTTCATCAATGTCATTTGTTGTCAGACCAGCATCCGCTAGTGCCTTCTTCATAGGCTCAATCGTGCGCTGGTTAAGATCTTCAACGAGCTGCTCAAATTTAGCTCTTGAAAGTGTGTAGTTCAGGTGCTTAGGACCGTCTTGGCTTGCTGTGATGAATGGAAGATTTATGTCTGATGACATAGTCGTTGAGAGTTCCATTTTCGCTTTCTCTCCAGCTTCCTTAAGCCGTTGAAGCGCCATTGGATCTTGAGACAAGTCGATGCCCTGATCACGCTTGAACTCATCTACGAGCCAGGTGATGATCCTCTGGTCGTAATCATCACCCCCTAGGTGCGTATCACCGTTTGTTGACTTGACCTCGAATACCCCATCACCCAATTCCAAGATCGAGATATCATAAGTACCCCCACCCAAATCAAAGACGGCAATTTTCTCCTCAGACTGCTTTTCTAAACCGTACGCTAATGCGGCAGCAGTGGGTTCATTAACAATTCGGAGCACTTCGAGACCGGCAATCTTTCCTGCATCCTTCGTAGCTTGTCGTTGATCATCATTGAAGTACGCAGGGACCGTTACGACAGCTTGGTTCACCTTAGTTCCCAGGTAGTCCTCCGCAGTTTGTCGCATTTTCTGAAGAACCATGACACTGATTTCGGGTGGGCTGAACGTCTCGTTTTCTGCATTCGGGATCGTGACCTGCACCCTGCCGCTAGAGTCAGGACCGACTTTGTAAGGAACGAGCTTCTCTTCCTCAGAGACCTCGACATGCTTTCGGCCCATGAACCGCTTAATTGAAAAGATCGTGTTTTCAGGATTTGTGATTGCCTGGCGTCGTGCTACCTGACCTACCAGACGCTCACCCTCTTTCGTAAATGCCACCACAGATGGGGTTGTCCTCCCACCTTCTGAGTTCGGGATTACCACCGGCTCGCCACCTTCCATAACTGCGACGACAGAATTGGTTGTACCTAGATCAATCCCAATGACTTTACTCATATTCTCCTCAATATCCGCTGTTAGGCGTTCTTTTATCTCAGTTCTGTTAGTGCAATAGCTATGCCGTAAAACTTCAGTAATTACACGCCGCTTTGGCTGGGTTTACCGCGGCTAACTGCCATAATGGCACCCTTTTGTTGCCTGGCATGATTAAAGCTGGGAAGGAACTGCGGTGCGAGATCGCGTGACGGCAAACCATGATCTCTCTGCGTTGGTTGTTGTTGGTTCGGTGTTGTTCCAATGATATTGGGTCTGGTTTACGCTTATCCGAGAAGATGATCACCCGAATGAAGCCACCAGGGCCAGCCGTTGCCGTCCTATGGGTAACAGCAGCGACTCTGATCTTGACGGGTGCGTGGCAAAGTATGGGAGCAGAGATTGCTCCCTATCCTTCTTCGGTGACGCAGACAACTTCCCAGGCCGTGAACCAGATTTCTGTTCCGGAGGGATCCCTCGACTTACCCCTAATAGAACGTCTACGGTCAATCCTAGGCCTTGCCTTCCTCGTAGCCCTTGCCTGGGTGCTGAGTGTTAACCGAAAGAATGTTGCTTGGCGAATCGTGATTTGGGGTATTTCTCTCCAGGTTCTATTTGCGTTCTTCATCTTAAGAACGGATATCGGGGCTGATTTCTTCGATGTGATTAATAGCGTAATGGTTGCCCTTCTCAGTTTTACTGTAGATGGCGCCAGTTTTATTTTCGGAAACTTAGTGTATGACAACGTGCCGGTGGGGGTTGGGACTGTGGGGCAGGGTGAGTTCACGGAGATGCCCGGTCAGGTGGCGAACACAGGGGCATTTTTCGCATTCAATGTCTTGCCCACTATCATCTTTTTCTCATCTCTGATGACGGTCCTCTATCATCTTGGCATCATGCAGCTAGCCGTGAGAGGCATAGCATTTGTGATGCAGCGTACTATGGGGACTTCCGGTGCCGAAACGATGTGCGTAGCCGGAAACATCTTCGTAGGTCAGACTGAGGCACCTCTCCTTATCAAGCCGTTCGTTGAGAAGATGACAATGTCGGAGCTTATGGTTGTCATGACTGGAGGTTTTGCCACAGTAGCAGGAGGTGTGCTTGCTGCGTATGTGGGCCTTCTCATGGCGTACTTTCCGGATATTGCCGGACATCTTATCGCTGCGTCAGTCATGTCCGCACCAGCTGCACTGGTCGTTGCCAAGCTGATGTATCCGGAGGATGGTAAGCCGGAGACATCTGAAAATCTTGAAGCTAGCATCGAAACTTCGGACGTGAATGTGATTGATGCCGCAGCGCGAGGAGCGTCGGAGGGACTCTTCATGGCGCTGAATGTTGGAGCAATGCTGCTTGCATTCATTGCCCTTGTTGCTCTTGCGAACGGTGTGGTGGGGTGGGCTGGTGGTCTTGCAGGAATCGATGGTCTTTCGATCGAGGGAATGCTAGGGTGGCTTCTATCTCCACTCGCATGGCTTATGGGTGTGAGCTGGGCTGACGCTCCTTTGGTCGGATCTTTGATTGGTCAAAAAACGGTTTTGAATGAGTTCTACGCATACCTGCAATTAGCGGCGACACTGGGTAGCGAAAATAGTCTTCAACCGCGGTCGATCATTATCACGATTTACGCGTTATCGGGCTTCGCGAATTTCATGTCAATTGGAGTGCAACTAGGAGGGATCGGTGGTATTGCTCCTTCACGGAGGCATGATCTAGCTCGATTGGGTCTGCGCGCGATGATCGCTGGATCGATTGCCGCGTTTATGACAGCTACGGTCGCGGGGATGATCCTCTGATCGGATACTCAAGCAGCTTGTTTATCGCAGTTAGTGCTAGACTTTAATTGGCATCTGCCGAATGATTCACGGGAGCCGTACCGCTACCGAGCTGGGGCGCAGTTTCAATTGCTCGGACAACAAATTCGATCGCTCGGTTAACTGCATCACTGAGGTCTTCACCATGAGCAAGCCCCGCAGTGATTGCAGCAGAGAGCGCGCAGCCGGTCCCATGAGTTCGTGTCGTGTTAATCTTCGGCCGTCGCCAGATCCGTTCTTCCGATCCATCCCAAAGAATATCAATGGCCTCCCCTTCAAGGTGGCCTCCCTTAATGAGTGCAGCTCCCGCACCACGCTCGACCAAGTTTCTGCTTGCGGCTTGAAGATCCTTGATTGATTGCAGTGGCTGACCTACCAAGAGGGCAGCTTCATCCAGGTTGGGAGTGATTAGGGTTGTAAGAGGGAGGAGTTCTGTCAGAAGTGACTTCTCCGCGCCGGAATCCAATAGTCTATCTCCGCTCGTAGAGACCATCACTGGATCCATGATATATCGGGTAAGCCCATATTCACGTATCGCTGCGGCAACTTCGCATACGATCTCTTCATTCTTAAGCATGCCGGTCTTCAAGGCATTAGGACGGAGATCGGTCACCACCGCATCTATCTGTGCTCTTACGATTGCTGTAGGCATAGCATCAATGGACCTAACACCAACAGTGTTTTGGGCTGTCACAGCAGTGACAGCGCTCGTACCGTATACCTCAAAAGCAGAAAACGTTTTGAGATCGCCTTGAATACCAGCACCACCACCGCTGTCACTTCCAGCAATCGTGAGTGCAATAGGAGGAGATAAGTGCGTCATCAGCTAAATGGGCGTCCAGTTGAAGTTCAAGCTTACGAAAAGTGGTGGGCCTAGTGGATCTGAGCCAGCAGAAGCGTCGACTACTAGGTCGATTACGAACTGGGAAGTCGAGAAAAAAGGAAGGACTCGTCCTCGTCGAGGGTCTTCGGGCTGTGAAGGAAGCGATCGATGCCGGGGCGGAAGTCCGATTTGTGGTGGTATCAGAAAGAATTGAATCCACAACTGCAGGACTTGAACTAATGGAGCATATCAGAAAGGAGAATCTGGATATTACGAGTGTTAGTGACAAAGAATTAGCACCCTTGGCGGACACGAAGCATCCCCAGGGTATCCTAATGGTCTGTAAAGAAAGGCAAGTGGAGCTTCCGGATGTCCTCCGAATCGGTGGCTGCTACCTGGTGCTTGATGGGGTTCAAGACCCTGGAAATGTGGGTACACTCATCCGATCGGCAGCTGCATTCCCAGTTGATGCGGTCATCACACTGGACGGGACCGCGGATATGTGGGCCCCAAAGACTGTGCGTGCATCAGCAGGTACGGTTTTTCGATTGTCGGTTGCTCATGCTGGAGCCGAGGAAGCTATGCGTGAGATAACGAAAGCCGGAGTGCCGATTTGGGTAGCGGATCCAGGAGCTCCAAGTCTTAAAGTGGCCCCTGACGATAGAGGGTTTGCACTGGTTTTGGCCAATGAGGGGGCGGGTCCTCGCCAGGCTGTGTTGGATGCTGCCGAACACATAGTGAGGGTTCCGATCTCAGGACAAGTCGATTCCCTCAATGTTGCGGTTGCAGGTGCGATCCTTATGTACGAATTAACCAAGATGCAGGAATAGTGGGCGAGGTTTGGTTAGTCCCAGGCCTTGCCGGCCTTTCTGGTCTTGCCGTCGGGTGGTTTTTGAATCTCTGCTCAACTAGATGGCCTCTAAATCAGTCGATCATATCTCCGGGTTCCCAGTGCAAAGAATGCTCCAGAGCCATCAGATGGTATGACAACATACCTGTTCTGAGCTGGCTGATCTTATCTGGGAAGTGCCGTTACTGCTCAGTGCTAATTCCCATCCAATATCCGCTTATTGAGCTGACATCCGGACTACTGTGTGCGGCAATATTCATGATTCACGGTCTCAGTGGTGAGGCACTTAGAGGGAGTATATTTCTATGTCTACTCCTAGGCGTGTCGATCTCTGATGCACGCTTTTACATCATCCCGGACGAGTTTTCACTTGGAGGAACGATACTTGGTCTCGGGATGTCGTTCTTACCGGGTGGCATAGGTTGGGCTAATGCAATAGGAGGAGCGCTAGTCGGCTACATCTTCCTTTGGTTCATCGCTGAAGCTGGTACGCGCATTATAGAGAAAATCTCGCCCGGACGACTAGGAGAGGCCGGTCTGGATAAGGCGATGGGAGGTGGGGATATCAAGATGATGATGATGGTGGGCTCATTTGTTGGTATCTCGGGGGTAGCTCAGACCGCTTTCTTGGGGTCTTTGGGTGGGTTAGTCATCTATGGCCCAATAGCTACACTGTACAGACGGCTTATCCCATTCGGTGTATTCCTCGCCGTTGCTGGTGCTATCACATATCTCTGGGGTGATGCAATGATGAACTGGTACCTTACCCATATCATGGGTCTTGCGGTCTAAAGAGCAGCCTTGATCAAGGGTCTGAACAATCCCGCTGATAGCCGCAACTGAGACAGATCAACTTACAGTGCCGTTCAATCATTTGTGCACCGCACAGGTCACATAAAGGCGTCTGGGTCTCCAAAGATCCTTTGTCCGCAGACGAGCTCGGCTGAATTGTCCCATGGACACCACGCTCAGGATCATTTCGCTTGCCATCCGTCTTATTCCGCGGAGTCAATCTTTCTCGGGTATCCCAATACCGGCATCGCGGTATTCTCGTGAGAGGGTGACATAGTGTTCTCCACCACCTTCTATCCAGGAAGCAGCATTCCCGTCTAGCGTCTTCTTTACTTGTCCAGGGATGCCAGCTACCAAGCTTCGGTCCGGGACTTTAGAGCCCTCTAGAACGACCGTATTTGCGGCTAAGAGGCATTCGCAACCGACTACTGCATTCTGCAGAATAACCGCATTCATACCCACCAAGGTTCGGTCTCCGATTGTGCAACTCTCGAACTTGGCTCCGTGACCCACCGTTACATCTTCTCCAATTACTGTTGGTCCCCACGTCCCCACATGAACGACACAGTTGTCCTGCACACTGGTCCGTGGTCCAATGACAATTCCGTAATCGGGATTGTCACCTCTTAGCACTGCTCCGAACCACACGCTCGCGTCAGCACCCACTGTTACGTCCCCAATAAGCACAGCTGTGGGTGCGAGAAATGCGCTGGAGTGAATTCTTGGCTTTTTCCCCCTGAACGGGATGATGATAGCCATCAGTTGTTATCAGATTTCTGGAGATCAGTTAGCCGTGTTAGTTGTGCTCTGATAACCTGAGTCTCCGTTGCTTGCATGATTTCAATCTGGACATCATCACACCGGAGTTCTTCACCCACGGAAGGCACATGTCCTAACTCTTCAAGGATCAAGCCATTTAGTGATCGATGCTCCAGCTTTGGGAGGGTAACTCCGAGCGCTTGATTGATGTCCCTGACATCAACTCCCGCATCGCATTCAATCTGGTTACTGGAAACTTGGCGAATTTCCTCCTCCTCAACATCGGTTTCATCATGGATTTCACCGACCAACTCCTCAAGCACGTCCTCTAAGGTTACAAGACCGTCTGTCCCTCCAAATTCGTCTGCAACGATGCCCATGTGGATGCGTTTTGCCTGAAAATCTCTCATCAGTTGGGCAAGGGATAGAGATCCAGGGACGAAAAAAGGAGGCCTTGAAATTTGGTGGAGCTTGAGGTCATGCATTCCCTGACTAATACGTTCATAGGCTTCACGTACGTAAAGGATACCTGTCACGTCATCAACTGAATCCTTGTATACAGGGACTCGGCTGTATGGGACATCTGGGAGCCCATCAATAATCTCAGAAAGGCTAAGATCCTCTTGCCAGGCGAAGATGTCGACTCGTGGAACCATCGCATCCCAGGCTGTTAGCTCATCCAGCCGAAACGCGCGTTCTACGAGAAGGTTTTCTGACTCTTCAAGAACACCCTCTTCTTGACCGATTTCCTGAATTTCTCTGAGTTCTCGCTCCTCTATACTCAATTCATCTTCACTGTTTCTAACGAGTGCATCCTCTAGCTTGGAAACCGGTCCCGATATCCATCGTGTCCACTGAGTTAGGCTGAGTAGTCCTGACGCGAAAGCTAGAGCGAGTCTTACGGGATGGCGGGCAGCAATCGAACGAGGCAATACATCTGCGAACACGATTACGATCGCCACAGCGATCATGACGATAATTGCTGATGGCCAACCTTCTAGTGTCAGTACACCGGTAGCAACTCCGATTCCTAGTGCCCCAAGATTCAGTACGCCTGTGATCAGGCGGACACTTGATCCAACATCGCCTGCCCTCGTTCTTACCTCTGCCAGCGCCTCCGCACCTTTGAATCCTTCACTCTTAAGTGTGCGCATCCTGGATTTACTAACCTGGAACGCTGCGGTTTGTGCTGCGGTGAGTGTAGCGGACAGAAGTAGGCAAAGCCCGAGTAACGAGAGTATGATGGCACCCGTCATCGGATGCTGTCCCAATTGGGTCTTCGTTTGGTACTCGGAGGGTGGTCGCCACCTCCGTTACTTTGATCTAACTCCAATCCCGACTCTCCTCGAGAAGTTCATGAATCACCCCACGGGTTGTCCGTCCGTCTGCCTCTGCTTGGAAATTCAGAACCAAGCGGTGGGCTAGCACGGCTGGGGCTACCGCTCGTATGTCGTCCAAAGAAGGCATAGGTGACCCACGAGATGCTGCACGTGCTTTAGCACCAAGCACCAGGAACTGTGAAGCGCGCGGCCCAGCACCCCAAGAGACGTATTTTTGACTTACATCTACTGCTTCCGGTCCGGGTCGGGTTGAACGAGCTAGTTTAACCGCGAACGAAACTAGAGAAGGTGGGGCAGGCACTCGTCGAACAAGTTGCTGTAACTCAATGAGATCCGAAGCTGAAACAATCGGATTGACTTCCGCTTCCTCTTCACCTGTGGTTCTGGTTGCGACCTCTTCCTCTTCATCCCGAGAGGGGTAGTAGATCGGAAGCTCAAGCATAAACCGATCTAGTTGGGCCTCCGGGAGGGGATAGGTTCCCTCCTGTTCGATCGGGTTTTGTGTTGCGAGCACGAAAAAGGGCTTACCCAGGGAGTACGTATCACCCGCAGCAGTTACTGCTCGTTCCTGCATAGCCTCTAACAGAGCTGCTTGGGTTTTAGGTGGAGTGCGGTTGATCTCATCAGCCAGGACCACATTGGCAAATATCGGGCCTTTTACAAACCGAAAGACCCGACGACCGGTAGTCCGATCCTCTTCGATCACTTCTGTACCAGTGATGTCAGTCGGCATTAGGTCAGGAGTGAACTGTATTCGGCTGAAATCCAGGTCAAGTGACTGAGCAACTGTTTGAACCAGGAGTGTCTTTGCTAACCCAGGGACGCCGACTAATAAGGCATGTCCATTAGCCAATAGCGCTGTGAGCAGCTCGTCAATTACTTCATCTTGGCCGACGATCCGCTTTGCAACCTCCCGTCTCATGGCTTCTGAGACCTCGACAACCCGCTCCAGTAACTCAAGGTCATCGCGTTGTACGGTCGCGCTTTGTTCAGTTGTGGACATCTTTCTCCCTGATACCAAGCCAATGGATAGCAGATCCTACCCCATATAGAAGGATTGTACAATCCAGTGAGCTTGGGAAACCGCGCCGAAGATAGACTAGTGTTTTTCTAGGCGTCAAGCAGAGCGAACTATACATACGATCTAGGAAGAGAAGCGGCTTGCTCTTTTTTTCACAAGCGGTAAATTATGCCGGCTCCTGATAGGCTATATACCCTATTTTGAGGTCGCTCCCGCTACCTAATGAGGGCGCAGGACCGTGCGAGAAGACGAACAGGGGGAAGGTTCCCACGAGCTCTTACGAGCTTCGGGTCAGCACCTTGGGCACGGTCTGAAGTGGACGTTGTCAGTTTTATTGTTCATGCTCATTGGTGCTTGGGTGGACTCTAAGGTGGGTACATCACCGTTCGTCATGATTCTGGGCGCTTTTATCGGAGCCGGTGCAGGTGGCTACAGCTTCTACTACCACATCGTGATTGAACCTAGGAATAGAGAGAACGGAGTCCGGTGAGTAACGTGACCAAATATGCGTTCACGGGCCTCATAGGCGTGGCGTTAATCACGCTAGTTTTTATGCCGTTCCTTGATCCTGCGGGTCGTAGGGGGCTTGTGATTGCCGCCCTTATTGCACTACCGATCCAGATTATAGCCTTTTCCGCGATGCTCAGTTTTCGTTCCGACTGGAATCGATTCCTAGCTGTATGGGTGGGTGGTACCCTGCTCAGGATGGGTGTCATAGGGCTTGCAGCTTTTGTCGCCATTCGCCTCGATTTGGAAGGGTTGGCTCCGATGCTACTGGCACTTGCTGGATTCTTCTTTGGACTTCTCCTGATCGAACCAATTTATTTAAGGTCCGAGCATGCAGAGACTTTGTAGATGAAATTCCTCTCTCTCTTCACGGCCTTACAGGAGTCCGCTCAAGCTCACTCCAGTGAAGGAACTCCAGATCTCCAGTATATGCTTCTGCACCATCTCTTGGATGGCAGTGAGCTTGAGTTTGAAATCTTGGGGCGCGGTTTTGTGTTTCACCTTCCACATTTTGAACCGCTACATGTTGGTGGGCTCACAATTGATTTGTCCCCAACAAAACACGTGGTATTCATGTTCCTGGCTGCCCTTCTTTGTCTTGTGATTTTTATCCCAATCGGGCGCGCAATGCGTGACAAATATACTGATCGTGCACCTAGTGGACTCGCCAATGCGATAGAGGCCCTGGTCATTTACTTCCGTAATGAAGTGGTGCGTCGAAACATTGGACACGGCGCAGACGCTTATACCGGATATATCCTGACTCTTTTCTTCTTCATTCTCTTTATGAACTTGCTGGGTCTGATGCCGTTCGGTTCAACAGCGACAGGTAACTTCATGGTAACGGGTGCGCTCGCGCTCATGACATTCGTCGTTGTAGAGATTTCCGGGATGAGAACACTTGGCTTCAAGGGCTATATGCGGACGATCTTCTATGCCCCGCCTGGGCTGCCTCCGATTGGTCAGGCGGCTCTTATGGTGATTCTCACACCAGTCGAATTTCTTGGAAAACTTACCAAGCCATTTGCACTAATGATTCGGCTTTTCGCCAATATGATGGCTGGACACACTCTAGTACTGTCTATGCTGGGCTTCATCTTTTTGTTTGCCGGAATTGGTGAAACTCTCAAATGGTTTGTTGGCGGCGGAGCTGTTTTGATTGTTATAGCGATCATGGCTCTCGAAGTCTTTGTGGCATTCCTGCAGGCCTACATTTTTGCAATGCTTTCCGCGGTTTTCATTGGACTTATTCGGCATGCACACTGATGGACTACCTCAACTCGTGAATTCAACCCGTCCGTAAGACGATTACCTAAAGGACAACACAAGATGTTTACTATGTTCCAAGAAGCTGCATCAGGGATGGACTCAAACAGCCTGGCCCTTCTGGGTGCAGGAATTGGTGCTGGGCTCTCTGTTATTGGAGCCGGAATTGGCATCGGCCAGATCGGCTTAGGTGCGACTCAGGGAATTGCTCGCCAGCCTGAGGCAGCTGCCACGATCACAACTACGGCTATCATCCTGGCCTCTCTGGTCGAGGGAGCAGCGCTCTTCGGGATCGTGATTGCGATCATCTTCAAATTTATCTAAAGGGAGAACACTCCTTGCTCATCCTCTCGGGTCCTCTGCTAGAACTCGATAGGGTCAGGGAGGAAATTGGAAGATGATGAAGATATCTATGAGAGACAGTCGTGTACTAAGTTGCGTACTCACCCTCATGATAGCTGCCCCCAGCCTGCTGTCCGCTCAGCATGAGAGTGAAGGGGGCGGTGGGCTCTATGACATCAATACCGGGCTGAGTGTCTGGACGCTAATCGTATTTATTAGCCTGCTGTTCATACTCAAAAAGTTTGCGTGGGGCCCGATCGTGGATGCTGTTGACGGTAGGGAGAAGGGAATCCAGACAGCTATCGATAGTGCCGCAGAACTCAATGCTGAAGCTGCAAAACTCTTGGAAGAGCACCGTGAGCAAATGGCGGATGCGCGCAGGCAAGCAAGTGAGATTCTTGCTGAAGCTAAGGTAGCTGGCGAGCGGGTTCGTAAAGAACTGGAAGAGAAAGCACGAGTGGAAGCACAGGGTATTGTCGAACGCGCGTTAGCAGAAATTGAACGTGAACGCGATGGGGCGCTAGAAACTCTGCGACGGGAATCAATTGATTTAGCTCTGGCTGCTGCCTCTCAATTGATGCAGGAGAGTTTTGATAAAGAGACAGACCGACAGTTAATAGAGCGGTATCTCAATGATTTGGGTGATGGGGGCGCACAGGCGTGAGAGATGAAACCGTCGCGAGGAACTACGCGGAGACCCTTTTCGAACTTGCAAGCCGCAACGAGAGCATTCAGGAATATGGTGAGGCTCTCGGAATGGTAGCAGGTCTCCTCGAAGATGACTCGCGGTTCCGGACCTTTGTGGAAACACCACGAATCGATGATGAAGCCAAGAAGGACGTCATTCGAAAGGTTTTTCGTGATAAAGCACCAAAACAGGTGATAAACTTTGTTCTGATCACAATTGACAAGCGAAGGCAGACCCTCCTCAGAGAAATTTCCGAGGAGTACAGCTTGCTCTTGGACGACCATTTGGGTAGAGAGCACGTTGAAGTAATTGTAGCTCGACCGCTAGATGATACCACGGCAAGCGTAGTTTCTGAGCGGTTATCGAAGATGCTTGGCAGGCAGGCAATACCACATATCCGGGTCAAGCCGGAAATATTAGGCGGACTCGTAGTCCGCACAGGTGACATGATCTACGATGGTTCGGTGCGGAGGCGACTCGAGGGTTTGCGTCGCCGACTCCTCACTGTTCGCATTCCGTCTGAACAAGTCGGCGGAGCAGCAGGTTGAGGCCGAACCCTACAAACTAGGATCCCATATAGATGGCCAATGATTCACAGCTTCGCGCAAGCGAAATTAAAGATGTCCTCCTCAAGGAAATTGATCGGTATGAAGAGGATCTCCAGGCAGAAGAAATCGGTGAGGTGCTCGAGCTAAAAGATGGAATTGCCCGGATTTATGGGCTTACCAATGCGATGGCTTCAGAGATGCTCGAGATCACTTCCTCTGAAACGGGTGAAGCGATTACAGCTTTAGCACTCAATCTTGAAGAAGATAATATCGGTGCAGTGATCATGGGTGAGTGGATGAAGCTCCATGAAGGGGACCAAGTTCGCCGGACAGGAAAGGTGCTGAGCTTGGAGGTGGGGCACGGATACCTGGGCAGGGTCGTTGATCCACTTGGAGCACCACAAGACGGAAAGGGTCCAATAGACGGGATTGAGGAGAGTCGCCAAATCGACATTGTGGCGCCTGGAATCGTGAAGCGACAACCCGTAGGTGAGCCGTTACAAACTGGACTCAAGGCGATTGATTCGATGATCCCAATCGGTCGAGGACAACGCGAATTGATCATTGGGGATAGGGGAACGGGAAAGACTGCGATTGCGATCGATACAATCATTAACCAGAAAGACACGGGTGTCATCTGCATCTACTGTGCTGTCGGACAGCGAGCGGGCAAGGTGCGTAGCGTGGTGGAAACACTTCGTGAACATGGGGCGATGGATTACACAATCATTGTTACTTCCAATGCCTCAGACCCGGCGCCCATGCAGTACATCGCGCCGTACTCAGCTACTGCTCTCGCCGAACACTTCATGTGGCAAGGCAAGCATACGCTGGTTGTGTACGACGATCTCTCAAAGCAGGCTCAAGCGTATCGCCAGCTTTCTTTGATACTCAGGAGGCCTCCGGGGCGTGAAGCATACCCCGGGGATGTCTTCTATCTGCACTCACGGCTCTTGGAAAGAGCATCTAAACTCTCAGACGACCTCGGGGGAGGCTCGCTTACGGCGCTACCCATTATTGAAACGCAGTCAGGGGATGTGTCTGCTTATATCCCGACCAATGTGATCTCAATCACAGATGGACAGATTTTCCTCGTACCAGACTTGTTTTATTCCGGGGTTCGTCCAGCTGTAGATGTGGGTATATCGGTGTCTCGAGTTGGAGGTGCAGCACAGATCAAGGCCATGAAGAAAGTTGCAGGACGGCTTCGACTGGACCTCGCACAGTACCGGGAGTTGGAGGCATTCGCGCAATTCGGATCAGATCTTGATGCCACCACACAGCGGCAATTGGCTCGTGGTGCACGAACTGTCGAGATGATGAAGCAACCACAGTATCAGCCGATGCCTGTTGCCAATCAGGTAGCGGTCATATACGCGGTAACCAACGGCTATTTGGATGAGGTAGATGTAGAGGATGTTCGAGTCTGGGAACGGGGTTTCCATGAACATCTCTCAACCATGCATCGTGAGGTTTTGGATGGAATTAGTGAGGTAGGTGAATTGACTGAGGACCTTGAGGCGAAGCTTGTGTCAGCTATTGAGGAGTACAATGAAGCTTTTCAAGCTGAACATGGGAGCCAGGTGCAAGCCACTGCGGCTGCATCGGCGTAAGGACAGAAGGCAGAGATAGGCATGGCTGGCGCCCGTGAGGTCAAGCGAAGAATTAAGTCGGTGGAGAATAATCGGCAGATTACGCGCACTATGGAGTTGGTAGCGACGTCGAAGCTTAAGCGTACTACAGACCGCGTACATGCAGCTCGCCCGTATGCAAATGCGTTACAAGAAATTGTCGGTGGGCTCTACTCATCAGAGTTCTCCGAGAAGTATCCCATTCTTCGTCGCCCTGATCAGGTGAGGCGTGCAGCTATTCTCTTGCTTACGGCGAATAGAGGGCTCGCTGGGGCTTTCAATGCGAACCTTATCAAGCACGCAAAGAACCTGCTCGAAGACCTACGTGATAAGGGTATCGAGACAGAACTTCATGTAGCTGGGAAGAAAGGGATTGCCTACTTCCGCTTCCGGGGCGAAAAGATGCTTACTGAGCGGATAGACATCGGTGACTATCCATCAATTGAAGACGCGGAGTCAGTAGTCGGTCCGGTTCGGGACCGCTTTACGGACGGCGATGTCGACGCGGTGTATCTGATTAGTTCAGAGTTTCGCTCAGCAATGTCGACACCACCTCGGACTTTTGATCTTCTTCCCGTAAAGCCAGATGGTGAGGGATCCTCATCGGATGCGTACATCTTGTCACCGAGTGGCGACATGATCTTAGGGAGACTTCTCCCGGCATACATTCGGAACACAGTCTATACGGCTATGGTGGAGAACGCGGCCGCAGAGCAGGGAGCCCGTCGCACGGCAATGAAGAGTGCAACGGATAATGCAGATGATATGCTCGAATACCTAACGCGCACGTACAATCGGGCGCGGCAGGCACAAATCACCCAGGAGATCGCCGAGATTGTTGGCGGCGCTGCTAGCCTGGAATAGAGACTTTTCTCAGATATAGAGATATAGGGATACTATGGCAGACAACATTGGGAAGGTGGTGCAGGTCATCGGGCCGGTCCTAGATGTCGAGTTTGACCCGGAGCACCTACCAGAAATTTATAATGCGCTGAATTTGTCCACAGCAAACGAGGCAGGTCAGGAAATCTCTCTCGTAGCTGAGGTACAGCAGCATATTGGTCGCGGTCAGGTTCGTGCTGTTTCGATGTCCTCCACAGATGGTGTGACACGCGGGATGGAGATGACGGATACAGGCTCTTCGATCAGTGTCCCAGTCGGGGAACCTGCACTGGGCCGGATCTTGAATGTCCTCGGAGAGCCGGTTGATGAGATGGGTCCTGTTGGTGGAGAGGGGGCTGAACTAGAGCGGTGGCCGATCCATCGGCTTGCTCCGAAGTTCGATCAACTAGAGCCGAAAACCGAAATCTTTGAGACAGGTATCAAGGTCGTTGACCTGCTTGCACCATACGTGAAGGGAGGTAAAACAGGTCTCTTTGGGGGTGCAGGCGTCGGCAAGACTGTCATCATCATGGAGCTCATCAACAACATTGCAATGGAACATGGAGGGAGATCCGTATTCTGCGGTGTAGGTGAGCGCACGCGAGAGGGCAATGATCTTTGGCTGGAAATGAAGGAGTCGGGTGTACTGGACTCCACCTCACTTGTCTACGGTCAGATGAATGAGCCACCCGGAGCCCGGCTTCGTGTCGGACTCTCAGGCCTAACAATGGCGGAGTATTTTCGCGATGTAGAAGGTCAAGATGTTCTTCTTTTTATCGATAATATTTTCAGATTCACGCAAGCTGGATCAGAAGTATCTGCATTACTTGGACGCATGCCGTCAGCGGTAGGGTATCAGCCGACTCTTGGAACAGAGATGGGCGAGCTACAGGAGAGGATCACATCGACGGCACAGGGCTCGATTACATCTGTGCAAGCGATCTACGTACCCGCTGACGATCTAACGGATCCTGCTCCAGCTGCTGCATTTACGCACTTAGATGCGAAGACAGTGCTGTCTCGATCGATCGCGGAACAAGGTATCTATCCGGCGGTAGATCCACTTGACTCAACGTCACGTATTATGGACCCGCAGTTCGTAGGAGAACGGCACTATAAGGTGGCATCCGATGTCCAGGCGATCCTCCAACGTTACAAGGATCTTCAGGATATTATTGCGATCCTAGGGATGGACGAACTGACTGAAGAAGACAAGATCATTGTGGGTCGTGCGAGACGTATCGCTCGCTTCCTGTCACAGCCATTCTTCGTAGCAGAAACCTTCACAAATATCCCGGGACAATATGTGAAACTGGACGATACGATTGAGTCATTTGAGAGGATGGCAGACGGTGAGTTTGATGATCTTCCAGAGCAGGCGTTCTATATGCAGGGCGGTATTGAGAGTGTGGTTGCTGAAGGTGAGCGTCTCGCTGCGGAAGAGGGATAACTCGTGGGATTGGATGTAAGGGTCGTCTCCCCGGACAGGGTAGTATTCGAAGGAGAAGCATCTTCGGTTGTAGCACCGGCATGGGATGGGCGTCTCGGTATCTTATCGGGGCACGCTCCTTTGGTGACGCTGCTAGGTGCCGGTGAACTCAATCTCGACCGTCCGGGTGGGGGTAGTGACTCATTCCATGTGGCTGCGGGAGTACTCAAGGTAGAGAGTGATGTGGTTACAGTTCTGACAGAATATGCTGCTGATGTACCCCCTGAGGAGATCCCAGCTTCTGCAATAGTTTTTGCAGAAGACGTTGTGGAATGATCTGAGGTTCAGTTTTAGTGAAGGTCGACCTACACATCCATACGTCTGCTTCGGACGGAGCTTGGGATGCCGAAGCTGTCGTCCAAGGAGCTGCGTCTGGCGGTTTGGATGTGATTGCGATCGCTGACCATGACACGACTGCATCCTTCTCTGCAGCGGAAGTAGTTGGTTCCGAGGCTCGTGTCCAAGTAATTCCAGCTATCGAAGTTAGCTCAACGTATCATGGTCGGAGTATTCATATTCTTGGATATTTTGTCGACCCAGCATCTGAGGTGCTCCTGAACCACAGGGTCCATGCAACGAAACAACGTGACACTCGCATGCGTGAGATGCTTAACAGGCTTAATGAGGCAGGCATCTTGGTTACCTACGAAGATGTTAATGCTGAAGCAGGGCCTGACAGAGGTGTATTAGGTAGGCCACACTTAGCTAAGGCGCTTGTAAAAGCAGGTCATGCCACGTCCGTACCGGACGCATTTAATAGCCTTATCGGTGATGAATCTCAATTTTTTGTCCCGACAGATCTGCTGGAGGCTACAGAGGCTGTTCAGTTGGTATTAGCATCGGGTGGAATCCCAGTTTGGGCTCATCCTCCGAGGGATATCTTTGATGCACTACTTCCTGAATTGATCAGATCAGGACTACAGGGAATCGAAGTATATCGGCCTTCTCACAGCCCAAAAGATGTAACGCGCCTCGAAGCGATGTGCAGTAAAGAAGGGCTCCTGGCCAGTGGGGGATCGGACTGGCATACGCCTGATTCTGGAAGATCTCTTGGAGACTTCTTCGTAGACGCTGTCGAAATTGAAGATTTACTCAGACTTGGCGGAATCTAGGTAATTTACCCCGAACGATGACTTTTCAGCTGGTCTCTAGTGCCGTAAACATCGAATAGGTTGCTTGCATTGCGTCCGGTGCGCTCATAATTGCACTGGCGACTGCCACTCCCGTCGCGCCCACTGCCAAGACTTCTGCAATTCGATGGTTCGTGATTCCACCGATCGCTATCACTGGGACATCAACAGCGTCGATGACACTTCTGAGTCCTGACATACCGATCACATCGCCGGCATCTGGCTTTGTCGATGTGGGATAAATGGTGCCACACCCGATATAATTTGCTCCTTCGACCACCGCCGAGTGAGCTAAATCAGGATCGTCCGCAGAAAATCCAATGATGAACTCATCCGGAACAATCCTACGTACGTCCTGAAGCGGAGGATCTTGCGGCCCTAGGTGTACACCGTCAGCCTCGATGGAGAGTGCTATATCTACCCGATCATTCACGAAAAGAAGTGCTTCGTGTGCTCGTGTGAGATCTCGCAATTGTTTTCCTGTTTTCAGGAGTTCATTAGCGCTGTCACCCTTATTTCGGAGTTGGATTGCTTTAGCACCGCCAAGCAATGCTGCTTCAACGATTTCAACGACTTTCCGGGGTCTCGCTAGATGATGGTCGGTGATCACTATGAGACGGAGCGCGCTCGTAAGATCTCTTCTCAGCAAGGTGTTGGAGTTGGGCTTAGTGACTAGGTTCAGGGTGCCCATTAGAACCTATCTGATCCCGCTCTCTCTGAGCTTCTAGTTTCGCCCTGTTATGCTCAACAAGGGTTCGCGTAAAGACATGGCTTCCGTCCGGGCGAGCGACAAAATACATGAAATCCTCTTGAGCAGGATTAAGCGCTGCAGCCAGAGCCAGATCTCCTGGTGAGCAGATCGGTCCTGGTGGTAGACCGGGTTGGGAATACGTGTTGTACGGATGGTCAGCTACCGAATCGATCGCGGCGTAAAGCAGACGGCTTCGTGGTCCCCCTAGGGCGAAAAGAACGGTAGGGTCGGCTTGGAGCAGCCACCCTTCGCGCAGTCGATTGTGGTACACAGAAGAAATCCTGGGCATTTCACTATTATGGCGAGCCTCTGCCTGGATGATTGAAGCCATTGTTACCAACTCGTTCTCAGTCATGTCGAGTTCCTCAAGTTGGACTCGGCGTGCTTCTGACCAAGTTGAGTGGTATCGGTCAGTCATTGCTTTGAGAACAGATTCTACCGACACGCCGGGAGCGAACCTGTAGGTATCAGGGAAAAGATACCCTTCTGCATTTGGCCCAGGGATTTCTAAGCTTGCTAGCTGGTCTGAATTGTTAATGACTGAGAGCACGGAATCTTGTGTTACCCCGGTAACTTCGGATATCCGCGGTGCAATTTGGACCAGCCGGAAACCCTCAGGTACTGTCATCGGGATGGTCATCACTTCACCCTTCGTCAGCCTCTCAAGGATGTCTCTCCAGCGACTTCCTTTCTGCAACTCATAACGCCCAGACTTGATACGTCGGTCATCCCCACGTATGCGGGCGTAGAGCTTGAATGGAGCTTGTGCTCTTAACAAGCCTCGGTTCACTAAGGTATCTGCTACCTCAGTGAGTGTTGCACCTGATGGAACAGTCACCTCCAACAGACTGTCGGGATCAGTTCCACAGGACATAAGACACACGAGGATTATACTACTCGTAGTCAATCTGGCTCGTGGAAGTTTCACTTTGTGTGTTTCCTTAGGTCGAGCCAATTCTGAAGAATTAACTGTGCTGCAGCTGCATCAATCCTTGCTTTGTTTTCCCTCTTGTTCTTGGGTAGGCCGATCGATCTTACTGTCCGTTCCGCACGTACAGATGTCATTCGTTCGTCTACGAACGAAACCTGCAGGTTTGTGCGTTTAGATAGTTTTACTCCAAATGCACGCACCTCTTCAGACCATTCCGTTTCGTTGCCTTCAGGGTTAAGAGGAAGCCCGATTACCAAGTGCTTAGCTCCCTTTTCAGTTGCAATAGACTCGATCTTAGATAATGGGGCCCTCTTGCCTCGACGGCGTACCAGGGTATCCAGGGGTGTGGCAATTGTTTCGGTAGGATCACTAAGCGCGAGACCGATTCTCCTCAGCCCATAGTCGATACCGAGTACTCTCATCAGGCGGTGTTATCCTCTAAGTCGCATTAGGGTCAGCTTCTACTAGGAGTTGTCCATATAGGTCGCGAACCGCGTGTTCGGCACCGAAAGCGAACTTACAGGCCGTATCTCCTCGTGCCCGACATTTCGCCTCGAGTACTGCTACAGGGCTTCCTGCTATTTCAGACAGGAGACCGGATATGAATCCCGTGCTGAAGCAGCAACTTGCATTTTGATCCGCCTCAGCGGTCATTGCTTCCGCCCAATCGTTACTGGTCAGAAAACCTAATTTGGGATGGTCCGAATTGACCACTAGCTTGCCCCAACCTCGCCGTGAGAAGAAGTCGCAGAGATGAGCCCAGAATGCGGATTGCCTTGTTTCTAAGACTTCGCTATCCAACCCTTCTTTGAACATAGTAGAAGCCGAACTTCCCGCCCGATATCCAACCTTTTGGAGCAGTTTACTACTTGAGCGCTTGCCGGAAATGTTTCCCAGCTCGTTCCTCAGGGCGCTGAAAATACACGCCGGTACAGTAATCTCAGACGATGTCAGGACTGGTGGTCCCATTGGTTCTCCTATAGCCACTGGCCGAACGTATCTCCCATGGATTGGAAGTCGCTAGTAGAAGGCCTTAGATGGCCTTGTAGATGCTTCCCCTGCGATCTACAGGGATTATGGTGCCAGCCAGAGACTAATCCGACGAGAGCCTATGGCTTGCGGAGTCCTCGAAATCGCCGACTCGAACGATCGCATAACTCAGTGGGTTCAGTCCCAGGGAGGTAGTATTCAAGATAACGGTCTTCTTCAGCACACCAGCGAGAAGCCAGTTTCCCAGTACTTCGGTCAACAAGCACCGCATTAAGACCAGGCAATAAAGGCCAGCCACTTTCTATAGGGAGTAGTGGGCCGTGCGGTTCATAATTGGTGTTATCCTCATCACTCTGCCCACCCATGTAGACTCGTCGCATAAAGGAAGCCCAAACGGGTGCTGCCAACCCACCTCCAGTGGCCTGCCGTTTACCGGGACCTAGCGAGAAGATCGGGATGGGTGCGTCCATCCCAAACCAGACAGTCGCAAGAAGATTTGGAGTAAAACCTGCGAACCAAACATCGGTCCCATCATTCGTAGTACCTGTTTTACCTCCGGCTGAAACTTGATATGGAAGCCCGCCTCGAACGCGGATAGCATTGTAACCAGTGCCACGTATCACTACGTCCTCAAGCATTGAAACCATGATTCGTGACACCATGCTGTCCAGGACTTGAGTACGCTCCGGTTGTGGCTCCCAAATTATCACGCCCTCGGAGTCCTCCACTCGAAGAATAGGGAATGGTCGAACTTTGGTGCCAAGGTTGGGGAAGGTTGAGTATGCTTCGGCCATCTGTATTGGGATTACCTCTGCTGCACCGATGGTCGTAGAAGGGAACCGTTCGATCTCAGTCTGAATCCCCATACGTCGGGCAGTTTGAGCAACAGTTTCGATACCGACCTCCTCCCAGCCAACCTTGATCGCGATCATATTGGTGGAGGTATAGAGCCCTTCTCGCATAGTCATTGGGCCTTTGAACTCTCCGCCAAAATTAGCTGGTCGCCAGTCCTCACCGCTGACCTGTGGGTAGACTACTGGTGCATCAACCACGACGTGTGAAGCAGGAATTCGACTAGCTATCGCTGCAGTATAAACAAAGGGCTTAAAGGAAGATCCGGCCTGGCGGTTAGCGAGTCGTGCACGATCAAACTTCGACTGCTCAAAATCTCGTCCACCTACCATTGCTTTTACGTGTCCGGTAACGGGATCTAATGCGACGAAAGCACCTTGCAAGTACGGTGTTGATCCGGAGAACGCTTGGACCGTATCAAAGTCAGAGTAGTAGGGGTGTTCGAAGTGAGTGCTATCAGCTTCGATTGCCCTCCAACCTTCCTCCATCGACACTTTTGCTGCTTGCTGCATCTCCACGTCAAGCGTTGTATAGACGCGAAGTCCACTCCGATAAATCTCATCTCCGAAACGAGAATCGAGGATCTGTCTTACCCATTCCTCGAAATAGGGGGCGAGGGAAGTCACACTCCCGGTTGGCTCACTCTCAGGCAGTGGGAATTCCTTCCAGCGTTCAGCTTCGTCTCTCTCTAGGTGGCCTTCTGCAGCCATCCGTGTCAGTACTAGATCTCTACGTGCCTTTGCTCGGTCGGGGTAGCGAAATGGGTCGTAAACCCCAGGCCTATTAAGAATTGCTGCCAGCAGCGCTGCCTCCGCAATATTAATCTGGGCTATGTTTTTTCCGAGATAATTGCTTGCGGCATTCTGGAATCCGTAGCCGCGTCCCATATAGATCTCATTAAGATAGGCCTCGAGTATTTGGTCCTTTGTGTAGGCTCTTTCAAGGTCTAGCGCGACTCGGACTTCCTTCATTTTACGAACGTAGCGCCGTTGAAAACCAATTTCGTCGAAGAGATTTCTCGCCAACTGCTGAGTGATCGTGCTACCGCCGCCAAGATTACGGAACGTCAAGACTCCGAAAGCCGCGCGAGCAATGCCAAATGGATCAAAGCCTGAATGTTGATAGAAGCGTTTGTCCTCGATCGCTGTTACAGCTTGGGGGATGTACTCGGGCAGTGCATGAAGTGAAATAGGAGTTCTGCGCTCATATCCGATCTCAGCAATTTGCCGACCATCATGGGCAAGGAGCTTACTTGTTTGTTCATGTTCGAACGTTCGGATTCGTGCGATAGACGGGCAGGTATCACCAGCGCAAATATTCTGCCAGGATCCCCGTACTGCGCCAACTGCACCGGCTAGAAGGAATGATCCGGCCAGCAGGTAGGTACGTGGCCTCCAAAGTGGCATAAGCCGTGATAGGCGTTTGCCTCCTGCCTTTGGCGTTTTCTTGGAGTTTTCTTGAGCCGTCACTTATCGGTCCTAGGTGCAGACAGAACATCGTCAACACAGAAGTGCAAGCTTGATGCCAGCATTCTCGACTCCCTCAAGCTAGCTCACCTCTAGGTGAGGACTCAAGAACAAATTACGAGTAGAGGAGTCTTGACCTCAATTGTCAGGCGAGCGAAGCTCTTGACCAGTTATGTCGGCACTAAGGTGCCGGGCTGAATCCCACCCAATATGACCATCAAGATTGATATCGGCGCTCCAGGAGAGAGCTATCCGGCACTCATAGGTGCCGGACTCCTCGAGCAGCTTCCCCATATTCTTGATGAGTACGCACCGTCTTATCGGTATGCTGTGATCTCTGATGACCGAGTAGGTCCTCTCTACGCTAGAGCACTTGTGGAACGGTGCAGATCAAGCGGAAAGAAGGCTGAACTATACTCATTCCCAGCCGGTGAAATCTCGAAAAGCAGGAAGAATTGGTCCAAGCTTACTGACGGTCTCCTAGACGCTGGGTATGGACGTGACACCTCCATTATAGCCGTGGGTGGAGGGGTGGCTGGAGATCTAGCTGGGTTCGTGGCGGCAACGTTCCTAAGAGGTGTACCTCTTGTACAGGTCCCAACGACCTACCTGGCGATGATTGATGCAGCGATTGGTGGGAAGGTCGGCGTGGACACTCGAGCCGGAAAGAATCTCGTTGGAGCATTCTACCCACCCAAGTGTGTGATCGCTGACCCTAATGTGCTGGCAACGCTTCCAGATGATCAACGTTCTGCCGGACTTGTTGAGGCGTTCAAGCACGGTGCAATCCTAGATGCTGAATATTACGATGACTTGCGATCGAACGTGGATCTGCTTCTGAGTGCCGATCCTGAGGCTGTGAAAGTTGCTGTTGCCAACTCTATTCGACTTAAGGGAGAGGTTGTTACACAGGATGAGCTAGAAGATGGGTACCGGCAGATCCTAAATTTTGGACATACCCTAGGCCATGCTTTTGAGGCAGCATCGAGTTATAGCCTTGGACATGGTGCTGCAGTTGCCGCCGGTATGGTTATGGAAGCGGAGCTTGGTGAACGTCTCGAAGTTACAGAAAGTGGCACGACTAAGGCCTTGTCTTCAGGACTGGAAGATCTTGGCCTTGGCCTCGAGACGCTTCCTGAACTCGATCCTGAGTTGGTCATGAGCTTTCTGAACTCAGATAAGAAAACACGGTTAGGTCGCCCTCATTATGTCTTACTTCGCCGTGTCGGGGAGGTTGAGGACGCAGGAGGATGGAGCCGGGAGGTTCCCGAATCCTTGGTCCGAGAGATTATCTACAGCCTTCTGGCCCCCAAAAGCCTTATATGAAGGGAATAACCGTTAGTTTGAAAACCAGTAGATAGTCTATAGCGATCCAAGACTCTATTTGGTGGGGTGGATGGACAACGTTATTATCCTTTTGGCTTTCGCCGGTATCCCCTAGAGGTTAGGACTCAATCAAGGTCCTATACGGCGGTACTAGAGGTGGCTGCAGTCGAGTTGATCGACGAGTTGCCTGAGAAAGCCAGAAGCACTTGGATTGTTTCCGCGGATGGTTCGATCGCAATAGCTCAACAGATTCTGGACTCGTTTTGCGAGATTCTCGTAAGTAATAAGACTCCTGATCTCATTCGCTTCATTGCGATCTGCCGGATACGGATTCGGCCAAGACGCGATGGGTTGATTTCTCCCACTTTGTATAGTCGGCGAGTTGATCCATCGGACGGGAGCGCGGTACCCATGGTGGGTACTCCCGGAAGGCTTCCCTGACCCTGTTGGTGATCCAACGATGCGAATGGGGTGGGGAGGTCTCGCGGAAAGACAATTTAGTTTTGCGAGATAAAACTCAATGAGTACACCGTATACCAAAGCCCCCCATCAGGGGGGGTTGGGCCCAGCAGGCTCAGATTCTATCCATGCCGCACTACTCATCGATTTCGACAATGTCACGATGGGTATGCGCAGTGATCTCTCCAAAGAGCTCAAGACCCTTCTCGATTCAGATGTAATCAAGGGTAAGGTGAGCGTCCAACGTGCTTACGCTGATTGGCGGCGGTATCCCCAATATATTGTGCCGCTATCAGAGGCCTCAGTTGATCTCATCTTTGCTCCCGCTTATGGGAGTAACAAGAAGAACGCAACTGACATTCGTATGGCAATTGATGCGCTCGAGTTGGTCTTTATTCGGCCAGAGATTGGAACCTATATCCTTCTCACAGGGGACTCAGACTTTTCCAGCTTAGTTCTTAAGCTCAAGGAGTATGGCAAGTACGTCATAGGTGTGGGGATTCGGGAGTCTAGTTCGGACATCCTGGTACAAAACTGTGATGAGTACTACTCCTACACGAGTTTGACTGGGCTGACTAAGACCACTGAATTAACCCAAGCCGCTCGTGATCCATGGATCCTTGTCAATGAAGCCCTGAAGAAGATGGTGTCACGAGGTGACGTCATGCGTTCGGATCGCCTCAAACAGGTCATGCAGGAGCTCGACCCCCTCTTTAATGAGCGGGGCATGGGGTTCAGTAAGTTCAGTAAGTTTTTAGCGGAGGCATCCTCGAGAGGTTTGGTTGCGCTAAAGAAGCAGGAGAACGGCCAGTACGAGGTTAAACCTCCTTACCGTGGTCGGTCGAGTCAGGACGAAGCGGGCGACAAACGGGCACCTGTTCGTGGCCAGAGACAGAGAAGCCCCAAGCCCCGACACTCTGCCGAAAGCCTTGACCAGCCTAGCTCGCAGGGTACTAGAAGCACGGACGATCCGCTGAAAGAAGCTTATCAACTCCTTGTTTCGGTCTTAGAGGACTTCCGTACTGTGGGGCGTGAGCCAGTGCGGGACTCTGATTTAAAACGAAAGATGCTCAAGAAGAACGCTGACTTCGATGAGGCTGAGCTCGGCTTTCCGAAATTCTCCCGCTTCCTTGTTCAAGCAACAGAGCACGGCGTCATTTCTACTGATCGGACTGAGCGTGGGAATTTCGAAGTATCTCTTCCAGACTCTCATTCAGAGAGCGAGTCAGCTGATGACATCTCTCTTGATGCGACGGTTGTGGAACAAGAAACTACATCAGTCGTCGAAGTAGTTCCTTCAAGTTCTCCAGACTCTGGCTTGCGTCTGGGTCCGCGTCGCGGGTCAACTCGCCGACGAGGGGGGGAAGACCTGCCGCAGCTGTTCGAAGGTCAGGCTGCTGGAACATCTATACCTTCCGAGACCGACTCGGCAACCCTTTCTGGTGAAGATTTTAGTGCATCGAGTATCGGATTACCGACGGATCCCCAGGCAATTGTGCGGTATCTGGCACATCGGTACAAAGGGGTGGGACAGAAGACAGCAGAGACCTTGGTCGAGCAGTTCGGACCGGCACTTTTCCAGACCCTTCGTGATGACCCAGAGAGTGTTAAGGCTGCCTTGCCCAGTAATCGAGGTGAGCAGGTGCTTGTAGCATGGAAAGCTGACTACGCTCGCCGGACTTCTGATGGCACGAAGGAAGCTGGAAACCGTGGTGGTCGCGGTCGCAGATAGTGACAACCCCTTATTTGATACTGTGAGTGAACGTGGGATTGGATTGTCAGATGTGTTGTCCAGAGAGCAACCATGGTGGGATGGGTCGCTCACAGCCCAGGGTTTCCCTAGTGGATTCTTAAGCAAGCCTGTCGTTGAAACATCCTGTTAACTGTTAAGGGGGACTCCCTGAATGATTGATCCGAACTGGACTTCAGTTCTACCTCCTGTGCTTGCGATTGTGCTCGCGATTTGGACAAAGCAGGTCTACCTATCGTTGGCTGGAGGCTTGTGGCTCGCATGGACAATGCTTTCAGAATGGAATCCTCTTTCGGGAATAGCTGCCTCGATCCAGGGAGCGGTTGATGTTTTAGGTAGTGATGCCCAAGTGATTCTGTTCACCCTCGTCATCGGAGCTCTGATTGCGACAGTTGAGGCGTCCGGTGGGGTGAGAGGCTTTGTGCGTTTCTTGGAAAGAAACAAGTGGGTCAATTCTGCTAAGAGATCTCAGTTACTCGCTTGGCTCACAGGGATGGTAATCTTCATCGAGTCGAATATCACAGTTTTGGTGGCTGGTTCGGTCGCACGTCCGCTGTTTGACCGGTATAAGAGTTCCCGTGAGAAGCTCGCGTACATTATCGACTCGACTTCTGCTCCAATCTGCATATTGATCCCAATGAACGCGTGGGGTGCCTACAACCTGGGTATCCTTGAGGGATTGGGCGTAGAGAATGCTTTGATGGTTTTCTTGAATTCAATCCTCCTGAACTTCTATGCGATTGCTGCAGTTCTGGTGGTCGTAGCTGTGATTTTATGGGGTATCGATATCGGACCCATGAGGAAGGCAGAAGAGCGTACGCTCCGTGGTGAACTTCTTTGGCCAGACTCCACGCCGATGATCGATGAAGAAATACTATCTCCGACCCCCATCGAGAAGGTCGAGCCGCATGCGTTCAATATGATAGTTCCTATAGCCGGTATGGTTCTATTTATGCCGCTGGGATTGTATATCACTGGGGGAGGGGACCTTTCGGCCGGATCCGGATCGACAAGTGTCCTATGGTCAGTTTTGTTCGCGCTGGGCCTCTCATGGATTATGCTTCTTATTCAGGGCGCATTTAGCACAGAAGAGCTAGTAAAAATAGGGCTCAAGGGTGCAGGAGGGCTTATGCCACTTGCCCTCATTCTTCTGTTGGCACTCGCCTTGGGAGATGTCGTCGATGTGCTGGGGACAGGTGTATATGTCGCACAAGTCACGGCGGGTACCATGCCTAACTACATCTATTTACCTCTGATCTTTTTGGTTTCAGGAGGTATAGCGTTTTCGACTGGAACAAGTTGGGGCACATTTGCGATCATGTTGCCGATCGCAGTACCAGCGGCGGCAACTCTTGGCCTTCCACTCGCACCTTTTGTAGCTGCCACGCTTTCTGGGGGTGTTTTTGGAGATCACTGCTCTCCGATCAGTGACACTACGATCATCTCATCAATGGCAGCTGCTACTGATCATATAGATCACGTTCGCACACAATTACCCTACGCGCTGATAGGTGGAGCGATCGCAACGCTGTGTTTCGGGCTACTCGGGGCAACACTTTAGTAGATGCTTAACAACGGAGGAACAGATTCATTGAATGTCATCGTTTGTATCAAAAGAGTTCCTGATACTGAAGCCCATATACGGATTAATGAGACTGGCACGGATATCGACAATGGTGGCGTCAAATACATCATCAGCCCTTACGACGAGTTCGCAATCGAAGCTGGATTGCGTGTAAAGGAGAAGATGGAGGGTGGTGAAGTTAGCCTGCTCACAGTTGCTACGAGTGAGGCACAGGAGACGCTTCGTAATGGCTTAGCTATGGGTGCTGATAAGGCAACACTCCTCAGGGCTGATTCATACATGGATGGTCTAGGAACCGCCAAGGCCCTCGCTGCTGAGCTTAGAGATTCGGATGCCCAACTGATTTTATTTGGAGTTAAGGCTGCAGGAAGTGACCAACAACAGGTCGGACCGATGGTCGCAACACTACTTGGTATTCCGTGTGTAACAGAGGTTTCTTCGTTCGAGTTTGGAGAGGGAGTTGTTACATGCCAAAGGGAGATTGAAGGGGGTATAGAGGTCGTCGAAGCTGATTTGCCTGCGGTGCTAACAATTACCAAGGGTGAATATGAACCTCGCTATGCATCCTTAAAGGGAATCATGGCCGCCAAGCGAAAGCCGCTGGAAGAGCGAGAAGCCGAATTGAGTCAGCCGGGTCTTCATATTGAACGGCTCAGCGAGCCTACCACTCGCGAATCCGGTTGTGTTCTAGAGGATAGTCCTGATGCAGTGGCTGAACTTGTGCGGCTGCTCAGGGAAGAGGCAAATGCTCTTTAACGCTTTTTCGAATAAATACTAAACACATAAGTAGGAGATACTTGATATGGCAGACGTCCTCGCTTTCGTAGAACAGCGAGAAGGGCAAATAGGTGGCGGAGCCCGTGAAGTTGTCAGCGTGGCGGCTCAGTTAGCTAGTGAAATTGGTGGCTCAGCTAGTGCCTTGGTTCTGGGTGGTCCGGGTTTGGCGTCTGCGGCCGAAGGACTCTCCACCGCTGGTGCGACAGCAGTGGCAGTTGCGGAGCATGAAGCGCTATCCGAGTACAACCCAGAAGCCTATTTGCCAATAGTTATAAATCATCTTAGAAGTGGAAATTTTAGAGCCTTGATTTTCTCGGCAAGTAGTCTCGGAAAGGATTTGGCCCCGAGGGTGGCTGCGGAACTTGATGTCCCGCTAGGGTCAGATGTTACCGGCATGGAAGTCCAAGATGGAGTACCTCTGTTTACTAGACCTGTATACTCAGGGAAGGCATTTGCCAGGTTTTCCATTGATGCGGACCCAGCGATAGTCACCATTCGGCCAAATGTTTTTACTGTGAGTGATTACGACTCCGAGATCGAGGTATCCAAGTTCATCCCTGACGTAGACCCTGAGGCATGGTGTGCGCGTGTAATTGAGCGGAAAGGCGTGACGGAAGGTGCGATTGATGTCTCTGAAGCTGCGGTGGTTGTCTCAGGGGGGCGTGGACTGAAGGATCCTGAAAACTGGGGGGTGCTTGAGGAACTGAGGGATGCGATCGGTCCAGACACAGCACTTGGCGCATCTAGAGCGGTCGTAGATGCAGGATGGAGACCACATGCGGAACAAGTTGGCCAGACTGGGAAAACGGTCGCCCCAAAGCTGTATATCGCAGTTGGAATCTCTGGAGCCGTCCAACACTTAGCCGGTATGCGCACTTCTCAGACGATCGTAGCAGTTAACCGAGACCCAGATGCTCCGATCTTCAGTATGGCAGATTATGGGATTGTCGGGGATCTCTTTGAGGTAATCCCTCGCATGACTGAGGCGATCAAGGCACTCAAGTCCGAGGATTAACAGAGAGAGCTGCTATTTCGTAGCGAAGTCACTCTTAGCGTAACTCTCTGCACCCGGTGTATCAGCTAACAGTATCACATCGACGCTGCCGCCCTCAGCGATCTCGGTTTGGTTCTCTGATATCACGGCGAGCCCGTCAGCATCTGCTAGAGTGCTCACGAGACCTGAACCCTGTGGTCCTGTGATATATGCTTTAGGGGGCACCGTGGATGAATCCAGCCGAACACGCAGGAAATGGCTGAGTTCACCGGGCCCCTTGAGAGGTTCAGCGGCCTCACAACGAAGACTCCGTCGGAAGATCTTTTTGTGACCACCCATTGCCAGCAAAAACGGACGAACGAACAGTTCGAAGGTAACAAATGCGGACGTGGGATTTCCTGGCAGGCTGAAGACCGCTTGATAGCTATCTCCGCGGGGAAGCCGTCCAAATCCGAAGGGGCTTCCAGGTCGTATACGGACTCGCCAGAAGTCTTGCTCAAATCCGAATTCCTCTAAGATCGTTTTAACTAGATCCGCTTCTCCCATCGAAGCACCACCGATAGTGATAAGGATATCGGCGTCAGCGGCTTTGGATATTCGTTCCCGGAGAATTTCCGGATCGTCTGAAGCGATACCTAACAATAGAGGAATCGCAGAAGCACCTGCGACAGCAGCGGCGAGCATTGGACCATTCGACTCTGGTATTCCCTCTCCCCGTTGAACATCCTCATATCTCTCTGGTGTTCGAAGTTCATCGCCAGTTGGAAGTATGCCGACAGAAGGCTGCTTCACCACCGGAACATTTTGCATGCCGAGCGCTGCCAGCAGCCCTACTGTTGTTGAAGTGACCGTGGTACCGGCTGCCAGGACTTGGTCCCCCAGCTTCATATCCTGCCCGGCAGGTCGAATGTTCCTTCCTTTGTCACGGTTGCTGAGGACACTCACTATTCCCGGTGTTTGTTCAGAGTCAGTGTCTTCAACTCGGATAACCGAATCAGCTCCTGGTGGTATTGGAGCACCAGTCATTATCCGTATCGCTTCTCCTTCTCCTACACTCGACCCAGGCAGGTCTCCTGCATGAAGCACGCCTGTCACCGATAATCCAACAGGGGTTGAAGTTCCAGCATTCGAAATCTCCTCTCCACGAACTGCATACCCGTCCATAGCACTGTTATCCCAAGGAGGAAGTGTCGCACGGGCCACTAGGTCTTGAGATAGGGAGCGACCGAGACAATCCTGGACTGGTAATTCTTCAGATAAAAGAGGTTGAGTCGAGGAGAGGATCACTTCTAGAGCTTGATTCAGGGTCAGCCAGTCTGCTGAGCGAACTTCGAAACGAGTCTCCTGTTTCTTCACCGGACAGGTACTACCAGCGGAAGAGTGCTGTAATAGAGAAACTGAGTCCTTGTACCCATTCTGCTTTCTCTACTCCCTCAAACCCACGCGCTGAATCACTGAACCCAGGGGGTGTACCTAGCCTAGATAGAGAAAAGAGCCCGTCCCCACGAAGTGCCAATTGATCACTCAAATACCAGTGAGTGCTCAGGCCAAGTGAGCCGACAAAGGTCTTACCCAATTCGAAGCGATCAGCGGCATCTAGGGTTTCTTCAACTGGGTCCTGTTCAGCTGTGTCAAACGCGATTCCACCACCCAAGATCAAGGAGGGGCTTAGGCCGTGCCAGGCACGGTGGCCCGTTAAGCTGAAGCGGAGGTTAGCATCAACTTTCGCCAGCATGACGTCTGCAGAGCCGATCACCCGATCACCCTCATCTCGGCCTGGACTTACGATGTCGCGTTCGCCTTGAACGACTCCGACAACTCCTTCCAGTGATACTGGACCACTCACGTGCACACCATATCGACCTCCAACGAGGAGACCGCCCTTGGGTCCGTACCCGAAACGTCCGGTTGAAAATGTTACTTGGCCAGCGAACGGGCCTGATTCCTGTGCCCGCTCTAAAAATCGGTATACTGAGGGTACTGTCTGAGCCTCCCCCTCGCCCTTGATGAGCAGGGGAAATATCAGATGAGCCAAGATGAGCGCGCGGAGAAATATGCGCATGGAGGGGCTTCTCTCCTCTCCCGCGGTTGAATTGATTAACAACTGACTAAAACGCTTGAACGCTCTTGTAACACCGCCAAACTGTGATCGTTTCAGCTTCGACATCCAACTTAGCATAGAGTGCCTACAGGTGGTTAGGCTTCATCGTTCTGAAATTCGTTCTCAGGCGAGTGGGCTAGCCTGGCTAACGTGAGGCCTGCCAAGATCACTGTTGCTCCTATTAGCTGGAGGCCGGTGGGGACCTCTCCGAGCCAAATCCAAGCAGTAATGAGTGCGGCTACGGGTACCAAGTTCGAATACACTGCTGTTTTGTTATTGCCGATACGCTCAACCGCTCGATACCACAGAAGGTAGGCGAGCCCAATCCCTAGCAAGCCGGCGTACGTAACACCTATCCACGCTTCTGGGGTTATTGCCCTTAAGTCAGTCCTGATTAAGCCTGGAAGGCCCATTAAGAAAATGATTGGTGTGGCAACCCATAAAGTCCACGCAGTTACGCGGAGTGCCCCATAACGCGTGACTGGCTTTTGCCCACCAACTGTGTACATCGCCCACAGCACTGAGGCGATCAAGATGAGTAAATCTCCACGCATAGTTGAGCTACCAAGAGTTACGGCATCACGGCTACCCATGATCACCATAAATATTCCTATCAAGGTCCCTGCCACACCGATCATGGCCCAACCTCCAGGACGTTCATGTCCAGCCACGCTTGAGAGGAAGAGTGTCCAAACTGGAGTCGTAGCCAGCAGTAGGCTCGCATTTCCGGCAAAAGTCGAGTCGACCCCAAAGATGAAGCAGAGTTGGTACGCAACATTACCCAAGAAACCAAGGGTGATGATACGACGTAAATCTTCTGGGTCTGGCTTTGATACACCATCGAGCCGGCGGACTAGGATCCATAGAGCAATGGCCGCCATAGGAAAGCGGAGCGCATTGAGTGCTAAGGGATCGAGCTCAAGTAAAAGGACTTTGAGGACTGAAAAATTGACCCCCCAGATCAAAACGATCAAAAGAAGTCCCAAGTCAGTCGTGATATCCCTTTTAGGGATCTCCATCTAGATACCTCGGTCCCAATAGGGGCCGTTGTGGGAGGTGAACCGAAGCCACTAGTTTGGGTTGTGGCGCAGAAAAGTACTTGTAAGAACTCCAGTGTCCACATTTACGATCTTTTTCCGGGATACCGAGGCCAATTCAATAGCCATTATGAGACAGTTTGCAGATCACCAAGGGAACCAGTGGACAGCCAGCGTGAGCAGGGCAGATGGACCGGACTACAAGGGTCGATATGTAATGGTACTCGAGAATGACTCGGGCCAAAGCGTCGCTTTAGAAGATATCCGCTGGAACACTGAGAAGACTGCTTACAGGACCCTACAAACCATGTCAGACGTTGAACTTCGGAGACGCCTCCGATCCGCTGCAGGTCGGAGTGCTGCACAGGAATCTGCTAGCACCTGACTCTGAGATCGTATGTACTACCAGAGTGCACCTGATTAGCTGCCGCCACCTCGCTGTGGGATCGTCAGCCACTGTCCTGCTACAATCCGGTTCGGCTCGATCCTTGGGTTAGCTCGCAGCATCTCATTTAGTGTAAGGCCGTAGCGATAGGCGATTGCAGAGAGATTGTCACCTGAGACTATCTGATACCGTTGGGGACTCTGACCCGATGGTACTGTTCTCTCGTCGATTTCCTCAACTCTGGCATTAGGTCCACGTTCGGGACTGCGCACGAATTCAGCCAATCGTGCTCCCACGAGGTTCTCTACACGCTTTGCGCGGGTAGTAGAGGGTGTTCCATTCAACAGGATTGAGAATGCTAGCCTTTCTTCGTCACGTGAACGGACGATACCGCTAAGTGCTGAGACTCCTTCGATGGTCCCGGTTTTAGCACGCAGATTACCAGCTGCAGCAGTTTGGTACATTCTTCTAAGCTCACGGCGAGTACCAGCCTGTGGCAGAGAAGCCCAGTAATGATCCCATGTTTCCGTTTCTGCCATGCGTTGTAGAAGGCTGACGAAAGTACCGGCGCTTGTCCGGTTCCCAGCTGCAAGACCAGATCCGTCAAGTTGAACCACTCCTTCCATTGGTACACCGATTTCAGTCAATGCTGCTGAGACAGCTCGAGCACCAGCTTCGGGGCTCCCCAACCCCTCTTGTGTGCGACCCATAGTCCGGAATACGAGTTCAGCGAAGAGGTTGTTACTCCTCTTGTTTATCACAGAGATGTATTCGCTGAGCGGAGCCGAAGTGTGTTTTGCTAGTATGCGGACTCGGGATCGTTCATGATGAGTTGGAGAGGTGATCGTGGTTAGTACAGATTCTTGTGGCGACCTCACTACTCGGATATCACCTAAAATACGAATCCCCCGTTCTAATAGTACGTTACGGAACACAGAAGCGGTGAAGTGTGGGGGAGATGAAACAGTCATTTGGCGCCAAGCATCTCTGGCTCCAAGTGCAATGCCTCCTTCGATCCGAATCGGGTTCGAAGGGTATTCGCGCAAGATTGCCAAATGAGGTCTAGTTCCTCTGGGAGATGTGATGGCTAGGTTACGCACATCCAGGCCTGCATTCTCCGGTATGGTATGTACCTCCGGCCTAGATCCTGCGCGTCCTGAAGAGGCCACACGGAAGGACACCACATTTTCGTTGAACGAGAGTGCTGAAACAGGCGCTGCGAAATGATCGTTCAGGTCCGTGGGGTCCCATGAGTAAGGACGAAGGGGCCCCGGAAGGTGTGAAGCGTCAGCCACTAGATCACCCCTTACGGTCTTGATACCGGAGTCTTCAAGCTGATCCGCAAGCAGTTCAAGAACATACTCTCTTTCTTGAAACAACAGATCAGAGATTCCAGGGTCACCAGTACCGTATAGCACAAGATCACCTTGAAGGACATCATTGGCGATGTCGGAATCAGAGAGCAAATATGTTTGGAATCGAAAGTCAGGTCCGAGAATCCGTAGAGCTGCGGCTGTGGTAAGCAATTTCACGTTTGATGCTGGACTCAGAGCAGAATCCGGAGACTTCGAAAAAAGCGTATCACTCTGATCAAGTGAGACGACGAGTACCCCCCACCTGGCATCCCTCCAGCTGTACACATCCAGCATCTCTGAAAGGTCTGCCTGCAACTCGGTTATTTCTTGTGCTTCGGTCGGCTGACTTTCTAGGACTGCGAGTGAAAGCGACAATCCCAGGAAGAATCTCAGCGCCGTCGACTTCACGCCGTGACCAGGGGGCTCATAGTAGTCTGCGGATCAGGCGCGGATAGGGCCGGGTCCACCTTCAGGGACGCAGGTCGTACAGTATCCGGTCAACTCTAAACTGTACCCGATAACCTGAAAATCTGCAGCCTTCCCACTAAGGGATTGGATTTCCGGGCCGGCAACCTCTCCGGGGATATCTGTTATGCACCCGCACGCTAGGCAGCGCGAATGATAATGAGGGTCCATTCGTCCATCATAACGAGCTGAGCCATCACTGTAGTTGAGCTTGACCGCAAGACCACAGCCGACAAGAGTTTCGAGACTCTTATACACTGTCGCGAGAGAAATCGCATCCAGATCAGTGCGGACAGCTAAGAATACTTCATCTGCTGTAGGATGAATATCCGTGCTAGCGAGGTAGCGGTATACGGCTGCCCGTTGTTCGGTAAACCGCTGTCCATTGGACTTCAGGGCACGGCGTAGTTGCAGGTCGGTATTCTCATGAATCATACGAATACTTTATCGGTCCTAACGAAATGATGTCAACTACGTAATGCGCGATTTGATCAGTTTCAGAAGTATGGGGTTTATGGGTTGCCTAGCTCCCATAAGCAACAAGGGTTGCTGATAAGGGCGGTCTAAGCAGATTCTTTTCCAGTATAGCTCTGGAATTGTCCCATATGCCGCACGAGAAGGATGTCTGATGAGTAAAGACGCTGGCACGCTTGATGCCCTTCTAACTGAAGACCGCCGCTTTTCTCCGAGTGAGGATTTTCGGACTCGTGCTGTGGTTAGTGATACGGATATCTATGAACGAGCAAATACCGACCGTGAATCCTACTGGGTGGAGTGGGCAGAGCAGCTAGACTGGTTTAGACGCTGGGATTCTGTCCTAGAGTGGCAACCTCCCCATGCGAAATGGTTCGTGGGTGGGAAGCTTAACGTTGCTTACAACTGTTTAGACCGTCATCTAAACAGCTCTCGCTCTGATCAAGCCGCTCTTATCTGGGAGGGAGAACCAGGAGACACGAGAACTTACACATATGCTCAGTTACATGATGCGGTTTGTCGTTTTTCAAATGCGCTGAAAAATCTGGGTGTAACTCGTGGGGATCGCGTCACCATTTATTTACCTATGATCCCGGAGGCAGCGATTGCTATGCTCGCCTGCGTTAGGATCGGAGCGATCCATTCCGTGGTATTCGGGGGCTTTAGCCCCGAATCACTGGCTGACCGGAATAATGATGCTCAAGCTAAAGTGCTTATCACCGCTGATGGTGGCTGGCGAAGAGGTGGCATTGTTCCTCTCAAATCTAATGCAGATGAAGCTCTCCTAAGCTCACCTACGGTAGAGAACGTTGTCGTAGTTCAGCGAGGTGGTGAATTAAGCGAAAAAGTTGATGCAGAAATGCTGGAGGGCAGGGATCACTGGTACCATGACCTTATGGCCGAAAGTTCGGCTGATTGTCCGGCTGAGGAAATGGATGCCGAAGACGTGTTATTTATTCTTTATACGTCGGGTACGACGGGTAAACCGAAGGGAGTAGTTCATACCACGGGAGGCTACCTGACACAGGTGGCTGCTACCACCAAGGCTGTGTTCGATTTACAAGATGATGACGTCTACTGGTGCACAGCAGACGTGGGGTGGATTACTGGGCACAGTTACATCGTTTATGGACCGCTCGCCAACGGGGCCAGGGTCTTCATGTATGAGGGGGCTCCAGACACGCCTGATCGAGGACGCTTTTGGGAGCTTTGTGAGAAATATGCGGTCACTGTTTTCTACACGGCGCCAACAGCGATCCGTGCGTTTATGCGCTGGGGGGATGATTGGCCGGCAGGGCATGACCTGTCTAAGCTCCGCCTACTAGGGACAGTTGGTGAACCCATAAATCCAGAGGCATGGGTTTGGTATCATGAGAAGATCGGCGGAAGCTCATGCCCTATTGTCGATACATGGTGGCAGACAGAGACAGGGGCGATCATGATCACACCGCTGCCGGGGGTCACTGAAACAAAGCCAGGAACCGCGACTTCTCCGTTCCCTGGCATTGAGGCGACGATCTTGAACGAAGCGGGAGAAGTTGCAAGCGCCGGGTATCTTGCGATCACTTCTCCTTGGCCGTCTATGCTTCGCACCGTATGGGGTGATGACCAACGCTTTCGAGAGACCTACTGGTCTAAGTGGGATGGGATCTATTTCCCGGGTGATGGCGCAAAGAGAGATGAAGACGGCTATTTCTGGATTCTTGGACGAGTAGATGACGTTCTAAATGTTGCCGGTCATCGAATTGGTACGATGGAAGTTGAGAGTGCCCTCGTCGATCATCCAGCCGTTGCGGAAGCTGCTGTAGTTGGTAAAAGCCATGAGATCAAAGGTCAGTCGATCGCAGCGTTTGTGACCCTGAAGGAGAGGGAGTCAGGTACAGATGAGCTACTGTCTGAAGTTCGCGAACATGTCGGGCATAAAATCGGAGCGATTGCCAAACCTGAGATCGTGATTTTCACAGCGGACCTGCCTAAGACACGTTCAGGGAAAATAATGCGACGTCTACTGCGAGATATTGCAGAGGGACAGACTGTGGGAGATACGACGACTTTGGCGGACCCGAGTGTGGTTGCGCGTCTACAAGCGATGTATGAAGAGGAAGAATAGACCTGAGGCTACTGCGTCCTGATTTTTGATCTTTATGTTGCTGAGGCAAGCATCATTTTGATGTGCGGCTGATGGTGTGTGAATTCAAAAGCCAGAGTCCGGTCGAGCACGAGTTCATCAAGCGGTCGCATCGGTATTTCTCTGATGAAGGAATCGAGATCTCGTTCCCTATCTGGACCATGATGATGAAAATCGACCCCGACCAGGCATAGGCTGACAAGGAAGAACCATGCAGGATTTCTTTACGAATATTGTTGCAAACGACTGGCCGCGGGCCGCGGGTGGACTCTTTTTTCTGATCGTCTTGGCTTGGATGGCCAACATAGTGACCCGCAGAGTATTCCTAGGGTTCGTCCACAAGTTGATGAGCAGGACACGGTCCACTTGGGACGATCGCCTCTTTGAGCGACGCGTCTTCCACCAACTGGCCAGCGTGGCTCCAGCACTTGTGGTCTACGTTGGGATCGACTGGGCCTTGAGCATCGGCGACAGTGCTTCGGACGCCGCCGCCGTTACGTTGACGAGTTGGGAGAATTTTTTGTTCATCGGGGCAACCTTCGGACGCCGCCTGTCATTGGCATGGGTGGTGATAGCTCTGACGAGGGCAGTTGGCGGGCTATTGGATGCCCTCAACGACATCTACTCCACAACCTATAAAGAAGCCCGAAATCGCCCGATCAAAGGATACCTGCAGGTCATTAGTCTTTTCTTGTACGTAGCTACCGGCATCATTGTGATTTCGATTGTGGCAGGTCGTTCGCCCGTGCTCTTTCTCTCAGGCCTCGGGGCACTCACGGCCGTACTGATGCTGGTGTTCAGGGATACCATCCTGTCTCTGGTGGCCAGCGTTCAGATCATGTCCAACGACATGATCCGGATCGGGGACTGGATCGAAATGCCCCAAGCTCATGCCGACGGCGACGTCATCGACATTGCGCTCCACACGGTGAAAATCCAGAACTGGGATAAGACGATTTCTGCAATCCCAACCCACAAGTTTATCTCCGAATCCTTCAAGAACTGGCGTGGCATGAGTGAGTCCGGTGGTCGGCGGATCAAGCGCTCCATCTACCTGGACATGAACTCAGTCCACTTCCTATCCGAAGATGAGTTTGCTCGTCTGTCCCGCTTCGAGTTCCTGCACGAATACCTGGGCTCAAAGCAAAAGGACCTGGAGATTGCTAACGCCCGACAAATGTCCGCAAAAGGTGTCAAGCCCGATACACGACGGCTCACGAATGTGGGCACATTCCGGGCGTATGTGTGGCATTATCTGCGAGGACATCCGAAAATCCACCAAGAGATGACACTTCTGGTCCGGCAACTCCAGCCGGGGACGCAAGGTCTGCCCTTGGAGATATACTGTTTCTCCAACGACACGAACTGGGCGAACTACGAGGGGCTGACTGCGGACATCTTCGACCACCTTATCTCGAGTCTTCCGGAGTTCGGTCTCGATGTTTTCCAAGAGCCTGCGGGAAGGGATTTGAAGATCTTGCGTGCCTCAAGCTAGGATTATCATGTAGGTATACATGAGCTTCTACAAAAAAGTTAGCGTCGGCATAGAGTTTGAGTTTACGGTTGGAGTCGGCTCTCTAGGTAAGGTGATAACCGCGCCGGGTGACAACTTTTTTCTATGAACGCGAGTTACTGGGTTGGCCTTAGATAAGAGAAACATAGAACGGTTCGTGATAGTTGGGCTCTTCTCGTTATTGGGAACGGGCTGTGCCCAGCAGGCGGAGGAGTCACGAGACTCGACCCACAGCTATGCTCCAGGGCGTTTGGCAGGAAAGGGATTTCTTCCGATAAGCAGACACGTCACTCCGGGATCAGGCGGAATCAGACGTTTAAAGAGTGTGACTAAGTTTCGTCTGCTAGTGCATCAAGGGTGGGCGGAGCAGGTTTAGAAGACTCCTGATCTGGCTTCTTTTTGACCTTCTTAGCTGGAACTCCGGCATAGACGCAGTGCGGCTCAGTATTCTTTGTAAGTATTGCACCAGCGCCGACCATAGAATCATCAGCCACATGCACACCAGCTAGAATTGTCGCGTGATAGGTGATTCGCGCCCCTCGTCCAATAACGGTTTTGGGCGTTTCTACGATGCGGCCATCAGCGATATCGTGCGTATGAGAATAAACGTTTGCAAAATCTGAAACTGACGAACCATCTCCTATCTCAATACCACCCCGGTCATCGAGAAGCACATGTCGGTGGATTACCACGTTGTCCCCGACATCTAAATTGTAGCCGAACGACAACCGCACATGTGGGAATGCCTTGAAGTTTGCACCACAGCGACCAAAGACATGACCGGCAAGGATTCGTCTGAAGCGGATGCCGAGCTCCACATTTTCTCCTAGGTAACTGCGGTCGAACATTTCCCAGAGCCACAGGAGTGGCTTGCGTGGTGTATAGCGTTCTAGGTCGATGTCCTGATAGTACTCCGGCTCAAGTGTAACATTTTCCGGGTTCATCTGAGCCAATGCGACAGGGAGGAAATGCGTATCGTCGTTTTGAATCTGTGCATCACTCAGATGTGGAAAATAGATGTTGGTTAGGATACGCCGGCAGAGTTCATTGCGGTCACATTGTTCTGAGTCCAGTTCGTCCGATAACCAAGCCAGCCACTCAGAATAGACGGCTGATGTTTCGCTGGGGATTCCTACTGAACGCAGGGGCAAGAAAGGCATCAACGAATCTAGTCTAGATTAAGGTTATAGGTTCAACAGTATTTTGAATTATTGAACCGAAAATGGAAATATAAGCAGATCTATAGGGTGGCAGTATCAGGTGTAAAGAAGTCTGCCCATGGATCTGGGTAGTATGTGCCATACAGAATGAACCACCCCGCATGACTATCCGATGAGCCCGTTGACGCTCCGAAGCCCTGCAGATATCCTCTCCTATGGTAACAATCACGTTTTCTGTAGTGGGTTCGCGCCCGCCTTATGACGCTCTTATCTCAGGGCCTCAAGGGGCGGGCGTGTCTTATTGGGAGAGGTCGATAAGCGATGTCTGATGCCGCGCCCTTGAGGGGCCAAATTGTGAGAGAGGCCCTCACATTTGACGATGTTCTCTTGATTCCTGGACATTCGTTGATTCATCCCAAAGATACAGATGTGTCTTCGCGTTTAACACGTGAAATTTCTATAGAGATTCCGTTGCTCTCAGCAGCAATGGATACAGTTACTGAGTCGAAATTGGCCATCCAAATGGCGCGTGAAGGAGGCGTCGGGATTATTCACAAAAACCTCTCGCCCGAGGCTCAAGCAGAAGAAGTAGATCGTGTTAAGCGTTCTGAGAGTGGAATGATCCTGAACCCGATTACCCTCACAAGAGATCGCAGTCTGAAAGACGCTCATGACCTGATGGCGAAGTTTTCAATCAGTGGAGTTCCCATTGTCGAAGATAATGGCCGACTGGTTGGGATTATCACTAACCGAGATCTGCAGTTTGAGCTTGATCTCAGTAAGTCTATAGAGCAGGTCATGACTTCTGACAACCTCATTACTGTTCCCGTAGGGACTACGCTTGACGAGGCGGAAACGATTCTCCATAAGCACCGCATCGAGAAGCTTCCAGTTCTAGATCAAGATGGAATTCTACAGGGACTAATTACTGTTAAGGACATCTTCAAGCGGCGCCAATATCCGAATGCCTGCAAAGACGAGCATGGACGCCTCAGGGTAGGTGCCGCAGTTGGAGCATCGAAGGTCGATATTGAACGTGCAGCTTTATTAGTGGAAGCTGGAGCAGACTTGATTGTGGTCGATACTGCTCATGGCCATTCCGAGGGTGTTCTCGAAGCGCTTGAGCGTGTGCGAGAACGGTTTCCAGATACCCAATTAGTGGGTGGAAATGTCGGAACCTTAGAAGGGGCTCGGGCTTTGGTCGAGCGGGGAGTTGATGCCGTTAAAGTGGGTGTTGGTCCGGGTTCCATCTGCACTACCCGAGTGGTGACTGGTGTTGGTGTCCCACAACTGACTGCGATCATGGATGCAGTCGATGGTGGGGATGGGTCAGTACCGATCATTGCAGATGGGGGAATCCGTTACTCAGGTGACATCGTAAAGGCTCTTGCGGCTGGAGCGGAGTCGGTAATGATGGGCTCAATGTTCGCTGGCACGGACGAAGCTCCAGGTGAGAGCTTTCTGCTAGAGGGTCGGCGATTCAAAACCGTAAGGGGCATGGGCTCCTTATCAGCGATGGAAGAGGGTTCGGCCGACCGTTACTTCCAGGAAAATCAGGAGGGTCAGAGCAAACTGGTTCCCGAGGGTATTGAGGCCAGAGTGCCGTATAAGGGCCCTATCTCAGATACGATTTACCAGCTAGTAGGTGGGCTCAGGAGTGGAATGGGCTACTGTGGTGCTGCGTCTCTTGATGAGCTTCGCTCTAGCGCTCAGTTCAGCCGAGTTACACCAGGAAGTCTCAGAGAGTCTCACCCTCATGATGTTACAATCACGAGGGAAGCCCCGAACTATCGCATGTAGGTGAATTGGCTACCGCCGAAACCCCTTATTTCCTAGTTTTTTTCCCGGTAAAACGCCAGACGCTCTGACAGGCATTCTGCAAAAAAACCAACTACTCCAACACGTGAGCCCAAAGACATGATACGTAAGCCCCTACTCGCCATTGCTCTTGCTGCTTTTTTCGGTTGCGCGCCTCCGGAAGGTGAGGCCCAGCTCACAATGGCTCAGGCCCAAGCAGCAGTTGACGCCGCAGAGACTGAGGCTCGGGCGAATGACTGGAACCTGACGATCTTCGTTGCCGATGCTGAGGGAGCCCCGTTGTACCTGAGAAGAATGGACGGAGCTTCCCCGAGGACGACTGACATAGTCATGAGAAAAGTCCACGTGGTCATAACGACCGGCGGAACGTCGGGAGCCTACGGGGAAGCACTCGCTGCTGGAACAGTCGACAGTATTCCCGGGGGCATCCACTATGAAGGCGGACTTCCAATATTTGTGGATGGTGAATTTGTAGGTGCTATGGCTGCCAGCGGTGCGCGGGGTTCGGAGGATGCTCAAGCAGTGCGCGCGGGACTAGCTGCAATCGGAGCAACCTCTGAATCTGGGATGTAAAGTGATTGTAAATAAAGGACTTACAAATTTCTATCCGAACTGCTGACCTTCACTTCATCTAGAGTCTCTCAGTCTTCCGGTACTAGGGGTCGCGCTCATCAGGCACTGGAAGGCTGGTGCTTGCGCGACTGCATAAACAGGTACGCACCTCCGAAACTGACGATCAGCGAGACGCCGAGATCCATGATGCTGCCGGGACCGAACTCAGCACCAGCCATCGTGGACACAGTCACGTACACAGCATGAAGATGGTCGATACTGATCCCGGCGAGTATCGCTTTGGTCGCGGCCCCCAGCGGTTGCGATCGAACCATGAGGCAGATCACTGCCAATCCGAGGGCCGATCCCCCCAGATACAGATTCGCGGCCGACTCGGGGACAGCCGTGCTCGCGTAGAGAGCATCCATCACCGCTCGGGGCAGCACGAGGAGCATAAGGGCATACAACCCGTAAGTGACACCCGCAAACGTGAAGAGGTTCTTGACGTTCATGTTGGCAGCTTCCTTTTGCAGAAAATCTTTTTGAAATACATCTTTAGAGCATGAGGCGAATCCGACTGACAGCTCTGCTACTCCTCCTAGCGTGTGACAATCCCATGACTACTCCAGTAGCCATGTCGATCTCTATCTCACCTGCCGAACTGAGTTTTACTGCGATAGGTCAGACAGCTTCACTTGTTGCCACCGTGAAAGACCAGAATGGGGCACCAATGTCGGCCATGATTGAGTGGATGACAACGGATGAGTCTGTAGCCTCAATCTCCTCAGAAGGACCCGTAAGCTCTATCACGGTAACGTCTGTAGGAACGGGAACAGCAACGATTGTGGCCAGTTCACATCCTGTCGCAGTATCAGCAGCGGTGACGGTTGTTCAAGATTCAGGGGCTACCACTACTCCCCCTTCGGCAGATAGGGGATAGTCCCGGCCGCGTCTGAGTCGTCGATGACGTGAAAGGTGCTCACGCTGCCAGCCTGACGAGCTGTGCCGAATTCGGCGTACGCCGGGTCGCTCGCGAACGCTTCAATCGCCTCCATCGAGGGAAAGGCCAGAAGCGCGATGATCGAGGCAGTAGAAGGCTCTCCCTCCACTGTGGTGATGTTCCCACTTCGGGAGAGGTATTTGCCTCCATGCTTGTGCACGATCTCGTGAACGTGCTCCGCATACCCAGGCACCCAAGCGTCGTCGGTCACTTCGATGTTGGCGATCAAGTACATGGTCATGGTCGAGATTCCTTTTCGTAAGGGGTGAGCCGAATAGATATACATCTGATAGCAGAGGCCAACCAAACGTATAGCACTTTGGAAAGGCTGACGTAACACTCCTACGGTTACGACATAGGGTACAACCCTGATTGAAATAACCGTTCGCGGGGTGAATTACCCTGTCAAGATTGGGTGCCCATTCAGGAGCGTATCAAGGGCTGATCAGGGCATACCCAATGAGCATCAGGGGTTAGTTGTTTGCTCTCCGACGCACTGTCGCCGCCGCACCACCAACCTCACTGTAGATGATCGGGATCAGGTCCTGTTCGGTCCACGACTCGGACCCACGCCACCGCGCGTCGTACGGGGCCGTGGGCCCGGCTTCCAATACCTCCTCGAGCCGCAGGCCCTCGGCGACCATCTGTCGGATCGTGTCCCGAATGTCCGTGAGCATGTCCAGCACCTCCACGAGTCCGTTCCGATCCGTGAAGCCGAAACCGTGGCCGGGAATCACCTTCGTGTCCGGTCCCGCCAAGTCCACGGCGATCTGCATCGCCTTGATCATGCCGGCAACCGTGCCTCCGTTATACACGTCGACGATCGGGTACATATTGGTCCGGAAGACGTCGCCCATGTGGAGAACATCCGAATCGACGAAGTAGATGAAACTATCCCCGTCGGTGTGCGCAGGAGGGACGTGGAAGACCTGCACCTCCTCATCGTTCATCCTGAAGATAGCTCTCCTATCGAACGTAATGACGGGCCGGGCGCTTTCAGGCGGCTGCGGCATGAAGCGCCCACCCCCGCGAGGGATGCGCAGTTCGCGCAGCATCCGCTGGTGAACGTTCTCCTGCGCGATGATTGTCACGCCCAGGCCCGCCATCAGTTGGTTTCCGCCGATATGATCCACGTGCACGTGCGTATTGACCACGAAGCGGATCGGTTCGTCGGTGATCTGCTGCACCCCCCGGACCACGCTCTCACTAAGGTTCGGCACCTGGTTGTCGACCACCAGGACTCCATCGGGCCCAGGCAGCACCCCCACATTCCCGCCGGCCGTGGCCGTCTGGAGCATGTAGACGTTGCCTTGAACGGGGATGACGTCGAGCCGAAGCTGGCTTTGTGCGGCGAGGGAGGTAGCGGTGAAGACAAATGCGAGGGCCGCGCGTAGGAGAGCCTGCGGCGTGGGTATGCGTGCGCGTACTCGCTTCATGGATACCTCCGGTGCAGTGTCACTGAGCTGCTGATAGAACGCTCTTAAGTATTTGATCAACGTTTTCTGGTTTCGATGACGGATCTACCACTTCGCCCGGTCCCAGGATGAACCCTGTTCCACCAGATTGCTGTATCGCGTCCATAACTTCACGATCAACATCAGCTGTCGAACCCGTTACCAATGGACCACCTGCGCTGGGTGTAATCCCACCGATTAGGCACTTGTCCGTGCGCATTCGCATCTCTGCGATGGATGGGCCATAGTCTTGATCATGCCAGTTGAAAGCTTCTACTGGGTAGTCGAGAACCCCGTCGAAGTTTATGTCATGTGCATGCAGGTGGTAGATATTGAACCAAGTCCTGCCCTTCAGTGGTTCGAGCATCTCCAAGTCGTAGGGTTTGGAGAACTCGTTGTAGAGATCCGGTGTTAGAAGGTCGACACCTGCCCATTGATTCGCGAAAAAGACCCCGTCAGCCCCACCAGAGACAACCCGTTCGACGAAGCTCCGGCTAGTTTCGGTAATAGCTTCGAGGGCGGCATGTACTTGTCTTGGTGAGTCCTGTATGTACTGCACCAGCTTTCCGGGTCCCGCAATCTTCGAGGCTGATGTCAGTGGTGAAAATACCGTCTGCACAAATGGCACGTCACCCTTAAGCATTTCAAGGGCAATACGCTGAGCTTCAAGTACAATTAGATATTCACCAGCATCGCTTCGAACCGGCGTGATCTTGAGCCAGTCGTCGGGCTTTTGAATCGGGCTTTCCGCGAGGATTGGTGTATTTGATCCCCCTCGGACATTTAGTTGGACACCCCAGTCCACAACAGAGTATAGGCCGTACGGAGAGAATTTGACGAAGTCCATATCAAGCCGCTGCTGAAGGCGAACTGCTAATTCTGCAAGGCGTCTAGGCGAACGATCTTGGTTTGCCCAGTGCCACCAAAAGCTCAGTGGGGTGCGGTCAGTTGGGAGGTTCGCCAAGGCGGCCTCAATCCGAGCGCGGTGACTCATTTCAGCACTGTATGCTATCGGCGGCAGGGCGGCACTAGCGATTGCCAGTCCGGCGGTGCTTAGAAAAGTCCTTCGAGAAACATTATTCAATTGCTTATCACCCAGATGTTCGAGGTTCTTTACGGGATTGGTTTGCCATACCCGATCGCTATATCAGAGCGAGAGCGAGTACTAGGGTTCTCTTCATGCCCAAGAATGCCCCTGATCTCAGAATATCCGCAACTTATGAAGGAGCACTACTGATATGACTGCCATATAATGGAGCAACACTTATACGAGCACGTTTATTCTGGAGCGAGATACTATGGAACTAGTAGCTGAGGGGACTTTGAAAATCACTAGTGTGACAGTTAATGAAGACAACAGTGTTTTATGCTATGAAGGTGATGTAGGTAAGTATGGTCGTGTATTCGCAACGCACGTGATCAAATCCCGTGATGGCAACAGAAATCAGGGTAATTTCACAGGACATGCTCGCACCATTCTAGAAGATGGTAATGCCCTTTCAGCTACCTTACAGGGTATCTGGAGCAGGGATGGTGGTAAGATGAAGTTCTACAGCTTGGATGAATCCAGTCATGGTGATCAGAACTTTATTCGCGGTGAAGTTGACCTCCTAAGCAGAGACTGCACAGCTAAAGTATACGCGCTTTAACACTACTGATTTGTGCCCATCGTAGGTTCAGCTTCGGTGTGTGCCGAATGGGACTAGTACCCCCCCTCCACTTGGAAAAAGGAGGGGGGTGGATAGCAGTACCTTTCTGGTACCAGACCTACGGGGTATAGTTAGATACCATCACAAATTACGAGGAAATTATGTCTGATATGAGAGCAACAGCTAGCAGTTTTTTTGAAGCCTGTGAAATCGGTAAAGGTTGGGAGGGCTGTAAAGAATACTGTTTAGAGGATGCATCTTTTTCTTCACATGCAGAGCCCTTAATGGAGGTAACCACTATCCAAGCTTATGCTGATTGGATGCAAGGAGTTTGCGGGCTTATGCCGGATTGTGATTATGAAATTAAATCGCTTACAGTTGATGAAGAGAATAAGCATGTCTCGTTCTTTGCTCTATTTTCCGGCACACACACAGGTGAGGGTGGGCCACCGCCTACAGGCCTAAAAGGGACAGTTGACTATGTCTATGCGTTGGAATTTTCTGGAGACAAAATCAAGCATTTAACAAAAGTCTGGAATCCTCATCACTTCTTTAAACAAATAGGATGGGAGTAAGGTTTGGGTAGAAGTTGATTCCAAATGTTCTGTTAGCGTATAAACAAGAGAGGTAAGCATGAGTTGTGACTGCCCACAGAAATGTGACTGCTGTAAGTGTGACAGCTGTTCATGTACCTGCTGTTGCTGTGAGTGCTCGGATTGCGACTGCTGTTAACCATTTTTGCAGTTCTTGTCGTAGTTACAGGTTTCGCTCTTTTTCCTGACTACCAAGATTTACAGCCCTGCGATAGTCGCATCCTCATACCCTTTTGTTCCAATAGCTTCCATCTATGAACCCTAGATCGAAGCCCCGAAGTGTATTCATGGGGTGCCTACTTCTTGGGGCGTTGGGGGGGTGCGCTGATGGCTCTTCTCCACTGCGTCCTCCTGCTCCTGTAGAGGCTCCAAGTCTACTATCCGAGAACTCAGACCTAGAGGCACTGCCCCTAAGAGGTCCCCTAATCCCTCCAAGCCTGGAAGATCTTCCTGTCGATGATCTTTTGGCTACGCCTATGCTCCGTGATCCCAGTTTTATGGAAGAGGTGCAAGAGTGGGTGGATTATTGGACCACATCTGCATCAAGCTGGTTTCCCGACTACCTGCGGCGCATGACGTGGTTTGAGGGGACTGTGGATTCTACACTGGCTTCGCATGGTCTTCCGGCATCTCTTCGGTATCTGCCGGTGATTGAGAGCGGATATAGCCCGGTTGCAGTGAGCCGTGCGAACGCGGTTGGTCTCTGGCAGTTTATGGCCCCGACTGCGAAGGACATGGGGATGGAGGTAACAGCACTAGTGGATGAGAGACGCGATCCACTCAAATCAACTGAGGCAGCATCGTTGTATTTAGGACAACTCTATGAGGAGTTCGATTCCTGGTTCCTTGCCTTAGCCGCGTATAATTCAGGACCCGGCCGTGTGAGACGATTGCTTGTCCGGCACGCACCCCTCGAACCACGTACCGATGGACTCTATTGGGAACTACGTAGTTATCTGCCCAGGGAAACAAGGGAATTTCTTCCTAAGCTCTTCGGGGCCATTATCGTTGCCGGGAACCCGACTTCCCATGGTTATGATGTTACAGCCCAAGATCCTTTCAGTTTTGACCGGGTGTCAGTTCCAGATGCGACCACACTTGATGTGATTGCGAAAGCCTCGGAAAGTGCTGATACGGAAATCTCTCGACTCAACCCACAGTATGTGAGAGGAATGACTCCTCCTCTGAGGGAGGTTTCGGTGAGGGTCCCTAAAGGGAAGGGGGAGGTGTTCTCAAGAAATTATGCTTTGATCCCTGTCGATGAGCGGGTCAGTTTCGTGGAACACACTGTGGCTTCCGGAGAAACACTCAGCCATATAGCTGTTCTGTATCGTGTTTCCGTGTCAGACTTGAGAGCTGCAAATCCTAGTGTAAGACCTCGTTATCTAAGGATCGGTGCGATGATCATAGTCCCGGTCTCGGCAGGCTTAAAACGGGACTCTAAGCCCGGTAGTTAAGTCTACCCAGTACTGGTCCAGCTTCCTGAACGGCCGCCCTTCTTAGATAAGAGGCGAATGCCCTCGATGCGCATACCGCGGTCTATAGATTTTGCCATATCGTAAACAGTTAGCAGAGCGATACTAACCGCGGTTAGTGCCTCCATCTCAACTCCTGTCTGACCCGTAACCGTTGCTTCAGCTTGTGCAATGATTCCTGGAAGATCCGGATCTGCTTCAAGCCTCATAGTTATGTTCACACTGTTTAGCTGATGACATAGTGGAATGAGGTCATGGGTCTTCTTGCCACCCATAATCCCAGCGAGTTCAGCGACTTGCACGACACTACCTTTTTCTACGCTACCGGTCATAATGCGCTCTAGCGTGTCCGAAGAAGTGATAATTCTTCCGGTCGCAACCGCGTGTCTTGCAGTCTGTTGTTTCTCTGAGACATCAACCATTCGAGGTCGGCCCTCGTTGTCGATGTGTGTTAGTCCTTCTGAATCCTTCATAACACTCCGAGCCTATACTAAGTAGCGATAAGCCGACGTCTGAGATTTCTGACGAGGCCGTTAACGATGAGTTGGGGATTAACGTTGCCCCGCGCAAGCTCTCGCGCTTGTTCGACTTCGGTCAAGGCCAGAACAATATCGGGCCCACGAATCGATGTTCTAGCTACTAGCTCTTGTAGGTGCGAATGCTTATCAAAGTTGAACACCCGATCTCCAGCACCAGAGACGATCGCACCCAAATCTCGAAGCCATTCTTCGATAAATGCGCATAGCGGAATCAACGCTCGAGCTCCTGCTGATGGATAACTCAGGGATAGCTCATAGCCTTGTCCTGGATCTTGAACTACGGCTACTTCAATCAATGCGAGTGCTTGGCGCCTCAAGGATTCTAAAGGCCCTTCTTCCTCACCATCAGGCAGAAATCCGAGTGCTCGACCGATTGACCCCCGCGAAAGTTTGCATGCCCATTTGGTTATTTCCCGGTCGGCGTCTGTGTGTTCGTTGAGGAAATTATCAATCGAATCGGTACTTAGAGGAGTAACATGCAGCGCGACAGTTCGTGAAAGAATCGTTGGCAGGAGTCTTCCAGGTTCACTAGAGGTAAGGATGAAACGCGATGTTCCTGGCGGTTCTTCTAATAGCTTGAGGAGAGCGTTGGCAGCCTCAGGACTCGCCTCTTGAGGAACGAGTAGCTCTGCGTTTCCAATGATAAAGACCTGGCCCGCTGCCATATTCGGACGAAGATGTGCTTGTCGTCGAATGGTCCGGGTAATACCGAAGTACAAACCCCTGACATCAGCGGTGTGACTCGCATAAAGTGGCTCCGCCCGAAGATCCTCAAGTCCCTGCATACGAGCATCCTCGAGGGCAGTGACCAAACGATCGCCAGCTACCCCTTTCGGACGTGCAAGAGGAAAGTACCAGTGAACATCAGGATGCTCGAGCTTCAGAGCCATCCGGCAAGCTCCGCATTTCTCGCAAGGACCTTCGGCTGCTGGTCTCTCACAGATCGTGAGTTGCGCTATCCATAAAGCAACTCTTTGCTTTCCTACACCGCGCGGTCCGTGGAGCAGAAGTGAAGAGGGAAGGGATGTTCGCTCATAAGCGCGAGCCATGGAAGAAAGAAGGTCTTTGTGTCCTACGACGGGGTGCAGACTCATCCGCCGGCTCTGGGCTTGAGCCACTCTAGTGGGTCTTGTGCTTCTGGCACTCCTCCATCGATGGGAGCACGAACTTGGAACTCAATGTGTGGTCCTTGTGCAGTATCGGTACCTCCAACTGTCCCAATCACATGACCCATATCGATACTGCGGCCTTCAGCGACTCTGATTTCTTCGAGATATAAGTAAAGGGAGTAGAATCCATCTCCATGACTCAGTACGACACTTGGCCCGTATCCCTCAAACGGTCCTGCTAGAACAATAAGCCCATTCCTAGCAGCACGTACTGGGCTTCCAGGCAACCCGGCGATCCCTACACCATTCCAATTCAGCACTAGTCCATTGGGACGTTGTTCTTGCCCGAACCGATAAATGAGATCACCATCTAGCGGCCACTCAAGACTCCCCGCATCTGCAATTGACATGGAGAGTTCTGAGCTTGTAGGTAGTTCCAGTTCTCGGCGTCGGTCTTCTAAACTTGCAACTGCGTCATCTGTGCTGACTTCGCCTGACTCCGGGCGATTATCTGTAATCTCGGGTGAAGGAGTTTCAAACTCTGAGGCGCCAATCATCGTGCAGGAAGTACTTGTAAGTACAATTACGGCGACTAGGAAGCTCATTCTGTGATTCAGCGACACAATATGACTCGTATGTTGACTGAATTCCCCAAGTCCGGATCCTCTCTGTAGACCTTTGTAAGCTTGATCAAGAGCTGATTTAGAGAAAAAAGCATTCGAACTAGAAGAGTTTGAAGAGAAAAATCAGTCATGCAAAGAACTTTTGCTGAAACGATTCTGTGTAAGGCGGATGGCCAGTCTCACAGCTTCCACCATTGAGGTGGCATCAGCCGAGCGAGTTCCTGCGATATCAAAAGCAGTCCCGTGATCAGGTGATGTTCTCACAAAGGGAAGACCGAGCGTTACGTTAACCCCACTTCCGAAAGCAGCAGTTTTGAACGCAGCCATACCGACATCGTGATATGGTGCAACAACGGCATCAAAGTTCCCCGTGAGGGCGCGGTAGAACACAGTGTCCGCTGGGAAGGGTCCGACAACATTGGTGCCCATCTCCGTGGCTCGCTTGATCGCGGGACTGAAGATGATGGCTTCTTCATCTCCGAAGAGGCCATCATCTGACGCGTGAGGATTAAGCCCACATATCGCGATTTTTGGGGCAACGATACCCCAATCGCTCCGCAAGGCTTCGGAGAGGAGTACGATCTGTTCAAGAAGTAACTCTTCACTAAGGAGGTTTATGGCTTCCCGAAGAGGATGATGTGTTGTCGCTAGCAATACTCTGAGGGGGCTAGCCTGATCGGTCATTTCTGCTGCCATCAGCATTCCTACTGGGTTAGAACCAGTGAGCTTCTGGAGCATCTCGGTTTGTCCTGGTACATCCCATCCTGCAGACCGCAGTGAAGGTTTATGTACAGGGGCAGTGACTATTGTGTGAAAGAGTCCTTTTCGTACTCCTGTGACTGCTTGCTCAATTGCCAGTGCTGCAACTTGTCCAGCACCCTTCGGGGTTCCGTCCCACGTACCGACCGCTATGAATTCGTGCTCTGATGGTACATGCCCGCGCGCCTCTTCTGAACCTAGAAATGTTATTGAGACGTGGCTTAGTTCAGTTTTGAGATCACGAACCGATTGAAAGGCGACCTCAGCACCAATGCCTTGCGGATCGCCGAGAGTTATAGCGATATGAGGATACACGTGTCCTGAAGTTTAATTCCGGATCTCTATGTGGGTTTTAGCCCGTAGCTCTTCCAGGATTCTAGCATACTGTCTTTGTTCCTGAAGTTGCGCTGCTACTTGTCCACGTAGATCCTCAAATGTGTAGGCCCCTGCTTCACGAACCTCTTCCACCTTTACGACTGCAAGCCTGACATCTCCCCTAGCAGTTTGATACTCGATTGGCCCGAGCACTTCATTGGCTACTGCGGTTGCGATCACACCATATCCAGGTGGCAATTCATCTATTTGGTCGAATGGTACAGGAATCGTATCCGGGGCCTGCTCATCGGAGTATCGTGCAAATAATATCTCCATGGGCTCTCCGTTTTTCACTTGCTCCAATACCATAGATGCTGTATCCCGGGCTGTCTGGATATCTGCCTCAGTCATTTCTGGCATGACAAGGATGTGTCGGCCTCTTTTCTCTCCTCCTCGAGAGCGCTCGATCTTAATGATGTGGTATCCGAATTCTGTTTCGACGATATCACTTACCTGTCCGTCCATCATCGAAAAAGCAGCATCGTCGAATTCAGCAACCATTGCACCACGCCTGAACCAGCCGAGATCTCCTCCAAGCTCAGCACTGCCGATATCGTCCGAGTGAACTTGAGCGAGTTCCTCAAAATCCCCACCACTCCGGATCTCTCCAAGTACCGAATCCGCTTCTGAGCGAGCAGATTGCTCTGCCATCTCTGAGGGGGTTGGTTTTAGTACTACTTGAGTGAATGTGATAATCTTAGGACGTTGCTGTAGTTGCCCTCGGGCTTCCTGAAATGACTCAAGTAGGTCATCCTCAGACAGCTCAATTGTCGGGGCGCCCTGAAGGCTCCGCTGCAGAAAAAGTTGCTGCGTTTGTTCTTGCCGAACTTGCGTTCTGAGTAGGTCACGGTATTCAGCAAGGTTAAGCCCATCTGCTTCAAGTGCCTGTTGTAGCCCTGACTGTCCTCCGAATTGCTGGGTAACTTCATTGATTCTAGAAGTAACTCGATCCTCGATCTCTGATTCTTCGATCCGAATCAGGGTATCACGTGCGGCTTCTTGTAATACCAGAGTCCTGTTGACTATCTGGTCGAGCACCTGGCTCATCATCTGGTCGAGTTCTGGGCCCGGGTCAGGTAACGTGATCCCTCCAGACATGGCCATCCTTTGAAGCTCTTCTTGGACCTCAGTTTGCAGTATGATTGAGTCGCCAACGATCGCCATGACTCGGTCAACCACATCATCTTCACTCAGAACTTGAGCCGTCATGAGCTCAGGACTGATCATTAGCCCGATCGAGAAGGCTATTAGTTTTCTATACATGATTCGTCGTAACCCATCACACTGTTGGAAGGTCCGGACATCTGAACTCTTCTCCTCATTAGTTCAGTGTATCCGGAACAAGATCCGGCACTTCTGTTCCTTCTTCTACGATAGATGCGCTCCGATTTGCACGAAGTTGTCCGAGACGAAGTATAGCCTGACCGATTCCTCGGTCTGATATATACGGGGATGTACGTTGCTCTAATTGAATCCCGATGGCCCCAAGATCAATCACTTCTGTAGCCCCAGTTAAGACATTGGCTATCGCCTCTAATACGGCACGTGAGAGAGCCTGTTCTGTAGGCTCACCAGGTGCTCTATCAAGTTCGATCAAGCGAAGGGCCCGAGCTGCAGAACGGAGTTGGTTACGAGCCCCAATAGCCATGGAGTCCAGAACCTCCCGCTCAGGTTCAAGTCCGGATGCCCTGGCCTCAGCCACAAGAAGTTCACGCTGTACAAGGCTTAGCAGGAACTGATTGAGCTGCTCATCCGTCCCTGAGACAACTTGATCTTGGAACTCTGGAGTCTGAGCCTGTAGAACGAGCTGAACTTCCGTGACCGTGAGTTCACCATCCGAGTACTCGAATATGGGGCGTCGTCCAGCCCGTCCTGAGAGTCTGGTCCCCGGATTGTTGGCAATCTCGCGCACTACGACATAAGCGTCTTCAGTTGGTTGAGGCTCCGCACCTTCTTGAATACTTGCTACAAACGTCGATTCAGCCTGAAGGAATCGCTGTGTCTGAACACGATTCCGGAGACCCGCTACAACTTCCTCAAAATCTTGGGTCCTCAACTGTTCAAGCCGTATTAGATGGACGCCGAATTGAGTTTCTACCGGACCCGTCATTTCACCCGGAGACAGGGAGAGGACGGCTTCCTCAAAGGGTGGAACCATTTCCCCTCGCCCGAAGAATCCAAGATCACCCCCGACCGCTCCTGATCCACGATCCTGGCTGTATTGAGTCGCCAATGTGCTGAAGAGCTCCCCAGCTTCGATTCGATTTCGGATAGCCAAGATCTCAGCTCGCACAGAATCTTGTTGAATGAGGGTAGCTTGAGGTGGGTACTGTAGGAGTATATGGCTAGCGCGGATCTCAAGTCCCGGATCCTCAGCAGCGTAGATTTCCTCTAACTCTAAATCAGAGATCGCTGTATCGACCTGGATCACCGAGTCACGGAGTTGAAGTATCATTACTTGGTTTACTTGCTGGCGTAATAGTTCCTCGAAGTCGAGAAAAGCCAGTGTTGTATCCTCCGCAACCGCATCACCCAGCAGCGTATAGTCAATCCAGAGTTCTGCAACCTGCTGGATTACTGAAGTCTGTGCTGGCAAACGCTCTTCATTAATCAAAAGATTCACTACTTCTTCGACAGAGAGGTCATAGTCTCCTACGCGCGCAACAACGCCGTCCTCTGACTCAGGTTCGGTGCATCCAGTTGTCACAATGAGCAGTAAAGCAAATACCCTCTCTGTCCACCGCTTCTGTATCAATAAGACTTGCCTCACCGGTTCTCCTGTGTCTGTAGCGTCATGCAGCAGCCGAGTGTGCAGAACTCAGTGCTGCCAGGGCCAGCGTGACTGTTTCGAGAATCGGATCTGCTCCCGCCTGGTAAAGCGAGAGTGAAAGCGGTGTGATCCGGTGTACCTCGAGTTCGGCCTGCCGTTGCCTCATAGGGCCCTCCAGTACAGCCATTCTCGGAACAATCCCTTCACGAAAACTCACTCGGGCTGAATTCTTACTCACTATAACGCGCTCCACTCCGATACTGCGCCCTAAGATACGCAAGACGCTAGCATCTAGAAGACGTGCAGTTTCGGCTGGTGGTGACCCGAATCGATCTGCCAATTCAATTCGAATGGCTTCAATTTCAGTCTGACCTCCTGCTCTTGAGAGTCTGCGGTAAAAATGAAGCTTCTGTGCCGAGTCGGAAATATACCCTTCCGGTAAATATGCAGGTCCATCTAGTGACACGTCAGGTTCCGGCCATTCCTCCTGCTCATTACCGTTCTGGATCCGCTTAATCGTCTTCTTTAGCAGCCGCATATAGGTATCAAGACCAACCTTTTGGGCAAAGCCTGACTGCTCGGCTCCAAGTAGGTTTCCTGCGCCTCTTAACTCTAAATCACGTAGCGCTATAGAATATCCAGAGCCCAATTCTGTATAGTGCTCAAGGACAGTCAATCGCTTTCGCGCCTCTGTGCTAAGCTCATCAGGAATCAGAAGGTAACAGTATGCCCGGCGATCGGATCGACCGACCCGTCCACGGATTTGGTAGAGTTGGGAAAGCCCGAATCTGTCAGCTCTGTCAACGATCAACGTGTTGGCATTTTGCACGTCTAACCCATTCTCAATGATTGATGAGCATACGAGTACATCAAGTGCACCTTCTACAAAGGAACGCATCACTTTATCGAGCTCACCGCCACTCATTTGGCCGTGAGCCACTCCGATTTTGGCTTCAGGGATAAGGGCCTGTAGTTCCTCGGCTGTCGTGTAGATTGTTTCTACCCTGTTGTGGAGGAAGAAGGCTTGGCCCCCACGGTCTAACTCACGGTGCAGCGCCTCTGTAATTAGTTGATCAGTCCCCCCGACTACGCTAGTCATGATCGAGACGCGATCCCGAGGTGGAGTCTGGATGAGCGAAAGGTCGCGGATACCCGAGAGTGATAAATGCAGCGTTCTTGGGATTGGGGTAGCAGACAACGATAAGATATCAATCGATGCCCTCAACCCCTTCAAACGCTCCTTATGACTTACCCCGAATCGTTGTTCTTCATCGATGATGAGGAGACCGAGATCACTGAAGTCAACGTCTTTAGATAACAGTCGGTGAGTCCCGACTACGATATCGACCTGACCGCTGGCAAGTCCCAGAAGTATCTCCTTTTGCTCCTTGGAGGACCTGAACCGACTCAGAGCGCCAACCTTCACTGGGTAGTCCGCTAATCGTTCTGCAAACGTGTGCCTATGTTGTTCAACAAGTATCGTAGTGGGAGCCAATACAGCCACTTGTTTGCCATCTTGAACTGCCTTGAAAGCAGCCCGCACGGCAACCTCTGTTTTACCATATCCCACATCTCCGCAAATAAGTCGGTCCATGGGGCGATGGGACTCCATATCCCGCTTCACATGGATTGTCGCTTTTTCCTGATCGGGAGTGTCCTCGTAAAGGAATGAGGATTCCATCTCTGTCTGCCATTGTGTGTCTTCTGAAAAGCGAAAACCGTTTGCAGATTCGCGTCGTGCGTAGAGTTCTAGGAGCTTGACCATCATTTCTTCAAGAGCGCTCTCGGTCTTATTGCGCACTGTTTTCCAGCGTTTCCCACCGATACGGTGGACAGATGGTGGCTTAGAGTCTTCTGACTCACCAACCCAACGCTCAACTAAGTCAAGGCGATAGACAGGAAGTCTAAGAACTTCCCCTCCCGCATATTCGATGGCTAGCGCCTCTAATTCCTGTCCTGGAATTTCTAGAAGTTCAAGTCCCATGAAGCGGCCGACACCATGATCCATGTGAACCAGGTAGTCTCCTGGTTTGATCTGAGCCAAATTCTCTAGTGCGACTGAACCCCGGAAGCGCCTGCTTCGTCGAAGACGTTTCGTACGCCGGAAGATTTCATGGTCATTTAGGATTCGGAGTCTTTTTTCACCACAGGTCAGCTCAAACCCACTGGATAGAGATCCAATGCCTAGGGTTGTATTAGAAGGGATTCGCGAAACTCCCCCAAGAATCTCCTCTAGTCTCTGAAGTTGTCCGTCATTGTCACAGAGCAAGAGTGTTTCCTGACCCTGTGCTTCTCCCTCCCGCAGGTATGCCTCCAGGCGTCCCATATCTCGATCGATCTCTGGAGGTGGTTTAGACTCAAGTGCTGTGCTGGAATTGCTTTCGACACTGAGATGGAGATGAGCATATTTCTCCAGGCTTTGGGAGAATTCATTCGGGTGCAGAAAGAGCGTTTCTGGTAAAGACGGAGTTTCTCCAGATTGGATTAGGTCTTCGTGTAGTGTCGTTACCCGTGTCCAGGTTTTAGCTACCTCATCCTCAATACTCCAGTCACCGATCTGGGCGATTAGCACATCTGCCGGCAATAACTCGAGGAGAGATCTTGATACGCTTTCATCTGTGTCTTCATTCGGGCGCTCGAAGGTTACAGGTAAAATGTGAGTCTCTTCTTGTTCGTGCGTTGAACGCTGATCAGAGATATTGAAGCTTCTTATCGAAGCGACCTCGTCACCCCAGAACTCAATACGTACGGGTTCTCCGGTGGCAACGGAAAACACGTCTAAGATCCCACCACGAACTGCGAATTGGCCGACCTCCTCAACCAGAGGCATCTGGATGAAGCCCTTCTCCTCTAAGAAACTCCGGATTGCCGAGAAGCTGGCTTGTTCTCCAACTCGGATTGTTCGACGCAATCCCGCTAATTGTGATGGAATCTCAGCACGTTCCTGTAGGGCCCTCGGGGTAGTCACTAGGATCTGAGTGCGGCCTGAGAAAAGTGCTTCGATGGCTTCAACACGTAGGCCATCAATTTCCAATTGTGGTTGGGAGTCCTCGTATGGAAGTGCTTCTCTCTGAGGATAGGAATGGCAGGTATCAGGAGTGGTGACTACTAAATCGAGGTCGGTCTCCACAGAAATAGCGTCGGAAGGGGTTCGGACTAATGCGACGAATACCTGCTTGGGCCAGCGTTCATTCAGGGTTGCTAGCGAGAGAGGCCCAAGGGAACCGTGAACCCCTCCAAGCTGTTTTTGCGTACCAGGAGAAGGGAGCCTCTGTGCCAACTCAAGGATGGTGGGGCAGGTTCCGATCGTTGTGAGGATCGGATTAGACCTACGCATCAAGAGCGGGGTTTGACGAGGTCTTGGTTGATCGAGTTACTCCTGTGTCAACTTGCCCAGCGGAAGCAACCAGTGACTCGATAACTAAGAGCAGGATGGTCACCAGAATTAATGGCCACCACAACTCTGGACCTTGGCGTTGCCCAAACACCTCTCGTGACCACTCCGTCCTATCACTTACTGGCCTAGCACGTTCACCAATGTGTGCAAGAATGTCTTCTGGACTCAGCTTTTCGAGTCTGGACTCGGTAATCGGAGAATTCAGGGCTACCACGTCGATTAGGGTATCAGAATTCAAGAAATCGTAGAAACCCACCTCATTTGTCCCACGTACCACACGTGTGCCATCGATCTCAAACTCTTCTCCATACGGAAAGCGCACATGTGTAGCCCCTCGTGGGGCTGACAACTCATCGCCAGCTTCATAGTCGGTCTGACCCATACCAGTTCCGGTCCATTCATTCACTACCCAATCTATGAACCGGACCATCCCTGTTGACACTGGCAAGCTTGTAGATGAGACATCCAGAGCAGAAGCGACCAGAAGATAGGGTCGTCCACGGAGGTCCGTGCCTTGTAGTGCCCAGGGATCATTTGATACTTCCGCCAAGGTTCGAGATGGTGTTTCTAAATCGTTAGACAGTTCAAGATCGTACCAGCGTTCGACCCGAATATTTTCTAAGGGGTTAGGTAGATCACGGCCTTCTAATATTGCAGATCCCGTTCTAGGACGAGCACTGTATCTCCAGGGGATCCCTTCGTTTGCAAGACGACGATTTAAGCCAGGAAGTAGAGTGGGGTCAGCGGGTGGTGTAACAAGCACCGACGCACCTAATGGGAGGATATCTAAGCTTACGCCCATCCCTGTGATCAATACTTCTGCTTCCCTAGGGGAGACAGATTTCAAGCGGTCCGCTGATTCAAGAACGGAGATTGCTTCCGCTGCGAACAATCCGATATCACCAGTGGTTGCTACTCTGGGAGCAGGACGGGAGCGATAAGCAAAGTATCGACGGTCGTCTGTCCTAAGTGCATCTGGATCTGCGTCGACATAACCCCGAATCCAGCCACTAGCATTCGCAGCCAGCGTAGTTGCACTAGCAGAACCAGGGGGCACCTGAGTCACCCCTCGTATCTGTTCATTGACAATCAGGCGAATTGATAAAGGTGTAGTATCGTTAGGGTTCTCGAGTGCATATACGGTTATCTCTGTCTTGTCTCCCTCTAATGGCGGGAGGCCACCTCCGACCGAGACTCGAGTGATCGCTCGATTTTGCACCAGATTTTCTCTAGAGGACCAAACTACTACTGGTATATCACCTGCTGGACTTTCACCACGGGCCGGAAATGCAGAAGCCTGTAAATCAGAAATCAGGTGGATCTCACGGTGTTCAAAAGGTGCCGTGCGAAGGATCCCTGCAGCACGCTCTAGAGAGCCAGCGAGATCGCCTCGTGCGTCACTGGTTTCCATATCCTCTAGTATTGCGCGGGCTTCGCTAGCGCCTCCCGGGAAAGACGGCAGCCAAGGCTCTCCAGCTCTGAGTACCCAGAATTGATCTTCAGCCGACGAGGCTTCGAGCGTGGTCACTGCGATCTCTTTCAGTTCGTCTAAAACCCTAGACTCTCCATAGACAAGAGCACTGCTCATGGAGTTATCAACTATGAGCACGACTGCGGTTGGAGGGTGAGACGAGCCCCGACCTTCAATAAAAAGACGAGCCCCAGCTCCAACCAGAAAAAGCAAAATCATAATACGGATTAAGAGAAGGAGCAGTTGGCGAATCCGTATCTCCCTCGCGTGCTCACGCTCCGTCCTCTCGAGGTAGCGAAGTGCTGGAAAACTCAGTCGACGTGTCTTTTGACGGTGAAATAGATGGAGGAATATCGGAACCCCGATTGCGAGGCCAGCAAATAAGAATAGAGGATTAAGAAATCCCATCACCGCGCTCCCGACGCCAAGTTCACCCTAGTCGTTCGCGCTTGCGGAGGTAAGTCCTCAGGGCGTTAGATAATGGTTGGTCGGTCTCAAGAACATGGTAATCAATACCGTGCGGACGCAGATTGTCACGCCATTCTTCAAGAGCATCTGCCACAGCGGCTCGGTATTCAATTCGTATATCAGGGATGCTTACCAAGAGTTCATCGTTTGTCTCTGGATCAAAGAACCGGGCCTCAGAAACTGGCGGGAGTTCTCGTTCTCCTGGATCCAAAAGGTGAAAGACAAGTACTTCGTGCCCATGATGTCTCAGAAACTTCAAAGCTGTGAGTGTTTCTTCAGGTCTGACGAGAAGGTCGGAGAGTAAGATTACAAGACCCCTTCGTTTGAGCCGGACAGCGAGGTCCCGAATAGCCCGTTCCGCAGATGTGCCTTCTGAAGCTTCGAGCGCTGCCAGGTGGTGTGTGAGCTCTGTCCACTGTCGACGGCCACCTCTGGCACGAACCCTTTCTACTACTACATCGTGAAAAGCTGCCATCCCCACCGAGTCGCCCTGCCTCAGTAGAATGAGTGCGAGTGAAGCTGCTAGGTGCTTTGCATACCACAACTTCGACGGAAGCACACCGGGGTCGGAACTCCAACCCATTGATTCGCTGACATCGACCAAGAGATGGGCTCTGAGGTTTGTTTCTTCCTCAAACTGCTTCACATAATAGCGGTCAGAACGGCCGAACATTCGCCAGTCGATGTACCTGAGGTCGTCACCAGCCTGATAAGCACGGAGTTCGGCGAACTCGGCTGAAAAACCTCTATGTGGAGAGCGGTGTAGGCCCATTAAGAAGCCTTCCACAACCTCCCGAGCAATCAACTCGATCCCACCGAGTTGCGAGAGCGTTGCTGCGTCCAGCAAATCTGGACGAGAGGCATTCGAAGCGGTATGTGAAGTGTTCATCAGAGCCTCGGAACCTACTGGTCTGATCAAGTGTGCTCAACGGGTTCTATCGTCTCTACGCCTACATAAGAAATGTTGTCCGAGAGATATGTATCGAAGCTCTACGCCAACTCATTCGTTACCTTTTCCTCTACATCGTCTAAATCACCCGGTAAACCACTGATTCGTGCATACCAATCACATCCGTAACTTCTGCATCGTGGCTCATATTGACCACGGTAAATCCACCTTAGCGGACAGGCTTCTTGAGGGGACTCATACACTTGATCCTCGAGAAATGCGTGCACAGGTGCTCGACGATAACGAGCTTGAGCGTGAGCGGGGGATTACCATCAAGCTGCATGCGGTACGTATGAGCTATCAGGCTCAGGACGGAAAAGAGTATGAGTTCAACCTCATAGATACGCCGGGTCATGTGGACTTTACCTATGAGGTATCTCGTTCTTTGGCAGCATGTGAGGGAGCTATCCTAGTCGTTGACGCAACGCAGGGTGCCCAGGCCCAGACGCTCTCTAATCTCTTTCTTGCCCTTGATGCGGACTTGGAGATCATTCCCGTAGTCAACAAGATAGATTTGCCCGGTGCGGAACCCGAGCGTAGGCGCGACGAGGTAGCTGATCTCTTAGGTGTATCCCCGGAAACGGTCCTCCTGACCAGTGCTAAGGAAGGCACGGGGATCGAAGAAGTTCTTGAGGCTGTAGTAGAAAGAATCCCTGAACCGTTGGGTGATGCTGAGGCTCCCCTTAGGGCTCTCATCTTTGATTCCTACTATGACAAGTACTTAGGAGCAGTTCCCTCTGTGCGGGTCGTGGACGGCACTCTAAAGGCCGGAATGAAGATTACGTTTGGGAACGTCGATGCGAGTTACGAGGTTACCGAGGTGGGTTCGATGCGATTGGGCAGGATTCCTGCTACGGCTTTGACCCCCGGAGAGGTTGGTTATGTCGTAGCCGCTATCAAGGCAGTTGGTGACACCCGTGTCGGTGACACGATCCTTGATGCGGACAACCCTTCGTCGGAGCTTTTGCCCGGCTATCAAGAAGCACGACCTATGGTATTTGCCGGTCTCTATCCGACAGATACTGACGACTACGAAGATCTCCGTGATGCACTTGAAAGACTTCAGATGAACGATGCTAGCCTACAATACGAGCCCGAAACTTCCACGGCTCTCGGCTTCGGTTTTAGATGTGGCTTCTTGGGGTTGCTCCATATGGAGATCGTACAAGAACGCTTAGAACGGGAATTTAGTGTGGACATGATCACGACTGTTCCTAACGTCGAATATCATGTTCTGCTCACTGATGGAACTGAACTTCATGTAGAGAGCCCGACAGCGCTTCCTGACCCAGGAAGTGTGACTACAATAGCTGAGCCGATCGTACTCGCGCGGATTCTTTGCCCTTCGGAATACATAGGCAATGTGCAGAAACTCTGTCATGACCGACGTGGCATATTCCGGGACATGAGTTATCTCGATCCACAGCGCGTTGAACTCGACTTTGAGTTGCCGCTTTCGGAGATCGTGCTTGACTTCTATGACCGATTAAAAAGTTCGACCCGTGGATATGCAGCACTGGACTATGAGTTTTTGGAAATGCGCTCCGGAGCACTTGTCCGACTAGATATTCTTGTTAACGGAGACCCAGTTGATGCATTCAGCGTGATTATCCATGAGGACAAAGCTTATCTCTATGGTCGTGACTTAGTCAGGAAGCTTAAGGAGTTGATTCCGCGGCAGCAGTTTCCTGTAGCGTTGCAGGCAACGATGGGAAACAACGTTATTGCGCGGACGAATGTGAAGGCAGTTCGAAAAAATGTGACAGCTAAGTGCTATGGCGGAGATATCACACGCAAGCGAAAACTGCTTGAGCGTCAAAAAGAAGGAAAAAAGCGCATGAAGCAGGTCGGGACTGTAGAGATTCCGCAGGAGGCTTTCTTAGCTGTGCTCAGCCTTGGAGATGATTGACTTGAGTGGGCCCTGGGTTGTTGGTGTAGATATCGGCGGCACCAACCTTGTCGTTGGTCTAGTACCTGTAGAGGGTGGGGAGCCTTGTGGTTTGCGGTCACAGAGTACTCCGTCAGATAGAGGTCCAGATGCGACCGTTGATGAGATTGGTCGCATGGTAACGGATGCGATAGAAGATGTAGTAAGCGAGGGAGGGGCGGTGACTGACCAAGTTCTAGGCGTAGGTATTGGTTGTCCTGGCTCAATTGATCGGACAAGTGGATTAGTTCGCACAACCCCTAACTTGGGTTGGGTCAATTATCCAATCAGCCGAAAGATCGCCAACGCGCTTCAACTTCCAACCGTACTCGATAATGACGCCAACTGTGCGACATATGCGGAATGGTGGCGAGGTGCGGGACAGGGTGTTGAGCATTTGGTCGGCATCACGGTCGGCACAGGAGTTGGGGGAGGCGTAATGCTCGGTGGTAGGATCATGAGAGGGGCTTCTGGGAGCGCTGGGGAGGTGGGCCATACAACAATTGACTTGAACGGCCGCCGCTGTTCCTGCGGTAACTATGGTTGCTTAGAAGCTTATGCTTCAGGCTCTAGCATCGCGTTGCGGGCAGTAGAGGGCCTAAGAGCAGGTTCGCAATCTGTTCTCACTGAATTGGTGAATGGCAACATAAACCAGATTTCTGCAGCTCTTGTCTACGAAGCTCTGCAACTTGGCGATCAGTACGCGCATGAGATCATACTAGAGACCGCCAAGTTTCTTGGCATCGGCATCGCTAACCTCATCAATACTCTGAATCCAGATGTAGTGGTCGTTGTCGGTGGGGTTGTGGGTGCAGGTGACTATCTATTCGGGGCCATTCGTGAAGAAGCCAAGCAGCGTTCATTCAAGTCTGCATTTGAGGCATGTAAGATTGTTCCTGGTCAACTTCCTGAGACTGCAGGGATTATTGGGGCCGCGGGAATCTTCATATCAGAAATGCCCGGACAATTGTGAGTGAGCAACGAACCCTCGGGGTGATCGGTGCTCTAGTTTGGGATCGGTTCTTGAGAACGGGTCCCAGTGGTGATCCGATAGAAGAATGGGGTGGCATTAGTTATGCGATTTCAGCTCTGAGTGCTTCACTTCCCCACAGCTGGAAGATTCTCCCTATACTGAAACTCGGCCAAGATCTTTCAGAGGCCGCCGTCAAGCTCCTAAAAGAGATCCCGCGTGTTGATCAGTCCTGCGTGATAATTGTCCCTGAAGAGAACAATCGCGTGGAACTCTCATATAGTCGGGACGGATCCCGCACTGAACGGCTCACTGGAGGGGTCCCGGGCTGGACTTGGGATGAATTAGATCCGTTAGTCGATATCTGTGACGCTTTGTACGTGAATTTTGTTTCTGGTTTTGAGATGGAGTTAGAAACTGCACAAGCTCTTCACGATAACTTTTCTGGACCGATTTATGCTGATCTCCACTCGCTTTTTCTGAGTACGGCCAAAGGTGGCACCCGGGCTCCCACTCACTTGAATGCTTGGGAAGATTGGTTCCAATGTTTTGATGTGGTTCAGATGAATGAGGTTGAATCTACACTAGTGGGATGTAAGGGTGATTTATCTGACATCGCATTTGACCAGCTCGGGATGAAGCCAAGATTGATCGCTATCACGTTAGGAAGTCAGGGGGCTCAATTCTTCACTACTGCTAGTTTTAATAGTCACTGGAACAGCCTGATTGACTTTTCTGCAGCAACGGTCGCTTCTAGTGGTAGGGTTCCTCTTTCAAAACCTCCCTCTAAGGGGGACCCCACTGGCTGTGGTGATGTTTGGGGTGCTACTGCTTTGGCGCGTCTTTTGGACGGTGATGCTCTTGAGGATGTTATTTCGAAAGCGAATGAGCTTGCTTCTCAGAATGTCGGTCAGCTAGGGGCACGGAACCTATTTAATCATTTAGAGGGTAAGCTCTCTCATTTTGAGGAGACTGAGTGAACGTTTTCTCAGTTCCAACCGAGCTTGACCACCAGGCTGTTGACCAAGTTCTCGATACGGCAGGCCAGATGGAGATCGAGCGCATGCTTTTCGATGCGCGTCATGTTCGTTGGATAGATCCCAATGGTATGGTTGCACTGCTCGCAGCAGGCGCTGAGCTCAAGAAACAAGGTGGAAGTCCTAGACTCCAGCTTCCGGATAACTCTGATGTGCTTGGTTACCTCAGCCGGATGGGCTTCTTCCGCCAAGCTAACGGAATTTTCGAGCTATTAGGTCGGGTGCCGAAACGAGTATCTAGGTTGTCAGATGTACTCCTGGAGATCACATCGATAACTGCCAATGCAGACGTACATACAGTTATTGATGACGTTCAGAAACGAGCTGGGCATGTGCTAGCTTCGAGGCTGGGTTATCCGGCAACGTCAGTTGTTCAATTTTCAGTGATTCTTTCCGAAGTTTGCCAGAATATAGTAGAACACGCGGAAGGTCCGGGCTGGGTTGCCGTGCAGGCGTACAATTGGACCAAGCGTTTAGGGCGTTACGTTGTCGTGATCAGTGTGATGGATATAGGCCGAGGCTTCCGCGATTCGCTTAATGATGAGCACTCAGCACGTTACGGAGATCGATGGGGGGATTCTACGGCTTTGGAGGCCGCATTTCTTCATGGACTTACGCGTTTCCCTGATTCGGGCCGAGGGCAGGGTATTCAACAAATTAGGCGTCAAGTCCAGCGGTGGGACGGCTCGATTACTATCCGGAGTGGTACTGCCCGAATTGCTCAAGTTCCAGAGTGGGACATTACTGACCCAGTCGTTGATGGTCTTAAGTCGTTTCCCGGAGCCCAAATTAGCATCATTTTACCAGCCGTTAAATGATGGATTTGACCCCAGTAACGATCGATGTTGGGGTGCTGGTTAGTAAGACTGTAACCTCCCTGCACTCTCATCTTGTTACTCGACCAACGGGACGTGCTGTTCGATTGGCGATTGAGGCTCAGATGGCTGGTTCTGGAGCACAGTCCCTTTCTGTTATTGACTTGTCTGACGTTACGATCCTGGATTTCTCTTGCGCAGACGAAGTGATAGCCAAGCTTCTCCAGGGATATCTTGAACCCGATAGCCCTGAGGCATTTTTTATGTTTCGCGGAGTCGGTGAATCCCACCGTGATCAGATTCAGGTCGTTCTGGAGCGACAGGAACTGGTAGCTGTTGCCGAAAGCGATACTGGTGTTCGTGAACTCTTGGGTGTGATTGAGGCTTATGATGCTAGAGTATGGCAACTTCTAGAGACGGAAGGACCACTCGTTCGCGAAGATTTTGAGCGAGTGTTTCCAGAACCTAGTTTGGATGATGTACTGGAACGGCTCCAGAAACGTCGGATCGTATTTCAAAGTTCAATATCCGGGCAGTATCATGCACTTAGTCAACTTGTCGATGATACCCTCTAGAATCAGGATTCGGGAAACCCAGTATGTCGGATAAAGAGAATCGAGACAGGCCTAACCGAGCAGCTACCGTAGGTATACATGGTAGATCATCCGAGGGGAGAACCCCCGGTAGCCCAGTGGTGTCACCAATCGTTCAGAGTGCAACATTTCACTGGACGAAGCCGGAAGATGGAGACCTCTTATATAGCCGGTACGGTAACAACCCAAATCAGCTCGAAGTTGGGCAAAAAATTGCGGCCCTTGAGGGAACGGAATCAGGAATTGCGCTGGGCAGTGGAATGGCTGCTACAGCTATGGTATTCCTGGCTCTAACAGAGGCCGGTGATCACATCGTAGCATCGACCCACCTGTATGGCGCGACTCGGTCTCTACTTCTAGACGAGCTACCACGGCGGGGAATAGAGACAACCTTTGTCGACCCAGACCTAGATCAGGGTTGGCGAGAAGCCCTCCGCCCTGAGACTCGCATTATCCATATCGAATTACCAACAAACCCGACGTTGCGTTTCTTCGATCCTCGACCCATAGCACAGCTAGCACGAGAGAAGGGTATTACGTTGACTTGTGATGCTACGTTTGGTTGTCCGGTGAACTTCCGGCCATCCGATTCAGGCATTGATGTTGTGATCCACAGTGCCACTAAGTACTTGAGTGGCCACTCTGACTTGATAGCTGGTGCAGTTGCTGGTACAGAGGATGTCATTGATCAAGTCACCCGAATGTCTCGCCTCTATGGACCAGCGCTTGATCCGCATGCGGCTTGGCTTCTCGACAGAGGAATCCGAACATTGGATGCAAGGATGACCCGTCATAATGAGAATGCTCTCTCACTCGCAACTTGGCTGAGCGAACAAGCTGGAATTCAGACGGTCATCTATCCTGGGCTTGATACGCACCCTGACCACGTGTTGGCATCAGAACTAATGGTCGGTTGGGGTGGGATGGTCAGCATTATACTTGAGGGAGGTGGAGCTGCGGCGGACCACTTCATGGGTGAGCTAAAGTTAGTGACCGCCGCTCCGAGCCTTGGTGGGGTTGAAACGCTTGTCTCACAGCCTCGCTACACCTCACACACAGGGTTGACTGCCGCAGAACGGGATGCTGGGGGAATACCCGATGGTTTTGTGCGGATCAGTGTTGGCATTGAAGCGATTGAAGACTTGATAACTGATTTCGCTCAAGCTCTCGAGGCGATCAGACTATAAGCCACTGTTTGGCTTGAGTGTTCTTATTAGAGCGATGGTTATTTACCGAAGGTGTAGTACTGGTATCCGCAGAACAATTCCTACTCTTCATCCATGAACGGATATCTGTAGTCTACTGCCGGAACAAAAGTTTCCTTTATAGAGCGGGCACTCACCCATCTAAGTAAATTCATCATTGATCCCGCCTTATCATTCGTTCCAGAGGCTCTACCGCCCCCGAATGGCTGCTGGCCCACCACCGCACCCGTTGGTTTGTCATTGATGTAGAAGTTTCCAGCTGAGTTTTTCAATGTATCAAGCGCTTCTCGAATTGCCCTGATGTCCTTCGCGAACACAGCTCCAGTCAATGCATATGGAGATGTTGAATCCACTAACCGAAGGGTTTCTGCCCAATCCCCGTCATCGTATACAAAGATTGACATTACTGGACCGAAGATTTCATCACACATCGAGATATAATCTGGCTTATCGGCCCGGATGATTGTTGGCCGTATGAACCAACCTTCCGAATCATCGTAGGTACCACCGGCAATCACTTCAGCTTCATTCGATTTTCTTGCTTCGTCTATATATCGAGTAATCTTGTCATATGCTTTTTGGTCGATCACGGCATTCATGAAGTTCGTAAAGTCTCTAGGGTCACCCATTGTAAGAGACTCTGTCTCCTCTATAAGAGGTCCTTCCAGATCCTTCCATAGGCTTTGCGGCACATAAGCCCGAGAGGCAGCGCTACACTTCTGGCCTTGGTACTCAAAAGCTCCTCTGATGATTGCAGTTTTTACTGGAGAGACCTCCGCACTTGGGTGTACGACAATGAAGTCCTTCCCTCCTGTTTCCCCGACTATTCGAGGGTATGATCGGTATTCTCCGATATTTCCACCGATCGTTTTCCAGAAGCTATTGAAGACTGCTGTCGACCCTGTGAAATGGACTCCTGCGAATTCCTTATGAGTAAGCAATTCAGACGTAATCAATCCCGCATCTCCTGCAACAAAATTGATAACACCAGCCGGTAGACCAGCTTCTTCTAGAAGTTTCAGCACGTAATAATTAGATAGCATCGAAGTGCGGCCGGGCTTCCAAACTACCGTGTTCCCCATCATCGCTGGCGTGCCACTCAGATTCGCACCGATCGCGGTGAAGTTGAACGGCGTAACGGCATATATGAATCCTTCTAGAGCCCGATATTCTGCGCGGTTCCAAACACCACGTTCCGAAAGCGGTTGCATCCCGTAGATACGCTCCGTGAAGTGGGCTGCGAACCGAAAAAAGTCGATGATCTCACATGCTGAGTCGATCTCTGCTTGAAAGGCAGTTTTGCTTTGTCCGAGCATGGTTGCAGCGTTCAGTTTCTGGCGCCACGGACCTGCTAGAAGGTCTGCTGCTCGCAGGAAAACTCCTGCCCTATCTTCCCAGCGGGTTGTGGACCATTCGTGGTGAGCTTCGGCTGCTGCCGACACTGCCTGGCCAATCTCTTCTTTCCCCGCTTTGTGAAAGGTTGCGAGAATGTGACTATGTAAATGGGGCATCACGACGTTGCTTGTATTTCCAGTCCTAATCTCCTCACCGCCGATCACCAGGGGGATATCAACTACAGTGGCCGACTGAGCCTCTAATTCTATTTTGAGTTCTGCGCGCTCAAGTGTCCCTGGGGCATACGTAAGTATGGGTTCGTTTACAGGCGGAGGTATTGGGGGGGCACCATTCATTAAGGTCATTTGGGTTGACGAGTGGATTTTTGGGGCAGGTAATCCGCCATATTCATTAACAGCGCGCCCAATAAAAAAAGGGCAGATAAACAAGACGTTATCCCACCTAGAAGAGCGACCGAGCAGAGTTAGGTAGCTCAAAACTATCTTAGCCTCATCACGGGCGAACGCAACTAAACTCAGCCCTGTAATGATAGAAGCTCCATGCTATCTTTTATGTCGATTAAACTCTTGAGCTGTGAACTCTCGGGGAAGCTAAGAAGTCCGGTCAGGAACTAGGCTCTTGAGTGATCTCTTGGGATTCCACAACAAAACCCACAGGATCGCAATTTAGAAAGGGCCTTCCAACCTCAACTATAAATAATGAATTCTGACGAATTACGGCGCGCGGTGATGTCTGAACTGTCACGCATCAAGCATCCGGGAACGAACCGGGACCTTGTGGCTGGAGGTCACGTTCAGGGACTGGAAACTGATCCGGATGGTATTGTCCGCTTTCAATTTCTTCTTCGTCCGGATGATCCCACTGATTTAGTGAAAACTGCACGTTTAGCTTGTGAGGCTGTTGAAGGAGTATCTGAAGTCAAGATTGATGTCCAATTACCACAAATGGCACCTGCAGGAGAGACTGGGCGTCAGGGAGGGCTCCAGCCTGGTTCTGTGCCGGCTCCGACACCTCAGCCGGGTATTCTCTCATCGGTCAAACAGGTTATTGCTATTAGCTCTGGAAAGGGTGGGGTTGGTAAGTCAATGGTGGCGGCCAACTTAGCCTCTTCATTCGCAAGGTCTGGACGTTCGGTTGGTCTATTAGATGCTGATATTTATGGACCCAACATTCCTTTGATGTTCGGTGTGAACCAGCGACCTAACGTTACCGGTGGAAAGGGCAACGAACTCATTGAGCCCCTGGAGGCGCACGGTGTGAGACTAATGAGTCTGGGGTTCCTTCTGGACAAGGAACAGCCGGCTATCATGCGGGGTCCATTGATTTCGGGAATCCTAAAACAGTTCCTAGAACAGGTTGAGTGGGGCCCTCTGGATTTAATGGTTGTGGATATGCCTCCGGGCACTGGAGATGCCCAACTCTCCTTAGTTCAGACGATTGAACTCAGTGGCGCTGTTATGGTGACGACTCCCCAAGATGTTTCCACTGGTGATGTTCGCCGTGGGGTGAAGATGTTTGAGAGGGTTAACACTCGGGTCTTGGGTATTGTAGAGAACATGAGTGGCCTGGCCTGCCCGCATTGTGAAGAGGTCATTGACGTCTTCGGTTCTGGTGGAGGGTCCGCACTTGCGGAGGAAATGGATGTACCATTTTTAGGTAAGATCCCACTGGATCCGCAGGTTCGTGAGGCTGGTGACAAAGGGGTTCCCACAGTCGTCTCTTCTCCAGACTCGAGGACTGGTGAGGCCTTATCATCACTGATGCATGCGGTTGACGAGCGACTTGCTGTCCTAGATAGCCAGTAAAGATTTAAGTCCTAACGATTTCCCGTTTCATGAAATCTTCTCCGCAATATGTGCCCGAGGATGGTCTCGATCGAGACAAGCAAGTCAAGCAAATATTCTCGGAGATCGCTCCACGGTACGACCTACTGAACCGTCTATTGAGCCTCAATATAGATCGGGTATGGCGTCGTCTAGCAGTGGATCGATTAGGGTGGGAGACAGAGCCATCTGGAAGGTTTTTGGATGCCTGCACTGGTACCTTTGATCTTGCCCTCGAACTTAGTGATCGCAAAGACTTCTGTGGACAAGTAATCGCTACAGACTTCGCTTCTCCCATGATGGTGCGGGGTGCTGAAAAGATAGTTGGCGAGCCGATAAGACCGGTATGTGGGAATTCCCTAGTATTACCGTTTCTGGATGACAGTTTCGATGGTGCTATGGTTGGATTTGGTGTGCGAAATCTCGCTGATTTGGACCAGGGGCTAAGCGAGCTTCATCGTGTTCTTAAGAAGGGCAGAGCTCTGGTGGTACTAGAGTTCACTTTACCTCCTAATTCTCTGGTGCGTGCGGCCTACCTCCTGTATTTCCGTCGTATACTGCCTTTGATAGGTCGCATTGTTTCAGGACATCCGTGGGCATACCAGTACCTTCCCGAGTCTGTGGGGGAATTTCCACCTCCAGACGAACTTGGCCTGCAGTTCAAGAAAGTCGGTTTCTCGGATGTGGGTTGGACTCTGCTCACTGGTGGGATCGCCGCGATCCATTGGGGTAGAGCCTAGAAGAAAGAGCACTCTGAGTTATTTCGTTTCTTAGTGAAATTCTCCTTCACGCATGATTGTTACCGGGCCCAAGGTCGCAAGTAATTCTTGTCCCATACGCTCTGAATCTCCGACGATTAGTACCATCATTTCTTCTGGTTGCATGTGCTCGGAAAAAGCACGGTGTACAGAACTCGCGCTCACACCCTGAACTCCAGCCAAATATCGTTCGAGCCAATCTCTCGGGAGGTCTGTGCTCAAATAGAACATCATACGTGACAAGATTTGGCTCGACGTCTCAAAGTTGAAGACAAAGCCATTCACAACTGCGTCGACTGCTGTGGTCACTTCTGAGGATTGGGGTGGCGAATCTATTAGCCCCTGCATTGTCTCAAGGATTGCCTTGATGGCAGGAACAGCATTCTCGGGGCTGGTGCTCGTCACCGCGCCAAGAAGGCCAGGATAACGACGGGGTATTGTCCACAGAGAAGCTGCTGAGTAGGCAAAACCCTCCTCTGTCCGGATTCTAGAAAGGATACGGCTTGAGAAGCCTCCCCCGCCCAAGATTGAGTTTCCGATCGTAGCCGAAAAATAATTTGGGTCATCAGATAGATTCAAATCGGTTGCATGCGCCATAACGATCACGCTTTGATCCACATTTTTCTCAATCAAATAGATTCCTGGCTCATCCCTGATTGTCGGGATGGGCGACTCGGGTAGAGCTACAGAGCAGGGTTTGATCCGGTCGACCAGTTCTTCTACCAAGGGCTCAACTTCCGACCAGTTAACATCTCCGGCCAGCCCAAGGATTAGGTTGTCACGACAAACAATGCGACTATGCACCTCCAGCAGCTTCTCCCGGGATAAATCTCTAGGTTCTAGATCAGCTTCATTCATTTCCCAGCCAATCGAGTGATCTCCATAGAGAAGACGGTTAAACTCAGAGTATGCCAGTCGAACCGGGTCATCTGTTCTTCTGAGAACACTTTCGATTTGTCGCCCTCTCCAGACTTCTACCTCGTTTGAGTCAAAGGCTGGCTCTGTAAGGAGCGTTCCGAGGAGGTCGATGGCGACGGGGAAGTGTTGAACTAGGGCATTGGCAGTGGCTGTGACTGCGTCGCCACCACTTCCGAATGAGGTTTGAATGGCATAGTACTCCAAGACCTTATCAACTGAGTCTGGTGCAAGGCTCTCAGTACCCCCGAAACGTATGAGGGACGGTAGAGCTGAAGCTGCGGCATACATATCTCTACTAAATAATCCATAGCCACCGTTGAGCCGGACATAGATGGTAGCTAACGGGAGAGTACGATCCTCAAGTAAGAGCACGGTCACTCCTGCTACCTCATGCTCCTCAACTGTGGGAGGCTCAAACTCTAAATCCGGGAATCCGATCTCTTCTGCACGATGTTGGCGGACGACCGCCTGGGCAGAGGCAGATTGAGACGTGAGCATCATTACTAAGATCAAGGGAAGGGTGCTGCTAACCACTGGATATCTCACCCTGGGTACTCTGTCTTTACTAGTGTTGTCACCGTTCGATTACTTTGGTTCAAATAGGTTTCGGCTATCCGTATAACATCATCTGCAGTTACGGCTCGCAGTTTATTTGAATAGCGGAAGGTCTCACGCCAATCGTTAAACAAGGCAACCGACTCTACTAGCTGAAAAGCGAGCCCGATATTTGACTGTATACGGCGAACCGTGCCGGCTGAGATCTGGTTTCGAACTCGTTGTAGTTCACTATCACTAGGCCCCTCTTGTATCAACAGTTCTAGCTCCTCGTAGATCAGTTCTTCAATTTGCATTGTGGTGTGTGGAGCCCTAGGTGTGGCGGATATCTGTAAGAGTTGTGGATATCGCATACCTGGTCCTAGTGAAGAAAACACAGAGGTTGCGACACGACTCTCAAGAACAAGACGCCGGTAGAGCCGAGATGTCCTTCCTCCAGTCAATATTGAGCTTAGAATTGCCAAAGAAGGTGCGTCTGGATCGGTTCCGGCCGGGACGTGCCAACTGATTTGGAGCTGGGGCTGGGCATCGAACTCCAACTCTGTTCTCCGTTCTACTTCTTGCGGTGGTTCCACAGCCGTCACAGCCGGGGGGAGCTCAGCCTTTGGTATCGGGGCGAAATACTCTCTGGCCCACGCTTCGATCTGGTCAGGATCGAGGTCCCCAACGATACCAACGATTGCGTTGTTTGGACCGTAATAGAGCCGGTAGTAACGTTCCACATTCTGTCGGCTCATTACTTGAAGATCGGCCATATATCCCACTACGGGCATTCCATACGGGTGCACACTGAATGCGCTTGCCAGGTGAGTTTCTGTGAGCGCGCCGACCGGATTCATTTCAACTCTCATCCGACGTTCCTCCGCCACGACGTCACGCTCGGAATAGAACTCCCGGAATACAGGATTTACCATCCGATCGGCTTCCAGTGCGAACCATAATTCCGCTCGGTTCGCTGGAAGGTCTACGAAATAGACAGTGGACTCGTTTGTTGTCGTAGCATTCAACCCCCGAGCCCCTGCCCGAGTCAGGATATGATCAAACTCATTACTTTCAATAAAGACTGCAGCACTGTCTTCGAGTTGAGCTATGCGCTCTGACAGCTCTAATGTACGAACGCTATCACCACTTGCTCGCACTTCAACTAGAGAGTCGTGTGCGCTGTCCATCCATGGATATAGCTCAAGTTCAGCCTCAAGATTTTTTGTGCCTACACTGGTTGTACCCTTGAAGAGCATATGTTCAAGGAGATGGGCAATACCTGTGGTTCCTAGTCGCTCGTTCACGCCGCCCACATTGAATTGAACTGTGAAAGAGATGGTCGGAGGACCAGGCCTTTTAAGGATGACCAGGCGCATACCGTTATCGAGGGTGATTTGTCGCACCGGTAGAATCTCTCCCGGCGTCTGTTGGGCTTCGAGCGACAGGAAGCTAGTAAGGAGTGCGAAGAGAATGACGCTGATTCCTCCAATCACCCTCATTTGTTTCTCCGAAAGGGTTGGCACGACGGACAATAGAATGCAGAACGGTTGCTGAATACGACACGCTGTACCTCAGAATTACACCCGTAGCACGGTTTGCCCTCTCTGCCGTAGATACTCAACTGTCCAGCATACTCTCCTTTGTCTCCATCGGTGTTTCGATAATCCTGGATTGTGGTTCCGCCTGCCTTGATTGCATCCGCGAGAACACTTCTTAGTGACCGATATAGTGCCTTTACTTCATTTCTTGTCACAGTGCGGGATTGCCTTTGGGGATGTATCCCAGCGAGGTAGAGCGCCTCGTTTGCGTAGATGTTTCCAACCCCTGCGATCCGCTTTTGGTCGAGTAGCCATGACCGGATTGGTGAGGAAGAACTCTTTAAGCCACTAATTAGACGGGATACTTGATATGTGGGACCTAGGGGTTCCGGGCCCATTAGATTAGACCACTCATTCCACTCTGTACTTGAGAGAGCTTCTACGCTACCGAAGCGACGGGTATCATCGAATACAAGAAGCGCACCGCTCAAGAAACGGATCCGAACGGCTGGGTGACTAGGGCGTTCTGTGCCACGTGGCGGCCTGGAAAAAGGTAAAAGGCGACCCGTCATACCGAGGTTCACCTTGATGACCCAGCCTCCGTTTAGCACTAGAAGTACGTTTTTACCTCGACGCTCAATCCCATTGATTCTTCGAAGACGCACTCTTTTAGAGAAAATCGATTTCGTCTGTCGCAGAATGTCTAAGTGCAGCACCTCAACACGACGTATTGATTCTCCGACGATTGTGGTTCGAAGTCCCCGAACAATAGTCTCGGCTTCTGGAAGCTCAGGCATACGCTTACTCTGTGTTTACTGCTATTCCGAATAGCCTGGATACGATTTCTGCCACTACTTTCCCATCTGTGGTCGAGAGTGCTCGAGTGGTCATCAAGATTCTTAGTGATTCTGACGTAACTGTTCGCGCCATCCAATATCGCTTCGGTGAAAAGCTCCTTCGAACTCAATCTGTCCTGCTGCATCCGCACTGGCCTTAGCTGCTTCGCTGATACTGGGTGCCAGGGCTGTGACCGCTAGAACACGTCCTCCTGAAGTTAAAAGCTGACCTTCCTGACGCGTCGTTCCTGCGTGGAATACTATGCAGTTCTCAGATTCGAGTTGCTTTGGTACAGTGATCTCCTTCCTCTTTTCGTAACTGCTGGGGTAGCCTCCAGACGCTACCACTGTTGTGACTGCTGCATCAGGCCGTGCGGCTGCCACACCAGGCTGTAACCTGCCACCCTCTGCTACGGTGGCGATGAGCTCTAGCAGGGAGTCCTGCATTAGTGGAAGGACCACTTGGGTTTCGGGATCACCAAAACGACAATTGAACTCAATCACCTGAAGACCACTTTCCGTCTTTATTAGACCGGCATAAAGAAGCCCTTGGAAAGGTGATTCGTCCTCCGCCAATGCCCGTAGCGTAGGTTGAATTATCTTGGAGCTTACTTCGGCCATCAGTTCAGGTGTCGCGATGGAGACCGGAGCATAAGCTCCCATTCCCCCAGTGTTAGGTCCCGTGTCACCTTCACCAACACGCTTATGGTCTTGCGATGGCTGAAGGATTACTGACCGTTCACCGTCTGTAACGGCGAATACTGAGAGTTCCTCACCTTCGAGGAAGTCTTCGATAACAACTTCTTGGCCAGCTTCACCAAAAATGCAGTCCCCGAGCATCGATCTAACCGCACTGAGTGCCTCTTGTTCGGTGGTACAGACTACTGCTCCTTTTCCAGCTGCTAGCCCCGAGGCCTTCACTACGATTGGTGCCCCCTGACTTAGGATCCATGCTTCAGCAGCAGAGAGATCCGTGAACGTTCTATGTTGAGCTGTAGGGATGCCTGCGTTCCGCATCAGTTCTTTAGAGTATGCTTTACTCGACTCGATACGCGCCGCGCTAGCGTGTGGGCCGAAGATCGGCAAGCCAGCTTTCTCGAAATGGTCCACTATGCCTTCTGCCAAAGGGGCCTCAGGCCCGACGATGGTTAAGTCGATCTGATTGGATGTGGCCCACCGAGACAGGCCTTCTACGTCAGTGGCTTCGATTTCCACACTCTCACAATCGGAGGCCATTCCCCCATTGGGATGGGTTGCAAAAAAGGATGCAGCCGGTGCATCGCGACGAAGCTTCCAAAGTAGGGCGTGCTCTCGCCCACCATTTCCTACAATCAGAATACGCATATGGCGGAGTGTACGATCACGAGGAAAAATGGAAAGGGGCCAGCCAGTGAGCTTGAGTTGGGGAGTTATTGTGAGAGGCCCAATAAAAAGGCTATGACGATTTGGGTTACTCTAGCAAATGTTATTCTCTTTACTAGCCCAGCACGCCCTCTAGATCTCTAATGAGGTCGGCCTCTTCTTCAATTCCCACAGAGAGCCTCACGAAGCCGGGGTTAATACCCATTGCTGATCGACGGTCCTCAGGCACGGAGGCATGTGTCATTAGCGCTGGTACGCTTATGAGTGACTCTACCCCACCTAAGCTTTCGGCAAGCGCAAAAATACTAAGATGTTCTGTGAGCGCCCTTGCTCGTTCGAGAGTTCCAACGTCAACCGAAACCATCCCGGTAAATCCATCCATCTGTTCGACTGCGAGCGCGTACTGTGGATGAGACTCTAAGCCTGGATAATAGACCCGATCAACAGCTGGATGATTCTCTAGATATCTTGCTATTGCTAGCCCGTTCGCATTGTGTTGACGCATTCGAACATAAAGAGTCTTGATGCCACGTAGGGTTAGCCAACAGTCCATTGGTCCCGGAACCGCACCAGATGATTTTCGGATGAAGAGCAACTCCTCTGTCAGTTCAGGATCACGGAGTGCAATCAGACCACCGATGACATCAGAATGACCATTGAGATATTTCGTAGAGGAGTGAACTGTGAAGTCAGCACCAAGCTCCAGAGGACGCTGGTTGAACGGTGATGCGAATGTATTGTCCACTGAAAGGAGTGCACCTGCATCGTGCGCGAGGCTTGAGAGGGTTGGGATATCACTGACTCGCATGAGGGGGTTTGTAGGCGTTTCTAGATGGATGAGTTTCGTCTCATCTCGTATCGCATTAGCCACCTCAGATGGATCACTTGTATCAAGGAACGTAAACGTGAGCCCTAGCCGGCTCATGATCTTGGTAAAGAGCCTCGTCGTCCCACCGTATGTGTTTTCCTCACTAATGACATGGTCGCCGGCCGAAAGCCTTTTTACGATTGCCTCGATGGCTGCCAGGCCTGATGAGAAGGCGACCCCGGAGGATCCATTCTCCAAAACTGCGATACTTGCTTCTAGTGCTTCTCGTGTTGGATTGGCAGTTCTGCCATAGTCGTAATTACCCTTATTGGGCTCACCGACTGCATTCTGAACGTACGTAGCAGTCTGGAAAATCGGGGTCATGATAGCCCCGGTGATGGGCTCAGGGGACACGCCAGCGTGCACTGCCTGAGTCCCGAAGCCAAGGCCTTCACGAGGCTCTTTGCTCATATAATCCTTCCTCTAGTGAACAGGTTCAGACGGCGCCCAATCTAGCCACTAGGTTGGCTATTGCTAGGCAATTGTAAAATCGCATCCGTTGACGTTATCGCGCTCTATGCGTGAACTTTTTAGCCTGATTGCAGGACGCCTGCAAGCTTGTTGGCCAGCCTATTTAAGAATCCAAATGCCAATTACCCTACCACAAAACCTGATGGTCAGTGTTTCTGGTGTGCGTGGCCGCGTCGGGAATCCGTTGACGCCAGAACTCATGGCGCAAATTGCCGCAGCATTCGGGGCATTTATGAAAACCGAGGGTGCGGGCGGTCCGATTTACGTTGGCCGTGATTCACGAGTTTCTGGCCCAATGTTCAGTAGAGCGGTCATCTCGGGCCTCCAGTCAGTCGGAGCTAGGGTGGTCGACCTAGGAAAAGTTCCTACTCCCACACTCATGTTGGCTGTTGAACAGGCGGAAGCATCTGGCGGGATTGTGATTACTGCGAGTCATAATCCAGCTGACTGGAATGCACTAAAGCTAGTTACAGCCGAAGGGGTTTTTCTCGGGAAAGAGCAATCAGAACATTTCCATCAGTTTCTTAATCAAGAAGACGTGCAGCGAGCTTCTTGGGATCTTATTGAGCCTGTCATTGAAGATGGTGAAGCTTGGCAGAGGCATCTCAGTGGGATTCTAGCTCTTCCTGAAGTCGATGTAGAAGCCATAAAACGCCGAGGCATCCGAGTCGCACTTGACTGTGTGAATGGCGTCGGGGGACCAGCGTTGGCAGAACTACTCTCTGAGCTTGGGTGCACAGTAGAAGCTATAGGTATGAATCCTGATGGCAGATTCCCTAGAGATCCGGAGCCCACCGCTGCCAATCTCACTGAGCTCTGTAAACTTGTTCAGGACACGGGTTCGGAAGTGGGCTTTGCTATTGATCCAGATGCCGATCGTCTCTCCTTGGTAGATGAAACCGGGAGGGCTCTGGGAGAGGATCTGACTCTTGCCTTAGCTGCTTCGGTAGTACTTGTGAGGAATCCTGGTCCGGTGGTTACAAACCTATCAACCAGTCAGGTGCTCGACGATGTAGCTGATAGCTTTTCCGTACCCTTAACACGAGCACCGGTTGGTGAAATCAACGTAGCCCAACAAATGATGATTGAGGGAGCAGTTGTCGGAGGTGAGGGGAACGGTGGTGTGATTCTACCGGCACTTCATCACACAAGGGATGCCCCTTTGGCCGCCGCCTTGATTCTCCAGGCGCTGATCGATGTTGGTGGCCCTCTATCAGTTGCTGCGGCCCGTTGGCCGTCATACGCCATTGTTAAGGAGAAGATTAGATTCCCACGAGAAGCATTACCTCAAGCTTATGAGATCCTAGAGAGTGATTTAGATGATGCCACAGTTGACCGTGCGGATGGCCTGCGCTTGAGCTGGAGAGATCGCTCAACGTGGCTGCACCTGCGCCCGTCTGGAACGGAACCGGTAGTTCGTCTCATCGTAGAAGCTCCAGACGAAGGTAGAGCTAAAGCCCTGGTTGACCATGTGTTAGGGTTGCTTGAAGGCGTAGGGTAAGCCTTCGTATATAGCATAAGAATCTTACGGAGGACTTAATTCATGTGCGGAATCGTAGGTTATGTCGGCCCCCAAGAGGCCGGACCGATTCTGCTGCAAGGTCTGAAAAGACTCGAGTACCGGGGATATGATTCTGCCGGGATCGCGCTTCTGAACGGTAGTGGTGTCCAGGTCGTAAAACGGTCCGGGAAACTCTCAGCGCTTGAGCAAGCAGTCCAGGAAGATTCTCCGTCCGGTACTTGCGGGATTGCACATACTCGTTGGGCAACACATGGGGCTCCTAATCAACCAAATGCACACCCCCATACTTCTAGTCAGGGCGATATTGCACTCGTCCACAACGGGATCATTGAGAATGCCAACGACATTAGAACACAACTTTCAGCAATAGGATATGTCTTCACTTCAGAGACAGACACTGAAGCAGTCGTCCATCTGATCGATCGTCTCTGGGTTGAAGGAGAGCCGCTTGAGGATGTTGTTGCAGCTGCGCTAAGGCGGGTAGAGGGCGCATATGGTATTGCCGTGGTTTCTTCCCGTGACCCCGGCAAAATTGTCATAGCGAGGAACGGTAGTCCCTTGCTAATTGGAGTTGGCAAGAACGGTGAGACGTTGGCTGGCTCGGATGCTGCTGCCGTGATCGCACTGACTAGAGATGTCGTGTATCTAGACGATGGTGATTACGCGGTCCTCGATGAAGATGGCTACCGCATCAAAAACATCCATGGTGCACAGGTAAGCCGGACGACACACGAGGTTACCTGGGACCTTGAAGCGATTGAGAAAGGTGGCTACGAGCACTTCATGCTCAAGGAGATCTTTGAACAACCTTCCTCGCTGCGTGATGTGATGCGCGGCCGACTGATGGAAGAGGATGGTGACTCTCGGCTCGGTGGCATAGCCCATCACCAACCGGATCTAAGCCGTGTAAGGCGCGTTGTGATCACAGCTTGTGGTACAAGTTGGCATGCGGCTCTCCTGGGTGAGTACATGATTGAAGAACTCGCCCGTATACCAGTAGAGGTTGAGTACGCATCTGAATTTAGGTACCGGAACCCAGTGCTTGAAGATGGCACTCTTGTGCTTGCTATCAGCCAATCTGGAGAGACTGCGGATACCTTAGCAGCGCTTCGGGAAGCGAAACATCGGGGCATCTCCACGATGGGTGTTGTTAATGTTGTTGGGTCAACGATTGCTCGGGAAACCGACTACGGTATCTACTTGCACGCAGGCCCAGAGATTGGCGTTGCCTCAACTAAGGCATTCACAAGTCAACTGGTTGCGTTAGCTCTGGTTACACTAAATATCGGTCGACGCCGACACCTCTCTGTTGTGCAAGGTGGAGGTATTGTTCGGGCGCTTAAGGAGCTTCCGGCTCAGGTCGAAAAGGTACTAGAGCTTGATTCGGAGATTCGTGGGTTAGCCGAAGCATACGCCGATGCAAGGAACTTTCTTTATCTAGGGCGTGGACTCCAGTTTCCGGTGGCACTAGAAGGTGCACTCAAACTGAAGGAAGTAAGTTATATCCATGCGGAGGGATATCCTGCTGCAGAGATGAAGCACGGTCCAATTGCGCTCATCGACGAAGATATGCCGGTTGTGGTATTAGCACCTCGCGATGCGGTTTACCAAAAGGTTGTTTCGAGTATCGAAGAGGTGAAAGCTCGGCACGGTAGGATTATCGCCGTTGTGACTGATGAGGCCTCTGAGCTTGATGGTAAGGTTGACCATATAATCCGCGTTCCTCAAACCATAGCTCTTCTTCAGCCTGTTCTGACTACAGTGCCCCTCCAACTCCTAGCCTACCACATGGCAATGATCAGAGGTGCGGATGTCGACCAACCTAGAAATCTTGCTAAGTCGGTGACGGTGGAGTAGCTGACTTTTGAAAGTTGTCCTCCAGCGGGTGTCGTCAGCAGAGGTCACGGTAGACGGGCGATCTGTCGGTGAAATTGGCACGGGCTTTGTTCTTCTAGTTGGCTTCAAGGCGAGTGACGGAGAATTAGAAGCAACCTGGATGGCGGATAAGGTTGTTGGGCTGAGGGTCTTTCCAGATGCTGAGGGAAAGATGAACCGCTCACTGAATGATGTGGGAGGAGGGCTTCTCGTGGTAAGCCAATTCACGCTATATGGAGATGTCAGGAAGGGGCGGAGGCCCAGCTTTATTGATGCAGCGCCTCCAGAGATTGCGATACCTCTGTATGAGAACTTTGTGACCATGCTCAGTGATAGGGCGCCAGGGAGGGTAGAAACCGGAGAGTTCGGAGCAGTCATGGATGTGAAGCTTGTGAATCAAGGTCCAGTCACAATTTTGCTTGAGCGCTAAGGATACGGCTTCGGCGGTAAGCATGATGCGACTCATTCTGGCATCCAATTCCCCGCGTCGATTGGATGTTCTTCGCCAGCTTGGACTAGATCCCAGTGTACGGTCACCCGCAATTGATGAGTCGTGCATAGAAGGAGAGTCTCCTGAAGCTTACGTGGAACGTCTCGCACGCTCTAAAGCGGAAGCAGTCGCCGAGACAGAACCGGATGCTCTAGTGATCGGAGGAGATACGATCGTAGTTAGCGAAGACAGATTACTTGGTAAGCCTGAGGATGAAGACAGGGCGGTTGAGATGCTCCTTTCTCTAGCTGGCCGTAAGCACCTAGTTCTGACTGGGCTCGCCATTTCAGGACAAGAAGGAACGGTCAGTGCCGTATCCAGTGCCGAAGTTCATCTGAGGAGCTTTGATGAGACTGAGGCTCGCCATTATGTGATGAGTGGTGAGCCGATGGATAAAGCCGGCGCTTACGCAATCCAAGGGTTGGGAGCCGCGTTGGTGGCTGGCATCGTTGGAGACTACTATACCGTTGTGGGTTTCCCCATCGGAACCTTTCTGGACTTGCTCTTACGGTCTGGGTGGCAGTACGACTTCGGTAGCCTTTATCAACCCAACTAGAGCTGAAAATCAGCCAACGACTGGAGCCTATATGAGCGTCTCTTCTGTCTTGGCGATAGACCAGGGGACAACCGGTACGACCTGTCTAGTCATCGGGCAAGACGGGAGGATTCTAGGTCGAGCGTACTCTGAATTTACCCAATATTTTCCGCAGCCAGGATGGGTCGAACACGATGCATTAGAAATCTGGAATACTACTGTCCGTGTTGCACGTGCAGCGATTGATCAAGCATCCGGAGCAGATATTTGTGCGGTTGGGATAACAAACCAAAGGGAGACCGTGGTGCTCTGGGATCGAGAGACTCTCGAGCCCGTCCATCGAGCTATTGTTTGGCAGGACCGAAGAACAAGTGATCTGTGCCGACAACTTAAGAATTTAGGTCATGAGAATGAGGTAAGAGCTCGGACAGGGTTAGTACTCGACCCTTATTTCTCAGGCACCAAGATTCAATGGATTCTAGACCGGGATCCTGATTTGCGCTCTCGTGCAGAATCTGGTGAACTCGCTGTTGGTACAGTTGATAGTTGGCTTCTGGCACGCCTCACAAATGGAGCAGTTCACGCGACTGACCCGACGAACGCATCGAGGACCTTGCTTTTCCACCTTACAGAAGGTGTATGGGATCCGTGGCTCCTAGACCTATTAGGTGTGCCCAGAAATTTACTACCGGAAGTGCTTCCTAGCTCTAGTAATTTTGGCATAGCTTCCGGAGTCCACTTAGGTATTGAAGCACCGATTACCGGTGTAGCAGGAGATCAGCAGGCAGCACTGTTTGGCCAAGGATGTTGGTCCCCAGGTCTGGCTAAGAACACCTACGGTACGGGTGCTTTCTTGCTCTTGAATACAGGTGAAAAAGCAGTGCCATCCACTCGTGGCCTGCTCACAACGGCTGCCTGTAACAAGAAAGGTGGATTGGCCTATGCGCTCGAAGGCTCAGTTTTCATTGCGGGTGCTGCTATCCAGTGGCTTCGGGATGGGCTAGGGCTTCT
>ENA-UPTF01000024-UPTF01000024.1-marine-metagenome-genome-assembly--contig:-NODE-24-length-97904-cov-5.810400_pt1 | contig 97904 bp, 92 predicted proteins | sample MGYA00238166_ERZ767019 | MGnify/ENA primary metagenome ERZ767019 (study PRJEB28930, sample SAMN06266391) | marine metagenome | isolation source: Sea water from 250 m depth | place: Atlantic Ocean | study... | reverse complement strand
TATCTTTCAGGATCAAGACCTGTTGGCCACATCATCCAGGTTTGTTGATGGGACTGCCATTCAGCAGGCATAAAGAAGCCTAAATCCTTTGGGTATTTCTCTATCAATTCATACATATCTTTGGTGGAGGCGGCGGGAATCGAACCCGCGTCCGCTAGCTATCCGCACAATGATCTACATGTTTATCCTATTCTTTTAGTTTAGTTTCATAGAACCGAAAGGAAGGTAGCTATAAAACGATCTTCTGACTTACTATTTAATAATTATTTGCAGAAGCAAAATAATTACGATCTTGGATAATTTTCATTAATTTAACCCTCCAAGAGAGGCCAGATTAATGCCAGCTGGTTTATGCAGCTAGTGCGTAGTTGTCGTTTGCAACTAAGTTTAATTCAGACTTTTTTTAAGAGGATCCTGAACCTCTACATGCACATAATGTTTCAACACCAACGTCGAAGCCTTGACGCCCCCCATATTAATTATCAGTAGAGCATTATCTCAACTAAAGAAATAAGTTTAAACTAGAAATATTATTCTGAGTCTATAGAGTCAATTATCCATTCTTTGAAATATGGATGAGTTAATAAGCCTTTTGAGTTAAATGTGTAATCAAGACCGTCAAAATCTTTTTGAATGCTTCTTTGAATACCTTTGCCTGACATTAAATTTGAAACCATCAAGACCTTCTTTCCATTATTGTTAGCATTGTTAATGAAATCACTAATCATTGAAACGTTCTTATCTCTGATTTCTTTTCCGGCATCATCTTGAAGTGTAAATGAACGAACGGTATCAAATTCGGAATTATCCATTATATATTTACCGATATTATCCATAATCACTAATTCTTTCTCGTTATCATCAGCATCAAGTGGACCATGTGCAATTATAATAACGACTTCATTTTCTTCATCACTACTTATCTCTTTGGCATATTCTAATATAATCTTTTTTGCATAAATGTTGTCGCTGATCGTCTCTAAAAATATCACTCCTTGAGTATCGACTTGATTAACATCAGCATAAGTAGGTTCTTTTTCTAACTTGAAGATATATCGCCACTGCCTAACGAGGGTGTTATAAGGAGTGCTACTGACAGGAACAACATATATTTTCTCTACATTATTATTCTTCACATCAATTAATGAACAGTTAATATGATCAGAGGTCATCATACTCATGCCTAGTGAAAGTGACGTTAGATAATCATCCCCAAAATCTTTCATGCTGTTATATAGTTCATAATCTCCTTGTTTACCAAACCCATGAGCTAGGATAATCAGAGCTTCTTTTGAATTATTATTAGTTGGAATAGGCCAATAATAATTGGGTCCCATCATCTTCATCATATTATTAATTTGATCATTCGATAACCTAGCAAGAGGAGCGACTTTAGTCCTCAATTGATCGTATTTGCTGTCCATGGAAGACATCGACATCATGTGAGGCAATTTCTTACCTAATTCATCTTCAGAAAAGTGGCATCCCATATTATCCATTGCATGTGTATTAACAGTTACAAATGGGAGTAAGAGGAATAGTTTTGTATAATTATTGTTCATTTTCTAAGTAGTGTTTTTTTAGCCAATCTTTCTTGTTCTCTTTTCCAGTCTCTTTCTTTTATAAGGTGTCTTTTATCTTGTTTTCTTCTTCCTTTAGCTAAACCTAATTTAACCTTAACTTTACCATTTTTCCAATACAAAGATATCGGTATTAATGTATAGCCTTTTTGACTGATATACCCATTAAGCTTAGCAATTTCTTTTTTATTGAGTAACAGTTTCCTGGTTCTAGTAGCCTCAGATTCATCTGTTATATTTGCATTTCTTAATGGTGAGAAATGTGCACCGATTAAAAATACTTCATTATTTTTTAAAATTGCATAACTCTCTTTTATATTACCTCTATTGTCTCTAAGGCTTTTTACTTCCCAGCCTTTTAGAGAGATGCCAGCTTCAATTTGATCTTCAATATTGAAATCAAATAAAGCTTTTTTATTCTTAATAATTGTATTTGTCATTCATTTCAAGGTAATTTAGTTCTACCAATTTATAAGATTATAACGTTTTCAATCAAATGAGTAATATCTCAAACAATGAAAGAGAATCAATCCATGGCCTATGGTCATCAAGGTTAACATTTATCCTTGCTGTTACTGGATCAGCAATAGGTTTAGGAAATATTTGGAAATTTCCATATGTAGCTGGAGCTAATGGCGGGGGAGCATTTGTCCTAGTTTATTTAATATGTATTTTAATTATTGGTTTTCCGATTATGGTTTCTGAAATTCTTATAGGACGTAAAGGTCGTAGAAACCCGATTACATCAATGCAACTTCTCGGTAAAGAGGAAACTGGGAGTCAATCTTGGAAAGTCGTTGGTTTTATCGGTTTATTTGCTGGCTTTCTCATATTGTCTTATTACAGCGTTATTGCTGGTTGGACTCTCCATTATTTCACGCTGTCAGTAACAGGTGGTTTTGCTGAGTTAGACACTGATCAGGTAAATTTATTATTTTCTGAATTAACAAGTTCTATATCAACTCAGGCGATTTTTCATACCTTCTTTATGGTCATGACCATAATAATCATAGCAAGAGGCATAAAAAATGGATTAGAGAAGGCTGTAAAGTTCATGATGCCTGCGCTCTTATTTATCATGGTGATCTTGTTGATCTACTCAATCACCCAAGGAGATTTTGCAAAAGGGGTCGATTTTTTACTCAAGCCTGATTTTTCTAAGATTACTGCAGAAAGTATTCTTGCTGCTATGGGACAAGCATTCTTTACACTCAGTCTCGGCATGGGCTGTATCGTAATGTATGGAGCATATCTACCTAAAAATGAGTCTATAGTTAAAACCTCATTAACAATTATTTTTTGCGATACGCTAATTGCTCTATTAGCGGGATTAGTTATATTTCCTATTGTTTTTGATAATAACCTTGCTCCTACAGACGGTCCAGGTCTAATCTTTCTCACACTTCCTTTAGCATTTTCAGATATTACAGGAGGGATGCTATTTGGATCGCTATTCTTTATTTTATTGGGTTTTGCCGCTATCACTTCAGCAATCAGCTTACTTGAACCATCTGTTGCCTGGATGATTGAAACTCAAAATATTAAGCGAAGCACATCGGCGATAATAATTGGTTCAGTGATCTGGCTTCTCGGATTCTTAACAATTTTGTCATTTAATGATTTATCAGACTTTACATTTTGGAAGGGAACTATATTTGATAATTTTGACTACTTAGCAAGCAATATACTATTACCAATCAGTGGACTTCTATTTACTATCTTTGCAAGTTGGTTTATGACGAGATCAAGCAGTAGGTCAGAATTATCCGATGTTTCTCCAACAGCATATGCGATATGGAAATTCCTGGCCAGAGTAGTTGCACCAATAGGGGTCATAATTATTTTCCTTAATGCAATAAATATTGTTTAGTTTTGAGCACTTTCAAACGATCATTTCTTATACATAAGCCTGTCGACGATGTTTTTAAAACATTATCAGATGTCGAAGAATATGAGACTTTTATCCCTTATTGTATTGAATCTAAGATCATTGAGGAACAAAGTGATTATTCATTAGTTACTTTAAATTTAGAGTTCTTTGGTATCGAGACATCATTCACTACCAAAAATGTAGTTAAAAAGAATAAATCCATTGAAATGAATCTAATAGAAGGTCCCTTCGAGAAATTCAAATCAAGTTGGAGATTAGAGGAGGTCGATCAAAACACAACAAATCTTAGTTTTGAGATGAATTATCAAATGACAAATAAAATTCTAGAAATGGCATTTAAAAAAAACCTGAAGATAGCTAGCGAGTCAATTGTGAGAGCTTTTAAGTCAAGATTGAGCTAACCAGTTGGTTTGGACATGACATCTTTTTCTATTCTTGCGACCCTGTCATTTTCAAAAAAGATAACTAACCAATATCTTTGAGTGCTTCCATCAGATTCTGGCCCCATTCTGGTTTTGTAATAGTAGATATAATCCCATCGATTCTCTTCATAAGGAGTACCAATAACTGGTCCACCCAATAAATACTTAATTTGACTCTTGGTCATATCAATCTGAACACGATCAATATTTTCTATATTCAATAGATTACCTTGTTGCAGATCAGGTCGGTAGACACATGCACTGATAGTAATAATGAGTACTAGAACTGATATTAGCTTAAATTTGTTAATCATTTCTATTATCCACTCCCCATAAAAGTTTAGATTTCAGATTATCAAAATAATCATAATTCTCTGGATGTAATAATGAAACCGTCTTCTCTGCTTTTTTTATTAAAAGCTCTTGCCCAGGTTTAAGCTCTGACATAGTGTCTCCGTCTATATCAATGCCAACCATATCAGTTTGATTCTCATTTAATCGAAGAATAATCTCTGATGATGATGGAAGCACCATAGGCCTGTCATTCAGCGTGTGAGGCGCTATAGGAACTAACAGGAAAGCTTCTACATCAGGTTTCATGATCGGGCCGCCACAACTTAATGAATAGGCTGTTGAGCCAGTAGGTGTTGAGATTATAAAACCATCGCCTTCGTGAGTATTAATAGGTTTATTATCGATTGAGGTTTCAATATTAATCATTCGACCTGTTTCTTTACGATTAATGACAATGTCATTAAAAGCATAACCGATACTATTTAATGAATTATTATCTCGTACAAAGACTTCAATGAGCATTCTATTTTCAATATCAAATTGCCCGGAGATAATATCCTTTATTACAGAGAGAGCTTGATTAGGCTTAATATCGGTTAGAAAGCCTAATCTACCGCGATTTATACCAGTAATCGGTATCTCGAACTCGTAGGCTAACTTAGTTGATTTGAGCATAGTTCCGTCTCCTCCAACTGAAATTATGAGATCGATACCAGTCATCTGATCTTTGGAGATAAGCTCATATTTATCAGGTTCATCTATAGTAGGATTAGGTGTTTTTGGGTCAATCAAGAAAAGTTCAAGATTTGAGCTCTCAAAGCTATCGATTATTTGCTGAATAACAGCAAAAGATTTCTCATCACTTGAGTTGAATGAGAAAACAATTTTTTTACATTCATCCATCCACTAAACCCTTGCCTGTTAAGAAATATTTGCAAATGATAACAGATTAATTAACTATTAGCTTAGATCCATTATTTCACTAAACATGTCGGCAAAAACTAAAATTAAATTACCTTCTGATAGAGCTAAGAAAATACTCTCAGCAATAATCGATAATTATATCGAAGAGGGAATTCCTATAGGTTCAAAGAAACTCGCAACTTATGATAGATTTGACTTGAGTCCTGCAACCATTAGAAACGTAATGTCAGATCTTGAGAATTTGGGATTTCTATCATCACCTCATACATCATCGGGGCGAATACCTACCCCAAAAGGATATCGATTCTTTATTGACCGCTTACTTCAATTACAACCTGTTGCCGATGATCAATTTACATCTATCCAGGAAACTGTCACTCAAACAAAGTCTAATAGTAAGGATTTAGCCACTAATGTTTCTTCAACTCTATCAGCAGTCACACAATTAGCAGGCATTGTGACCGTACCAAAGAAACAAGAAAGCACTTTAAAGGAAATAGATTTTATTCCGCTCTCAGAAAAAAGAGTTTTAGCCATTGTAGTAATTAATGATTCAGAAGTTGAGAATAAGATTCTCCAGATGAAAAGAAGCTATACGAGGGAAGAGTTACAAATTTCTTCTAACTACATAAACCACAATTACGTAGGAAAATCATTTGAATACATCAAAAACGATTTAGTCAATCAATTAAAAGAAACATCGGAACTAGCTCAATCCTTGATGAACGATATTATCAGTATTGCTGATGAAGTCTTGAAAACTCAAAAAACTGAGGAATATGTTGTCAGTGGCGAGAATAAACTGATGGATTTTGATGAACTTGCAGACATCAAAAGGCTGAAACAGCTCTTTAATGCTTTTAATGAAAAGCAACAACTTCTTCAATTATTGGATAAGAGTATCTCAACCAGTAACATACAAATTTTTATTGGTGAAGAATCCGGCTATAAAATTCTAGATAATTGCAGTCTAATTACAGCACCCTATACTAATGAGGAAGGGTCTATTGGAGTGCTGGGCGTAATTGGACCAACTAGAATTGCCTACCAAAAAGTCATTCCCATTGTTGACATAACCGCAAAATTACTTAGTCAATCATTGAAATAAAAAATTATGACCATAGGTTATGGTTAGAGGAATTGAGATGAATGACAAAAATAAAAATGTTGATAACGGTGCAAGCGATCAAATCGAGGAGTTAGATTCTGTAAACACAGATGAGGAATTGCTAGACCAAACTAGTGAAATTGATGAATTAAAAAAACTTGCAGATGAAAACTGGGAAAAGGTCCTAAGACTTCAGGCCGAGTTAGAGAATCTTAGGAAACGAACCCTAAAGGATGTAGAGAGTGCTAGTAAGGGTTCTATAGAAAGGGTCTTTCAAGAAATACTTCCGATAATGGACAGCTTTGAACTGGGAGTAAAGGTCGACACTTCAACCAAAGAAGGAGTAGAAACCTTTATTGAAGGACAAACAGCAACATTTAAGCTATTTCAATCGGTGTTAGATAAATTTTTAATCGAAACAATTAACCCCGAGAACATGAAATATGATCCTGAACTTCATGAAGTTATTAGCATGCAAGACAGTGATGATACTGAAAGCGGCTATATCATAGAAGTGATTCAAAAAGGTTATCGATTAAAGAATCGATTACTTCGTCCTGCTAGAGTCATAGTAAGCTCAGACGATAAAAGTTAATTCATTACTTGAATTTTAAAGAACTGTTCATATAACTAGCAAAACAACGCTAACGGAGTAAATAATGGCGAGAGTAATAGGAATTGATTTAGGAACGACTAATTCTTGTGTGGCTATCATGGATGGTGATCAAGCTAAGGTTATAGAAAATTCTGAAGGAGATAGAACAACTCCCTCAATAGTTGCATATTCTAAAGACGAAGACAGAAGCATGGTTGGCCAATCAGCTAAAAGACAAGCTGTAAGCAATCCTGAAAACACACTTTATGCAATCAAAAGGCTTATAGGTCGTAAATACGATGATTCTGTTGTTAAGAAGGATATCGATAAAGTCCCTTTTGAGATTAAAAAGGCTAAAAACGGAGATGCTTGGGTTGTTGCTAATGGTAAAGAGACAGCACCGCCAGCAATATCTGCTGAGGTCCTTAGAAAAATGAAAGAAACTGCTGAGAGCTATTTAGGTGAAACGGTAAATGAAGCTGTTATAACCGTGCCTGCATATTTTAACGATTCTCAAAGACAAGCCACAAAAGACGCCGGCAAGATTGCTGGACTTGAGGTTAAAAGAATCATTAACGAACCAACTGCAGCTGCTCTAGCTTATGGATTAGATAAGAAAAGAGGGGATAGAAAAATTGCAGTTTACGACCTGGGTGGTGGAACGTTCGATGTTTCTATTATCGAAATAGCTGATGTTGATGGTGAAAACCAATTTGAAGTTCTAGCTACTAACGGTGATACATTTCTTGGCGGTGAAGACTTTGACTTGAGAATTATGGACCATCTTTTAGATGAATTTAAAAAGCAAACAGGAATGGACGTTGCTAAAGATACACAAGCACTTCAGAGGCTTAAGGAAGCAGCTGAAAAAGCGAAAATTGAACTATCTAATCAAGCTCAAACAGATATTAACCTTCCTTATTTAACAGCTGACTCTTCAGGACCTAAACATTTAAATTTAACTCTAACAAGAGCAAAATTAGAGTCTTTAGTTGAAGATCTTATTGTTCAAACAATAGAACCTTGTAAGACAGCTCTAAAGGACGCAGGTCTTGCTGTAGGTGATGTAAACGATGTCATCCTAGTTGGCGGTCAAACAAGAATGCCAAAGGTCCAAGACGAGGTTAAATCATTCTTTGGTGTTGACGCAAGAAAGGATGTAAATCCAGATGAAGCAGTAGCTATTGGTGCTGCAATTCAAGGGGGTGTTTTATCAGGAGATGTTAAAGATGTCTTGTTACTTGATGTCACTCCACTTTCTCTTGGTATAGAAACCCTTGGTGCTGTTACCACTAAGCTAATCGAAAAAAACACAACCATACCAACAAAGGCTGAGCAAATATTTTCTACCGCTGAAGATAATCAAACTGCCGTAACAATTCATGTTTTACAGGGCGAAAGAGAAAGAGCTCAAGATAATAAATCATTAGGAAGGTTTGACTTAACAGATATTCCTGCCAAGCCAAGAGGATTACCTCAAATTGAAGTAGCTTTTGATATTGATGCTAATGGCATCATCAATGTATCTGCCAAAGACAAAGAAACTGGAAAAGAACAGAAAATTGTTATCCAAGCTTCTAGCGGATTGTCAGATGAAGAAATTGATCAAATGATATCCGATGCAGAATCAAATGCTGAAGAAGATCAAAAGTACAGAGAATTAGTTGATATTAAGAACCAAGGGGATCAATTAATTCATGCTACCGAAAAATCTCTCGAGGAATTAGGAGAAAAAGTTACAGCTGAAGAGCGATCTAATGTTGAAGCTGCTATTGGAGAACTTAAAGAAGCACTCAAAGCAGACGATAAGGATACTATCGAAACTAAAGTGAAGAGCTTATCTGAAGCCTCAGTAGGCATTGCTCAGAAAGCTTTTGAAGAGGCACAAGCTGCAGCTAATACAGAATCAAAGTCTGATGATTCACAATCAACGGATGAAAATGTTGTGGACGCAGAATATGAAGAAGTAGATAACGACAAAGAAAAAGATAAAAACTAAACCATAGTTTAGTATCAGATAATACAGGGTAGATATTTTGTCTATCCTGTATTTACACAAAAAAGGGGTGACATGAGTAAACAAGATTATTATCAAACACTTGGTTTGCAGAAAAACTCATCCGATGCTGAAATCAAAAAAGCTTATCGTAAACTTGCGATGAAATATCACCCTGATCGCAACCCTGATGATAAGACCGCTGAGATGAAGTTCAAAGAAGGAAAAGAAGCTTATGAGGTTTTATCTGATAATCAAAAAAGAGCTGCTTATGATCAATTTGGACATGCCGGTGTAAATAACCAAGCTGGTATGGGTGGAGGCTTTAACACTGGAGACGCGTTCAACGATATTTTTGGAGATATGTTTGGAGATATTTTTGGTAATGCTAGAGGACAACGAAGACAAAGCAGTGCTCAGAGAGGTTCGGATCTTAGGTATGAATTAGATCTTGATCTTGAACAAGCCGTCTTTGGTGAAACAATTAAAATAAATATCCCTTCACTGATTGGTTGTCAAACTTGTGCAGGATCTGGAGCAAAAAAAGGAACTCAAGCAACAAGATGCTCAAGATGTGATGGTAGAGGTTCGGTAAGAGTGCAACAGGGTTTTTTTACACTGCAACAAACTTGCCCTGAATGTAGAGGTGCAGGGCAAACAATTAAGGACCCTTGTGTCGATTGCTCAGGATCAGGGAGGGTTCAAAAAGAAAGGACTATATCCATTAAAATACCACCAGGAGTTGATCAAGACGACAGAATTAGACTATCAAATGAAGGTGAGGCAGGAATGAAAGGTGGGCCACCAGGAGATTTATATGTCGATGTTAATATTAGGTCTCATCAAATTTTTAAGCGTGAAGGTAGTAACTTATTTTGCGATGTTCCTATAAGTTTTACTAAAGCAGCCCTAGGCGGGACAGTAGAAGTTCCAACAATTGATGGCGCTGTAAATTTAACAATACCTAAAGAAACACAATCCGGAGAAGTCTTTAGACTAAGAGGAAAGGGCGTTCAATCGTATCGAGATAGAGTGTTAGGCGACTTATTCTGCAATATTCAAATTGAGACTCCTGTTAACTTGAATGCAGATCAAAAAAATATCTTAGAGTCATTTGAAGAATCGATCAATAAAAGCAAAAAGGAACATCGTCCAAACAAGAATAAATGGACAGAAAGTCTAAAGAACTTCTTTAATCGGCTAGGTGTTTAGTAATAATTAGTATAATTTTGCTTCTTTAGTTTATAGACTTATCTCTATAGGAATGAGTAGAGTATATAATTCTATAACCTAAGGAATAACTGTTATGCATTTAGAACCTTTCGATTTATTTGGTTTTCAGCATTTACTCACATTGTCAATTGCAGCAGTTGTTATTTTCTCAGTTTCTTTCTACTTTCGAAATAAAAAGAATGATACAAAATATACTGCAGGAATTGCCATAGCGGTCTTACTTCTTGTTCAAGTAATCGACGGAATCTTAAATACCTTTACTTTTAATCATGTTTGGCAGGAAGCATTCCCTCTTCATATGTGTGATCTTTCAGCTTTTGCTATTGCATATTACCTTTGGAAAAGAGAAAAGATTTTCTTCAACTGTGCTTTTTTCTGGGGCATTGGTGGAGCCACAATGGCATTATTGACTCCCGATGTTGACTTTGCTTATCCAAATCCAGTTTTCTTTCCGTTCTTTTATATACACTCATTAATATTGCTAGGTGTTTTCTTTTCAGTTATTGCACTAAAACAAAGGCCTTATTTGAATGATGTTCACAAAGTTATAGGCATTAGCCTTGTTTTAATGATTTTCATTTATCTAGCTAATTTTCTGTTGGGCGATGGCGCAAACTTCTGGTATTTAAATGATAAACCAGACAATGCTACCATCATGAATTTATTCCCTGATCCTCCATACCATATCTTAGTCACCATCCCTGTTGCTATAGCGTTGTTTTATATCATCTACCTGCCACTTTGGATTAAAGATGCAATCACTAAAAACGACTAAATATAAAAAAAAGATAATTAATACGTGACATGAGAAATAATTGAACCTAATATGTTTTGGGTTCCAAACAATTTTTAAGGAAGGGCCTCTTAGGTACCTTCCTTTTTTATAAAAAAAACAAAATTAGGAATAGAAATTGACTGACGCGGTTCTCACATTAGAAGACGGGACAATATTTAACGGAAAATCAATTGGTGCAAAGGGTTCTTCTATTGGCGAGGTAGTTTTTAATACAGCAATGACTGGTTATCAGGAGATTCTTACTGATCCATCTTACTTTAAACAAATAGTCACTTTAACCTATCCACATATAGGCAATACAGGAACTAATACGGAAGATTTTGAAAGCGCGAAGACATTTGCATCAGGCCTTATCATAAGAGAGACCTCACCAGTATCGAGCAACTGGAGAAATGAGATTGATTTAGAAGAATTTTTAAAACAACAGAACATAGTTGCTATATCAGATATAGATACTAGAAAACTGACAAATCACCTTCGATCAAACGGTTCAATGAGTGGTTGTATTAGCTCAGAGAATAAGGAGATTGAAGAGTGTATAAAGTTAGCTCAATCATTCCCTGGTCTAGCTGGTATGGACTTAGCAAAGGAAGTAACCACTGAAAAGATCTATGATTTTCAGTCAGCCAAGAATCATAATGCTATTGATACTTATAAAGTTGTTGCTCTGGATTTTGGTATCAAAACCAACATTTTAAACCTGCTTCAACAATCAGGATGTAAAGTAACAGTAGTACCTGGAGATACATCATTTTCCCAAATCAGTAAAATGCAACCGGATGGAATATTTCTTTCTAACGGTCCAGGTGATCCTGAGCCCTGTGATTATGCAATCAAGACCATAAAATCTTTTCTTGAAATAAAAATTCCAATGTTTGGGATTTGCTTAGGTCATCAATTACTTGCTCTAGCCAGTGGTGGTAAAACAGAAAAAATGAAATTTGGACATCACGGTGCCAATCATCCCGTTCAAGATTTGTTAAACGGGGAAGTTTTTATTACTAGTCAGAACCATGGTTTCACAGTGAATGAAGATTCATTGCCTGATAATGTTTCTGTATCCCATCGGTCTTTATTTGATCAAACAATTCAAGGCATTGAAATGCCAAAAGATAATGCATTTAGTTTTCAAGGGCATCCTGAAGCTTCACCTGGTCCTCATGATATCAATTCATTATTTAACAAATTTACCGACCTAATGTCTCATGCCAAAAAGAACTGATATAAATTCTGTTTTAATAATAGGCGCTGGACCAATCATTATTGGACAAGCATGTGAGTTTGATTATTCAGGAACACAGGCGTGTAAAGCACTTAAAGAAGAAGGGTACCGAGTAATTTTAGTTAACTCAAATCCAGCAACAATTATGACTGATCCAGATAGTGCTGATTCAATCTACATTGAGCCAATTAATTGGCAGACAATCGAAAAGATTATTGCTGAAGAGAAACCAGATGCTCTATTACCAACAATGGGGGGTCAAACAGGCTTGAACACAGCTCTTGATCTTGCCTCTAGAGGTATTCTGAAAAAACATAATGTCGAACTAATAGGCGCTACAAAAGAAGCAATAGACAAGGCTGAAGATAGAGAACTATTTAAACAAGCCATGCAAGAAATTAATATTGATGTTGCTAGATCTGGATTAGCCAATAATTTAGATGAAGCTTTATCAGTAGCTAACTCGATTAAATACCCATTGATTATACGTCCATCATTTACTTTAGGTGGAAGCGGAGGCGGAGTAGCCAATAATAAAGACGAATTTATTACTATCATAAAAAGAGGTTTAGAGTTATCACCAACATCAGAAGTTTTAATAGAAGAATCTTTACTGGGATGGAAAGAATATGAAATGGAGGTTGTCAGAGATAATAAAGATAACGCCATAATTATCTGTTCTATTGAAAATGTTGATCCAATGGGAGTTCACACCGGTGATTCAATCACTGTTGCTCCAGCTCAGACTCTTACAGATAAAGAATTTCAGATCATGCGAAATTACTCCATAGCAATTCTTAGAAAAATAGGAGTTGACACAGGAGGCTCAAATGTTCAGTTCGCGGTAAATCCTGACAATGGAAGAATGATTGTGATAGAAATGAATCCAAGAGTCTCTAGATCTTCTGCTTTAGCGTCAAAGGCAACTGGTTTCCCTATTGCTAAAATAGCGGCAAAATTAGCTGTAGGCTATACTCTGGATGAATTGAAAAATGATATTACGGGCGGTGCTACACCAGCTTCATTTGAACCAACCATTGACTATGTGGTAACAAAAATACCTAAATTTACTTTTGAGAAATTTCCAAAAGCAGACTCTACTTTAACCACCCAAATGAAATCTGTTGGAGAAGCTATGGCCATAGGTAGAAATTTCCAAGAATCATTACAAAAGGCAATCAGAAGCCTAGAGTCAAATCATTACGGCTTAACGGAAATGGAAGTTGAGGAAGATTTTAAAACTAAAGTCTCACAACCAAGTCCAGATAGATTGTTTTATGTAGCACAGGCATTTAGAGAAGGATTCACAATAGAAGATGTCTTTAATCTCACTAAAATAGATCCCTGGTTTCTCAGTTATATCAAAGATCTAATAAATACTGAAAAACAGATATCAATGAGTAAAGTAAGTAATTTTCACCATGATTTTCTAAGAGATATAAAAAAGAAGGGATTCTCCGATAAGCGTATATCGGAGCTAACCAACTCTAGTGAACAGAAAATTAGACAAAAAAGAAAAGAATACAATATCAATCCGGTTTTCAAAAGAGTGGACACATGTGCTGCAGAATTTGAAACATCTACTGCTTACCTCTATTCAAGCTATGATGAAGAATGCGAATCAAAACCCACTGATAAAAAGAAGATAATAATCCTTGGCGGCGGTCCTAATAGAATAGGTCAGGGTATTGAGTTTGATTATTGCTGTGTACATGCAGCAATGGCTATTTCTGAAGCTGGTTATGAATCCATTATGATTAACTGTAACCCAGAAACAGTTTCTACAGATTATGACACTTCAGATCGACTCTACTTTGAACCTCTCACATTTGAAGATGTTATGGCTATTGTAGATGTCGAACAACCAGATGGGATAATAATACAGTTTGGCGGTCAAACACCTCTAAAGCTAGCTAAAGAGTTAAAAGCAGCAGGCGCACCTATAATTGGCACTCAACCTGAAGCTATTGATACTGCTGAAGATAGAGAACTATTCAAAGAATTAGTGAATGAATTAAATCTCTTGCAACCATACAACGAAGTAGCAACCAATCTTGGTGAAGCCTTAAAGAATGCAAAAAAAGTAAAGTATCCACTAGTAGTTAGGCCATCTTATGTCTTAGGCGGACGTGCCATGGAGATTGTATATAACGATAATGAATTAGAGACCTATATGAGTGAAGCAGTCAAAGTATCAAACGAGTCACCAGTTTTATTAGATCACTTTCTAAACAAAGCGATTGAAGTTGATGTTGACGCTGTCTCGGATGGAAAACAAGTCATAATTGGCGGGATAATGGAACATATAGAACAAGCTGGGGTTCATTCTGGAGATTCGTCATGCTCCATTCCTGCTTATTCTCTTTCAGATGAGATACAAGAAGAGATTATCAGACAAATGATTCAATTCACTAAGCAACTTAATGTAGTGGGATTAGTAAACGCACAGTTCGCTATTAGAAAAGAAAAGATATTCATACTAGAAGTTAACCCTAGAGCATCACGGACAGTTCCTTTTGTTTCCAAAGCTACTGGAAACCAACTAGCCAAAATTGCAGCAAAAGTAATGATTGGGATACCTTTGAGTGAGCAAAATATTAAATCATCATACAAACCAAACTTTTTTTCAGTTAAAGGACCAGTATTTCCTTTTAATAAGTTTCCTGATACTGACCCAATTCTAGGCCCTGAAATGAAATCCACTGGAGAGGTAATGGGAACCGGCGAATCCTTTGGTGAAGCATACATAAAATCTCAGTATGGGGCAGGTATATCTATACCAGATAAGGGAAATGTTTTTATTTCAGTTAGAGAGCCTGATAAATCAGATAAGTTAATTAAAATTGCAAACTTTTTAACAAATAATAATTTTGAAATAGTCGCGACAAAGGGCACTGCTGATTATCTAAGAGAAAACAATATTAATTGTTCATACATCAACAAAGTTCATGAAGGCCAACCACATATAGTTGATTTAATTAAAGATAAAAAAATAAACCTTGTCATCAATACAACAGAAGGCAAACAGTCAATTGAAGAATCATTTTCTATTAGAGCTGAAGCTGTAATTTCTGGAATAACTTATTACACTAGCTTAGAGGCCGCACTAGCAACTATCGAGTCATTTGATTTTCTTGGTACAATAAACGTAAATAAGTTGCAGAATTACTTAGAGACAGATGGATAAGCATGTAATGACAATTAATGGGAGTAAGCTTCTAAGAGAAGAATTAAAGACTCTCAAATCTAAAGATAGACCGGAAATAATACAAGCTATTGCTACAGCGAGAGGTTTTGGCGATTTAAAAGAAAACGCTGAATATCATGCTGCTAAGGAAAAACAAAGCTTTATTGAAGGTAGAATTAAAGATATAGAATCCAAGCTTTCAAATGCAGAAATAATAGATATCACAGAACTGAATATATCAAACAAAGTGGTTTTTGGCAGCACAGTAAAAATACTAAACATTGAAAGTGAGAAACAAGTTAAATACAAGTTAGTTGGAGAAGATGAATCTGATATTGATAAAGGTCTACTTTCGTATAAAGCACCAGTATCTAAAGCAATCATAGGCAAATCAATAGATGATATTGTTGAAATAGTTATTGGCGATGAAAATCAAACACTCCAAATTCTAGATATAGAATATATATAGTTTAAAAATTATGGCTCAAAAAAGCTGGAGAAGTAATCAATCTAGTGACGAATATTTTTTAAAAGCAAAAAAACTTGGCTTCAGGTCAAGATCTGTCTTCAAATTAAAAGAAATTAATAAAAAGTATAAAATAATCACAAAAGAAGCACGGATACTCGATCTTGGGTCCTCTCCAGGAGGTTGGTCAGAATATATAGCTAATAATCACCGCGTAAAAACTATAACTGCTAACGATATTCAGCCAATGGAATCAATAGATAACGTTAAATTTATTCCAGGGGACTTTACTAAGGACAAAATCCAACAGGAGATTATTGCATCAAATAACAATCATAAATTTAACTTAATTCTTTCTGATATCTCTACAAAAAAGACTGGGAATAAAATTACAGATCAATATCAGTTCTATAATATTGCTAATGATGTACTTGAATTTTCTTTAAATGGACTTACATCTAATGGAGTATTGGTAATAAAGGTATTTATCGGACATGGATTTGATGATTTTAAAAACGATTTAGACAATTGTTTCGAAGATGTATATATATATAAACCAAAATCTTCAAGACCAGAAAGTAAAGAAACATACGCCATAGGAAAAAAGATTAGGTATACTCAAAATTTATGAATAACTTTTTTAAAAATGCAACTGTATGGATAGTGATGGGAATAGTGATGTTAACTGTTTTCAACTCATTTTCTCCAAACTCTGTCCGTCAGCAAACTATTGATTACTCGACTTTTCTGGAATTAGTGAGAACGGGTAACATTAGCGAAGTAGTATTTGAAAACGATGTTATTAAAGCTAAGAGAATTAATGGGGATAAATTTTTAACCTATAACCCAGAAACCGACAATACAGCATTAATTGGTGAGCTCAACAAATCTGGAGTAAGAATTAGTGCAAACCCACCTAAGAATCAGAATATCTTTGTAAGTCTACTTATAAACTCTTTTCCTGTAATTTTATTAATAGCTGTCTGGATATACTTCATGCGTCAAATGCAGGGAGGAGTAGGTGGCGGAAGAGGGGCTATGACCTTTGGTAAGAGTAAAGCCAGATTACTTGGCGAAGATCAAATTGAAGTTACTTTTGCAGATGTTGCTGGAATAGAAGAAGCAAAAGAAGAAGTTATGGAAATTGTCGAATTCCTTAAGGACCCATCTAAATTTCAAAGACTTGGTGGCAAGATTCCAAAAGGAGTTCTTATGGTTGGATCCCCTGGTACAGGAAAAACTCTTCTTGCTAGAGCTATAGCTGGAGAAGCTAAAGTCCCGTTTTTTACAATCTCCGGTTCAGATTTTGTAGAAATGTTTGTTGGTGTGGGAGCCTCACGAGTAAGAGATATGTTCCAAGAAGCAAAAGCACATTCTCCTTGCATAATCTTTATAGATGAAATTGATGCAGTGGGTAGGCAACGAGGTGCTGGACTTGGAGGAGGACATGATGAAAGAGAACAGACGCTCAATCAACTTTTAGTGGAGATGGACGGCTTCGAAGATAATGTAGGAGTCATTGTTATCGCAGCTACCAATAGACCAGATGTCTTAGATGCAGCTCTTCTTAGACCAGGACGTTTTGATCGGCAAGTTGTAGTCCCACTCCCAGATGTAAGAGGAAGAGAACAGATATTAAAAGTTCATATGAGGAAAGTCCCATTAGATAAAAATGTTAAACCATCCATTATTGCAAGAGGTACACCTGGCTTCTCAGGTGCTGATCTTGCCAATCTAGTAAATGAGTCAGCCCTTATAGCAGCTAGAGGTAATAAGAAATTTGTAAATATGGATGATCTTGAAAAAGCAAAAGATAAAATCATGATGGGAACAGAAAGAAAATCATTGGTTATGAGTGAAGATGAAAAGAAACTCACAGCCTATCATGAAGCAGGACATGCAATAGTTGGCTTATCAATTGATGGACATGACCCAGTTTATAAAGTCACAATTGTACCTAGAGGTAGAGCACTGGGAGTTACTATGTTTCTTCCAGAAGACGACCGTTACAGTATTAGTAAGAAAAGACTCATAGGTCAAATTACAAGCTTATTTGGTGGCAGAGTAGCTGAAGAACTAATTTTTGGAAAAGAAGCTGTCACAACTGGTGCTTCAAACGACATAGAAAGAGCAACTGACATTGCTAGAAATATGGTAACGAAATGGGGGCTATCAGATAAACTAGGTCCACTTACCTATAGTGAAGACGAGGGGGAAGTTTTTTTAGGGCGATCAGTTACTCAAACTAAACAAGTTTCTGATGTTACAGCTAAGTTGATAGACGAAGAAGTTAGAAAAATAATTGATGAGACTTATGCATCTGCCACAAAAATAATAAACGATCAAATGAATCGGCTTCATAAAATGGCTGAAGCTTTATTAAAGTATGAAACTATAGAAGATTCCCAAATAAAAGATATCATGAATGATAAAGAACCCAGGCCTCCTGAGGATTGGGATTCAGATGATGACTCTTCACAAGACAATAACCCATCTGACATAGGTGGGCCAGCAACTCAGCATTAAAATATTTAGCTAATTCCAGTTCGAAACCTATAAAATAGTTGTTTCTTTATGATAGACAATAAGAAAAAAGTTTTCGGTACAGACGGTATCAGGGGAAAAGTAGGTGAATATCCTATGACAGTTGACTTTACTATGAGGTTGGCTTCAGCTATAGCATCTACTTTGACACCTAATGGTGGAACAGTTGCTATAGGTAAAGATACCAGGGTTTCTGGTTATATGTTCGAGTCTGCTCTTGAGTCTGCATTTGTAGGTTTTGGATTAAAAGTAATTTTACTGGGACCATTACCTTCACCAGCTATATCTCATTACGTAAGGACTACTGAGAGTGATTTTGGAATAGTCATAAGTGCGTCTCATAATTCATATGAATACAATGGGATTAAAATAATCAATCAAGATGGAGAGAAGCTTGATCTGGAGCAAGAAGAATTAATTGAAAGCAAAATAACAGATGAGCCAATAACAAAACAGGCTGATAATATTGGTAAAGCTTATCGATCTGGTGATTCTAGAGATAAATATGCCTCTCTCTTACAGACAGTTTTTTTAGATGAAGTAAAACCTCTAGAAGGACTTCAAATTGTTATTGATGGATCTAATGGGGCAGCTTATAAGATTGGGCCTCAAGTCTTACTTGGGTTAGGCGCAGAAGTTATCCCAATAGCCTGTTCTCCAAATGGATATAACATTAATAAGAGTAGTGGCTCCACTAATCCTGAAACAATACAGAATACAGTTTTGGCAACAAATTCAGATATTGGAATTGCCTTGGATGGTGATGCCGACAGAATAATTATCATTGATGAGACTGGCAAAATAGTTAACGGCGATGAAATTCTATATATCTTAGCTAGAGCAAGTATAGATAATCCAAAGTTTAATTCTAAAGTTGTCGGGACAGTCTTAACTAATATAGGCTTAGAAAATTCGTTAAATGAGATAAATATTGAACTTCATAGGTCAGATGTGGGTGATAAGAACGTTTATAAAATGATGAAATCAATAGGTTCAATTTTAGGTGGTGAAACATCAGGACATATTATTCATGACGATTACTCTCCAACTGGTGACGGTCTGTTGGTGGCATTGTTAGTACTAAAGGAATCAATAAAAACAAAACAACCTATTAGTAACCTATTAAAAGATCTTAAATTAGTAACTCAAACAAATATTAATCTAGAAATTAAAGATATTGAGATTACAAATGATGTTCTTAAATCTATAGCATCAAGAGCTAATGAAAAATTGGACAATGGAAGGTCAATTATTAGAAAATCAGGCACTGAGCCATTAATAAGAATACTGATCGAATCAGATAATAAAGAAGAAACTAACGAAGTTATCAAATTTATAAACAAAGAAATCTCGAAAGAAAATAGATGAATTACTTAATAGCAGCAAACTGGAAGATGAATTGTTCTAGAGATTTTATCGGATCTTATTTATCCGCTTTGGATATAAAAGATAATTCTGACGTAAAAATGTTAATTTGTCCTCCGGATTGCTATCTGGGAGATATTAATTCTAATGCATTAAAGATTATTTCAAGAGGTGCTCAGAATCTTTCGACAGAGTCTGAAGGTGCTTATACAGGTGAAGTCTCTAACCAAATGTTAATAGATCATAATGTTGAATATGTCATAGTTGGACATTCAGAGAGGCGGCAATACCATAACGAAACTAATGAAATAGTGGCAAAGAAATTTAAGAGAGCTATCGAATCCAATATCATACCGATATTATGTGTTGGTGAATCATTAGAACAAAGACAATCAGGAGAAACATTTAATCATATAAGAGAGCAGATTGTGAGTGTTATTGGAGATGACATGATTGATAACAGTGATAGATATGTTATTGCATATGAACCAATCTGGGCTATAGGAACAGGAGAAACAGCAACACCCGATATGGCTAATGAAGTTCACATGTTTATTAATAAAACACTTAATGACAATGGCTTATCTAAAAACAATAATGTCATTATTATTTACGGAGGAAGTGTTAATAGTAATAATGCCTCTGATCTTTTTGAGATGAGCCATATAAACGGGGCACTAATAGGTGGTGCGTCATTAGATGTTAATGAGTTCACTAAAATATATAATATAGCTGAGGAAATAAATAATGAATGATATAAATTCCCTGTTGTTAGTATTCCATGTAATTACAGCAATAATAATTGTGGTATTGATTCTGTTGCAAAAAGGAAAGGGTGCAGACATGGGATCAGCTTTTGGAGCTGGAGCTTCAGGAACAATGTTTGGATCTAAAGGCTCAGCTAACTTCTTGTCCAGATCGACTGCTGTTTTAGCAACCATATTCTTTATTACAAGTTTAACTCTGGCTTACCTTAATAAAGGAACAGTAGTTCAGACAAATAACAGTATTCTAGACTCAGTTAACACTATTGAGGAAAATGATCAGAAAAATGATTCAAGTCCAGTATCACCTCAAATTCCCGAAAATTAGTCAAAATACAAGCCGATGTGGTGGAATCTGGTAGACACGCTGTCTTGAGGGGGCAGTAGCGAAAGCTGTGCCGGTTCGAGTCCGGCCATCGGCATAATCTAAACAACTGCATTTATAAGCATATGATATTTAGATAAATAATCTTATCAATATAGATATCCACATTATATCCACATTATTAAATATTTGTAACAATATCATCTTATACAATTAAATCCTAAGTGATTGAAAATAAGACTGTTTTATTTTTTTAAAAAGGTGCTACAATACACGCGATTTTTGAGAAATAAAACTTGGTGCTATGCATGTTAGAGAATTATTTGCCAATTATAATCTTTATTTCAGTCGCTGCAGTGTTAGGCGTTCTAATGCTTCTTTTGGGATTTCTCTTCGGTAAAGGCGAAAAATCAGATGCAAAGCTATCACCATACGAATGTGGTTTTGAGGAATTTGAAGATGCAAGAATTCCTTTTGATGTTAGATATTACCTTGTTGCAATCCTCTTTATAATCTTTGATCTAGAGATAGCTTTCCTATTCCCCTGGGCAATCGCCTTAAAAGAAATCGGGATTACTGGTTTGATTGCCATGGTCATCTTCTTATTAGTACTAGTTGTTGGTTTTATATACGAATGGAACAAAGGAGCTCTCGAATGGGATTAAAAAAGAACAATGACGATCTGATAGTCCAACAAGGTCCAGGCTTCGTAACTACATCTGTTGATAAGTTAGTCAACTGGGCAAGAACGGGGTCTATGTGGCCAGTTACATTAGGATTGGCTTGCTGTGGCATCGAAATGATGCACTCAGCAGCTTCTCGATATGATACAGACCGATTTGGTGTGTTTTACCGTCCTAGCCCCAGACAATCAGACGTTATGATTGTTGCAGGAACACTCTGCAATAAAATGGCACCACCCTTAAGAAAAATCTACGATCAGATGGCTGAACCAAAATGGGTGATCTCAATGGGTTCTTGTGCTAATGGAGGTGGCTATTATCACCATTCTTATTCTGTTGTTAGAGGTTGTGATCAAATCATACCAGTCGATATTTATGTGCCAGGTTGCCCGCCTACAGCTGAGGCGTTAATTAACGGCATTATTGAATTACAAGAAAAAATTAAGTCTGAAGAATCAATCGCCAATGGCTAAAGAAAATTACATTAAGTTAATTAATCAAAAACTCTCTGAGTATAGTCATTCATTATTATCCTCAGACCATGATCCGTTGTTCCTAGTTGAACAATCCGATCTAGTTAATATTTGTAAAATATTAAAGACTGACAGTGAACTCGATTATTCAATCCTTATTGATATTTGTGCTGTTGACTATTTGACTTATGGTCAAGCTGACTGGGTAACTAATGACGCAACAAAAACAGGTTATTCAAGAGCTGTCGAACAAAAGATTATTGCTGATGATGATGATGAATTCCCAGATCGATTTGCGATTTTTTATCAACTCTTATCTATTTCTAATAATTCTCGAATAACATTAAAAACATTTACTACAAAATCAAACCCCCCTAGTGTTCCCTCCATCAATAAAATATGGAATTCAGCGAATTGGTTTGAAAGAGAAGCTTTTGATCTAATGGGGGTACATTTTAAGGGTCACCCAGATTTAAGACGAATACTTACTGACTATGGTTTTATTGGACACCCCTTCAGAAAAGATTTTCCTACCAATGGAAACCTAGAGGTTACTTATGATGAAGATGAAGAAAAAGTTGTTTATAAGCCTGTAAGCATAACAACACGACCAAGCGTACCTCGAGTTATCAGGAAAGATAATGACTGAAAGTAATTTATCTTTAAATTTTGGTCCACAACACCCTGCTGCACATGGTGTTCTTCGCCTCATTATGGAAATGGACGGTGAGGTTGTAAAGCATTTAGATCCTCATATAGGATTACTTCATCGTGGCACAGAGAAGCTCGCTGAAATAAAACCATACAATCATTCTATCGGCTATATGGATCGGATGGATTATGTATCGATGATGTGCTGTGAACACTCTTACGTTTTAGCCATTGAAAGACTCCTAGGTATAGAACCTCCTAAACGTGCTCAATACATTAGAGTAATGTTTGATGAAATAACAAGACTCCTTAATCACCTGTTATGGCTAGGCGCTCATGGTCTAGACATTGGAGCCATGGCACTTTTTTTATATTGTTTTAGAGAACGAGAAGATTTACTTGATTGCTACGAGGCTGTTTCAGGAGCCAGAATGCATGCTACTTATTATAGACCAGGTGGTGTCTACAGAGATCTTCCTGATGAAATGCCTAAATATTCAGCCAATCGATATATTTCAGAAAAGAAGGTTAAGCAACTCAATTACAATCGAGAAGGATCACTGCTTGATTTCATAGAAGATTTCACAGACAGGTTCCCCTCTTTAGTGGATGAATATGAAACCCTTCTGACAGACAATCGAATTTGGAAACAACGGACAGTTGATATTGGCGTGGTGTCTCCAGAAAGGGCCAAGGATCTTGGTTTTTCTGGCCCTATGCTAAGAGGCTCAGGAGTTGAATGGGATCTTAGAAGAAATCAACCTTACGAGGTTTATAACGAAGTTGATTTTCTTATCCCAATTGGTTTAAACGGAGACTGTTATGACCGATATCTTGTTAGAGTCGAAGAGATGAGACAGTCAACCAAAATCATTCAACAATGTATTAAATGGTTAAGAGATAATCCAGGCTCTGTCATGATTGAAGACAATAAATTCGCTTCGCCTAAAAGAGACCAAATGAAGCATGATATGGAATCTTTAATCTATCATTTTAAATTATTCACCGAAGGTTATTCAGTGCCTAAAGGTGAGGTCTATGCAGCGATAGAACATCCTAAGGGGGAATTTGGAGTATTCCTAATGTCTGATGGAGCTAATAAGCCTTATCGCATGAAAGTTAGAGCCCCTAGCTTTGCTCATCTTGCTGCTATCGATGAAATGTCAAAAGGGCATATGCTAGCTGATGTGGTATCCATTATCGGAACATTGGACATAGTCTTTGGAGAAATTGACCGTTGATCATGTCATTACTTAACAGAGAAATAAAAGAAGAGATAGATCTGTGGGTACAAAAGTTTCCCGAAGGAAAACAACGTTCTGCTATTATTGCTGCTCTTCATTCAGTTCAACATTTTAATAATGGGTTTTTAACATCAGAATTAATGAACCAAGTAGCTGAATACCTTGATGTACCAAAAATCCAAGTCTTTGAAGTTGCTTCTTTCTATTCAATGTTTAATACGCAACCCGTTGGTAAACACGAAATCTCTGTCTGTACCAATATATCCTGCATGCTAAGAGGGTCAGATGAAATCGTAGATCATATAGAAAAACGTCTTCAAATTAAATCGGGTGAATCAACAGCAGACGGCAAAATTTTTCTAAAAAAAGAAGAAGAATGCCTTGCTGCTTGCACAGGGGCTCCCATGCTAATGCTCGATCATCAGTACATTGAAAATCTAGACATAAAAAAAGTTGATGAAATTCTCGATTCACTGGAGAAAAAACCATGAATCAGTTAAACCAAGTTGTTTTTGCAAATATCGATGAACAAGAACCATGGACAATCGATTCATATATTGCCTCAGGCGGTTATGAGGCATGGAAAAATATTTTAACTAATAAGAATGACTCCTATAAACCTGAAAATATTATTGAGACAATTCAAGAATCTGGATTGAGAGGTCGAGGAGGCGCTGGATTTCCCACAGGCCTAAAATGGAGCTTCATGCCAAAGGATGATACCCAAAAGTACATCGTCTGCAACTCTGATGAAAGCGAACCTGGCACATGTCATGATCGAGATATCTTAAAGCTTAATCCACACGCTTTAATTGAGGGTATTGCAATTGGGGGTTATGCCATAGGGGCAACTATTGGATATAACTACGTTAGAGGGGAATTTATGGATGAATGCTATCCACAAATTGAGAATGCATTAAATGAAGCCTATCAACATGGTCTCCTTGGCAAAGATATCAACAATAGCAGCATAGATTTCGATTTGTATAATTTTGTTGGTGCAGGTGCTTACATCTGTGGTGAGGAAACAGCTTTATTGGAATCCTTAGAAGGTAAACAAGGAAAACCCAGATTCAAGCCACCGTTTCCTGCTAATTTCGGTCTTTACGGTAAACCAACTACTGTTAATAACACTCAAACATTAGCGAGTGTTCCAATGATTATAAAAAATGGCCCCGAATGGTTTAAAACCTTCGGTACAGAAAAGTCATCTGGAACCATCATATTTTCTGTTTCTGGACATATCAATAAACCTGGTAACTACGAATTACCACTTGGTATTCCTTTTAATAAACTCATTGAATATTCCGGTGGGATCCTGGATGGGAAAAAATTAAAAGCGGTGATCCCAGGAGGCTCATCAACAAAAGTACTTCCCGCTCATATTATTGAGGACTGCACCATGGATTATGAATCACTTCAAGAGGCGGGTTCAGCACTAGGTACTGCTGCTGTTGTGGTTATAGCAGAAGGGACCTGTATGGTTAACTTGCTAAAACGAATATCGAGATTCTATTTTGCTGAAAGTTGTGGACAATGCACGCCGTGTAGAGAAGGAACGGGTTGGTTATATAGAATTTTAGACAGAATCACAAACGGTAATGGAAAGGAATCTGACTTGGAGTTACTGGTCGATGTTGCGAACAGAATCGAGGGTAATACTATCTGTGCATTTGGTGATGCATCAGCTTGGCCAGTGCAAAGTTTTATTGAACATTACTATGAAGAATTTGAATACATGGTAAAGCACAAAGGGAAAACAAAAGCTGCCTAATATGACTGACAAGAAAGTAAAAATTACAATCGATGGTGCGGTTCATTCTGTTGATAAAAACAAAATGTTAATTGAAATCACAGATGAACTTGGTATCTATATACCAAGATTCTGCTACCACGAAAAGCTCTCCATTGCGGCCAATTGTAGAATGTGTTTAGTAGAAGTTGAGAACTCCAGCAACGCACTACCAGCATGTGCTACACCAGTATCAGAAGGCATGGTTGTAAACACACAGTCTTCTTCATCTAAGACAGCGCAAGAGTCAACGATGGAGTTTTTGCTAATAAATCATCCCCTAGATTGTCCAATATGTGATCAAGGCGGGGAGTGTGAATTACAAGATCTTGCCTATTCCTATGGAAAAAATAATTCTAGATTTGACTTACTTAAACAAACAAAACCCAATGATGATTTAGGTCCTCTGGTTTCAACCGATATGACTCGATGTATTATGTGCACCCGTTGTGTACGATTTGGATCAGAGGTAGCTGGAATACAAGAACTAGGAACCATTGGAAGAGGTGAAGCCTCAACAATCAGCACCTTTGTTGAACAAACTGTAGATCACGAATTATCAGGTAATATCATCGATCTATGCCCTGTTGGCGCCTTGAACAATAAACCCTATCGTTACACCGATAGAACATGGGAGTTAGATCAAATAAGAAGCATCTCACCGCACGATTGTGTTGGTACAAATATCTTTATGCATGTTAAAAATCATAAAATTAAACGCATTGTTCCTCTCCAAAATGACAGCATCAATGAATCATGGATTGCCGACAGGGATAGGTTTGGATTTGATGGAATATATTCATCAGATCGAATAGATGCACCACTAATACGAAGAAATGGTGAATTAGTTACAGCTTCACATGAAGACTCAGTAAAGTTGATGAATGAACATATTTCTTCCTTAGTTAATGCCAATTCGCAAGATAAGATAGCTGCCCTTGTTTCGCCGTCAATCTCTTTAAACGAACAATTTCTTTTAGCAAATTATCTATCTCTCCAAGGGATTAAAAATATTGATCATCGTATTCATCAGATTGATTTTACTGGCGATACACTCGATCCTTTATTTCCTCATTTAAATATCAATCTCAATGAGATTCAAAACATGAAAACAATTCTTGTGATGGGGTCTGATCTTAGAAAAGAAACTCCAATGATTGCCCATTGGGTTAAAAGAGCTGCAGATAATGGTTCGTCAATCCACTTCATCGATAACTCGATCAGAGAATATCACTTTCCTATTAGTGATTACATAATGACGGATTACGACTCGATAACAGAGAATATTGGAATGCTGGTAAAAGCGGCCTTTAGTATTAGTGATTCATTTATCCCTAATCATATTGAAGATAGGTTAAATAAATTACCCGAACCAACAAGAACGCATAAACAAATTGCCTTATCCCTTTGCAATAATGACGAGACATTATTAATCAATGGTCTTTTAGCAAGATCGCACCCTGATTTCGCTTTGATAAGAAGTTATATCAATATTTTGTCGGAACTCTCTAGTTCAAGAATAGGCGAATTGTCTCACGGAGCTAATTCAGTTGGTGCTTATATTACCGGTTGCATTCCACATCGCAATCAGCTCGCTGAACCATCTGATCAAGGATTAAATGCACTGCAGATTGCCTCTTCAAATCATGATCTATTAATATTATATGGTCTTGAGTCGAAAGATTGTCTCTATGAGAAGAATCTGATTGAATCAATCAAAGGCTCTAAGACTGTAATTGCCTTTAGTTACTTTGAAGATGAAGTCTTTAATGAATACGCAGATATTATTATTCCCATTAACACCACTTATGAGTCGAAGGGATCATTTATTAATTTAGCAGGGACTCTTCAAGAATTTAATAATGAGATGATGCACCCTCATGATTACTTGAGCAATGAAAAACTCTTATCAGATTTAATCAACATCAGCGGTCAAACATTGCCTTCTTTTGAAGATTTCCTTAAGCAATTAATTCCATTCATTCAAGAGAGCATTAATAACCCAAATTACATTAATGAACTCCCATTGGAAACAGCTGAGAAAGATGCACTGAATTCTTTGAATCAATTTAATATGTACAATCTTGATCCAATCCTTAGACGATCAAAGCCTTTGCAATCAACTAAAGAATCATTGGGCGATAGCTGATCATGGAACAATTAATCTCATCTTATCTTTCATTTATGTCACCAGAGGCAATAGCTCTGGTTATCTCTTCTCTACAGATAGCAGTTGTCATTGTTGGGTTAATTTTGACGGTTGTTTTTTTGGTGTATTTTGAACGCAAAGTAATTGGGTACATGCATGCACGAATAGGGCCCAATAGAGTTGGTCCATTTGGTTTACTGCAAACAATCGCAGATACTTTAAAACTTCTGCTAAAAGAAATAATTATCCCAGCAAAAGCAGATCGTTTTCTCTTTTTACTAGCTCCTGTGTTACTCCTTATACCAGCACTTGCAGCTTGGGCTGTGGTACCACTTAATCCAGAATTCTTAATTGCCGACATTGATGCAGGATTATTGTATTTATTGGCTTTAACATCCTTTGGGGTCTACGGGGTTATTTTGGCTGGTTGGTCGTCTAATTCAAAATACGCTTTTCTAGGCTCTATGAGGGCTGCAGCTCAAATGGTTGCTTACGAAATAGCAATGGGTTTTGCACTCGTTGGCGTATTAATGGCAGGCGGTAGTTTAAAACTAGGAGCTATTGTCGAAGCCCAAAGTGGAGGTATTTTTAACTGGTTCTGGGTGCCTTTGTTTCCATTATTTATTGTCTACTTCATTTCAGGTATTGCAGAGACAAACAGACACCCTTTTGATTTAGCTGAAGGAGAAGCTGAAATAGTTGCTGGCTTTCATGTTGAGTACTCTGGCATGGGATTTGCAATATTCTTTCTAGCGGAATATATCAATATGGCACTGATCTCAGTGCTGACATCAATAATGTTTTTAGGGGGATGGGAGAGCTTTTTCTTTGGCTTATCATTTCTTGAAGGTACAACTTTAGAATTCATAACTGAACCCAGTATCTTTTGGCTGCTTCTAAAAACATTATTTTTCTTATTTATCTTTGTTTGGTTAAGAGCATCTTTTCCAAGATACCGTTACGACCAATTAATGACCCTAGGTTGGAAGGTCTTAATTCCAATAACCATTATTTGGATTGGAGTAGAGTGTGTAATGTTTACTCTTGAAATTGGCCCTTGGAGTGTCACATGAACCTCCTTAGATTGATAAAAAAGCTCGCTCTAACAGACTTCATTAAAGGGTCTTTAGTTACTCTAAAGGCGTTCTTTTCAAGAAAAGTCACTGTCCAATATCCCGAAGTCAAGACACCTCTGTCTCCTCGCTTTAGAGGTAAATTGGCATTAATGAGATACGACAACGGTGAAGAACGTTGTATTGCCTGTAAATTATGTTCAGCGGTTTGTCCTGCACAGGCTATAACAATTGAATCTGAAGAGCGAGATGACGGTACAAGGCGAACCACTAGTTTTGAAATAGATGCCTTTAAATGTATCTATTGTGGTTTTTGTGAAGAAGCATGCCCTGTGGACTCTATTGTGGAGACTGATATTTTTGCATATCACATGACTGAAAATGAACAAAGAATCCAAACAAAAGAAATGCTGTTAGCAACTGGGGATAAATACAGAGAACAAACAAATGCAAATAAGAAAAAGGACTCTACTTACAAGTGATTAAAGAACTTATATTTTATACATTCTCTTCAGTACTAATTTGTTCATCACTGGCAGTGATATTATTTAGAAACCCAGTCTATTCCGCCGTTTCTCTTATATTGTCATTTATCACTAGTGGATTTTTATGGCTTTTGCTTCAGGCTGAATTCTTAGCAATTGTTCTAATACTTGTGTATGTCGGTGCTGTAATGGTGTTGTTTCTATTTGTAATCATGATGCTCAATATTAACAATGAGAGAGACAAATCAAGTTTTAATTCACTTGCTCCTTTTGCCCTATTTATCGGCTTAATCATTGCCGCTGAACTTATCACTCTTATTTGGATTAACTCGAGTCAATTCAATATAAACTCACTATCTATTCAAGAACCTGATCAAGTAAGTAATACTCTGGCATTAGGTAAAGAGCTCTTCACCAATTATATTCTCTCCTTTGAGATTGCTGGATTTATTCTTCTACTAGCGATTATTATCTCCATCTCATTAACATTGAGAACCAGAAAAAACGTAAAAACTCAAATTGCTTCAGAGCAAATCAATGTAGACCCATCGACTCGAATTAAATTAGTAGATCTTAAAGAAAGAGACTAACGATGCTTACACTTCAGTCATACTTATCATTAGCCGCTATTATTTTTGCTATAGGCATTATAGGAATAGTCATCAATCGAAAAAATATCATCATTGTGATGATGTGCACGGAGCTACTTTTAATTTCAGTTAACTTTAATTTTATTGCATTTTCATATTTTAACCAGGACATAGCAGGGCAAATCTTTGTCTTTTTCATTCTTACCGTTGCGGCTGCTGAGGCTGCTATTGGCTTAGCTATATTAGTGGCTTTGTACAGGAATAAGAAATCCATTGATGTTCAGGAACTTAGAACACTGAGGAATTAGATGTTATTTAATTTAAGCTTGATTGCCTTGATAATGCCTCTAATCGCAGGAATCCTCGCTGGTTTCTTCGGTAAAACACTTGGAAAAATCTTTACTAATGGTGTGACAATTCTCGGTGTTCTGATTTCGTTTATTATTTCGATATTTATTCTTATTTCAATACTTGAAAACCCTGAACTTGTCTTTAATCAAGATGTATACACTTGGTTATCAATTGGTTCTTACAAACTCTCTATTGGCCTTCTAGTAGACAATTTGACCGTTAGCATGATGATCGTGGTTAACTTTGTTTCTCTTATGGTGCATATCTACACCATTGGCTATATGCATAAGGATCCTGGTTATCATCGCTTCTTTTGTTATATCTCCTTATTTACTTTTGCCATGCTCTCATTGGTTATGTCAAATAACTTTCTTCAACTCTTCTTTGGCTGGGAGGCTGTAGGTGTAATGTCTTATCTGTTGATAGGTTTTTGGTACACCAAAGAATCTGCCATTAAAGCAAATTTTAAAGCGTTCATAATTAATAGAATAGGTGATATGTTCCTTATCCTAGGGATTGCTTTGCTGTTTTCCATTTTTGGAACATTGGATTATGAGTATATTTTTAATAATGCCGAATCAATAACTTCTAATACCGTCGTCTTGTCATCTTCTTTTGAAATATCGAGCCTAACCTTAGCTTGTTTACTTCTCTTTGGAGGCGCAATGGGCAAGTCGGCTCAGATGCCATTGCACGTATGGCTTCCAGATTCAATGGAAGGGCCAACTCCAATTTCAGCACTAATCCATGCTGCTACGATGGTAACTGCAGGGGTTTTTATGTTAGCTAGAATGTCTCCACTATTCGAGTTATCAACAAGCGCTTTATCCTTTGTTTTGATCATTGGTTCAATCACAGCCATCTCTACTGGGTTACTCGGACTTGTCCAATATGACATTAAACGAGTTATAGCTTATTCAACATTATCCCAATTAGGGTATATGGTGGTGGCTGCTGGAGTTTCTGCTTATTCAGCAAGTTTATTTCACCTTATGACTCATGCATTTTTTAAAGCCTTACTCTTCCTTGCAGCAGGATCTGTTATTGTTGCTTTGCACCATGAACAAGATATCAGGAAGATGGGTGGATTGAGATCAAAACTCCCCATCACCTATATTACTTCTCTTATCGGCTCTCTGGCATTGATTGGTTTCCCAGGTTTTTCAGGATTCTTTTCTAAAGATGCATTGATTGAGGCTGTTTCTCATTCCTCTGTTTATGCTTCTGATTTTGCATACTACTGCGTACTTATTGGCGTACTTATAACTTCTTTATACACATTTAGACTTTTTTTCTTGGTGTTCCATGGGCCACTTAAAGACGAAAATATAAACGTAAAAGAACCACAGTTATCGATATTGATTCCCTTGATTTTGTTAGCTATACCCTCAATGTTTATAGGATGGCCAACAATAGGGCCATTGGTTTTTGACGACTTCTTTGCAAATTCAATTATACAACCATCTTCAAATGATATTTTTGGCTATCAATTTACAGATTCGTATCATTTTCTAACCCATTCACTATCAGGGCCTGTTGTCTATATTGCAATTTTTGGAATCCTTGTTTCCTATCTCCTCTATGTAATAAAAAAAGATATTCCAGAAAAATTGTCTCAAACCTTTAATCCCTTTTATAAAGTTCTAATTAACAAATACTATTTTGACCATCTCTACGAAAATATCTTTGCAAGATTATTTAATAATTTAAGCAACTCTTTATGGAACAACGGGGATATTAAAATCATCGATAATTTTATCGTCAACGGCACGGCTCATAGAGTAGGGCGTTTTTCTAGCAGAGTAAGAGAGCTTCAGTCTGGGTATATATATCATTATGCATTGATGATGGTGTTAGGTTTGGCCTTGTTTTTAGCTTGGGTTGTATTTAAGTCATTAGGTTTAGTTATATGATTATTGATCAACTAATTTGGGTTCCAATATTGACTGGCTTAATTGTACTAGCATTGGGCGAGAAGAGATCAAATTTATCGTACTCATTGTCATTAGTTATTTCATCAGCGTTATTTTTCTTATCTATTTACATGTATTTACTTTTTGATAACACATTAGCCTCTTATCAGTTTGAGCTTAAAGTGCCATGGATTGATCGTTTTAATATAAATTACCACCTCGGTATAGATGGAATATCTTTGCCTCTCATCATGCTAACTACTTTTTTAAGCCCAATCGTCATCTTTACGGCAAAAACATCCCCTAAAAATAAAATGCATCAATACATTGCCTCATTTCTGATACTAGAAGGGATGATGATTGGAGTCTTCTCTTCTCTGGATGCATTCCTCTTTTATGTGTTTTGGGAGGCAATGCTGATTCCTATGTTTCTTATCATAGGAATATGGGGTGGAAAAAATAGAATCTATGCCACCATAAAATTCTTTCTATATACCTTTCTAGGTTCTGTATTCATGTTGATTGCTATTATCTATCTGTATATGAAAACTGGCAGCTATCTAATCTCTGATTTTTATGAGGTTTCTCTATCCTTAAATCAGCAAATCCTTATCTTCCTTGCCTTTCTTTTTGCCTTTGCAGTCAAGATCCCTATGTGGCCAGTCCACACCTGGTTACCAGATGCTCATGTTGAAGCACCTACTGGCGGTTCAGTAATCTTAGCTGCTATCTTATTAAAAATGGGTGGTTATGGGTTTTTAAGATTTAGCTTACCTATTACTCCAGATGCTTCACTATTTTTGGCTCCAATTATGATCGCGCTATCCTTAATTGCGATTATATACATCGGTCTTGTAGCGCTCGCTCAAACGGACATGAAAAAACTTATTGCATATTCATCAATATCCCATATGGGTTTTGTCACATTGGGCTGCTTTGTGTTCTTTATTCAATCAGGTGCTATAGAACTTGATACGATAAACTTGGCTATCAGTGGCGCCATGATCCAAATGATTTCTCACGGACTAATATCCGCTGCCTTATTTCTGTCAATAGGGGTTATGTACGATCGACTGCACACTAGAAATATAGAAGACTATGGCGGCATAGTCACGAAAATGCCAAAATTCTCCGTCCTCATGGTCTTTTTTGCTTTATCTAATGCTGCACTACCTGGTACATCAGGGTTTGTAGGTGAACTCACAGTTATTCTCGCCAGTTTCAAAGTTAATATATACATAGCATTATTATCAGCATTGACCTTGATTATCGGGGCTGCTTATACACTCTGGATGATAAAAAGAGTTATTTTTGGTGCTGTAACCAATGAAAAAATTAATTCTCTATCAGATATGAAACTAATAGAAGCCATTCCTCTCAGTTTAATTGCTATTCTTATTCTGTTAATAGGGGTCTGGCCAAAACCTCTAACGGATACAATGAACTCAACAATCTTAGCACTTAGTTATTTAGTCAACGGGTAATGCAATCTATGAACCTAGAATTAACACTGATTATGCCTGAATTAATTATAGCATCAGCTATTTGCCTGCTCATTCTGGTCAACAGCTTCCTTACATCGGAAAAACGCTATACCGGATTGATAATTGGCTCAATAACAATGGCCGCCTGTGCTTTAATTTCAATGGTTTTTTTAATAGAAACAACAAACTCATCGATCTTCAATAATCACTATAGAATTGACCCTCTATCAACAGGCTTAAAATTTACTACTTATTTAATCTCACTATTCATCTTCATAGCCACAAAAACCAATAAAGAGAACACAAAAAGTGAGCTCGTCTTATTGGAACTATTTGCCATACTTGGGGTAAGCATTCTTGCCTCTTCAAACAATTTGTTAACTCTTTACCTAGGACTAGAGACTTTAACTTTATCAATGTACGGTTTAGTCGCTTCGAAAAGATCATCTGAAATTGCCACCGAGTCAGCTATGAAATTCTTTATACTAGGGGCGATAGCTTCTGCAATCTTTTTATACGGCGTCTCCTTTATCTACGGTCTTCATGGGACTCTATTCTTTGATCAATTCAACAATGAAACGATAAACAGCTCTATAGAAATGCAGTTAGCTCTGGCTTTCATTATTTGTGGGATAGCTTTTAAATTCGGAGCAGTTCCATTTCATAGTTGGGTTCCCGATACATATCAAGGTGCTAGCACCTCATCAGCTCTTTTTATTTCAACAATACCTAAATTAGGGGCTTTTGCTTTAATCTATAGACTCCTCTATGAAGCTTTTATAGCCAACGTAGAGTTTTGGTCTTTATTAATATTATTATTGGGGCTGCTTTCACTAATTCTGGGCAATATTATTGCGATTGCTCAAGATAATTTAAGACGAATATTGGGCTATTCTGCTGTTGGTCATATTGGCTTTATCCTTATCGGCCTTTCAATAGGCTCGATTGATGGTGCAATTGCTGCTTTGGCCTATCTGGTTATTTATATTTTAATGACAGCAACAGCATTTATGTCGATAGAAGTCATCTCCACAGAAAAGAGAGCTGTGGTTACTCTTACTGATATTAAAGATCTAAATTCTACCCACCCATGGATATCATTAATCCTGTTATTTTCGATGTTTAGCATGATCGGAATTCCGCCTTTTATAGGGTTCTATGCTAAGTGGATAATCCTATCTGAATTAATAAATTCAGACATGTTAGTGATTGCTCTAATCGGCATAATAGTGTCTGTGATTGCAGCTTATTATTACTTAAGAATTGTTTGGTACATGTATTTTGAAAAGAATGAACTTCCGATCATGAAAGGAAGTCCTAATATCTTTCAGAAAACATCTATTTCATTAATGGGTTTATCAATTCTTCTTCTGGGTCTATACCCTTCACCAATTATTAACTTCTGTAGGTCCATAATTCCCCCATTTTTATTGATTGATTGATAAAAAAAGATTAGTATCATCAACACAGATGCGGGGTGGAGCAGTCTGGCAGCTCGTCGGGCTCATAACCCGAAGGTCGTAGGTTCAAATCCTACCCCCGCTACCATTTTGGTTAGGCCCCGTCTGGGGCTTTATTTTTGTGAATTGGAAATGGATATTTTAGATAGAAAGATTAGAGATGAGATAGAACATTCGATTAATTCAATCGGTTTTGAATTAATGGAAATAGAGTGCAGCCCTGGTAGCAATGGGCTGAAGATTGTTACATTTATTGACCATTTAAATGGAGTGACGCTAGATGATTGTGTTAAAGCATCTAAGGTAATTGAGCCTATACTTGATAATGAAAACGAAGAGAGTGCTTATTTACTTGAAGTTTCTTCACCAGGACTTAATAGGAAGTTAATAACAAAAGAACATTTTGACAGATTTATAGGTAAAACTGTCAAAGTTAAACTTAAGGAAAAAATAGATAATAGAAAGAATTATAAAGGTAAATTACTAACTAGGCATGGAAACGAAATTGAAGTGATGGTTGATAATATTAAATTTACAATTGGTATAGATTCAATTGATATTTGTAGAATTGTACCTAAATTTAAATAAGGGAAGAAAATGGCAGCAGAAATTATAAGAGTTGTAGACACAGTATCTGAAGCAAAGGATGTTGAAAGAGAAGTTCTATTTGAAGCAATCGAGAATGCAATAGCATCAGCTACTAAAAAAAAGCATCAGGAGAATATGGATGTCAGGGTTATTATTGATAGAGACACAGGGGATTATAAGACTTTTAGACAGTGGATGGTATTTGAGGATGATTCAAGAGAATTAGAGGATCCTGACATTGAATTACGAATGATAGATGCAGTTGATATCCAAAAAGACGCATCACCTGGTGAATATGTTCTTCAGGAGATTGAATCGGTAGACTTTGGAAGAATTGGCGCTCAAATTGCCAAACAAGTAATAGTTCAGAAAGTAAGAGAAGCTGAAAAACAAAAAACCATAGATCAATTTAAAGATAATATAGGTGATTTGGTAAGCGGGATTGTAAAAAGAGTGGATCGTAATGGCTTTTATGTAGATATAGGTAATAACTCTGAAGCTTTTCTCCCAAGAAGGGAGATGATTCCTAAAGAAGCAATGCGACCCCAAGATAGAATCAAAGCCCTGCTAAAAGATATAAACACTGACTTGAAAGGCCCGCCTTTAATCCTTTCAAGGGTTATGCCAGAATTTTTAATAGAACTTTTTAAAGTTGAAGTACCTGAAATTACTCAAAACCTTATAGAAATAGTAGGCGCCTCAAGAGATCCTGGACTTAGGGCAAAAATTGCTGTCCGATCTGATGACAAAAGAATTGATGCTGTCGGTGCATGCGTTGGAATGAGGGGTTCTAGGGTTCAATCTGTTTCAAATGAACTTAATGGTGAAAGGATAGATATAATTCTTTGGTCAGATAATAATGCTCAATTTGTGGTTAATGCAATGTCACCAGCAAATGTTGTGTCTATCGTCGTGGATGAAGAAAATCAATCCATGGATATAGCTGTGGAAGAGGCTAAATTATCCCAAGCAATCGGAAGGGGAGGTCAAAATATTAGACTTGCTAGTGAACTCACACAATGGAAGTTGAACATTTTAAGTGAATCAGAAGCTCTTGAAAAAGATGATGCAGAGCTTAAAGAAATTACTGACCTTTTTGTTGAAACATTATCAGTTGGTGAAGATGTTGCAATTTTACTTGCTCAAGAAGGTTTTACAACAATAGAGCAAGTCGCTTATGTTCCAATCTCGGAACTTGAAAAAATCGAAGGCTTTGATGAAAAACTCGTCAATGAACTCAGAGAACGTGCTCAGGATAAATTACTTATTGAGGCAATCTCAACAGAAGAAACTCTAGACGAGCACGGCCCAGAAGAAGATTTGTTAAACCTTAAGTCTGTTAATGAAGAGTTAGCTTATTCGCTAGCTAGAAATGGCATTAATACAAGAGAAAAACTTGCTGAACAATCTGTTGATGAATTGATTGATATTGATGGGTTAAATGAAGAGATTGCAGCTGAAATCATTATGGAAGCCAGAGAAATCTGGTTCGAAGAGGATAATAAGTAATAAAAATTAAAGTAAGAAATAAGTAATCATGTCTAACACAACTATATCAAAACTAGCTTCGGCACTTAAGATTAGTTCAGATAAGCTAATCTCCCAGTTAAACGATGCAGGGATAAGTGTAAAAAATGAGAATGATGAAATTTCTAACGATCAAAAATTAACACTTCTTAATCATTTAAGAGGTAGTCATGCTACAAAAAGTGAAATTAAATCGCCTAAAAAGTTAACTGTCAATAGGCGTTCACAAAGTGAATTAAAACTATCAGCGGGCTTTGGGACATCACGAACTGTTAATGTTGAGGTTAGAGAAAAGAAAACGTATTTAAATAAAGAATCTCTTATTGAAGAAGCAAAACAAGAAGACTTATTAAAGGAAGAAGAAAGGTCTAAAAACGAAATAGCTTCACAATCGGAAACAATAGAAGAAACTCTAAAAGCAGATAACGAAGATCGGGATAAGACAAAAGATACTTCGATGCCTATAGTTGATGTACCGCCAGCATCTGAGAAAAACGCTAAGCCAAGTAAAAAGAAACGAAAAAAACCGAAATCCAATAAAAAAGAAGACCCTTTTGAAATTGAACAACTACATGTAAAAGGTCGTGTTAAGAGGAAAAAGAAAAGGCAAATTAGAAGAACAGTTAACCCAGCATCATTAGATCAGTCGCATTCATTTGAAAAACCAACAACACCTGTAATTAAAGATATTCCAGTACCATCTTCGATCTCTCCTCAAGAGATTGCTCAAAAATTAGCTATAAAAGTAAATGAAGTTATATCCGTGTTAATTAAACAAGGGATAATGGTTACTGGTAACGATCATATTGATCAAGATACAGCTATCCTGATCATCGAGGAATTAGGTCATAAAGCTTCCCCAATGGACGAGAGAACTATTGAAGACTCTATTTTTGATGAACAAATAAACCCAAATGATCCAATAGAAAGACCTCCTGTTGTTACTATTATGGGGCATGTTGATCATGGTAAGACATCGTTACTAGACTTTATTAGAAAATCAAAGGTTACAGACAATGAAGCTGGTGGGATTACTCAACATATTGGTGCTTACACGATTAGCTACAACAAAAAAGATATAACTTTTCTTGACACACCGGGCCATGCTGCATTTTCACAAATGAGATCTAGAGGAGCTAATATTACAGATATTGTTATCTTGGTTGTTGCAGCTGACGACGGTGTAAAGCCTCAAACTAAAGAAGCTATAGAGCATGCAAAATCAGCTAATGTTCCAATAATAGTTGCGATTAATAAAATTGATAAACCCGAATCTGATTTAGAAAAAGTTAGGAACGAATTGATGGCTGAAGAAATTCTTCCTGAAGAACTTGGCGGTGAATATTTATTTGTTAATGTGTCAGCCATTTCTGGAGATGGAGTTGATGAACTGTTAGACACAATCTTACTCCAATCTGAAGTTCTTGAATTAAAAGCTCCCGTTGAAGGGAGGCCGATTGGCTCAGTCATTGAATCAGGCATAGAAAGTGGAAAAGGTGCTGTTGCAACAATACTTATGCAAGAAGGTAAATTAAATAAAGGTGATTTGCTTGTTGTTGGTGAAGAAACAGGAAGAGCTAGATTATTACTAAATGAAAATTCTGAACAATTAGACTTTGCAATACCATCCATGCCTGTAAGAATCTATGGCTTGTCATCAGCACCAAATACAGGCGAAGAGATGAGAGTAATTGATTCAGAGAGACAAGCAAAAGAAATAATTGATATGAGAAAATCTAATCGAAAACAAAATCAACTTAATGAAAAACAAACTCTAAAAATGAAATCATTTATGGAAAGCACAGGTTCTTCTGACAGAAAAACTCTAGCAATTATGATTAAAGCAGATGTTCAGGGTAGCTCCGAGGCAATCAGGGAATCATTAATAAAGCTGGATAACGAAGAAGTAGAAATTGATATCGTATCGAGTTCAGTTGGCGGTATTACTGAATCTGATCTTAATTTAGCAGATGCATCTAATGCCTTTATTATCGGTTTTAATGTTCGAGCAGATAGTACGGCACGAAAAATGATTAAAGAATCAGATGTAGATATTAAATACTACAGTGTTATATACGAAACAATAGAAGATATTGAGAATATGATTAGTGGACTTTCTTCCCCAGTGATCAAAGAAGAAATCTGCGGTCTTGCAGAGGTAAAAGATATCTTTGATTCGCCTACGCTAGGTAAAATTGCTGGATGTTTAGTTGTAGATGGGACAGTTATTAAGTCTAACCCCATTAGAGTTTTAAGAGATAACACAGTTATTTATGAAGGTGAACTCGAATCTCTAAGACGCTTTAAAGATGATGTTAATGAAGTCAAATCAGGAACTGAGTGTGGTATTGGTGTAAAAAATTACAACGATGTTAAAAATGGTGATCAAATTGAATGTTACAGATTGGTTGAAAGTAAGTAATTGATGGCTAATGAATATTCAGTAACGAATAGATTAGAAAAGAAAATTCAACGCATTATAAGTCACAACTTAATACACAATATTAAAGATAACAGATTAAAAGATATTTCTATTGATGATATTAAGTTAACAAAAGATTTAAGCTCAGCAAAAGTTTTCTGCTCAGTTCTAACAAGTGACCTACCGAAAAAAAACCTTGAAAGTCTTTTGGCTAAGGCTTCTGGTTTTTTTAAAAAAGAAATTGGTAAAGCATTAGAAATAAAAAAAATCCCAACTCTTATTTTTATTATTGACAATCATGAAGAATATGCGAATCGAATTAATCTCCTAATCGAACAAACAATAAAAAAAGATAATGAAAAAAAATAATGTCCACGGAATTTTATTACTGGATAAACCTAAGGGCATAACCTCAAATAAAGCACTTCAAAAGATAAAATATATCTATAACGCTAAAAAAGCAGGCCACTGTGGAACGCTTGACCCTTTAGCAACAGGCCTTTTGCCTATATGTTTTGGTAATGCTACGAAAACAGTCCCCTATCTTATTGATTCATCGAAAACCTATAACGTTATAGCTAAATTAGGCGAAAAAACAACAACTGGAGATGCTGAGGGAGAAATCATACGTGTGACTGATGGAGGAATTAAAATCACTAGTGACAAGTTAAAAACAGTATTAAGTTCTTTTTTGGGCGTTATTCAACAGATCCCTCCAATGCACTCTGCTCTTAAAGTTAATGGTAAGCCTCTTTATAAGCTTGCACATAAAGGCATATCTATAGATAGAAAACCAAGGAATATCACAATCCACCAACTTTATCTGAACTCATTTTCTGGGAGTTTAATTAACTTAACTATAACTTGCAGTAAAGGAACCTACATTAGGACGTTAATTGAAGATATTGCTCTAAAGCTACAAACTTATGGTCATGTGAAAGAATTGCGACGTATATCTATAGATGCCTTTAGGGACAATGAAATGATTCCTTTTGAAAAGATCCTAGATTGCAAAAAGGGTAAATTAACCAGTTACTTGAAACCCATTGACTATGGTCTGATGCATCTTCCCAGTATTTCAATAAATCACGATGACTTTATTCGTTTTTCTAATGGCCAAACAATCACACATAAAACCAACTTTAATGAAAAACCAGAAATTATAAGAATATATGATAGTGGTAAGATTTTTATTGGCCTAGGTAATCAACAAAAAAATGATCGTATACAGCCGCTTAAGGTTTTTGCAAATAATTAATTATCTTGTTGTTGTAATGTTTAATGTATGTAGAATAGCGTTTTGAAAATAACAATTAATAGAAATAATGACTTTAACATCAGAAATTAAGAAAGAAGTTATAGATAAACACCAGTTATCAAAAGAAGATACTGGCTCGACCAATGTTCAAGTTGCACTATTGACAAAGAAGATAGATTCTTTATCCGATCACTTTAAGATCCATAAAAAAGACAATCATTCTAGAAGAGGTCTTTTGATGATGGTAAATAAGAGAAGAAAACTTCTCGATTACCTCAAATCAAAGGATCTTTCGTCATATAAGCAACTTATTTCAAATTTAGGGTTAAGAAAGTAATTATTTCTTCTAGAGCAATAGGGCTCTAAAAAGCAAGGAAAATAAGTGAATCAAATATCTCAAGAGATCATAATCAATGATCAAAAAATCGTTTTAGAAACAGGAAAAATAGCAAGACAGGCAAATGGCTCTGTCCTTGTTTCATGTGAAGGAACAACAATTTTAGCTACAGTTGCAGGTAGAAAAGAAGCAAAAGAAGGGCAGAGTTTCTTCCCCCTATCTGTTAATTACCAAGAAAAAACATACGCGGCTGGAAAAATACCAGGCGGATTTTTTAAACGCGAGGGTAGGCCATCTGAAAAAGAAACATTAATATCTAGGCTCATAGATAGACCTTTACGTCCATCGTTTCCAGATGACTTTTTAAATGAAATACAAGTTATCTTAACTGTGATGAGCTTAAATCCAGAAATTCAAACAGATATCTTATCTATGATTGGAGCATCTGCTGCTATTTCTATATCAGATATCCCTTTCAACGGCCCCATTGGTGGAGCAAGAGTCGGTTACATTGATAATAAATTCGTAATTAATCCGACAGTCAGTCAAATGGAGAATTCTAAACTTGACCTTATTGTTGCAGGTTCTAATGATGCAATCCTGATGGTAGAGTCCGAAGTAGATATCTTGTCTGAAGAAATTATGTTAGATGCGGTCATGGCTGGCCATGATGCAATTAAAGATACTATTAAAGGAATAGAGTCATTAGTCAAAGAGACTGGTAAGGAAAAGTGGGTTCTTGAAACTGTCAAAGAAGATGAAAATCTTAAAAAGATTGTTAATGACTTAGCTTTTGAAAGAATTAAAACAGCTTATCAGACTGCTGATAAAGTAGATCGACAAAATCAGCTTGAACAAATCAAAAACGATGCTATTGATAAAATTGTTGAAGATTCCGAAGAATATGAAGCATCTGATGTTTCAAGTCTAATTAAGAAAATCGAAAAAGAAACAGTCAGATCACAAATATTAAACGGTGAACCAAGAATAGATGGAAGAGATACCGAGACCGTTAGAGATATTAATATCGAATTAGGCCTTCTCGAAAGAGCTCATGGGTCAGCGCTATTTACTAGAGGAGAGACTCAAGCAATAGTTGCTACCACCCTCGGTACTGAAAGATCGTCTCAAATTATTGATGCGCTTGAAGGGGAGTATAAAGATAAGTTTATGCTTCACTATAATTTCCCTCCATATTCTGTAGGTGAGACTGGATTTATTGGATCACCTAAAAGAAGAGAAATTGGCCATGGTAAGTTGGCCAGAAGATCCTTAGAAGCAGTGCTGCCAGAAATGGATAAATTTCCCTATGCAATTCGATTGGTATCTGAAATAACTGAATCCAATGGATCAAGTTCCATGGCCACAGTTTGTGGATCAAGCCTATCTTTGATGCACGCAGGGATACCTATAAAATCGCACGTTGCTGGAATAGCTATGGGTCTTGTTAAAGAGGGAGATCAATTCAAAGTTCTTACCGATATCCTTGGAGATGAAGATCATCTTGGAGACATGGACTTTAAAGTTGCCGGTACTTCTGAAGGGATTACAGCGCTTCAAATGGATATTAAAATTGATGGTATCACAAAGCCAATAATGGAAGACGCTCTAGAACAAGCTAAAAAGGCTAGATTACATATACTTGATATAATGAATGAATCTATTTCTAAGCCTTCGAATGACTATTCACCTTATGCTCCCTCAATAATCACAATTACTGTTGCTAAAGATAAAATTAGAGACGTTATCGGTAAAGGTGGAGCAACCATTAGATCTTTAACCGAGGTAACTGGTGCTCAGATAGATATCAATGATGACGGGATCGTCACTATTGCTTCTGTTGATCAATCCTCTGGGCAAATGGCTAAAGAAAAGATTGAATTACTCACAGCTGATGTAGAAAAAAACAAAATTTATGAAGGAAGAGTCTCTAAGATCATGGATTTTGGTGCTTTTGTAACAATTTTACCTGGTAAAGATGGTTTGGTACATATCTCAGAAATTTCAAACGAAAGAGTCGAAAAAGTAACTGATGTTCTGTCAGAAGGCCAAATAATCAATGTAAAGGTTATCGAGATAGACAAGCAAAACAGAATCAGATTATCTATGAAGGCAATTGATAACGACTAACGATTGTCCTTAAATTGTTTTTCAGTTATTTCTCTTCGTTCTTGTGCCTCAAGAGTAAGATTTGCGACAGGTCTAGCTTCGAGTCTCTGAAGACCAATTTGCTCACCTGTTTCTTCGCAATAACCATAATTTCCTTCATCTATCTTAGTCAACGATATTTGTATTTTGCGAAGTAGCTTTCTTTCTCTGTCCCGAGTCCTAAGCTCAAGTCCAAATTCAGATTCTTGGGTTGCCCTATCATTAGGGTCAGCTAAGCTGTTACTGTCATTCTGCATATGGTTTACAGTTTTCTCGGCTTCTTTTTCTAATTGTCCCTTCCAAGCATTTAACAGTTTTCTGAAGTGAGTCAATTGTCGTTTGGTCATGTAGCTTTCTTTTGCTCTGAGCTTGTATGGTTTCATGCCGAACTGCTCTAACAATGAACCATTATGAATATCAGTTTTCTTAGCCATATTTCTAAAATTCTATTGATTAAAAGAAGGCAATTATACTTTCCATATTAAATTTGTGAAGTGATTTTGCTTATCTTTTTTAAAGGCTTATTTTGGAGTCCCAGTTTTCTTTTCTATCTTCAAACTCAACTTCAGTGTAAATTCCACCTCTCACATTAAATTTTGCTCTCACTTTAATGTATCGAGGCTCGAGGATTGTTTTTAAGTCATTGTATATTTTGTTAGTTACAGCTTCATGAAAAGCACCTTCATTCCTATATTTTGCGATATATAATTTTAAAGACTTAAGCTCCACACATAACTTATCAGGGACATACCTGACATAGATAGTGGCAAAATCAGGTTGTCCCGTTACAGGACAAAGGCATGTAAATTCTGGAATTTTGATCTTGATCAGATAATCTGATTCTACATTTGGATTTTCAAATGAATCTAGATCATTAGACGAAATGTTCTCACTCATAAAGGTTCCTTGTAAACTAGTTGGAATAAATAATGTATATATATCTTAATTAATTTAAAATAAAGCAACTAATTTTATAGTTATTTATGCGACTAAGTAAAATTAAACTCTCAGGCTTTAAAACATTTGTTGAACCAACAACGCTAACTCTACCGTCAAATCTCGTAGGAATCGTAGGTCCCAATGGTTGCGGTAAGTCAAATGTCATCGATGCTGTTAGATGGGTATTAGGTGAGTCTTCAGCTAAATACTTAAGAGGAGAGTCAATGTCCGATGTCATCTTTAATGGATCTTCAACTCGAAAACCTGTCAGCAATGCCTCGATAGAATTATTTTTTGATAATACTGAAAAGAAAATTGGAGGAGAATTTGCTCAATACAATGAAATATCTACACGACGAATTCTATCAAGAGACGGTCAATCTGAATACTTCCTTAACGGAACAAAGTGCAGAAGAAAAGATATTACTAATTTATTCCTTGGAACAGGCTTAGGACCAAGGAGTTATGCCATAGTGCAACAAGCTATGATTGCCGATCTAATCGAAGCAAAACCAGACGAAATGAGAGTGTTCATAGAAGAGGCTTCAGGAATTTCTAAATACAAGCAAAAGAGAAAGGAAACTGAATCTAGAATAAAAAATACACGGGAAAACTTGAATCGCTTGAATGATCTTAAAGATGAAATAGAAAAGCAAATTAAACGGCTCAAAAAGCAGAGAAACGATGCTGAACGATATAAAAAATTAAAGTCTCGAGAAAAAGAAATAGGGGCTGAAATAATCTATACAAAAATCCTAGAAATAAACAAACTCATAGAAACCAACAAGACCGATTCTGCAAAATACCATGAAACCTATGATGATCATTTAACTAAACTTAGAAAAATAGAAGCAGATATCGAAGAATTAAGGATTAAAAACAACAAAGCGAATGAAGACTTTAATCAAAAACAAAAAGAACATTTTGCTATCCAAGCCGATATTGCCAGACTTGAACAATCGATTGAATATGAAAAAGAACTGGCTTCACAAAAAACAATAAACGCTGAGGAGATTAAATCAGAACTAGGAAATCTTAATGTAGAGGTTACTAAAGACAAAAAAGAACTTGAAACAATAGAACTTGAATTAGGACAAATACTAACTGCATTTAATGATGATAAATCAGAATTGAGAGAGTTATCGATAAAGTTGGGAGAAATAAATCAATCTTTTGAAAAAGCAGAAATTAAAAATGAAACCATTAAATCAGAGTTCAATGAAAAAAATACGATAGTAGAAAAAGAAAGAGTTAAGGTTAACTTATTAGAGAAACAACTGTCCAACCAACAACAACAAAAAATTATTATTAATAACTTGCATCAACTAGAAAGTTCGTTTAAATCATTAAAAACTAATATAAACAGTCTTTTAAACACTTTAGGAGATAATAGTTCGGAAAATATATCCCAACAAATTAATGATTTTGAAAGCCAATTAGTCTCAATTTCTAACGAACTTGAAGATACAGAGAATAAAATTAATGAAAATGAAAGAGAACTTAAAAGTTCAATAACTTTACTTGAACAAAATTCTGAACTAGTAGGTCAGTTAAGTCTTGATAAGAATGAATCAGATATCGTTAAGAACAATCTGGCTAATCAAAAAAACACCTTAAAGCAAAAAATTGAAAGCTTGACGCTAAAAGTCCAAGGCCAAGAATTAAAAGTTGAATCTCTAAAGTCTTCTCAAGAAGCAATGAATACTGCAATTAACAGACTTGAAGTCCAAAGAACTCAGCTAAAAAGCAGATCTTTAGAGCTTACATTGAAAGCTAAAAACGATGAAACCCCTGAAGATGATTCCAAGAGAAAATTAGAAAGCTTACTGAACAGCAGCCTTAATAAAGAAAAAGATCTAGATGCCTCAAGAAAGATATTAGAAGATAGTCAGACAATACTTAGAAATTCTGAAATTGATCGAACGAATATCAATAGCCATGTTAATCAAGCTAGAGAAGATCTTGAACACTTTAAGCTAAATCAAAAAGAATATGAGGTTAGAAAAGAATCTTTAAATGATCAATTAAGTAATTACGGACAAAACTTTGAAACAATAAGAAAAAAATTAAATGATAATTCCATTGATCATAATGCATTACAACAAGAGCTAGAAAAAATACTTAAATCTATCGATAGACTTGGCCCAATCAATCTAGCTGCAGCCCAAGAATATGACCAAGAAAACGAACGCATGGAAAAACTTCAATCACAATTTGAAGATTTAAATCGTGCCCTAGATACACTTAACGGAGCAATTAAAAAAATAGATGATGAATCAAGAATAAGATTTAATGAAACTTTTGTAAAAGTTAATGAAGGTCTTGAAAAGCATTTCCCGAGACTTTTTGACGGTGGCAAAGCTTATTTAGAATTAGAAAATAATGATGCCTTAGAAGGAGGTGTTTTTGTTATGGCCAGACCACCTGGCAAAAGAAATAGTAATATTCATTTACTATCAGGTGGTGAAAAAGCTCTTACTGCTGTTGCATTGCTTTTCTCTATTTTTGAACTGAATCCGGCACCATTCTGTTTATTAGATGAGGTGGATGCTCCTTTAGACGATACAAATGTAGGTCGCTTCTGCGATATTGTTAAAGAAATGAGCAGTAGTGTTCAATTTGTCGTTATTACTCATAATAAAAAAACCATGGAACTCACTAAGCAACTTATTGGAGTAACCATGAGCGAACCTGGCGTGTCAAGACTAGTCTCAGTTGATATAGATGAAGCTGTAGAGATGTCAGAAGAACAAATCACTTAACTATGGAAAATGCATGGATATTGTTAACTGTAATTTTTACAGTTCTTATATCTCTCTTAATTTATGAGAAAAGAAAACGAGCTAATCATCAAAATCAATTAAATATAAATGAAAAGTTTGTAATTAATGAAAATAAGGTTGGAAAAAATAAAGTTATAACCATGAGATTATCACTTGAAGGCAAAACTATAACGCTAGTGGATGCTATTAAATTATTTCAACCTAAATCAATAAAGCTAAACAACAAGGGCATATTTGAGAAAAAAATAACGGATAGTTTCTCTTACTTTATAGCTAACCTAACAGAACCTGGTTACTTCAAAGATGATCAGAGAATTCTAGGATTTACTTTCTTTTTTGTATCTAGCTACGAAATTGATGATAAACGACATTATGAAAATATGAAAAAAGATATTTATGAAATTCACTCAATTATCAATGGGAAGATAATAGATGACAGTTCGTTTAAAAAAGAAATAACCGGTAAGGAGTTTAGTTAACTAAATATCAACATAATAAATGAAATTAAATTTGAGAAGATAATTGACGACACAAGAAAAGGATCATAATAAGCCACAACAAAGTGAAATGCCATTTGCTATAGTTGACGGCGAACAAATCACTGAATTGCCTAAAGATTTATATATCCCTCCCGTTGCATTGCAAGTCTTCCTAGATGCATTTGAAGGTCCTCTAGATCTATTACTTTATTTAATTAGAAAACAAAATCTAGACATACTTGATATACCTATTGCAGATATAACACAACAATATGTTGATTATATTAATCTAATGAAAGAACTAGAACTTGAATTAGCTGGTGAATACTTGTTAATGGCAGCAATGCTTGCAGAAATAAAATCCAGATTATTGCTTCCAATCTTCGAGGAAATCGAAGATGAAGAAGACCCTAGAGCCGAACTTGTAAGGCGACTTCTAGAGTATGAAAGATACAGAAAAGTATCTGAAGAAATCAATGAATTAGATAGGGTTGAGAGAGATATATACCCATCATCAGTTGAAACAGGACAGTTTGAGCAACCGCTGATTCTGCCAGATATCCAATTAAAAGAACTAGTTTTCTCTTTCCAAGAGGTTCTTAAAAAAGCCGAAATGTTCACAACGCTTCATTTCACAAAAGAACCTTTGTCCGTGAAAGAACGAATGATAATGATTCTGGAAAAAATAGAAAATGAGGATTTTGTTAAATTTGAGGAACTGTTTAATTTTGAGGAACAAAAAATTGGTTTAGTGGTAACTTTTCTTGCCATTTTAGAGTTAATGAAAGAACTCCTTATAGAAATCGTTCAGGCAGAAGAATTTGGTACAATACATGTCAAAACATTGATAGAAAAATAATGATTACAGATTTCAATTTAAAAAATACTATAGAAGCTCTTTTACTATCATCAGATGAGCCTCTCTCTGCTGACAAGTTGTATAAAATTATAAGTAACAAGGAAAGGATTACAAAAGCAGATATTTTAGATTCAATAAAAGAATTAGAAGATGATTATGAATCTAAAGAAATTGAAGTTTCGAGAGTTGCTAGTGGATATAGAATTCAAGCCAAAAAATCAATCAACGATTATCTAAATATAATATTTGCAGAAAAAACACCTAGATATTCTCGGGCCTTAATGGAAACTTTATCCATTATTGCTTATAAACAACCTGTAACTCGAGGTGATATCGAAGCTATCAGGGGAGTTTCTGTGAGCTCTAGTATTATGAGAACACTTTCAGATAGGAACTGGATTAAAATTATTGGATACAGGGATGTACCAGGTAAACCAGCGATGTTTTCAACAACATCTGAATTCCTTAACTATTTTGGCCTCGAGAGACTTGACGAACTTCCAGATCTTCCTGATATCAAAGAACCACAAAATCTAGATTTAGAATTAGATGATCAAAGTAGCAATCAAAATAAAGAAAACCCAATTACTGAGTCGATGCTTAATTAATTACTGACAATCAATACTCTGGCCATCAATTTCTTTACTGCTATCACTCATTAGCCAAACATATTTATCTAAAATATCTTCTGGTGTTAATAGTTTTTTGGGATCCTCGAGAGGGTATGCTGATTTTCTCATTTTAGTTTGAATTGCACCTGGGTTTATGCAATTAAATCGAATCGTCTTATCGTTTTGATATTCATCAGCTAATATTTGGCATAAACCCTCAACTCCGAATTTTGATACGGAATAAGCTCCCCAGAAGGCCTTACCAATTTTACCGACACCACTTGTTGTGAATATTACAGAAGCACTTTTAGATTTTTCTAAACTTGGCAATAAAGACTTTGTCAGAATAAATTGTGAAGTCAAATTGACATGTATGGTATTAACCCATGTGGAGACATCATATTGGCTAATTGGCGAACGGTCACCTAGTATTGCAGCGTTCAATAGTAATCCATCTAAGCGCCCATATTTATTGATTAAGTTATCTGCGAGTTCTTGGTAATCATTACCATCGGCTTTCGATAGATCCATTAATGAAATCATTGGGGAAGGTGCATTTTTTGAAATTATAATCTCGTGAGTCTTTTCAAGATTTTTTATATCTCTTCCTAATAAAATCACAGAAGCTCCTTGAGAGGCATATTCAATTGCTGCCGCTTTTCCCATTCCATCTCCTGCTCCAGTAATCAGAATGATCTTGTCTTTTAAATTTTGGTTAGATGACATTTAAAATCTCAATTGGTTTATCAATACAAAAATCTGCACCCCATTTTTCTGGATGATCGTCTTTCATTCTATAACCGTATGAACAAGCAATGGATTTAATGCCTGCAGATTTAGCTGATTCGATATCCTTTGAAGAATCACCGATATAGTAACAATTCTGACGTTCTTTGGGTTTAACTCTCTTTAAAGCCTCTAGAATAGGTTGGGGGTGTGGTTTTGCGAATTCAACATCATCTCTAGTGATTAAGCAAATAGCTTTATCAATTATTCCTAGTTTTTCTAATAGGGGCTTAGCAAATCGGTGCGATTTATTTGTAACTACACCCCATAAATGATTCTTTTCTTCTAATTGTTTTATAACCATGTTCATACCATCAAATAAAGCAGCATCACTGCCGAGTATCTGTTCATAAAGACTCAAGTATCTATTGTAACGATCTCCATTAATCTTGGGTTCATCATTAAAAACAACTGAGAATACACCCATTACTCCATGAGAAACAAAAGGTCTTACCTCATTATACTCAACTGAATTCATGCCTTGTTCTCTGAGTAAAATGTTTAATGCTCTATGCATTTCAGGTGCCGTATCAACCAATGTTCCGTCTAAGTCAAATAGTAATAATGATGGTGATTCCATTTAACCAGTCTTTTTAAAGTGCATCATATAATTAACACTCACATCATCAGTAAGATTAAAATTTTTAGTCAAAGGATTGTAGCTAACCCCAATCAAGTCAATCAATGACAAACCAGATTCTCTAGACCATTGCTCCAGTTCAGACGGCTTAATCAAGCAATCGTATTCGTGAGTCCCTTTTGGGAGAAGATTCAAAACGTACTCTGCACCAACAATTGCCATAATAAAAGATTTTAAATTTCTGTTGATTGTGGAAAAGAAAACATCTCCCCCGTCTTTAACAGCATATGTGCAAGATTCAATGATCTTTGAAGGGTAGGGGACATGTTCTAACATTTCCATGCATGTCAAAACATCAAATTTTTGATGATTTGCTTTAGCGAAAGATTCTATATCAATATAATGATAGTCAATATTTTTAATACCAGATTTTTCTTGATGAATTTTTGCAACACTAAGCGCTTTTTCAGCTAAATCGATACCATCGACATGTTTTGCTTCAGCAGCTAATGACTCGGTTAATATACCTCCGCCGCAGCCCACATCAGCACAGATCTTATTATTTATAGGAGCTGCATTATTAATATACTCAAACCTCAGCGGGTTAAGAGTATGGAGCGATCCAAATCCGCCATTAGGATCCCACCATTCATCTGCCAAAGCATTAAATTTCTTTATCTCTTCTTGGCTTGAGTTTGACTTATTTATATTCATTGAATTCATTCAAAACAACTGTGCGAATTGCTCATAAATGAGCTGACAATATGTTAAAATTATACCCTTAATAATCATCTAAACCTAAATAAACAATTTTCGATTATAAATTAATCGTAGACAGTTAAAAGATATCAAATGATTGATAAGATCACACAAATAAATCTCGAAGATGAAATGAGGAAATCCTACCTCGATTACGCAATGAGCGTAATAGTAGGAAGAGCCTTGCCTGATGTTAGAGATGGATTAAAACCAGTTCATAGAAGAGTTTTATATGCTATGAAAGTCTTAAGTAATGATCATACTAAGCCCTACAAAAAGTCTGCGAGAATCGTCGGTGATGTTATCGGTAAATATCACCCTCACGGTGACAGCGCTGTCTATGAAACTATTGTCAGAATGGCACAAGATTTTTCTCTAAGATATATGCTTGTAGATGGACAGGGTAACTTTGGATCTATTGATGGTGATAGGGCGGCTGCGATGAGATATACCGAAGTTAGAATGCAGAAAATTACCCAAGAATTACTGGCTGATATTGATAAGGATACGGTGGATTTTATCCCAAATTATGATGAATCTGAATCTGAGCCAAGCGTCCTACCTACGAGATTACCTAATTTACTGATCAATGGATCTGCAGGAATAGCTGTTGGCATGGCTACAAATATCCCACCCCACAATTTAACAGAGATTATTGATGGTTGCCTTCTAATGCTGAGCAATCCAAATAGCACTATAGATGATCTGATCAAAGTCATTCCAGCACCTGATTTTCCAACAGCTGCGACAATACACGGTATCGATGGAATTAAAACGGCTTATGAAACAGGTAAAGGCAGAGTTCACGTTAGAGCTAAAACTGCAATTGAAGAGATAAAAAATTCAGACCGAGAATCTATTGTTATCTCAGAACTCCCATACCAAGTTAATAAGGCGCGCCTAATAGAAAAAATTGCTGAACTAGTTAGGGATAAAAAAATAGAGGGCATTTCAGAAATTAGAGATGAATCAGATAAGGATGGAATGAGAGTTGTCATTGAACTTAAAAAAGGTCAGGTGACCGATGTCTTGTTAAATAACTTATACAAACAAACGCTTCTAGAAAGTACATTCTCAATAAATATGGTTGCTCTGTCCAATGGTCAACCAAAACTAATGAACCTAAAGGAAATGCTAGAAGCATTTATTGCTCATAGAAGAGATGTTGTTACCAAAAGAACAATTTATGAACTTAACAGATCTATTAACCGTGCTCATATCTTAGAAGGTCAAACAATCGCTCTTACAAATATTGATGCAATGATAGAGCTGATTAAAAAATCAAAAACTCCTGCAGATGCACAAAAAGCTTTAGTAACTAAAATCTGGAAAATAGGAAAAATTAAACAGATGCTAAAGAAAGCGGGAAATATATCTACTGTTCCAAATAAAATAAATGAAAATGAAAAATTTGGAATTGAAAAAAAAGGTTATCGACTTTCTAATGAACAAGCCAAAGCTATTCTAGAGTTAAAACTTAACCGTCTTACTGGTCTTGAACAGGACAATATTCACAATGAATACACGGGTCTTCTAGACGACATTAAAAAGTTTACTCAGATCTTATCTGACCCTGATACCTTAACTGAAGTAATTAAAAATGAACTTAATGATACTAAAAATCAATTTGGTGATGAGAGAAGAACTGAAATAGTCGAATTCTACTCAGACTTAACAGATGAGGATCTTATACCGGAAGAAGACCTAATTGTTACCTTATCGAGAGAAGGCTATGCTAAAACACAATCACTAGACGTATATCAGGCTCAAAATCGGGGCGGAACCGGAAAGAGAGCTGCCTCGTTTAAAGATGAAGACTTTATTAGAAAGCTTTTCGTAGCAAATACACACGATACACTTCTTTGTTTTTCTAGTTATGGAAAAGTTTATTGGATTAAAGTCTACAGATTACCAAAGGGAGGGAGGAACGCAAAAGGTCGACCAATAGTCAATTTACTGCCTTTAGATAAAGACGAAAGAATTCAAGCAGTTCTTCCTGTAAAAGAGTTTGACGATGACCGGTATGTCTTCATGGCTACAGAAAAAGGCACAGTAAAGAAAACCAAATTATCAGCATATTCGAGACCAATTAAGAGCGGTATAAAAGCCATAAAACTTAAAGATAAAGACAGAGTTGTTAATGTAGAAATCACAGACGGTCAAAAAGAAATAATGCTGTTTGCTAATTCAGGGAAGTCTATAAGATTCCATGAGAAAGATGCCAGGCCAATGGGCAGAGTATCCCAAGGTGTAAGAGGCATGAGGCTCGATAAAAATCAAAAACTAATATCACTCATTGTTTTGGATGAAGGCAATATACTGACAGCAACTGAAAATGGATTTGGAAAACAAACAAAAGTTGATGAATTTTCAAATCAAAGAAGAGGCGGTAAAGGCGTCATCGCCATACAGACTTCTAAACGCAATGGTAATGTAATTGGTGCAAATCAAGTACAAGAGAACGATCAAGTTATGTTCATTAGTTCTGCAGGGAATTTAATTCGAACAAAGATAGACGCTATCTCAGTAATTGGACGTAATACACAGGGGGTAAAACTAATAAGGCTTTCTGAAAAAGATAAACTCCTAGGTATGGAAAAAATTATGTCTGATGATGATTCAGAAGACTAAACATGCCTCAAAATATTTTTAACTTTTCTGCAGGTCCAGCAGCTCTACCGCAATCAGTAATTGATGAATTGCCATCGAAAATTATTGACTTTGACCGTGGGATGTCAATTCTAGAGATTAGTCATCGTAGTAAAAAATTTAAAGAATACGCAGAAAGATGTGAATCAACTCTAAGACGAATTTTAGATATTCCAGGCAATTACGAAGTGTTATTCCTTCAAGGTGGAGCAACTCATCAATTTACAATGATCCCTCAGAATTTATCAAATAATGGCGAAGCTGATTATTTAATTACCGGCGGATGGTCAAAAAAAGCTGCTGCTTATGCTGAACATCATACCAATGTAAATATTGTCTCAGATTCAACAGAGAACAATTTTACAAATATTGCTGAGATGTCAACATGGAACGTAAATACTGAATCAGATTACTTCTTTTATTGTGCAAACGAAACTGTTCATGGTGTAGAAATTCATGAGTATTTAGATGTTAATACTCCTTTAATTTGTGATATGTCCTCAACTTTATGCACTAGACCAATTGATGTAAATAATTTTGATTTAATATTTGCAGGAGCACAAAAGAATCTTGGTATAGCGGGTCTTACAATAGTTCTTGCACGAAAAGACTTTATTGAAAACCAAGCGAATCACCTCACACCAATAATGAGATATGATGCTCATGCTAATGATAATTCTATGTTAAATACATCGCCTGTTTTTGCTTGGTTTGTAGCGGGATTAGTATTTGAATGGATAGAAGAGCAGGGTGGTCTAACAAAAATGGCTGATTCCAATAAAGCAAAGTCACAGCTTCTCTATGATTATATTGATCAATCTAACCTTTATCAAAATCCTGTAAGCTCGAAATATAGATCTTGGGTCAATATCCCCTTCACATTATCTGTCAATAATCTTGATGATGAATTCTTAACTATGGCCAATAAGTCAGGTCTATATAATCTAAAAGGTCATAGAACTGTTGGTGGAATGAGGGCAAGTGTGTACAATTCCATGCCTATTGAGGGTGTCGAAAAGCTTATATCCTTTATGAAGGAATTTGAAAACAGACAATAGGGACAATGTACAAAATATTAAAACTTAATAATATCGCCAGTGAAGGTTTGCTGTCATTTGATAGTAATAGCTATCATATTGGCGATGAAGTTACTTCGCCTGATGCTATCTTAGTCAGGTCATACAATATGCATGAAATGGAGATCTCAACTAACTTACTTGCAGTTGGAAGAGCAGGATCGGGAGTCAATAATATTCCTATAGAAAAAATGACAAAAATGGCAATCCCTGTTTTTAACGCACCAGGTGCTAATGCAAATGCTGTTAAGGAGCTGGTTTTAGCTGCAATTCTTATTTCTGCTAGAAACATTCATAGAGCAATTAATTATGTGAACACCTTAAAAGACTCAAAAAACCTAAAATCTGAAGTTGAATCGGCAAAAAAAGAATACGTGGGATTTGAATTACCAAATAAAACACTAGGAGTTATAGGTTTGGGCTCTATTGGTATCAAAGTCGCTAATGCTTGTCATGACCTTGGTATGAAGGTTATTGGCTATGACCCAATGATAAGTATAGATAACGCTATTAATTTAGTGCCTGGTGTTAAAAAAACAGATGATTTGAATGAATTACTAAAGAATATAGATATTCTCACAATCCATATTCCATATAGTAATGAAACAAAAGGATTTATAAGTTCAAAAGAAATAAGCTTAATGAATAAAAGCTCAACCATTATTAATCTATCGAGAGAAGAGATTGTTGATACAGATTCTATTGTTTCAGCTTTAGAGAGGGATCAGATTGATACATATGTAACTGATTTCCCTAAACTTGAGCTAATAGGAAACCCAGATGTCCTTTTAATGCCTCATCTAGGAGCTTCGACTAAAGAAGCAGAGATAAATTGTGCTTTAATGGTTGCAAATAGTCTGATCTCTTTTATAGAAAATGGAAATATAATTAATTCTGTAAATTTCCCAGATGTAAGTTTAGTTAGAGATACCGAACATCGGCTAACCATCACTAATTTAAATAAACCAAATATGTTAGGACAATTCACCTCTCTACTAGGTGAGGCTGATATTAATATAAACGACTTATCACATAAAGCCTTTAAAGATATTGGCTACACGATACTAAATATTGAGACACCTGTAACCGATGATGTAATTAATCAAATTAATAATATAGACGGTGTTATAAAAACTAATATATTATCCTGAAGACCATGAACGTTTCATATTTAGGACCAAAAGGGTCATTCTCAGAAATAGCCTTGCTTAATTATTTTGATAATGATGCTGAGCCAATACCATTAACTAGTATTGCTGACGTATTTGAATCTATTGAGAAAAATCAATCTGATTACGGAATCATTCCTATTGAAAACTCAATAGAGGGTTCAATTAATAACACCCATGATTTGCTCATAAGCTCTAATGTTATGATTACTGGTGAAATTGAACTTCTAATCAATCAATGCTTACTTTCAAAAGATAATTCTATTGACGGTATCAAAATTCTTTATGCTCACCCTCAGTCATTAGGGCAATGTCAGAATTATATTAGAGTAAATCTACCAGATGTTAAGTTATTGCCAGTCATTAGTAATTCTGAAGGTGCAAAAATGATTGTTAACTCAGATGAAGGCTGCATCGGATCAGAAAAATTATCAGCGGATTATAATTTAAATATACTTGATTCTGGCATCCAAGATTTCTCTGATAACACAACTAGATTCATAATAATTGGCACTCAGACTGCAAAAAAGAGCAGCAAAGATAAAACATCCATTATTGTATCTCCACCTGACAGTCAAGATTCAGGTTCATTGTTTAAAGTTCTAAAATCATTTGCAGATTATGATGTCAATTTATCTAGAATTGAATCTAGACCTTCAAAGAAAGGTAAATGGAGTTATGTCTTCTTTATTGATCTAGAAGGTCATTGCGAAGATACAAATATTCTTAAATCATTCAATAAATTAAAAGAACAGAATATAAAAATCAAAACTTTGGGTTCTTATCCAATTGCTCAATAATGAATTCATTCACTTTAGTATCCAATAAAGTAAATTCACTAAATGGAGAGATAGAAGTTCCTGGTGACAAATCTATTTCACATAGGGCTGTTATATTATCAATGTTATCTGAAGGCCAAACTGTTATTGAAAATTACTTATCCTCTGAGGATATATTTAGAACTGTAGAAATTTCAAGAATTCTCGGAGCGGATATTTATTTAAAAAACGAAATTATGGAAATCCATGGCATAGGACTGGAAGGCCTAATAGACCCTAAAAAAGTACTAAATTTTGGTAATTCAGGTACGTCTATTCGATTGTTTATGGGTATTTTAGCTGCTCAAAAATTTGAATCTGTCCTAACCGGTGATAAATCACTAAGAAAAAGACCAATGGAAAGAGTAGCAGAACCACTAAGAGCCATGGGTGCCGATATAGAAACCAATAAAGGCAATCTTCCTGTTAAGATTAAAGCTACAAATGGGTTAAATAATTTAAGGTATAGATTAGATATTCCTAGTGCACAAATAAAGTCTGCTATTCTTCTGGCAAGTTTGTTCACAGACGGCAAAACGATTATCGAAACAGATACTGAAACAAGAGATCATACTGAGATTATGTTAAAAGACTTTTCCTCTATAATCGAAGTTAATGATAAAACAATTTCAATAGTCGGCGGAAAAATCTTTTCACCAGAATATATATATGTCCCAGGTGATCTATCCTCAGCTTCTTTCTTAATATTGGCTGGATTAATCTCTAAAGATAGTGAATTAAAGATAAAAAATGTTGGATTAAATCCTACTCGTATGGGATTCATAGAGATCATGAAATTAATGAATGCTGATATAGAAATTGATGCTGATAACCAATTTAACTCCAATGAAAAAATAGGCTCAATTGTTGTCAGGTCTTCAAACTTAAAAGGAATAGATGTACCAACGAATCTTATAGCCTCAGCTATTGATGAGATGCCTTTGGTTTTTCTAGCAGCAGCCTGTGCTGAAGGCTCTACCTCAATAAGGAATGCTAAAGAACTTAGATATAAAGAATCTGACAGAATAAAAGCTATGGTCAATAATCTTACATCACTATCTATAGAAGTTAATGAATATGATGATGGTGCAAGGATTATAGGTGGAACAATACAGGGAGCTAATCTAGATTCATTTGATGATCATAGAGTGGCTATGGCATGCCTTTTGGCTTCTTGTAGGTCTGAAACACCTGTTATTGTTAGGAATTGTCTTAATATCAATACTTCTTTCCCAACATTTAAAGAGACAATGAATTCAATAGGGATGAACATTAATGAAGTCTAATTATTTATGTTAATTATTACTATCGATGGACCCAGTGGTGTTGGCAAGGGAACACTTGCTCTTAATTTGGTTGAAAAATTAGAATTGAACTACTTGAACAGTGGATCGATATACAGAAGCATTGGTTATATTGCTGAAATAAATTCTATTGATTTAAATAATACTGATGAGCTTATCAATATTGGCAGCTCAATTATTTTTAATATCAAACATGATAGTCATGATGTCGATATTATTTATGAGGATAAAATAATTAATAATCTTATATTTAATGAAGAGACAGCAAAAATAGCATCCAAGATTTCATCCAATAAAGCACTAAGATTATCATTGGTCTCAATACAAAGATCCTTTGCAAAAGAACCAGGCCTAATTGCTGAAGGAAGAGATATGGGAAGTGTTATTTTCCCCAATGCTGAAATTAAATTCTTTTTAACGGCTAATAATGAAACTAAAGCAAAAAGAAGACTTAACCAGTTGAAGGAAAAAGGAATTAATGTTAGCCTCACGCAGTTAATTGATGAGTTAAATGCAAGAGATAAAAGAGATTTAACGAGAAAAGTATCACCTCTGGTAATCCCCGATGATGCTTTGGTGATCGAAACAGATAATAAATCAATTAAAGATGTACAAAAAGAAGCAATGAAACATATAAAAAGCAGCAATCAATTATGAGTGAAAATTTTGAAAATCTATTTGAGTCGAGTGAATATAGTAAAGCACTCAAGTTAGGGCAGCTAATCCAAGCTGATGTAATAGATATAACAAATGATCATGCCATTCTATCAGCGGGCTTAAAGTCTGAATCTCTAGTAAATATTAATCAATTTAAAGATCAGTCAGGTGATGTTGAAATTAAAGTTGGTGACAAAGTCGATGTAGTCATTGAAGAAATTGAAGATGGCGAAGGAAGAACCAAGTTATCACGTCAAAAAGCAAAAAATGAAAAAACATGGCAAAAACTCATCGATGCAATGAATAATGATGAGATTGTTAATGGCTTCATTCAAACAAGAGTAAAAGGTGGCTTTACTGTTCTTGTAGACCAAATTAATGCATTTCTTCCTGGTTCACTAGTAGATGTTAGACCAGTTAGAGATACTCAATATCTAGAAGGTTCAATGTCTGAATTCAAAGTAGTTAAAGCAGAAAAGAAGACAAATAATATAGTTTTATCTCGTAAAGCAGCGATTCAAGGTACTGCGGTTGAGAATAAAAACGATTTAATTTCTAAAATCAATGAAGGTGATATTTTAGAAGGCGTAGTAAAAAACTTAACTGACTATGGAGCATTCGTAGATCTTGGTGGAATTGATGGATTGCTTCATATAACAGATATCTCATGGAAAAAAGTTAAACATCCCTCAGATTTTTTATCTTTAGCACAAAATATTGAGGTCAAAGTTATTGGTCTAGATAGAGAAAAATTTAGAGTTTCATTAGGACTGAAACAACTTCAAGATGATCCATGGAAAAATATTATAAAAAAATATGAAATCGGTATGAAAGTTCTTTGCCAGATATCTAATATAACTGATTACGGTTTATTTGCTGAAATAGAGGAAGAAATAGAAGGTCTAGTTCATATTTCTGAAATTGATTGGACGAATAATAATCCAAACCCTTATAAAGTTGCAAACGTGGGGGAACAAATAGAGGTAATGATATTAGATATTGATAATGATAAAAGAAGAGTTTCTTTGGGGATGAAGCAAACAAAAGATAATCCATGGAAAAAATTTGCAGAAGCGCATGATGAAGGACAAAAAATAAAAGGTAAAGTTAAATCAATCACAGACTTTGGAGTATTCATTGAACTAGAAGGAGGTATCGATGGATTAATTCATATCTCAGATATATCTTGGGAATCAGAAGATAATATAGACCTTTCAACTTTCAAAAAATCAGAAGAAATAGAAGCTATAATAATCAACGCTGACCCAGAAAAACAAAGAATTTCATTAGGGTTGAAACAATTATCAGGTGACCCTTTTCAACAGTATCTATCAAATAACCCTAAGAACACTATTGTGAAAGGGGTTGTTCAAGAAATTGATGAAAGAAATGCCTTGATCAAACTTAATGAGCAAGTAAAGGGATTGTTAAATGTCTCTGAGGTTTCAAGAGATAAGGTTGAGGACCTTAGGACAGTTTTTAAAATCAATGACGAAATAGAATCTAAAATTATTGGCTTTGATAAAAAGAACAGAACCCTCAAACTATCAATTAAAGCGAAAGAAGAAAAAGAAGAGAGAGAAGCAATAGAATCCTATAAAGCTGAAGAAAAAGAATCTATTTCAAAGACTAGCCTAGGAGACCTTCTTAAATCTAAATTCACAAGAAGTAAATAATTTAATTCCTATTTTTAATTTTTTTTGATGTAATTCATTAATGAGTATAAATAAAAAAGATCTCATTGAGATCATTGCCAAAGAACAAGATCAACTTCCATACAGGGATATAGAGCTATCTGTAAAGACAATCATAAAGTCAATGGTAAAATCTCTAAGAAAAGGTGAAAGAATTGAGATTAGAGGATTCGGCAGTTTTAGCTTAAGATATCGAAAACCAAGAGTTGGAAGAAATCCCAAGTCTGGTCAGTCAGTCAGCATAGAAGAACGCTATGTGCCTCACTTCAAACCTGGTAAAAACCTTAAAGAGCGAGTAAAACTAAAGCAATAACAGCTCATACCAAATGATACTTTAATGTTTTCAGACAGCATTCTCTACTTATCCTCTATATTCTTATTGTTTGCCCTTATGGGTTATCTATACATAAAGTTTTTTGATTCTGAAGATAATAATAAAAAGATCAATCCTGATTATTTAACAGGACTAAAATATTTACTAAATGAAGAGTCTGATAAGGCAATTAACTTGTTTTCAAATATTATCGAAATTGATGATGACACAATTCAAACACACTTAGCGCTTGGCGTTTTATTTAGAAGACAGGGTAAAATAGATAAAGCAATAAAACTTCATGAGAACATAATTAGTAAACCGGACCTTGAAGAAAATTACTATTTCCAAACACTAAATGAATTAGGAGAAAATTATTATGCTGCAGGTATATATGATAAAGCTGAAGAGATTTTCTTAAAATTAAAGGAAGTAGAAGCCCATAAAATATCTAGCTTAGAAAAATTAATCAAAATTTATGAATATTTATCTCAATGGGAGCAAGCTTTAAAAAACTTAGAAGAATTATCAAAAGTTGATAATGGCAATAACCTTATTAATAGTACATCTCACTATTATTGTCAGTTATCCCAAGATTCGATAGACAATAATAATTTAAATAAAGCAGCAGCCTACTTAAGAAAAGCTAGAGAAAATAATCCAAAGTCGATAAGGCAAATGTACTTGTCTTCCATAATTGCTCTTGAAAAAAATAAACTTAATAGTGCTTTAGACCTCTATGAAGAAATGACAACTGAAAATCCTGTTGGTCACTTTATACTATTGCCAATGCTATTAAATAGAGCAAATAGAGAAGAGAAAGAAATTATTGAAAATAAACTGATTCAAATGGTTTCTGCAAATCCCGAAATTGAAATCTACTTTTCCATGTTGTCTGTCATGAAACCTGATATAAAAAATAAAACACTTTTTAAATCCTTCAGAAAACAAATCCTTGCAAATACAATTGTTAAAGAAATACTTAATCAGAATAATGTCATATCTTCAGATATAGTTGATAGTGATCTTATAGGAAATATAAAATCAATTATTAATAAAAAAACCATGAATGATTATAAATATAATTGCACTCAATGCGGTTACGAAACAATTAGCCATTCATGGCAATGTCCAACCTGCAAGAGTTGGGAAAAATCTAAACCGATTAATTTTATAGAAAAATTTTAAAGAAAATGAAGAAAACTGGAGTTATTGCAGGGAATTTTGATGTGATTCATCCTGGTTATATACATTTATTTAACGAATGCAAAGAATTCTGCACAGAGCTAATCATCCTTTTACATGAAGATCCTTCAATTGAAAGACCAGAAAAGTTAAAGCCAATTTTGAATCTTGATGAAAGAAAGATGATTCTCTCATCACTGACCCAAGTTGATCAGATAATACCGTATAAATTAGAAGTAGATTTATACAAACTGCTGTCAAATTTAGATATAGATATACGATTTCTTGGTGATGACTATAAAAGTAAACCATTTACTGGCGATGATTTAAATATACCTATACATTTTCTAGATAGATCACACGGTTGGAGTACTACAAGATTTAAAAATAAAATAGCTAAGAGCACTTAATGTATTGAGATTCTGGCTCCCCGGGCCGGACTCGAACCAGCGACCAATTGATTAACAGTCAATCGCTCTACCAACTGAGCTACCGGGGAGTAGAATATAAAAATGAGTCTGCTTGAACCTTAATGAATAGTCAAGAGAGCAGGTTATTACTTTAAGGAATGTTGTATCCTTCTTATTGATTCTTCGAGCAACTCAATACTGGTTGCGTAGGATATTCTAATATAGCCATCAGCACCGAAAGCGCTTCCAGGGATAACGGCAACATTTGCCTCTTCAATAAGAAAACTAGAAAATTCAACATCATCTGAAAATCCTTTTTTCTCAAGTGCTTGCTGTACTTCTGGTAACAAATAAAATGCCCCGGTTCCAGGGCTAGTTTTAAAACCATCAATTTGATTTAGAGCATCACACATATAATCATGTCTTTTCTTGTACTCAGTAACCATTTTTCCTATTTCTTCTGAGGATCCATTTAGTGCAGCAATTGTTGCTGCTTGAGATATTGATGAAGGGTTTGATGTACTTTGACCTTGAACTTTTTTCATTCCCTTAACGAGGTCTTCATGGGCTCCACAATATCCAATTCTCCAACCAGTCATTGCATATGCTTTAGATACACCGTTAATTGTTATTGTCCTATCAAATAAATCAGGGCATGCTTCAGCAAAAGATGAAATTGGCTCATCACCCCAATATATATGTTCATACATATCATCGGTGGCAATCAGTATATTTGGGTAATTGATTAAGACGTCACCTATAGTTTTATATTGTTCTTTCGAAAATGTTATGCCGGTAGGGTTTGAGGGAGAATTAAGAATAATAAGTTTTGTTTTTTCACTAATACAGTTCTCTAAATCTGCTTTACGAATCTTAAAATTATCTTCTTGATGAGTCTCTAGAAAAACTGGTTTAGCGTCTGCCAATAGAATCATATCAGGATAGGAAACCCAATATGGGCTAATAATTATAACTTCATCTTCAGGCCCTAAGACAGATTGGAATAAGTTATATAGAGTTTGTTTAGCGCCCGTTGAAACAATTATATTTTCTCTTTTATATTCCAGATTATTGTCTCTTTTGAATTTATTGATTATTGCATCCTTGAGTTCAGGGGTTCCATCGACCTGAGTGTATTTAGTCTGACCTTGATTAATAGCATTAATAGCTGCTTCTTTTATGTGTTTTGGTGTATCAAAATCAGGCTCTCCAGCACTCAAGCTAATAATATCAATACCTTTTGCTCTCAGGTCCATAGCTTTTGCCGAGATAGTAATAGTTGCTGAAGGTTTTACCTTATTTACTCTTTTGGAGAGGATCTTTGACATTATCAATACATTTTAAACAATAGGTTTAATTGATGGCTATAATATCAAATTATGAAAAAAGAATGTTTTAAATTATCTGCTGAATACAAGCCTAAAGGAGATCAACCACAGGCAATAAAAAAGTTATCAAAAGGATTATCTTCGGGGCTTTACAAACAAACTCTATTAGGAGTTACAGGTTCTGGTAAAACTTTTACTATCGCTAATCTCATCCAGACTGAACAAAGGCCAACACTTATTCTCGCGCCCAATAAAACACTTGCAGCTCAACTCTATGGCGAAATGAGAGAGTATTTCCCAAAAAATAAAGTTGAGTATTTTGTTTCCTATTACGATTACTATCAGCCAGAAGCCTATGTGCCTACTACTGATATATATATTGAAAAAGATGCATCTGTTAATGCTCATATTGAACAGATGAGATTATCTGCTACCAAAGCACTAATCGAGAGAAATGACACCATAATTGTAGCTTCAGTATCTGCAATTTATGGTTTGGGTGATCCTGAGTTATACCTCAACATGGTATTGCATTTAAGCCTAAAAGATAAAGTAGAACAGCGATCAATACTGAGAAGACTCGCCGAACTGCAATATCAAAGAAATTCCATGGAATTTAAACAAGGTATGTTTAGGGTATTGGGTGATGTAATAGATGTCTATCCTGCAGATTCAGACAATCAAGCTATAAGAATTGAGATCTTTGATGATGAAATTGAAAGTCTTTCATATTTTGACCCTTTAACTGGGGAAGTTCTTAAAACAACAAGACAATTAACTATTTTTCCTAAAACTCATTATGTGACTCCCAGAGAGATTATGTTACAAGCTACAGATAAGATTAAGATCGAACTAGCTAAGCAATTAAAATTACTAAATAAGTCTAATAAACTTGTTGAAGCACAAAGGCTTGAACAAAGGACGCTCTATGATATTGAAATGATAAAAGAATTAGGCTTTTGTTCAGGAATAGAGAATTACAGTAGATATTTATCTGGTAGAGAAGCAGGGGAACCCCCACCATGTCTGATTGATTACTTACCTTCAAACGCAATGATAGTTATAGATGAAAGCCATGTAACAATCCCGCAGCTAAGAGGAATGTATAAAGGTGATTTCTCAAGAAAATCAACGCTCGTTGAATATGGCTTTAGATTGCCTTCAGCACTTGATAATAGACCATTAATGTTTGAAGAGTTTGAAAAACTCTCGCCTCAAACAATATACGTTTCTGCAACACCTAGAGAATTTGAAATAGAAAAATCAGATCAAATAGTCGAACAAATTGTAAGGCCTACCGGATTAATTGATCCTGAAGTAGAAATAAGGCCAGTGCTTAATCAGGTTGATGATTTACTATCAGAAATAAAGAAAAGGACCCCTAAGAATGAAAGAATATTAGTCACCACACTGACAAAGAAAATGTCAGAGGATTTAGCTGACTACTTTGATGATAAACAGATTAAAGTTAGATATCTTCATTCCGATATAGATACTGTTGAACGCTCAGAAATACTTAGAGATTTAAGATTGGGGGTATTTGATGTTCTTGTAGGCATCAACCTCCTTAGAGAAGGACTGGATTTACCAGAGGTTTCACTCGTTGCAATATTGGATGCCGATAAAGAAGGCTTCCTAAGATCTGAAGGTTCACTTATTCAAACAATGGGTAGGGCGGCCCGTAATATTAACGGTAAAGCGATTATGTATGCAGACAATATTACTAATTCAATGAGCAGAGCGATCGAAGAAACAAAACGACGAAGAGATAAACAAATCCAATACAATACTGATCATAATATTAAACCTAAAACTATTATAAAGAATGTCCAAGATGTTATGGACAATGCTAGAAGCAAACCATCAAAACAATTTCTAAAAATACCTAAATCCATTAAAGGGGAATTTAACCCAGATGATCCAAACTCTATAAGCAAGATAATAGACAAACTTGAATTAGAAATGTTTGATGCTGCAAAAGATCTTAGATTTGAAGACGCTGCTAAAATAAGAGATGAGATTAAACTCATTAAAGATTTTAATTTTGGTATTAATTTTATCGACGCAAAAGATAGGGTTACTAATTAAATCTCAAAATAGATTTTTTACTATGAGTCATATATCATCTTGAGTTAAATAAACGAGGGTTAAACAGTCATGAAATTTTATTTATTTTCAATAATGATGACGATGCTTCTATACGTTGGCAATGTTAACGCAAATAATCACCAGGTAATTGAAGGTGATTCTGAATACGGCAAGACTTTAGTAGAATCTGCTTTTGGGCGTGGCTGCATGGGGTGTCATTCAATTGATAAGTTTAAAGATGCTTCAGCTGAAGAGATTTTAGAGCGAATAACAGCATCATGGCATGCTGCAGGATACACCTACGAAGATATTAGAGACATATCTGTCTATCTGTCTAAAGAAGCTCAATCTAAATAATTTATTATGGAGGCGCGTAGCTCAGCTGGTTAGAGTGCTTGCTTGACATGCAAGAGGTCGGCGGTTCGAGTCCGCCCGTGCCTACCATCAGAGAGTTCAGGGCTTTCAGGCGATTTAATCAGCATTATTTTTTGGTGAGAGAAGGTAGTGCGATACATACCATTCTTTTCCATTATTGATACTAAAGAATTCAGAACATGCAATATAGAAAAGCCTCCATCTATGAAAATGAATTAGTGGGCTGTCATAATGCTTTTTGAAGGTTTTGAGTATATTGACTTTTGATTCATCGTGGATTCTAAGCCATTCATTTAGTGTTCTTGTGTATTGAGTCCCATTGATCATCCATGTCTTTTTGATATTGAATTCTTCAAAATAACTAAAAATATCTTCTGATGGCATGATTCCACCACGGAAAAAATTACGCGTCATCCAGTCTTTCTCACCTTTTTCTTCATAAAGGTAGGCTGCAGTTTTATGACAGAATATATGCACAAAAAGAGAACCATCGGGTTTGAGTATATTCTTAATCTTCTTAAGTAATAATTTGTAATTTCTTATGTGTTCAAACATTTCGATTGAAATGACTCGATCAAAAATTGTTGGTAAATCCAAGGAATTAACATCTTGGACTGAAGCATGAACATGACTAAATCCCAAATTTTTTGATTTCTCTTGAATAAATTTGATTTGATCATTGGAATTACTCACTGAATAGATTACTGAGTTGGGAAAACGCTCAGCTAAGAATAGGGTGAGACTTCCCCAGCCACATCCCAAATCCAATATAGTTTGACCGTCTTCTATTTTTGCTCGTCTAATATAGAGTTCCATCATTTTGATTTCTGCTTCCTCTAGTGTTGACTGCTTATTATCGAACCAACAGCATGAATACTTGAGTCTTGGTCCTAAAACAGATTTAAAGTAATCAGCAGGAACTTCATAGTGTTGATCATTTGCTTCAAGAGTATTCTCAGCAATAGGACCAGTTTTCAAACCGTTAATGACTAATTCTTTACTATCATCAGAGTTAGCTTCTACCAATCTACTCAGACTAAATCTTCTGATGAACCAGCGAAGAACAAATTCTGGTATGTATCCTCGTTCTGTCAAATAAATACCAATAGAAATCACGATATACTCTTAGTTATTTTCGGACTTATTATAAGCATTGAATTACTGGCTTCATTATTTAGGTTGATAATAAACCTACAATCAGCAAGCCGATCATTGCCAGCATCATTACTAAACCAAGAATCAGGACTTTCTTCATTTAATTAACCATTAAAGCGATGATAGACACTACTATTATTGCAAGTGGTAGCCATTGCAAGATTTTCATTGCTATTATTGCTCTTTTAATTTTTGCTGAGTCATTTAACCAAGGATAAGGAATCTCTGGGATTCCAACATCAAGGAATTCACACAGTGGTTCCCATCCATCTTTAGAATTATGAATCAGCAGTCTCTCAGGAGGAAAAGCTTTTTTTATTGTTTCTATACGATGATTGTAAACTTGAATGGCTAGTTTTTTGTCTTCAAATTGACCTGAGAATTCACCTTGCCATATTGTTTTCTCAATCATATTAAAGACTTTGTCAGACCTGGGGAAAATGAACCTGATCCATTTAGGGAAATTTGGTATAACTCTAAAAATAGTATTGTTAACACTCTTATACCAAGCGTCAGGATCTCTTATCGAAAGAACAATTTTTGCTTCAGGAAATATATCAGCTAGTTCCTGATAATATGCAGCAGCTGGCCAGTCTACAGCTGATGAGTAATTCTTAAAAACTTCATGCCAGTCGACTTCAATACCCTTTGATGCTTTTGAGAACCATTCAGCCTGGTCATTATGCAGCATAACCTCTTTCATGTGATGACAAGGACCAAAACCAAGCTGCTCTAAAGCTGCTTTAAGAGAAAGTGTTCCTGTCCTTCCAAACCCAGCACCGATTACTTTTAATGTCATATTGATTAACCTTTGAGCTATAAATATTAGTTGATTTTTAATTGCTTATCTAATCTTTAAAAATTTTTGATTCAACAAAAACAATGATAGAATCATTAACAATAACGATGGATCGTTATTTCAAATTAAAATAAAGAGGTAACACATGAGAAAAATCACATTGATTTTAGCCATGATTTTTATTTCTACATCATCTTTTTCACAGGGGATTGAAGAAATAATTGTAACGGCTAATAAACGTGAACAAACCGTGCAGGATATTCCAATGAATATTTCTGTTATAACTTCTGACGCTATTACCGAGAGAGGGATTTATAACCCTGAAGATTATCTTAGAACTCTTGCTGGCGTCTCAACCCCAGGTGGAGATACCTATTACACGATGAGAGGACTTAACACTGGTACAGCCCAAGTTAATTCTGGAACATCGAACACCTTTATGGGTGAAATATCAATGGGTATGACTAATCTCTACGATATTAATCGAATTGAAGTCCTTAGAGGGCCTCAAGGAACTCTATATGGTTCAAACGCTGTCGGGGGAACAATTAGATACATTACTGCGATGCCATCATTTGATGAATTCGAAGGTAACGTCACTCTAGAATACTCTGATAAAAAACTTGCAGAGGACTCTGGCTACGCCTACAACGCTATGGTTAATGTTCCTTTGTCAGACACTATGGCAATGAGAGCTGTCTATACATCTGGAAAAAACCCTGGAATTTATCAAAATATTGCTACGGGTAGAAAAGACATTGGTAATCAGGATGATGACGAATACAGACTGATGTTCAGATACGCTGATGGCCCACTGGATCTTAACCTTATGATCATGAAAAGAGAACGCTTTGATTTTGGTCAAAAAGAAAAAGGTAACGCAGATAAGCCTGGTACAGCTGACATTGTTGATCCAAATTGCGTCTATGATACAGCATGGTATTACGGTGCCACCTGTACAAGAGTTTTCGCCACTGCTGGAGGAGATTTAGCAGGATGGGATGAAGACGTGGCTTTTTACTCATATACTGATGAAACTTTTGATGTTGAATCAAGTGTAGTTTCATTAACCGCTAATTATGATTTTGAAGCATTCTCAGCAACACTAATTTTAGCCAACTATGATTTTGATGAATATTCTGTTACTGACTGGTCAAGAATTGATACCGATGATCTTTATCCAGATCCTCTTTATTACTATGGTGATGCTAAAAGAGAAACCCAGGAATTAAGATTCACTTCCAAAGGTGATGGGCCTATTCAATGGACAGCAGGTTACTTTAGAACTGATTATGAATCTGCACCAAATAGTGTTATGGAATGGGAAGTAACAAATGCCGATGGACTTGATTATCTGGGTTATATGGGGTTCAGTTCACATAATGGCACTTATGATCCCTCATTTTATGTTTCACCTTTTGGTGATACAGAATTTAGAGGTAACACTGGTTTCTTAGTCTATGGCAGTTATAACTATTATAATTATGCTGAAGAAGAAGCTATCTATGGGTCAGTTGACTACACAGTGGGTGATTGGACATTTACATTAGGTATGAGGGACTTTGAATTATCTGATGGATTTAAAACCTCAGAGTATGGAGTTTTCTATGAAGATCCAGATAATACTGGTTGCGCTGGTGATGAAGCAGTTGGCGTAACTTGTTCTGAAGAAAACGGTGCTGAATCAGACAACCGATTCAAGTACACCGTTACTTATGAAGTTAATGATGACTTAACTGTATTTGCAGTTTCATCAGTTGGCTACCGAGCAGGTGGTAACAACGCTGCCCTGCCTTTCTTTTGTGCAAACGATCCAGAGGCTGCAGGGTTCAAAAGACGATATACTTCAGACGAAGCTGAAAATACTGAAATTGGGTTTAAAGCTAGAGGTGATGGGTTTAGTTTAAATGCCACTTACTTTAAAATAGACTGGACTGGAATTCAGGTAACTGTTAGACCAGCTTGCGGATGGTCATTTACCTATAACGGTGGTGAAGCAGAAACCTCAGGGCTTGAACTTGATTTCTCTGTAAACTTAAGCGATAGACTTGCCTTAGATGTTGCTGGAAGCTTTATCAGTGCTGAAATTGCAAATGATATTGCTTCATTGGGAGCAGTCGCAGGTGACCGATTGCCTAATATTGCAGAAGAGCAAATGGCTGTAGGTCTTTCATACGCTTTTGATATCGCGTCTCTGCCTTCATTTGCAAGACTGGATATGACATATTATGGAGAAAGTTACGCTACATTTAAGATGAGCGATGAAGATATGTCACCAAGTTACACTCAGCTTAATCTTAACCTTGGACTCGAACTTGATGAACAATCTAGACTTCAATTATCTATCAGTAATTTAACTGACCAGAGAACTGAAGCCTTTAGATTCTCAGCTGAATCTCCAGGTTACAGAGCTAGAAACTACTTACAATGGATACCACCTAGAACAATCGGTATCTCATACTCTAGAGATTTTTAAGGAGTAACTAGTAATAGATAAAAAGCCCGCTCAAGAGCGGGCTTTTTTTATTTAATCACAACACCATCAGACATTACGAATTTGACGTTTTCAAGAATGGTAATATCTTCTAATGGATTCCCCTCGACGCCAATAATATCAGCTTGATATGATTCTTTTATTTGACCTGTATCATCCATATCAAATAGCTTGGCAGTACTAATTGTTGAAGCCTGTATTGCCTGGAGTGAGGTCATTCCCCATTCAACCATATACTTAAATTGCCTTGCGTTCTTTCCATGAGGAAAAATACCTGCATCAGTACCAAATACTATATTCGCATTAGCATCCACCGCTTTTTTAAAGTTTTCTCTTTGAAGCCTTCCCACTTGTCTTTCCTTGTTAAGCGAATACTCAGGAATTCCCTGGTCTACTCCTTCACCTAAGATGAAATCTGATACATAAATGTCCATAGCAAGATAAACACCTTTGCTTTTAGCTAGCTCTATTGTTTGCTCGTCAATTAGGCTGGAATGCTCGACTGAATCAACGCCTGCCATTATGGCTGCTCTGATCCCCTCTAAACCATGTGCATGGGCTGCAACTTTCATTCCTCGAGAATGAGCCTCATCAACAATAGCCTCCATTTCTTCTTGGGTGTATTGCTTTGTCCTAAGGTTTGTATTTTTAGACATTACCCCACCTGTAGCACAAAACTTAATGAGATCGGCACCGTATTTCTTATTTTCTCTTACCTTCTTCCTTATGTCCCAAGGCCCATCAGCTACTCCATCAGAGCTGTATTCAAAATCAGGGGGTAGGGTATTGCTGTCACAATGGCCTCCAGTAATTCCCAGTGCAGGTCCTGAAACTAAAAGTGTAGGTCCGATTATTGCTTTTTGATTTATTGCCTGTTTTAGAGCAACATCTGAATAATTTCCAGCTCCCACATTTCTAACAGTTGTAAAGCCAGCTAGAAGGGTGTTTTTGGCATTTTTTGCACCGTATAAAGTTGCTAGATAAGAAGACTCAGAAAACCCCTCGTAGCCTTTAAGATCTGTATTACCTATTAAATGAACATGGGCATCCATCAATCCCGGAAGCAATGTTAGCTTGGGAAGATTTATTATCTCTATGTTATTAGAATCCTTAATAGAGCTAGAGATTGCTATTATTTTTCCATCCCTGACTAACACTTGGGATTTAATTAATTCGCCTGTTTCAACATTTAGAATCTGTTTAGGATTAATTATGAAAGTATTAGCAACACCAACATTTGAAATGCCAATGGTTATTAGCCCAAGAAAAAGTAGTGCTTTTTTCATTTAATTGCTCCCTTAAAATTATTTTTTTAGTTTATATGAACTAATCATTTGGGCATATTACTTTTAAATTCCCATCTAGAGCTTTTGGAAAGTACTTATCCAGGAGTGCCCACAAGATTGCTATTGTTTCTGCGTCTAGCTCACCATTAGCATTGGATGGTCGAAAGTGATACTGAAATGCCCTGAAAACATAAAAACTATCTTTTTCAGATGATGTTGGCTCTATCTTATAACCATAATGATTTAAAGCACATTGAATCTCAGGCATTGATGGTAGATTATCACTCCCAAATTCATTTAAATATTTATCTCTTGTTGAATCCTCATACCATGCACCAATTCCATTCTCATAAAGAAACTTCCAAGGGAATTTAGGGCCAGGATCAAATTTTCTATCCGGCGCTATATCTGAGTGACCTACAATATAAGTTGGTTTTATTTCTTCATGCTTGCCGAGAATTTCTTTTAACAAGGGTATTAAGAGATCTATTTGTTTTGAATCGAAATTAGGAAATGTGCAAGAGTAATTTTCTCTGTACAGCAATCTCATATCCTTGTCTGTATTAAAATTACACTCAGCTTGATTTACCAATTCAATACCTATTGATTGATCATTAATATTCGTCCTTTCTTCCCACTGACTTTTACCTGCGTGCCAAGCTCGATCCTTCTCATCAACCAATTGATAAATACTCAACTTTGAACTTGGATAACTTTGATCTTCTGATTCTGGGATCAAATAATGAGAACTTACTGCATATTGTTCTTCAGTTAAGACTCTCAGAGAGTCTTCCCAGTTGAGGCTGGTAAAGTGAATCACAATAAATCTTACTCTAGTGCTAACTGAATCAGACTGATATTTTGTAATTTTTTCAAGCTGTAGACCTTTATCAATTGGACTAAAGTCTTCATGATCATTAGCCTGGGAAATAGGAAATGTAATTAAAATCAGAAATAAAAGAAATGTAATTATCCTTGATCTCATTACACACCCATTAATAGCGAGGCAAAATATTGCACAATTCGAAATATAGGCTCAAGTAACCCCATAAAGATTAGTCCTATAACTAAGAAAATACCAAATGGTTCAATGTTGTCTAAAAGTCTCCCATATTTTTCTTTAACTAATGATCTTAAGACTCGCCCACCATCAAGTGGAGGGATCGGTAATAAATTGAATATCATTAAGACTAAGTTAATAAAAATACCGTATCGACACATCAGTATAATCAATTGCTCGGCAAGACTAACATTTGGATCATTAATACTTGCTTGAGATATAAATAACAATAGAGACCAAAAGAATGCCATCAATAGATTAGCTATTGGACCTGCAATTGCCACAAAAAACATTGCCCTTTTAGGTCGATAAAAATTGTTTGGATTTATAGGCACTGGTTTTGCCCAGCCAAAAACTAAACCGCCCATCCAAACTAAAAGAGATGGGATTATAATTGTCCCTACAGGGTCAATATGAGCGATCGGATTTAAAGTCAGACGCCCTTGTCGATCTGCAGTGTAATCACCAAAACCTCTTGCAATAAAACCATGAGCAACTTCATGAACAGTTATAGCAAAGACCAAAGGGATTAAGATCGCTATGATTTGAAAAATAATCTCTAGAGACATCGATTCTTATCGGGCAAATAAGTACTGTTTGTTAATAGGAAGATAAACCGCAATAAAGACTATACTAAATATGGATTGATAAAAGAAAACTTGAGAGGCAAGCAAATTTGGATCGAAGATCTCAAAGGCAAATAATAATATTGTGAATATTGATCTTGCTAATTCTGATTGATAGCCCCATTTTTTATTTTCAACGATACTTGTAACAAGAGTCGTAGAAGCGACCAACATAATTGCTAGCATACAAGATTGTAGGTATGACTGATCGGCAATGGTGAAGATTATAATTGTTGAGATAGAGCTATTAATTATAAATTGAACTGAAGTGAAAAACTTGGTGGTTCTATTTGCATCAGGGTCATACTTTTCAAAATCTTCAAGATTATTGGTTACATGTGGAAATTTCTCATAAACATCCTCTGGCCTCCATCTGGTGCTTGAAAACCATACTTTTATTTTATTTTTAAGTGTTTTTGTATGAATCGTGTCTCTTATCATTTGATGATATATCTCAAGATTTGACCAAATAGGATTCCAACTTCTTAACGGTTTTACGGTCCCATAGATTGGCTTAAGGTCATCTCTCTCTGGAATATAAGTACCAAATATCCGATCCCATACGATAAACACACCACCATAGTTGGCATCGATATACTCGGGGTTCTGGGCATGATGTATTCTATGGTTAGACGGCGTGATAAATATTAATTCAAGTGGGCCTAATGTTTTTATGTGCTCTGTGTGGACCCAGAATTGATAAAGTAGATTAATTGCAGCCACCGTAAAAAAAACTTCTCCGGGGATACCTACCATAAACATCGGAATATAGAATATCCATTTCCATAGCCACCCTGAACTGGTTTGCCTTAGGGCTGTGCTCAGATTGAATTCTTCGCCCTGATGATGAACCACATGTGAGGCCCAGAGAACTTTCACTTCATGGCTCATTCTGTGCATCCAGTAGTAACAAAGGTCATAAAATAAAAAGGCGATAACCCAAGTCACCCAGCTATCTTTCGGCATTAGGCTCATATTGAGATTTGTTGCAACATAAGTCCAAACTACTCCTTGTATTCCCAGATTGAGAAGCGGTGGGAGTCGACTTATTAGACCTAAAGATATAGCTGCTATGGAATCATTTAGACGATAATTATTAGTGCCTTTAATTACTCCAAATATGAATTCTATACCAATCATCAAAAAGAAAACTGGCACGGCATAGGTAATAAAAATTGAACTGTCCATATTTGTATTATTCTATCAGAACATACTCTTGTTTATTTTTACTAACGACTTTATTTTCAATTAACTTGATTAAATGAGCTTCAAGTGACCACTTCGCAATTGGATGCAGAAATGAAGCCACATCATCATAAACGTCATTTACCAGTTCATCAACGCTAGCAGGACCTAGCTTTTCTAACTTTTCGATGATCTTATGTTCACGTTGAAGTCTATGTTCGATGGTAGCATCAACGATTGCCATAGGATCGTGGATTAAATCGCCGTGTCCTGGAGCGATGGTTTTAATTGGGTATTCTTTTAGTAATTCCAAGGATTTTAAGTATTCACTCATATTGCCATCTGGCGGAGCAATAACAACAGTTGACCCTTCCATAATATGATCACCAGTAAACAAGGTGTTCTCATCAATTAAAAAATAACAGAGATGGTTTGAAGCATGTCCAGGCGTATGGATAACTTCGATTGAATATTCCGATGTCTTAATCTGATCTCCGTGGTTAAGGATTTTATCAATATCGATCTCTTCATCCCTTTTTCTAGAGGATTCTGTTGTTAATCCATACAAAGGAACCCCTGTCATTTCTTTTAATATACTTGCACCCGGCGAATGATCGGGATGAGTGTGTGTGATTAATATTTGTTTTAAAGATTTGCCAGTCAGAGATATCAAGTCTTCAATGTGATTGACCATTGGTGGACCTGGATCAATAACAGTCACCTCATTTTCACCTAACAGGTAAGAATTAGTTCCTGGACCGGTAAACATGTTGGAGTTACCTGCGGTAATTCTTCTAATGATCGGTGTGAGCTTAGTGATCTTCATATCCGATATCTCCAGGCAAGAGACCCACTATTTTACCGTCTTCGATAAAGAATTTAGGCTCAATTGGGGGTATGTCTTTAGGCTCTATCATTTTCTTATCTTTTAGCAATGAGAGTGTTGATTCGTAACCAGACACAAGCTCCAAATTCTTTATTGTCGGCATGATAATTGGAAAATTACCTTGATTATATTCTTCCAATCCTTGTTCTATTTTCACCCAAAGACTGTCAACAGCTTCATGACCATCATGAATTGCCTTCTGGTCATCTGCAATACTGGCAACAAAAAATCTTGTGCTGTAACGCCTGGTTTCCATTTTAGGAGTTATCCAATGAGATAAATAAATCAACTTATCGACGGCAAGTTTTAAATTGAATTCTCTTAAAACATTTGCAAAACCTATCTTCCCATTATTTAAGCTGTCTCTTAGGATATTCAGTAAATTACTTTCTTCATCATTTGGATTAAAATCAGAACCATCTTCACGATAGGCAAGAAGGACTCCAGATTCTTCAAAACACTCTCTCAAACACGCAACCCAATAGGAGAGTCCATTAGATTTTATATTAAGAATTAAGGAGGCTTTTTTATCATCTAGACCCTGGCATAAGTTTAGAGTCTCTGAATCTAGGTCTTCTTTATCTATTTTGCCTCCTGGAAAAACCCATGTGCCACCAAAGTTTGTTTTGGATGCTCTTTTAATCATAAAAACTTCTATTGATAAATTGATATCTTTGAGAAGCAATAGAGTTGATGCTGGTTCGGGGTTCATTGATGTCAATTAGGTGGTTTCTGTTAACTGATTCATTATTAATTTCTTAACTGGCCAAAAGTTATTGCCTAAACGAAGGGCAGCTCTTCTTAGTAATTTTGCTGTCAAGCGATCACTATTGTACAAATCAACAATTAAATTAGTCCCATAGTAAAGGGGTCTCGTGACTAGTTGGTGCTGTTTATTGTATTCTTCTAAAACGACTTTAGAGAAAAATGGATGGGAATTTTTGTTTAAGGCTTTTTCAATTATTTTTTTCAAGTTATAACTACCTCTTAGACCTAAGTTAAAACCATGTGCTGTAACAGGGTGCATGCCAACAGAGGCGTCACCAACTAAAACAAATCGGTCTGCATGAAAATAATCAGCGTGTGATGCGAAAAGAGGGTAGGAAAATTTTTCACTTGAAACTTTCATCTTCCCAAGGCGTTGGTTAAATCGTTGCTCGATATCAGCGTTAAAATCTGCGTCAGAAAGATTTAGGATCTCATTTGCTTTATCGGAAGCTATAGTTATAACAATTGATGAAAAATTACCTATCATTGGCAACACGGCCAATGTCCTACCGTAATGAAAGCACTCAAAAGCAACATTATGATGAGGTTCTTCATGCTCCATCTTGCAAACAATAACAGTTTTCCCAAAATCTTTAACTTCAGATGGGATACCCATTTGCCTTCTTGATCCAGATAATCTTCCGTCGGCAGCTACTAATAAATCTGAGGTTATAGTATCTCCGTTACTAAGATGGAGAGTAACCTCATCATCTGTAATGAGAAACTCCTTTGCTACAGTCTCGGTCAAACAGTCGACATTATTAAGTTTACTTATAGCCCTATAAGCAGCTGCTTTAATAAGACGATTTGGCACTAAATAACCCAGTGTTTCTTCTTTTGTCTCTTGATGGCTAAAATGAAGAGAATAGGGCGATAATCCATTCACTACTTTTGCTTCTTTAATTAATGAAATAGATTCTTGATCTATTAAATCCCAAGAACCGAGCTCACTTAAGATTTTCTTTGAAAAATGAGTAATCGCAACTTCTCTACCATCGTCCAAAGGAGCCGCAAGTGTTGATTCATTTTGTTGATCAATAATACATATTCTTAGATCCAAAGAAGACAATGCCTTAGCTAAACAAAGACCAACGGGACCAGAACCTATTATAGAAACGTCGTAATTCATAAACTTATCTTGATATAAACTAATGTCATAATTGATTATTGTAATTATAATGCTCTTAACATTATATTTTTCATAAATTTACATGGATAAGTTTAAGAATATTACAGCTCAGGAAGCGAAGGATCTATTAACAAAGGATAATTATCTTATTGATATAAGAGACGAGGATAGTTATTCAGCTTCTCATATTGATGGTGCTCTAAATCTTGGGAATCTCAATATTGATGAATTTATCAGGACAGCTGAAAAGGATATACCAACAATTATTTATTGTTACAAAGGTATCTCAAGTCAAAATGCAGCAGAGTTCCTTATCAGTGAAGGGTTTACTGAAGTTTATAGTATAGAGGGTGGTTATGAGCTCTGGCCAAAGTAATACCTTTGAACCTCTAACTCTTATAGAACCTTTTATTGAAAAGAAAGGTGGTCTAATGCCTGCATTACACGCTCTACAAGAGCATCTTGGGTATATCTCTAAAGAGTCTATTGCAGAGTTAGCTATTGCTTTTAATTACTCTCAAGCGGAAATCATTGATGTAATAACCTTTTATGATGATTTTAGAACCAAACCTATTGGAAAAAACATCATAAGAATCTGCTTAGCTGAAGCTTGTCAAAGTCAAAATTGCAAAAAATTATTAAAAGATATTTCTTCACAATTAAATCTAACATTAGATGAAACAAACCATGACTCAGGTATCACTCTCAAAGAAGTTTTTTGTCTAGGTAATTGTGCTATTGGTCCATCAGTAATGATCAATGAGACTGTTATCGGTGAAGCGACGACAGAAAAGATTATCAACCACTTAGAAGAAGACGGTGCATAGAGATAATGAGTAAGGTTATAAAAATCTATATCCCCAATGAAACTTCAGCAAATTCTGTTGGAGCTAACATGCTCCACAAAACGATCTCAAATCTAATTAAAGAGGAGAGCGTTAAAATTATTAGAAACGGATCCTGGGGCGCCTACTGGCTTGAACCTTTCATAGAAATTGAAAAGGATGGAGTGAGGACAGGAGCTAGTTATAGGAACATAGACTTGACACATTTAAAGACGATAGAGGATTTTTTCTTAGATTTTGAAAAGAAAAATCCATTTGATATCAATGAAATCGACTTTATAAAAAATCAAAATAGAATTGTCTTTTCCAGAATAGGTCAACAAGATCCTCTAGATATAAACTATTATAGAGCGACCAAGGGTTATGAATCTTTAATAACTGCACTGGAAATTGGACACCAAGAAACCATAGATAGAATTAAATCATCTGGACTCACAGGTCGAGGAGGGGCAGCATTTCCAACCGGAATAAAAATGCAAACGGTCTTTGATCAAGATGTTTCTACAAAATACTTGGCGTGTAATGCTGATGAAGGAGATGGTGGAACATTCTCTGATCGTTTAATTATGGAGTCAGATCCCTTTTCATTGATCGAAGGCATGACAATTGCTGCCTACGCAGTTGGTGCCTCTAAAGGTTATATCTACTTAAGATCTGAATACCCATTAGCAAAAGACTTTCTCAGTAATGCTATCGATATTGCATTAAAGAATAATTATTTAGGGGAGAATATTCAAAATACAGATTTTAATTTTGAAATTGAACTCAGAATTGGTGCGGGATCTTATGTTTGCGGTGAAGAAACAGCAATGATGGAGAGCATTGAAGGTCGAAGAGGGTTGGTACGATCAAAACCACCTTTGCCAGCTATAAATGGCTTGTTTGGAAAACCCACTTTAATAAATAATGTGGTTACTCTAGCAACGATACCTGCGTTGTTATCAGACCAGCATTCAGAGTTTTCTAAGATTGGATCAAACAAATCAGTTGGAACAATGCCTTTTCAGTTAAGTGGCAATATTAAGAATGGCGGTCTTATTGAGACTAGATTTGATATCACACTAAAAGAAATGATTGAAAACTATGGATCTGGTACAAAATCAGATAAACCTCTGCATGCCATACAAATAGGGGGTCCTTTAGGTATTTACTTATCATCAAATATGTTAAACACATCTTTAACTATAGAATCACTAGAAGAACTTAAAGGTTCTGTAGGACACGGCGGGATTATTGTGTTTGATGATTCGGTCGATATGTCAGAACAAGCAAAATTTGCTATGGAGTTCTGCGTTAAAGAGTCTTGCGGTAAATGCACGCCCTGTAGAATTGGATCAGTCAGAGGTGTTGAAATCATTGAACGTTTACAAAAAAATAAAGCCTCTAAGGAGGATGCTATACTTTTAGAAGATCTATGTGAAACATTAGAATCCACCTCGCTATGTGCAATGGGAGGAATGACGCCCAACCCAATTCACTCTATAATTAATTATTTCCCAAACGAATTGATTGAAAAATGACTTTATTAAAAGAAAAAGACTACGGAACACCAAAGATAGAATCTGATAACAACGTTACAGGCTATATAGATGGAATTGAAATTACAGTTCCAGAAGGCACATCTATAATGAGAGCTGCAGCTATGGTTGGAATAGACATTCCTAGTTTATGTGCCTCAGATAATATGGATGCCTTTGGTTCTTGCAGACTTTGTATTGTCGATTTTGAAGGCAGAAAAGGGTTTGGTTATCCGTCCTCATGCACCACACCACTAAGCAATGGGATGAAGGTGAAGACAAAGAATTCCCACCTAAAGTCACTGAGAAAAGATTTATTAGAAATGTATATTTCAGATCATCCTCTTGACTGTAACACTTGTTCAGCAGATGGTGACTGTGATCTACAAACACAAGCAGATGATCATAATCTTCTTAACAATAATCAGTTGGTGGCTTCAAAATATGATTTTAAGGATGGTTGCACTCACCTAGATGCTGAAGTGGACGCATCGAACCCTTACTTCAATTTTGATCCTGAGAAATGTATCGTTTGCTCTAAGTGCGTAAGAGCATGCAATGAAGTCCAGGGAACTTTTGCACTTTCTGTAGATTCAAGGGGGTTTGAATCTACAATTAAACCCGGAGTTTCTGATAACTTTTTCGACTCTGAATGTGTTTCTTGTGGAGCTTGTGTGCAAGCTTGTCCGACCGGTAGCTTGATAGAAAAATCAGTAGCAGAAAAAGGAATGCCCAATGAAACAGTTTTAACTACTTGTGCTTATTGTGGTGTCGGATGTTCATTCAAAGCCGAAGTAAGAAATAATGATGTCGTCAGAATGGTCCCGTACAAAGAAGGTGGTGCTAATAATGGGCATAGTTGCATCAAGGGTAGATTTGCTTGGGGATATGCAAAACATAAAGATAGGCTTTCTAAACCGTTGATCCGTGATGATATTAAGGATGACTGGAAAGAAGTTGAATGGGATGAAGCCATTCGATTTGCAGCAAGACGTTTTAAAGAAATACAAAATGAATACGGGACTAATTCTATTGGTGGTATTACATCTGCTAGAACCACCAATGAAGAGGCATACATTGTTCAAAAGCTAATCAGAACAGCCTTCGGAAACAACAATGTAGATACTTGTGCAAGAGTTTGTCATTCACCGACAGGTTATGGACTAAAACAAACATTTGGGACATCAGCAGGAACGCAAAACTTTGAGAGCGTTCAAAACGCCGATGTAATAATGGTCATTGGCGCTAATCCAACAGTAGGACATCCTGTTTTTGCATCTCAAATGAAAAAAAGAATAAGGCAAGGCGCAAAACTAATAGTCGTTGACCCAAGAAAAACAGACATCGTAAAATCACCCCACGTCAAAGCTGATTTTCATCTTCCAATTTTACCAGGATCAAATGTTCCACTGATAAATGCATTTTCACATGTAGCTGTTCATGAGGATTTGATCGATCATGAATATATTAAAAACCGATGTGATGAAGCTTCGTTTAATGATTGGATTGACTTTATAAAAGATGATTCAAATTCACCAGAGGCAGCAGAGAAACCAACAGGTGTTGATGCAAGTACGATTAGAAAAGCGGCACGCCTGTATGCATCTGGCAACAACGGTGCTATCTACTATGGTTTAGGTGTGACAGAGCACTCGCAAGGTTCAACAATGGTAATGGGAATGGCAAACCTAGCTATGGCGACAGGTAATGTTGGATTTGTAGGAGCAGGTGTAAATCCACTGAGAGGACAAAACAATGTTCAAGGTTCATGTGATATGGGTTCATTCCCTCATGAATTGCCTGGATATCGGCCCATTACAGATGATGCAGTAAGGTCAATTTTTGAAAATAAATGGAATGTCAAAATACAAAATGAACCAGGCATGCGATCAGTCAATATGTTCGATGCAGCAGTTGGAGGTCAATTCAAGGGTATTTACATTCAAGGTGAAGACTTTCTTCAGTCAGAACCAAATACTCAACACATAGAAGAGGCCTTTGGATCCATGGATTGTGTTGTTGTCCAAGATTTATTTTTAACTGAAACAGCAAACTTTGCTCATGTCTTTTTCCCTGCGACCTCCTTTCTAGAAAAAGATGGAACTTTTACGAATGCAGAAAGAAGAATTAATAGGGTGAGGCCGGTAATGGAACCAATAACTGGAAAACACGAATGGGAAATTACACAAGAACTGGCAGCCGCTATGGGTTACGAAATGAATTTTGAATCATCAGAAGAAATACTTAATGAAATAGCTGAGCTAACACCTACATTTACCGGTGTATCATTTAAAAAACTTGATGAAGTTGGCAGTCTACAATGGCCTTGCAATGAATCTGCACCATTGGGAACACCAATAATGCATGTTGATGAGTTCGTCCGTGGTAAAGGTCAATTTATAATAACGGATTATGTTCCAACAACTGAAACTGCTAACAGAAGATTTCCTTTACTACTTACAACTGGGAGGAACCTAGTACAGTATAACGTAGGCACACAAACTAGAAGAACTCATAATACATTATGGTCAAATGAGGATGTTTTGGAGATACATCCAGCGGATGCTTCAACCAGAGGCATTGATAATGATTCCTTGGTCTTATTAAGAAGCAGAAAAGGGGAAACCACTTTAAAAGCGTTTATCACTGAGAAGATACCGGCAGGTGTTGTATACACAACATTCCATAACCCTGAGACTGGAGCTAATGTAGTAACAACAGAAAACAGTGATTGGGCTACTAATTGTCCAGAATATAAAGTTACTGCTGTAGAGGTTGAGCCTGCAAATCATCGATCTAAATGGCAAAAGAATCGTAATGATGATTTGAGTCAAATACCAATAACTGTCAATCCTTAAAAGAGATGCAAGCTATAACAGAGTCTATTCCTAAACACTTCTTTGAGAACAACACAATCGAAGACTTAAAAAAGCTTTCTGCAAAGCAATTGAATGATTTAGGGAGGATTGCAAGCCCACTTTATAAAAAAGAAGGAGCTCAATCTTATTCTGCAATCTCTTACGAAGATGCTATAAATCTTATCGGTAAGAAATTAAAACAAGCAAATCCAAATAAAGGTTTCTTTTATGCTTCAGGGCGATCCTCTAATGAGGCTGCATTAATTCTTCAAATCTTTGCAAGGGTATATGGATGTAATCATATAATTAATTGCTCTAACTATTGTCATAAAGCATCGGGGCTTGCTTTAAATTCAACTATAGGTACAGGTCCTTCAACAATACGTTACCAAGATCTGGAAAAGGCAGACCTAATCTTTGTTTTAGGCGCCAATCCTACTTCTAATCACCCTCGTTTTATCAAAGCATTATCTGAACACAGCCAAAAAGGAGGGGACGTTATAATTGTCAATCCATCCCTTGAATCTAGCCTAGAGGAATTTGCTTCACCTGCCTATTATTGTCAACTGCATGTGGGTGGAGATACTGCATTATTAACAGGGATCTCTAAGTACCTAATTGAGAACCAGTATTGCGATATGAAATTCTTAGAAGATTTTTGTGATGATTACGAGGATTATTTTAAATTTGTGAAAAGTATAAGTTGGGAAACAATTACTAAAATATCTGGCGTTAAAATGGATGAAATTGAAAAGATTAGTTCAATCTATCTCAACTCAAAAAATACTGTATTTGCATGGGGAATGGGATTAACTCATCATACCAATGGTACGGATAATATTGAATCTATAAGTAATCTTGCTCTTCTTAGGGGGATGGTTGGCGACGAAGGGAGAGGTCTTCTGCCTTTGAGATGGCATGACAATGTTGAAAATGTTGGTTTTATGGGTATTAGCGATGACTTAAAATCAAAAATATTAGAAGTTATTGAACAACGATACAATTTATCCTTACCAAATTATCAAGGAATGGATACCTTGTCATGCATACAAGCTGCTGCTAAAGGTGAGATTGACTTTGCTTTTTTACTAGGAGGCAACTTATTCTCAGTCAATCCAGACCGTGATTTCTCAGAGACTGCTCTAAGCTCAATACCATTTAAAGTGATGATCAATTCAACCCTAAATCAAACAAACTTAAACGGTATCGAGAGAGAAAATATAATACTGCCGTTCAGGATCCAAGATGAAGAAGAAAGAAAAGAACATTCTAATAATTCTGAGATTGAAATAATGTCAGATGTAGCGACTTCAATTATTAATAAAGAGACAATTGACTTCAGTGTCTTCAGAAAAGATAAAAACATTCGCCGAGCACTCTCTAGACTTCTTCCAGATTTGGATGATATAGATAATATTGATACTGAGAAAAAACATTTTCATATCGGAGGAAACTATTTACTAAAACCTGAATTTAATACAAATTCTGGCAAAGCACTATTCAAGATTCCCAAACACACCGAATGGGTCTCAAAGAATAAAATTGGCTCATTTAATCTAACTTCAGTAAGAAGTGAAGGACAGTTCAATACCATGATATATCATGAAAAGGACATCTATAGAAATCAAGAAACCAGAAATGTCCTCTATATTAGTCAAAGTGACATTCAGTCGTTAGGGCTATCAAGTGGTGATACAGTCGATGTTGCCAGTGAAACAGGGGTCATGAAAGAACTTATTTTGGCTGAATACAATATAAAACCAGGAAATGTGATGACTTATATGCCGGAAGCCAATATATTGATCCCACAAAATGCTGATGAAAGAAGTAGAACACCATCTTTTAAATCAGTTTCAGTTACAATAAAAAGCCACTAAAAATGAATATTACATTACCAGACGGATCTAAACAGAAATTACCAAAAGGCTCAACAGGACTAGAGTTAGCTCAAAAAATAGGTCCCGGCTTGGCCAAAAGTGCCGTAGCAATAAATATTGATGGCATTCAAAAAGATTTGAATGACAGAATTGAACACGATTGCTCTGTGTCAATAATTACAATCGATTCAGATGAGGGGTTAGAGATTATGCGACACACTCTTGCCGCACAAGTTCTTGCTGCTGCTATTAAAAATCTTTTCCCTAATTCTAAATTGGCCATAGGCCCTACGATAGATAATGGTTTTTATTACGATGTCCTCTCCAATAAAACCATATCATCAGAAGACTTATCAGCAATTGAGGCCGAAATGCAAAGTCTTATAGCATCAAAATCATTGATCAATAAATCGATGCATTCAAAAAAAGAAGCCGTTAATTTTTTTGAAAAGAAAAAAGAAGACTACAAGATTAAAATTATCAATGAATCAGAACAAGATAAGGATTTTCAGATCTATACGAATAATGACACGCAATTTATTGATCTATGTGTCGGTCCACATCTGCCAAATCTAGGTTTTGTTGGGCCTTTCAAGCTAACAAAAGTAGCTGGAGCTTATTGGAAGGGCGACTCTAGCAATGAAATGCTGACACGAATATACGGAACCGCATGGAGAACCAAAAAAGAACTTGAAGACTACCTCACTCAGATAGAGGAAGCTGAAAAAAGAGATCATAGAAAGATTGGAAAAGATCTTGATTTATTCAGTATTCAAGAAGATGCCGGAGGAGGGCTTGTCTTTTGGCACCCTAAAGGAGCTAAAGTAAGGAGTATTATCGAAAGCTATTGGAAAAAAGAGCATGAGGATGCCAATTACGAACTTCTCTACACCCCTCATATAGCTCTAAATACACTCTGGGAAACATCAGGTCACACGGACTTCTACGAAGAATCCATGTACAAACCAATCGAAGATGAGAATCAACTGTATCGATTGAAACCTATGAATTGCCCGTTTCACGTATTAATCTACAAAAATACTATCAGATCCTATAGGGAACTCCCGATCAGGTGGGCAGAATTAGGCACTGTTTATAGGCATGAAATGACAGGAGCGCTTCATGGTTTAATGAGAGTAAGAGGCTTTACACAAGATGATTCTCATATTTTTTGTTCAGAGGATCAAATTGAAGACGAGATTAAGCAAATATTAGATCTGGCAATAAAAATGCTGAACGCGTTTAATTTTGAAGAATTTGAAATTCACCTTGCAACCAGGCCAGAAAAATATGTCGGTAGTGAAGAGATTTGGGATAAAGCTACAGACGCACTAGTTAGCGCTCTCGAGTCCAAGTCATTGGATTATAAAACAGACCTAGGTGGAGGAGCATTTTATGGCCCTAAAATCGATATAAAAATAAAAGATGCTATTGGCCGCTTATGGCAGTGCTCAACTGTTCAGTTAGATTTCAATTTACCTGATCGATTTGATATGAACTATATTGGTAACGACGGCAAAAAATATCATCCGATTATGATCCATCGAGCCTTATTGGGATCCATTGAAAGATTCTTTGGAATCTTGGTGGAACACTATGCAGGAAAATTTCCTTTATGGCTTGCGCCAACTCAAATTTGTGTGATGTCAATCAATCAAAAACAAGATGATTATGCTCAAGGTGTTAAAGAAGAAATGAAAAAAAATGGGTTTAGAGCCGAAATTGACTTGAGAAACGAAAAAATAGGCTCTAAAATTCGCGATCACACTTTAAAAAAGGTACCTTATTTAATAATAGTGGGAGACCGTGAGGTTAGCAGTAAAGAAATTACTGTGAGAACTCAAAAGGGTGAAGACTTAGGAAATATGAAATTAAAAGATTTTCTAAAAAGTATTGAAAAAGAACTGGTTATATAAGGAGGAGCACTATCGCTGCAAAAAAAAGGGTCAGAAAGAATAATCAAATTAAAGTCTCTGAAGTGAGACTAATTGATGAAGATGGGACTCAACTAGGTATTTTAAGTATTAGCGAGGCTATAGAGCTAGCAAGCAACAAGGGGATGGATGTGGTTGAAGTTTCTCCAAACACTGAGCCACCGGTTTGCAGAATACTCGATTACGGTAAGTTCTTATTTGAACAAAAAAAGAAAACGCAAGGCGCAAAGAAAAAACAAAAAGTTTTCCAAGTTAAAGAGATTAAATTTAGACCCTTGATAGAAAAAGGCGATTACGAGGTAAAAGTTAATAAAATAAGAGAGTTTCTCGATCAAGGAAATAAAGTCAAAATTTCTCTTAGATATCGCGGTAGGGAAATGAGACATGTAGAACTTGGACATCATTTATTAGAAAGAGTTCTTAAAGATATAGAGACAGTAGCTATGATTGAACAAGAAGCGGAATTTGAAGGTAGACAACTTGTTATGATTGTAGCCCCAAAAAGTAACTAAAAGAATTATGCCAAAATTAAAAACAAATAAAGGAGCTGCGAAAAGGTTTAAAAAAACTGGAAGTGGCAAATATAAGAGAAGTTCATCTCACATGAACCATATTCTTACTAAGAAGAGCAGCAAGAGAAAAAGACATCTTCGGTCCTCTTCTCTTATTGCCGATGGTGATAAGAAGAGCATAAAGAAACTTCTGCCTTATAGTTAATTCAAGGAAGTAAAATGGCTAGAGTAAAAAGAGGTGTTACCTCAAAAGCTAAACATAAAAAAGTACTAAAAAAGACAAAAGGTCAATACGGTGCAAGAAGTCGACTTTTTAAAGTTGCTAAACAAGCTGCTATAAAAGCTGGTCAATACGCCTATCGGGATAGACGGAAAAAGAAGGGACAGTTTAGATCACTGTGGATTATTAGAATCAATGCTGCTGCAAGACTATATGATCTTTCATACAGCAAACTAATGCATGGGCTTAAAACAGCTGGTGTTGAGATTGATAGGAAGATACTGGCTGATCTAGCTGTTAACGATATAGAAGCTTTCAAGGTCCTTTCAGATAAAGCCAAAGCAGCTTTAGAAAAATCATAATATGACAAAGAGTTTGTCAGAACTTACTCGTCAAGCTAAAGAAGATATATCTAATTGTTCATCTTTAAAAGAGCTCGACTCTGTCAGAGTTTTCTATCTTGGCAAGAAAGGCAAGGTTAGCTTGGAGTTAAAGTCACTCTCGAAACTTGATCCTAAAGAACGACCAGAGTTTGGAAAACAAATTAATGAGATTAAAAAAACTCTCCAGGAAAAAATATCGTTAAAAAAAACTGACTTAAATAACCAAAAAATTAAAGCTAGCATTGAAGAGGCTGCAATTGATATTACATTACCAGGTAAAACTTCATTTATTGGCAATATACATCCACTATCAACAACGCTTAATGAAATAGAGAAAATCTTTATCAATGCGGGCTTTTTAGTTGATGATGGACCTGAGATAGAAGATGAATATCATAATTTCACGGCATTGAATATCCCTGGCAACCATCCTGCACGAGCAATGCATGATACGTTTTACTTTGATAATGAATATTTACTTAGAACGCATACTTCACCCATCCAAATTAGAAGTATGGAAAGAGATGGAGTCCCAATCCGTGTAATTGCTCCTGGTAAAGTCTACAGAAGAGACTCTGATATTACACACACACCGATGTTCCACCAAGTTGAGGGGTTAGTCATAGATAAAGACATAAACTTTACACACCTAAAGGGCATACTTCACGATTTCATTAATAGTTTTTTCAAAGACGAAATGACTTTAAGGTTTAGGCCTTCATACTTTCCATTTACAGAACCATCTGCAGAAGTTGATTTACTATCGGGTGATGGTCAGTGGCTAGAAATACTGGGTTGCGGAATGGTCCACCCAAAGGTCTTGGATAATTTAGGTATAGATAATAAAACATTCAGTGGCTATGCGTTCGGCATGGGCGTAGAAAGATTAACAATGCTTAAATATGGGATTAAAGATATCAGGCTGTTTTATGAAAATGACCTGAGTTTCTTAAGTCAATTTAAATAAATCATGAAACTTCCAGTAGATTGGTTAAATGAATTTTTTAGACAGAGTCTGGATGCAGATAATGTGGTAGAAAAATTAACGCTCTCAGGACTTGAATGTGAACTAGTAACGCATAAAAAGAAACCAGTGATTGACTTTTCATTAACACCTAATCGTGCAGACTGCTTTAGTGTTAAAGGAATCCTACAAGAACTTTCTGCTATAAGTAATAAATCTTATAAAAAACCCACAATCCCTATTTGTGAAGTACATCATAAAGAAATTATTCCAACAGAGATCGAGTCCAGTAAGGACTGCCCTGTTTTTATAACTCGAGTTATAAAAAATTATAATAACAAGATTCAATCCCCTAAATGGTTAAAAGAACGCCTTGAATTATGCGGATTTAAGTCTATTAATTTGGTTGTGGACATTGCGAACCTTGTCATGCTTGAAACAGGTCAACCACTTCATACTTATGACCTTGATTGCATAAAATCCAAAATTATTGTCAGAAGAGCTCAAAATAAAGAAACTTTAAACATTCTTGATGGAACTCAGCAAATACTTAACAAAGATTTCCTAATTATAGCCGACGAGGAAAAGTCATTAGGTGTAGCTGGGATTATGGGAAGCCTCGAGTCTGGTATATCTGAAACAACCTCATCAATTCTTCTAGAATCAGCTTACTTTAATTATGAAACAATTATGGGTAAAGCCAGAATGCTAAACCTTTCTAGTGAAGCAAGTTTGAGATTTGAACGCGGTGTAGATCCAAATATTCAAAAACATGCAATTGAAAGGTTTACTCAGCTTCTTAACGAAGTGGCAGGTGGAGAGAATGGACCAATAAATCAGTCCATCAGCAATAAAGATAAACCAAAGAATAAAACGATTTTCTTAAGAAAAGAGCAAATTAAAAGAATTTTGGGTATTAGAATTCCTAATAAAAAAATTAAATCAATACTTGAAAAACTCAAAATGGATACACAAGAAAAAGACTTTGGCTATGAAGGATGGAAAGTGAAAGCACCAAGTTATAGGTTTGATATTGAAGATGAGTGTGATCTGATCGAAGAAATTGCAAGAATCTATGGCTATGACAATATTCCTGAGGCGAGAGAAACTCAGGAGATTAGTTTAGGTCAGGAGACAAAAAGATTAGATAAACGAAACTTAATTAATAATCTACTGTGCAATCTTGGTTATTCAGAAGTCATTAATTATAGTTTCGTTAGCCCTTCAATGAATGCTTCGTCTAATAATTCTACTATTGATGTTATGAACCTTCAGAACCCTCTGTCTCTTGAAATGTCTGTAATGAGAAACTCATTATGGCCTGGGCTATTATCAAATTTAGTCTATAACATTAAACGACAACAGAAAGATGTTCGTCTTTTTGAGATTGGAAAAGTCTTTTCATCAGTCAAGAAATCTCCTCATGAAATAACAGTTATTTCTGGCTTAGCTTATGGTAACCGCAACACAGAACAATGGGGTAAAGCTAATTCCCCAATTGATTTCTTTGATGTTAAAGGTGATTTAGAGGCTCTTTTAGAATCCTTTAATCTTAAATCTAAAGTTTCTTTCAAACAAACAACTCACAAAATACTTTGTCCGGGGAGAACAGCATCGATCAATCTAAAAAATAAGGTTATTGGTTATATCGGTGAACTTAATCCAGAGGTGACGAACGACCTAAAACTGGATTCCAATCCAGTTGTCTTTGAACTTAACCACGATGGACTAAAACCATCTATAAGTCTAAATTATTCACCATCAAAATACTTTCCATACTCAAGGAGAGATTTATCATTATTAATGGACGAATCAATAGAAATTAACGAAGTCATAGAATTGATAGAATCAATCAAAATCAAAGACTTAGAAGAGATTATAATCTTTGATGTCTTCAAAGGTGATAAAATTGCTATCGGTAGAAAAAGTGTTTCTATAGGCTTGATTTTTCAGTCAAAATCACGCACCCTTAATGACGACGAGATTGATAAATCCATGTTGATGATCAATCAACATATACTCAAAAAATTAAATATAACAGTAAGATAATGACATTAACAAAATCAGAAATTGTTGAAGACCTTAACAACGAAATTGGACTCAATAAAAGAGAAGCCAAAGAGTTAGTAGATTCTTTATTTGATCATATAAAGGATCTCCTTGAAGACGGTCAAGAGGTTAAACTTTCTGGATTTGGCAATTTTCAACTTAAAGATAAATCACCACGACCAGGTAGAAACCCTCGAACCGGAGAAGATGTTGAAATATCTGCGAGAAGAGTTGTTACTTTCAAATCAGGACAAAAGCTCAAAGAGGCTGTCAAAACTCTTTCAAATGATTGAAAATACTTCACAACTCCCCTCAATACCGACTAAAAGATATTTCACAATCAGTGAAGCTAGTGACTTATGTGAAGTTGAAGCGCATGTTTTAAGATACTGGGAACAAGAATTCACCCAGCTTAAGCCCATCAAGAGAAGAGGTAATAGAAGATACTACCAAAGACATGATGTTTTATTGATAAGGCAGATTAAAGAATTACTATATGAAAGCGGTTACACCATAAAAGGTGCTAAACAAAAACTCTCGGTTGATGAGTCAGAAAAAGAGTCAAAATCTTCTGCTTTAAGTGACATACGATCAGATCTAGAAGCCGTAATTGATATCTTAGATTAATGCATTAAATCTCGGGGCGTGGCGCAGCCTGGTAGCGCACCTGAATGGGGTTCAGGGGGTCAGAGGTTCAAATCCTCTCGTCCCGACCACAAAGACTAATTCTTAGTATGGCCGTTAATAACTCTCGATATCTGACGTCTAGAGTATCCTGTATCCGCAGCTATGGCATCAATAGACCAATTCATCTTATTAAGCTCTAAGACTCTAAGGTGTCTATTCTTTACGGTTTTAATTCGCTTATTTGTAACTTTGAGAAGCTTGTCAATTGAATCAACTAAAATTTCATTATAATTTTCATCGCCTGCCTTAGAACAGTGATCCCAGAGCATGATGAGATTATAACAGGCATCTTCAGCATCATCTCGTTTGAGCGCCTCTCTAATGAAGTGAGTCCTAAATATAATGTAACAGGCATCTCTTAAGTCTTCATCGATCGATTCTTTATTCAGATAATTCTGAATAGATTTCAACTCAGCTTGGAGACCAAAACTAGCTAGGGTTACCCCAGCTTTAAACTCTAGTTCTCTGATTACATTGTCTACAATATTATTCAAAATAAAAATACAGCCTATTCATAATTGTTTAACATTATAATTATTTAAGAATTTTTGAAGTAAAAACACAAATGAAAAGTAAAAATGCATATTTCATAATCCTTGCGATTACCACCATTTTATTCTCAATGCTCCTTATTGATTATTTAATTCCTGTTTTTTGGGCAATCATCTTTTCGATACTTTTTTCACCATTTTATAATTGGATGAATAAAAGAACTGAAAGACCATCATTATCAAGTTTAATTACAATTTTTGTTATTCTTCTCTTGGTTATTCTGCCAAGCATCCTAATCCTTGGAGCTATAACCAATGAAGTATTTAAAATAGTCTCCATCCTTGAATCGGGAGGTTTTGTGATTGAGTCTTCATCAATAATTCCGAGTATTGAAAACGCTATAAAGCTCATTGGTTTAAATATTGATGATATCTATAAACAACTGAATCAATTTGCATACAGCCTATCTCAATTAACTTACACAACTTTGATCAGGATTACTGAGAATATTTTTAGCTTCATAGTATCGTCTCTAATAATGGTCTACCTGCTCTTCTTTTTCCTAAAGGACGGTGAAAATATTATTAATAACTGTATCAGTGTTTTTCCTATGGATGATGATCACGAGAGGTATTTACTTGATCAATTTCATCAAGTCACAAAAGTTACTATTAAAGGAACTTTTATAGTTGCTTTTGCACAAGGTTTTTTGGGGTTTGTCATCCTTTCAATATTAAATATCCAAGGGGCTATTTTGTGGGGATTCTTAATGGCTCTATTTAGCATTCTTCCTGGAATTGGAACAGCAATTGTTTGGCTCCCAATTACCATATTTCTTATCTATAGCGGAATGTGGCTGCAAGGTTTAATCTTATTATTCTCAGGACTTTTTATTATCGGTCTTGTGGATAATTTACTAAGGCCCTACTTGATAAGTAAGGAGACGTCTTTGCCTGACTATTTGGTCCTGCTTACAACCATTGGAGGCATTAGTTTGTTCGGGATATCTGGCTTTGTCATTGGTCCGATTATCGCCTCGTTATTTATTTCGATTTGGTCTTTGATGAAAAAGATTAATGCCTGAATGTTTCAAAGATTTAAATATTAAATTCCAAAAAGTGGTTGGGATTAAAAACTGCATAACTGAAAAGAAAGAGATAGAAAAATATCTCGAAGATTGGAGAGGGCAGATCAAAGGGGATACTCCGTTAATAGTGCTTCCAGAATCTGTGGATCATGTGATGGAAATCGTCTCTCTTTGTAACAAAAATAATGTGGGTATTACAACACAAGGAGGTAACACCAGTTTATGCGGAGCCAATATGCCTTTATCAGAGGATGAACGTATTGAAATTGTTATTAACACCTCTAAGCTAAATAAGATAATAGATATTGACCTGTATAATCGATCAATCATTGTGGAGTCAGGTTGTATACTCCAAACTATTCAAGAAGCAGCGTCTGTAAATAATCTACTTTTCCCTTTAAGCCTTAGTGCTGAGGGATCGTGTCAGATTGGTGGCAATATTTCAACCAATGCTGGCGGTGTTAATGTTTTAAAATATGGCATGGCTAGAGAGCAAGTAATGGGCATAGAAGTAGTTCTTCCGAATGGAACATTATTCAGCGATCTAAAAGGATTAAGAAAGGACAACACTGGCTACGACCTAAAACAACTTTTTATCGGCGCTGAAGGGACTCTTGGAATAATCACTAAAGTCTGTTTAAAACTTTACTCTGAACCAAAAAACATATGCACTAGTCTTCTTGCCTTAAATAACTCTGAAGAAGCAATAGATTTATTGAACTTAACCAAGGATTCATTTGGTGATAATATTTCTGCATTCGAATTTATGAGTGACACTTGCATACAGGCAGTAGAAAAATACTTACCTCATTTTCGTATCCCTTTAGGTTCAAAACACCCGTGGCAAGTCATTGTTGAAATAATTAATACAGAAGATGCACTTATATTAGATTTTTTAAATAAACATATGGAATCAGGAATGATCATTGACGCAATAATTGCCAACAATGAGAAAGAAAAGGATGACATATGGAAAATAAGGCACAGTATCTCTGAAGCTGAAAAGTTATCAGGCAGAGGAATTCATCATGATATTTCTGTCCCCATAAAGAAGATTCCAGAATTTGTTGAAACCGCATCAAAAGCTATGCAAGAAATTGTAGGCGATTCCATTGTTTACACTTTTGGGCACTTGGGTGACGGCAATCTGCATTTCACTAAAAAACAACCAGATGCTATGAACGAACAGGACTTTCTAGATAAAATCTTTGATGTAAACAGAATGGTGCACGAAATTGCTGAATCACTGGGTGGCTCTTTTAGTGCAGAACACGGGATTGGAACTAAATTAAAAGATGATTTGGTGTACTTTTCAGATCCGGTAAAGATTCAATTAATGCAATCACTTAAATCGAGCATTGACCCTAAAAACATAATGAATCCCAATAAACTGATCTAGTTTCAGACCTTAAAACTGTAATCTTTATTGGGGTCTCTTTCATTATTAGGAGGGAAACTTTTTCTCTTGTCTTTAAAATAGTCCACTCGATGATTACCCTCTGATAGCTTATTGTAAGTAAGGTAAATATTGCAGCGTCTTTGATTTGAAGAATTGGATTCAGATCCATGAGGAACATAGCTATTAAAGATAATTATATCTCCACTATTTGTTTCGATAGGTTGCAAATCTAGGTCTGGCAAATCATCTGCCTCTAGGGGCTCCCACAATGGACCTGCTAATGAATCTTTGTATGAACCAGAAGTATCAAATTCAACACAAGCATTCTCCGTGGTGCTATTTTCTACTGCTATTAACACAGATAAGAATTCACTGCCATAATCATCCCAACCTGCCTGTGAATCTTGATGCAGGTGATCGGGTGGTGAACCAGGTGGTTTATAATTAATCTTTTCTTTTAATAATATCCCTGGCTCACCAAATAATTCTGTAAGATTTTTATGAATAGTTGGATGATTTACAATCGAATTCAAATATTCATTAGTCTCAATGAAATTCTCAATACGAATTAGGAGTGGTTTAGCAGGGGTTTGGTTAGGGTTATCGTTGGATTCTTCATAATATTTCATGATCCCATCTTTGAGAGGCTCCTCAAACTCCATCACATTGACCTCTTTGAGAATATTATTCATTACTTTTGCATCAAAAAAGTCTTTTATCACTAGGAAACCTAAGTTTTTAAAATCCTTGATTTGACTTTGTGTAATTGTCATAGCTTATTTATCATGCCTGGATTTAAGTTCATTTGAAATATCATCAAAACTTATATCATTTGCTCTCATTAACACAAGTAAATGATACATTAAATCTGCTGCCTCCCATAAAAGCTCTTCTCTCTTAATGGGTTGCTCTAGAGATGCAACCGCAAGCTCAGCACTCTCTTCAACCAATTTTTTTGCCATCAGGCCAGAACCAGATGAAATAAGTTGGAATGTGTAACTACTCTCGTCTGATTCAGCTATTCTTTGGTTAATGATGGTTTCTAAATCATGGATAAAACTTCTTTTATTTTCTTTCATAACCTAACCTCGATATTCTTACTTTTTAAAAATACTTTTAAATCATAAATGTTAATTACATTTTTATGAAAAACACTAGCAGCAAGTGCGCCACTTACATTGGCATTTAAAATAACCTCTGAGAAATCAGCTAATTGTCCAGCACCGCCTGAAGCAATAAGAGGGATGCTGATAAACTCATTAACACCAATTAGTTGTTCGATGTCATAACCTTTTCTGACACCGTCTTGATTCATGCAATTTAAGACAATTTCACCTGCACCTCTATCCTCTGCTTCTTTTGCCCATGAAAATGTTTCTTTTTTGGTCTCCTTGGTTTTAGCTGGGTTTCCAGTGTGGCTGTATACCAAATATTGATTATCTTTCTGATAACTATCGATACCAACAACCACACATTGTGACCCAAAGTTATTGGCCAGTTCTGAGATTAACTCAGGTCTCTCAATAGCGGGGGTGTTAATAGAGATTTTATCTGCCCCATAGTTAAGTATCTCTTCAGCATCTTTAATGCTTTTAATGCCTCCTGCAACACAAAATGGGATATTAATTTTACTGGCAACTTTGTTAACCCAACTTCGATCGACTGTCCTTTGATCTGGGCTGGCTGTAATATCATAAAAAACCAACTCATCAGCACCTTCTTCATTGTATCGAACCGATAAGTCTAAAATATCTCCAACGATTCTATGATCTCTAAATTTAATACCTTTGACGACATTGCCATCTTTGACATCAAGGCAAGGGATTATTCGCCGAGTAAGAATTGTTTTATCTCCTTTTGTGATATTTTATTTTCAAGCAGTGATTTTCCAGCAACTGCTGCGTGGATTGATTTATCCCTAAGTCTGATTAAATCTTCGATACTACTAACACCACCAGAACATATGAAGCGTGAACCAGGACTGAGCTTCATACATCTTTCGTAAAGCTCAATATTTGGTCCCTGAAGGGTTCCGTCTTTTTGAATATCTGTAATAAGAAAATCATTAAATCCAAAATCTATAAACTCTTTGATTAACGACCATAAATCCATCCCTGATGATTCTTTCCAGCCTTTAATCATTACTTCAGGTGGTGAAATATCCGTTCTCACATCCAACGCAATAATAAATCTTCTTTTATCTTCATCGTTTAGAAACAAGTTAAAATCTGCAATATTCTCTATGGCATAACTCCCTATTACCAAATAATTAATTGATGATTCTAACCATTTTCTAATTTGACTCTTGGATCTTAAACCACCACCCATTTGAACCTCTAGATTTGTCGAGTCAATAATTTGCTCAACAATATTCTCATTCATGGAAATTCCATCCCTAGTACCATCCAAATCAACCAGATGTAGTCTAGAAAGACCTAAAGATTCATAATATTTTGCTAATGAGACAGGATCTTTGTCGTAATAAGTAATGTCATTAAAATCACCCTGAAACAACCTAACACATTGCCCATTCAACAGATCGATGGCTGGTATTAATTGCATATTATTTAATATTTAAGAAATTAGATAACAGAGCTTCTCCCTGTGATCCTGATTTTTCAGGGTGAAATTGAGTCCCAAAGAAATTGTCTTTTTGGATAATTGATGAAAATGATGATGCATACTCTGTGATGCCGACAGTCTCTTTAAGAATTGGAATATAGTAACCATGTACAAAATAAAAATACTCGCCTTCTTTTATCTGATTAGTTAACTCTGTTGAATAATTAATATTCAAGCTGTTCCATCCCATATGGGGTACCGGGTGCTCATAATCAGCTTCAAATGGCTCACAATTGCCTTCTATAATACCTAAGCATTCACAATCATTCTCACTCGAAGTTTGCATGAGTAACTGCATGCCGAGACAAATTCCTAAAGTTGGCTGACTTAGTAATGGGATTAGGTTAATTAGATCATTGTTCTTTAGGGTGTCTATTGCTTTTTGTGCAGAACCAACGCCTGGTAAAATTACATGGCTAGAATTAATAATTTTTTGTGGATCCTCGGTCTCAAAATAATTAACATCTAGTCGATCCAAAGCGAATTTAAGAGAAGCTAAATTAGAACCTACTGAGCTGATAATAGCAACTTGCTGTTTCATCTATAATGTACCTTTGGTTGAAGGTAGTTCTTTGTTTTCTGAAATATTTAGAGCCTGAGATAGAGCTCTACCTAAAGCCTTAAAACATGCTTCAATTTTATGGTGATCGTCGTCACCCGAAACGCTTAAATGTATATTTGCTCCGAGCGATTGACTGAAGGTATAAAAAAAGTGAGAAACTAATTCAGTCGGTAATTCGCCAACAACTTCTCTTCTAAACTCTCCATTAAATTTAAAAAATGGTCGATCGGACAGATCAATAGCAATTGTTGCTAGAGCATCGTCCATTGGAAGAGTAAAACCATACCGACCGATTCCCCTTTTGTT
>ENA-UPTF01000023-UPTF01000023.1-marine-metagenome-genome-assembly--contig:-NODE-23-length-98260-cov-3.463675_pt1 | contig 98260 bp, 93 predicted proteins | sample MGYA00238166_ERZ767019 | MGnify/ENA primary metagenome ERZ767019 (study PRJEB28930, sample SAMN06266391) | marine metagenome | isolation source: Sea water from 250 m depth | place: Atlantic Ocean | study... | reverse complement strand
ACCCGCGGTGACAGGACGATAGTGAGAGAATTCCGTGCGACAATCGTCGGTTGTAGCACTGCCGACGTTGCTTGTAATTGCCTCATATGGCGTGGGCTTGCCAGGATGATTAAGTCCGCTCGGGCTCCCTCTTGGATTTGTGAGACCAGGGTCCCGCTGCCCGCGACGTTTATGTCAACAGTGGTGTTTGGATATCGGCCCGCATACTCCTTGGCGATATCTTGAGCGACCGCGGTGAAAGAGGAAGCGACGAACACCCTCAACGGCCGCGGACCGGTTCTGCAGCCCAGAAGAGCCACCGGTAAGAGGACCGACGCCATCAGAAACAGGAGCATTTGCGCAAGGCCTGTGAACGATGAGTTGTGCTTCATTCTTCGCAAGCCTCGGTTTCTACTGTCATCTAGGGTTTTGCTATGACCACTCTCTTGGACTGGTACGGCTGTGCCACATTCTCACTTCGCACTGCCGGATTGACAATATTTCTCGACGCTTATATCGACAGGCCTGACGGAGCCGAAGGAACCGATTTGAAGGCATCCGATATAGCCGAAGCAGATTGGATTCTGATCGGACATAGCCACTTTGACCATCTTTGGGGCGCTGAACGGATAATTGCTAACACAAACGCCACCTTGGTCGGCTCATATGAGTCCGTGCGGGTAATGGAGGGTCTAGGTGTTCCGATCGATCGTATGATCTGTGTCGCAGGTGGGGAAACAATCGATTTAGCTCCTGATGTAACCGTTTCGGTCTACCCAAGCCAACATTCGTGTGTTTGGTCTCACGCCGAAATGCAGGAGCCCGATGTCGTGTGTCTGGGTGATCTCGATGTTCACTGGGGTGAGCAGCAAGACCGAATGGCTGACCTCATGCGTTATCTTTCGACCGAAACATCCATGGAGGTTCAAGCTCATCTGACCGAAGCTGCGCCTGGTCATAGCGAGCGGGGCGATGGTGGCGCCCTCATTTACCTGATCGAGTGCCCTGACGGGTCGGTCCTGTTTCAGGACACAAGTGGGCACTGGGAGGGAGTGCTGGAGACCCTTGAGCCCGACGTTGCAATATTAGCCGCGGCGGGTCGCGGCAATATTGACGGACAGCCAATTCAGGGGTCGTTGGCCCAGTTCGTTGCACGCCAAGTCGAGCTGTTAAATCCGGGGAAGGTGGTCTTTGGTCACCACGACAACTGGATGCCCGGATTCTCAATACCGGTCAACACTGGACCTATATTGAGTGAAATTGGAAAGGTCGCCCCAAACGTGGACGTTTTGGAACCCGGTTACCTCGCTGGAACAGAAATATTGCCCTGATTTGCTCCGGCTAAGGTTCACACCGTGGCTACATATCATCCGGATCAGATCCGTACGTTTATCTCTAAGACCTGCCAGTCGTTGGGTAGTCAGCAAACAGAAGCGCAGTTGGTCGCCGACAATTTGGTTGAAGCCAACCTGGCTGGTCACGATTCCCACGGAGTTGGGATGTTGCCAACGTATGTGGACGGGGCCGTCAATGGGCGACTGATTATTAACTCCCAACCAACGGTTCTGATTGACCGCGGTCCACTCATAACGCTTGACGGGGAAGCAGGTTTCGGCCAGGTAAACGGTTTCGAAGCAATGAAGCTGGGTATCGAACGCGTCGGGGTACACGGGGCAGCGATAGTTGGGTTACGTAACAGCTACCACATCGGCCGAATCGGTCACTGGGCAGAACAATGTGCTGCTTCAGGGCTTGCTTCTTTTCATCTTGTAAATGTCGTGGGACACCAACCCATAGTTGCCGCTTTTGGTGGCGCCGATGCCCGTTTTGGAACCAACCCGTTTTGTGCAGCAGTACCCGGCCGTGACGGCCGTCCTGGGTTCCTTTTGGACATGGCGACCAGCATCATTGCAGCTGGGAAGGCCCGGGTGGCTGCGAATAAGGGTGTCAAGGTCCCGCCCGACACCATCATCGATTCCGATGGGAACCTAAGCGACGATCCGAACGCCTTGTGGTACACGTCTAGCAGTGTTGACCGGGGTGGGGCATTGGTTGCTTTCGGCGACCACAAAGGGTCCGGATTGGCAATTATGTGCGAGTTACTTGGCGCCGCGTTGTTGGGTGGGGAAACCGCACATCCGGATAACCCGCGCGATGGACGGGTCATCAACAGCATGCTGTCCGTATTGATTGATCCTGCGGCAATAGGTGATGCCGGAAGCTACTTCGATGAGATTGATCGTTTCCGGGACTATCTGCTCGAATCTCGATTGCGTTCAGATTGCGACGAAATCCTCGTTCCCGGTCAGCCGGAACAACGAGCACGACTCGCACGAGCTGATGGTTTTGAGATTGACGCAGTTACTTTGAAGCAATTGGAGAACTGCGCGGCCCGAGCCGGGGTTAAAGAGTCCGACATAGCTCAAATGCTCGAGGAGCAATGAGTCGCTGCCGTGCGGCACTATCGATCTGGGGTCGAGGACCAAGCCGATTTTAGGTGTCGAAGGTAATTACCGTTCTGGCGATCGTGCCGGCCTTCATCCAGCCGTAGCCTTCGTTGACCTGCTCTAAGTCGATGGTCGCTGAAACCATTTCGTCCAAAAGAAGCTTTCCGTTCAGGTAAAGGTCGATCATTTGCGGAATGTCGGTTCGAAATCGATTCGACCCCATCATCGAACCTTGCAGCTTCTTCTCACTGAGTAGCTCTATACCGCGAATTTCCATTTTTGTGTTCGAAGGCACCATTCCTATGATGGTCGCTGTGCCGCCAAGGTCGAGCATCTCGAATGCCTGCTCGGCCGTTTGTTTTAGCCCGATGGCTTCGAAGCTGTATTCAACCCCGCCTGAGGTCATGTCTCGTACCGCGGTCACTACGTCGTCGACTTCTGATGCGTTGACCGTGTCGGTTGCTCCCATAAGTCGCGCTGTATCCAACTTTTCAACACTCATGTCGACCGCGATGATTCGACCGGCACCCGCAACGCGGGCGCCTTGAACCGCTGACAATCCGATACCGCCACACCCGATGACACACACGGTTGCCCCAACCGGGACTTGAGCCGTACGTACAGCAGCCCCGAAACCGGTCGTCACACCGCATCCGATGAGACACGCCTTTTCTAAAGGCATGTCCGGGGTCACTTTTACTAGGCCGTTTTGGTGAATCAGCATTTCTTCAGCAAAACCACCGAGCCGAGCCATTTGGTCCACGGGTGTGCCATCGCCTCGTTGGAGGCGCGCTGGCGCTGATTTGTCACGTGAGGTTGCTCGCCCATTCGTGCAGCGATGCGGATTTCCTGACAAGCATTGCCTGCATTGGCCACAAAAGATTGACAGGCATGCGACGACCGGGTCGCCTGGCTCGACATAGGTCACATCCGCGCCGACCGCCTGGACGATTCCTGCAGACTCGTGGCCCATTACCGATGGCACTCGGGTTCTAAACAAGCCCTCCATGAAATGTAAATCGGAGTGACACAGGCCTGCTCCCACAGTCTGAATCAAGACTTCCTGTGGCCCGGGTTTGTCAATTGTGAGGTCCTCGATGACTAGGTCACCAGGCTGTTCGCATAAAACTGCAGCTTTCATGTCGTTCCTCTTCGCAGTAGAGCGGCTTGCGAAGAGACTATGCATTTCCAATGAGTCTTGCCCGGCGCTCACGCCGTAACATCGAGTTGGTGAGTAATACGCCAACACCCGTCCGATTGGGGCTACTCGTACTCGATTCGATCGATGAACCTCATCGATCGATTGCGGGGGACTACGAACTTCTTTTTCGCGACGTTTTTAGCGAGGTCGGTGCCGAGATTGTCGCAGTCGACGTGAGACACGATCCGTTGCCGTCGCACGATGAGTGCGCTGGTTGGATTATCCCTGGTTCTCGTCAATCTGTATTCGATGATGAAGGTTGGATTTCTCAGCTTCGCGCTTGGACCCGTCGAGCACTTGAGCTTGATACCCCTCTAGCCGGTGTGTGTTTTGGGCATCAACTGATAGCTGCTGAGCTTGGCGCTCAGGTCGGTCGAGCGAATGCCGGATGGAACATTGGTGTCGTCGATTATGAAGTTACCTCTAATCCTCCTTGGCTTGAACTGCCTAATCGATACAGCCTTATAGCGAGCCATCAGGATCAGGTACTTACAGTTCCACGTGAGGCCGAGTTGGTTGCCTCCGCGTCTAGCTGCCCCGTCGGTGCATACACGGTGGGTTCCAACGTGATGTGCGTTCAGGGGCACCCCGAGTTTGGGCCAGAGCTCGCCGCGTCGTTATATAGATCCCGAACTGAACGAATCGGGGAATCGGCGGTAGCAGCTGCGCTTTCAACTCTTGACCGGCCATTAAACCGAAGTGACGTCGCTCGATGGCTTCTGGAGACCATGCAACGTTCCTCTTCGGCCTAAAGTGAAAGTGGGGAGCACGAATGACGAACGACCTTGGACATCTTCCTAAACGCGAAGAACTTGATGATAAAAATCGCGAACGCCTTGAGACCTGGTATGCCAAGGCATATCAGGACGACAACCTGTTCCGCACATTGGCAAACGATGACCTGACCCTGAACATGTTTCTTGATTGGGTTGCCGTCATGTATGACGGGTCATCTGGACTTGACCGACACATGGTTGAGCTTTGTCGCATTCGTATGGCAAACGTCAACGAATGCTTTCACTGAAGCCTCGTAAAAAGCGCATCGTTGGTGCGTACAGGCCTCACCGAAGAAATGATTGCTGAGCTGCATGATTATCGCTCCTCGACCCTTCCAGCGGCATGGAAAGCTGCGTTGGCCTTTACCGATCATTTGGCCGGTAATCCAAAAGGCCCCATTTCTCAGTCTTTGCACGACGAATTGAGCGAGCATTTCAGTCAGGTTGAGGTCCTTCGACTTGGCGCTCTGTTGGCCGTCGGTAGTGGTTGGCAGCGGATGATCGAAGCATTTGGCATTCGGCCCGATCACTTTACGCCAGGTCAGGACGGACCCTGGGTTACGAATGCCGATCCATCGGGTTAGGCCGATGCAAAGAATTCGACGAGGAAATATTGGCAACTGACTGTGATCAATCGGCTCTGATGCAGCTCGGCTCTCCCGTTCCTGAATTCCTAGCTTTGCGACCCGGCGACCAAGCCGACGTTTGGTTATTAGAGGTGACCAAGGATGTGGCGGGGGCGACTGGCACACTTCACGGCGGCTGTGCACTGGCGGCGGCTGCGGTGGTCTTGGAGACAGCCACACAACGTCCGGTTTCGTTTATCACGGGCCAATACCTGTCGCGAGCGCCCGTTGGGTCGACGGTCACGATCGAAGTAGAACAACTTGCTGTCGGCAACCACATCACGCAAGCGGCTGCAACCTGTTTTTATGAAGGAGCCATGATTTTGAGGGCATCGGCGGCCCTGGGGGGCCGTGACCTAGGTGTCGACATGAGCTGGGTGACTGCCCCAGACGTTCCGCCTCCTGCGGAGTGCCCTCCCAGGGGCACAACATCTGAGACCGGGTTTTCCTTCACAGACAGCGCCGATATACGTTTGGCCGGCCAACAGCCTGGGCACGAGACAGTCCGTTATTGGGCCCGTCTTCCTGGATGTCTGGCGTCAAGTACTGCAGGACTAATAGCGTTGGCGGATTTACTACCGAGCGGAATGCGCGTCAGTCTTGACAGCGCCTTCCGCGGCTCCAGTCTCGACCACTCGGTACGCATCACCTCGGCGATAAGCAGCGAATGGGTACTAGTGAATATTGAGTCGGCATCGATTCGAAATAGCGTCGGTCATGGAACCGTTGAGATGTATGCCCAGTCGGGCGAGCTCCTGGCGACCGGCAGCCAATCATTCGCATTGGCGGCACTGACCGGAGATTTAGATCGATAAATTCGAATTGAGGACTTATGACTGCTTACGCAATTTTTCAAGGCGACATAACCGACGCCGACGGGTACGAATCGTATAAACCGCTAGCGGCTCAGGCAGTTGAGGAGCACGGGGGAACCTATCTGGTTCGGGGAGGCGAATACCTCCCTCTTGAGGGGCCCCCGCCGAGATCTCGTACTGTGATTTTGGAATTCGAATCAATGGACGCGGCGAAACAATGGTACGAAAGCGTCAGCTACTCAAAAGCGCGACCCATTAGGCAAGCAGCCAGCGAGGGGTCGTTATATCTTGTCGAGGCTTGAACCAAGCGTCGACCTAAGGTCAGCCTCGCCCGACGAGTGGCATGCCGTTGGCCATAATTGTCATAGTTAAGACGTTGGCCTCCGGAGGGAGTTCCGCCATAAGGACCACCGCTTTGGCTACTTCATTAACGTCCATCGTTGACTCGGATTTGATGCTGCCATCAGGTTGAAGCACACCTTCGGACATAGGTGCCGTAAGTGGCGTGCGTGCATTCCCGATGTCAATTTGTCCAACCGTGATTCCGTACGGACGACCCTCGAGTGCCAATGCCTTCGTCAGTCCCGTGATCGCATGTTTGGTGGCTGTATACGGTGAGGAAAACGGTCGGGGCGTTTGCGCTGATACTGAGCCGTTATTGATGATTCGACCCCCAGACGGGGATTGTTGCTTCATTTGGGAGAAGGCAGCACGTGCGCACAACCAAGACCCCGTCAAGTTGGTGTTGACGACATCTGTCCACGCATCAACAGGAAGATCTTCAATGGGCACCGGAGCGGCGCCTGTCCCAGCGTTGTTGAACAGAAGATCAACTCGCCCGAATTCTTTGACTGTCAGGGAAAACAGTCTGTCTACGTCTGCCGGGTTGCTGACGTCGGCCTGCTCCGTGAGACATGGAGACCTCAACTCGGCGCGAACTTCATCAAGCTTTTCTGTTCTCCGTCCACAGATCATCAGGGACCAGTTTTTCGATGACAGCACCGCTGCCGTAGCGGCACCAACGCCGGTTCCCCCACCGGTAATGATCGCAACTCGTCCTTCTGCGTTGTTTGGCATCTCAGGAACCTCCAGCTTGCCGCTTCTGAATTTTTGCCCATTCGTCGCGCAGTCCGACTGTCCGATGGAAGAACTGCTGGTCTTCATTGTCGATCGCGAAATAACCGAGGCGTTCGAACTGCACGACATCGCCACCGGCGTGTTGCCCTAACGCGGGTTCAATTTTGCAGCCCGTGATGATTTCCTTTGAGGCGGGGTTGAGGTCGTCCATTGGCTCGCCGGTCCGCTCGCCGGGAATTTCCGCGGAGAACAGACGGTCATACAGAGCTACGGTGGCGTCTAAACCGTGGTTCGCGTCAACCCAGTGAAGCGTGGCTTTCACTTTGCGACCGTCGGGTGCGGCCCCTCCCGCCGTCTGCGGGTCATAGGTGCAATGAACCTCCGTAACGTTGCCGTCGCCGTCTTGAATGGCGCCTGTGCATGTCACGAGATATCCGCCTCTCAACCGGACTTCCCGTCCAGGTGATAGGCGAAAATATTTTGGCGGGGGTTCTTGACGGTAGTCATCCTCTTCGATCCAAAGTTCGCCGCTGAACGGAACTTCCCGCATACCGTCCTGCTCGTTTTCGGGGTTGTTCATCAACGTCCGGTACTCGGTCACTGGCATTCCATCGCCGTCGGTCGGCCAGTTGGTGATGATCAGTTTGAGTGGTCGAAGCACCGCCATTCGGCGTTGCGCTGTTTCATTGAGGTCGGTACGCACGAATGATTCCAGGAGTTCTATCGCATGACGGGAATTTGTGCGGGAGACGCCTATGAATGAACAGAAGTTGCGGATGGCCGAAGGGGGGTACCCGCGACGTCGTAAAGCTCGTAGCGTCGGCAAGCGCGGGTCATCCCAGCCGTCAACTTCTCCGCTTCGGATTAGTTCCTTCAGCTTCCGCTTTGAGGTCAGAGTATGGGTCAACTCAAGGCGCGCGAACTCAGTCTGATATGGCGCCGGGTGCTCGAGAGGAAGGTGGTTGAGGAACCACTCGTACAGCGCTCGGTTATCTGAGAATTCGAGCGAGCATAAGGAATGTGTTACTCCCTCGATTGCGTCGCCTTGCCCGTGCGCCCAGTCGTATGTCGGGTAGATGGGCCACTCGTCTCCGGTTTGGTGGTGTGCACGTTTTTTGATTCGATACATGACAGGGTCACGGAGCTGCATGTTTTCACTCTGCATGTCTATTAACGCCCGCAATACTCTGCTTCCCTCAGGAAATTCGCCTCCTCGCATTCGTCGAAAGAGATCCAGATTTTCAGGCACGGATCTTTGCCTGAAAGGACTCTCCACCCCGGGCTGTCCGAAACCTCCTCGCTGCGCCGCGATCGCTTCACTGTCTTGATCGTCGACATAAGCCAGGCCTGCTCCGATCAAATACTCTGCCCATTCGTACAACGTCGAAAAGTAATCGGAGCTATGGCGAATCTCGTGGGGAGTGAACCCGAGCCACTTAACGTCTTCGACGATCGCGTCTACGTAGCTTTCGTCTTCCGTTGCCGGGTTCGTATCGTCAAAACGAAGAATACAAACCCCACCATTTTCTTCGGCGATAGCAAAATCTAGGCATATGGCTTTCGCATGTCCTACGTGGAGAAATCCATTCGGTTCAGGGGGAAATCTGGTTTGAACTCGACCGTCGAACCGTCCCGATTCGATATCGGACGCCACAAGGGTCCGTATGAAATCCGTGCCCGCCGTAGGCTCCTGTTTTGGGTCTTTTTCCAATGAATTTTCGTTAGTGTCCGACACAACGGGCCTCAGTATCCGGGAACCAAACCTACCGTGCTGAGGACCGCTACGCGGAACCCATTTGACCTAAATGCTTTGGAGGCCACGTACCCGGAACGGTCCCCGTTTTTAGTAGGAAGGCTGCGACATCTTCAAGCGTCGATAACACCTTGTCCGACTGTTCTTTACTCATTCCCTCGGCAACAGCTTCAGCGTTCCGATCAGTCATGAGTTCCACATCGCGTCGGATGGACCGACCGAGTTTCGTATGACGGCCGTCAGCGTCAATCCATCCTCGAGCCAGCAACTCCTCGGCTTCCCGATCCCATTCCTTTGAACTCCACCCACGGATCTTTTGTATGACTTCAGGCGTTCCCCGCCCGTCTGCAACCATCATCAGGTGGCAACCGAGTCCCGAGATCTCGGCTTGCCGCAGTGCTGTGTTGTGACCGTCGAACCGATATTCACGTAGGAGAGTGGACCCGTGCCAGAGGGACAGCAGACTTGCCTCGGGCCAAGCTTCAGATGCCCAGGCAGCAAACAAAGGGCGTTGCTTTGTTTCGAGAGCGGGGAGGCTGCTTCGTAGGGCTTCCGCCGCGTAAACAAGGTTGGCCTTGTCGTCGTACGGATCAAATATCCTTTTAAGGACTTCGTCCATTATTTCTGTCTGTTTTCGGCGAACGTCAACTGGACTCATTACCTCCCAACAGTTCGGGACCGCTTTTTGGACCATCCGCGGAGCAAAATTGTAGAAAGCGGTGGTCACTTCTTTGGCCGATGCGGCGCCCATCGGCGCAGAACGGTAGGCAAAATAGGCGTGCCACCATCCGCTGAATCCCAGTTCGGTGAAGCGTCTGATTTCATCTGCGTAGTAGGCACAGGAATGGAGCGGTTCAGCCGCCCTCGCGAAACGTCGAGCAAGCGTTGCGTGGTTCGGGCTCATTCGTTACCCGGCTCTTTGGGGAGGCCTAAGACGCGTTCGCCGAGGATATTTCGCTGAATTTCGTCTGTGCCTCCGGCGATCGATTGAGCGGGTGTAGAAACCAGGACTTCGGCGATGAGACCGTTGGCCGGCCCTTCGGCGCCCGTCAACATGCCGTAAGCCCCTGCGATTGACGTGTGCGCTCCATGGCTCGCTCTGGCCGTAACGCTCATGTTCAGTTTGGCTACAGAGCCTTCAGGGCCTGGCGGCTTACCCGCCACTCGCGCCGCTCTCGCCCTTTGGTTCGTCCAGCGTGAGGTGCGTTGCAGCTCTTCTATGCCGGCGGTCTGCTGCCGGATGAGAGACTCCTTCTCGCGTCCGAGGCGTTGGGCTTCGGTAGCAACCATTTTGGGTCGGCCGGCGCGCTGGGGATACCAGCGGTACGTCGAAAAGTATTCGTCTGCTTCATTTCTCGCTCGCTCCACAAGTGGGCCCCCGTCGGCAGGAAACCGTGGCCGTGGAGTTCCGACGGCACTTCTTTCGTGCGCCAGGGTGGTCAGTGCCACCCGCCAGCCCTGGCCCCTCCCTGCGATGAGATTTTGATGGGGAACGCGCGCTCGATCCAAAAAAACTTCGTTAAATGATGAGTGTTTGTTCATCTGACGGAGGGGTCGGACTTCAACGCCTTCCTGCTGCATCGGAATGGCGAAGTACGAAATCCCTTGGTGTTTGGGCAATTCTGGGTCGGTTCGAGCCAGGAGGATGCCGTAATCTGCCTTGTGGGCGCCCGAATTCCAGACTTTTTGCCCCGTAATGATCCACTCGTCTCCGTCTCGTTCTGCACGCGTGTTCAAGCCCGCTAAATCTGAGCCTGCACCCGGCTCGCTAAACAGCTGACACCATTTATGTTCGCCCGTGAGGATCGGTCGTAGGAATCGACGCTTTTGTTCTTCGTCTCCCCATTCCAAGAGTGTGGGCGCCACTAGGTACATGCTGACGCCGGCTGCTACACCCACCGCACCCAGTTCGCCGAACACCTTCTTTACCGCTGCGTCCGCTGACAGCGGAAGTCCTCGCCCGTACCAGTCTTGGGGCCATGAGGGGCACCCCCAACCGCTCTCCGTTAGGAGTGTCCGCCATTGAATCAAATCTGCTGCTGGGTCCCAGTGTCGGGTGACCCAAATTCGAACTTCATCTTCAATCGCAGTCGTCGGATCCATTTCACCAACCATTTAAGTGAACGAATTTTGATTCCGGTTTACGTCTTCCTGGTCGAAAATCTGTTCCGACCGTGTATGCGACGGGGCTCAGCGCTACTTGTTGAATTTCCTCGTAGGGAATATCGAGCACTTCCGCGACATCTCGTTCTCGTTGAAGGTGAACAGTCGTCCAACACGTGCCTAGTCCACGTTCTCTGGCAGCAAGCATAAAACTCCATGCTGCTTGGATTACCGAGCCCCACTTCACGGCTTGGGTCATTGCGTCTGCACCGTCAAGCCGTCCAGTAATACAAGGAATGAATATCGCGGGAACTTGCGGGAAGATCTCAGCTAAATGCCGGGCCGATCCCATCATGCTCAACCAGGAGGCCTGATCGCCGGCATCCCCCTGGCGCGTTGCGGACGAGGTCAGATACTGATCAGTGATCATCCCTGTCCAAACCTGCTGGTAGATCAGTCCAACCTCATGGCATTGGTCTCGATCATTCGAAACCACAAAATGCCAGTCCTGTCGAAGTGAGCCTGTTGGCGCCTGGAGTGCTAACTGCAGACATTCGCGCAGCACTTCGGGACCGACCGCCTTTTCTAGGTCTAGTCGGCGACGAACCGATCGTGTAGTACTCAGGACTTCATCGGCCCCTAGTTCAAGTTTCATTGCATCAACCTTCCCGGCGTCGGTGCCTAGCTTGGGAACTCCACCATGGCAGTTCCTATGACACCGGTGCGGCCGTCCTCGGCGACGATAGCGAGGTCTAGTTCAACGCAACGTTTCGTTTCGTCCGTGTCAGTTACAGCACCGGTCATCGTGATCTTCGAGTCAACAATTAGTGAACCTCGAAAGACTGTGTCAATGCTTGTGATAGTGCATCCGGGCGCCCATTGGTGAATCATCGCAGCTAAGAGTCCTTGACTCATGATCCCGGGCACAATCGCGCCAGGGAATCCTTCCTTTCGGGCCGCGTCGTGGTCGACGAATCGCTCAAACACATGTTTTGCGGCGTGGCAGAACCGTTTCACGTTTTCCATAGTGACGTCGGGTTGACTTGCTGCTATCTCGTCACCAAGTTCGATGTCTTCGAAAAAACGGGGTTCGGCCATCCTGTTACGCCTTTTTGATCATCTTCCAATCGACCGTGGAGACGAGTTCTCCTCGGTCGTCGCGAAACTCCATTCGCTGAACGATAAAGATCATGGTGCCGCTTCTGCCTGTTTTGTCGAACACATCGGCGATAGTGGTGGTTGCATGGAGGGTGTCGCCAGGGCGGATCGGGGCATGAACCTGAACGCTCTTGCCTCCATCGATTCCAAACCCCCCGCCGATTTGCGGAAAGCCGTCAGGTAGCACTCGGCCTGACATGCAGTGCGTCGTATAGCCGGGGTGGGCCTGAAAGTCGGGGTGGGCGGGGTCCACGAACCGCGGATCTTCCTCACCACACGCTTGTGCCCACTCGACCATCTCCTCAGTCCGCATGTCGAAGGTGGCCCAATCGAATTCAATCCCGACCCAGTTTTCGCGAACCTCTGCAAGGTTTAGTGCTCCCTGACCGCTTTCCATGGCTGCCTTTCCATCGGCGGGTTACTCGTGACGATGTTTCGGGACGCCAGCGATATGGCGAAAGTAACACTTGTGCGCAAGGGTCGCCCCAACAGGTAATGATTGTTGCCGTGCCCAACGAATCCGAAGATTCAACCCGTTCGCGAATTCGTAACGCGTGGGCCGGTCGGGTGAGCGGATGCATGTTGGGTAAGCCAATCGAGCAGTTATCGATGAGGCGCGGTCGGGTAGCCCTCCGCAGTTACCTTGAGAGCTCTGATGCCTTACCGCTGCGGGACTATGTGCCTCTAGTTCAAGGCTTTGAAGATGAGGTTGAACACCACGCGGCATGCCTCCATCACATGGAGTGCGCTATCCCAGATGATGACATCAACTACACGCTGATCTCGTTGCTCATTTTAGAAGAGTGTGGGCGTGGCTTTTCCACCGAGGATGTGGGACGCGCGTGGCTCCGGTATTTACCTGGGGCGATGGTTTTTACTGCCGAACGGGAGGCCTATTCGAGGCTTCTCGCCGACGCTGGAATGCGTTTCCCTTTTGGAGCACCTCCTGCGTTTGATATTTCCGAATGCAGCGACAACCCCTACAACGAATGGATCGGTGCTCAAATTCGTGCGGACATGTACGGATGGGTCTGCCCAGGTGAACCGTCTGAGGCAGCATCGCTAGCGCGGACCGATGCTGCTTTGAGTCACCGGTCCGAGGGGTTATACGGCGCTGTGGTTGTCGCGGTTGCGGGTTCTTTGATTGGCGGGGGAGTGGCACCTGCTACGGCTATGGAAGAAGCCGCCTCTCATATTCCAAGTAACTCTGCGTGTGCCGCGGCTGTTTCTCTGGGACTCGCTACCGCAGCCGATCCTGATGCATCACGACTTCACGCGGAGTTTGATGGGATGTCCCCGGTACACACGGTAAATAACCTTTCGTTAGTCACCTGGGGCCTGGCTCGACATCCTGACGATTTCAGTGCCGCGATCGGAGACACGGTGAGCGCCGGTTGGGATACCGATTGTAATGGCGCCACCGTAGGCGGCTTGTGGGGCTTGACGGGCCGCACTATTCCAGAAGCGTGGGTTGCTGGTTGGAACGGGCTAATCGAAACCAGCCTTTCCGGTTACGCCACAATTCGGTTAGATGACTTGGTTGATCGCACCGTCAGTTTGATCGACTGAATCTACATTTCACCGCCAAGAGCCACCGCATGAAACGCGCCGTGTTTTAATGCCGCGACTAGGTCGTCAACCGACGCGATCGTTTCGTCTTCAAAGTTCGTCGCGCAACGTCCGATGCGGCTTACGACATGGCTGTCGCTTCCACCGAAGCCTCGATAATCAAGTTCTTTGGCCATCTCTAACGACCATTCGTCTTCGCCCGGAATAGATCCTCCGTTGAGTACTTCAACCGTGTGTACGCCTTCGACGATTCCGCGCTCTTGGTAGTGCGAAAATAATCCGACGCGTTTGCGACCGGGATGGCAGGGGGCAGCGAATGCTCCGCAGCGTTCCGCTTCCATTAGCACCTGTTCTATGGGCAGGCGAATATCAGAGAAGTCCAGAGCCGCGAGAAGGTCGTTGTTCACACCGAATACCAAAACATGTCCGAAGTCAGTTTCAACCTCGCTCGCCTTAAGGATGAGTAATCCATATTCGTCTTCGAGATGGCGGTAATCAGACTCTGAATCGAACTGTCGATGTTCAGTCAAGACGAAGCCATCAAGAGGGAGCTTTTTCTTCCGGATCCATTTGCAATAGTTCTCGACCTTGGCCCGTCCATCATCGGACTTAATTGAATGCGTGTGGAGGTCGAGCAACATGCGAACTATGCGTTGGAGGGTCGAAAGACCGGAATAGCGAATCTTTCTGCATCATCCCGTTCTTGATACACAAAATCGGCGACAACAGGCATCCCTATGTCCACCGAGTCTGGATCGCAGTCAGTGATTACGGTCAAGAGGCGGGGGCCTTCTTCAAGGGTCACATACGCCATCACGTATGGGCAAGCTTCTGCGAACCCTTTGGCTTGGTTTTGTTCAGTGACGGTGTAGCTGTAGACCGTACCCCGACCACTCGCCGCGAAATGCTCTAAAGATTCACTTTCGAGGCAGTGGGCGCAGACGCCTCGCGGACGGTGTTGGACGAGACCGCAGGAGGCGCAACGCTGCAGTACTAGTTCTTCCCGTCCCGCGCCCTCCCAAAACCCACGAGTTTCCCAGGAGGCGTGGACCTCAACGTTGGGCGGAGGAACGGTCGCTTTCGCTGAAGTATCGGCCATACAGCGACGATACCCGAAGAACCTCTAATCCGGTCTGTTGGTGGTCACCACCATTCGTCCGGTCGCTCTAGGCGGCACTCGTATATTCATCATGGCGAGCGCTAATTCGCCGAATGGCAACTAGCAGAAAGACTGATGCCGCAGCGACAATGAAAAATCCGACCCCAACCCAAGCGTCTTGGTCGGCCAAACCTTTCAATGATTCCGGGTCTCCGGAAGCTCCGACTCGAGACACGAGATGACCAACCCACCAAGCAATCCACCCAATGAGCAGCGGCGTCAATTTCTCGTTCGTCACCCGTTCGGTTGTTCCGCCCACTGGATCGTATGATTTCGATCCACTATTCGGTGTCAAGCGCCACCCATCATGGAGGATGCGGTATGGAACAAAAAAGTTGGCAATGGGACAAAACCACCCACCGATAGCCCAGCCAGTCGAGTGTCGCGGAGTCGCCCACAGGTGGGTATTTTTTGCTACTCGCCACGACCACATAATGAGAATCACGAATGTCGCGATCGCCACCATCATGTAGCTATTGAATGCGAGTTCCACATCCTCATCCGCTTTAACGAAATCGCCCCACGAAGAACCAGGGCTGAGTGCGACATCTCGTCTCCAGATGAACGTAGAGGCCGCAAATATTGCCATCAACGTCTGCAAGGAGAAAAGAATTGTCAACCACCCCCTCCACTTCGAAAGGCGATAGGCGGCATCGGCGCCAGTTGGAACGCCTGCGGCAGGTTGCGCTACATGTGGGCGCGGCGTTGGTTCAGCCGGAGCAGGCCCGCTGATCGCCGGAGCGGACTCGACGACGGGAGCACCACACTCGCCGCAAAAAGAGGCCGTGTCACTGGAGATTTCAGAGCCACACTGTTCACAAAACTTATGCATCGTTACCGACCCAATTTAATTGCGTGTATTAATGGTGAGAGACCCATACCTGCCTCAGTTCAACATCGGGCTCTTCTGAGATTCATTCAGGCTAGGAAGAAGAACCTCATTCATCAATCCACTCCAAGAACCAATGTCGCACCACTGTGTTTGTCTCCAATGGTGCCTCCAGTGCCGTGGGCGATTGCGAGTTCAGCTCCCTGCACCTGACGTTCCCCGCACTCTGATCGAAGTTGTTTAGCGGCTTCAATTACCAAAAAAATGCCGCGCATTCCGGGATGATTCGATGACAGGCCACCACCGTCGGGGTTTACGGGTAAGGCACCCCCCAAACCGATTCCACCGTTGCTTACGAAATCTCCGCCGGCGCCGGCTTCGCAAAATCCAAGGTTTTCGAGCGTAGCGAGGACCGTAATTGTGAAGGAGTCATAAATCATGGCTAAATCAATATCTGAGTGTTGGACTCCGGCCATTCCCATGGCCGCTTCTCCTGATTGTTTGGCTGCGATGGTCAGTAACTCGCTATCGCCAATGCCCTGATGTTGAACTGCTTCGCCGCATCCAAGTAAGCGAACCGGTTTTGTTCGAAGGTCTTTCGCGCGCTCGAGTGTTGTTACGACGACGGCACCACCACCGTCGCTGATGATGCAACAGTCGAGTAGATGTAGCGGTCGCGAAATCATCCGACTTTCGAGCACATCGTCCACCGTGATGGGTGCCCGCATCTTGGCCAGAGGGTTCAGTCCCGCATGTTTGCGCATGGTGACTGCGATCTCCGCTAACTGTTCGCTACTTGTCCCGTACCTCTTCATGTGGAGATTCGCGTACATCGCGTAACTCCCGACGGTTGTCATCCCGTAGGGTGCTGAGAAAGCGGCATCAGGATTTTTTGAACCATGGGTTCCGCCCGTACCGATTGCCATTGAGTTCGAAGCCGCGGTAGATCCATAAAGCACCAGGGCCGTGGTACAGAGCCCTGCGTGGATGGCTGCCGCCGCGTGGGTTACGTGAGCGACGAATGATGACCCGCCGATATTCGTTCCATCGAGGTAGTCGGGACGTAAATCCAGATACTCGGCGAGATCGACGATTCCCATCATGCCCATCGTCATCGAAGCCCCGAACAGGGCGTCAACGTCCTGACGCGTCAATCCGGCATCATCTAACGCGCCCTTGGCACACTCGGCCATGATTTGAAATTCTGTTTTGTTCGGAGAGAAGCGGCTGGGATGTTCATAGACCCCTGCTATGGCCACATCGTTAGGAAAGGCGGATGTAGTCATTCTGTTCCATCTAGGTCTTGTGCAAAATTGTTGATGATGTCGCTAAGTTCGACCGGTTTTTCGATCGCTCCGCGACGCGCCGCCCCTGGGAGTTGTTGCGTTGAACTTTTGGCGAGTTCGCCAACAAGACCTTCAGCGGTTTCGCAAAATTCTGGTTCGGTGTGTTCACCGATCACCACTAAGACCGGGACTTGCAGTTGGGAAACGTCAGCGTCGGCATTCCATTTCTCTTGGGCGCGTCTGGCACCCAAGGTCGCTCTTGGGTCTGTCTTGACCCATTCTCCAAACGCGGTTCGAAAGACGCCTTCTTCGGTATCGGGGGAGTATCCCGTCGAGTCGAATTGTCGACGTGCCTTGCCTGAAGCTATGAGCGCCAGTTCGGAAATCTCTTGCGTTAAGTCGAGTGACCGTCCAACGGCACCGAAACAAACAAGCCCCTTGGCATTGATTGCTGAACGGCTCGCTATCTCAATGGCAACGGCGGCACCCATACCTTCGCCCACCAAGATTGGTTGATCTAAATTCCAACTTTGCACGAGGTTTTCGGCGTGTTGAGCCATGGCCTCTACCGAGTCAAGGCTGTCGAGTCCACCACTTCGACCGTGTCCTGGTTGATCGAAACTAATAGGCGAATAACTGGGTTCTAAACAATCCATCAATTGGCGAAAACAATTTCCGTTACCTCCAGCGTCGTGGAAGAACAGGATGGGCGGCCCGCTAGTCAAGCATGGAGGGGCGCCTGGAAGGGTGCTGTCGCCACGATGATGAACCAAAGTGGCAACGCCAGAGACGTCGAAATACTTATCAGGCACGCAGCGAACGGTAATCCAATTGAGAATAAAAAGCTGGCCCCAACCCGGAACAAAGGGCTAGTTGGAACTGCGGTCCGCCACTTTCCCGGTTACTACTTCTCGGAATGGAATTGCCTTGTCGGTCTCCGGTTCTTTCGGTAAACCCAGAATTCGCTCAGCGATGATGTTTCGTTGTATTTGGTCTGTGCCACCGCCGATTGACGTAAAGAAGGCGTTGAGCATCGCATACGTTGCATCTCCAGCTTCGGGCGATGACGCTGCTCCAAGCATCGATTCGGCGCCGAGAATTTCGGCCTGCAAACTGCCAGCGAAATGCAGCATCCGCGACATCGCTAATTTCCCAAGTGAGACGACAGGGGTCGTCGTGCCTTGTTCGATCGCTGCTTTGGCACGCCTGTTGTTCCATTCGTTGAGGGCAAGCCACTCATATAGCCGCATCAGATTCTGGCGGATGACAGGATCCTTGGCCCGTCCATGAGAACGTGCAAGATCAAGCAACGCTAGATCGGGGGTGGGTGCAGGGGCTTCGCTCGACGCATCGCGAACTACTTGGCTCGTTGCGACATTTTGGCCCCTTCGTTGGGTGGCGCCCATAGCGGCTCGTTCATATGCCAATGCGGAGGTAAGTACCCACCAACCCCCGTTGAGTTCTCCCAGCATGTTTGCTGCTGGAACTCGCGCATCAGTAATGAAAACTTCGTTGAATCGCGCGTCTCCTGTCGCTTGCCGAAGTGGTCGTACTTCTACACCCGCTTGTTTCATTGGGAAGAAAAAGAAGGAAATACCGCGGTGTTTAGGTTGATCGAGGTCGGTCCGTGTGATGAGTAGGGCATAGTCAGCGCTGCGGCCCCCCGACGTCCAAACTTTCTGTCCGTTAATTATCCATTCATCACCATCGCGAACCGCTGAGGTACGAATTGCGGCCAGATCTGATCCTGCTCCTGGTTCGCTGTACAAGAGACACATGGATATGTTTCCCAACAGCAAGTCACGAAGGATTTGCCCTTTCAGGTCGTCACTCGCGTGTGAAACGATGGTCGCTGCCCACAAATTGACCACATCTTGACCCCACCCTTGAGGCGCTTCGCCACCAAAGACGGGATCGCTCTGCTCAGTGTCAACGCTGGCGTGATCTGAAGGGCGAGCGGTGCGAAACACCGCGTCAGTAGCCCTTGCTACGTCGGGAGGTAATCCCCGTCCAAACCACTCCTCTGGCCAACTGGGTGCCGCCCAACCAGAATCAACGAGTTTTTCCAACCAGGCACGCCTATCGGCCGTGACTGGGTTGCGTCTGAGCCAATTCTCGGCGTCGTCTACAGCTTTAGCAGCTGTCTCAGTCATCCCTCAGCGCTTGCCTTGATACCAGCCAGAGTCGCTTCCATCGCCCCTTGGACATCCGCTTTTCGACCGGCAAGTTGTTCTTCGCTCATCTTTCTAAGGGTTGGAGGCAACTCGATGACGTCCCAGACCTCAGTCACTCGCGTTCCCGAGTCCTGAGGCTCGAGGCGATAAGTCCACCTCACATAGGGTCCGCCGTCGGGGTCTGTCACAAATTCAAAACAAGCCCCTGGTTCAGCGATCGTGATTCCCACGGAGACTTCCCATTCGAACGTGTTAATTCGGTTCTTCCCAAGAAAGCGTGAGCCCACTGCACCTGGCGTCCCTTCTGTCCATTCGCCACCGATGTTTTCGGTACTCCATTCGCCCATGCGAGACAGATCGCTAATGAGGTTATAAATGACCCCTGCGTCGGCTTCAACATCTGTCGAGATTTCTAGATACATGTCGTGAACTGTCATGGCTTCACGCTAGCCCTCCTTCGGAGTTTCTGTCGCAAATCGAAAGCCGGAATATTTCGGCTGATCGATGGCTACTTGATTGATCACGGTTTCGCGCAAATAGTCATGAAGATCGGTGCGATCGATGTCCATTGATTCGTCGCGTAAGGCTTCCACCAAGGCCCAGCGGAGTTCATCGATCGAGCCTCGTTGTTCGAGTAAACCTTCCAAGTGGACGATCTCCCGTTCTCGAAGTTGAGGCCCGATTGTGAGCTCGCGCTGAACCACGTCGAGACTGTTCCCGGCCACTCGGGCTAGGAAGTTTGTCCGCCCCGATGTCTCAGCCATAACGTCGTCGTGCAAAAAATCACGGACACTTGTCAGTAACTCATCAATGCGTGGCATATCCGATGTGCGCGTTGTTAAGAACGGATCAACCAACTCAACGGGACCAGGAATCAAGAGGTTGACACAGTCGACTTGGCATTCCGACGAGCGGCGGCCGATCGCTGGACGCTCGACCGTCGCATCTGGTCCCACTCTGTATTGGTCAGCCATTCCAAGGCAGCCGATGGCCCACCAAAATGATCCGAATACCTCCCAATATTGGACACGCGCTCGATCCACCTCCTCCCCGCTGACCGCTTCATAACCAATAATCAGATCATCAAGTTTCCCAAAACCTCCAACTTCGAGATCACGTCGACCAAAACGCCACGAATTCGTACATATCCATCCGAGATCGCGCATCGGATCTCCAATATGGGCTGTTTCCCAATCCAGAACTCCGCACAGCCCTAGCTGTGGGTCGACCATCAAATTCCCGTTCCGAAAATCGTTGTGGACCAGTCGATAGTCGTGTGAATCTGGCAAGTTGTCAGCCAGCCAGCGACCCGTGAAATCGATCATCGGTTGCGGCGTGTCCCACTCCTTATAGCGATCCCAAGTTTGATCAAGATAGGTGGCGGGGTCCAGAACCGGAAGATGGTCTACTAGCCCCGAGCTCTGAGTATCTATCGCGTGAATTTTTGCCAATTCGCGCCCACATTGTTCAGCCAACGCACCGCGGACGTCATCCAACTCAGGGGACCGCACTATTCGCGCCCCGAGGGTTTCCCCATTCAGCCATTCCATTATGAAACCGACGCCCACGTTGTCTTCTTCAGTTAGGACGTAATAAACCTCTGGCTCGGGTACGTCATGTTGGCGAGCAGTACGCATCAGAAGCGCCTCTGTAGAAAGGCCTATAGCGCTCACCGAATCGCGGTCAATGCCTCCAGCACCTCTCCGCATGCAAATAACGTTTTCCCCTCCAGTCGTCTCGATGAGCAGGCGATAGGTTTCCATGCTTGCCCCACCTGATAGGCGCTCCACCCTGAGTAAATCGACACAGTTGTCGATTTCTCGAATGAGGACTTCCTTCAACGCGCCGAAAAAGTCTGGCTGCGTCACCCTGACCTCAACTGTCTTGTTGTTGGGAGCCAAAGATCGTGGGTGCCCCATTTCGCGACCAATCAGGAGCTCCTAGAATCTCACGTCCCTGCACCACGAGCCGCTGACTCGATCGGCCGCCAATTATTGCTCCGCTTAATGGGCCGGTCACTCCGTTCGCTCCAATGTGCGCAATCGGATATGAGTCGACTCGCGAATACGTCTGAAGGAGCAACGGACGCGGACGCGGAGAGTTGTTGGGTACCGAGCCATGCACCATGCAGCAGTTGTGGACAGTAACCGATCCCGCTGTACCGGTCAGCCACACAACTTCAGATAGGTCGAGACCGGCCACGTCTTCTTCATTCATGGCACCATTCCAACCACCATCAGGTAAATACTGGTCGTAGAGGCGCCCCAGATGACTCCCGGGCAAGACTCCCATCGGCCCCATTTCGTCGTCTACATCAGCCAAGTAGACGCCGATGGTCAACGGGCTGAAGTCGGTGTGTGGCCAAAACTGGATGTCTTGATGCCACTTAACTTCTTCGCCACCGCTCGACCATTTGAAATTAAGTTTCGAATGGTGGTACCGAACTGGTCCACCAAGAAGGGCGCACGCTAGTTCCGCGACGGGGCCTTCAAGGCTAAACCTACGGAAAACCTCATGGTTGTCGACTGGCGAGTTCAGGCGACGAATTCGCGGCGATTGCGAACTGTGACCGGGCTCCAAATCCAGAAGTTTGTCCGAAGCCGACTGTTTCCTACTCACTTCGACGAATTCGTCCGCGGTGTTTCTCAACTCCTCCAGGGACCCCGTATCAACAAATCCATTCAGGTGTAAATAGCCGTCGCTTTCATAACGTTTCCGCTGTTCAGCACTAATAATTTGCTGACTTACACCAAGGTCAACCATGCATCGATGCTACCCCTCTACTTGAAGTTGCGCCCCAAACGACTCATGTGGTCATAGGGTTGCAGCATGTCGCATCCCATAGTGATCGCCGGCGGTACCGTCGTTGATCAGCTATCCGAGCGCAACGTTGACCTTCTCGTCGTTGACGGCATCATCGCTGCTACCGGCGACCCGGGATCACTCGACGGTCAGGGCGAACATCTCGACGCATCTGATGCATTCGTCATTCCTGGACTCGTCGACATCCAGGTCCATTTTCGTACCCCCGGCGGAGAAGAGAGCGAAGACATTACTTCTGGAGCTGCGGGCGCTGCGCGTGGGGGAGTCACCGCTTGCGTCATGATGCCGAACACGGTCCCCACTATTGACAATGTTGAAATCGTTTCGGACGTCCTTTCTCTTGCCCGACATGCTCCTTGTGACGTTCGGACGTCCGCCGCAATTTCGATCGATCGTGCGGGGGAACGATTAGTCGATTTCCCTGAGCTGCATCGAGTTGGCGTCCGCGTTTTCACCGACGATGGCTGGGTCGTCGACGATGCTGAACTGATGGAAGCTGCACTGCGTAAGTCCGCGGAACTACCGGGCACTGTTATCAGCCAGCACGCCGAACATTCCGAAATGGTGGCCGGTGGTGTGATCAACCAAGGAGCGGTTGCAGAACGACTCGGCCTGCCGGGGCGTCCACGTGAGGCCGAGTCGGTGATCGTGGAACGCGACATCGCCCTTGCGGCAAGAACTGGTGGTCGCTACCACGTCCTGCACATGTCCACGTCAATGGCAACTCAACAAGTTCGACAGGCACAAGGTTCAGGGATTCGAGTAACCGCCGAGGTCACTCCGCAACATCTAATCCTTACTGAGAATGACGTCGAACGACTCGGTTCTTCGGGAAAGATGAACCCACCGCTACGCCTCGAAGAAGATGTGGCCGCATTACGTTCCGCTCTTTTCGATGGCACCATCAACGCGATCGCTACGGATCACGCTCCGCACCATCCAGACTTGAAAAATGTTGGGTTAGCGGACGCGCTGCCAGGAATGCTTGGGGTCGAAACCTTGGCTTCGGTTGTTTGGAATGCGTTGGTTGATCCGGGCTTGATGTCTCGGCAACGTTTCGTTGCTGCGACGTCATCAGGACCGGCACGGATCGCAGGCATCGCCGAACACGGACAAGCTCTGACCGAAGGGAACTTCGCGAATATCGCCATTTTCGATCCTGCCGAAGAGTGGGTCATCGATGCTTCGGCATTACAGAGCAAAAGCACCAACACACCCTGGCACGGTGATCGCCTCGTCGGGCGAGTTCGCCACACCGTGTGCCGCGGCGACCTCGTTGTGCATCAGGGCGAGCTCGTGAACCAGAATTGAACGTTATTGCCCAGGCATGAAATTCTGCTCATCGCGTGCAACACACCTGTGGACGGCCACGCCCGAGGTGACCGATGAACAGGATCGAACCACCGAATTAAGATCTGGGACATGCCCTTTACGTTTGCCAACGTCAACAGCCGTGCGTGCCTCATTAATGATGAAGACTTCTATGACATCAATCGGCTATCTAAAGATGCCGTCAGTGCCGACCCAATGATCGCCTTGGCCGATATCGATGCGCTGTATCAAATCAGTGGGTCGCTCGGCGACCATGAGCCTGATGGCTCTCTCTCGGAAGCGAAACTTGGGCCACCTTCTCCGCGGCCACGAAATTCTTTCGGCGTGGGCCTCAATTACAAAGATCACGCTGAGGAATCCAAAATGGATCTACCTGAATCGCCTGTGATTTTCTCGAAGTTTCCATCGTGCATCGTGGGTCCCTTTGCTGACATCGATCTGCGCGCCACTCGCGGAGATTACGAAGCGGAATTAGTGGTGGTAATCGGTCGGGTGGCCCGCGATGTGAGTACAGACGATGCTTGGTCACATGTCGCTGGTGTCACAGCCGGTCAGGACATCTCTGATCGAAAACTCCAGCTAGGCGCGCGCCCACCTCAATTTGGGTTGGGTAAGTCCCGAGACACTTACGGGCCTACTGGACCGCTACTACTGTCTCCAGATTCATTTCCCGATGCTGACGATTTACATCTCACTTGCGAAATAAACGGTGATCTGCGGCAAGATGCGCGAACTCGTGATCTGATTTTTGATGTTTCGTTTCTCGTCAGCTATTTGTCTGAGGTGATGACGTTAATTCCGGGCGACCTCATATTCACCGGCACGCCTGCAGGAGTCGGGATGCCTGATAAGCGTTTCTTGGTGCCCGGCGACGTCATCACCACCACAGTGGGTGGAGTCGGCTCGATGGTAAATATCTGCCGGTGAATTCCCCGTAGGGCAACCGTGAACCCTTTCGTTGATTTCCTGTAGCCCTGTCGGACCTTGGCCCTACCTTGCGAGACTCACCAGGCGCCACGCTCGCGGAGCCCTTCGAGTTCGTCCCAGTCATATCCCGCCTCGACCAACACAATTTCGGTTTCTTGCCCGAGTTCAGGAACCTCGGTACCGAAACGCGTGGGCGTTTCTGACATCTGGATCGGACATCCCACGAATTTGGTGTTCCCCCAGTCCGGGTGTTCGAACTCGGCAATGTACCCATTTGCATAGGACTGAGGATCCGCTGCGACCTGATCATGCGATCTAACTGCAGCGAAACGTTGGGCTTCTGCGTCGAGACGAACTACCCATTCGTCCGTTGTTCGTTGGACAAAAATGCTGAGAAATTCTTCGCGCATCTCGGCTGCTATTTCTTTAGTTGTGAAGTACGTGTTGAATCGCGGGTGATTTTCCCAATCCGGTCGTTCAATCGCTCTACACATTCCTTCCCACAGGTGTTCAGGGCAACCCGCCATAGCAATCGCACCGTCAGCGGTCGGGAAGACCCCGTACAACGCATGCACAAGGGGGTGGCCGCCATTCGATTTTCCCGCTAATTCCCCTGTTAAGAAATAGTGCGTGTACTCAGGAGCTTGCATCCAGATTTGACCACCAAGCAAGCTCACATCGACTCGTTGTCCTCGCCCGGATTTCTCACGTGCGAACAAGGCAGCCAGGATTCCCGTTTGAAGGTTCTGAGAACCGCAGTGATCCGCCAGTAGCGACGCGACTGTGGTGACCGGTTCGCCGTCGTTTCCGATACCAGCACCGCCCCCGCCGTAAGCTTCACCCGCGATATCTGCGCCCTCGCGAAGAGCATCGGGGCCCGCCGGTCCTAAAAAACTTCCCGCCGCCCAAATGATTCGAGGGTTGACGGCCGCCAAATCTTCGTAACCAAGGCCCCAACCGTCGAGCGTGCCCGGTTGAAAATTTGACAGAACCACATCAGATGTTTCGACCAGTCTTAGAAATGCTTCGCGCCCACCATCGCTGCGGAGGTCGAGCGTGACCGACCTTTTTCCCCTATTGCACGCCGTGAAGAAGGAAGACGTCCCCAACTCCGGGATTACACCAACATGGCGGCCCATGTCGCCAATTTCGGGCAGTTCAATCTTTATTACCTCTGCTCCCAAATCGTGCAACATTGCTGCCGCTTGGGGGCCTTGTACCAACGTCGACAAATCGAGTACTCGTATACCGTCGAGTGCGCCAACCATTTCAACCTCTTATCGAATTCAGTTCTTGCTGGTGTCATTTCTTTACGTAGCCATCGTGTGTCACCGTAGTCAACGAAGGAACCATATGAAACACGCCGCCTTCGAAACCGAGTCCGAAGCCTTACTGCTGGTCAATCCATCGGCTAACCGCGGTCGAGCCGAACGCGTCGCTGAAGAAGTCAGAGCAGTTCTGACAGCCAACGGCCTGTCCGTGGAACAAATATCGCCCGAGAACGTGGCATCCACGCGCAAGGTAGCAACTGAAGCCATGAGGCGCGACGCTCGAGTCGTTGCAGTGGGAGGGGACGGTCTTATCCACCACGTGGTGCAGGGCGCCGCCGAAAAACCGGTCTGTTTCGGAATAGTGCCGGCCGGAACTGGCAACGACTTTGCTACGGCCTTGGGCATTCCTACCGCCCCCAGCGAATCCGCTCTCACCGCTATGCAAAGCCCGGTACCAGTGGATGTCCTAAGGATGACTGACTCTTTAGGGCAAGTGCGTTACGGCGCCACTATCGCGACCGCTGGGTTCTCAGCGGCAGTGAACATTCGGGCAGAGCAACTGGTTTGGCCCCGAGGACCTAGTAGATACACAGCCGCGACCCTTATCGAATTGGTACGTCTGCCGCGGTATCACGTTGACCTAAAGATCGACGGACATGAACACGAGGGAACATGCCTGCTTGTCGCTGTGGCCAATACCTCTTTATTCGGAGGAGGAATGAAAATAGCGCCCTCCGCTAGCCCTGCATCGGGTTCCGCAGAGGTAGTCCTGATCCATGACACCTCCGCCTTAACTTTGCTACGTGTGCTGCCCAAAACATTCTCAGGAAACCACGTGTCTCATCCCTCGGTTCAGATACTTCGCGGTAACGAAATTGAGTTGAGCCTTACACCTGTTGGGAACTCCGAACCTTGTGAATTGCGTTGCGACGGCGAACCTGTAGGTTCTCTGCCTCAATCTATTACCGTGGTACCCGGAGGATTGCAGATTGCCGGTGCAACTGTCGCGGGAGGGTCCAGTTAGCCTGCGAGACCAAAGGGACAGATGAACGAAACAGCAGCTCCGCCTGCCAGGAATGCTGACACCCGTGTGTTCAGCACCTCAATGGTGATTTCGGGCGTTCGTTGCGCTTTGGCCTACGTGATTCTGCCGTTTCTTGCTCCCTTGGCGGGAATTAGCTCCGGAGTTGGACCGTGGATTGGGTTACCACTTGGCATCGTTGCGATTTGCGCCAACATCCTCAGCATTCGAAGGTTTTGGAACTCAAACCATCGCTGGAAATGGCCCATGAGTGCGATCAACCTCTCCGTGATTGCATTGCTCGCTGTACTTGTGGCCATTGATATTTCAGATGTCCTTACTTAATTCGACCGACTTCGTTTTCGCACTTGATCACCAATCAGATTGAAATTGTAAAATAGTCCGCGAACAGGTCCTGAGGCCTACTTCGCCTAGACCATCCAGGGAGCACAAGTGCACATTGTCTTCACCGACAAGATCGATCGCTCTTTCGTCAAGATCCTTGAAAAGAGCGGCCACAGTTGCAAGGTTTTCACAGCTCCGCCAGAAGACAATTCATATCGATTTCTTGAAGCAGCAGAGGTGCTGGTAGTTCGTAGCAGGCGCGTTACAGGCCCAATGCTAGATTCCGCCAGCAACTTGGGTTTAATCGTTCGTGCTGGCGCAGGCACTGACAACATCGACGTGCAAGCGGCGAGCGAGAAGGGTATCTACGTTTGCAATGTTCCCGGGAAAAATGCGGCGGCGGTCGCAGAACTCACGATGGGATTGCTTTTGGCTGTGGACAGAAGCATCCCAGCCGCAACCGCCGATTTACGCGAGGGCCGTTGGGATAAGGCTGAGTATTCGAGAGCTAATGGTCTCAAAGGACGTTCAATGGCGATTGTTGGCCTCGGCGAAATTGGTTTCGAGGTAGCGCAACGGGCCACCGCGTTTGGCATTCAGGTACGAGCACTGGATCGAACCGAACGGAGCGCCGATGCCGTGAAACGCATCGCTGCCCTTGACATCCACATGTGTGCTTCCCTTAAAGAACTCCTTGAGGACGCAGAGATTGTCTCTTTACATCTTCCCCTCACCGATCGCACCCGCAACACCGTGGACGGACGATTTCTTCAGTATTTGCCCGAAGGCGCGATTTTGCTCAACACGGCCCGAGGCGGCCTAATCGACCAAAAGGCACTTCTCGAAGCCATGGATCGCAAAGGAATTCGCGTCGGCCTCGATGTCTATGTGGACGAGCCTTCGGCGTCGTCCGCGGATTGGCGCACCTCTTTTACCTCTCACCCCAATTTTGTCGGTACACATCACATCGGAGCTTCCACTGCGCAAGCACAAGACGCAATAGCCGGGGGCGTTGTGGACGCCATCGAGGCCTATGCGAGCGGTAGGTTGATCAACTGCGTCAATTTGGTTGATCGCCCATTGGGAGCCTGTGCGATTACTGTCAGACATCGCGATGAGGTCGGTGTCCTGGCTGCCGTTCTCGCTTGCCTACGTGGTGCGGGGATCAATGTTCAGCAGATGCAAAATGAGATATTTTCGGGCGCATCTCCCACCGCCGCAGTCGCAACCATTCGGGCTTCGATGACACCATCAACCCAAACGCTTGAGGATTTGCGTCAGTTGGAAAGTGTCCTACGAGTCGACATCGTTGAAAGAGTCTGACCCCAGATCGAATGTATTCAGATCTTTAGCGCCGAGACTGCCTCGTCGCGCCAGGAAACGGTGGACGCGATCTGGTTAAAGGTAAATATGTGCAACGCCTGTATGTCTAGTTCAGCAAGGTCGGGTGCCAATGGAGACAAAAGTTTGTTGGGGTTGTATCCACCGGGCAGAACCATTCTGGTGAGCGTCCCGGCGTTCTTCTGGAGGTAACGCAGTGAAGCTCCTACACCGAGCTTGGCACCCATCGACAAAAGCTTTGAGCGTTCAACAGCTCCCGGAATACCCAGATGGATGGGCAACTTCAACCCGGTAGTTCTTTCATCTCGGAGCCAGTCGCGAATTGTGTCGGGATCAAAGCACATCTGAGTGGCAGCGTGTCCATCAATTCCAGCTTGTTGTAAGAGATCTTGCTTTCTGCGGAGACTCTGGCCGAGAACGGTTCTTTCAATGAAGGAATGTCCGTCAGGGTACGCGGTGACTCCAATGTGGTTAAGGCGATGGTCGAGATCCAATATGGCTTGAAGCACTTGGATCGAATCTTCATAAGGCCCAAACGGTTCCGGCGCATCGCCCCCGACAATAAAAAGCTCGTTCAGTTCAAGTTCCCTTAGTTCCTTAATCAGCCGCTCAAGGTGTCGGTGATCCTTAACCATTCTCGCGGCTAGATGGGGGACAGGCCTGAATCCTTGATCGCGAAGAACTCGGGTTAATTCCCAAGTGTCCTCAAGGGATTTGTTGGGTGAAGCGGTTACCGAAACCGATGCTCCCAACGGCAGATGTTGCAGTTGCGGCATGAGACTTTTCAAAGGAATGACTTCGAATCGACCGTTATGAAGTAGGCGTCTACGAAGCGGCGCTGCTGTTACACGATCTATACGTCCTACGCGCCAAAATTTGGCCATTTACAGGTCCTAGCTCAGACCAACGGTGTTTCCATCGGCATCGATGTCGATACTCTTTGCTGCGGGGTTCTTCCCTAAGCCGGGCATAGTGCGCATATCACCACAAATCGGATAGACGAAGCCCGCGCCCACCGAGGCTCGTACCTCTCGAACCGGAAGCGTCCATCCAGTCGGGGCACCAACCAACTTCGGATCCGAGGAAATGGACAAATGGGTCTTGGCGATACAGACGGGTAAATTCCCGAAGCCGTTACGTTCGTAACTGTCTAACTGTTTGTTTGCCTGCGCTGAAAAGGAAACGTCGTCGGCCCCGTAGACCGTCTTGGCCACAGTCCGAATCTTGTCTCGAAGTTGCATATCGTCGGGGTAGAGGGGCGAGAAGTGACTTTCTTCTTCAGCGGCTTCCGCTACAGCTTCAGCCAGATCGGTCGCGCCTCGACCGCCCTCCGCGAAGTGCGTGCATCGGGCTGATCGTGCGCCATATTCCGCGGCGATGTCAGCGATGGCCGCTAGGTCTCTTTCGTGGTCTCCTGGAAACGTGTTGATTGCGACCACCGGTGTTACGCCGTGAATACGCATATTTTCGAGTTGTTTGCGCAAGTTGTCGCCTCCGGCATGCACCTCTTCCGGATTTTCGACGAGGAGTGACTCAGGAAGTGGCTTACCCGCAATAATTCTGTGATTACCTGAATGTGCTTTTAAACCACGCACGGTTGCGACTAGTACTGCTGCATCTGGTGCTAGGCCTGAATAGCGGCACTTGATATTAAAAAACCGTTCCGCCCCCATGTCGGCACCGAAACCGGCTTCCGTTAGCAAGAAGTCACCCGTTCGAATACCGATTTGGTCTGCGACTATCGAGGAATTACCGGTCGCTATATTTCCAAATGGCCCGGTATGCACCAAAGCTGGCGTGCCTTCCAAAGTCTGCATGAGATTCGGCTTGATGGCCTCACGGAGAATTACCGTCATCGATCCTGCAACGCCGAGATCTTCTGCGGTAACTGGATCGTCAGCCTTGGTGTATCCGACCACGATTCGCCCCATTCTGGTTCGCAAATCCTGTAACGAGGTCGCCAACGCGAGAGCAGCCATCACTTCAGAGGCCGCTGTGATATCGAACCCGCTTTCTCTTGGGATACCGTCAAGGCGTCCACCGAGTCCAAGGGTTACGTTGCGTAGAGCCCGGTCGTTGATGTCGACGACTCTGCGCCACGTGATGTTGTGTAAATCGATTCCTAAATCGTTGCCGTGAAATAGATGTGCATCCAACACAGCAGCGCACATGTTGTGAGCCGCCGTCACCGCGTGCATGTCGCCGGTCAAATGCAAGTTGAAGAGCTCCATGGGTACGACTTGGCTATACCCTCCGCCCGCTGCCCCACCTTTGATACCGAAGGTGGGTCCCATCGATGGTTGACGGATCGCGATAGTGGCACTCCTGCCTATGTGTTGAAAGGCCTGCCCGAGTCCGACGGTCGTGGTGGTCTTGCCCTCGCCGAGCGGCGTTGGTGTGATCGCTGACACAACGACGTATTTAGCTAAACCTCGGCCCTCCATTTCTGCGATGGCCTCAAGTTGAATCTTCGCTGCCCCATTTCCATATAACTCGAGGCGTTCAACGGGTATGCCCGCTTGCGATGCGATCTCTGTGAGAGGGCGCAACCTCGCCTGGTTGGCTATCTCGAGATCATTCGGTATTGCCATGAGATTCCTCGTGCCGGTCGGTGCGTGACTGGGCGTTTCGGTAAGGAGCTTTGGACATAGACAGCCAGCAACAGGACGGATATCGTCTCGCTATACGGAACGGTTCCATCATACAGAATCCTGCTTGGGGGCGGGACAGTTTGATGCGTCGCGAACACACCAGGATTGAGGGCTATGTTTTCAATTCGGTGTCAGTCAATGGGAACTGAAATGCTAGAAACCCAACTCGCCGAACAAAGAGGAACAGAGTGAGCGACTTTCCAACAAAGGCCAAGTGCGTCGTGATAGGCGCCGGCATCGTCGGAAATTGCGTTGTCGGACACTTGAGTGACATGGGTTGGGAAGAGATTGTCCTCCTCGACAAAGGTCCGCTTCCCAATCCCGGAGGCTCGACAGGTCATGCTTCAAATTTTATTTTTCCTGCCGACCACTCCAAGGAGATTGTTGACCTCACTCTTGAGAGCCAAAAACAGTACGAAGAGCTAGGCCTCCAAACTACTTGTGGTGGCATCGAAGTAGCCCGAACTGAAGAGAGAATGGAGGAGTTCAAACGCCGGATGACGTCGGCCACTTGTTGGGGAATCCCCTCCGAGCTTCTCACGCCTGGTGAAGTTAAAGAGCGGGTCCCTTTCATTTCCGAAGACGTCATCTTGGGTGGGTTCTTCACGCCGAGCGTCAGCGCGGTGGATTCCCTAGAAACAGGAACGCAAATGCGGAAAAGAGCCCAGGACGCGGGAAATTTGCAGGTTTTCGCAAATACCGAAGTTCTCGACATCGAAACTGCAGCTGGCCCCAATAAGCCCTCCGTGAGCGCCGTGGTCACCGACAAGGGACGAATCGAATGTGAAACTGTTGTTATTGCCTGCGGAGTGTGGAGTCCTCGCCTCGCGGAAATGGCGGGCGCAACAATTCCTCTGACGCCAGCTGTTCACCAGATGGCCGACGTCGGTCCCTTCGACGTCCTGGTGGAAACCCAACAAGAGTTGGCTTATCCCATCGTCCGCGACATGGATACCTTCTGCTACGAGCGCCAGTCAGCCGGCTCGATGGAGGTTGGATCGTATGCCCATCGACCGATTCTTCATCGGGTTGATGAGATTCCCTCCAACGATGAGGCTGCCCTTAGCCCAACCGAAATGCCCTTTACGGCGGACGATTTCGACCAACAGATGGAAGAAGCCATCGAGTTGATGGAGTTTTTAGGCGACGGAGAAATCAAATATGCAATCAATGGTCTGCTCTCACTGACACCGGACGCTAATCCGGTACTCGGGCCCACTATCGAAGTGGACAATTTATGGTCTGCTGCGGCTGTTTGGGTGAAGGAGGGCCCCGGAGTGGGGCGCCTCATCGCGGAATGGATGACCTACGGATACCCCCATCTCACCGACCCGCACGGGGCTGACATAACACGCTTCTATCCGCAACAACGCAACGTCAATCACATCGAAGCCCGAGCAGATGAGCACTTCAACAAAACGTACGGCATTGTGCACCCCAGAGAGCAGTGGGCAAGTAGACGAGACATCACCACTGGTCCCGTCAAAACTCGGACCGATGATTTGGGAGCCTTCTATTTCGAAGCGGGCGGTTGGGAACGTCCCCATTGGTACGAGTCGAACAAGGACCTCGTTGCCGCTTATGGGGTCGAGGGACGGGAACATGAGTGGGACGCTCGTTGGTGGACTCCCATTTCTGACGCAGAACACCTTCACATGCGCGACAACGTGGGCCTCGTTGATCTGTCTGCGTTTCAAATTTTCCAGGTAAGAGGGCCCGGAGCGCTCGACTACATCGACCAGATGGTTGTAAATAAATGCGACGTGAAAGTGGGCGGTTCCATCTACACCCCTGTTTTGAACAGTTCCGGTGGATTTAGATCGGACCTAACTATTCTCAGGCTGGCCCCCGACCGATTCAGAATTATCACCGGCGCGTTCGATGGAGGGCGGGACGAGTACTGGTTCCGCCACAACCTCCCTGCCGACGGCTCGGTTCAGTTTGAGAACCGCACAAATGCCCTATGTACGTTGGGAGTTTGGGGCCCAAATGCCATTCCCCTTCTCTCTCAGGTCACCGAATCAGATCTGAGCCAAGAATCGTTCCCATACGGCACGTGTCAAGACATTCTCATTGAAGGGATCCCGACCGAAATGTTTCGCGTTTCCTACGTAGGCGACGCAGGGTTCGAGATCTACACCCCAATGCAACATGGGCTTGCCCTGTGGGATGCCATCTTCGACGCTGGCGCGAGTTTCGATCTCCGCCCCGTCGGCGCAGCCGTGTACGGCACGAGTGGCCGAATTGAAAAGGGTTACCGCCTAATGGGCGCCGAGTTAGAAAACGAATACACGCCCGTTGAAGCCGGATTAGCGCGACCGAAGGTAAAAGCGGCCGATTTCATAGGAAAAGATGCGTATCTGGTGGCACGAGAGGAGGCACCTTGTGCTCAGTTATGCGTACTCACCGTTGAAAACCACACCTGCCTCGATGGTTACCCGCGGTTCCCAATGGGGGCCGGTAACGAACCAATTCTTTCTAGTGCCGGCGAACGTATCGTCGATGCAAAAGGCAGAGTGAGCCGCGTAACCACAGCGGGCAATGCCCCGTCGATCGACAAGTACCTTCTGATGGCCTACTTACCCGCAGATTTATGCGAAATCGATACGGAACTTCAGGTCATGTACCAGAACGAAACATATCCTGTGAGGGTCGCCGCGACGGGAGCGAATTTGGCACTTTTCGATCCTGACAACTCTCGCATGAAGGCCTAGAACCAACCGAAGTTGAGCCACCGAGGAGAACCTATGCGGATTCTGGTCTGCGTTAAAAGAGTCCCCGCACCGGGTTCGCGCATCAACATCAGCTCTGATGAATTAAACGTGGACACATCCCATCTTGGCTTCACGACAAGTCCACACGAAGAGTGTGCCCTCGAAGAAGCAACTCAAATCACTGAAGAACACGGCGGGACCGTCGCTGTCCTGACAGTGGGGTCGCTCGACGCTGAGGAACAACTGCGGTACGCCGCGAGCGTGGGCGGTACTGAATTCGTTTTGGTGCCCAATGACAGTGGCCATGACTGGGATCCAGAACGAACTGCAAGGGCCATCACTCAAGCAATTAAAGGTCTAGAAACTCAAGGTGGCCCGTTCGACCTCATTCTCTTCGGAAACGAATCTGCCGACGCCGGTGGTTACCAAGTCGGGATCAGGGTCGCCGTCGCATTGGACCGCCCGATTGTTAATGGAATCAAAGGCATCGACATTGAGGAAGGGGGCTTTACCGTTCGACGCGAAGTTGACGCGGGTTTCGAGGTTTACCGGCTCCGAGCCCCCGCAGTGTTGGGCATCCGAGAGGGGATCAACCTGCCTCGCTATCCGACTATGAAAGGTCGACTGGCCTCTAAGAAAGCCGACATCGCAGTCACTCCGATCGAAGTGGACGCTGGCGGCCAAATCAAGACTCGCTTACATCAGCCCGAAGAACAACTGACCGAAACAACAATTCTGGGCGACAGCGCAGACGCTGCCAGCTCCATAGTTGATTTACTCGACGAGTTGGGCGTGTTGTGATGACAGAAATACTCGTTTTGGTCGAACACGATCGCGGAGAAATCTCACCCGCTGCGACCGAAGCGTTAACTGCAGCCAAGCAACTTGGCGAAACCCTTTCCCTTAATCCGATCGCAGTACTAATCGGCCCTGATACAGCCGAACTTGGACTGGTGTGCCGCGACTACGGCATATCGTCGGCCTATTGCTTAGGTTCCCCCCTCTTGTCCGATTACGGCCCCGAAGCTTGGGCTCAAGCTGTCGTGGAACTGGCGAGATCACATCCTCCAGCAGTGATTTTTGCAGTAGGTACCGATCGCGGCAATGAAGTGCTGGCACAAGTTGCCGCCCGAATGGACCTTCCGTTTATCGCCAACAGCATCAACGTTAAACGAGATGATTATTGGAAAATAACTCGTTTTCAATGGGGCGGATCCCTGCTCGAGGACATCACTGTTGATACCGACACCTTGATCTTCTCTTATGGTCACCACCTCATAGAGCCAGTAACTGCTCCATTGGAGAAAGCTACCGAGGTTACTCACGTCGATATCGAACTCGATGCCTCGCTGACACGGACGATGATCCAAGATCGTGTGACTCTCAGCGAAGGAGTAACGCTTTCAACTGCTTCAGTGGTGGTGTCAGGTGGCCGGGGCGTCGGTTCCGCCGACGGATTTGCTCCATTGGAGGAATTAGCGGACCTTCTCGGTGGTCGTGTGGGATGCTCCCGCGCCGTAACGAACAACGGTTGGAGAAGCCATGCCGACCAAGTGGGGCAAACCGGAACGCGTATCGCGCCTGAGATATACATCGCATGTGGAATTTCGGGCGCGATTCAACATTGGGTGGGGGCCATGGCCTCGAAAAACATTCTTGCCATCAATACCGACCCCGAAGCGAACATAGTGACCAAAGCCGGTTACGCGGTTATTGCCGATCTTCACGAGGTCATTCCTGCGGTGGTCGAGGAAATCAGGCGGCGCAGAAGCTAAGAGCGAAGGACTCAGCCCGCCTGCAATTAATTGAGTTGGCGGCTCATACGGTCGCAGGCCGCGGCTAACTGGATCCCCAGATCATGTGTACGTTCCGGATCGGGGAAGCGATATGCCGGGCCATGGACATGGAGTGCGGCGATCACTTCACCACTAGCACCGAAGACTGGTGCCGCAACGGAATTGAGGCCGTCGGCGAACTCCTGATACACCCAGCAATAGCCAACTCGTCGAACCTCTCCCAAGCGTTGGCGGATTCGCGTCGGGTCTACTTCGCTTCGTGGCGTCGCGATCTCTAGAGATTGATCCAAATACGCGTCTAAATCATCTGACTTCATGTGCGCTAAGACGAGCAAGCCCGAGGGAACCAGATGCAACGGAGCGTATTCGCCGGTCCAATTTCTGACCTGGACCTGACTGTCAACCACAACATGATCCGCGTAGTAGATCTCGCGTCCGTCCCGAACTCCGATACCGGACGTCTCTCCAATGGAATCAACTAAGTCCAGCAAATGCGGACGAGCAACCGCCACTAAGTTGCGGTCACCACTAATTTCAGCCGCTAAATCAAGAATCCCGTCGTCTAGCGAGTAGCGCCCGCCCGCGTGTTCTTGCCGGACTGCGCCCTCTTCTTCGAGGGCTGCCAGCAGTCGAGCCACCGTGCTCTTTGGCAGGCCGACGCGGTCCGACACCTCGGTAACGCCCAACGGACCCGAGGCGAGAGCCCTCAGGATCGAGAACGCGCGATGTACTGACTGGACCACCGCCACACGAAACCTCCGCCGAGAGTGTGCCACATCGTGGAACAACTGGCGAAAGCAGCTTGTCGAGCCGTTGCTATCGGCATGCATTTCAGTCCCATTCAGTAAGACACCTCAAGACACGAACGCACACAAATAATTCGGGTTTCTGACGTATGGCGCACCAAGGCAGGGCCGGTTAGACCCGTACACTGAGGAATGCCCGGCACGAAGCACACCTCGGAATCAGGAGTCTTTATGGCCTCGAAGGCAGACCTTTCCAAGCCATTGGCACGGATCACCACACCGCTCGTCCGTGATGGCGGTGCACTCCGCGAAGCAACCTGGGAAGAAGCTCTTGACCGAGCCGCCCAAGGCTTTCAACGCACCATGAAGGACCATGGAACTCAAGCGTTCGGCCTTTTCAGTTGCTCTAAAAGCACGAATGAGATGAATTACGCTGCTCAAAAATTTATTCGTACGGTCGTGGGCTCCAACAACATCGACTCCTGTAACCGAACTTGACACGCTCCTAGCGTCGTCGGTCTGGCGACAGTGTTCGGAGCCGGAGGGGGAACGTCGTCCTACGCTGAAGTCGAAGAGACGGACTTCGTTTTGTTATGGGGTTCAAACGCCCGCGAAGCACATCCCATCTATTTTCATCACGTTCTCAAAGGGATCGCTAACGGGGCAAAGATGTACACCGTTGATCCCCGGCGCACGTCGACAGCTAAGTTCGCTGATTTGTGGCTTGGCATTGACGTGGGCACCGATATTGCGTTAGCGAACGCAATGTCACGGGAAATCATCGCCGCAGATCTCCATGACAAACGCTTCATTGATCACGCAACTGCGGGGTTTGACGCCTTCGCCGACCACGTTGATTCCTACACCCTTGAACGGGCGGCCTCCATGACCGGGGTGAAAGCCGACGCGATACGTGAATTAGCGCATGAGTACGCGAACGCTCCGACAGCCCAAATTCTTTGGACTCTAGGAATCACCGAACACCACAACGGAGTTGAAAACGTACTGTCCCTATGCAATCTTGCACTCTTGACTGGACATGTCGGGCGGTGGGGTTCGGGACTAGTCCCGCTTCGAGGCCAAAATAATGTTCAAGGCGGCGGCGATATGGGTGCCCTGCCCGACAAGCTGCCCGGTTTCCAAGATCTCGGCGACCAAGCAGTCCGAGCAAAATTTGAGTCCGCATACGGCCAACCCCTCAATCCTGATCCAGGGCTGCATCTGTCATTGATGTTTGACGCGATGAGTCGAGGTGAGCTGACAGCCCTTTACGTCATTGGCGAAAATCCGGCCGACTCTGAGGCGGATGTTGAGCACACAAGAAAATTATTGAGTGAACTCGACATTCTTGTCGTACAAGACATATTTCTAACGCGTACGGCACAATTAGCTGACGTTGTTCTCCCCGCCACCATCGGCTGGGCTGAGTCCCATGGCACGGTCACTTCGAGCGAACGGAGGGTTCAGCGCGTGAGACCTGCGGTGAACCCTCCGGGAAGCTGCCGACACGATTACGAAATTATTGCCGCCCTTGCTCAACACATGGGCGCAGAATGGAACACTCACACTCCTGAAGAATTATGGGACGAACTTCGGTCACTGTCTCCAATGCATGGCGGAATGAGTTATGCGCGCCTCGAAAGGCAAGGCGGCTTGCAGTGGCCGTGCCCGGATCTCGAACATCCGGGCACCCCGTACCTACACGGTTGGCTTTGGGAGGACGACCTCGGAGGAAAAAACCCAGCTCCATTCTCGATTACGAATTTCGAAGGACCAAAGGAACAACTGAGCGCGGAATTTCCGCTGCGTTTGACTACCGGCAGGGTATTGGACTCCTACAACACCGGCGTTCAGTCCGGTGGTTATGCATCCCCAATCCGCTCTGGTTCACATCTAGAAATCAGCACCGTTGACGCTCTCGAACTCGGTGTATTCGACGGAGAACGCGTTCTGGTGTCTTCTCCCAGAGGCAACGTCGAAATGAACATCAAAATTGAACCTGACCAAGCCACTGGTCTGGTCTTTTCAACATTTCATTTTCCTGAGCTAGTCGACCTCAATCTTTTAACCAACGACACGTGGGATCAACGAAGCGGCACCGCCGAATTCAAAGCAGCCGCTATTCGAATCGACAAAATATCCCAGGAATCATCTCGTGGCTGATCTGCAATTCAGCGACGCTGTGCCCGACAACGAAGAGATCGAAGTCATCGATGCGTTTATCGAGCAACCGACCGTCGAGCGAGACGGCGAGAGGTTAGTCCGGAGCGGGTTATCGCGTCGACGTGACAGACGCCACCTTCTATTACCCGCTCTGCACCTACTTCAAAACTCTAAAGGGTGGATTAGTCCTGGCGGTCTCAACTACGTGGCTGAAGTACTTCAGGTACCCCCGGCGGAGGCCTACGGTGTCGCAACATTCTACGACCTGTTCGCCACTGACGAACCGTCGCAAACTGGCCCGCTACACCACGTCTGTGTTGACCCGGCCTGCGCCATCGCAGGCGCATCAGAATTAGCGGCCGAACTGGTAGAGGCGGGCAACCGAATACATGAAGGCCCCTGCCTCGGGCAGTGCGAACGAGCGCCAGCAACGTTCATTCAAGGGCTCGGCTCACCAGACGTTGTAACTGCCGACACCGCTGGTTTGACGCATCGGCAAGAGGGTGATCAATCGCTTCGGTTGCTTAGACGCTTCGGCCAAGCAGACCCCCTGAGCATCGACTCCTACCGCGCCCACGGCGGATATCAGGCACTGGAAATAGCACTGCAAATCGGTTCCCAACAGGTGTTGGAGACGCTAACGGCGTCAGGTCTTTCGGGACGTGGCGGTGCAGCTTTTCCAACTGGAACAAAATGGCAATCTGTTGCCGCAGAAGCAGCCAAATCCAAGCACGTTGTCACCAACGCCGATGAAAGCGAACCGGGAACCTTCAAGGATCGCTTGATCATGGAAAATGACCCGTTCTCAATCATCGAGGCGATGACTATCGCCGGCGTCACCACTGGATCTGAACACGGATGGATTTATATCCGAGGTGAGTACCCGCTTGCCACCGAGAGACTTACCCAAGCGGTCGACAGCGCCCGGAAATCAGGACTTCTGGGCACTCGAATCGCCGGTTCTCAACACTCGTTCGATATTCAGATCCGGCGCGGCGCTGGCGCTTACATTTGCGGTGAGGAGACAGCGCTCTTTAATTCCATCGAAGGCCGGCGAGGTGAGCCGCGCAACAAGCCGCCATTTCCTACAACCAGCGGATTGTTCGGAGAACCAACGGTCATCAACAACCCGGAAACATTGATCAACGTTCTTGAAATATTGATTGGCGGAGTGGACTCCTATAGGTCGCTAGGAACTGAACGTTCTCCCGGTACCAAACTGTTTTGCTTGTCCGGCCACATTCAATCCCCGGGTCTTTATGAGGTGCCATTTGGCACTCCCCTCGGCGAACTCATTGATCTAGCCGGTGGAGCCGTCGGATCCCTCCAAGCAATCTTGATGGGGGGAGCGGCTGGTTCCTTCGTCGGTCCCGAAATGTTGGGGCTTCCTTTAACTCTTGAGGACGCGGCTGCCAACGGCACGACCCTCGGTTCCGGAGCCATCACTGTCTTTTCGAGCGACGTTGACATGTTGGAGGTTGTGCGGCGTTTGGCGAAGTTTTTCCGCGATGAATCGTGTGGACAATGTGTCCCCTGTCGGATTGGAACTGTGAGACAGCATGAGGTTCTCCTCCAAATCGCGCCTGTCGGTCCCGATTCCGCCCAACGGGGACTTCTTGACGATATTTCCGCAGTCATGACCGACGCCTCAATTTGCGGCCTCGGCCATACCGCAGCTTCGGCTGTGCAATCTGCGCTCGACCTCGGATTTCTCGACACGGACAGGCACTGATGGAACAGACGACTTCGGAAGTGTCAGTACAGATCAATGACACAAAAGTCACGGTGGAGGAAGGGACGACTCTTCTAGAAGCTGCCCGTGCAGCAGGAATAGATATACCGACCCTCTGCTGGGCCGAAAACTTAACCCCGGTCAATGCCTGCAGGCTTTGTGTCGTTGAGCAAGAAGGATCGCGCGCCCTGGTTCCCGCATGCTCGAGGCTGAGCGAGGACGGGGCTCAGGTCCGAACTGATACAGATCGCGTCCGTCACAGCAGAAAGATGGTTTTGGAATTTCTGGCTTCCGCCAATGATTTGTCACAAAGTGCCGAATTGCTGCAATGGGCAGAGGACTACAGGATCGAGCCCACGCGTTACGAAAAGCCGGAGAAACGATCGATTCCAGTAAAGATAGAAGACGACCTATTCATTCGCGCCTACGACCGATGTGTCCTCTGCTACAAATGCGTTGAAGCTTGCGGGGATGACGCACAACACACGTTCGCCATCACCATCGCTGGACGGGGTTACGACGCCCGCGTCTCCACCGAGTACGAAATCCCACTGCCCGATTCTGCATGTGTCTATTGCGGCAATTGCGTCGGTGTTTGTCCCACCAACGCACTTCAATTCAAAACTGAATTTGACCTTCGCGAGGCGAAAGATTGGCGGACGGAAGACCAAAACATCACCGAGACTATTTGCTCCTATTGTGGCGTCGGCTGCAGTCTTGAACTTCACACGCAAGACAACCAAATAGTCAAGGTCACCTCACCATCTGATCATTCCGTCACCTCAGGTCATCTGTGCATCAAGGGCCGCTTTGGATGGCAGTACGTACACGCTCCCAAATTTGAACCCTCAAAACGACCCTGACCCGACGTTCACAAAAGTCAACAAACTGGCTACGAGAGTCAGAATACGACAACTAAAACTGGCATACTGCTGCCCCCTTCTTCACCTAGTCTCATGAATTCAGGAGTGCGCAGTGTTGCGTAAGTCTTCCGTCACCGGCAACGCATGGTCGCTTTTTTTGGGCATCGCATTACTGCAAGCCGGAGTCGGTCTCCAACGCCCGCTCATCGGACTCAGGGCCGAAACTGCGGGGTTTAGTACTCTCAGCGCTTCTTTGATAATGACGCTTTATTATGCGGGCTTCATCGTCGGAACTCGATTCGTAGGACACGCTCTCACGAGAGTGGGACACATTCGGACCTTCGCCGGGCTGGCATCAACGGGCTCCAGCATTGTTCTCCTCCAAGGCCTCTGGGTAGATCCAATTAGTTGGGGTTTGTGCCGCTTTATGTTCGGAATTTGTTGCGCGGCACTCTATGTCGTCGGCGAATCTTGGCTCAATGACACGGCGACCAACGAATCTCGAGGCCGACTGCTAAGCATCTACATGGTCATCGCAGTTGCCGCCACGTTAGGCGGCCAGTATGCGATAGGACTTGCTGACAGCAACAACTTCACCCTCTTTGCTGTTGCATCGGTCATGGTGTCGATGGCCCTTGTGCCTATCGCATTGTCGGCCAGAACTAAACCACCAGCGACCGTGCCCGAGCCGCTTACTCTTCGCGCTTTGACATCAATCGTTCCAACGGGTCTGGTTCTGTGTTTTTTCTCCGGAATGACCTTGGGAATAATTGTCGGCCTAGGCCCTATCTACGGTGTAGCAAAGGGGTGGGAACCCATTCATATAGCGAACTTTGTCGGGGCGCCCCTGATCGGGTCTGTTCTTTTTCAGATCCCCATTGGCCGGATTTCAGACCGAATCCCGCGCCGCGCTGTCCTTACTGGAGCTTCGGCTGGCGCAGCCATGCTGTGTTTTGTGATGCTCGGAGTGAACCCCAAAAGCATGATGGGGATGTTCTGTCTCGTTCTTATGGGCGGCTTAGCATTTCCTATTTATTCGATAGCAATCGCATACACCAACGATTGGCTCAAGACTGAACAAATGATGGGAGGGGCAGCATTGCTGGTGCGAATCCATGGCGTCGGTGCCTTCGTCGGACCCCTCGTGGCGGCTCCGGCAATGAGCGCTTCACTCGATATGTACTTCTATATGACAGGAGCAATTTTTTGTTTGACGACGATCTACCTGATTTATCGTATTTCCTTTCACAGCGCTCCTCCAGTGGAAGAACAGGGACGTTTCCAACCGTTTCCTTTACGAGCCTCAAGAATGGCTGTTGCTTTGTTTGATCGCAGTCGTCGCTAGTTTGCAAGACGTTTCGCTACCAAGTAACGCACGGCGCCTATTGATGAAAGCCAGGTGATTCAGGCGGCAACGGGGTGTTGCCCAGAATTAAATCGGCAGCCTTTTCTGCAATCATCATCGTCGGAGCATAAATATTCCCGTTGGTTATGAAGGGCATGACTGACGCGTCCACCACTTGCAGCCCCTCAATTGAATGAACATTCATCGTTTCGGGATCCACCACTGCATCTTCTTCGATACCCATTCGAGCTGTTCCACACGGGTGCAATGCCGTCTCTGCGTCGCGCCGAATCCAGTCAAGGATCTCTGCGTCAGTTTTGACGCGCCGCCCTGGGGAGATTTCACCAGCGTTGATCCCCGAAAACGCAGCTTGGCTGAGAATTTTTCGTGCCACCTTGACCGCCTCAACCCATTCTTTTCGGTCGTTTGGGGTACTCAAGTAGTTGAAACGTATATGGGGTTTAACAAATGGGTCATCTGAGTGGACCATGACTGATCCTCTTGTATCCGCGCTCATCGGACCCACGTGTACCTGGTAGCCGTGTTCGGTTTCCGCAACCTGGCCGTCGTACCGAACAGCCAAGGGGAGAAAATGCAGCATCAAATTGGGATAGGTCGCGTCGCTGCCGCTACGGATAAATCCGCCAGCTTCAAAGTGATTCGTGCTGGCTGGTCCGCGTCGAAACAACCATTGCAAACCAATTAATGGACGCCGCCGAACAGCCAAATTGGGCTGTTGAGTAATTTTCTTTAACGAGGCGTGCTGGATATAAACCTCTAAATGGTCCTGAAGGTTTTCTCCTACTCCCGAAAGATCAGCCACGACTGGAATTTCGAGCTTCTCTAAAAGTCTCTTTGGTCCAATGCCGCTTAGTTGCAGTAATTGAGGCGTATTGAGCGCACCGGCGCAGCAAACCACATTTCGGGCCTGATACAAGATTGGATTCCTGTGGTTACCTAAAATCGAACGTTCAATGGTTTCCACACCCTTGACTCGGCGATCTTTGATCAACAGGCGCGTAGCATGAGTCCGCGTTCGTACGGTCAGATTCGAGCGGGTGATTACTGGATGGAGATAAGCCCTAGCGGCACTGAGTCTCCGTCCCCGGTAGATATTTCGGTCAAATGCAGCGAAACCCTCTTGTCGATATCCGTTTAGGTCGTCGGTTAGCGCGTATCCCGCTTGCTGACACGCAAGAAAAAACGCATCGAAAAGTTCGCCGCGCGCTGGTCCACGTTCAAGTTTGAGTGGACCAGTTTCGCCCCGCCACTCATCTCCACCGGCAAGACATGATTCGAGGCGTTTGAAGTACGGGAGCGTGTGGGCGTAATCCCACGTGCGCATTCCAGGTTGTTGAGCCCAACGCTCCATGTCGCCCGGATTGCCCCGCTGAAAAATCATGCCGTTGATACTCGAACTGCCGCCGAGGACCTTGCCTCGAGCGTGGTAGACGCGACGACCGTTCATAGCCGCTTCGGGCTCCGACTCGTATCTCCAGTCATAAAAGCGCGATCCCAGTGGAAAAGCGAATCCGGCGGGCATATGAATGAACGGATCCCATATGTAATCCGGTCGCCCCGCTTCAAGCAGCAGAACTTGGTTGGAGGGATCCGCAGTCAAGCGGTTGGCTAGAGCACATCCCGCCGAACCGCCCCCAATGATGACGAAGTCATAAGCAATTTCCCCTTCGCTCCTCACGGCTTTCGCCACCTCTCTATCCGCGAGTTAATAACCATTGGGCAGCGTACCCTCGCGTTGATGTTCGTCTCTATAGATCATCGATGATCGGCGCTCTTTTTGGAGTTCTGGCTGCTCTGTTAATTGGCTTGGGGGACTTATTCGGTCGTCGTGTATCTATTCGCTCTTCGCCCATAACTAGTACAGCGGCTATGCAGTGCGTGGCCGCAGTTACCTTGATCATTTCCCTCCTATTTTGGAGTCGAACACCGAATGGTGCCGATCTTCTCTTAGGCGCTATCTCAGGCTTGGGAGCTGCCACAGGACTCTGCTGTTACTACATAGGCCTTCGGAAAGAGTCCTCTGCCGTGATGGCGCCCCTCGTGGCCGTGGTCGCGACAGTGGTCCCAGTTTTGTGGGCGTTGACTATTGGCATTGAGGTCTCTTATCTGAGTGCAGTGGGGGTGTTGATTGCGTTGATCGGTCTGGTGTTGGTGACATCCGATGGACGAATCGATCTGAATGTTAAAGATGGTGCGATCTGGGGGGTGGCCTCTGGCCTCGGTTATGGCCTTGGATTCGCAGCGCTCCTCAACGTCACGACGATTGGGGGCACATGGGTGCTCGTCAGTCAACGACTGATCGCCTTCGCGATCATGATTCCTGTCGCAACCGCAGCTAAGGCAGTTATCACCCCTCCGAGAGGAGCGCGAATAGCGGCGCTCACTGGGGGAATCTGTGCAGGAGCTACGAGTATTGCTTTTTTTGTTGGAATCCAATTTGATCAGTTGCCGACAGTTGTTGCTATGTCTCTATTCCCAGTGTTCAGCGTTCTCGTAGGAAGGCTCTTCTTTAAGGACCAGGTCACCATCAGACAAGTCTGCGGCATAGCACTTGCGGTGATGGGTACGGGAGTTGTAGTCGGTGGCTGATCATCCGATGGCGTCGGGTTCCTCGCTCTTGCGTCGTTCGATGTAGTCGATCATTGCTAGATCGATTGCTTCGTCAAGGGGAGGAGGTTCATAGTCGGTCAACATTTGTTTCCACATAGTGTTGGCTCGCTGAGCGGCGCTCTTTTCTCCCTCCTCGAACCATTGTTCATAGCTGTTGTTGTCGGCAATATTTGAACGATAAAAAGCTGATTCGAAATTTTCCAACGTGTGTGCATTTCCAAGGAAATGTTGGCCATGTGGGTTACTACGAAAAGCGTCCATGGCTTGTCCGTTTTCTGTCATATCTACACCATTCGCATACACCTGCATCATGCCTAATTGATCGGCATCCATTAGTAGTTTTTCGTAGCTAAGCGCTAAACCCCCCTCGATCCAACCCGCAGCATGGAGCACAAAGTTCACGCCGGCCTGCATCGTGGGCAGCAAGGTAGCGAGGGACTCATAAGCCGCTTGGGCGTCGGGAGCCTTTGAGGAGGTCAATTGACCGCCGGACCGAAATGGGACACCAACCCGTCGTGCGAGTGCAGCCATGACGTAGATCGCGAGGCCTGCTTCAGGAGTGCCGAAGGTAGGCGCACCAGTGGCCATGGACATCGAGGAGGCGAATGTCCCAAAAACAACTGGCGCCCCTGGGCGCACTAGTTGGCAAAACGCCATACCTGAGAGTGCTTCCGCCAAAGCTTGTGCGGCTAATCCGGCGACAGTGACAGGTGACATCGCACCCGCCAAGATGAAGGGTGAGATAATGCAGGCTTGATTGTTTTCCGCGTAAACCTTTGCTGCTCCTAGCATTGTCGCGTCCCACCGCAACGGTGAGGAAGCGTTGATGAGATTCGTCATTACGGTTCGATCGTTCAAATCTCCGTCGAAGGCCAGTCGACACAATTCGATCGAATCGACCGCTCGCTCGGGGGCCGTGACGGAACCCATAAGAGGCTTGTCGCTAAATTTCAAGTGGGAATAGACCATGTCAAGATGCCGTTTGTTGACGGGCACATCGACTGGCTCTACCACGGTGCCTCCGCTGTGGTGAAGGTGAGGAAGGCTGTAAGTGAGCTTCACTACATTTTCGAAATCCTCCAAAGTCGCGTATCGGCGTCCATGGTCAAGGTCCGTGATGAACGGCGAGCCGTAGTTGGGAGCGAAGACCGTGCCTTTGTCACCGATCTGCACGGAACGTTGCGGATTGCGAGCGTGTTGGGTGTAGACCCGCGGAGCAGAGTCTTGAACTAACTGTCGACAGAGCCCCTTAGGCACCTTGACCAAATCTCCTTCGATCTCAGCCCCGACTGAACGCCAAAGTTCCAGAGCATCTGGAAAGTCTTGGAACGCTATTCCAATTTCACTCAAGATGATTTCCGCATTGTCTTCGATGCGCACTAAGGCTTCTTCGTCTAGAACCTCAACCGGAAGTAGCTTCCGTTCCAAGAATGGAGCTGATGCTTCGGGCGCGGCAGTTCTGATTGCGCGACGGGCCGCCCGACCGCCTCCTCTACGTGTAGCCACTAGTCCTCCTTGTTGTTGCGCGCGCGTTGTTTTCGGTCCCGACGTCGGGGACCGTCCTCGCCTTTGGAAACGTTGGAAAAATCAACCAACTTCTTCAAGTGGGGCGTGGGTGATGATGCGTGCGGGAATGCCATCGCGTCGACAAATAGCTCTTGAAAACGGGGTTCGGTCGCTGTTTCTATTTTCTCTACTGTGCGAACTAGCTCTTCGACTTCGAGGCGTTGCTCACGTGAGAGAAGCATGCGTACAGCCCCGCTGCCAGCAGCGTTGCCGGCGGCCCTGACCTTTTCGATGGGGGAGTCAGGGATCACCCCCAGGATCATCGCGTACAGCGGGTCGATCTGCGCACCGAACGCACCCGCGAAACGAATCTCATCAAGATGCCCTATCCCAGCGTGTTCCATCAATAGATCGATACCGGCTCGCAGCGCAGCCTTTGCTAGCTGAATAGCCCGCACATCGTTCTGGGTTATGACGACGTTAGGACCTGGGTTGTTATCCGTCCCGCCATAGAGGACATAGGAGAACGTACGATCGTTTTCCACGATGCGATTAGATTTCGTTCGATTGTCAGTGATGACGCCGTCCGAGGTCATCAGTCCGCTGAGAAACATTTCCGCTAACGCTTCAACTATGCCGGACCCGCAAATCCCTGTAACACCTGTATTCGCTGTGGCCTCAAGGAATCCCGGTTCATTGGACCACATGTCACAACCTATGACCTTCACGGTTGACTCGAACGTTTCGCGGTCGATACGCACTCTTTCGATCGCCCCTTGAGTCGCGCGCTGTCCGCAAGAAGTCTGAGCGCCCTCGAAAGCGGGACCCGTGGGACTTGAAGCGGCAAAGAGAGATCTCTCGTTCCCTAACACAATTTCTGCATTGGTCCCGATGTCAACTAAAAGCTGGACGTCCAGTGATCGATGCGGTCCTTCTGCCAGGATCATCGCAGCGGCATCGGCTCCGACATGCCCTGCGATACACGGGCCCACGTACACAGATGCTTGTGTAGTCGGAAGATTGAGGTCCTGTCCCAATAATTCAAGAGCGTCTGTTGTCGCCAGCAGGAAGGGAGCCTGCCCCAATGGCGTGGCGTCCAAGCCAAGAAGCAAGTGATGCATTACGGGGTTTCCGACCATCACCAGTTCATCTACGTCGTCAAGGTCGGCGTCTGCCTGCTCAACCAGCATGAGGATAAGGTCCGCGAGCGCTCCGCGGACAAGCCGGGTGAGCTCTTGATCTCCGCCCTGGTTCATCATCGCGTAACTGACTCGGCTCATCAGATCTTCGCCTAAGCGGATCTGCGGATTCATGAGTCCGCTCGTGGCAAGAACCTCGCCAGTCGCCAAGTCGATGAGGTGCCCGGCAATAGTCGTTGAACCGACGTCCACTGCGACACCCAACAAATTTAGGGACACACCCGGACGCACCGACTCCACTCGAGATCCCGTCACATTGGTCCGAACTCGCACTGTCACAGTGCTCTCCGTCTGGCCTGTCGCATCTTGTAGGGGTCGGAGGGCGCCCGATCTGAATTCGGTGACGTCCATCGACCATTCTCTGGCCAGTACTTCGGTAAGCAGTTCGCTGAGAGAAGAGGAATTCCCCAACTCGGGCTTGGGAACTGAGACAACGTGCAGGGTGCTGACTGGGTCCAGAGAAAATCCCTCTAGATGAATGTCTTTCCTAATGACTGGCGCGTTTAATTGACTCCCTGGGGGCACTTCAAGGACCACATCGCCAACGATTTTGGCTTGGCAGCCGAGCCGAGCGTCTTGTTCTATATCGCGCTTTCCCGCGTACGAGCCCTCGGTTGTGTCAGATGCACTTAGATGACTTGAGTCGGAGCGCACCGCCCATTTCGGGAATTGACCCAAGGCTGGGATTACTTGACAGCGGCCACAGATGCCCCTTCCGCCGCAAACGCTGTCGAGGTCGACACCGAGTTGTCGGGCCGCGTCCAGCACCGTCGTTTCTGATTCGACCCGGCCTTCAAGGCCGGACGGGGTGAAGATAACGCGGTGCTCAGAACTCATAACTGCCTCAGGCACTCTCTTCAGTGGGCGCTCGACGGCGACCTCTTCGAGCGCCACGGCCTGGTGGCACCGCCTCATGATCGCGGTGGACGCTGATCCACCTCGCGCAGTTCTGATCGTTGCCCATGAGCACGTCTGCTCCCATGATGGCCGATTTCACTTCCGAATGCAGCGGATTCATAATCGCGGACGTCATTCCTGCTCCAATCGCCATAGACAAGAAAGTGCCTGTTACTACGTGACGGTTCGGTAGGCCAAAACTCACGTTGGAAGCGCCGCACGTCGTGTTGACTCCCAGTTCGTCTCGGAGTCGTCGAACTAAATGGAACACTTGTTGTCCCGCATTACTCATCGCTCCAATTGGCATAACTAGAGGATCAACGACCACATCCGCTGTCGGGATGCCGAAATCGTTGGCAGCGTTTACGATTCGCTTCGCCACGTCAAATCGAACATCGGGGTCCTCACTGATCCCTGTTTCGTCGTTGGAGATCGCCACCACGGCTGCCCCATTTTTTGCGACCAGCGGAAGGACACGATCCATCACGTCTTGTTCGCCGGTAACGGAGTTGATTAACGGTTTCCCTTCGTACACGGCGATTCCGGCCTCTAGCGCTTCGATGATGGAAGAGTCAATCGACAAGGGCACGTCAGTGACCGATTGGACAAGGCGAATCGCTTCAGACAGTAACGCCGGTTCGTCGGCTAGGGGAATTCCGGCATTGACGTCGAGCATGTGTGCTCCGGCCGCGACCTGCGCCAAAGCGTCGGCTTCTACCCGCGAGAAGTCTCCGTTCTTCATTTCTTCGGCTAGAAGCTTTCGACCTGTGGGGTTGATCCGCTCACCGATCATCACGAAGGGCCTGTCAAACCCGATAACAACCTCTTTTGCTGCTGAACTAATCACTGTTTCGGTCATCTGGTTCCCATTGCGTTTGTCTTCTGCTGACGACGTCTTCCATTTCGAGCAAAACGGCGATTGAGCTGGTAATTAATTTGGGTCACGATCTAGCGGGTCGAGTCCGCCGTTACGGACCAAGGCATTGAGTCGGTCCTCGTCATATCCGGCTTCAAGCTCATCTGCGAGGGACTGGACTGCTTTGTTTGCCTCTTCTGGCAAAGGAAAGGCTTGTCGACTCCACTCTCCAACGTAGGCGTCGTCATCGGTTAAACCGGCCACCGCTGCCGCCCGGTCGATTGCGTCCTGGAAGCGATCAGAAAGAACTGCTGTTTGTTTCCCACCGCTTGACGTAGCGACTACCTGTGCCGGGATGTTTCGCCAGGAGATCACGGTGATCTCCTCCCGATGACGACGGTTTTGTCGAGCACTCATTGACTCGCTGCCGTGGGCTGGGTTTCCTTACTTGACGACTTTGGGCGCCGCTTCCCGAATTCGACAATCTCTGTTTCGAGTTGCCCGTACCCGGTGACGGTCACCTCTAGCGGCAACCCAATCTTGCCTGCCGCCCGAGCGGCGTCGGCTTGTAGGTCAGCAGTGCCAGTTTGCGTCAGGAAGACGACTCGTTTGTAATTTCCAAAATATATTTCTAGTAGTTCAGGGTGAGCGGTGATGCCTAACCCATCGAAAACTAGGCGATCAAAATGTTTCGCTAAATAGTCAGTCAAATAAAACGTGGCAGGTTCCGCGTCATGAAGTTTCTCGAACACGCCTACCGGGAGGTAAAACTCATAGCAGTGCGCGCCCGGTAAGCGAACGACGTTGAACTCGTCACAAAGTACGTCTAGATCACCCCCCGTGCCACAGTCGGCGTAGCCGACCAGAATGTCGTCGTAGTCGTTGACTGCCACTTCGAGACGTTCACGCACTCGAATAGGTATTTGGTCGGGTCTGTTGTGAAGCGAAGCAGGTAAGCATTCCAACGTTACGTTCACCAGGCTGTTCGATTTGAACAGGTGCCCTAATTCCCGCGCCAGCGCGCCACAGCCGAGTACTAACAGCTGTCGCGAATATGTCACGTCCGTTCACGCCTTCTTTGGACAAGTTCTGTCGCTGTTTCCGAGGCAACTGCTGCGTCGCGACAATAAGCATCGGCTCCTATCGCATCCCCAAATTCTTGATTGAGGGGAGCGCCGCCAACGAGAACGATGTAATCGTCGCGCAGTCCCTGCTCTATCAAAGTGTCGATCACGACCTTCATGTAGGGCATGGTGGTCGTCAATAATGCCGACATGCCCAAAATGTCGGGCTGATGTTCGTTTAATGCTTCAAGGTATTCGTCGACGTCCGTGTTGATGCCGAGGTCGATGACTTCAAAACCGGCGCCTTCCAGCATCATCGCGACAAGGTTTTTCCCTATGTCATGGATATCGCCTTTTACGGTGCCAATAACGACCTTGCCTACTGGTTTTGCGCCCGTCTCGGCCAGGAGTGGTCGGAGGATTGCCATGCCCGCCTTCATGGCGTTGGCTGACAGCAGTACTTCCGGTACAAACAGAATGCCATCGCGGAAGTCAATGCCGACGATTCGCATTCCTTCTACCAGTGCATCGTTGAGAACACGATCCGCGGTCCAGCCTCGCTCGAGAAGAATGTTTGTTCCTTCGACGATTTCCTCGGCCAGACCGTCATAGAGGTCGTCATGCATCTGCGCCGTGAGGTCCTCATCATTAAGCGTCGAGAGGTCGAGGTCGTCGGCGGGTTCGAGTTGCTCGCTCATGCACGCTGCTCCAGAACCAGAAAGCACCGCCGCCCTTGATATCTGCTGATACGGGCAGATCCCTGGACATTGGTGCGATCCACAATGTGGAACAGTACCGTATCATGGATCACATTCCGGGTGATAGCTCCTCAAGAACAGTCTCTAACAAGTCGTTGCGGTCGATCATTTTGGTTTCGCCTGTGGAACGGGGTGTGAGTTCTACCTCATTGTTCGCCAAACCTCGCACGCCGACAGTTACTCGGTAGGGAATACCGATTAGTTCCGCATCGGCGAATTTGACGCCCGGCCGTGCATCTCGATCATCGACGAGAACTTCAATTCCCGCTTCCTGAAGGGCGACCTCGAATTCCGAAGCGATCCCCATTGAGGTCTCGTCGTCGACATCCAACACGGTGATCAACATCTGGTAGGGAGCCACCGATAGAGGCCATATGAGGCCAGATTCATCGTTATGATTCTCGGCCACCGCGGCGACAGCACGGCCAATCCCTATTCCGTAACTACCCATTGTCGGAATCTGTGAATGACCCTCGGCGTCCAACACTGAGACTCCCATCGCCTCTGCGTATTTCCGGCCGAGCTTGAATATATGACCCGCCTCTATGCAACGGATGACCTCCAGGGTTCCCCCACACTCAATACATGTCTCTCCCGCTTGGACCTCTCTGAGGTCAGCCCACTCATCAACTTCGACGTCTCGCTGAAGGGACACGCCCCGAAAGTGCCAGTCATCTTCATTTGCACCGGTGGTCATGTTGGTTCGACCCTCAAGGGCTGAATCTGCGATAACACGCATGGAAGTAACCCCGACAGCGCCGAGGCTGCCGGGACTCGCACCCAAGGCCGCAATAGTTTCGTCAACCTCTGCAGGTCGAATATTTACGGCGCCGGACTGGTCCTGAAGCTTTTGGAGGTTGAGTCGGTGATCTCCGCGCAACAATGCCAACGTGATTGCATCATCTAGGACCATGACCATGGTCTTTATTTGGTTTTTCGCCGGAGCTCCACCTTCAATTTCTTCAAGGGCCGCGATGCTGCGCACGCCTGGCGTTGGGAATTTCTCAGGCACTTTTGGACCGGGTTCGTCAACGACTGGGTCCAAGGTCGACGTTCCCCGTTCAACGTTTGCCTTGTAATCGCAACCGACGCACCTCAGTACGTCGTCTTCACCAGCCGGCGAGGGAACCATAAATTCGATACTGGCCGATCCACCCATTGACCCTGAGGACGCTTGAACAGACATGGCATCAAGGTCCAGGCGCTCGAATATCTTCGCATAGGCGTCGTGGTGCGCCTGAAAAGCTCGATCTAGTCCCGCGTCATCTAGATCGAAACTATAGGAGTCCTTCATTGCGAACTCTCGCACGCGAAGCAGCCCGCTTTTCGGTCTCGGTTCATCCCGGAATTTTGTTTGAATTTGATACCAGATTTGCGGCAACTCTTTGTACGAGTTGAAGGTCGTCGCGATATTCGAAAAGATTTCTTCGTGGGTCATCCCGAGTGCAAGATCTACGCCACTTCTATCTTGGAGACGAAACATTTCCTCGCCCATCAACTCCCATCGGCCGCTTTGTTTCCAAAGAGATGCCGGGTGCATCGCTGGTAGAAGAAATTCCTGACCGCCGATGGCGTCCATCTCCTCGCGTACGATCTTCGCAATCTTGTCGTGGACACGAAGGCCCAGCGGCAAAAGGCTGTAATGGCCGGCATGTAATTGGCGGATGAAACCTCCCCGAACGAGCAACCGGTGGCTACTGGCTTCGGCGTCAGCCGGAGCCTCACGAAGCGTCGGAATAAAGGCAGAGGACCAGCGCATAACCTCCACAATACGGCAACGTTTTCAAATCAACGGCTTGCTCCGAGAAATGCAACTCTGGTGTATTGCCAATCCGGAAGGTATAGTTACTTTGTGTTGTAGGTACGGGATGACCCGCTGCCGCAGACACCGCTCGGGTTCCGTTATTGCCGAGGCATCGAAGTGGTACCGACGCAGGTAATTGAACCTCAGTGGCATGATGCCGTGCCCGCGAGTTTTTACTGAAGCGGGAGGGACGCGACGTCCAAATCTAGATCACCTTTCGAATTTGGGGAACGTTGAAAGTGCAGTCATTAAGCCCCACAACTGAAGACGAAGTGTCAACAGAGGTTGACGAGCACTCCTCGTCGCGTCTGGCCACTCTCTCCTGGCAAGAAATAGCCGACCTTGCGCGCCTTGAAGCGGATGGAGATGTCGCCCAACAAGCGTTGACCGAACTATCGACGGACCCTTTACGTTGGCGAAACGTACTCATCGATATGATCGAAGACGCCGAGGATCGCCTTCAATCGGTTCGTCGCCTAAAGGGGCCTCAACGCAACCAAGTCATTATTGATTTCGAAGGCGAACTGGTCCTTCTAACGGACGCATACCATCGGGCAACGGGCCAGCCGTACCAGATCGACGGCGAACAAGACGGTCTCAATAGCCTGTCGTCTGACCTTCCTGCCGAACCTGTTGCACTGCAGTTGTCGTGGTTGCCAGGCCGAGTCATTGCTTGGGCCGCAGGTGCAAATAGTCAGCCAGAATCAATCCAACAAGTCATGGAGCGATTAATCGAGGCTGGTGCCCCTGAAAGCGCCTGGGAGGACCATCGGAACATTTCATTACCCGGCGGATTCTCTGCACCCGCCGTGAGTGCTCAGGTTGCTGACATTCTCGGTTGGTTGGCAGCACTCTCAACTCAGCCTTGGACTGATCCTGCCATGGACTTCTCGCCCGAAAACTCGGCAGTTACTGAAGGCTCCAGCAATGCTCACGAGCCTGGCCTGCAAGTCGAACCTTCGTCGGGCAATACTCCCGAAGCATCTCGGCTCGGCGCAAGCTCACGATGGCTTAGCCTTATTGCCGCGTCGGCCGTGGAACTTGTCGCTCAAGGACGAACCGTTCCCAAGTTGCAGCGAATCCGGAAGCGACGCAACAAAAGGAACCGGAATAATCGCGGAGAATTCGTTGTCCAATGGATGCCAGGCATCATCAACAAAAGTCGCCTCGAAGCCTTCGCTGCATCGTTGCCGGGTGCAGTTAGCGCCGCCGACCCAGGACCCGATGCAAGAGCAGTCGTTCAATCGGCTCTCGCTGGAATGGTCAATGCAATTGTGACTAGCGCCGCTCGGAGACTCGATGTTCCCGCCCCGCCTCCTGAACCGCGGACCAAAGTTGAGGTGGCCGAAACGTTCTTGGCAAATCTGGGAGGACGACCTTTTACCGCCGCCGCAGACCACGGATCCGATCTCGCTCGACGCCTGGAGCAGTGGGCTCGGCCAGTTACTGCGGTCGCAAAATACGCGCTTATCGTTCAACTCGACGAACCTGATGATTCGGGAGCCTGGCAGCTGAAAGTGCTATCACCCGGCCCGGAGAACACTTTGGATCCGGTCGAAGTGGCAATGGTAAGTGGATCCAACACTCGCAGAACCGAAGTCAAGGGCCAATACACGCGGCTTGAGCGCCTAGTGCCAGCGCTCCTTCGCCCCGGAGGACGACGACGCGGTGAGGTGTTACTCGACCAAGACGAAGCGTGGGAGCTGATGTCGGTCACAGGTCCAGCTCTTGAATCAGCGGGCTTTGAAGTGCGGGTACCAGCGCTGTCGCGTCGTCGACAAGTGGCTCAACTACGGCTGACAGCCGAAGACAACGACAGTATCGTGGGCGCCCAACAACTTACGGCTGTCAGTTGGAGTGCTGTCTTTGGCGACGTCGAGCTGACCGCTCCGGAAATACAGAAGCTCGCGTTGCAGGCCCGGCCTCTAGTGCAGTCAAGAGGTCGTTGGGTAGCTCTAGACCATGCCGATTTAGCTGAAGCAGCAGCCGCTCTGACTGAACGATCGGAAACAACACAACTCACTGGTGCCGAGATGCTTCGACATGCTCTCGGACTCGAAGGCGGCGCGGTCAGCGGGGGAGTGACTCTTGCAGGTGCGAGTTGGGCTGGCGATTTACTTCGGGCTGCCAGTGACGTCAAGGATGAACCGGATACACGTCCCGAGGGATTCACCGGTGAACTTCGCAGTTACCAAGCCGAAGCCGTAGGTTGGCTCAATTTTCTTGATAACGCTGGTTTGGGTGGTTGTCTCGCATTAGATATGGGCTTAGGGAAGACACCTACCATCTTGGCCCACGTCGCCGTCGCACCCGGGGTCGAACCGGCGCTAGTCATCGCACCTCCCGCAGTCGTCGGGAACTGGGCTTCCGAAGCTAAGCGTTTTACCCCAGGCCTTTCTGTCCTCATTCACCACGGACCGCTACGACTGAGCGGCCAGGAGCTACGGAGCCGTATCGGAGATGCCGATCTAGTCGTAACGACATACGGAACCGCAGTCCGGGACATTGAGGAGTTAGCCGCTTTGTCCTGGGATCGCGTCGTACTCGACGAAGCTCAGGTAATTAAAAACCATCGCAGTGCAACTGCCAAGGAATTGCGGAGGTTGCAGGCACGTACTCGTTTAGCTCTTACCGGAACCCCCATCGAAAACGGCTTGGGCGATCTTTGGGCAATCGTGGACTTTTGCAATCCAGGCCTCGTGGGTGGTCGAACCGCTTTCATAGATCAGCTCGGACAGATCGGTGACTCAAAAGGGGCTGCGGAGTCTGCATTGCATGCGCTGAACGGGGTTCTCGTCTTCCGGCGAACCAAAGCAGAACCAATGATTGCCGCCGAACTCCCAGATCGAATCGATGAATTGGCGCATTGCACCATGACGCCCGAACAAATCGGTCTCTACCAAGCAGTTTTGGACAAGCTGGTGCGAGACACAGCCGAGAGCGAACAAAACACAAAACAACAAAAAGGTCTAGTGCTTGCCGCCATCACCGCCTTAAAGCAAATCTGCAATCACCCTCTCAACTACGACAAAAACGACACTGACCCGAGCCTGGAGGATCGCAGTGGAAAGCTGACGCGACTTAATGAGATCGTCGACGCTGTATTTGCCGCAGAAGAACGTGTTCTGATTTTTACCCATTTCGCGACATGGGGTGAGCGGTTAGCCACCTATTTGACTCAGCGAACGGGCCTCACCATTGACTGTTACCACGGTGGTCTCGCTAGAGGAAAGCGAGATCGCCTCGTAGAAAGCTTCCAGAGCGAAACCGGACCGGGCGCCATGGTTCTGTCGCTAAAAGCCGGCGGCACCGGTCTCAACCTCACCGCGGCAAGTCATGTCGTCCTCTACGACCGTTGGTGGAATCCGGCCGTTGAAGATCAGGCAAGAGATCGAGTTTGGAGGATCGGCCAGACCAAAACAGTGATTTGTCACCGCCTTGTATGCCCTGGAACTGTGGATGAACGCGTTGAAGAGGTCGTTCAAGGCAAACGGCGCATCGCCGATATGGTCTTGCCTAAATCAAGTTCACTTGGGGACCTCGACGCAGATCAACTCAGAGCAGCTCTGGGAATCAACGAGTCATCGCTGCTAACTGCTGATCCTGACGACATCCTCGATGACGTCATCCTGGAGAACGGCAAATGAGTCGACGAGGCAGAAGCTCACGTACTCGCCGTCTGGGCGATGGCGGTGCAGAGAACGAAGTTGATCGAGAAGTTAAATCTTTTTGGCACGGTTCCAACGACATGCCCGATACAGCCAAGAAGGTTCAGGTAACAGAGCAGGCTGCTTCGGTCATCAGAAGCCTGGGATCGGCGCCTCTCTCCGGTCAAGAATCGGTTGCTGAACATTATTTCGAAGCCGTATATCAACGCAGTGTCGCATTGGCATCAGCTCTAGCCGCTGCGGCTGAAATGGTGGGCGATGACGACGAACAAGATGATTCAAGCGACAGTTAGTCGAACGGAATTCAATCTTTGGGATCGAAGCCCACGACCTTCCCGCGATTGATACTCACCCAATCCCGAGCCTCTAGATAAGGCTTAAACGTCTCGTAAATTGCCTGCTCGTCCGTCGGCTGTTTCGGGCGCTGCATTTCGTAGAGATGAGGAAATTCAAGCCATGCCGTTACTGCGTTCCAAAGCCTAAGGGCGGCATCTCCCTTGGGAGGGTCCAGTAAAACCGGGCCGAAAAAGGCTTGTCCATCGGGAAAGAACAAGGTCGGAACACCAAACCCGCCGGTTTCCACAACTCTGTCATGCTCGGCTTTGATCTCTGAATGAGTCGACTCGTCGTCGATCGACTGTTCGACGATCGAGGGATCAGCCCCTATCTGTTCCAGAAGGTGTTTGGCAACGTCTGGATTGTGAGGCCTGTTGCCGTCAACGTGTAAAGCTCGACCAGCTAGTGCATACCAGTCATCCAAAAGACTCATATCCATTCGACGCAAAATCACCCCAATTCGCATCATTGACCACCCGTAGCTCCACTCTCGCTCCCACGGATGCTTCTTCCCCTCACGGAGGTTAATTTCCTCCAAACTGAAGAACTTCCAATTGACCTTGAGGTCTAACTGATCTCGAACGTCGCGCATCCAAAGCGAAGTCTGGTACGCCCAGGGACACATGACGTCGAAATGAAAGTCCACTTCCTTAGGTCCTGCATAGCTAGTCATTGCTTCACATCTTTCGCTTGCTTGCCCTACCTGAAGAGTATGGCGTTATTTTTTTGGTCACGTACTTTTGGATACCACGCTAAACCCACATCCGAGCGAAACGAAGCGGCAGTGGGGGAGGAGTGACTACCCGCGGCCATGACGCAAAAGCTTGCCGGAAGTGACCCCAGTACATTCACCGGATTCGAAAGTTATTTCACCATTGACGATGATCTGTTGATAGCCCGCAGCCCTTTGCACACGTCGCCATTCGCCCCCGGGCAGGTCGTATTCCACATCACCAATCCAGTTCGGCAGAATCTCCAACTCCTCCATGTCATAAACCAGGACATCGGCCGCGGCACCTTCTCGCAGAGTTCCTCGGTCTCTAAATCCCGCCGCATGCGCTGGAAGATTGGAAAGCCTGTAGTGGGCTTCCTCGAGGGTTACAACGCCTTCATCTCTGACTAACCAGGTCAAGAAGTCAGTCGTATACGCACCTCCGGTGAAGAACTTCGTATGAGCTCCACCGTCGGAAACGCCGGGTATCGCGTAAGGAGACTCGTTCATCATTTCAGCCATAAATTCGGCATTCGAACCTTTGTCAGGGCCCAAAAATTCAACGTTCAAATCACCCTGCAGAGAAAGGTCCAACATCACCTCTATGTGGTGTTTGCCTTGAGCCTCGGCTATGTCTCCGACTGATTTGCCGACATATTCCTGTAGATCAGCCTGCCGATTAACCCCTTGAACCACCAAGCTCTTCGGATTGCCACCCACTCCGGCCTGAATAACTTGGAGCCTACGGTCCGCCTCCTCGGCTTCGGCCACCAACGCCTCGCGGAGCTGGGGATCTTGCATTTTTTCGATCTTTTCATCTTTGGTGCCCGTAGTTACCGCACGCCAAGCAGGGGACGCGTCGTAAAGGTTCCAATGCTCAAGCGTGAAGGCGAAACCCGCCCGACCAGTTCCGCACTGCGCATAGATAGGTAGGCCCTTTTCTCGGCAACCGTCGATCCAACGCAACGGTCGGCGATGAACCTCGGGGTCTTGGCGGGCTGGTGCGACGACGTTGTGGAGAATTGGTCGTTGCGCCGTTTCAGCCAAGGTTTCTAGAAAAGCAATGTCAGCTCTGATGTCACCGGTGCCCTGAGTTATCTGTATGAATCCCTCGTCGCGTTCAGCAAGAACCTCCGCCAAATTGAGAATATCTGCGTCGCACATGATGTCGGTCACCATGGGTGATCCGTCATAGTCCGCTTGGACACTGTCAGGACCCAGGCGTTGAATTGAGAACCCACACAGTCCCGCGTCCATACCTTCATGCAATAAGCGAGCCATCTCTTTTCGTTCGTCTTTCGACGCTGGCTCTCCCGCCTTCGCTTTCTCCAACCCCATCACATAGGTCATGAGCGACGCTGTGGGCATGTATTGAATGACGTTCACCCCTTTTGGGATCCTGTCGAGCGAGTCCAAATACTCAGGGATCGTCTCCCAATCCCAGTTCATGCCCTGCTTCATAGACTCGAAGGGAATCGCCTCGGTACGCGTCATAGTTAGCATTGACCGCTCTCGAAAATCTTGTGCTACGGGAGCGAATCCAAAGCCGCAATTCCCAAGAACCACCGAAGTCACTCCGTGGTAGCCGGAGATCGTGCACCATGGATCCCATCGAATCTGAGCGTCATAGTGGGTGTGCAGGTCAACAAAGCCAGGCGCCACAATTTTTCCCGTCGCGTCGATCACTCTGTCGGCCACACCATCAGCACGCCCGCCCATCTTTGCGATGAGGCCATCCTTTATCCAAAGGTCGCTTTGATACCTGGGAACTCGCGTTCCATCGACGACGGTACCGCCACTGATATGTATGTCGTACTCGGACATACGTCACCCCCTGTGTCTATGCTCTTCGGGCCAAGAATACCCTTATTACTGGTTACCGCCGAGGCTAACCATCTGAGAGCATGCGTGTGTGGAACGTATCGATCACTCAGGACGTACGCCTCTCGAAGTCGCGTTCTCCACAGTCCTCGATTCTTTAGAGAGGGGAGACGTCGTCACATACGGCGAGGTGGCCGAGGAAGCTGGTTACCCGCGTTGTGCCCGCGCCGTCGGAAATTTTCTTAGCCGGACCTCAGGATTTCCGTGGTGGCGAGTAGTGAACGCGAGGGGTCGCCTGGCGCCCGGCCATGAACGCAGTCAAGAAAGCCTCCTTAGACAAGAAGGCGTAGCGGTCAAAGATGGCTATGTCGTCGGAATGCGGCGGCGCCGATCCTGATCAGCTGTTTCATTGCTCAGAAGCGTCTGATACGACTTCAGCATGTCTCGCAGGGGATAGGACCCCTGGTTTACGCCTTGTTTTAGCCCGGTCGCTCTCCCGACTGTTATTTACATAATGAGCATTATGTGCGTCTAGGCCCGTGAACTCAATGCCCAAATCAAAAAGAATCTAGACATCCAACGCATGCCCATAATCTCTGCTGTGTTTGACTATGAAGTCTTTCCGGGGTTCAACTGGCGCTCCCATCATCACCTCAAACGCCTTCTCCGCTTGCTTTGCGTCTTGCAGCGTGATCCGACGCAAAACGCGCGTTTGGGGATTTAGGGTCGTTTCAAAGAGCTCGCCATCGTCCATTTCACCAAGTCCTTTGAACCTGGTAATTCGATACCGGCGTCCCTTTTCTTTAATCTCCGATACCCGGTCCTGGAGTTCAGCTTCTGAATAGAGAAACTCCTTTTCTTGACCCAAAACAATCGCATGCGTTGGAGGTTGGGCCGCGTATACGTGTCCTTCTTCAAGCAACGGTCTCATGTAGTGAAAGATCAAAGTTAGAACTAGGCAACGAATGTGGCTTCCGTCAACGTCCGCATCAGCAAGGAGGATGAGACGGTCGTATCGCCGTGATGCGAGATCGAACTCCGGACCAGATCCCGCCCCAATAGCGGTGAACAACGCCGCTGCTTCAGCATTATCAAGAACTGCCTTTTTGGTTCCCTTTCCTGCGTTCACGACCTTGCCCCTCAAAGGCAAGACTGCCTGCCAAGCGCTGTCTCTAGCTCGTTTAGCAGGCCCCGCGGCAGAATCGCCCTCAACGATGAGGAGCTCACCTTCCGGGTGCAGGCGGCAATCGGACAGTTTGTCTGGTAGGCCGTTACTGCCAAGTTGTGCTGCTTTTCGGCGGTTATCCAAAGCCTGTTTTGTACTGATTCTGTTGACTATGGCGTCTGCGACCTTGTCCAGAATCGCTTTTACGTGAACTTTCTTAGACCCTTTTGCAGTTCCATCGAACCATTCCTTGAGAGCATCTCGAGTTATCGCACTCACGATCTTTTGAACCTCGGGTGTTCCTAGCTCGCGCTTGGTCTGGCCACGAAATTGCGGTTCAGCGAAAACCACGCGTACGACAGCAATAAGGCCTTCTTGTGCGTCTTCTTTTTGGACTTTTGCTTCACCTTTTAGCTTGCGTAACTTTCGCGGATCCGCTGCCGACACTGCCTGATTCATCGCCGTCGTAAGGGAGCGTTCGAACCCTGCGACGTGTGTACCTCCATCTGGAGTTGGGATCGTATTCACAAAACTGATGATCTGGCTCTCGTAGTTCTGGACCCATCGCAAAGCGATGTCAACTTGACATTCGCGTGTGACTTCCGTCAGTTTTCCGTCCACGGGGACTTTCTCGATGAACTCGCTCGACCCCGTGAGGTGAACCAAGCCGGTAACCGGCTGGGTCTCACCGGACACGAAATCGACGTAGTCCGCAAGCCCTCCTTTAGACACGAACTCTTCAGCCGATCTTCTAGATCCTTTTCGTTTATCCCACAGACGAATTTTTAGGCCCGGAACCAAGAAACAGACCTGACCCAATCGCTCTCTGACTTCTTGATAATCGATCGTTGCTTCTGAATCGAAGATGTCCCTATCAGGCCAAAAGCGTACGCGGGTCCCTGTTTTACTTGCGGGGATTTTTCGGGTTTTCTTCAGCGAATGACCAGCGGTGAAGCGTCCATTTTTGGCGGTCTGGCCGGGGACTTGGTCTCGAAACTCGAGCCTATGGGTAGAGCCCTTTCGATCGACTTCAATTTCCATTCGACTCGCTAAGGCGTTGACGACAGACGCTCCAACTCCATGAAGGCCCCCCGAGGCGCCGTAGGCGCCGGTGCCAAATTTCCCTCCCGCGTGTAGCTCGGTGAACACGATTTCAAGAGCGGTGGCATCGCCTTCTTTGTTCTCGATCGGGATACCGCGCCCATCATCAGTTACTTCATAAGAACCGTCGGGATGAAACAACACTTCAAGTAAATGAGCGTGACCTCCAGCTGCCTCGTCGACTCCATTGTCGATAATTTCCCACAAGAGGTGGGTTAAACCTCCGGACCCTGTACCTCCGATATACATGCCGGGTCTTTTGCGGACCGCATCTAGACCTTCAAGGACTTCAATATCGTCGGCGTCGTAGCTGCCAGGTTTTTTATTTTTTGTTCTCTCAGTTTTAGTGGTCACTGGAATCGGTACTCCCCCACCACTAAGACACGCTCGCCAATATCTGCTGTCGTACCGTCTCGGCGGCTTGCTTCGACGGTCAGCGGAATTGGAGTCGGATCCGTCTTTTTCCCGTCCCCTTCCTCCGACACTATGGCGGCCATTTGCTGATTTCGCCCAACCCACGCGAAGGTGGCGGTCGTTTCAAAATTCTGCCATTTAACAGTGCGCACGCCTCCTGTGGCTCGGCCTTTGGTAGGAACTTCGGCAACATCGGTCACCTTTACCGCACCGTCGTCGCTGACTAACAGGACGACGGTCCCAAACTCAACCGGGCCTGCCGCTATCAACAAGGACCCGGCCTTTAGTTTCATACCCGCTACCCCAGCAGCACCTGGTCCTTGAATCGAAATGCCAGTGGTGGGGGTGCGAAGCGCTTGGCCGTCCGACGCCACCATCACAATTTCGCTGTCCTCGCTGGCCACAAATCCAGCCACGACCCGATCGTCGCCTTTTAAGTTGATGACCGGACTTCCCGTTCGAAGCCTTCCGATGGAATCGGCATCGAGGCGTTTCGTCACTCCTTTACGTGTCGCTACGACGATGGGATCTTGCCCTTCCCCGAAGAGGCCGACCACTCGTTCCCCTCGACTCAAGGAGAACATCTCGGTAACTGACGCTCCCCTACTCCCCCGAATTATTTCTGGCACCTCTCGAGATCGAACGGTAAGCAGGCGACCTTGGTCAGTGATTGCCAAAATTGAACTATAAGAATTCGTCTCGAGGCTCTGTGCCAGTACGTCATGTCTTCCCGGCTTCGCACTAAATTCTTCATCAGGTGACCTTCGCCCTAGCAGGCCCGAAGTTGACAGGGTTACTAACGTGACTTGGTCCGCTATCAGTTCTTCAGGCGCCAGCTCTTCTTCGGACGGGCCGTCATCAATGACTGCAAGGTCGCTGGCGGACACGATTGTGGTTCGTCGAGGGACGCCAAATTGGTTCACCAGCTCTCGTAGCTCGTCACTGACAAGCTTGCGACGTCGGGTGTCCGACGCGAGCAATTTACGGAGCTCGCTGATATCAGATTGAACGTCGTCGAGTTCCTCACGAAGTTTTTCAACTTCTAGAGCTGTGAGTCGTCTCAATTGCATATCTAGGATGTGTGTCGCCTGCATATCGCTGAGTTTCAAAGCATTCATCAGTTCGGCCCGAGCGGTCGTTGCGTCGTCTGATCCTCGGATGATTGAAATCACGTGGTCAATATTGTCGAGAGCTAGCAGAAGGCCCTGCAGGATATGTTCCCGTTCTTCGGCCCGCGCAAGGCGAAATTCAGTTCGCCGAACGATGACCTCTAAACGGTGCTCCACGTAATGCCGGCAAAGTTCGTACAAGTTCAGCGTTGTTGGAACGCCGTCGACTAGCGCGACATTGTTTATCCCGAAGCTTTCTTCCAGTGGCGTCAGCCGATAAAGCTTTTCGAGTAACCCATGGGGTCCAACGCCGGATTTGCATTCAATGACTAGTCGGAGACCGTGGTTGCGATCTGAGAGATCGACTACGGCAGCGATGCCATCGAGTTTTCCTGATGCGATGAGCTCACGTACCTTGGCTTGAACTCGCTCGGGTCCAACCGCATACGGTAACTCGGTGATTACGATCCCTTGCCTCCGAGCCGTGATGTTTTCAATCTCGGCTCGCGCTCGGACGCGAATCGTACCTCGGCCAGTTTCATACGCTTCTCGCAGCGATCCGTCGTCGACGACGATCGCGCCGGTCGGGAAATCCGGACCCTCCACGAAGCGCATAAGATCATCTACGGTCGGTTTTGGACGCCTTTTCGTAAGCACATGCTCGATAGCCGAAGCGATTTCAGAAAGGTTGTGGGGAGGCATATTCGTTGCCATCCCGACGGCAATTCCCGAGGCGCCGTTGACTAACAGATTCGGTATAGCGGCTGGCAAGCAGGTTGGTTCATCTCTCTCGCCGTCAAAGTTCGGGGAGAAGTCAACTGTTTCTTCATCAAGTCCGGTCACCATAGCCATCGCAGCTGGGGTTAAACGGGCTTCGGTGTATCGATACGCCGCAGGAGGGTCGTCGAGGCTGCCGAAGTTGCCTTTGGGGTCAACGAGGGGCACCGACATCGAGAAGGGCTGTCCCATTCTGACCATCGCCTCATAAATCGCTCCGTCTCCGTGTGGGTGGTATTTCCCCATCACTTCGCCCACAACTCCAGCTGATTTTCGAAATGGGCTCCCGGGCCGAAGGCCCAAGTCCGCCATAACGTAAAGAATGCGTCGTTGGACGGGTTTTAAGCCGTCGCGGACATCGGGAATTGCTCGGCTCGTAGTGACCGACAACGCATACGGCATAAAGGAATCTCGCATCTCGTCGTCAACGGGTACTTCGACGATTTCGCGAGCGATCTGTTCTGGTGCCTTAGCTCGTGCCATGACCTTCCTGGGACTAGTAGTTCGCCTGAGCCGAGGGTAGGACGCCGCAGCAGTTCGCGGTGGTCATTCATCCGCAAAAAATGCCGCTACGCCCAAATGGCGATCTTTGGCATTAGTTCGGTAACGTTGTGCTACGTAACTAGGGACTAGTGCGGGGGCCCATGCTCCTCCGTAACCTCCCGTACCCACCTAGCCGGAGAACCCGGAGCAACGATGAGCCGACGTATCGAGGTCGAGCTGACTAGTCAGCGAGACGACGGAACCTGGACCTGGCGAGCCGCCGGCGCCAAGCAACCCAAAGGAACTTTGGAGGGTGCTCTTCTATATGCAGGTGCTTCGGTGGGTGATGTCTGCCGTGTCGATGCTGATGTGGAAATCGACGGCATTTTCGTCACAGCGGTTTCGCCTTTGAAAAGTCGCAGTGGGCGCCCAGAGGACGAAAAAATTGAAGTCCTTGGGTCCGGCCGAGATTTCGATGCCGTTACAACTCAACTGACCCGCAAGCCGCGATCAGATAAGGGAAAGGGTCGACGACGGAAAACTGACACCAAGGCCGCTAGAGAAAGACCGGATAAGAAATCCAAAAGGCAACAAGGTCGCGATAAATCGGAATCCCGAAAACCGCGCAAACCGAGTAAAGCCAAAGGAGAGGTTCCGGCTAAACCCAAGCCAAAGAAACTGAAGCCAAAACGCGTACATCGACAAGCCCTCATCGAATCGTTGCCCGAAGAGCAGCGGGTCATAGCGGAACAGGTGTCGCGTGGTGGCATCGCTGCCGTGCGAAAAGAAATCGAGGCTCAAAACGCTCGCGCTGCGGAGGAGGGATCTGAGGAAGTTCGCGCCGACGCCCTCGTAGCCTTGGCTGAGTCACTTCTACCCCAACTCAAAATCGCTGAATGGCGAGATCGAGCTGACGCAGCATTGTCCTCGATGGAAGAGGTCGACATTCGCGACCTTCGAACTGTTTTAGTTGCAGCCGAAGATGCCGCTCGAGACGAGGAAAGTCGACTGTTAGCGGATCAAATCCGAGTTGGGCTGAAAGCACGAGTGGAAAAAGCTCAAGTTGAATGGCATGACGAAATCCGTGCCGCTTTGAAGGACGAACGCGTTGTTCGAGCGCTGCGGCTCAGCTCTCGCCCTCCTAAAGCGGGCAGCCCGCTGCCTCCTGACATTGCTGAAACGTTGACTGCGCAGGCAAATCAGGCCTTGGGCGGAGATGTGAGCCAACAACGTTTGGGAATAGTCCTCGAAGCCATTGCTTTTTCCCCGATTCGACCATATATCGCACTCGCCCATTTGCCGGCTGAACCCGGTGCTGAACTGCTTGAGGTCGTGCAAAAGATTGCCGACCGAATTCCAGAGATAGCCCTCCGGTTCGGAATTGAGCCGCGAAATAAGAGAAAAGGTCGCAAGAAACCTCGACCCAAGAGTGTTCAAAACAAAAACGGTGATGACGAACAAGCCTCAGAGGATCAACATCCATCTGCATCTCAGGAAACGGACCAGGCACCCTCAGAGCCAGAGGCGTCACCAGACATCAAGGCAGAGGCACCACCAGACATCGAAGTAGCCACCGACCAAGCGCCTGATGGTTCTCCCGATAAAGAGTTGCACTCAGATCAACATCCATAGGGGGCCTGAATGGCCGTAACGTACGAAGAGGTCGGCAACGTGAGGGTAATTACCCTCGACAGACCAGAGGCTCGAAACGCCGTCAGCCACGAAGTTTCTTCGGAGCTTGAGGAGCACCTGGACACTTTTGAAGCTGACGAAGCAGCGTGGGTTGCCGTACTGGCAGCGAATGGCCCCGTATTTAGCGCTGGTGCCGATCTCAAATCGGTGAGCAGTGGCAAGGCCATTGAGACCGAAAAGGGCGGGTTTGCAGGTCTGGTCCGGTATCCGAGAACAAAACCATTAATTGCCGCTGTTGACGGTCCAGCTTTGGCTGGTGGATTGGAGATCGTCCTTTCTTGTGATCTTGTCGTAGCCTCGACGGCCGCGCAGTTCGGCATTCCCGAGGTGAAACGCAGCTTGATCGCTGGCGCGGGAGGACTTTTTCGATTGCCAGCTTCAATTGCTCGCAACGTAGCGATGGAGTTAGCCCTTACTGGTGATCCAATTTCCGCCGAACGAGCCTTTGGGATTGGCCTCGTGAACGAAATCTGTGAGCCAGGAGAGGTGGTTGCCGCTGCATTGGACCTCGCCAGACGTATCACGGTTAACGCGCCAATCGCTGTTAGAGAAAGTCGGAAAGTCCTCTTAGAAAGCCAAGGTGTGTCCGACGAAGAGGGATGGCAAATCACTAGGGACCACTTCAGGGTCGTATTGAAAACCGAAGACTTTCAGGAAGGTCCTCTCGCATTTGTCGAGAAGCGGCCCCCTGTTTGGAAGGGCCGCTAGAAGCGCAAGACCTGGTACTGCAAAAGGAACTCCTGAAGTCCTTCGGTTAGCTCGAGTGAGTCGATTTGTCTTGGCTCGACGAACGCTAAATTTTGGGCATCATCACCGGGAACCGCTGCAGAAGCGTCATCAGTTGTTGCCAGGAAGTCGGCGATTAGGTACCTGCGACCAGATGCCTCGCGTTCAACCCAGCCGACGAGAGCCCCACAGCGCACTTCCAGGCAAGTCTCCTCTTTAACCTCGCGTTGGACAGCATCTTGCCAGGTCTCTCGAGGCTCAAGTCGGCCACCTGGAAGTGACCATAGACCTGCTCCAGGTTCGTGCCCTCGTTGGACAAGCAGCAGTGCTCCTTTCCAGAACAGCACCGCACCGACGCAGGGCTCCGGCATACACCGATGCATCGCCTTAGGGTTCCGTTAGAGGTTTATGGACTGTCAGCAGGCGCGCCTTGAACCCAAATGTTTCAAAAAAGTTTTTTGTTGCGCGATTGCCGGGCAGGGCCATCGAGTCAATTCCCACACAATTGCGCTCGGTGCACCACGAGATAATTGCTTCAATGAGTGCCTCGCCAACTCCGACGCTGCGGGCTTGAGGCTCAACCCAGATATCGGAAACCTGACCCAAAATTTCCCCGCTTCGAAGCAATTCAACTTTCGAGACGGCGTAGCCGACGGGAACTTCGTCGATCATCCCCATCCAAATGATCTGGTCAGGGTCGTGAAGCGTTGCTTCGAAACTAGCGAAATACGGTGAGTTTCTCGTCTCTCGCCTACTCCATATGTAGCCACCGCGATTCTCATCCTGTTCTGCAACTGCCTGGGTGGCGAACTCAACGAGGGTCTCGAGGTCCGTTGATAAGGCAGCACGGACGGATTCCTTCATTGGGAGGCCCGTCGTTCTTCCAATGCTTTTTCAGCTTGCATCCGACCATCTTCGCCTTCAGACAAGTCGACGTGAGAGAACATCTCCGCGACGGCTTGGTGGCCAGCGCGCGTTGCTATTTGCTGATACATCTCTTGAGCGATGCGGCGATAGTTAGGGTGACCCTGCGGCTGACTTCTCAACTCAATCAAGTGGAGCGCCTCACGAGCGTTGAACTGCATCACGTAGCGAACTCGAAAAGCCATAGACACGGCATATGCCGCTTGCTCGGGAAACTCTGGCAGCAATACTTCGTGTAAGGACCTTGAACGTTCCATAGCTCCGTCATATCGGTCGGCTAAACCTGCGCTCGCAACTGCTACTGGCACCTCATATCCGTGATCTGGCGTGAGTGATTGCCATTCAATGGTAAGTAGGCGGTGTCGTTGAAGGTCTCGAAAGCCCCCGTAGTCGCCCAAGATATCGAAGCGGTAGTCCAATCGTTCTAAGGCGCGTCCGGGTCGGTGACGTCGGTTACCTCTTTCTCCAACGTAGCGGCGAACTAAATCAATTCGTTCGTCAGCATTCAACTTGTCGACTACGTCAACAAGTTGTTTCTCGGGTAAGTGACTGTACGGGTAGAGCATCGCGGCCAACATTTTGCGTTCACCATCAGGGTCCCAATCGATGAGTTCAACCTCGCCCGCCGACATCGGGTTTACCTGTGAAAATAATTGATCGGCGAGTTCTCTCATTGAGTCTCGATTTGCTTCGAAGTAATTCGACCAAAGAACCCCTCGATCTTCAACGTCTACACGTCGAAGAAATGACGGTATGACCTTCCGCAATTCGGAAAGCATCAGGTCAGAGTAGAAGCGAGTTTCAGGCAGAGGATGGGCTCGCATCCGAATCAACAAAGCTTCATACGCTTGGCCGGTCCCGTAGATTCCGACGTTTGACAGACTTGCAGCGGGAAGGAGACCGCGGACCGCGTCGAAAGACTTAGCTCGTATCGTTTGGCGGTAGGCCAAGTCGCCGATTTCGTTTCCTTGAGCATGGTTATCTCGATAGAAATCTTGCATCTGCGGTACGAGGTCCGCGTAGGTGTCAAATAGGCGATCGAGATCTCCGACGTAACGAGTTCCTAATGGCGAAGCCAACACCTGGGGATCGCGGTGATAGCGGTATCGACCATCAATTCGAGTGTCGTAGCTTAGGTACCGCGTTGATTGTTCGAGGTACGACATCAGCCGCCCCCACTCAAGAATTTTCGTTAGAAGATTTGAGGCTTGCTCGCACGCGAGATGCACCCCTCCGAGTTGGGCCACGGAGTCGTCTCCGTATTCCACAAAAACTCGTTCATATAATGCTTCGGCTTTAGCCAGACCGACTGTGGCATCAATTGACTGATCACCAGAGACATCGAGGTCGTCGACGAATTCGTCTAGAAATAGGCGTCTAAGGCTCTTATGAGTTCTGCTGTACCGCGCGAAGAGCGCTCCCTTGACGACTTCGGGTAGGTTCACCAGCGCAAAAACTGGCAGATCGAGGTTGGTGAAGTAGCGTCGAAGGACATCTTCCTCGATGGCCGTAAATTGCTCGACTGCGTAATTGTTCACGATCAATTTCGATGGTCGGAGGTGGATGGTTGGGTCTCTTAGTGTGTACCTGCGATCGTAGGACGATCCAGTGCGTCAGTCGCGCACCCTTAAGATCTTTACGAACTCAAAATATTGCGGTGAAGGCGTCAGGCACCACCTTGATTGAGATTGACCTGTGGTGTCCCTCGTTTACTCCGTCAACATAAATGCGAAATGGGCGCACGAAGGTTCTATCCAATTCGGTAACTCTTCGCGTAGTGATGCTGGCGTGCGGTAAGTGGTCTCCAGTACGAAGGCGCTTTCTGGCTATCCAGCGCTGCTTGATCGGGAGATCTCCCTCAAGTAGCTCAAGCTGTCCATCGTTTGGATGCGCCCTCGGTGCGACACGCCACTTCTCGCGCCATTCCGAGTTCATCACCGCAATGATTGGCCCCGCCCACCAGTGTTTTAGGCAGGACACGTGGGCCACCGAGACACAGTGTCGATTGCCTATTTGCACCTGAGCGGCGTCGAGTGGAACCATCCTTGCTTCTCGACTTTGGATCCTTTGCATTCCGCCGACTGGAGCGCCTAGAGCCCGCCAGAGATCACCGCCGAGTATTCCTATCGGGGGTATTTCTGTTCCCTTAGCCCACGAATTCTCCACTATTTGCCTGACTTCAGCATCGGTGGTTGCGACGGCATCTACGAATCCCGGAGGTGCGGGCGTCCCCCAGTCCTTCCCTCTTTCAATCGGCATTTTCGCCATCCCGCTCTTCGAGTTCGTCGTAGACGCGTGCTGCTGCTGTCACTAAATCTCGGTCGATGACGCTAATGGCGTTTTGGGTTTTCCTACGCGTCTCATGATCGGGTGCTACGTCAGCAATTTGGCTTAGGAGGTCGACGACCTGTCGAATGTTGCGGACAAAATCGCCGGCAGATACATCGTCATCAAGCACTTGGGTTAGATCATGACCCGAAGCCCATCCGTGTACCTGCGCGAAAATTGTGGGATCGGGCTGCCTGGTTTCTGGCAGACCTCTCAGCCGTTCTTCGGTGCGAATCTCGGCTGCGTAGCTGAGAATTCTTTGTGCGCGCTCTGTCACCGCGTCGTTTGGGTACCAGGGTGGCGGCGGTTCAATCCTGCTTCTGTGTTCGTAGGTGAAGAGCGACGCCAGAGCTGCTACCTCTGGCGTAGATAATCCATCAAAGATAAAGCTCCCTAAGCAAATACAGACGAGTAAATCCATTTCGTGAAATATGCCTTGGAGCCGGCGACCTGAGTCCCTAAGGTCCCAAGCGGCCGCACAGTCGAACACTTCTAGTACATCCACAATCGAGTCAAGTGTGTGTGCGAGGCCGCCCTCGGCAATGTCGATTTGGGACTGAAGGGTTTCTATTTTCAATTGGGCTTGTTGGACTCGACGTTCTGCATCGACGCGAGCACGGTGGAGATCACGGTTCGGGCGTTTCATTTCCGGCAGAATTCCAGCGTCCATGAGCTGCTGTTTAAGCATCCGCGCCGCTGTTCGTTGGTATTCGCGTCGATTCGGCGCGTACGGCTTCGGCAAATCAAGAGTCGCGATGATCCGTGGTGAAAAGTCGAAGTCGGAAACACCAAGCATCATCACTTTGCCTCTGACCGTCACGACTCGGACTCGATTTTCGCCGCCTCGCCTACTGGTCGTACCGAGGATCAAAAGATGTTGTGACTCGTTTCCGTGAATTCTCTCGACGATCACTCCTGGTCGAAGCCCCCGCAAGGCATCCGAGACCCTGGTGTCGCTGACAGAGAGTGGCGGTACGGGAGTTGACTCGGTGATTCCCAGTCGTTTCAGTTCCGTTTTCGCGGTACGGAGAGAGGCCTTCGCTTTCTTTTCCGCTACGGACAATCTGGCGATGCTTCGATTCGATCGATATTGGGCGAAGGAGCGTTCTAAAAGCTCGATCGCCTTGGGGCGGTCGGCTCGAGCCATCAAATTAGCGGCCATGTTGTATGTCGGTCGAAACGCCGACTCCAACACAAATTCTTTACTAGACGCGAGCCTGGCGGTCTGAGCAAACGATTCGTAAGGACTCCATAAGGTGTACGCGTGGCCAGTCGAGTCGATGCCGCGTCTGCCTGCACGGCCGGTCAGCTGGGTGTACTCCCCCGGGGTAAGGACCACATGGCCTTCTCCGCGAAAACGACTCAGTTGTTCGATAACTACCGATCGCGCAGGTAAGTTGACGCCCATCGCGAGGGTCTCGGTCGCGAAGACTACGCGCAGCAAGCCGGCAGCGAAACAATCCTCGACCGCTTCTTTGAAGGGAGCGACCATGCCGGCATGGTGAGCCGCTACACCTCCTTTCAAACCTTCGAGCCATCCCTCATAGCCAAGTGCCTCAAGGTCAGCGGCTCCTATGTCACGTACGTGTTCCTCAACGATCGTGCCTACGCGTCGCCGCTCACGGCCATCAAGAAACTCGGTGCCATGTTCGAGATAATTCCGTACAGCATCATCACAACCTTGTCGCGAGAAAACGAAGAAAATTGCCGGCAAGCGTTCGGTTTTGTCCAGATGGTCGATGACTTCTCCGCGCCTCGGTCGACCCACTGCTCCACGATTATTTCGCCCCTCGCGACGCCGATGGCTCCCTAATTTCCCGAGAAAATGTTCGACCTCAGTGTTGACTTTCCCATATTTCAAAGTCCGAAATTCTTGCAATCGATGATGTCTTTTGTCGAAGACCAAGAAATGGTCGTGTAGTTCAACTGGTCGATTTGGCTCAACTATGGCATCGCAACTGCTTTGTACTTCACTTATCCACCCGGCTAGTTCATCGGCATTAGAAACGGTGGCGGATAGACACACCAGGCGAGTCGTTGGTGGGAGTTGAATAATGACTTCTTCCCAAACGGGACCGCGATAGGGGTCTTGCAAGTAATGCACTTCGTCGAAAACTACGAGGCCCAAATTCTGCAACCGATGAGACCCCGCGTAAATCATGTTTCTAAGGATTTCGGTGGTCATTACAACGACGTCAACTTCAGGCCGAATTGCGTTGTCCCCGGTTAGAAGACCGACACGATCAGCACCCAGCCACGACCCGAGGTCACGGAACTTTTGATTCGATAACGCCTTGATCGGAGTTGTGTAAACGACCGACTGACCTTCCTCTAACGCTTTTGCAATCGCATATTCGGCAACGAGAGTCTTGCCAGAAGAGGTGGGAGCCGCGACCAGCACCGACCTGTTCTCGTCGACTACTTGGAACGCGCGCAGCTGAAACTCATCGGGCGCGTATCCCCGCTCATTCAAGAACTCAAAGCGGGAGGGTGCACTTGGTTGCTCGATCACTTGGTGCTACTGCCCTCGGATAGAACTTGACCATGTCGACGGCGAGTTAGAAGTCGGCCGACTAAAATCGCTAACTCGTAAAACGCGTACATTGGGACTGACAACGCTGCGAGCGACACCGGATCTCCTGATGGTGTCAAAATCGCGGCCAGGGTCACTATTCCGACGATGGCGTATCGACGGACACGGCGTAACTGTGCCGGCTTCACCACGCCGGCGATTTGAAGAAACACGAGCAAGATCGGAAACTCGAAACCAATACCGAAAGCCACCATCATGTACGTGATCAAACCAAGGTAGGCGCCCGGTGAAAACAGCGGATCAACGGAGGTTCCACCAAAAGAAATCAAGAAATCTAGGGCCCGTTCAAAGGTCGAGTAGGCCAATGCGGCGCCGCACAGAAACAGCGTGACCGCGCAAACGATAAACGGCACCGCATAACGTTTTTCTTTCCGATCTAAGGCCGGAGTCACGAACCGCCATATATGCCAAAGTATTGCTGGCATCGCAAGAACGAGACCTACGTAGAGAGAGACGCGGATACGTGTTTTGAACCCGTCTAGAGGTTCGGTGATGACCAGGGTGCAAGGCCTGTCAATCCCCTGGTTCTCTAACACGTTGCAATACGGAGGGAGAAAGATTTGTTCGAGCATCCAGTCATAGAGAATTAAGCCCACCACCGAACCCGCCAGCAACAGCGCAACGCTCCAAATCAGACGCCTTCTAAGCTCGGCGAGATGGTCCCAGAAGGTCATGGGTCCGGGCGCAGACCGTCGACGAAACTTCATGCTGGCGGTGGGGATTTGTCAATCGCTCTATCGTTACCGGTGTTGGTTTCGGCAGAAGGCCGAGGAGAACTTTGGCGATGTAGTTCTTCTGTGTGTGATCTTTCGACTTCGCCTTCAACTACGTGGTCAAGTTCGCTGCGGATCTGTGCGCTGAACCGGCGGACGTCGGCAAATCCTTTAGCGACGCGTCTGACAGCGTCCGGGAGATGTTTAGGGCCAAGCACAACGAGAGCGACGAAGGAGATAATGAGCACCTCGTTTGGTGTGAGATTCACGCCTCTGATGCTATTTGTTCGCTGCGCTGAGCAGGCGTCGTCGGGTCAAACCTTATGATTCGTCGCAATATGACTTGGCGGAGTCGGGTCTTCGACATACGCGATAAATGTCTTTTGGCGCGTCCAACCTGGACTTCCATCCCACCCAAAGCGAGTTCAGCTCGGTCAACGCTCTCTAAGGATCTCTTGGCCTCTTCAGCTACCCGCAGCACGGCGCGCCAAATCAACGCCAACAGGGTCAGCACACAAAGTGCTCCGACAATCCATACGGCGACCATAACTCAACGTTAGAGGTTCGTTTGCAAGCCCTCGACCCGATCGTGCAGGATGCTCGCGTGCAACAATCGTTGAGTTCGCTGCGTCATCCACCCATTATGTTTGCTCATCGAGGGGCACGAGCCCACGCACAAGAAAACACCATTGAAGCCTTCGTTGTAGCGCTGCGCCTAGGGGCCACGGGACTCGAAACCGACGTTTGGTTAACTTCCGATGGTGTTCCAGTGCTCGACCATGATGGCTTTGTTCGCAGCGGGTTGCGGAGAAGGAAAATTCACACTTGTCCATATGAGGATTTACCGCCGCACATTCCGACGCTCGACGATCTGTACCGAACTTGCGGTAACGACTTCGAACTATCCGTCGATGTTAAAGACCCATCTGCCCTGGAGGCCATCATCACGACATCACGAGACTTTCAGGCCGAGCGCAAACTTTGGTTATGTCATGACGATTGGCAACTTACGGCGACATGGCGAGATTCAACCAACGCACATCTGGTGAATTCGACTCGTTTACGTTTCATGAAGGACGGGCCCGAACGTCGAGCGGCGCAGCTAGCGGACGCGGGCATAGACGGAGTGAATCTTCATCACTCCGATTGGACAGGCGGGCTTACTACCCTCTTCCATCGCTTCAACCGCTACTGCTTAGCTTGGGACGCGCAGTATGAACGGGTTATCTCTGATCTAGTCCGCATGGGGGCTGACGGCATTTACAGCGACCACGTTGACCGTCTTCACGGCGGTTTTAAACAGGCTGAACGCTAAAGCTCAAAAGGATCTAAGGGCGTCCGACGTTGTTTAGCGGCCATATGCGGACAAATACCTCCCCAACGAGTAGCTCAACGTCGATCGGTCCGAATGAGCGACTGTCGCGGCTGTTGGCACGATTGTCCCCCATCACAAATACATGGTTATTAGGTATCAGCGTCGGTCCAAAGTCCATCGTGAATGAATTCTGCGGGAGGTAGCTCTCGGCCAGCGGAACGTTATCGATGTACACCGCGCCATTGATGGCCTGAATCTCTTCACCTGGCAACGCCACGACACGTTTGACGAAGTCTTTGAGTTCAGATTGCCGTAATGCAGCCGGTCGGTTAAATACCACAAGATCGCCCCGGTCGACCTGGCCTATGCGAAAGGCAAGTTTGTACACCATTAGGCGATCGCCCACTTCTAGTGTCGGTGCCATGGAATTCGATGGGATGAAATAGGTTTGAACGACAACCGCTCGAAGAACGAAAGCCGCTAAAAGGGCGCAAATGAGTACAACTGCCCATTCGCGTACTGGTCGCCACCCAATGCCAGTCTTTGATTGTGAATTTTCGTCGTCGTTAACGCCGATATTCATGAAGCTAAGTTTCCCAGCCACGCAGCAGCAGCACCAATATGGGAGCAGGCTACGGGATCTTCAGTAATCGGCCTCCCCATCATGGTTATCGATATATCCGCATTAGCTACAGCAGTTGAGATGTCAACGGGCTCGACCGGAAACGCCCGGTGGCCGGTATTTGCAATCCATGACGAGTCGACGTCGAGTGGAAGCGGCACATCAATGGGGACTGGGATCGCGCTCAGAAGTGTCTGAGAGTGATGACTGATGCCTTGGTGGCGTAGGCGATCGTCTCTGTCCGAAGCCCTTACACAGAGGCCTACTTGAGCGCCGAGCGCGGACAGAACGGACGCGTGACCAGCAAGTTCCATCGCAGAGAATCCCAAAGGTGAGGAGGTTCCTACATGACCTGGCCCCGATGCAAGCACGATCTGCGTGCAGCCATTGTCCAAGAGGGCGGCCGCGGCCGAAGCGACACTCACTGCTTCGAGATCGCCGCCGAAGGCTTGGCCCGCGGTAACTGTATGTCTCACGAGGTTCTTGGCTTTCAGTGTCGCAACCAAATCACTCAAACCCAGTGGAAGTGACGCTTGATCAGTCATGAGGTAACCCAAGTTCGCTGAATTCAACCCCACCGAAACGGCCCCGACATGACTATGGAGGACGCAAAGTAGCACCCGAGCGCCAACTAAATCAGTTCGCGTCGAAACATGCGGGTCTACTGCTAACTGCTCGGACAGATAGCGTGCTTTCAAGACGTGTCCGCTGCCCGCCGTGGTCCATTCAGTTCTATCCACAACCGAATGCACCACATGCCAACCTCCGGTGCCAAGATCTAGATCGATGGCGGTTGTGTTGACTACCACGAGGTCACCAACCTCGACTATGCCAACTACAGCCACTAATGCGTACGCCCTAGCGCCGCCCTCAAGTTGCATCCGTTGGAGGTCACCGCGAACTTCGAGAATTTCGCTAACTCGTAAAGTTTGGAAGTTGGGCACGACGCTTACCTCAAAGCGATGCTATGAGGGCTTCTACTCGTTCATCTTGGGCTTGAAACGGGTCTTTACATAGCACCGTTCTTTGCGCTTGATCATTAAGCTTCAAATGCACCCAATCGACGGTGTAATCGCGCTTTTTTTCTTTCGCTTTCCTTACAAACTCGCCACGTAGGCGGGCCCGAGTGGTCTGAGGTGGTTGTTCTATCGCTAACTCGATGTCGGCGTCTTCCAACACTCGTTCCACCAAGCCGTTTCGTTGAAGTAGATAGAACACGCCGCGACTCTGGTTGACATCGTGGTATTGCAGGTCGAGCAGTGCGGTACGATGGTCGCTCAATTCGAGTCCATGTTTCGCTTGATATCGCTCCAAAAGATGGTATTTGATGACCCAATCGACCTCTCTGTCGAGGGTTAAGGGATCTTGTTCGATACCGCGCATGCAGTGTTCCCACATGGACAGTGCTTGCTTTTCCTCCTGGCTTAGTTCGTTGGTGTCAGCGAATCGCTGTGCCCGTTCTAGGTATTCGGCTTGAATTTCGAATGCGCTTGCCTCTCGTCCGTTCGCTAGCCGCACGCGTCGCGTGCAAGTGATGTCGTGACTGATTTCGCGAATTGCTCGAATCGGGTTCTCAAGGGTTAAATCGCGCAACACCACCCCTGGGTCTTCCATCATGCGAAGCAACAGAGCGGTTGCTCCTACCTTCAGGAATGACGTGTATTCACTCATATTTGAGTCGCCGACTATCACGTGTAGGCGCCTGTAGCGCTCCGCGTCGGCATGAGGTTCATCTCGAGTATTGATAATCGGACGGCTACGAGTCGTCGCGCTAGAGACCCCTTCCCAAATGTGTTCTGCCCTCTGAGCAATGCTGTACATGGCTCCTCGAGCGCTCTGTAACACTTTGCCTGCGCCGGTATAGATCTGGCGACTCACTAAGAACGGGATCAGTACTTCCGCATAGTTAGAGAACTCTTCACGGCGACTCGTTAAATAGTTTTCGTGACAGCCATAACTATTTCCGGCGCTATCAGTGTTGTTCTTAAAAAGGTAGATCGTGCTTCCAGTAATGCCTTCTTCGGAAAGTCGCTCCTCCGCGTTTTCCACAAGTTTCTCAAGAATCCGCTCACCTGCCCGATCATGGCAGATCACCTGGTAGGCGGAGTCACATTCAGGGGTGGCGTATTCGGGGTGTGAACCCACATCAAGATAAAGCCGTGCGCCGTTAGCTAGAAATACGTTGCTTGAGCGTCCCCACGAAACAACCCTTCGGAACAGGTAACGAGCCACCTCGTCGGGGCTAAGTCGGCGCTGGCCTCTGATGGTGCAAGTGACCCCATATTCGTTTTCTAACCCGATGATCCTTCGTTGCACGGGGCACACCGTATCTTCGTTCGCAGAAAACAGTGAAGCGGGTTGATGCAACCTGCAAACTCTGACCAGCGCTAACCGCCGAGAAGGTTTGACGTTTCGTCGTCATCAAGGCGGCGAAAGCAGCGCCGACCGTTGCCGTTTTCCAATATCGCCACCTCGAGTTCTTCCGCAGAGACAGAACGCTCGGGCCCGGCGAGCGAGTCGACTGCTAGTTGCACCGCTGCATCGCGGTCAAGGTCAGGAGACCATCCTTCGCTCAACCTTCCAAGGACCGCTTCGGAGTCTCCCCCGATACAGCACCAATTTTGTTCGTCGACCACGGTCCCGTCGTATTGAATTCGGTACAACTCAGACTCGCCTGCGGAGTCAATCTCGGCCACCACGATCTCCACTTCCATGGGTTTCATTTCGTGTGTGAAAATCTGTCCCAGCATCTGGGCGTACTGATTTGCGAGGCTGCGAGCGTCGACGTCCTCGCGGCTGTACTGGTAACCCTTGAGTTCCGCGTAACGAACGCCGGCGATCCGCAGTTGATCAAACTCGTTGTAACGACCGACACCTCCGAAAGCGATTCGATCATATATTTCTGAAACTTTTCGAAGCGTTGAACTGGCGTTCTCGGCAACCAACGCGATCCCGCCTTGGTACTCAACGGCAGCAAGACTTCGACCTCGTGCTATTCCCTTGCGCGCGTAATCGGCTCGATCTTGCATCAACTGTTCGGGACTTACATACATTCCCGGCATCGTCACTGTGCAGCCCCTCCTCTCCCTAACTCCTCACGAAGCTCGGCAAAGACCTGACCGGACTCATCATCGGTGAGTTGTCGAAAACCATCTTCTGTGATGACAGTCAAAATCGGGTAAATCCCGCGTACGGGGTCAGGCCCTCCAGTAGCGCTGTCTTCGTCGGCAGCGTGCCACAAGGCCTTGACGGCCAGAGCTAGAGCGTTCTCCACGGAAAGGTCGGGCTCATAGCCAAGCTTTACTACCGTCCCGGCATGAAGACTCCCCGACCCGCTTGTCGCGAAGTCTTGTTCCTCATATCGACCTCCTGTTAGGTCAAATTGGAAGAGACGGCCAACTCCTTGAGAATGATCGAATCCAGCAAAAATTGGGACCACCGCCAATCCTTGCATTGCCTGCGGGAGGTTTCCCCGAAGCATCTCAGCGAGCTGATTGGCCTTACCATCAAGAGTGAGCCGTTTTCCTTCGATTTTTTCGTAGTACTCAAGCTGAAGTTGGAATACCCGCACCATCTGAATGGCCGGTCCGGCTGCGCCAGCAATGGCGACCGCTGAATGTTCATCCGCGGGGAACACTTTTTGCATGTCGCGGTGGCTTATTAAGTGCCCCGCTGTCGCGCGACGATCCCCAGCGACCACTACGCCGCCCGTGCATCGGACAGCCAACACCGTCGTGGCATGTCCCGCATCTATCGCCCCTGGGAGGTCCACTGGGAATGGTTCACGCCCGGTTTGTCGTAGAAGACTCAGGAAATCGCTTCCTGGGTCTTCTCCGGGAACGAAGGACGGAATTGCGGTCACTCCCCACCCTTCTGCACGTAGTTCTTGACGAACTCTTCAGCGTTTGTCTCGAGAACGTCGTCTATCTCGTCTAAAAGGTCGTCTAGTTCGGCCTTGAGTTCGTCGCCAGCTTGATTTTCTCCCGTTTCGCCAACCTCGGGTTCTTCCGTCCTAGGGGCGGATCGGCGTACTTGTTCTCGTTCAGCCATCTAAGTCTCCTCCGTTCTGATAATCCTAGGCGGGAGTCACGTCCCCAGCCGTCGCAAAAGTTCCCCTGCGTCGTCGCATTCATCCAACAAACTAGCCACGTGAGCCGCTGTTCCCCGCAAAGGTTCGAGCATCGGAACGCGGCGTAACGGATCACTGCCAACGTCAAAGACCATGGAATCCCAATTTGCAGCCACTATTTGATCGGGAAACTTCTCCAAACATCGTCCTCGGAAGAACGCTCGCGTGGTTGGAGGCGGTTGAGTAATAGCGGCTTCCACTTGGGCGTCATTGGTAATTCGTGAGAGTCCGATCCTGCGGGCTAGCCCCTTAGAAGGTCGCAGGTCGTGATATTGAAGGTCTAGCGCAGCCATTTTCGGATCAGACCACTCAATACCGTGGCGGGATCGGAACCCTTCGTACAGCCGCCGTTTTGCAATCCAATCAATCGAATCGGCGAGCGAATCCGGATCTTCTTCAAGAGCAGTCAGGACGTCTGCCCAACGAGTCATCAGATCCCTTCCTACTTCCTCACCGCCGACAACATCGAACCCGAAGCGTTCTGCCCATCGTTCGGCGGCGGCATAGTAGACCCATTGAATCTCCAATGCCGTCGCTCTATCACCGTTCGCTAAGCGATGATTCAACTCAAGTTCAATGTCATAGCTCACCTCACGTAAAGAGCGAACGGACCATTCAAAAATGCAGTCGCCCGGCGCCATGTCGTCGTCAATCATCGCAAGGACAATCGCTGTAGTTCCTAGTTTGAGATAAGTCTGCACCTCGCTCATATTGGCGTCGCCGACGATCACATGTAGTCGGCGATAACGCTTGCTATCAGCGTGAGGCTCATCTCGAGTGTTGACGATTGGCCTTTTAAGAGTGGTCTCAAGGCCCACTTCTTCCTCGAAGAAATCTGCTCGTTGGGTTATCTGAAATGGCACCTCATCGTGAGTGAGTCCCGTGACTTCCGAGCCGACTTTGCCAGCCCCGCAAAAGACTTGTCGGGTGATAAAGAATGGCATGATTTCTGCAACGATCCGGCCAAAGGGCACGCTCCTGTCAACCAAATAGTTTTCGTGACATCCGTAGCTATTCCCCTTGCCGTCACTGTTGTTTTTGTGGATCACCAGCTCTTCACCGTCTGGGAGGAGTTGATTTGCTTTCTCCATTGAACGAATCAAAATTTCTTCAGCTGCGCGATCGTAAATAGTGCACTGAAAAGCGTCAGTGCACTCCGGGGTAGAGAGTTCCGGATGAGCATGATCAACGTAGTAACGGGCTCCGTTGGTGAGCACAGCGTTTACCAGGTGCGTTTCAATTTCAGGGGCGAGAGCGTCGAATTCGTTAAAGCCTCTTGCGTCAACCCCGGGATGTTCGTCTTCGAAATCCCACCCGACGCGACGTTCTAAATAGCCGTTCACGTAGGCGTTAATGATCATTGACGAAGCCGCTACTGGATTGGATTCGCCCTCGTTGCGATGCAGAACGCCAAATTCAGTCTCTATCCCGAGAACTTTGTGTACGGCCACAGGGCGACCCTACCGCCGGAATAGGACTTACAGGTACTGGCCAGTCTGAACGCGTTCGATTGCTCGCCCGCCCTCGTTTTCAAATTCGTTTTCTCCGCTTACCAGGGTTCGAATGAAAATGATTCTTTCGCCCTTTTTCCCTGAAATTTTCGCCCAATCATCAGGGTTGGTGGTGTTCGGCAAATCTTCGTGCTCTCTGTATTCCTGCCGGATAGATCCAAGTAGGTCATCTAGTCGGATTCCTCTACTTCCGGTGGCTATGGCACGTTTTATGGCGTTCTTCTTCGAACGCCGAACGATGTTTTCAATCATCGCTCCTGAGGCGAAGTCTTTGAAGTACATGACCTCTTTGTCCCCGTTTTGGTACGTGACTTCAAGGAACTGATTATGCTCCTCGGCTTTGTACATCTCTTCGACTGTTCGCTCGATCATCACCCGGATCGCCTTGTCGGCGTCACCGCCACCGAGGTCGTCGATCTCAAGGGGATCAATCGGAAGATGTTGTTTTAGGTACGTGCCAAATATTGCTGCGGCGGCAGATTCGTCAGGTCGATGAATCTTGATTTTCACGTCAAGCCTGCCAGGTCTCAGGATTGCCGGATCGATTAAGTCTTCCCTATTCGATGCGCCAATGACGATGACATTTCTAAGGCCTTCCACACCGTCGATTTCAGCCAACAGTTGAGGGACGACGGTCGACTCCATGTCGGAACTGATACCGCTCCCGCGCGTTCGAAAGAGGGATTCCATCTCATCAAAAAACACGATCACTGGCCAGCCTTCACTAGCTTTTTCTCTGGCACGTTGGAAAATTTGACGTATCTGTCGTTCTGTTTCCCCGACGTATTTATTCAATAACTCGGGACCTTTGATGTTGATGAAGAAACTTTGCGCTTGTGCATTTCCCGCGGCGTCTGCCACCTTTTTGGCTAAGGAGTTCGCGACCGCCTTGGCAATCAATGTTTTCCCGCAGCCTGGTGGCCCGTACAGCAAGATTCCCTTGGGCGCGGGGAGCTCGTAGTCGCGAAAGAGATCTTGATGGAGATACGGGAGTTCCACAGCGTCAGTGATCTGTTCGATCTGTGTGTCTAATCCTCCGATGTCGTCATAGGTGACGTCAGGAACTTCTTCAAGCAACAGATCGTCGACTTCGGGACGAGGTAACCGTTCAAGAACAAGGTTCGCTCGTATATCCAATAACAGGCTGTCTCCAGACCTCATGGTCTGTCCACGCAGGTGACCCGCGAGTTCAACTATGCGCTCTTCGTCGGCTCGTCCAACCACCAAGGCGCGTTCGCCATCGGCCAGGACATCTTTCAGTTTGACCACCTCGCCCGAGGACTCAGGGCGGCGCGCCATCACAACGTTTAAGGACTCATTAAGAACTACTTCAGAGCCAGCTTCGAGTTTTTGGTCAGCCAATTCGGGGTGCAAGCTGACTCGCACTTTTCGACCGTTTGCGTGGACATCTACGGTCCCATCTTCGTTCGCGGCGATGAGAGTCCCATATGCAGACGGCGGTTGAGTGAGTTTGTCGACTTCTTCTCGAAGGGTGGCTATGTGTTCGCGTGCTTCTCGCAAAGTAAATGTGAGCTTCTCATTCTGGGACACCGCCTTAGCGAGCTGCCCTTTTGTCTCAAGTAGACGTTCCTCTAGGGTGCTTACCCGCTTTGGGGTATCGACGAGTTTCCGTCTCAGTAAACCGACCTCAGACTCGAGAGCCCGGATTTGACTGCGAAGCGCGGCTAACTCACCACTCGGCTTTTCGTTATCGGCGAGTGGGCCTTCACTCGACATCGCTAACCTCAGTTCGCTGTCCTCTGGACGGGAAGTTACACGAATCCGTGACACAAACTGTTAATGGTTTACGTTGTCAACAGAATCGTTAAGTAGTCCAAGGTCTGTGTTTGGCGCCTCAGAACACGATAAATTGGTCGGTAGTTCGACAGTGATGTTTGCCGAGCAAGTTTCCCCCGTACCTGCCACACTTCAGTGCACGAAGAAGAAAGGCATCACCATGAAGGTCTGGATCGATCAAGACCTATGCACAGGCGACGGTCTCTGTGAGGAGATCGCTCCTGACGTATTCACCTTGCTTGACGATGGTCTCGCCTACGTAGTTGAGGACGGCAATGTGATGTCTGACCCTGGTGGGGCGGAGGCCTTGGCTAACTTCTCCGATTCGCAACTGGATGCGGTGATCGAGTCAGCCGAAGAATGTCCGGGCGAGTGTATTTATATTGAGGCGTAATAAGAATTTCTTGCTGTTCTTTGTTACTTAAGAGACGTTCGATGGTGATGGTTCACCGTTGTTAGCTGGATCTAACGCAAGCATTTGCCTGTGTTCACGACGGTGCGATCCCCGAAAGCTGCAACCTCCGCCATAAAGGCAGCGATTTCGGATCTGTCCAATACGTAGACGGCTCTTTCATGATCCGAAGCGTCGGGCGGCGCTACAGCAAAGATCACCCCCACCGCCGCTCCGTTGTTATTAATGACAGGTGCACCGCTATCTCCCGTTTGTAGTTTCGCTGCAGCAAACCAAACTTTCCGAGTCGTATCAACAGAATCGTGGAGATCGCGGCCGTGAGCGACCACTCGTTCCACAAGCCTTATTGGCGCGGTCCGAAGCGGTCCGCCTGCCGGGTGTCCAATCACCCCAGCTAGCTGTCCCGCTAATGGTGCTTCAAGCCGTAATGCTTCGATGTTTGAGTTGACTCGCAACAAGGCAAGATCTCGCTCAGGGTCGAACGCCACAACGGTAACTAGTTCGAGCGCAGACCCAGGTAGTGCGACCTCAACGTTTTGTGAACCAGCCACTACATGAGCATTGGTCAACGCCATGCCGGGCGAAATAATAAATCCGGTTCCATCCTGCCTTTGGCTACAAGCGATCGCTCGAATTCGAACTATTGATAATGCGGCATTCTCTAATACATCAGCGCTCACAACTATCTCGCTCGGCACCTCCCCCACATCGATTATTGGCATCCCGTCATCAAAGTTCAGAAGGCTGCCCAAATTTGGTGTGAGGCGATCCAAAAGACCTCGACCGTTCGGAGTAATTGGACTCCACCGTTCAACAGCTTGGATCGCCTTGGAGGCTTCGGCTTGGTCACGCGGCCAACCGCGCACCGACAGAAGAGCTGGGCTCAAAAGCCACACTAGAAACAAGCCAGCGCTGACCCCCACCACCACACCTGCAAAGGAATCCATCCAACGCAAAGAGCGCGGAACCAAGGTGCGCAAACCACGTGCTATTCGCCATCCAACTGCATGGCCGATTACCCCGGCTATCAACACAGCGGCCGCCGCCGCGGCAAGACGCTGATGTTTACCAACAACATTTAACGCATCAAGAATCGCCGTCACCCAACGCGCCGCTGCTAATGCAGCCACAGCGAACCCAACCCAGCTGCCAAGCCGGCCGATAAGTCCGCCTTTCCAGCCGGTGAAAACCGCAATTGCTAACAGCAACCCGAAGAGAAGATCAATAACCACTATCCCTCAATCAAGTTTCAACTAACCGCGCGTGGGTAAGAAAACCGGTATGGCCCACCATTCGGTGGTCAGGACGCACAGAGTTCCCTTTTACGTGCCACGTCCGATGCATCACTTCGACAGTTTCGACCATTACCCAAGGACCTTGATCCAGTCGCTGCCGAAGATTCTGGACCTGAATTATTGACGGGTTATACACGACGAGAATTCCGCCGCTCCGCATCGATGTCTCCAAATGAGGCACGACTTGCCAAGGCTCGGGGAGGTCTAATAAGGCGCGATCGAATTCCGCATCTTCGAAAGGTTGGTAGGCATCACGGATCTTGACTTCGTAGCGGTCAAGGGCATCTGTTCCGAGAAACATTTCAACGTTCGACCTTGCCCTAACCGCGAAGTCCTCGCGAATCTCATATCCAGTCACGAAGGCCCCAGCGCGCAGAAGCGCCGTCGAGAGCGCCCCTGAGCCGACCCCCGATTCAAAAATCCGAGCACCCGCAAAAACATCTCCCAGAATTAGAATCGGTCCAAGATCTTTCGGATAAATGACCTGAGCGCCGCGAGGCATCTTTAGTACATGATCGCTAAGGGTCGGCCGCAGGGCTATAAACCGTGCATTCGAAGCCGTCCGAAACTCAGTGGCCTCTGAAGTCCCAATGATCTGGTTGTGCGGCACAACTCCCGCATGGGAGTGAAATTCGCCGTCTTCTTCTAGATCGACCAGGTACCGCCGTTGGCGATTATCGATGAGGACGATGTGCTCGCCGGATCGAAAGGAAGTGTTGCTGGTATTAGAAGTCTCGGGCTTCATGACCGTTAGACCGAACGACCGCGACGGTCTTCGCTGAGATGGCTGATCCGTAACGACTCTCCAGGATTCAACTCAGCTTTGTGCGCCACTACTGGTCGTCTACGACTCAGGTACCTGAGCAGCCGAAACGTTGTGCCGAGAATCGCCAACGCCATCCAGCCTCCACTACCGAGCCGACCTCGTCTCCAACCAGACTTGATCAACCGCCCCGGAGGCCGTTCCTTCAACTCACTGAACACCCCCATCAAACTCGTACAATTTCGACGATGGTCGAACGGGTCCGTCCCACGCGACGCCCCAGCGCAAACGCGACCAGCACTATTCCCGCTACAGCGATGCTGGCGATAACAAGGCCGGGTTTGCGAAACGTGACCGCATTATCTGCCGCTTCACCGGTGACGCGCTCAAAGCTTTGACGTAAATCGTCTTCCGTTACGGTCGGTGTGTCGCTTTTGTTGCTGTCTCCCACCTCAACGTCTCCTTCCGTCACGTTTGATGGCTAGCAGAGTGAGGGAAAAGAAGCAGAGCGCCGTAACGATGCCAGCTACGTAGGGGACAAAGGACCAGTTTCCTTCAAACACTGTCGTTAGCTCTTGCAGACTCCGTATCGCCGCCAGCGTAAAGAAGATCATGGCTACAGCTACACAGGCAGAACCAACGATTCCGAAGAGCAAATACCGACCCAAACCCTTCAAAGGTCCAATGGTTTCTTGCGTCACATATGCGCGAATCGTCGCTAGTAGATCTTCAACCTCAGTCCGTAGTCCTCGATTTTGATCCGACATTGCCCCTGCTCCTCAGGGTTGGGCGATTTCAAGCATGCCAGAGAAGACGTCCAGCCCCACCAGTGGTTATTTATTGCCCCCTGTTGCGTCGAGTACCTCCTCGAGTCCAGCAACTAATTCTTCGATTAATTCAAGTCTCTCAGCCAAACTTGCTCGCGTTAAAATTCTCTGGCGATCAAACGGTCCAGCGGGCGTCAGTTGCGCTATGCGATACCCCAGTTCTTCGGCATCAACTCCAACCGCCAGGGCGTCAGGATCTACCACAGGCATTTCGTAGCCGGCGTTTCTCGCATTCGTTACTAACTCCGCGAGCCTTTCCAGCACCACCATGCAGCTATCTGTGGAGACTTCGTCATCATCGGGGAAATCACTTATGAGTGCCTTCGGGTAAGGGTCATCGAGAAGCCACTCGTCAACTACGAACCTGCTTTCACCGCGAACAAGTAACGCCCACCTTCCGTCGGGAAACGTTCGATGTTCCAAGATCTCGGCTAGACATCCGACTGAAGATCGAACATCACCTCCCCCAACTTCGTGGCCTTTTTCAATCAAGACGACCCCGAATGGCTCTTGATTGTTCACGCAGCGTTGGGCGAGCGACCGGTAACGATCTTCAAATACGTGGAGAGGAAGGGTGGCGCCCGGAAACAAAACCGTGCCAAGTGGAAACATCGGTGTTTCGCGGCGATGACCGTTGCGGTGGTCCGTCATGTGATGTCAGCCCATCTAATAGCGAAATTCTCGGAATCTAACCATGGAAGACAGTAGGTCTAAACGTCGAAGTCAACGCAAAGCGGGCGTCTCAAGCGCCTACTTCACATAGTCTCAACCTGTGGAAATCATTGCAGCACTATTCCTTGAACACCTCGAAATGCGTCAAGCCGAAGGCGGAACGACTCGTCTTGATCTCTCAGGAGTCCATTTTTCCCTTGCGGCCCCGAGTGAATTTCCGGTGACCATACAGCCCCATTTGATGGTGTTGTTGAGATGTCCTGCCGATCATCAGGGTCTGGCAGCGCTCGAGGTTACGTTTCACTCTGACGGTCAACCCATGGACATTCGGAATGTTCAGGCAGTCAATGTCGAGCCGGGAAAATTTGGTTACAACCTGGTCCAGGCCACGGTCGAGATAGCGGGGCCCATGACCGTTGAAGCTCATTGCACAATCGATAATGGTCCAGTGACCGCCGTACCGTTGACAGTCGTTGCACCGACACCTGAGTGACAATGCCGTATACATCGAGTCTCTCAACGCACAATGATCCCGGAGTCGCCATCGGCGAGACCATCGGCGAGATTTTAGAGGCGGTTGGTCCCTCCCCTGATGTCGTGACGCTCTTTATCTCTGGTGGATTTATTGGCCACACAGAAGAATTTCTGTCAGCAACACGGCAATTACTTCAACCAAAGGCGCTGATCGGAACAACCGCTGTTTCTGTTATCGCTGGATCACGAGAAGTTGAACAGCAGAGCGCTATCGCGATGTGGGCCGGGAGGTTCGATGGAAAGGCGTCGACGATCCGATTGAACGCTCGGCGCTCTCAGAATGGTGGTGTCGAACTTGATGAATTGCCTCACTCGGAGGCGCACACCCTCATCCTTTTGGCGGACCCATTTACATTTCCTGCAGAGGTGGCCGTTGAGTCATGGTCGATTTCGCGACCCGACCTTCAGGTCATCGGCGGTTTAGCCTCTGGAGCCAACACGCCAAATGGAAATCGTTTCCTTCTTGACGGTGAGATTTACTCCGATGGAGCAGTTGGACTCTTCATCGAGGGAGCTACCAGTGTGGAGCCGTTAGTGTCTCAAGGTTGTCGACCGGTGGGCTCACCGTTGATTGTGACTGCAGCGGACGGAAACTTAATCCAGGAACTGGGTGGGCAACCGGCATTAACGCGTTTAGAGGAAATGTTTAAGGGCTTAGACGACGCCGAGAAAATGCTGGTGAATCAGGGCCTCCACATCGGGCGAGTGATTGACGAACACAAGGCCGACTTTGGTACAGGCGACTTCCTTATTCGCGGTGTCATGGGTGCGGATCAGCGTACCGGTGCCGTCGCCATCGGTGACCACGCTCCGGTGGGGAGCACCGTTCAATTCCAAGTCCGTGATGCAGCATCGGCTGACGAGGACCTGCGCCTCATGGTTGAACCACTCCGTCCTGCCGATGGAGCACTGGTCTTCACCTGCAACGGAAGAGGAACGCATCTGTTCGAAGGCCCAGACCACGACGCCGCAATCATTGCCGATCTGGTTCAACATAATGCCGTCGCGGGGATGTTTTGTGCTGGGGAAATTGGTCCCGTGGGAACCCATTCCTTTCTCCATGGCTTTACCGCATCTGCAGCTATTTTCCGCGACTGAACCTCCCCAGAATTGAGAGAAGGTCAAGCTAGGATCGCCCCTTGGGAGGCTAAGTGGCCAGCGACCTTCGAACTCGACAGATCAACACGATCAGAGCTCTCGCTCTCGACGCTGTAAAAAAAGCGAACAGCGGTCACACCGGCACAACTATGGCGTTAGCTCCCCTTGCAGATGTCTTGTTCACAAAACTCATGAAATACGACGCAACGGTGCCTACCTGGCCTGATCGCGATCGTTTTGTTCTTTCAGCCGGACACGCGTCAATGCTTTTATATTCGATGCTTTATTTGACCGGGTATGGCATCTCCCTCAGCGACATCCGGAACTTCCGCCAGTGGGGTTCTATAACGCCTGGTCACCCAGAAGCTGGGGTGACTCCGGGTGTTGAGGTGACCACCGGTCCTTTGGGTCAAGGTATTGCTAATGCCGTTGGGATGGCGCTCACCGAACGGCATCTCCGAGCTCGGCTCGGTGCTGAAATTGTGGATCATCGAACCTGGGTCATTTGCGGTGACGGAGATCTGATGGAGGGCGTGAGTCACGAAGCGGCAAGCTTGGCCGGTCATCAGCGGCTCGGAAAGTTGGTCGTCATATATGACGACAACAAAATAACTATTGACGGGTCGACCGATTTATCTTTTTCCGATGACACTCAACAACGGTTTGAGGCATACGGCTGGCATGTCAAAAATTTAGGTGAGGCTGCCGAAAACACTGACGTCTTAGAGTCAACCCTTCGAGAAGTCGCCGATGCTGGAGATCATCCCTCCCTAGTGGTCGTGCGCAGCCATATCGGATTTCCCGCTCCAAACGCAGTAGATACACCCGGCGCTCACGGCGCCATCACGGACGATGACGAAATCGCAGCCGCAAAAATCGCAATGGGGTTTGACCCCGAGGTGACGTTCAGAGTTGATGACGATGTTCTTCATGCCTACCGCGAGGCTGGCGCACGGAGCGCTCAGCTGCGCGAAGAATGGCATACACGTGTTGTTGAGAGCGACCTTGATGCCGGTTGGATTGAGGCATTACTCACAGGCAAACCACTGCCGAATTGGTCAGAGGAGCTACCTAACTACGAACCGGGAACCTCGGTCGCTACTAGAAATGCAAACAATCACGCAATTGACGCGTTGGTGGATGTCATCCCATCTTTGATTTCGGGTTCGGCTGATTTAACGGGCAACACTGGTACCAACCTCGCGAGCGAACCGATGACCGCAACTGTTCCGGAGGGGCGAAAGCTCTATTTCGGGGTGCGGGAGCACGCAATGGGCGGAATCGCCAACGGTATGGCGTTGCATGGCGGCGTTCTTCCTGTCGTGGGCACATTCCTTGTTTTTGCTGATTACATGCGCGCTTCGGTTCGCCTGGCGGCGCTCAGCAAAGCCAAAGTGGTTTTCGTGTGGAGCCATGACTCCATAGGCGTCGGAGAAGACGGACCTACCCACCAACCGATAGAGCATGTTGCTTCGTTAAGGGCAATACCTGATCTACCGGTGGTAAGGCCCGCTGATGCAAACGAAGTATCTCAGACCTGGAGACTCGCAGTGGAGAGAGCAGGTCCCATAGCGATCATTCTGACCCGTCAAAATGTTCCCGTCCTAGAGGGCACTGCGCGTCCTGGGCAAGTCGAGTGTGGTGCCTATGTGCTTATCGACGCGCCAGATCCAGAGGTGATCCTGGCAGGCACCGGATCCGAGGTTCAGCTGTGTGTTGATGCTGCAGCCTCTCTCGCATCAGCGGGCATAGCATCGCGAGTGGTTTCGATGCCATGTTGGGAACTTTTTCTTGAGCAAGACGAAGGTTACCGATCTGAGGTATTCCCAGCGGAGCTTCCGGTTGTCGGCGTGGAAGCCGGCGTTTCTCTGGGGTGGGAACGGTGGGCAAACATGACCGTAACGCTCGATCATTTCGGTGCAAGTGCACCGGGCGGCAAGGTCATGGAGGAATTCGGTTTTACCGCAGCTTCAGTCGAAGCAGCAGCGCGTTCGTTGCTCCAATGACCTTTAGATCGGAGATACTTTGACCGTTAACAACAACTCAAATAACCGACTCTCATCACTGTTCGACGACCAGGGCCAGAGCCCTTGGCTTGACAACCTTCGACGAGGGTGGATCACATCAGGAGAATTGGATCAGTGGGTGGCCACGGGTATTCGTGGTCTCACCTCAAATCCAGCTATCTTTCAGAAAGCGATCGAGGGCAGCGCTGATTATGACAAGCAATTCGGTCAGTTGATCGCCGATGGCGTCTCCGTCGATGAGGCTTACTGGGATTTAGTGACAAGCGATATTCGGGGTGCCCTGCAAGCTCTGCGGCCTGTGTATGACGCCTCTGATGGAAGAGACGGTTTCGTTTCGGTGGAAGTGGATCCAACGCTGGCTCGGGACTCCGACGAGACAACTACAGCAGCAAGGGCGCTCCATGACCGTCTCGACGCTCCGAATCTCATGGTCAAAATACCTGGGACTCGCGAGGGTCTCCCCTCGATTCGGACGATGATTAGCGAAGGCAAGTCAATTAATGTCACGCTGATTTTCTCGGTGTCGCGATATGAAGAAGTCATAGCGGCTTACATCGCCGGATTAGAAGACGCCCTTGCAGCAGGTCACGATGATCTTTCCAGAGTCGCTAGCGTCGCCTCATTTTTCATTTCACGGACCGACACCGAGGTAGATCGACGTCTTGAAGAAATAGGAACCGATGTTGCGCTTTCCCTCCGAGGTAGAACTGCGGTGGCGCAAGCTCAAATCGCATATCAGATTTTCCGAGAAGCATTCGATGGTCCTCGCTGGCAAGTATTGGCCGACAAGGGGGCTCAACTTCAGCGACCTCTGTGGGCATCGACTAGCACCAAAAATCCGAACTACTCCGAAACCTTGTACGTCGACGAGCTGATCGGACCCAATACGGTCAATACGATGCCTGACAACACCATTGACGCGTTCATGAAGAAGGGAACCGTCGCACGCACGGTCGATGTAAATCCCGGCGAAGCCCAAGAGGTTCTCGCGGCCGTGTCGGCTCTCGGGATCGACCTCGACGACGTGGCCGCGGTATTAGAACAAGAAGGCGTTGCATCGTTTGTCAAAAGTTTCGACGAACTCATCACAAGTTTGTCTGCAAAGGCTCACTCGTTAACTTAACGACATGTCAGTTGCAAATCGAAACTTACTCACCTATTTTCGCGGACATGGATCAAGCCACACAGCGAAGCGATAGTTGTTCGATCCAAAGCACTCTCGATGTGATCGGCGACCGGTGGCTGCTTTTGATCCTTCGCGATTTGTTTCGAGGGGTGAGACGATTCGGCCAATTAGAAGAGAACCTCGGGATCGCCAAGAACCTCCTCGCGACTCGCTTGGTAAAACTGGTCGAGGCGGGAATTGTGACGAAGGTCCCATACCAGGACAGACCAATCCGCTACGAGTACCTCCTAACGCAAAAGGGGCGAGATCTCTCGCCGAGTTTGGTGGCTTTAATGCGGTGGGGTGATCGTTGGTGTAACGACGGAACCCCACCCACAGTTCTTGTTCATTCCGACTGCGGAACTCCTCTCAATCAAGTCACGCATTGTCCCGCATGTGATGACTCGCTTGACCCCGCGGAAATTCGCAGTCGACCTGGTCCTGGAGCGAGCGTCGACTCATGACAGCGGAGAAACAATGACTACAGATGCCGGCACTGCAGCCGAAATTGATTCGCTACTAGATCTGCCTCTTCGATCTTTACTCAAGCGAGCTTCATCGATTCGAGATGCAGCTCATGGAACTCGAGTTACATACAGCCCCAAGGTCTTCATTCCACTTACGATGCTGTGTCGAGACAAGTGTGGTTACTGCACCTTCGCTCAGCCACCGAGTCGACTCGATCATCCCTATCTGGAACCTGATGAGGTGTTGGCCATTTCGCGGCATGGGGCATCTCACGGCTGTCACGAAGCGCTTTTCACTCTTGGTGAGCGACCCGAACTGCGCTATCCCGTTGCTCAGCAGTGGCTTCATGATCATGGTTACGAGAGCACGATCAACTACTTAGTCGATATGTGTCGACTAGTGCGAGATGAAACCGGGTTGCTACCTCATGCGAATCCTGGGGCGCTGTATCGCGAAGAACTCGCACAACTCAGAACGGTGAGCCCTAGTCAGGGAATGATGCTTGAAAGTCTGAACGAAGATCTTCTCTGCCATCGAGGCTGTCCAGACAAAGAACCGCAGCGGCGACTCAGTACGTTGGAGGCAGCGGGAGAACTTCAGATCCCATACACGACCGGCCTATTGGTAGGTATTGGGGAGACAGTTGCTGATCGCGTTGAAACAATTCTTGCTATAGCCGAAAGTCACCTCAGACATGGACATGTGCAAGAAGTCATTGTTCAGAACTTCTTACCCAAATTGGGTACTGCTATGCACAAAAGTCCACCCTGTCCCCCCGATGAGTATCTGCAAGCAATCGCCCTGGCCCGCATTCTCCTTCCCGAAGACATTCACCTTCAAGCTCCACCGAATCTTTCGGACGATTTCGGCGGTCTTCTCGATGCGGGTATCGATGACTGGGGCGGCGTGTCACCAGTTACCGCTGATCACGTGAACCCTGAACGACCATGGCCTGAACTTGACCTACTTCGGGAGGTAACGGAGACGAAGGGGTTTACTCTCGCTCCTCGTTTGACTATTCATCCAAGTTTCGCGCTTCTGCCTCAGAAATGGCTTGACGAGGACAACCGATTCCCAGTACTCGACCGCAGCGATGCCGAAGGCCTGGGGCGAGACGACCCGGGCTCTCAAATGCCTGAGAAAACTATGGAAAATAGAGATGCTGGTTCAGGGGCTGATGTTTTGATCGCCGACCAAGACAGCACTCAGTGGTATTCGGGAGGTGCTGAGCACCCTCCCCCCAAGATCCTTCCTGGACGATCTTTCGCGCGAGGTGCGGTCCGTGAAGTTCTTGACGGCGTGCTGTCGGGCCAGGAGGTGGGCCGCGAGGAGATCGTTGCCCTTTTCCAAGCCCGAGGACCTGAGGTTTTAGCCGTCGCCGAAGTAGCTGATGAATTGCGCCGTCAAGCTGTTGGCGAAAAGGTCACTTGGGTTCACAACCGAAACATCAATTACACGAACGTTTGCACTTTTAAATGCCGCTTCTGCGGGTTCTCAAAAGGACCCCTGTCGCTCAACCTTCGCGGCACGCCTTACATGTTGACACTGCAAGATATCCAGGAACGGGTCATTGAGGCTGCTCAACTTGGAGCTACTGAGGTAACGCTTCAGGGAGGCATTCACCCGAGCTTCGACGGCAATTACTACATCGATGTTTGCCGGGCTATCCAAGATGTAGTGCCCGATATGCATCTGCACGGATTCACCGCTTTGGAGGTTATTGAAGGAGCCAAACGCCTTGATGAGTCACTCGTCGAATATCTAGTCCGACTGAAAGAAGCGGGTCTGAAATCTCTGCCAGGGACTGCCGCCGAGGTTCTCGATGATGAGGTAAGGAAAATCCTATGCCCAGACAAAATTTCGACGGACGAATGGCTTGAATGCCATGAGGCCGCCCACGCCGTTGGTCTCCATTCAAATATCACCATCATGTTCGGTTCTATAGAAGAGCCGCTTCACTGGGCGAACCACATTGTGAGGACCCGCGAACTCCAAAAACGCACTGGTGGCTTTACTGAATGGGTGCCATTGCCATTTGTGCACATGGCAAGCCCGATCTACCTGCAACGACAAGCACGTAGGGGACCCACGTTTCGCGAAACGCTGCTGATGCACAGTGTCGCCCGGATTGCTTATCACGGCCTCATTGACAACATCCAAGTGTCATGGGTGAAGATTGGTGTCGAAGGCGCCAAACAAATCCTGATGGCTGGAGCAAACGACCTCGGCGGCACCCTGATGGATGAGAACATAAGCAGAGCCGCAGGCGCTCAACACGGACAGGGTCTCGTTGAAGAAGACTTCAGGGCGATAGCGGAACCCCTGGGTAGAACGATTCGACAACGCACCACTGGTTACGAAGAAGCGGACGGCAAGCCAGTTGTCGTGAGCACCGAAACAATCCCAGTTGACAATCCGACTGACAGAAAGTTGATTCCAGTCAACGCGCTCGGTGATCAGGTCTGACCATAGAGCTCGCCAATTCTCCGAACTGGTCAGCTCTTCGTCAAATCGTTGTCGACTGGGGTTTGTCGCCGACTATGGACGCCGCTTTTTCAACCGCTCGGCGTGCTCGAGACAATCGTTTTTCAATCTCCGGTCTCTTGGCCTCGACGCCATCGGCTTCTAACGCTTCATGCAGGGCAGTAATACCTAGCTCGGAAAGCTCTTCGGCAATATCCAGCAGACGGTCACGAATATCTTCAAGTTTTTCTTGCACATCAAACGTCCTTCGTTAACAGGGTGTCGATGATTTCTATGGGATGCCGTACTCGGACGCCGCCAGCCTGTAAATACAAGAGACAGCCTGGGTTTGCGCTAGCGACTTCTTCAGCGTTGGCGCGGTTGATTGAAGAGATTTTCCGCTCCCTCACAGATGAGGCAAGGTCCGGGTGGAGAGTCGAATATGCTCCCCCGGCCCCGCAACAGAGACCCTCGTCGTCGAGTTGAATAGCTTCTGTGTATCTCTCCAGGACAAGCCGTACTGCTTCGTGGGAACGTTGAGCATGGCGTAAATGGCAGGGATCTTGGATAGCTATCTTCGGTCTTACTGAAGTGGCAGGTGGCAGAAGGTCCAGGTGATCGGCCAACCATTCGTGCACGTCCAGAACTCGTTCACTGAAGTCGCTCGCTCGCTGAGTTCCAAGGAGTTGGCCGTATTCTTTTAGCTGAGCCCCACAACCTGCCGAATCAACCAGAATTGGTGCTCCTCCCGGAAATGCACTCATGGTTCGTTCGGCGAGCCGTCGTGCTTCATGTCCCAGTCCGGCATGGACGTGCAGAGCGCCGCAGCAAGAGGCTGCTCGACCTGGAAACTGAACACCGGTTCCGGTAGCTTCGACGACTCGTTGGACTGCCCTGTGGGTATCGCGCATCCACGCGTCCATTACACAACCCGTGAACAACCAAACATCGGTCCCGCTTGCGACTAGAGGCCTTTGATGCAACGGAATTCGCGGCAACGCTAACCTTTTGGGGAGTGCGCCAACCCGCTGTACAACAGCCAAAACTATTGAGATGAACCGAAGAACACGGGACCAACCCAGAAGTCGGTACCCAAATCGCATCCACCAAGGCTGGTATCTCGTTTGGTCGGCTAAGGCCTCGCGGGTTGCTTCCATCATGGAACCAAACGGCACTCCCGCTGGGCAAGCCGTTTCACATCCCCGACATTGGATGCACGCGTCCATAAAGCCAACGAAATGTTGATCGATTACACCACTAACTTGTGCCTGGTTCATCAGGGCGATTCTGCCGCGAGGTGAAGCCGATTCTTCTTGTGTGACCCTGTAGGTAGGGCAGTGTGGAAGACATAACCCGCAAGCGACACACGAGGCGAGGTCGTCGCTCGGTATTGCGAGATCAACAGTGATTTCTTTCACGCCGTCAGCACCTGTCGTCCGGGGTTCAAACGACCGTTGGGATCGAGTCGTTGCTCAAGTTCTCTCATCAGGGCATTGTTCACATCGGACACGGCCCGCGGCGGCGGTGAATCCCGACAATGGACCGCTCCGACGCCGACCTCAGCTATCCAGCCGGGGGCAAGATGGGCTAAGTCCGTGAGGGACTTTGGTTCAAGAGACAATCGCCCACCTGTTGGCAACTCAGGCGGTCCTTCAGTTTCAATCAGATCGAGGCTGTTGGCTTGGGCGTCGACATCTGAAGTGACTCCTTCGAGACAGACCCATACCTGTGTGCCATTCCACAGGATTGAGGAAGGTCGATAAAGCGTCCTATAAAGCTCGAAAGGATCAGCCTCCCCGGTGAGCCACCGAGACGTCGCTGGAAGCGGCAAACATCGGAGCGTTAATTCGGCCAGACAGCCCAATTTCCCGAGGGATCCCACGAGAAGACGGCAGAGGTCGTAACCCGAGACATTCTTAACCGTTGGGCCACCGGAGGTCACAATTTTGCCGCTGTGATCGACGTATCGGACTTGGAGAACGAAGTCTCGGATAGGGCCATACCTCAGCCGCCGGAACCCATTTACCCCCACCGAAAGTGCTCCTCCAACAGTCGCATCGGGGTTGAGGTCGAATGGCACCATTTGATCGTGGACGGCCAACTGTTCAGACAAAGTGCGCAGAGAGGTTCCCGCTCCACAGCGAACCGTCATCTCCTCGGGTTCGTGGGACCAGACTCCCGATGGCGCGCTGACTTCGCGAGCGGCTGGATCAGGGTTTCCCCCGATGGTCCACTGGGTGCGCCCTCCAACGACTGTGACCGGATCCGAAGAACCAATTTCAGACGCGAAATCCTTTATTTCTTTTTGTAATTCGGCGTGTGCCGTCATACCCACGCCCCTTCCGGCACGTGTTGACGAAAAGAGTCACTACACCGAGAGCCTGACGGCAGGATTTTGAGAGGGTTCGCCAAACCCTCCGGATCGAAAGCCTCTCTCACTAAATCTTGGGTGACCATATCGTGAGCGCTGAAGAGCATCCCCATGTAGTCACGCTTTTCAAGTCCAATGCCGTGTTCACCGCTGAGAACCCCGCCGGCTTCGATGGACGCAGTAACTATCGCTCGCCCCGCCGCCTCGACGCGTTCAAGAACGCCTTTTTCCCGACTGTCATATGCCAAAATGGGGTGTAGGTTGCCATCGCCAGCATGGAAAACGTTTACCGCCATTAAGTCGTGTTCATCCGCAATGCGGTACACCTTTTCGAGCACTTCCACCAACTTGCCCCTGGGGACCACGGTGTCGTGGAGGTAGTAGTCGGGTTTTAGGCGTGCGACAGCACCGAACGCATTCTTTCGACCCTTCCATAAAAGTGCGCGTTCTTTGTCGTCAGCAGCGACTCGGATGTTTCCGACGTGAAATTTTTGGGCGACGGAACGCACAGTTTGGATACCGTGCTCGACACCGCCCGGTAGACCATCAAGCTCTACTAGCAAGACCGCGGCGGCTTCAGTTGGGTAGCCCGCGTTGACGAATGCTTCGACAACTTCTATGGCTCGTTGGTCCATCATTTCTAATGCCGCCGGAATCAGTCCTGCTGCGATGATCGCTGAAACCGCTGCAGCCCCGTCGCGTACGTCCGAAAAGTCCAAAAGGAGAGTTCGAACTTCAGGAGGGTTTTGAGTTAAGCGAACTGCCACTTTTGTAGCGACACCCATGGTTCCTTCGGACCCAATGAACAAACCTCGAAGGTCATAACCGGGGGCTTCAGATGTCAGGTCTCCCAAGGTCGTCACAGCGCCGTTGGGGAGAACCACTTCGATCGCTGCCACATGGCCGCTTGTAACTCCATAGGCCAGACAGTGAGGCCCCCCACTGTTGTTCGCGACGTTGCCGCCAATCGAACATACCTGCTGGCTGGACGGGTCGGGTGCGAAATGGAAGCCCAGAGGGCCTAGCTCGTTACTCAAATCTAAGTTAAGTACGCCCGGTTCAACCCACGCGATCCGGTTGTCTAAGTCCACTTCGATGATCTTGTTCATTTTGGTGGTGACGATGACCACGGGATTGCCGACTGGGACAGCGCCTCCTGCTAGACCCGTCCCAGATCCTCTCGCTATAAACGGGCGTTGATGTCTGTGGCATGTAGCAACGATTTGGCTGACTTCGCTGGTATTTGTGGGCAAACAGACGATTGAAGGCTGATCACCGAGAATCGACCCGTCTTTGCTGTATAGACCTAACTCAAAGTCATCTGCTCGCGCTCGATCGCCGAGGAATACTTGCAGTTCTTTCAGAAGGGCCCTGTCTGGGGAATCTGCCACGATGACGAACGGTATCGTAGGCTGGACCCGTGGCGGAGCCCTTAGCGTCTTCTGGTGATGATCGCGAATGGCTGTCGTTCGAAGATGAAGGCGAACATCGC
>ENA-UPTF01000022-UPTF01000022.1-marine-metagenome-genome-assembly--contig:-NODE-22-length-99455-cov-7.576234_pt1 | contig 99455 bp, 88 predicted proteins | sample MGYA00238166_ERZ767019 | MGnify/ENA primary metagenome ERZ767019 (study PRJEB28930, sample SAMN06266391) | marine metagenome | isolation source: Sea water from 250 m depth | place: Atlantic Ocean | study... | reverse complement strand
TTCTGCCGGCTCACCCTTACGATCTCATCGCTTGAGCATCCTGGCACACTCACACCCAGTTGGCTCCACGTTTCGTACGCTCCACCTTCTGCATAAATCTGCGAAAGCTGTCCAGTGGAAATTGCATCTATCGGATTGTCAGGGTGAAGGAATACGGCGAGGGCATCAAAGCCCACGACATGCTCAATCGGATCGATTCCTCGGGCAAGCGCTTCCTCTAGCTCACTTTCTCTCATTGCCCGGCTCGCGTTCGCAATATCCACTGTCCCATTGATCATCGCACTGATGCCCGTCCCAGAACCCCCACCAGTCACTGCCACGGCAACAGTAGGATTGACTACTCGGTAGTTCTCTGCCCAAGCCTGAGCAACGTTGACCAACGTGTCTGAGCCCTTGTTTTGGATGACGGCGCGGCCGCCCCTCGAATCACTACCACAGGATATGGTTAAAAGAAGGATTGGAAGGACTTTTAACATTTGCGTCACAGATACAGCCTCATGTTAAGGATGACCACATGATTGTTCATATCGGAAGCTATACCTGAACCACTCACCTACAATGTCAAAATTGTATCAAGAATGTATCAATTGTATCGGCCTGATATCTGCCCTCAAATCAAGAAATTATTATTGTTCATTAGGGTTTATTCGAGGCATACTTTGAGAACTCGACATCATTCAGCACTGCATCATCAGTACGTGCCAGGATTTCTGTGACGGTTTTGTTACAGGATACTCGGCGATCCGTTACGTCAACGCCGCAAACTCTATGTGAGCGAACGATGCTATTTTCCTTTTTGGAGATAACGGATTCATGAACAATCGTTGGGGCTTTCTTACACTCGCACTAACAGTCCTTACAGTTCCCACCGCTGCTGAAGCTCAGTTCGAGATCTCTTCAAGAGCATCCTCGATTCAAATCGGCGGGAGGGCTCACGCTCAGTATGCCGCCTCATCAGTTAGTGACGTGGAAAATGATTTCTTTCTGAGGCGTGTTCGCTTAATCGCTGACATAACATTGAATGATTTCGTTTCTGCCCGTATTCAACCAGACTTCGCCCGTGGGAAAATCGCTCTTCAAGACGTTTACGTGAGACTCGGATTCTCAAGTAAGTTTCGAGTTTCAGCGGGTCAGTTCAAACGTGCATTTGATATTTTTGAATTATCGAGCTCAACTGACCTTTCCATTATCGAACGGGATGCTCGGGTCGAGGGAGCTTCGGGTTGTGCCGGGGTGTCAGGTATCTGCTCCTACTCACGGCTGATACAAAAACTGAAGTACTCCGAACGGGACCAGGGCATCAAGATTGACGGCTCTTCAGGTCGTATGAGCTACCAGTTTACGCTTACAAACGGGACTGGGATCAATGTCTCCGATGAAAATGACGCCAAATCATACTCAGGACGTCTAAGCCTCGCTGCATCGGACAAGGTCACCTTTTCTGCACAGCTGGGTGTTCATGACTACCTGTTTCCGTTGGTGGATACGAGAACAGAAAGAGGAGTGGACACGAAAACAGCACGGGGAGTCGCCTGGGGTGCAGATGTAGAATTTGGGACTTGGAGAGATGGCGCTCACATCCAAGCATCAGTAATCCGCGGAGATAACTGGAAGTCTTTGGATTCAAGCCACAATGAAGCAACATTTCTGACTACTCAGATTGTAGCCTCGTATTACTCCGAAAAAAGTGGTCGGTTGGCTGGAATTGAGCCTCTACTGCGGCTGAGCTTTGGTGACCCAGACACGGCTCTTGGCAAAAATGCGGGGACCGTCGTCACGCCAGGGCTGATGTTTTACCTACAGGGCAAAAGCAAAATCGGCGCGAACCTTGATGTATACTCGCCCCAGTCGGGTGACACAGAGATGTCGTTCAAGGTCCAGACCTACCTTTACTTCTGACTCAGTACCCTCCCCAACAGCCCCACGATACAACGACTCTCTCAGGGAATAGTGTTGTAAAACTGCACGATGACCTATCCCGCCGGCACGGTGAATCGAACTGTTGTCCCCTGACCGAGTTGGCTCTCCGCTACAACCTCCCCGCCCATTTCCGATACTAGGTGCCGAACAATCGCTAATCCAAGGCCCGTCCCCCCAAAGTCTCTGGCTCTAGCAGAATCAGCTCGATAGAAACGCTCAAAAATTCGTGGTAATGACTCAGCAGGAATTCCTTCACCATCATCTGAGATCACCACCTCAACCATAGAATCTTGGGTCAATGCCATAGAAACATTTATTGAGCCCCCGCTATCGGTATGCCGAATAGAATTCTCGAGCAAGTTTCTAAAGACATGAAATAGCCCCTCGCGATCACCCATGACACTGAAGTCCCCCAAGATATCGAAGGCAATCCCGTCCTTGTCTTCGATATCTCTTACCACCTGCCATGCCTCTTCTGCTACCTCCTTCGTATCCACTGACTCTCGGCGGCCAGTCCATCCACCTGATTCCAACTTAGATAGATCTAGAAGGTCCTCTACCAGGTGCTCCAGTCGGAGCGAGTTCTTACGAATCGAGGTAAGAAACTCCAATGTGAGCTTCTCTGGCAGGTCATCATCAAGCAGTGTCTCCGCATAACCCCGAATCGAGGTGAGGGGTGTTTTCAATTCATGTGATGCGTTTGCTACAAAGTCACGTCTTACTTGTTCAAGCCGGCGAATTTCACTGATATCTAACAACGTTGTGACGGTACCCCCTGGATCCAAGGCCCGGGATGAGACCAGTAAGTGTCGCCCATTGACCTCAACTTCATCTGAATTGCCTGGCCTGATTACGGAGTCCTCCATTATAGAACGCAGTTTATTGTCTCCAATCACAGAGCTGATTGGAGACAAATCTGGTATATCTGGTAACTCGAGAAGCGCACGGGCACTCCGGTTCATACGGACTACCCTGGCATCTTCACTAAGTGCAATAACACCTTCCGCCATGCAATCAATGAGTGTCTGCGTTTCTTCACGCTCATGTCCTAACTCCGTAAACCGAGACTGAAGTTCAGTAGTGAGTGCATTGAACGCGTCAGCAACATCTTGAAGCTCCGTGACCTTCGCATCCGGAACTCTCACCGAGTAATCCCCTTCACTGAACTGCCTTGCCCGCTTTGCCAAGAGTACCAGTGGGCTCGTTAGGGCAATACTGATCATATAAGCTGCCGCGAGAGCAACGAGCACGGCCAACAGACCAGCCAAGCCAACTCTGAGTCCACTGCTTACTAGCAGCACAATCAGGACTACGAGAAGCCCTATGACTCCCAAAAAAGCGGCAAAGAGAGGACGTTGGATCCTTATGCGCATACGGGCTACAGCCTTATGGGTGCGGCACCCTCGAGTGCACTCTTGGGTTGGGCGTCAAATACAATGGAGAATAAACCTGAATTTCTAGTAATACCGATCAAGAAAACTATTCCAGATCCTTCTTTAGGCGATAACCAAATCCCCGCACAGTCTGAATGGAATCACCAGCTTCACCGAGCTTCGCTCGTAGGCGCTGCACATGCATGTCTACTGTGCGTGTTTCAAGTCGATCCGACACATCAGCCTCGACATCCCAAGCTTTTTCCAAAAGCTGCCTTCTACTTAGTGTGCGCTCACGGGACTCTAGGAATTCATGGAGCAGTCTGAACTCTGTCGGTGTCAGAGATATATCTTCGCCGGAAACTGAGACCTGCATCGCGCTCACATCCATATGAATGGGGCCCACTCGGAGAACTTGAGATCCCGAGGATACTCGTCCGGGTTCCCGTGCACGTCTCAAGATAGCCTGGACCCGGAGCACCAGTTCTCGCGGACTGAATGGTTTAGTTAAGTAATCGTCAGCGCCTAACTCCAAACCTGCGATACGCTCCTCTTGTGCCTTCTTCGCCGTCAATACTAAGACGGGGACTCCCTGAGTTTCTGGGTCATCCTTCAAGCGGCCTAAAACTTCGTCACCACTAATACCAGGAAGCATGCGGTCCAGAACAATGAGGTCCGGGATATCTCGTGCAACCGCCCTAAGGGCTTCGACTCCATTCAAAGTAGTTTCAACCCTGAAGCCCGCACGTGTCAGTTGGTAGCCGATGAGAGCAGCAATATCAGGTTCGTCCTCTACGACTAGAATTCTTTGACCCCCGGAAGCAACCTCGGAACCGAGTTCCCTAACATCTTTGACGAGCCTTTTCATTTAGCTGTTAAGTAACTTTCCCCCGATAAGCAGCTGATAGCTGTATCTTGGGCTTAAGTGCCACGGCAGAGATCCTCAAGTTCCTCTTCTGTAAGAGTGTGGTCCGTCTTCTTGGACGCGTCGAAAATTCTCTCCACTAAGCTCTCATCGTCGTCGTATCCGTGCTTCTGAAGCCAGTGCCTTACGTTCGATTGGCCCGACATAGGCCCAATTTCGATAACCTGCTCTCGACCGACCAGTGATGCAGGAACGCTCGAATAGATTCTGTCCGCCAACCAAGCGTCGCCCTTGGCCTCAGCTTTCATGATTGCTGCTGCATGGACGCCAGTGCCGGTACGGAAAGCGTCTCGACCCACAACTGGGGATGAATGGATGAGTGGAACATGGCACATATTTGCTGCTAAACGACAATATTCTGGAAGGATAGATAGGTCTGCATTAGTTACTCCGAGTAGCTCTAGATTAACCAATAGGAGCTCCATCTCTGTATTCCCACATCGCTCGCCAAGTCCGAGTGCTGTTGCGTGTATCCGTGTCGCTCCCGCCTCTATTGCCGCGAGTGCGTTCGCTATAGCAAAACCGCGGTCACGATGTCCATGCCAATCGACCCCTATCTCTCTGCCTGAAGGCTCTACGACCTCCTCAATCATAAAACGCACCAGAGCCCTTACCCCATCCGGTGTAGCGTGTCCTACAGTGTCAGATAGGCAAATTCTTTCTGCACCAAGTTCGATCGCCCGACTATAAAGACGCTTCAGGTCCTCGGGTTTTGCTCGCGTTGTGTCTTCCGTGACCATCATCACAGATAATCCTTCTGTCACTGCAAAATTTACTGCTTCTTCTACCTTCCCAAGCATCTGATCTAAGGTCCAATCCTCAGCATATTTTCGGATTGGAGAACTTCCTATGAACGCGCACACTTGAATGGGAAGCCCCACACTCTGGCTGACCTCTGCAATAGGGCGAATGTCCGTAACAGTGGTCCGTGCTGCTGCGTTTGCCTGGATGGAGAGTCCCGCGTTCACAATCTCTGTTGCCAGTGCCGTCACCGTATCTACTGCCCGAGGGCCTGCTCCCGGCAGACCAATATTTGCCGAATAGACACCTAAATCATCCATCAGGTGAAGTAAGCGGATCTTGTCACTGATGGGCGGATCTACGACGGAAGGATTCTGCAGCCCGTCTCTCAATGTTTCATCATTCACGTGAACGCCAGTCACGCTTGTCCAATCAAATGTGGGGCTAGATCTATTCCAGTCGTGAATCAGTTCGGATTCTTGCATGAATGTCGAAATTCGAATGTGGCTTACCGATGAACGATCTAAAGATATCAATCCTGGCCGAAGAGGTCATGCAAGCATTCCACTACTCGGAGATTTTATTGTGTTCCGAGTAGCCAAGCGCAGGAGTTAACGTCACACTATAGATAGTTTCAACTGAACATTTTCTTATAATCTTAGACCCACGCTCACACTTCTGATGTGATAGAATGATCAACTTCAGAACACTGATCTCTCATGGAGATACTGAAGGTCAACAGTTGGATTTTCTAATCCATTGAGGTGGATTTTTCAGGGCCTTTCAGGCAGCCACGCTCACACTGATGTGTCAGCGACCGACCCGAGGCTTCGGGGGCGCACCTACACAATCCCATTCGACGCAGTCTGGAAAGCGGCATTGAAAGTCTCTAATAAACAAATGCGGGGCTGGTCCGTACTCTACATCGACGACCAAACTGGCGTGATCGTAGCAGAGGCACTAAGGAGCCCATGGAAACACAAAGATGACGTCAGAATCTCGATCGGTCTTGATGAGAACGGTCAAACCCGAGTAGACCTGAGGTCTACCTCGCGCCAAGAGAAGTGGGATTGGGGCCGGAATCGCCGGAGGATATCGAGCTTCCTGCGTCTTCTTGACCGGGAACTGTCCGCTCGCCCTGACCAAATCCTAAAGCATATTGGGGTGCATGCGTGAAAAGCATTCTAAGTGGAGTCGCCATCCTTGCGTTAGCGATTTCACTCTCTGCATGCAATCCGGATAACCCAGCACCCGCCGGAGATTTATCAAGTACTCAAATGATGGCTAACGAAACTGGATTTTCAGGACCATCTTATGAGAGAAGCTTTGTTTTTATGACAACGACTGGAGACAGTCTACTCTTGGTTCCCTGGCTGCTGGAAACGACACCGGACTCGAATACGGTTTTCAGGGAAGCACGTGGATGGGTCGACCGGGGCGGCACCTGGGAACCGTTCTTGACTGAGCGATGGCAAACCGCTCCAACTCGCTATCCTGCCCGTGTTCTTCCCTACGGAACCTTTCGAATCGTTGTAGGAGACAGGGGCAGAGTAGACGGCGTCATGTACCTGGATGGGCCGCGGAATCTGGAACTTGCCCTTGGTAGTTCAGTCGCCCAATGGAGCGGACCGCGTGAAGAAAGGTTTCGACTTCTAGAGGGGTCTTTCCGCCTGGGTGAAGAGCGATTAGATGGAATCGTACTTGATATAGCTCGTCTTCATTCATCTGACAGACCACCGCGAGGGGACTGGGCATTCTTAATCTCTGGGGACTCACTGCAGATCGTAGTCCAAGGAGATATGGAGCACGATATTGAGACTCCACCGAACTACCGGGGGTGGGGTCGAGTCGATTCTGAAGAGCTACAATGGCCTTCACTCAAAATCGATTGGGTCCAAATGAGTGTATATCAACCGGCTCGACGAAACTTGCCGGTATCTTGGACTCTTTCTTCTCCTAATACATCGGTTGTTGGGACACTAGAGGTCTTAGCTTCAGAGATAATCACAGGCACAGAATCAGGTCCGGTACTTCCTGTCCAAGCCTTATTCGAAGTGGCCGGCACAATTTCGATTGATAGCCTCTCATTTCCAGTGCGCGGCCTATTCAACCATCGCAGGAAATGATGGTTGATACTTCTCTTCAAGTCTGAGCTAAAAGAGAATTACAAGATGATGCCGGTAACTGCCGGATTACTCGTCCGGCAGTTCCACCCGAAAGCCACGCGCACGGCGAGACCCATCTCCCCTGGAAGTACGCACTTTAATATTACGCTGAAGCCAAGCCATCGGAGTGAAGTGTCGCTTAACCTTTTTTCGGCGTCCCGGGCCCCGAGCCATACTTTCCTCTATCTCGTCTACAGTCTGGGAGTAGCGCCCCGGTAACCCAAACCATACTCCGAGCACGAACGCTAAAAGCCCACCGAGAATCTTTAGTGCGAGGATCACAGCAACCTGTGAATTAGTTCTTTGTTATAGTCTCGAAGGCCAGCAATCCTAGTCCAATAGACAAAATGATTGCAACCGCATTAGTACCCACTGCAACAAGGCCTACAACCAGCCAAAATATAGCGTGGGTAAACAGGTATCCGCCGGGCACCAAATTACTCATGGCTGAGGTAAGAAAGAGGGATAAGGGATAGATGCGGAAATATGTCGGGGATACTTCAACCTGTCACCCCCAGGTCAGCTAAGCGAGAAGAGTTCCTATTCATCGTCGATTAGAGCACTATCTCTGATATCTTCTGCTCGCTTGCGAGCTAAAGTCAGGTATCCAGCTTCGAGTTTAAGCAGGTGGGAAATCTTTCTCATCAAGTGCTGTTCCTTGTCGGCCAATTCCCCATCGGAGTACACAAGACCCCACATGATTTCTGCAAGCACCATTTTCTGACCGACCGAGTAGTTTTCAGCTATCAGACTTGTAAACTGCCATAGGTCCACTGCCCCCGCGCGAGCTTCCTCTGCTAGCCCTATGAGCTGCGTAGCTTGAGTAGGTTCGAGTCCATACTGCCTTCGAATCGCAGACTCGAGATGCTCTCTCTCGTCCTCCGTGAACTCTTCATCTGCGTAAGCAAGCTCGAGCAGAAGGGCACACGCCGCCAAACGGATGTCCTTCTTGTTCTCTTCGGGATCAGACTCTTCCACAGGACTCATGGAAGAGGAAAAGAATTTCTTTATCGAATCCAGCATCCGTATCTCCGTCTAACAACCTCTAACCTCACCCGCATTAACTCATTTGGATGTGTTTTATTTTCGCTGTAATTCCCGAGCTTGCCGGTACATGAGTGTCGCTTCTTCAATCATGTGTTTGCGATCATAAAGGTGCCCCAATGTGTAGAAGGCTCTGGAGTTTTTTGGCTCTAAGACTGTGGCCCGCTCTAGTGCTACAAGCGCTTCATCGAAACGGCCAAGCCTATTCAGAGTTTCGCCGTGATAGTAGAACGCACGCGCTGACTCGCGATCCTGTTCGCAAACCCAACGCAGTTCCAACTCCGCGGCAGCATAAGCCCCACGCCGAAAATTGAGGATCCCTACGCTAGCTCGCGCAACCACGCTATCCGGCTCAATGGCTAGTGCTCGAAGTAGTAACTGTTCGGCCTCCCCGTACCTTGCTAATACTGCCAATGCCGACCCGTAGTTAGTGAGCACCTCGATATTTTGAGGATCGATGCCCTCCGCTGCCTCAAATTGTTCTAGTGCTAATTCGGGATGACCGAGTTCATCATAGAGAACCCCGAGATTATTACGCGCCTTCACATTCCTAGGGCTATCAGCCAGGATATCGCGGTAAAGTTCGATCGCGTTTCCGATCTGGCCCTCCTGCACAAGATCTCGGGCTCGACCCAGGCGCTCATCCTGTGGAGGAGAATCCTCTGGCCCGAAAAGCGCATCCTCCATATCGGCTAGATCAAGGTCTTCGGAAGACTGATCATCAACTATGATCTGAGCTGTTTCCTCACCTAGTTCTTCGTAGCTAGGCTCGTCGTTTGGATCCTCATCTTTCGCTGGGAGCAGTTCGGTCTGAACCTCTGCAGTTGCAAGTTCCTCTCGCTGCTTCGTCCCGGCTTTTTTGCTCGTTGAAACCTTTTTCTTGGTGCTAGCTGCAGTTTCTTCAACAGCCTCTTTTCCGGCCACCGACTTCTTTACGGAGCCCTTACTTGGCATCTCTTATCCCTCCACCTCAGAACAAACCCAGGCAATGTAGGGCGGATGTCCACCAGTCACTGGAATTGAGAGCAACTCAGGAACATCGTATGGGTGGAGTTCAACTAATCTTGCTTCTAATGCATCGACTTGGGCTGGGGTCGTCTTAATGATCAGCATCGCTTCTTGCTCGTCCTGTACTTCCCCCTCCCACCAGTAAATTGACGAAACCTCTGGAATGATATTGGCACACGCAGCAAGGCGTTCGCTCACAAGAGCTCGGGCGATCCGCTTAGCTTCTTCCGTCCCTGGGGCAGCCGTAAGTAGAGTGACAACTTCTTGAGTCGATGCCGTAGGACTCATTGTTTTAGGATGCAGTCTTATCTGCTACAGCACCGGTGTAAAGCTGCTCTATGACTTCCTCGAAACGTTCTTCAACCAAACTCCGTTTCACCTTGAGAGTAGGTGTAAGCATGCCGTTTTCAATCGAGAGTTCTTCTGATAGAAGCGCAATCTTCTTTGGGGTCTCAAAGGACGCGAGACCGCTGAGTTCCCCTAGTGTCTCACTTTCCAAATGAGAGAGAACATCTTGATTGGTAACGAGCTCTTCAAAGCTTGACCACTCAATACCGTTTTGTGACGCCCACTGCTGCAGGGGTTCTACTGCCGGAACGATGAGCAGTACTAAGTAAGGTCGGCGGTCCCCGATTATGACAGCCTGCTCGACAAATATGTTTGTTTTTAGACGATTCTCTATTGGCTGTGGAGCGATATTCTTGCCACCGCCTGTAACGATGAGATCCTTTTTGCGATCCGTGATATAAAGAAATCCCTCGCCATCGATCTCACCGATATCGCCAGTCGCAAACCATCCTTCGGCATCAATCACTGAACTAGTGGCTTCCGGTTTGTTATAGTACCCCTTCATAACTTGTGGTCCCCGGATCAAGATCTCACCGTCCGAAGCAATCTTAACCTCCGTGCCAGGTGCTGGCTTACCAACGCTTCCTATCCGGAAGTGCTCAAGCGTATTCGCGTTCGTAACGGGACTGGTCTCTGTGAGCCCGTAACCTTCAAGGATGGTGAGCCCAATCGAATAGAAAAAGCGATTCAGTACTGGAGCCAAGGGCCCACCGCCACTCAGAAACAGCCTTACCCTACCGCCCACTCCAGCCTTCACCTTCGAGAAGACAAGCTTATCGGCGAGTCCATACTGAAGTGAGAGCACCCCTGACGGCTCACGTCCAGTGAGGCGCAGATCTGCAACACGATCTGCAACACCTGCCGCCCAGTTAATTAGAGCTTTCTTGATGCCACTCGCACCCATCACATTATTGTAGATTTTTTCATAGATACGCGGTACAGAAACGACCACCGTTGGGCGGATAACTCCCATATCTTGGATTAATGTGGGCATGGAGCGAGGGTAACCAATCCGGCAACCGGTCCTGAAAAACAGATAGTCGGCAGTCCTCTGCAAAATATGAGATAGGGGAAGGAAGCTGACGGTATTATCAGCTCCTGCTTCGACCGGAAGCAGGCTACTGCAAACCTCTACATTCGAAGAAATATTGTTGTGGGTGAGCATTACGCCTTTCGGGTCACCAGTTGTACCTGACGTGTAGATGATCGTAGCCACATCGTCTGGCTGGGCTTCAAGAGCACTTCTCCGAAAATCCTCATCGGATGCTGCCGAGGAAGAAGCCTTTGAGCCCAATTCCAGGAACCCTTCCCACGAAAGCACTCCAGCGGGCATCTCAGACAGTGAATCAAACACAACGATCTGGATTTCTTGCGGGCACTCCTCTACTGCCTCAAGCGCCTTTATCACCTGCTCATACGAGGAGGCAAATACGAGCTTCGCGCCTGAATCTTTGAGCGCATAAGCCACCTGAGAAGGCGTTAATGTCGGATAAACAGGTACGTCAATCACCCCCGCACACAAACATGCGTAATCTGCCAAGGCCCACTCAGGCCTATTCTCCGAGAGTATTGCCGCCCGATCACCCCGAACGATGCCTTGAGACCCTAGCGCATCAGACGCCTTTTTTACGACCGTGAAGGCCTCACTATATGTGATACTAGACAACTCTGCGTCCGACACCATCCGCTCAAACGCAACCCGAGAAGCGTGTTCGTCGACTGCCTTGAAAAAGAGTTCAGTAAGTGTCGACGTAGGAAGAACTGACTCATCCGCGAAGTAGCTAAGGGTCGTCATATATATTCCTGTGATCTGGCTCTACGTGCGCTCAACCTTGATATCCATACTAATCTCTGGGTTAAGTGAATGCAGTACGCTGCAGTATTTATCCCGTGATAGATCAAGGGCACGCTGTACTTGGCTCTCATGTTCTTCATCAGGACCAGTAATCCGACAAACAAGCTGAATTGACTCGTATTTCTTTGGCGCGTCGCCCGCTCGCGCACCCGTGGCATCAATCTCAAGTGATTCAACAGGTACCCGTGATTTCTCCAGGATCACCCTCAGGTCGATCGCCATACATCCGCTAATAGAAAGGAGAAGGAGTTCCATGGGTGAGGGGCCCTGAGAGCTATCCCCATCTATGGAAATCTCAGGGCCATCACCTGTGCTCCCCGTGAAAACAAGTGCGTCACCGGACCAACGGAGCCCGATGCTCCGAGTATCAGAAAAGTTCATCTGGAGGAGGGGGTTCGGGGAGAGAATCACTCGGATTGCCTAGAAGGCCTGCAAGAGTGGCTCGCGCGTGATCAACATGGCTACTTGCTTCTGGGTCGTCCGGTGCACAGGCGAGAAAGAACTCGAAGTGTTGGATGGCACCTTCGGGGTCACCACTATTAAGAAGAATAAATGCCAAGCCGTAGTGAGCCCCTGCAGCGGAAGCATCCCTGTGGAGAACATGACGATAGGTTTTTGCTGCTTCCTCCATCATTCCAATCCGAGTGTAGCAGATCGCAATCTGCTGAAGGATGACCGTGTCACCCCCAGATTGCTTTAGAGCCAGGCGAAAAGAGGTGAGCGCCTCGTGGAAGTTTTTATCCGCGAGGAGTTCAAGGCCTTCGTTGTAGTAATCGACGTGCCGCGGATTGCCGCCGCCGAAAAGCTTGTTCCAGAACGCCATCTGTGAGCAGGCTACACGGTCGGGGTATGAGGCTTAGGATACCGAGAAGGTAGGATCTTTACTGAGAGAAACGCAACTTCTTGATACTTCAACTACTTGTGGCTACGACCCTTCCTGATTCATCAGCCATGATTGATAACCCAGCAGCTTGAAGCCACTCAGACGTGGTTGTAACTGCATTGACGACAACAACTCTGGACATTGGCGCAATCACTCTCGCCGCCTCTTCGAACCAATGTCGGTCAAGTCTGCCATCGATCACCACCCCTCTAAGTGACCGAGAAAACAATGGTATTCCTGGGTAAGAAACAATTCGACTCCATGATGGGTCAGTAGGCCATCTTGCCAAATCCGCATCTGCCCCGACCACATGGATATCATCTAGCAAGGCCGCAAGCCCTGGACCCAGTTCAGTGGGACCACCAATAAGCAGCACAGTCGCAGGGCCCCGTGTGATACCCAATAGGGGTAGCAGGTACTCACTTTCGTCCTGGGTTCTTATCACAGGATCTCCCGCTAGTCCCTTCGGGAGTTCAGAACGAGGAGGAGCTCTCAGGTCCCCGAATCCATCAGTAATCGGATACTGGTCCCTGCAGTTGGGACATCCCAACACACCTTCAGTAACCCTCCGGTCGTGTGTTTGGTCTGCCCTAAGGATTAAACCGAACTCTGGGCCACACCTAGAGCAGGTAAGCCTGTCTGCAACGAGTACGTGCACAATAACCTGACCGGAAAATAATCTTAGAAATAAAAGGCCCGATAGGAGTACCGGAAGGCAAGAATAGAAGCCGGACTACTCACGCCGGTTCAATCTGCATAAGGGGTATACTTACCGAGTCAGGCCGAGTCGCCACGAAGGCCACCGCTTCGGCGACGTCCCCAGGTTGCATCATCTGACTCCGGTTAGGCAAAGCAGGATCATTGTCCGGATCCATTGCATCCCATAACGCAGTGTCGGTCGCAGCTGGCTCAACCAGTGTAGCACGCACACCAGTTCCACGAATCTCTTCAAGTAAAACTTCGTGAAAACCTCTGAGTCCGAACTTAGAGGCAGAGTATGCAGCATTCCCACGGTAAGCTTTCCGGCCCGATACAGAACCGATGTTGACAATCAAGCCCTTCCGGCTATCCAGCATTCCCGGAAGCAAACTTCGCACAACCAGAAATGTGCCCCGGAGATTCACACTAAGGCTTTCATCAAACGCGATTACCGACTCTGTAGCACAAGACGAGAGCCCAAAGACGCCGGCTGAGTTCACAACAATATCAGGTGCGCGCCCAATGTCATCGGTAAACCTCTCAAGTGCGCTCCATACTGATGCATCATCTGAAAGATCTGCTACTAGCGAGCTACCACCTGTTTCAGAGGCCAGTTCAGTCAATGAGGCTTCGACACGACCCATACCCCATACGATCGCCCCTTCCTCGGCAAGTCGTGTAGCTATAGCGTGGCCGATACCTCGGCTTGCACCGGTGACAAGCGCAATGCGGTTTGAAAGAAGCTGGCCTGCCGGCATCAGAGTGGTTCGTGAGCGCTGGTTGTCAGTCTCAAGAACTCGTCTCGAGTGCGTTGATCCTCAAGGAAGGCTCCTCTCATAGCTGAGGTGATAGTCTTCGAGTTCTGTTTCTGCACTCCACGCATCATCATACACAGGTGATAGGCCTCAACTACGACTGCGACGCCCTGCGGTCTGGTAGTCTCCCACACTGCCTGCGCGATCTGTTCTGTCAGCCTTTCTTGAACCTGAAAACGCCTGGCATAGACCTCTACCAAACGAGCCAGCTTTGATAGCCCCAATATATGTCCGTCAGGTATGTAAGCGATGTGAGCCTTGCCAAAGAACGGAAGGAGATGGTGTTCGCATAATGAGTAAAGTTCAATGTCTTTGACGAGCACCATATTTTGATGGCTCTGCTCGTAAAGCGCGTCACCAACCACCTCTTGAGGACGCTTGTGATACCCCTCGGTTAAAAACGCCAGTGACTTAGCAACCCGTTTGGGGGTCTTACGCATCCCTTCACGCTCAGGATCATCGCCAAGTCTCAGGATCATCTCGGCAACCAAGTCCTCAAATGAAGCAGCTGACAGATCAGAAACCTTCGCAGGCTCAACAGCAATATCGCTCATGATCGGCCATCCTTTGGGGGGCCCCTATACTCGACTGAATTCCGGGGCGTCTCATTCACTATAACACTGGCTAAATTAGCTCCTGATGGGAGTGATTCACTGATCCGGTTCCAGATCGAGACTGCCAGGTTTTCAGTTGTCGGGTTTATCTCAGACAACCATGGTACATCTAGATTCAGATTCCGATGATCCATATCAGAGACCACCTTGTCTTCTAGGATATCTTTAAGTTCCCTCAGATTCATAACGAATCCTGTCTCTGGATCAATCACTCCTTCGACCGTTACAACTAATTCGTAGTTGTGACCGTGCCAGTTAGGATTTGAACAATCCCCAAAAACTTCGGCGTTGCGCTCTTCAGACCACTCAGGTCTGCAAAGTCGATGCGCTGCACTGAAGTGAGCCCTTCTAGTAATTCGGACTAAATCCATCGTATTCGCTAGTTAAGATGCATGACCGGCATACCCTAATTCTTATGGAACGAGAGGGCCGACGTCTTGCACATAGTGTGCGTAGGCGCCGGCCCTCTCATGCACAACGGAGGGGGAGTTATTGAAGCCCGGGATGAATCTATGGTGACCTCCTCAAGTAATCCGCTTTCCCCTCTTCCGGGGCCTAGCGTCCGACTTGAGAGTCAGTCCCGGCTTCGGTGCATTGGCTCAATAATGAAACCCCCCGATGCGCGCTGGAGAATATAGATTAGGCTGAAGTTCAGGACCAGCCGGTGAGAATGCAGGAGGAGAAAAAACCAGTGCTCTAGGCCGATGCTCGGAAACCCCGCAATAAATCGAGGTTTGCTATATCTGCTGTATTGCCCTCGTCACCTTTTGGCGTCTCGAGAATCTTCGGCACGTGCCCTAGGCGTTCGTCGAGCATAATACGCTGAAAAGGCTCAGGTCCAAGCGTTCCTTGTCCGATATTCTCGTGTCGATCCTTACGTGACTCGAACGGGTGCTTCGAGTCGTTCATATGAATCAGGCCGAGTCGCTCAAGACCGATCACCTCATCAAATCGCACCCACACACTGTCATAGTCATTTACAAGATCATAGCCAGCTGAATACGCGTGGCAGGTATCAAAACAAATGCCAAGTCTATGTTGCTGATCTTCTGGTATCTGCTCGATAATGGACTGCAGGTTCTCAAAGGTAGCTCCCACACTTGTGCCTGACCCAGCAGTTAGCTCAAGCAGTATTTGCGTCCCGCCCTGGACTGCCTTAAGTGACTCTGCCACCCCACGTGCATTGCGTTCTAAGCCTGCGGATTCATTACCATCCGTAGCGTTGCCGGGATGAGTTACCATGAAGTCTAGACCTAATAGACAACACCTCTCAAGCTCGCCTTGAAAACAACGTTGAGACATACGCCACAGACGTTTGTCAGGGCTTGAGAGGTTGATGAGATATGAGTCATGAGCACCTGCGAATCGGATTTCATACTCCTCTCGAGCAGCCCTAAAGGTATCTGCTGTTTCCTGCTCGATCTTTGGTTCCGCCCACCGACTCGGCTGTTTCGTAAACAGTTGTATGTTGTTCACATCGATCTCTGCAGCCCGTTCAGGAGCGAATTGAACACCGCCGCTTGCGGATACATGAGCACCCAGTTCGTCACTGACTCTACTCATCATTCTCTCAGACCTAGCAATATATCAGTCACCTCCGCAGCCCATTGTTTGGGGCGTTGATAGAAGGAGTTCTTGAGCAAAACTCGAAGCTTTGAAGTACCTACACGGCGTTTACTCTTCCGGCAACCCCGGCTCTGTCATACTCCGAACATCTAAGGCCTCGGTCACCTTGTCCTCTGAGAGCAACTCTTTAGAGAGTACGATTTCTCTGACACTCAATCCACGATCTGTTGCATCCTTCGCAACCAGAGCCGCTTGGTCATATCCGATGTAAGGATTGAGTGCTGTTGCTATCGCAGGATTTTTTTCTAGCAACTCCTTCGCCCGCTCAGGATTTGCTTCGATCCCAACTAAACAACGATCGGTAAACGTGCGCGAAATGTTTGCGATCAAAGTGATCGACTCAAGGAGAGACTGAGCCAATACAGGCATCATCACATTTAACTCAAAGTTCCCTCGACTCCCGGCAATCGTGATGGTGGTGTGGTTCCCCATCACTCTTGCACACACCATCATCATCGCTTCCGACATTACGGGATTAACCTTACCGGGCATAATCGAAGAACCAGGCTGTATTGCAGGCAACCGCAACTCTTGGATGCCGGATGTCGGTCCTGACCCGAGCCAACGGATGTCATCGGCTATCTTCATAAGGCTGGTGGCAACTGTATTGAGCGCACCGGACAAGCTGACGGCCGCATCCTTCGCACCCTGCGCTTCGAAATGATCATCAGCTTCGCGGAAAGCAATCCCCGTAGCATCTGCGATCCGGGAGATCACCTTTTTCGCAAAATCAGGATGAGTATTGATCCCGGTTCCAGTTGCAGTGCCACCCAAAGCGAGCTCTTCAAGTTCTGTCGAAGCAGATCGGACCCTATCAATACCCTTGGTAACCTGAGCTGCATATCCGCTGAACTCTTGGCCAAGCCTTACAGGTGTCGCATCCATCAAATGGGTACGGCCTGACTTTATGATTTCATCGAACAAGTTTGCCTTTTCGGTGAGCGCAGCACTTAGATGTTCGAGCGCCGGCAGGAGCTCCTCTTCGATTGATACCTTTGCGGACACATGGATTGCCGTTGGAATTACATCGTTCGAAGATTGGCCGAAGTTCACGTGGTCATTGGGATGCACCTTTTCTCCGTGAAACTCGGACGCTCGACAAGCCACTACCTCATTCATGTTCATATTTGTAGAGGTGCCAGAACCAGTCTGGTAGATATCAACGATGAACTGGTTATCCCACTTGCCCTCTGCAACTTCAGCTGCCGCGATCGCCACCGACTCGGCGATCTTCTCATCTAGAATTCCGAGTTCGGCATTAGTTTCGGCAGCTGACTTTTTGATGAGACCGAGGGCTTCAATGAAGCGTCGACCGAAAAGCTGACCACTGATCGGAAAGTTCTCGACAGCTCTTTGGGTTTGGGCACCGTAAAGAGCATCCTCAGGAACCCTCATCTCGCCGAGAGAGTCTTTTTCAATGCGGTATCCGTCAGGCATGGGAGAGCTGCCTCCTATTATTGATTCACTATGACGAGTACGCCTCGACTATCACGATAGAGCCTCCTTAAATCTAAAGGAGGCTGCTATCAAAGGGGAGCACCCCGAGACTTCGATCACCCTTTCTTAGGCTGGCTCGGGCGCATCTCTATGCGACTTACATGGGCTTCCCGAGGATAGGACAAGAGTTGCATGACTGCGCTTGCGCAGTCTTCAGGCTCAAGCTTCCAGGTACGTATCATGCTCTGTTCACGATCACGGAACTCTGTGTTAACACTACCTGGCATCACAATCGATACGCGAACATCGTCATACCGTACGTCCAACATCATGGCCTCTGTCAAGCCAAGTACCCCAAACTTACTCGCGTTGTAGGCTGTGCCTCCAGAAAACGGATTTCTACTAGCAAGTGACGCGATATTGATGATGAATCCGTCTCCAGTTGTGATGAGGTGAGGCAGTGCGGCCTTGGAGCAGTAGAATACTCCACTGAGGTTTACGTTGATTTGAATTTGCCATTCCTCGATCGTCATCTCCGAGATTGGCTTGATAATGCCCAGGCCAGCATTGTTCACCAGTATGTCAAGGCGACCGAACTGCTTTATCGTGTCGTTGATCAGCTGCTGGCATGCTGATGGGTCTCCTACATCCGCAGAAATCGCGATCGACCCATTCCCAATCTGATCAGATACCACCTGCGCCTCGTTAATTGAGCGTGAGTTGACGACAACAGATGCGCCCGCCCGAGCTAGCTGTTTGGCAATCGCACAACCAATACCTTTGGAGCTTCCGGTAACGATTGCGACCTTACCATTAAGGTCAGGCATAGGACTCCTTTCGTTTCAAGATCAGTGACAGGACTAGCAAGAGCGGTCCTACAGATATTATGAGTGTCTCAATGAGTAATCCAAACTCCAATAAAATCGCGCTAGTAACTGGAGGGGCAATCCGCATTGGTCGAGCAATTAGCATTGCACTCGCCGAGGCAGGTTATGATCTCGTTGTCACCTACTACTCGTCTATGGATCAGGCAGTGGAGGTACAAGAAATCATCTCTGGCCTTGGATGCCAATGCAAACTAGTTCAGGCAGATCTCAGAGAGCCAAGCACACCAAATATAGTGGTGGAATCAGTCGAGCAAACGTTCGGCCAACTGGATTTACTAGTTAACTCCGCCGCAAGCTTTGAAAGTAGCTCTCTATTAGAATCAGGTGTGGACGAATGGGATTCCGTGATGGCTCTTAATTGTCGAGCACCTCACCTCATTGTTCGTGCTGCAGCAGATCTGCTAAGGGAAAGTCGTGGTTCCGTAGTTAACATCCTGGACCTCTCGGCATTCCAACCATGGACTGAGTTCCCAGCGCATGCGGTCTCAAAAGCTGGCCTGGCTCATCTAACACGCATTCAGGCACGAGTACTTGCCCCTGAAGTTCGCGTTAATGCAATCGCCCCTGGGGCCCTACTACAACCTGACAATTGGTCTGATAAGCGATGGGCAGCCGTAACCAAAGCCGCACCTCTGAAGTGTTCGGGATCACCAGACGATGTATCACAAGCAGTCTTATTTTTTGCAGATGCGGACTTTGTGACCGGAGAGATCCTAACTATCGACGGAGGCCGGCACTTGGGTCCAGATGGCCCTCCAACTTCAGTGTAAGTTTGATGAATCGACAGACTATTGAATCCGCTAACGCGGTTTTCGTGTCCCCTAGCCCTCACCGTGGGCCAACCAACGCTCAGCCTCAAGTGCTGCCATACACCCCGTCCCCGCAGCGGTAACAGCCTGACGGAAGTAGTCGTCCATGACGTCCCCAGCAGCAAAGATACCAGGCACAGATGTCTCAGTTCGCCATGCTGTGGGTGTCTGGACGTAACCATTTTCCTTGAGTTCTACCACTCCATTGAGGAATCCAGTATTGGGTGTGTGACCGATCGCTACAAACATCCCTCCCACTTCAAGCTCACTCACTTCACTACTCACAGTATCCTCTAGCCTGAGAGCGGTAATCGTCTCATCACCAAGAACCTCTGTCACTAATTTGTTCCACTCAACACGGATCTTATCATGAGCCAGAGCGCGCTCAGACATGATTTTTGAGGCTCGAAACTCATCTCTCCTGTGAATGATGATGACTTGCTCTGCGAACTTGGTTAGGTAAAGCGCATCCTCCATAGCCGAGTCCCCTCCACCTATCACAGCAAGAGTATTACCTCGGAAATGAGGGAGTGCCCCATCACAGACTGCACATGCACTCACACCACCACCCGACTGTGCCAGTCGTTCTTCATTCTCTAGACCCAGCCATTTTGCATTTGCCCCAGTAGCTAAGATGACGGAATCCGCGAAAACCTCTGTATCTGTATTTGAGCGCAACCTGAAAGGATGTTGACCGGGGTCAATATCAACAATGTCCTCCCAGACGGAACGGGTGCCGAAGCTGAGGGCTTGTTCCCTCATCTCGACCATTAGGTCTGGGCCCATTACTCCCGCCCTAAAGCCCGGGTAATTTTCTACGTCTGTAGTAAACATGAGCTGGCCACCGGGAATCATCGTCCGACTTCCAGCTCCTTCGAAAACAAATGGCTCCATCTGTGCTCTGGCCGCATAGATCGCCGCTGTCCAAGCAGCAGGTCCGGAGCCGATAATGACAACAGTCTCTTGCTCCCTGATTTCCTGTTCACTCATTTCGTCTTATCTCCCTAACGTCTTCCCTGCAGAGTGCGGATCTTTGCTAGTACTAGAAGGTCTGTCACCTCTTCAACAGATCTGGAATCCTATTTCTTGAACACCTTCATGTTGGTCGAATGCCCCGGGTTCATCCGGGCACTTGGATCGATATAGCGCACCGCATGATTCACTGCGATCGCAGCTTCAGAGAAGCCACTGGCAATCAAGTCTAGCTTCCCTTCGTAACTAACGATGTCACCTGCCGCATATATCCCCTCGATATTCGTGCGCATCAATTGATCTACTATGATGCGATTCTTGGCCACCTCAACCCCCCACTTCTTGACCGGTCCAAGGTTTGGCTTGAAACCCAGGCAGGACAATAGAATATCACAACCAAGCCTCAACTCTTCATCTGTTCGATTTTCGTAGATTGTTACGTTCTCGACGTGGCTCTCACCCTGGATTTCCCGTACCTCGTGGAAGGTGTGGAGTTCGATCTCGCCTAATGCAACGGCTTCTTCCATACGCTGCACCGTGACCTCATGCGCCCGCCACCCATCGCGACGATGGACAAGCGTCAACGATGCTGCAACATCCTTTAGCATCAAAACGAAATCGAGTGCAGAGTCACCACCTCCGACCACGACGACCCTTTTACCGCGGAATACCTCAGGATCCGCCACGGCATACTCTATGCCCCGGTGCATCATCTCTTCATAGCCCGGACACCGCAGCGGCATGGGCTCAAACGCACCCTTCCCCCCTGCGATCACGATAGTCTTTGTCAGATAAGTGCCGCCAGCACCATGCAAAGCGAAGTGTCCTTCAACCCTCTCTACGTCATCAACTTGTTCGTCAAGCACGATATCTGGCTCAAACTGCATGGCTTGATCAATTAGGCTTGCTGCTAAATCCTTCGCGAGAACTTTCGGGAATCCACCTACGTCAAAGATATATTTCTCCGGGTATAGCGCCGTGAGCTGTCCTCCGAGTTCAGGAAGAGAGTCAACAATCCTACACGATATACTTCTCATGCCGGCATAGAAGGCGGCAAAGAGGCCAGTTGGTCCGCCACCTATGACGGTGATATCGTGTATTTGGTCAGCCATAGCGGGAAAAGTCTAACCGCACCCTCAGGGGGGTCAACTGGAGTCGTCCGTCTCTAAAGTGGGCCTTAGCCCCCCATCAATCTGCGTCCCAAATCCTATTCTAGTGAGGACTCGTTGAGCCTTCTGTAGGATTTGGTGCAAATTCTTGTACTTGATCTTACTACAAGCTTCGTGGGCAGGTACCCAGACACATTCAGTGATCCCTTCTTCTAACTGAGGCATGGGGTCCCCCTCTTCAGAGTACATCAAGTAGAATGTACCTGACTTATGGACCACACTGCCCTTGGCACGAAAACTCCAGCCTGTAACCCCAAGCTGTTCGCTTAACTCCAAATCGGAGAGTCCGGTTTCCTCATTGACTTCACGCAGAGCCGCCTGCTTGGAACTCTCTCCATCTTCAAGATGGCCCTTTGGGAGGCCCCACTGTCCATAACGATCGCGGATCACGAGGCAGTGAATTATGCCTTCGATCATTCGGATCACGACACCTCCCGCAGTCCTTTGGACGCGAGATTGCACCACGGACTTCGAGTGCCCAGTCAAAAGCAATGACCGGGAAGCAGAACCCTATAAGGTGCTTCGCTACTTCGCCCCCAACCAACTCTCGCAGCTTTACCAGAGTTAACTTGTGGGCTCCGAAATACCTTCGAAGGCGAATTCGATTTCATCCATCTGATCATTTTCACCCGGCAAGGCATACACAACCTTGATGCTTTTCACAGCTGACTTCGGATCTGTCAGGGCTACCTCGAACTCAAGCGCCTGATCATCCGAGGTAATACCAGCTCGTATCCGGTCCCCGCTGTCAGCTTCTGGACCACGTGCAGGATTTCGAAAGAGTCCTTTGGTTGATTGTCGACCGTTCTTGAGCTGACGTGTGACCTTGATCCGCTTCAGCCAATCCGGTTGATAGCTGATAAGGTATTTAAAGCCTAACTGGTCAGTTCCTCGGCCTTCTCGATTGTGACGTGCCAATGTACATCCTCCACGACCCAACTGGATCACAAGAACACATCAGAATAAACGTTCCTAGATACATGACAACAAGTTGGGTTTCACAGATGCAGCAAGTAATCATTCAAGTGACCCAGGCGCATCCTCAGATACCAGTGGCCTCAGAGATGGGTTGCCAGAGCCCCTCAGATTAGGCTTGACCGATTTAGAGGAGGTGATTATTCTCGCCTTGGTACTATAAGCATACCCACCGAAATTGCTTTTTTCTTGGCCCACTCTCATGGAAATGGGAGAACTTCGTTTGGTTAGGGCCAGTTTGAACTTCTTATAACACTCCGTTTGCTATTCAGTATCCCCAACATCAAGCAAACGGTTAATTCACAGCCCAAATTAGCTAGCAAACCCTACGGAATCCCAGCGTGGACATCGCAGACCTCAAGATCAAGAGCGTCGGTGAACTGCATGACCTGGCTGAAGAGCTGGAGATCAGCAACTTCAGAGGTATTCGCAGACAAGACCTGACCTTTAGAATTGAACAAAAACTATTCGATTCAGGTGTAGTGCTCCGGGGCGATGGAGTCCTCGAAATCCTCCCAGAAGGCTACGGTTTCTTGCGCTCACAGGAGTTCAACTACTTATACGGTCCTGACGATATTTATGTTAGCCCGTCCCAGATCAAACGCTTCGATTTGCGCACAGGTGACAGCATATCTGGCCAAGTTCGCCCCCCTAAACGGGGAGAACGCTACCTTGCATTACTGAAAATCGAAGCCCTGAGCGGCCTATCACCCGAAGAAGGCGGAAAGCGAGTTCAGTTTGATAAACTCCGCCCAACGTACCCAGAGAAACGCTTAGATCTAGAAGTCCCTGGTGAGGGAGGCAGCCTTTCCACAAGGGTCCTAGACTTAATTGCTCCGATCGGGAAAGGGCAGCGAGGGCTGATCGTATCCCCTCCTAAGGCAGGTAAAACAATCATCCTTCAGGAAATAGCTAACTCCATATCAATTAATGACCCAGAAATCCACCTGATCGTGCTACTCATCGATGAGCGACCTGAAGAAGTCACAGAGATGGCAGAACACGTGGATGCCGAAGTGATTTCATCAACCTTCGACGAATCTGCCGAAAGGCATGTACAGGTCGCGGAAATGGTGATGGAGAAGGCTAAGCGTCTTGTCGAACACGGGAAGGATGTCGTGATTCTTTTGGACTCGATCACACGCCTCGCTAGAGCCTACAATTCGACGATGCCGCACTCTGGGAGAATCATGTCTGGCGGTGTAGATGCCAAGGCTCTCCACAAACCAAAACGTTTTTTTGGAGCTGCACGAAACATCGAAAATGGTGGATCTCTGACAATCATTGCAACTGCGTTGATTGAGACCGGTAGCCGGATGGACGAAGTGATCTTTGAAGAGTTTAAGGGAACCGGAAATATGGAACTCCTTCTAGATCGTACTATCTCCGACAAGCGAATCTTTCCTGCTATCGACCTAAACCGCTCAGGTACAAGGAAAGAAGAACTCCTTCTTAATGAGACTGAACTCAACCGTGTATATTTGCTCCGAAATTTCTTAGCAGACATGCCGCCAGAAGAGGCGATCGAATTCTTGCTCGCTCGAATGGCGCGTACTGAGACGAATCAGGAGTTCCTGGACTCGATGACTCAAGGGGACTAACGAACTTGGATTGTTAGAGATAGCTGGCTCAGCATAGACAATCCGGCCTCGACCTAATCACCTTTCCCCATGCATCGTCACCTTGATTTATGGGTTTGAGTTGGTTGCTATATGATCACTTCTTGAGAGAATGAGATGATATTGACCCTCACACCATCTGCTCACCATTCTTTCGGACTATGTTTGAAGAACTGACCGCTGAAGCTGACCGCCTGCTTGCGGAGGCCCTGGATGCATCCGATGAACGCGATCCGCGTGACTATTATCGAAGCCGGTTGAAAGAGCTGAGGGTGAGCAACCCAGAAGGATATGATGCTGCGATTGAGTACTACCAAAATAAGCTCATCCCCCCGATTGCATCAGGAGAGGTGGAACCCCTCATCGCTTGGATGGAATACGGTAAATTTCTAGCTGAATCGTTCACACCCGGGCAAACTGTAAGCATAAATCAATCCGGGGAATCACATCCCTATGATCCAACAACAACTAGTGGAAAGTTGGTGCTTCACATACCGGAATCTGGAAAAGGCGGAAGAGCAATCCTTGTGGGATTACCTAGCGAACTGAGCCCGGCCCAACGAGCGACCTATGATGTATTGGTATCTGGAAAACATCGGATGTCAGGTTGAGCCCCAACATGGATCACGCATCTTCTACAAGGTAAGCGACTCCCCAAGCACCTATACCTAGATGTGTCGCTATAACTGGTGTCGCTGGAGCTGCAAGAACTTCGACTCCACTTCCATACCTTCCTCTGAGCTTATCTTTGATTGGTTGGATAATTTCAGGCATCCCAACATGAAAGATGCCAAAGCGTAGATGTTTCGTACCCTCAGGAATACGCTCCTCGACAAGTTTCATTAATTGACTTCGGGCCCTCGTCACACCGATCGCCTTCCCTGCAGAAGTAACATGTCCGTGTTTGTCTATTTCTAGCACGGGCTTAATTCCTAAGAGCCTTGCAAGAAGCGCCTGGCCCGATCCAACGCGTCCAGATGCAATGAGTCTCTTTAGAGTCTGCACAGTAAAAAGAATCCCAGACTGGGCACGAACCCTGGTGATCTCTTTAACTATCTCCTCTGGTTGCCACCCAAGTTCGGCCAATTCACAGGCCTTAACGACTAGCAAGCCCTGAAGGACCGACGCACTGAGCGAATCGGCCATATAGACATTAGCGCCCTGGAATCCCGATGCTGCAGCTTCGCCTGCCGCGAAAGTCCCCGATAACGTGGACGCTGCGAGTACTGCTAATACAGCCTCCCCTTCTTCTGCCGCACGGGAGTAGGTCTTTGTGATGTCAGCGCGGCTAGGCTGACTAGTCGTCGGTAATCTAGAATCATCTTCAAGTTTCTTGTGGAATTCCTCAGTGGCAATGTCAATTCCTGCTCGATAAGACTGATCGCCGTCGATCAATAAGAGAGGTATCACATGTATCCCATGCGCACGAAGGATCTCTTCAGACAGATCAGCTGCAGAATCCGTTACAACTGAGACGGCCCGACGGGCAAGCTGAATGTGGCCTTCCGCAGCACGCTGGATAGTGCGGTGCTGTGCACGCATATCTTCGGCCTTGTGTGTAACTAAATCGCCCAAGCCTCTGAGATAGTCGAAGATTTGCTCGGGCTCATCCGTGTGGATATGAATTTTCAGCACATCATTGGAGCGGATCACAATCATAGAGTCGCCCGTATCTCGGAGCCTACTCTGCACACTGGCTTGTGTCGGGAGTGAGTCACCGTGCACTAGCGCCTCGGTGCAAAAACGGAATCGTTCTTGGCTCACCGGATATTCCATAAGAGACGCAGGAGAAGCTAGGACTCTTTGATGCACTGGAGATTCAACAGAGGTCGGTAATGACCCATCCACCAAGTAAAGAGCTCCTTCCAGTAAGCTGACGAAGCCTTTGGCTCCTGCATCAACCACCCCAGCTGTCTTAAGGACATGCAGAAGGTCGGGTGTTCTCTCAAGCGAATCTCGAGCCTCTTTAACGAGATGCTCGAGCAAGGCCACAAAATCTTTTACTGAACTCTGAGTAGCAGCTACAGCAGTATCATGAGTCACAGTGAGAATCGTACCTTCAACAGGCTTATCTAGTGCATCTCTCAGGCTCTTAGCACCCTGATGGAAAGCACAGGAGAACTCACTTGTGTTGACACGCTCATAGCCAGATAACCCTTCTGCGAAACCAAGTAGGAAATGAGACAACATCATCCCACAGTTACCTCTTGCTCCCATAACAGCTGCGTCGGCTGCCCCTCGTGCCACCTCAGAAACTGACCTGGATCGACTGGGTGCCAGGGTGTCGGCAATCGCTCGAACCGTCAAAGTGAGATTTGTTCCGGTATCCCCGTCAGGAACCGGAAATACATTGATCCGGTTCAACTCATCTCGCTGTTGCTGAGCGTAATCGCATGCTGCAAGAAGCGCGCGGCGCAATCGCGATCCATCAAGATAGTGAATCTGCATCGTCGATCCCGTCATATGACCAGCGTACCCTAATGTAGTAGTCGGGATATGTATCTAGATATGCCGACCTACAAATCGATTCCTCCTCATCACTACTCAAAGTGTGAATACAATCCCAAAGTTTTACACTCGTGAAATCAGACAAGCATATTTATCTGGGCTTGCATCCTCTCACACTCAAGCTACGGTATCACCAAGAATTTAAGGGTGAATAGACACATGACATTTGTTGCGACCAACCCGACTACTGGTGACACGATCGCCTCCTATCCGGTGATGCCTAAAGAAAGTGTCAACGAGAGCATACTAGCAGCACAAGAAGCTCATCTCATTTGGAGAAACCTTGAGATCTCCAAGCGCACGGAGATGCTAGGGGTCCTGGGATCTATTCTCCGGAAACGCAAGGAAGAGTTCGGTCGACTCATGACTCTGGAGATGGGCAAGCCGATACAGCAATCGGTATCAGAGTCAGAAAAATGTGCATGGGTGTGCGACTATTACGCCAAGCATGCTGAACAATTCTTGGCCCCAGTACCAGCACCGACAGATGCCACAATCAGTTATTGGACCCATCGTCCACTAGGCATCGTGCTAGGCATCATGCCCTGGAATTTCCCTTTCTGGCAGGTAATCCGCTTCGCAGTTCCTGCACTAACTGCTGGTAACGCAATACTACTAAAACACTCACCGAGTGTACCCGGATGTGCGGAAGTGCTAGCACAAATTTTTGCAGAAGCCGGCTATCCAGATGGTCTATTTACCAACCTTTTAATCAATCTTGAAACAACCGGAGAAGTGATCGATCACCCGCTTGTTCGGGCAATCAGCCTAACCGGGAGTGTTCAGGCGGGACGATCCGTTGCTTCAAGGGCGGGTACTGGAATCAAGAAATGTGTACTCGAGTTAGGAGGTAGTGACCCGTCTGTAATCCTTGCTGATGCCAATATCGATGACGCTGTTGCCAGTTGCAGATTGGGACGCACGATAAACTCAGGTCAAAGCTGTGTCGCAGCAAAACGCTTTGTGGTTGTGGAGCCTATCCGCGAGGAGTTCGAGACAAAATTGGCCCGTGCGATGGAAACTACTGTGATGGGTGACCCTCTAAATCCCGCGAGCGACATTGGACCACTCGCCCGGGAAGACTTGCGGGACACACTCCACAATCAGGTTCAACGATCAGTCAAAGATGGAGCACTTCTTATGACAGGTGGAGAACCTCCCGATGAGCCAGGGTGGTGGTACCCTCCTACTGTTTTGACAAACGTGGGACCTGGCATGGCAGCATACGAAGAAGAACTCTTTGGGCCTGTGGCATCTATCCTACCGGTGCACAGCGAGGAAGAAGCCATTAAGGTCGCGAATGACACAGCTTACGGGCTCGGAGCTTCCGTATACACTGAAGATTCCGCACGAGGAGAGAGAATCGCTGCCGAACTACTAGACGCTGGCAACTGTTTTGTGAACGGCATCGTAAAATCTGACCCGAGATTACCGTTCGGTGGCACAAAGGATAGTGGTTATGGACGTGAGCTTTCCCCGCTAGGAATTCTTGAATTCACATACCCCAAAACAATCTGGGTTAAATAAGAAGCTTCCTCAGAGTCCAGAAGAAACAGTCAACGTCCTACTCAAGAAGGCATTATTCAAAATGTCCAGGGACTGCCTCGTGCATCTCAGACTGAACCTCTTCTGCCTTGCGCATAGTCGAGAGATCTAGCTCAAAGTCTTCTGCACTGGGACAACGAAGCTTAGTAAGGAACTCCTCAATTTCTCGTCCGGACAACCCAATCTCTTTGAGTTTTTCGGAAGAAAAACTTACGCCTGACCTTGTGGCAACACTGGATCCATCTGCATCTAGGAGCTCTGCTAGCACACTGAGTTCTGCCCGACTCATGCTTTGACCGAGCAAGTCATAATCAATCCACGCTTCAAATGACAATGGAGCAACGCGCTTGACCATGCCCGCGATAATATTTGCAAAGACACGGATCTCCCACTGCGCATGTGGATCTGCTCTGAGCGATAGGAAATGCAGCAAGTTGTGCAGATCAATCTTCCAATACCACTGCGTGTAGGTAGAAAGAGGTAAATCTATCCGGGCGATCTCCCTTGCGATGTCTTCACCAATCATCCAGGCATAACCTTCACCCGCATCAGATCGGATTCTCTCCCAACGTTCCACAGCAGAGTTATATACCTCTTTTGAAGCAAGCTGCTCGCGTCCCTGTTTGTTCGACTGGCTTTGCAGAGCAAAGTGCTCTTCATCCGGCATATAAAACAGCAACGGCATAAGGCTATAGCGTCCGCTGTATTCATTAATGGATGCGCTTCTATGACGCACCCATTGCCGTGCTATGAACATGGGCATTGCACAATGGAATTTAAACTCAACCATCTCACTTGGTGTGGTGTGGCGATGACGCCTGAGATAGCGGATCAATCCACGTGTAAGTGATACTTTACGCGTGCCAGCTCCATAACTTACTCGGGCTGCTCGCTCCACATCTTCGTCTGTGCCCATGTAGTCCACCAAGGCCACAAAGCCATGGTCAAGTGCCGGAAAGTAGCCCCCGAGAATTTCTTCGGCCGCCTCCACTGTAGGTCTTTTTGTTTCCAGACTCATCGAAGGATTGTCTCTCGATAAAGCAAAATAGGGAGCCCGAATATAGCCGACATCCTAAGCCTCGATAGAGACGGTTTTCTTTACTTGGAGTGGAAACGCCAGGCCTAACAAAAGACCACTGAATATTAGAACACACTCAATAGGATTAGGGATTCGATAGTCCCCATTCACCGATGTCTGACTCAGGCTCAACCCCGAGCGCATCCGCAATCCGAGTTATGTAGTTGAAGTACCCTATGATCTGCGTTGCGTCATGGATCGCGGTGTCCTCAAGGCCATGAATACGTAAAGATTCCAGGTCGTCTGGGCCTATTTCTTGCTGATCCAGTGTGAGTTTTTCCGCGAACAGACATAGTGCTCGATCCTGTTCAGGCAGATCCGCAGAACGCCAGTCGGAGGCGATGGCCTCTACAAACGCATCTGCTTCATCTGCTGAATCAAACCTTTCCGCAACCTCTTCCCGGAGGTCATGAGCGTGCGATTGCACTCAGTAGAAACAGTCATTCGCCTTCGATGAGACTACGGCTAGCATCTCCCTCTGAACCCGCGACAGGGGGGACGGGGCAAACATCAATGCGCGATAAAGGCCCATAGAAGCTTGCATCACAGTCGCATTAAGGCTCATCACATGGACGATATTCCATATGCGACCTGCTCTAGCAATCGCAGCGTCGAATTGATTCTTGAGTAAGCCGTCAGCTTCTGATAAAGGGATCTGTTCTATATATGGCATGCTCGTTCAGGTTGAGTGATACCAGATCGCTGAAATGTACTGCTTCAGTTCGAGATCAGCCTCAGGCACCCTCGACTGTCCCCTAAATGGTGGACTAAATCTCTCGTCGAGAAGGGCTACAGAACTCAGGCATAGAAAATAAATCTAGAAATACAAAACACCGGGCACCTTGAAAGGGATTAAGCATTTAAACAGCTTGGCCGGATGTTTGATGTCCTTACCGAGTTCGCACTCCGTTGACCCTTCATTTGGTTGACCGCGCCGAAGCCTATTCGAATCACACGGCCATCGTAGTAGAAGAGGGCACCTATACATACTCAGACCTATTAAGAGTTTCCGGTATAGTTGCTACGCGGCTGCTCTCTGGACGGAACAACTTGAATGCTGGCCGCATCTGCATCCTCGTGCCACCTGGATGGGACTACGTTGTCACCCTGTGGGGTATCTGGCGTGCAGGCGGTGTGGCGGTACCGATGGCGATATCACATCCTCCTGCTGAGTTAGCATATGTCATCGAAGATGCTAAACCTGAGGCAATCGTTGCTCATCCCACCCTCCTTGACCGGATCGGTGATCTAGCTGAAGAACGTGGACTCCCAGTGCTCGAGAGTTCAACTCTATCCCAAGAAATCCCCCTTTGTGAGATCCCGACTGTTCAGGAGGAGCGTCCATCGATGATCCTCTATACTTCTGGAACCACAGGACGACCCAAAGGAGTCGTCCTAACTCATAAGAATATTCGCAGTCAGGTCGAATCCCTTACTGTCGCCTGGGGGTGGGATCGTGAAGATCACATCCTACTTCATCTTCCCCTGCACCATGTTCACGGCATCGTAAATATTTTGTTGTCAGCACTATGGAATGGAGGCACATGCGAGATCCTATCTCAGTTCAATGCAGTCGAAGTCTGGGAACGATTGAGTCGCCGGGATATCACACTCTATATGGCTGTGCCAACAGTCTACCATCGTCTAATAGAGGCCTGGAAGCGCGCAGACCATACTACACGCACTGCTTGGGCTTCAGGCGCTAGGGCCTGCAGGCTCACAGTTTCCGGCTCGGCTGCATTACCTGTGACAACACTGGAACTGTGGGAAGAGATGACTGGCCAACGCCTACTCGAACGTTACGGTATGACAGAGATTGGAATGGCACTCTCAAACCCCCTTGATGGAGAAAGGCGACCTGGATATGTGGGTAACGCACTACCTGGGATGGAGGTTCGTCTGGTGGACGAAGCTAACCACCTCGTCGCAGAGGGTGAGTCGGGCTTGATACAAGTCCGTGGACCTACAGTATTTAATGAGTACTGGGGTCACCCTAAGGAAACAGAGGCAGCCTTCACAACCGATGGATGGTTTATAACTGGTGACCAAGCAGTTGTAGAGACGGGTGCATACCGCATACTTGGCCGTTCCAGTGTAGACATCTTGAAAACGGGTGGTGAGAAAATCTCAGCTCTAGAAATCGAGGGAGTTATACTCACCCATCCAGAAGTCCGTGAGTGTGCAGTAGTAGGTCTCCCAGACCTGGATTGGGGGGATCGAGTCTGCGCAGCAATTGTGTCCGAGGGCAAAGATCATCTTTTGGCAGATAAGCTTCGAGCATTTGCCAAAAAGCGGCTCGCCCCCTACAAAGTCCCCAAAGAAATTTTAATCGTCTCCGAGTTACCCCGTAATACGATGGGTAAGGTGACCAAACCAGAAGTACTCAAGTTCTTCAAACCGGATACAGACTAGTGCTCCACCATAAACCCTCTACCTTCGCCTCATGATTGATGCAGTAATTGCTAACCTGCGCGAATACTGGATGGTCCACTCACTTCTCGTGCTATACACGGTGATGCTAGCACACCACGCATGGACCGGGAAAAGAAAAACGAAAGGGCTCGCAGACTATTACGTTGGTGGACGGAATATGGGTGGCTGGATCATCGGCCTCTCATTCTTTGCCACGTATGCAAGTACAAATTCATTCGTGGGCTTTAGTGGCCAGACATATGACTGGGGCCTACCCTGGATGCTATTCATCCCAACTTCCGTTGCTCTAAGCCTCTTCGCCTGGCTCGTAATCGCCCCTCGACTCAGAAGCTTCACCAGCGCGATGGACTCGCTCACGATACCAGATTTCATAGGCTTCCGCTTTGACAGCACAATCGCCAGAGTCTTCGCTGCCTTGATCGTTATGGCAGCTTCGTTCTTCTATATGACAGCAGTCTTTAAGGGTATCGGCAACCTACTAGAAGTTTTTCTTGAGATTCCTTATAAGGTCTCAATCGTAATTGTTTTCTTTATTGTTATGCTCTACACGATGATCGGAGGCTTCATCAGTGTGGTGAAGACAGATTCAGTGCAGGGCGTAGTGATGATCATCGCAGCCATCCTCCTCTTCACTGGAACAGTAAGCGCAGCAGGTGGTCTAAGCGCAATCTCCGAGGTACGCTCCCAGCCTGGCGGAGAAGCACTTTTTAGTTGGGGTGGTGGTGTCGCAGTTCCTGTACTGCTCGGTACAATGTTCGCGGGACTCATCAAGTTTGCGGTCGAACCGCGGCAACTAGCTCGATTCTTTGCGCTAAAGGGGGACAAAGCGATCCGGACGGGCATGCTTGTCTCGACAATCACATTCGGTTTCGTATTCTCGCTCTTGATTCCAATCGGACTCTATGCAAGACGAATCTTCCCTGATGGCCTTGGGGACACTGACCTTGTAATTCCGAATCTCCTGAATGAAGTATTTGGACAGGGCACCGCAGCATTCTTATTAGTCGCTATGGTCGCGGCGGCAATGTCGTCACTGGACTCGGTACTGCTCGTATTGGCATCGACTACGGAGCGGGACATTGTCAGCGTGGTCAAGCCTCGCCGAAGTGAAAGGGACCAAATGTTTTGGACGAAAGGTTGGGTAGCGCTATTCGCCTTTATCACGATGCTGATCTCTCTAAATCCGCCTGGTGGCATAGTCGCGCTTACAGCGTTCAGTGGCAGCCTCTACGGTGCTTGTTTTTTTCCAGCCATTGTCTTTGGTCTTCATTGGAAACGAGGAAGTGGTTCAGCTGTTATGGCTTCATTTGGTGTGGGAATCACAATACTTCTGACTTGGGATTTTATCCCAGGTTCCGGGGTGGTACATGAGGTTTTCCCAGCGATGTTGCTTTCAACTCTTGCCTATGCGGTTACGTCATTCATGACACCCGACAGCGCGAGTGAAACAGTGTTGAATTTGATGGATGAAGCGAGTCATAGCCCCACGGGTTAAGCACCTGAGTAACTCAAGTTTTAGTAACACTGATTCGTCATCACTAGCACCATTAACACGGTACCCGACAGCTACGGCCATGAACTCTATTTGGGCCCTAAACCAACACCTTAACATCAAGTCATCTTGCCCAATTCAAGGTCGATCTGCAGCAGCTCATGGAACTTTGTGATTTCCCTGGGATTCCAGATACACGTAGTATGTTGTCAGAAGTTTGAGCTTGGGATTTGATCCATCACTTTTAGATTAAAGATCTAAGTTCGGATCTCGAGAAACGTTATGACCCGGCACACATCATAAATACACTTACCGGCAGCGCTTGGGCAGTTGTGATTCTGCTTTGCTTAACTTCATGCACCCCCATGGGCCGCCCCATAGGGGGAGGGGGAACCGGTGGGGGGAGTGACCCGTTCTCCGGTCGAAGTGCTCCCGCACCTGAAGACATCGAATTACAGGTTCGAAACCTTAATTTCAACGATGCCAGGCTTTATGCAGTCAGCGGTGGAGCACGGCGCCGTTTGGGCCAAGTCAGTGCCCTTTCCGACCAGACTCTTAAAATCCCCTGGACATTCACAGATCGCCTACGTATAGAGATCGATCTCGTTACAGGAGGAAGATGCGTAACGAGAGAATTCATGGTCGATCCTGGTGAGATCCTTTTACTACAGATTGAGTCCCGATTCGATGGAAGCGGACTCTGTAGATAATCGGTGCCCAGGCTCACCCCTGCTCATTGATTCTTAAGCAATCACCAACTACTCACTGATAGATCAAGAAATCTCTGATATCCTCTTTAAAGGTGTCTAGATCTTCTTGAACACCCTCTAGTACCTCATCCACCGTTGCACCATCGTCTATCCTATGCCGCAATCCATTGTGCCCCCAAATTAGGTCTATCGGCATCAAATTTTCTTCATACTCGTAAGGTGGCTTAGACCAACTGAATTCTCGCGGAGCGAGCTCTCTGGCCGCCCTGAGGATTGTTATCGCAGTTCGCACAGGCTGAAATGTTGCCGGATCAGTAACGTGCAGCTGTCCTCCTGCACACATAGTCCCAGCGTATTTCTGAAAGGTGGGCTCAAAATGACAGGGGCGAATCATTACACCGTCTAAGTGCTCTTGGCCTAACAAATCCAATAGGCGTTCAATATTTAGATAAGGTGCACCGAAATACTCGAAGGGCTTCGTGGTCCCTCTCCCTTCTGAGAGGTTCGTCCCCTCCAAGAGAACCATACCTGGATACACAAGACACGAGACTGGCGTCGGTAGGTTGGGGCTAGGTGCCACCCACGGTAATCCAGTATCACTCCACCCCATGGACCTACGCCAACCCCTGCACTCGATTATTTCAAGGTCGCACCCTATACCTCGGGTTTCGTTCATCCAGGTCGCTAACTCACCACAGGTCAACCCATGACGCAGCGGAATAGGATGTAAGCCCACGAAGGACTCGAAGTCCTTACGAAGCACCGCGCCTTCTCTCTGAATTCCACCTATTGGATTGGGTCGATCCAGCACAATGAACCGGATACCTATCTCAGCACATGCCTCCATAGCTAATAACATTGTCCAAATGAATGTGTAAACACGAACTCCTACATCTTGGAGATCAAATACAATGGCATCCAACCCGCTAAGCATCTCTGGGGTAGGTTTGCGGACGTTGCTATAAAGCGAGTGTACGGGCAGACCTGTGTAAGGATCAGCATAGTGCCCGGACTCAATCATGTTGTCCTGTTTCTCACCCCTGGCACCATGCTGTGGGCCGAAAAGAGCCTTTATACTGAATCCTTCTTGTAACAAAGTATCAACTGAAAGTTGAAACCCCCTCGTTACCGAAGCAGGATGGACAATTAATCCAAGAGACAGGGGTTTTAGATGGGATCCTGCGCCAGCAAGAAGTCTCTCGAGACCACTAGTCACCTGAACCAAGCGGTTACGGCTGCCTGCGAGCGACCCGGAGAGGCATGCGGTGCTCGGCATCGTTGACGCTTAGAATCACTGTGTACTCACCGGGTTGAACCAAATCGCTTCGCCCAGAGAACCCAGCTCCGCGCCCACCTTGATCAGAGCCCATACGTTCAAGCGTCCACTCCACCGCATGTAATCCTGGATCACCACTTGCTTCAAGGATATTGACCATCTGGCCGCGGTTATCCTCAATCTCCAGACTCACTTCAGCTTGCTCATTGAGCCAATAATGAACGTACGCGCTCTGTGCGGCGGAAGTATTAGAGCGGCCTCTCCCATTACCAAGCGCAAGAACCCCGCTTTCAGGCTCAAACATATGCGATGCTGTAGCAACGATTTCAGTAGTCAGTTGTTGTAGTTGCCTAACGTCAAACGCGAACATTCCCCTTCCATGTGTCGCAGCAACCATGATGTCATCCCGGGGATGAATCACTAGATCATGCACAAAAGTACTCGGAAGACCATAAGGAAGTGCATGCCACCTGCTCCCCTTATCTAGCGATACATACACACCCACATCATTACCTAGATAAAGCAAGTTCGGGTTCTTGGGATCCTCACGAATGATGTTAACAGGTCCGAAGGGGATTCCATCGGCGATACTCTCCCAAGTATCTCCGTAATCCGTGGACCTCCAAACGTAAGGAGCAAAATCATCACTGCGGCGACCGTTCTGTGTGACGTAGACGGTACTTTCGTGGTACTCAGACGCCACAACCTCTGAAGTGAACCGGTCAGGATGCAGACCACCCGAGATATCAATCCATGATTCACCACCATCTTGTGTCACATGAACTCGGCCGTCATCAGAACCGGCATAGAGGAGTCCCTCAGTAATCGGTGACTCTGAAAGCGCTGTAATCGTCTGGAACTGGATATCTCCTAGACGATCCGGGTCATTATGAGTCAAGTCAGGGCTAATACGCTCCCAGTCGTCCCCTTGGTTGGTAGAACGAAATACATAGTTCATACCATGGTAAATCGTGTTTGGGTCGTGGGGCGAAATAATGAAGTGAGCAAGCCACTGGCCTCTGTACGGGAACTCACCCTCAGGTGGCCTAGGAACAATTTGCCTGGTCTCCCCGGTCGCTCGATTCGTTCGCGAGATCGTGCCGTAGAATCCTGCCGAATACACAATATTCGTATCCCTAGGGTCTATAGCATGATGACTACCTTCTCCACCTGGCGCCCCATCAAACTCTACCGTTGGTATCTCATGCCTACCGTTATTGAGATTGACAATACCTGTGTAGGAACCGTGGTCTTGAACCGAGCCATAAACTCGAAAGGGATCGCCCATATCGAAGTTGACATTGAAGAACTGAACCATCGGAAGTTCACCGAAGAAACGCCAGTTATCACCGCCATCATAAGACACATAGGCACCACCATCATTTGAGTTCACTAGATAATCCGAATTGTTCGGATCTATATAGAGACCGTGATGGTCAACGTGCATTCCAGTCAGTTGCCGGAATGTTCTTCCACTATCCTCAGATACGTTCAACCCGAGACCCATTACGTAAATCTTATCTGGGTTGTTTGGATCAACCCTCATCTGACCGAAGACCCAACCATATGTGCCACCAAGACGTTCCATGAACTGATTATGTTCGCTGGTCCTGCGCCACGAGCCACCACCGTTATCTGATCGAAAAACAGTCGCCCCACGGATCACACCTCCCCGAGGACGTCCGTACGCGTCGGCTTCACCTTCTTCGGCTTCACGTGAAATCTCGTAGTTGTCTACAAACGCGTATATCGTCTCAGGCTGTGAAAGGGCAATGTCGATACCGATTCGACCTCGATATCTTGGGCTAGGCAACCCTTCGTTCATCTGCCGCCAACTCTCCCCTCCATCAGTGCTTTTCCACACCCCTGAACCTGTGAAATACTCATCGGAACCCGTAAATGCCGGTTCATTACGAGGATCGTTGAATTTGGCTCGTCGGCGTTGCCAGGTAGCAGCATACAGAGTGTTTGGATCAAGTGGATGGATTACAAGATCAATGGCGCCAGTCATGTCATCGATGAACAGCACTTTATTCCAGTTCTGACCACCATCAACTGTTTTATATACCCCTCGGTCGGGATTATCACGGTACTCGTGACCGCTGGCAGCAACCCAAACAACATTTGGGTTTTCCGGATGCACGATGATACGACCAATAGTCTGGGTTTCAGTCAGGCCCATATGCTGCCATGAGCTACCCCCATCCGTTGACTTGTAGATCCCAGCACCCGCATGAGAGCTACGGAAGATATTCGCCTCTCCGGTACCTACCCACACTATCTCAGAATCTGATGGAGCAATCGCCACATCCCCTATTGAGGTAGTCAATTGCTCGTCGAAGAGCGACGTCCAAGTAACCCCTTCATTCTCCGTTTTCCAGACGCCCCCAGAAGCTCCAGCAACATAAATCGTGTAAGTCTCACCTCGAGGCTCCGTTAACGCGATATCAGTAGACCTCCCACTGATATTTGTAGGGCCAAGATGCTGCCAAGGCAGGTTCTTGAAGAAGGATTCCTCAACCATTGAGCGATGCGTCTGATAGGCAGCAAGGCGCTCTGCCGCAGACATCCGACTCTCTTGTGCAATAACGGAGTATGGTGTCGCTACTAATAGGATCACTGCCGTTAAGACTCGCTGGTAGGACTTACGCATGGTATTCGACCTCATGAACGGGATATGAGTTCATTTAGGGTGATATCCTGACGATGGGTCACCACTCGTCATGAGCGTGAACGTACGGATGCCACTTTCGCATACGCTAGACGTGGAGTCGTTATTCAGTGGAAACCTTAGTATGAAATCCACTGCGGTAACGAGTGCTCGTGCTTCAGGGCGCCTCTACTTTAGAATCCAAAATTCAACCGTTTGATCGAATCTCTATACGATGGACCCGAGCCCCACTCTGATCTCTGATACGAATCGTATCGCCTGCTGTCTCGGTATCCTCAAAGCCACCTCGAATCGTGAGGAGTTGATTCTCGGGTACTCCACAAATCCGGTAATAGCCATCAGCGTCAGCCGTCGCTTGGAGTCCGAGCACATCCGCCTGCTGTGGCACCCCACCCAAAGTTTCCCTAAAAAGCTCCCAGGTGAGAGAGACAGTTGCGCCCGGAAGTGCTCGACCACGCCGATCAACAACCTGTCCGAGGACAGCTGCAGAACCATCCTCCTGACTTTCACCCCGACAAGCCTCGAAAACTACATCTGACTTTGCTGGCATCCGGAATTGAACCGCGGTCACCTGTCCTTCCACTACTTCTTCAACGATAGGAGGTGGTCGAAATCCAACTTCCTCTACACTCGGGTGCGAGATGCTGACCTGATACCTGCCCCCAGTGAGGCCTCGTATCACAAATTCCCCATTTACATCTGTGAAAACCGTCTGATTCGATCCAACCATCCCCACCCGAGCTCCAGCAAGTGGTTCAATACCCAGGCTGTCCAAAACCACCCCCTGTATGGTCCCAGTTTGAGCCTCCACAATCGTCCTACCTGTGGCACCAGCCTCACGCACCTGCATTACGCGACCGCCTGTGCGCCTGTAAGCGACGATACGCATTCTCGCTCGACCGGAAGCATCATAAGAAACTCCGATGCGCGGCATCTGGATCCACCATTCGGGAACAATCCAAGTGCCGTTCGGAAGCCGCTGGAAGTCGACACGTCCACCCACTTCGGATGAGTTGATGTCCGGATCAAGGTTCTCATAGTTGTACTGAAGCCAACGCAGCTCAAAAGTCTGCCCATCAAGCCACAGTGTCCCTGAGATATCTATCGTACGATTCCGGCCACTCGCTGGTTCAAAACCAAGGCCGATCAAACCCTCAGCTTCTCCCCTGCCAACCGAGAATCGGAAGCAGTGGGAATCAAGAAAGGGATCCGACAGCAGTACGTCTGCGTCAGGAGCAAAGTAGAGCTCCCCGTTACCATCCTTCTGGACAAACCCATTTTCAATCAGATCCTCTGCCGGTTTGCTATCAAATAGCTTCGTCCCGGTGCGCTCTTCTTCTCTCTGGATTGTCTTGGCGTCTAGGGCTAACTCTCGTGTGTAGCTCGTTGTGCGATAAAGGTAGATGGCCTCTCTGTCAGTAAATGCCGCTGCACTAAGAGCCTTTCGCGCTTCATCCCACAGGTCCGCTACCCCTAATCCCTGTGATGGCCGAACTCTACAACGCCCGCCTTCCGCTTCAACTTGCAAACCCTCAAGGACAATTGCACTGGATTCAAGACGCACATCCTGCGTAGCTGTTGCTCCAGCAGCAACCTGGAAGAGATCAGTTTCCACTGTGGCCTTGCCGATCATCTCGACACGAACCCTAAATGCTCCTGCCTCGAGACCCACGAATAGTGCCCTGCCAAGCTGATCTGTCAGAGCGTTCTTTAATACCGTGCCCTCAGAATCTACCAAGTACGTTAGCGCTCCAAATACCGGCCTGGAATCCTCACCATCGAGTACCCGTGCCAGGACCGTCTGTGCATTGACATGAGTCGAAATGCTAGCCAAAGACGTCGCTATAAGAATGGCAAGTAAGGCGCGACTAAAACGCATCGGAGTTCCCGACCGAAAAATAATCATAGGATAACTACAATGCCCTTTCCAATGAGTTCCTGGTAGGACGAAGCGTACTCCGAAAAGCCGATAACGTGGAAGACGCGTATTCCTGAAGGCATCTTAAGCTATCCCTCCTCCAGTTAGTGCTTTGACGAGGCGGTAAAGAAATTCCTGTCCCTCGAAAAAATTCTGGATACTGATCCGCTCATCTTGACCATGAGCCCGGACATCATCCATATCACCGAAAAGCCCACTCACACCGTAGACAGGTATCCCCTCTCGACGTAAATAGAGTCCATCTGTCGCCCCCGTGGACATGACTGGTAGGACTTCCACTCCTGGCCACATTTGCTCCGTAATTCGTTCAATCGGGCCAAGAACTTCTGGGGTCAGAGGCGAAGCTGGACTCTCTGTCGCTGATCCTCTGGGCTCGACAGTCACATCAAAGGGGGTGGCTAACTCTTGAAGTTTCGCGTGCACATCTGAAGGATCATGACTCGGAAAAATTCGACAATTAACATTCGCCTGAGCTAATTGCGGAAGTGCATTCTGGGCGTGTCCGCCCTCAAGCAAGGTTGCTACACAAGTCGTTCGCAGCCTCGAGCTATAACCAGTCTCTGAGGATAAGACCCTAGCAGCCTGAGCATCTGCAGGATTGGATACGATTCTCCGCATCGCCTCACCCATTTCACCCCCAACGAGGTCCGCAGATCGGCTAAAGAATGCTTCGGTAACTTCGTTGAACATGATGGGGAAATCGAAGTTTTGAACTGCTAGAAGCGCTCCAGCAAGATCATAAATCGCATTCTTGCGCACGGGTAAAGAAGAGTGTCCACCAGGGTTTGTGCCCGTGAAAAAGAATGAGAGAAACTTCTTCTCAGCAGCTTGCACATTGTTCGAGATCTTTCTCCCATTCTGCTCCATGCCCCCACCACCCTCATTGAGAGCGAAAGCAGCGTCAACCAACTCACGATGCTCCTCCAACAGGTAGGCGACGCCATTCCGGGGGCCACCCTCTTCGTCGGCAGTCAGCGCCATTATTATGTCACGATCTGGCACAAAGCCTTCCTGCCGCATTCGGATGAAATTTGCGGTGTAGATAGCCGCCTCATCTTTGTCATCCGTAACACCACGCCCATAGTAGTACCCATCACGCTCGATGAATTCAAACGGATTAAGATCTGGACTCCAATCCTCGGGTAGGGCTTCAACAACGTCGATATGTGCTAGTAGCAGAATGGGTTCCTCTCCACTATCCCTACCCCTGTATCGTGCAACGAGATTTCCTTTAGTGGGAGAATCTTCTGGCACGAGGACATGAACGTCCTCCTCAGGAAAACCAGCTTCTAGCAACACGTCAGCCATCGCCTGCGCTGCAAGTGTGTTATTACCGCGCTCGGTGTTCGTCGTATTAATCTCGACGAGTTGCTCCAACAGTGATCGGGCCAGATCCATATGTTCTCTTGGCGATGTGGTTTGAGCAGAGGTACTAATCGCTGTCAAACCCACCGTAAAAGCCAATATCCCAGCTGGTCGAAGCTTGCTTGTCATCACTCAGTATCTCCCTATTCACCTGTTCCGTTAGAAACGGCCTATCGTGTGCGGCCCAATCTCTTTCACAGACAGGAATTAATCTATCGTATGTCCTGGGAAGGCAATCGCCCTAGCCTACCCAGGTCGTGAAATCTGTAGCTGATTTGCGAGACTTCTGTTCCGGCACGCTCGCTGGCTCACCGATGTGGATCGTTGCGATGATCCGCTCTCCATCAGCTGCACCCACTGCCGATCGCGCTAACGGATCTTCCATAACCGCACCACTCTTAATATGAGCCCCTAACCCCATATGGTGGGCGGCTAGGGACAGGTTCTGGAGTCCCATAAATACCGCAGCATAATCTTCCTCACAGATTTCAGGATTTTCATCAAGTACCAAGGTGCTCGCTATCATGCAGGGGAGCGCTTCATGCGCATTAGCGACCTTGAGAATCACAGCCTCCGCCGCCTCAGGATCTTCTACTCTCTTCGCTTTCCGTCTACCCAGCGCAGCACCGTAGGCATAACGAGCTTTGGGACCAAGCACATAAAATCTCCACGGCTCGGTCATCCGATGGTTTGGAGCTTGAACTACGGCCTCAAGTAATTGCTCTATCTCCTCTTGCGTTACGGTTCGCGCCGTAAACTCCTTGATAGAGCGACGCTCATGAATTGTCTGGAAAATACTCATTTCAGAAAGTAGTCCATTGGGGATAATCAGAAGTGGGTTGGATAGCTGAAAAAAGTAATCAAGAGACCCCCTAGCTATTAATGGAACCCTTCTTAATACACGTCCAGGTCCTTCCCTGAAGCTAGCAGGCCATTATATCCGGCCGCACGCATCTCGTTGATGAGCCCCGTATCGTCCGTACCCCAAAACAGGTGGTGATAAAGCACCAACATACCTGGTCTAGAGCGATTGGCGATATCAGCAAGTTCAGTCGTCGAGGTGTGGAACTGCGAATGGTAAGCCTGCCATTCTGGCGGTCGTGTAGTAAAACGCTCGGCACTGTAGACCTCATGTAGAAGGATGTCACAGCCATCACACGCCTCCACCAGAGATTCACTCGGCGCGGCATCACCACTAATCACTATCGTCCGATCAGGTCCCTCAAAACGGTAGCCATAAGAATACTGCCAAGATCCATGTTTCACTGAAATCGCATACACGCGGACAAGTTCGTCTTCATAGACAAGTCCTGGCTCGATCTCATGAGTATTCGGTCTATACCCATCACGATTCGCACCCCGCGGCTCAAGCCCGTCGATCCGGATAGAGATGTCGTCAGCCCACGCTTCTGCTATGCCACTCATCATCCGCTGTATCCCTGGAGGCCCGAAAACATTTAGGGGGTCGAGACGATCAAGCACCCAGGGGCTATAAAGCAAATCTGGAAGACCAACAGTATGATCGGAATGTAGGTGGGTAATGAAGACATGGTTCAGGCCTGACGCTGAGAGTGCGGGCATATCCTTCTCACGTGCTGCCAAGGCGGCACGGCGAACAATGCCGGGGCCAGCATCAATGAGGTAGGCACGATCATCAACCACTACTGCAGTTGCCGGACCTGACCGCTCTGGATCCGCATTGGGCGTTCCTGTCCCTAACAAAACAAGCCGAGTGCGCGGTATAACCTGTGCGTCCGACCTCACTGGGCTGGAACTGATGCTGATAATTATCCCAAACAGAAACATCATTCGGCCTGCGTTTAACCTCAGCCCCTTCGTCATCAGTCCTCCGAAAAGCATTGGTTGTGTGTCTTCATCGTTGATGGGTCAGCCACATGCACCTCCACCCTCAAGTCTGAGGAAGCATAATAACTCCAGGGACATGGCACCGCGCCGTAGGTTCTCAGTTCACCAAGACTCCACTCTATCTTGAGCGGTAAAGAATAATATTCGCTCCTTTACGGGATCCCCTGTCAATCGGGCCCAGGCATCTGCATAAAGGTCGACTTGCTGACGATAAGCTTTGAGCCGAGAACTAAAATCCGGATCTGTGCCCAGGTCCGTCTTGTAATCAGCAATCACCCAACCACCGTCTTCCCTGAACGCTAGATCAACCACCCCTTCGATCACCTGTAGTAGGGCTTCCTCCTCCTCGCCAGAGGGTTCATCACCCACTTTAGGATTCTCTGTAGTTGAAAAAATATCTATCTGTCTAGCAGTCAGGGAACTTGAGGCAGACTTCTTCCTACTCTTTGAACTTTCAGAATCACCGACAGCTTGGATTCCTTCGTGCTGCATGGCAAACGGCACCTCAACCATCATCTTGTCAGCTTCCTGTGCTCGGGTCCAAAGTTTCGAAGCTCGCACGGCTTCTACCGCCTGAAGGAGTTCGGTAAGCTCGGTCGGCTCTCCTAGATCATCGAGCGGGCGCTGATATTCTCGCAGAAGGTCTCGGCACGTAGTCCGAAGAAGCTCAGGTGTAGGGTCAACTGCAGCTGCCGCTAGGGCACCGTGAACTACGCTGCCCCAAGAAAACCCCCGAGAGATCTCTTCTCGGCCATTTTCATCGGACCCAGTAGCCACAAACTCTTCCGAGACAACTTCATCCTTCTCCACAATTCGGGTAACAGACCTATACTCGAATGAAGGCTTGGCTGACCTGCTTAGCCTATCAGCCGCTGCCTTACCATCTCGCTCGACCACCTCCTTCTTAAGAGAGGTTTCCGCTCGTGGCTCTGGCTTATCAGCGGTCATGGGCCGACCCTCAGGATCCAGCTTTGTCAGCAACGGATCGAGCTTAAGCCACGGTGACAGCTCATTATAGGGATACCGTGCAACCCAGAGTTCACTCTTTGCTCTGGTGACGGCCACATAGAGGAGCCTCACTTCCTCCGCATCCTGAAAGCGCTTTTCAGTTTTTTCGTGATCGTCCCAGGCCGGAGCAGTGGCTAAAGTTTGAGACCCACGCATTACCTTCAGATAACCCGAAGCTGTGCCATCTTCCTCCCGATGAACATAGAGCTTTGGCGTCCGGGATCGGGCTCCAGCAGGATCTGCGAGAACAACCACTTTAGCCTCGAGGCCCTTGGCCTGGTGCAGGTTCATCAGGCGAATCACCCCTGAACGCCCTGGTTCGAGTGGGGCCTCAACCCGGGACTCTGTAAAAGCTGACCGCAGTGCCCTCAAAACACCGGGTAGTGAGGCGTCACCAGCTAATGTGGTAGCCTGAACAATTTCGAGTGCGTACACGAGGGTGCCGGCTCTGAGCGCACCCAATTCTCCCGCTGCTACGTAAGGCAGGACCCCTAACTCGCTAATCACTTCTGATATAAAGATGTCTGCCGGTGACGTGGCACTCGCCCGCCACCAACTGTTCAGCTTGTTCAGAGCTTCGATCACTATCGGATGGCCAAGGGAATGAACCTCCATCACATCAAAGTGCCCTCCACCCTCTTGGTGTTGTAACATTTCCTCGTAGTCGATACCGAAGAACAGTCCTACCAAAACCGCTACGACCTTGATCGGATTTCCCGGATCGATCATGCATTCGAGGAGCATTTGAAGCTCTTGCAACTCTTTCTCTGCGCTGACGCCGGCGCCAGTGACTTGAACCGGGAGTCCCCATTTTTCGAACTCACGCGCATAGACACTGAGTTGCTTTGTGTCCCGCGTTAGGATCATGAAATCACCCGGTACACGCTCGTCTGTGTTGAGTCGACTATTGATCCATGTTGCCAGACGGGCGGCATCCTCCTCGGCGATCAACTTCCGATTATTACCGTCCTGCTGACTTAGTTTATACGACTGGACTCCGTCGGCTGCACTCAAATCACTCACCCAGGTATTCAGAGGCTGAAACGGGGCCTGCTCCTCGTTCCCTTCCTCCGGGAACAAGTCACCCTTGCCGAATACATCATTAACAAAATCGGTAATTGGTGGACGTGACCGGAAATTCATGGTGAGTGTCAGAACTGACCCGAAGTCTGCAAAGCGATCCTTTACGAAACTGTAGAGGCTGATATCAGCACGCCGGAAGCGGTAAATGCTTTGTTTCGGATCACCAACTAAGAATAGCGCTCCGGGCCGCGGATCATCCCGGCGCCAGTCACCTTCTGCCGCCTCCCCGCCAACAGCGGGTTCTGAGGTAAGAAGAAAAAGAATTTCCGTCTGTAGGGGATCCGTATCCTGGAATTCATCGACCAGAATCCTCCGGTACTTATCCCCGAGCTGGGAGCGGGCATCCATACTCCTCCTCAGCAACTCAGCTGACAGTCCGAGCAGGTCCTGGTAATCGAGTCGCCCGATCCGTCGGCGATAGTCTGCGAATTCTTCAGCCCCTCGGATCGCAATCCGCATAGCAAGCTGATAACGATGGGCGTTTTGGAATTCTGCCCCCCGTTTCGCTAGTTCATTCTCATCAGCGAACTTTTGGACTCGATCTCTAAAGTCCTTAGCACACTTTTTGTCCTTCCATCTATTTTGGACAATCTTGATCTTAGGTGGTGAACAAAGCCTGGAGAGCGCGTCCAATAAAGTGCTGGGCTCATCCCATCCGGAGATTTCGTGGGTGTAGTGTAGCTGACGAATGACTTTCTGAAGAGAATCCCACCCCATCTTTGGCTCTTTTTCAGAGATCAGCTCCCAACCTGTTTCCACGATATCTTCCAACTCATCACGAAGATCAGCCATTTCGGCTACTGATATGGTCTCTATAGTGTCATGTGGGAATACCACATCAGGATGTTTCACGACTTCACGGAAGAGATCACGTATATGAGAAGGATTGAGATTTACGTTACTCATTTCACTCAAGATCGGGTCGTCTTCGCGAACCAGCCTCTCGAGATATTGGTCCCAAAAATCACTCTCGAACCTGCCTCGTTCGTCGGCAGGTATCTGTTCGAATGTTGGATCCAGGCCTACTTCCAATGGATGTTCGCGAAGCAGCCTTGCACAGAAGGAATGGATCGTCCCGATAAAGACCTGATCAATATCATCGAGTGCCAAAACCAGTCGTTCCCGAACGATTTCGTCGGAGTCCAAGCCTTCACCACAAGTCAAGCGCTCTAGGCGTTTCTGGAAGCGTTCCCGCAGCTCGGTAGCAGCCTTCCTCGTGAACGTGACAGCCGCAATCTCGTTCACTAATGCCCTACCTTCCGAGACAAGTGCTACCATGCGCTCAATCAGTGCCGTGGTCTTGCCTGAACCCGCACCAGCCTCGACCAGAAGATTGGTTTCGAGGTCCTCTTTGATCCGCGACCGTGCAGAACTGTCCGCCAGTTCCGTGACTTTTTTCTCACTAGAGTCAGTCATCGGGCAAATCTGCATGCCTGGATACCGACGGGAAAGTGACCAATATCTTCCAGCCTGGCACAGACACGGAACGGAGATCACTTTTCCCGACCACCAGGAGGAAATCCTATGCACGTGCTCAAGCAGGTACCAATCCTCGTACTATCCCTGATCGTCCTCTCACCCAATCTCATGCCGGCAAGCGCCCAGGAGACTCTCACGCAACGAATTGAGCGGATCCTATCCCAGGTACCCCTTATCGACGGGCACAATGACCTTCCGGGACAGATCCGTGACATTCAGACACCTGAAGGTGATGTGGGCTTATACGATCTGAGACAGGCCACCAGCGGTGATACCGATATTCCGAGACTACGCCAAGGTTTGGTGGGTGCTCAGTTTTGGTCAGTGCACGTGAACGTCGAGGACCCGGCACCAGCAAAGCAGCAGCTAGAACAAATCGATATTGCTCACCGGATCTTTGAGACGTACCCGGACGAACTCGAGTTTGCAGGTAGCGCATCTGACATCCAGCGTGTCTTTGGGGCTGGCAAAATTGCTTCGCTACTGGGTATAGAAGGTGGACATGTTATTGAAAACTCGCTTGGTGCCTTAAGAGCATTCTACCGTGCTGGTGTCCGCTATATGGGCCTGACACATTTTTCTAATACCGATTGGGCAGATTCCAGTACCGATGAAGTTGTCAATGATGGGCTCTCGCCTTTCGGTGAGGAGGTCGTCAGGGAAATGAACCGAATGGGTATGCTTGTCGATCTGGCTCATACATCACCAGCGACTATGAGTGATGCGCTCAACCTCGTAGAAGCGCCGGTCATTTTCTCGCATGCGGGTGCACAGGCACTTGCTGACCATCCCCGCAATGTTCCCGATTCTATCCTGAGGCGGCTCACAGAGAATGGTGGGGTCGTGATGCAGGTCTTCTATCCACCCTATATCAGTGTCGACGATTCCGTCGCGAGCATCTCGGACGTCGCTGACCATATAGAACACATCCGCACGGTAGCTGGCATCAATCATGTCGGCATAGGCTCTGACTTCGACGGAATCCCCACGTATGTGGAAGGCTTGGAAGATGTTTCGACCTTCCCTGCCCTGTTCATGGAATTGGCACGCAGAGGATGGACGGACCAAGAGCTCTCCAAACTCGCAGGTGAGAACCTTCTCCGGGTCATGCGTGAGACGGAAGCTGTGGCTATGCGGCTACAGCGAGAGCGCCCACCGTCTACCAAGACTTATGAAGAGCTGGACGGAGGAAGAAGCGGCTCTAACTAAGGGCTTATAACCCGACCCTCTGAGGTTACCCTGAGTAATGTGCCTTGAGGCGTACCATCGAGTGCACTCAGTTCAACTTCCAAGACAGGGCACGTGGGGTACCCCAACTCTAAGCTGACAAGAATTCCGATAGCTAGAATCGCATCCGCACTCGCCATGAGTATTGCTGAGGGTGCGTTACCTTCCCGGAGCAATTCAAGCATGACAGCGCTTGAAGAACTTGATCCCACCGCTCCAGGCATAGCTAGAACAGCCCCCCCGATACTTACTCCATAGTCGGGATGCCGCGGGTCTATCACTACCCCGCTCACCGGGTCAATACCACCCCAGAGGCTGATAGGGGCCTGAAGTCTGAGAAACCGTCCTTCAGCGTTACCCGGTATAAGCACACGCCCCTCTACCACGACCAGATAGCCTCTGTTCGAGTCACTAAACCAGTGACGGCTGATTCAACGCAGTCCTCAAGACTCCCGTATACAACCTCGTAGCCGGTATTCGATGGTGCGTAATGAGCGAACTTACCCGAATTCGTCATCAAGACCCCCCCACTCTCTCGCAATATTGGCGTTACGACGACGCAGGTATCTGCAATGATCTCTACGCCTGCCTCCTGGAGTTGGAGTAAGTCGTTACCCTTCACCTCAAGCTCCTGGAGGGTAGCACGAGCGGTGCAGGCATAGAATGGAACCGCCATACGCCGACCACGCACGAGGGTAAGTAAGGCCTCAAATTCTGTAATCGAAAAATGGGGGCTACCCACCGCCACTGCGTCAATCCGTTCTACGGTATCAGCAGTTGAGAGCCGTTTGAGGGCTCCTTTCACCATATCAGCCGTGAGTTTAATTCGATCTACCGACTGGGTCTCGCCCACCACTGCATCCAGATTTGGCGCCTCTGGTGTCACTCCCGCAACATGGAATAGTGCCACGGCGCCCGTTGATGCAGCCGAAGCCCCTAGTGCCTTGAGCTGATCCCTGCTGACTGTCGACGGCAAGCCAATAATGACCGAAACCTCTCTGCCCACCTCAAGCCCTAACCAACTGCCCAATACCGGGTAGAATACGTCCTGATCTTTCAGTGCATCCGGCACATTTGTCGCATCAACTACAACGGTGGCCTGGCGGTTCTGTCCGATATGCAGGCCGTGTAACGGTGCTCGTCCCGCCAGAGCACAACATGCGTCAAGAAAATCCCCATATCGCTCAGTGCGCGCTCCAAGCACCGAGTTAGCAAACGCGATTGCATTAGACTCTCCCCATGCCACTTGTTCACCAAACGCCGGTTGGTGTCCGACCTGGTATGGTGCACAAGTAAATGTCGGCTCGGCACCAATCGAGACGTAGGCATCCATCTGTCTGCGCGCCATTGCAAGCTTCGATGGATCCGCCCTTACTGTATCTGGATGCAGAAGGTCCAATGCACCAACATTCAACGTGGTTGGGACAGCAACTCGCCCACCAGTGGCCACCAATTTTTCCGCAAATTCGACACCTCCGTCTCCATGGTGGAGGCAGCCATCTATATGTGCAGAGGTAATGCGAACAAGAGCTTGTGCACCAAGCAGTTCTGCTGCGGAGACAAGAATTCGCATCGCTAGGGAGACCGCCTCCCCATGATCGCCTGCGAGGAACGCCCGCTCTTCAGTTGTGAGGTGCAAAGTCATACAGGAGGCTATACGCCTCGGGTCTTCAACGCCACGGCATCTTATTATTGCAGTTGAAGAGTTTTGGTGGTCGTCGTTAGCATGAACTCCCTATTCGACTAGGAGTGCGGATTAGATGAACCGTAACGGTGAGGAGAAGCTATGGATCCGATAGCTCCGATACCGCTCACCTCCATCGAGGAAGCCAGGAGTCGGATTGAAGGAATTGCAGTCAAGACTCCGTTACTCCCACTGAATATACCGGATGCTCCTTGTGAGATTTGGTTGAAAGCGGAATGCCTACAGCCGATTGGGTCCTTCAAGATCAGAGGAGCAGCAAACGCGATGGCGCTCGCAGATCAGGATGACTTGCAGCGAGGCGTCTACACTGGCAGTGCAGGAAACATGGCACAGGGAGTCGCGTTTAATGCTCAACAGCGTGGCATTCCGTGTCGCGTGATAGTCCCGGAAACCGCACCCCGAACTAAACTCTCAGCCATTGCACGATTAGGAGCCATAGCCGTCCCGGTGCCGTTCGATGAGTGGTGGTCCGTCATCCGTGATCACGGACACCCCCTTGAAGAAGGCTTCTTCGTGCACCCGGTGAGTGACCCTGCAGTAATCGCAGGCAATGGAACTGTCGCCCTTGAGGTAATTGAAGAGCTTCCGGACGTGAACGCTGTCATCGTACCCTACGGAGGTGGGGGCCTCTCTTGTGGTATAGCCTCAGCTCTGAAAGCATTGCGCTCGGACATTCAAGTGTTTGCGGCAGAAGTGGAAACGGCGGCACCACTTGCAGCCTCTCTGGAAGCAGGTGGAGCCGTCGAGGTAGAGAGGACTCCAACATTTATCGATGGAATCGGAGGTAAGGGCGTTCTTCCTGAGATGTGGCCGATGGCATCATCACTGCTTGATGGGTCTATCGTCGTCTCTGTGAAAGAGATCTGCGAGGCCATCCAAGTCCTGGTCTCTCACGCTCATTTGGTAGCTGAAGGGGCTGGAGGCGCTTCAGTTGCCGCGGCTCTTACAGGAATGGCCGGGAACGGCAAGGTGGTCGCGGTTGTATCTGGTGGAAATCTCGACCCAGTTGCCCTTAAGACAATCCTCGAAGGAGATATCCCGCCTCTGGCTTAGCCATCATCTTCGAACTCGCGAACCTTCTTGAGAGGAGTTAGAGCAGGAGGAGTGAGATCCGAATCCTTCAAGTATTTTTCCGACCACTCTGCGAGAGGCGACGATGTAACACCACCGTAGTCAGATTTTTCGACTCTGCACACTTCAGAGTAGTCGCAGTAACTGCAGTCTTCTTTATCTTCGGTCGGAATGAAACGCCCGTCCGCCACTCCCTGAAGCATATGGCCGACCAGTGAGCCAACACTTTCTACTAACTGATCCCTTCGGAATGAAAAAAGCTCGTTTTGGCCACCACGAGTCGGATAGTGGTACTCGCCAGTCTCAACCTGTCGACTAAGGCGCTCTTCAACCGCAAGCGCGTAAAGGCCAAGCTGGAGACGGCGACCACCGTTGAACACACGCGTTCCTTGCCTGAAATCTTTAGTATTACGGCCAGTCTTATAATCGATGACCCGAATTCCTTCAAGTTCCAGATCACCGCCCGGACAATCCAACCGGTCGATTATACCTCGAAGCTGGATGGAGCCACCTTCGACTTCGATCGACACGGGTGCCTCACCACCCATCCCAAAGCTGAACTCAAGCTCCTCCCACGGTGCTCCCTCCTTCCTCACCATTCTGACAAAGGATCGTACGTCATCCTCAAGGCCGGAGATTTCCCGACCGACGGCGTCTTCTCCTGGCGCAGGTACTTCCTTCTTCGCCTGCTCCACTTCGGACTGGAGTCTTTCAAGTGCAAGTCCTTCAAAGGCCCTATCGCTATGAGCCAAATTGCTTTCTCTCGCTTTCGATAGGGTATGTTCAAAAACTTTGTGGAGTAGTCGTCCTTTTCTGCGAGGATCAAGCCACCGATCCGGATTGAATTCGTAATCATCCGGTGGTATCAAGCGAAGCACTGATGAGTGCAGATACCTGAGTGGACATGTCCCGAGCCCCTCAAGCCGACTTGGAGATAGCACGATGTCCTCGTTTCGCCTCGGATCCAGAGCGGATGGCCTCGGGACAATGGCACCGTGCACGTACCCTGGCTCACCACCTCGTTCGCGCTCCTTCGTGACTCCCGCATTCAATCCGGGGAAAGCTTCCAGAACGCTCTGTTCACCGCGCTGCATCACTTCACCTGATCCTAGTCCAGATAGCCAGATATCATCTACGTCCAACAGTGGGCGAGCAGATTTGGGGACTCGGCAAATGATATCACCCAAAGCCTGGTCTAGATCTTGGAAAGTCAAATAGGGGTCAGACTTCGAAAGCCGCAGCAACTGCAGTAAGGTCGTCGAGGGTCCTACTACCTGAGACTGAACAGCATCCCAGGCCGCATAGCTCATGGTCAGATGAGCACACTTCAGACGGGCGATCAGGGCAGCGAGTGAGAATACACGCTCTCGTAGCAATTCTGTCGAAGTAGGAAGTCCCTCACCCAATATGCGGCGGTCTCCGTCAACCAGAACCGGGTCCTGAGTGACCTTGCCCGGCAAATGCTCAGTATCAGCACCAACGAAAAATACCGCTCGCCTTCCAGTGACACCCCCGTGCTCAAGATCCGATAAATGGAGATGGCCGCCCGAAGACGCCGTAGTCCTAGACTCGGTAGAGCTTTCGGATAACCCCACCCCATAAGCTTGCACATGGACTTTGAGGCGGCGCCTGAGAATGGTCACCGCTGCCCGGAAGTTTGTCCGCCTCTGCAGTGTGGCCTCTATTCGCTCGAGGAATTCATCGATCTCCTTGTGTGCACTGCTATCTGGTCCTTCAACAATGGGGACCCGTCTCAAGAATGAGCGAAGCCCCTGTGCAAGCTCCGCAGGAGAGACCGGCCTTCCATCTTGGCCAAAACGATCAGGTACTCTCGGTGTAGCTTTTAGCGGTGGAAAAAGGATTCCGCGCAGGGCCTCTAACTCGTTTCTCGTCTTCTTGCAACGCTGCTCAAAGTCCTGCTCAGACTCTAATCTTCTCGGCCTCAGCCACTCTATACCATCGATTGCTGAACGGATCTGGGTAAAATATCGCTCGCGACCCCAACCGATTCGTAGAAAGCGAAAACGACGAGCAAGATCCAATGCCGAGGGACCATCCTGAGCTTCTCTTGGCCGCAGGTCACCAGCTTCGAGAAGGCGCCGTATCAGGTCTGCTTGAAAACCCTCTTCAATCCAATCCAGATAGGCTTTCACAACACGGCCCGTGCGGGTCCTCTCGATCGGCAAACCCACGGCATAAGTGACCGGGATCCCAAGTTGAGTCGAAACGGAGTGGAGGGCAGACCCATACTTGGTGGGCTCAGTAGCGATGATCTCCACTTCATCCCAACGTAGTCCACGTTCCACGATTCTTCGCAGAACTTCCCTGAGCTCATCGGTAATCGAAGCGGCCCGAAACATCTCCACTTCTGGACCGGTAATATCAGCTGGCAAAGCAGCGGGTGCGTGTAGATATGAGTGCCATTCCGGCTCGGTATGGCGATTCCAGAGAATTCCGTCAGGGATATCGATACCCACTACGGGATCGGTCTCGAGAACTGAAGCGCCTCGGGTTTGTAAGCCAGCTAGTAGTCGGCCAATAAGCCCTCTCGTTGTTAATCCAGGCGTAAGGACCAACCTGTCTGCACCCAGCACCGACGGTAATTGGTTTCCCTCTGTCTCCAACGCTTCTAACGCAAGCTGGAAAATCACTGCACTATCGGCTTGCCTACGCTCGTAGAGCAACCTTTCGTAGCGCTTGAGCATCCGTAATAAGAATAAGCGCTTCGAAAGAGTCTTGAGTCGAGCTGACTCTAGGGTGCTGACTTCAATACCCGCCATACGCAGCGCGGATATAGCTCCGTAGACCTTCTCACGGAGACCTACTCCTTCACTGAGATTTCCTAGCTCGCCATCTCCCGAAGAGATGCAAAGATCGAGGGCCTCGTCGAGGATAGATTGTTGCTCAAATGCATCCAGGGTCTTCAAGGATGCGCTATCCAAACCTAGGCGTGCCAGTTGAAGCGCCAGAGTATGTGGGGTCGTGATCTCAAAGCCTACCCAACCCATGCGCTCTAGAGATAGGCGGCGCAATAACTCACGACCCATCCCAAACGTAGGAACTACAATAAGTTTTCGGGCAATCGCGTTACGGTCAGCTTCCGAGGCTAAAGCATGGATCAGATGAGGCATGCTGGAGCCGGATGTGACACTCATATGCTCATGGGCGACAATCGAAGGTGTCTAGCAATTATTTTCGACAAGGCAACTCGGTAGGGATATCCGCCAAGATAGATGGAAATTGTTAGCGATGGGAGGGCGTAGCGCACACGGCTGTGACCCTCTACCCTTTACGAAAGCCGATTAGTTAAGAATCTCTTTCGCAGATTACATCAGAGGTCCTACATGTCTCGACATGCATCTACAGCCCCACGGGTTCTACTGACACTCGCAGCATTGCTCCTCGCCACGGATTTAGCATCTGCACAAACGTACTGGCCTGGTCAAAATCTTGATTGGGAACGAAAGAGCCCTGAGGAAGCCGGGTTTGATCCAGCTAAAATTCAACAAGCCATTGAAATTGCAGTGGCTGGAGAATCGAACTCACCGCGAGATCTGGCATTCAATCACCAAATGACGTTTGGGCGTGAGCCACATGGAGAGCCCGTTGGCCCCTTCACGATCCGTGGACCTCAAACGGGAGTGATCGTGCACAAAGGCTATGTAATTGCTGAATGGGGTGACCCGCATAAGGTGGATCAAACATTCAGCGTGTCAAAAAGCTTTTTGTCTACCTCAGTAGGGTTGGCATACGATCGGGGGATGATCACGGATGTACACGATTTGGCTCGGCCATATGTGGCGCCGATCGTCTTGGAGGAGGGGGACGGAGAACCGGGTGATGAAGCAGGCCGCAGGCCTAAGTTGCTGTTCGAATCAGAGCACAACCGTAAGATCACCTGGGATCATCTCTTGCGTCAGACCAGCGATTGGGAAGGAACCTTATGGGGAAAGCCCGAGTGGGCAGATCGACCTGATAATGACCGGGCAACCTGGGGAACCCGGGCCCGCTTCGAGCCAGGTACCGCGTATGAATACAACGATACCCGGGTCAATTTACTTGCGCTCGCAGCAACAAGCGTCTGGAGAAGACCTCTTCCTGACGTGCTACGTGAATACGTTATGGATCCGATCGGAGCGTCACCTACGTGGCGCTGGCACGGTTACGATAACTCATGGATCACTCTGGACGGTCGACGGGTTCAAGCGGTAAGCGGCGGAGGGCACTGGGGAGGAGGTATGCTGCTAAGCGCCTTTGACCAGGCCAGGTTCGGTTTACTAACTATGCACAAGGGGAACTGGAACGGAAGCCAATTGATCTCGGAAGAGTGGATCAACATGGCAACCACGCCCGGGGATGTGAACCGGTCCTACGGTTTCATGAACTTCTCTCTTAATACTGGCCAGCGTCGCTACTCCAATGCACCTGAGTACACATGGACACACACGGGCGCGGGTTCAAATCTAATCTATGTCGACCCACAAAATGATTTGGTCATCGTCTGTCGCTGGATTCGCGGAGGAGCATTTACAGATGTAGTGCATACCGTCTTAGATGCTATGGGAGCCGTTGCGACCAACAACTGATCCGCAGCTTGCGTTTACAATCAGTGAAAGGTTCAACAACACGTGATAAAATGATGAGGAATTTTCTTTCAAGACTTCTGTTGCTTGGGATATTCACGGGATGTGATGGGAGTACTGATCCCGTCATGTGCACTAAAGAGTTGCGGTTTGGGATTCAAATGGAAGTGGTCAACGCCGAAAGCGGAAACCCGAGTGCTGCTGGCGCTACAATGACCCTAAATGAAGGTGCCTATTTCGAGAGTACAGTCGGTATTGAAGACAATTCGATGTTAATCGGTGCTCCAGAACGGGCTGGAACCTACATCGTTACCGTCGCGCGTTCAGGGTACCACACATGGATTCAAACGGATGTTGTAGTAACCGCTGACGAGTGTCACGTACAAACAGTTTCACTTAGAGCGGAGCTTGAGCCGATCTAGCACCCTATAAACCTCAACAAACGTCGGTTTTTCCCTGAAGCCAATCTAGGTGGTCAAACATCTAGGTTCTTAACGTATTTGGCGTTTTTTTCGATGAAAGCCCGGCGAGGCTCGACATCATCTCCCATGAGCCTCTGGAAAAGCTTGTCGGTATAGGCCGCTTGGTCGATCTCCACCCTTTGCATGGTGCGTGCCTCCGGATCCATCGTGGTCTTCCAGAGTTGGCTAGGATTCATCTCACCCAAACCTTTATAGCGCTGGATATTGATTCCTTTGGATTCCCCATTCTTACCACCAAGTCTTTTTACATACTCATCACGCTCTTCATCAGAATAAGCGTAGTGGTCGCTCTTGCCTTTATGCACTCTGTAGAGGGGCGGCTGAGCAATATAAATGTGGCCGGCCTCTATGAGTTCCTGCATGTGGCGGAAAAAGAATGTGAGAAGCAACGTCCTGATATGGGCACCGTCTACGTCTGCGTCTGTCATAATGACCACTTTGTGGTAACGCACATTTTCAAGATCAAACTCTTCTCCAATGCCTCCACCGATTGCAGTAATGATCGCCCGAATCTCAATATTAGAGAGCACCTTATCGATCCGACCCTGAAGCCTCTCAACATTAAGAATTTTGCCCTTGAGTGGCAGAATCGCCTGATATCCGCGATCCCGGCCTTGTTTGGCTGACCCTCCAGCAGAATCTCCCTCAACAAGATAGAGTTCGCAGAGGGACGGATCCGAGATTGAACAGTCGGCAAGTTTACCTGGCAATACACCGCCCTCAAGTGCGCTCTTCTTACGAGCCAAGTCACGAGCTTTTCGCGCTGCCTCACGCGCGCGTGCGGCCTGAAGCGACTTATCAATAATTGACTTGACCGCCTTCGGATTTTCTTCAAGGAAGATCGACAAGTGCTCGTTCACAGCCGCCTCAACGGCTCCCCTGACTTCACTGTTGCCGAGCTTGGTCTTGGTCTGGCCCTCAAACTGAGGCTCCATAACCCTCACACTCAGGACACAGGTTAGTCCCTCACGGACATCTTCACCTGATAAGCTCTCGTCCTTCTTGAAAATGTTATTCCGCCTGGCATAGTCATTGATTGTGCGTGTGAGTGCAGACTTTAGTCCCGTCAGGTGCATTCCACCTTCGTGGGTATTGATATTGTTTACAAATGTATGGGTGTTTTCACTAAATCCCTGGTCATACTGGAGCGCAAGTTCAATTTCAGCCTCAGGCTTAGAAGACTCGAAATAACAAATCTTGTCATGCAAAGCTTCCCGGCTACCACGTAAGAATTCCACGTACTCCGCTATACCACCCTCGTAGTAATATGCTTCGGAGGCACCCCCATCCCGCTCGTCTGTGAGCGTGATTTTTAGGTTTTTGTTCAAGAAGGCGAGCTCTCGTAAGCGGTTGGAGAGCACCTCAAATGAAAACTCAAGATCGGTCATGATCTCAGAGTCAGGCTTAAAAGTCACGAGCGTACCAGAGCCCTTTGCCTTCCCCAGCTCTTCAAGCTCCTTCGTCTTAACACCCTGCTCATAGCGTTGATGGTACTTCTTACCATCACGCCGAATTTCAACTTCAAGGTACTCGGACAATGCATTCACTACGCTCACCCCCACTCCGTGGAGGCCACCCGAAACCTTATACGTACTCTTATCGAATTTTCCACCCGCATGGAGCGTAGTCATGGCGAGCTCGACACCTGGCACCTTTTCGGTGGGATGGATATCCACCGGAACCCCCCGGCCATTGTCCTCAACTGTGACCGAATTCCCTTCGTGAATTATCACTTTTACGTGTGTGCAGTGTCCGGCCATGGCTTCATCAATGGAATTATCCACCACCTCATAAACGAGGTGATGAAGACCTCTTGATGAAGTTGTCCCGATGTACATTCCCGGACGTTTTCTGACGGCCTCGAGACCCTTGAGCACCTGGATCTGACCAGCGGTGTATTCTTCCTTCTTCTGCTTCTTTTTGTCTACCATGTCCGCTCCGTGAGTATTGATCGCGGTCAGTTAGCCTCTATTCACTTTCCCCAAGAACAAAAATGATGCGCTCCAACGATACCTCTTCTAGGTGTCGATTCACTTCGCTCAAGAATTCAGACTTCATCATGTTGAGTTCCATCAACCAGGCGCTCGTACTCACTTCAACAAAAAGTGTACGCTCCGAAACACCCCTAGCCTGGGTAACTGAGGCAACATGTTCACCAACTATCTCCGGCCAAAGTTCAAGTACAGTCATGCGCTTGATCTGGTCTTTGACTCCATGCTGCTCAAGTACATCTGGAACTAGTGAGCCGACCTGGACCGGTCCCCGACTTTGGTTCATGTAGCTACGACCCCGGCTTTTATACGCCACCGAGGCAACGAATCACTGTGAATCCGCACATGTTCTTCTTTGGGGGCAGTGAGTACCACCTGTCCAGTATCCTCAGCCTCCATCAACTCGAGCACCCGCTCGCTTCGGCCACTGTCGAACTCAGCAAAAACATCGTCCAACAAAACAAGCGGCCGCTTGCACCTTGACTCACGAATGCTCTTCGCCTCTATAAGCCTCAACGCAAGCGCGGCAGTTCGACGCTGTCCACCTGACCCGTATTGTCTTAAATCGAGTGGAGATCCTCCGTTATCTAACTGCAACTGGATGTCATCCCTGTGAGGCCCTACGACCGTTGCACCCACTCGCCGCTCACGTTCTGCTGTGACAGACAAGGCATCCATAAATGCTTCGGCAATCCCTTGCTCAGAACCCACTCCAGTCAGTGATAGGCTGGGTGCATATGTGATGCGTGCGGTAACTCCGCCTGAAACCCTGGCGTAGTAATCGCTAAAAGCCTCGCAAGAGAGGGTGAGCCATTCTCTCCGAGCCTGAATCACGCTAGCACCTAGCTTAACAAGCCCACTATCCCATGCCATGACCACAGATGGTGGCTGGCCAGATTTCAAGGATACGTTCCTCTGGTGCAGTGTCTTCCTGTAATCTTGAATCGCAGCCAAGTACCCTGGTTGACTTAAGGACAGAACAACGTCAAGAAAGCGACGGCGTTCCTTTGGCCCACCACTCACTAGCTGCGTATCACGGGGAGAAAACACAACCGCAGCAAGACGACCCAGCGCGTCCCCTAATCGCTCTGGCTCGTCACCATTAACAGAAACTTTCTTACGCTTGCCATTCCGCTCAAAGGCAGCTGTTACGACTTCGGCACCGCGTTCTTCATCCGTTGCCTGCATAGTCCCGGTCACCCGAAATAGTTCTTTATCAAACCCAATAAGCTGTTCATCACGGGCACCGCGAAACGACCTAAAGGTCTCTAAATAGTAGATTGCTTCTAGGAAGTTTGACTTCCCCTGGGCATTGTCACCGATTAACGCGACACCCTCGGGCGGAAACTCCAAGTCCTGACTTCCGAGGTTACGGAAGTGGTGGAGTGTAAGCCCGCTCAGACGCACGAACGAGCGACTGGGAGGATCCTATCGCACATATAAAAATTTAACGGTTTCACCTGACCAAAACTACCCCAAATACGGCTATATAAAGCGCTCTTGATTGGACTTTTTCTTTCGTGCTATCGTGTGCCCAACTAGCAAACTCTCCAGTGATGGAAAAACGGACTCAAAGCCCTTACTATTCCGGCCCTCATCAGCGGAGTATAGGGACACTCCTTTCTCCGTTTAAGCCTATTTCTTCAGTCTTGATCGGACTTTGATCCGACCAAGGAGTATTCATGAGCCGATCGCTAAATAAGATCATGTTGATTGGAAATATTGGTAACGATCCCGAAATCAGGGCAACGGCCTCAGGTGCACGTGTTGCCAAGCTTTCAATGGCCACAAATCGCACTTGGTCTGATCGGAGTGGAGAGCAGCAAGAGAAAACAGAGTGGCATCGGTTGACTTTTTTCGGTCGTGTCGTGGATGTAGTTGAACAATACGTCAAGAAAGGAGATCGACTCTTTGTTGAAGGAAGAATTGAGTACTCCCAAACCCAAGACGACCAGGGTGTCACTCGCTATTGGACTGACATCGTAGTTAATGAAATGGTCATGTTGGGATCAACAGGTGGTGGCAACTACGGCGGTGGAGGCGGACCAGAGGGTGAAGGCGCCCCTAGCAGCTCTGACTCTGGAAGTACAGAACCGATAGATGACCTTCCGTTCTAGGAGTCGATTCCTAGGAGTATGATTGATCCAGATATTTTTCTGGAACTAATCAGAGCCTGACGAGTCAGTCGTCTGAGCTCATCTCAGCCTCAGACTGCCATAGGCCTATGAAGTACTCCGCATAGCTTTCTGGATGAACCTGGTAATCTTCTAGCCAGATCTCAAATGGTGGGAGGGCAACCTTCCGTGATAACCAATCAGTTGCACTTTGAACCATCTCCACATACGACAGCTCTCCTTCTTCACGTTCTTCACGATAGGCCCTCTGAGCTAAGAGGTAAATCTCATCTGGAGTCAGATAGAGAAGAAGGTCTGCAACCTGGGCGGAGCAGTAATCAAGATACTTAGCACGCAGAACTTCAAGTGGCTCTTCTGGGCCTCTCTCGACTGTGCCCACGGCCACCCTCCCGTTGGACATGAAGAACTGCCAGACCGCTGCCTATGAAAAGATTTCTACCTGCAAACTGCGTTCTTAGAGAAAGGTACCGGTCCGCTCGCTCTTACGGAACTACTTACGGCCTCTCCCGCAAATGCTCGCTGTCCTGGGCTTGGTTTTGATCACGCAAGTGTCGGTAAATCGAACGTCGTGTCATTCCGTACAGCACCACCCGACTTAAGAACTCTGGATCGGTTTCCTGAGCTTCTTTTGCCTGCTCAGCGATATCTCGCGGCAAGCGCACTTTTAACTGAACGGAACACGTTTCCCACATAGACGCACCTCACCCAAGGTGGTAGTGTAATTTCACGGATTTATACCGTACCACACATCGCGGATCGGGCACGCGATGGCTACGGTGGGAGGGTGCCGGCATCCTCAGTAGCGCAAATCACAGTAAGGTTACTTGAAGGGACGCGCAACCCCTTTGTTACCTAAACTACAAAAAAATACTAATTCGTAAGTTATTGCGTAACAAAGACTTAGGAATTCACTATTTTTTAGAAACCAAGTGTTCCTAGAAACAATCGCAGCTTATACTCTTATTGATTTAATTCTCGGAAGTCTAAGTGGCTCACGGAGTTTGCTCACTGAGGTCCAGTTGACATTGCGTAAAATGACAAACCGATTTTTTGCAAAAAATGGACTTTTATAAAACTCAACAAAAGAATGCTTTTTGTTCCACGTTTGGAGAGGTTCTTGAGTGCTCAAGGGCCGCTTACCAAGCGCGTTATGATGGAAAATGAGTGAGTATAAAAGGCGTGGCTAGTCAGCCATTGGTCGCCTGGGCGCCCTCAAAGTCTCACAAATGGACTGAGCAGCTTGGGCCGCACGCCAGCAGGTCTTATCTCTAGCTCTTTAATGTACAGTTTTTGCTGATGAAAACCGGTGACCAATCTCCACAGACCGAGCTTGAGAGTCTCGTACGCCCAGTCCAGCCAGAGTTTCTCGCTGACCAAACGTATCCATCAAGTGACCCACAGACTCATAACGGTCAGGCTCGAAGCGAGCCATGAGAGCAGCTAGACCACGCCTCATGACCCCGAGACTCGCACGGGTCTCCGCAAAAGTTGTTGGTAAGGGCAAGCGAACCTGGTATTCGATAGAGTCGGCCTCAGAAATCATTTCGAAACGACGGACTTCAGCTGCCGAATTGAAAGCATCCAACAAAGCATGTTCTAGCGGAGCATCTGGCTCCGTGAAGGCTGTTTTAAAAGATAGCGCACACGCATCATAATTCAGGTATGCGCGCGAAATCCGGCCTGGCCCAAGAACAAATCTAATTGACGTGCCTTCATGCAGATCAAAATCACGGCAAATATCACGATATCCGATCCGGAGAAGAGTCGGCCGTGTAAGTGGCCCAAAACCAACTCTTTCCAAAACACTTAAACCGAGTTTATAGGCATAACTGCGAAGAGGTTCATCCTGTTTTGTCTTCGCAGTTTCTCTGATCAGTTCTGTGACATATCCAAGGGTGGGTTCGTATACCCAATCCAATACAACCAACTCAGTGCTAAGATCGAGAACCTTTATTCGCCCACTGCCAAGATCAAGCACCTCGGCGGAGCCGGCTTGGCGTCCTTCTACAACTAGCGCGAGCCCAATGTCTTCGATCCTACCGCCTGGTGTATCCATTTCGTGTAGTTCACGGTATTGCACGACAGCCCGTGTGAGAGGTAGCTCACAGATTCCCGGGACATCCCCCATAGCCTCGGGGCGTGCCTGTATGTGCGTTGCCAAGTCCATTCGACCACTCAGTAGTTTTATCGGAAAAGAAACCCGGCCTTTCGGGCCGGGTTAGATTCCCTTCGCATCAGGAACATAACGTTCGTAACAGCAAGCCTCTTGCTGAAACTTGGTTTTTGTATCGGTCCCAACGATAACAATCGTTTGATATCGTCCGCAAGAAATAATTTAACTCCCATAGCTTAAAGCAGGTCAATATTTCTTGCTCTGATACTTTATCTTTAACATCTTCGGTCAGCCGCCATGGATCGATCAAAATGACACTCAGCGAACGCAGGAGATCAGTCGCCTTCATCCAGAAGGACAGTGAATCCTGGGCCTGTTTTCTCGTAACTTTTGTTACTCAAGCAGGGGAGTGGCGAGGGTATTTCTCTTTCCGCCCTGGGTATAGCGAGCTCAGTGAGGATGAAATCCGGACAGCTGACATCTTCATTGAATCTTCCGAGGCGGAAATCCATGACAAAGCAAGAGGATTAGGGAAGCCTCTGCTGGCCGGGCTACTCGACTCAGTGCTGAACTCAGGAAGTCCGCGTGGTCCTATTGGACAGCAGCTTCGTGGGCGATTCCGAAGATTGCTGCAGGAAAATTCTCAGGATATCGCAGGAGATTGGGCTGAAGATGAGGCCGTGCCCCCAAACGACATGGAGCTGGATCGACTACGATCTCTATATAGCTCATACAGGCTAGACCAGGTTTCACACTTTATAAGCCTCATTACTCCAGACAATTTCGAGGATACTGTCGATGAAATCTTGGCGGGAGAAAGCATTGATTTCTTATCAAAAGACCGAGTCCAATTCGCCATGATGGTTGTAGACTACATCGAACGATTGTTGCCATTGCCAGACTTTGAAAGTTGGGCGAAAGACTTCCTTACCCATCCTGAGGTATACCAGCTCTATACACACACATTACACCGGGAAGGACGACTACCCTAAATTGAACAATACTTATGATACCGTTGCCGCTTTAGGGATCCGATTATAGACTTTTGGGCTCTATTTTTTCCGTTTAACAGCAAAGGAGTGTGATCTCCTTGGAAGTAGTCGTACAGGATAATGAAAGCCTCGAGCGGGCACTTCGCCGCTTTAAGAGGAAAGTGCAAAGATCTGGGCTGTATTCCGAGTTACGGAAGCGGCGGTATTATGAAAAGCCCAGCGCACAAAGAAAGCGTAAACGAGAAGCTGCAATCCGTCGCGAACGTCGCCGACAACGTCGTAATAAGCGCTAGCTTCTCTCTGGCATCAGCGCTAGAAGCGCGAACCGGGTTAAACGCTCAGGGCAGTGGGTTTTTCACCAGACCAGTCATAAAATCCCTTTCCGCTTTTCTGACCAAACCTTCCCATGGTCACGATTCGCTTTAGTAGTGGGGGTGGTGCATATCGCGGATCCCTGTACTCATCGAACATGATCTCACTGATCTGGTAAAGCGTATCTATCCCAACAAAGTCGCACAGTATAAATGGGCCCATCGGATATCCAAGCCCAAGGGTCATAGCCGCATCAATATCCTCAACAGTCGCCACTCCGTGCTCAAGTTGCCGTATGGCATCCAGGAGATAAGGCACCAACAGAAGGTTTACGACAAAACCTGAATTATCCTTCGCCGTAATCGGCACTTTGTTAAGAGCTCTTGAGAACTGCAGCGCATGGTCTAAGGTCTCCTGACTTGTAGCGATTGTCCTAACAACTTCTACAAGCTTCATGACCGGAACAGGATTGAAAAAATGGAGGCCGATGAACCGGTCTGCTCTAGATGTAGCTGCTGCAATATCAGTAACCGGTAGAGAACTGGTATTTGATGCGAAAATTGTATGGTCAGCGCAAAGCCTGTCTAGCTGGTGGAAGAGCTCTGCCTTGGCATCCAGGTTTTCGATGATTGCCTCAACTACTATATCTGCACTTTCGAGCTCGGACACCTCAGCTGTGAAATGGAGGTGGCCCCAAGCAACCTCCTGTTCGGAAAGCGTCATTTTCTCTTTTTCTACTGCCCGGTCCATAGATTTCCTGATCCGGCTCTTACCATTTTCTACCACCTCATCATCAACTTCACGGACGATTACATCGAACCCACTCTTGGCAGCCACTTCGGCGATTCCACTTCCCATCAGACCACATCCCACTACACCGACTCTTCTGATCTCCAAGACCTACCTCCATTCTCTTTAAAGATTCATTCTCAAGAACGTTATTTGCTCTCTGTCAGAATACCCCCTAAACCCTCTCATATTGTGAGCTAGGGTCTATGAATCAACTTGCCTCCAGTACGATGGCAGCACCCTGCCCCCCTCCGATACACGCAGCACCAAGTCCGAACTTCCCACCCCGACGGCGTAACTCATGCAAGAGGTGAATCGTGATCCGAGCACCTGAGGCTGCAAGCGGGTGAGTGAGCGCTATAGCGCCCCCGTTGACATTTGTTTTTTCAGGATCGAGCCCTAGCTCCTTCTCGACTGACTTATACTGAGCCGCAAATGCCTCATTAATCTCTACCAAATCCATATCCTCAAGAGATAATCCGGCTTTATCGAGTGCTAGCCTTGAGGCGGGTGCGGGACCGATACCCATCACTTGGGGCTCCACACCAACAAAGCCCCACGAGATTATTCGACCCAAGGGTTCAATGCCGTTCGCTTCCGCCCATTCAGCACTCGCAAGGACTGCAGTTGCAGAGCCATCACCCATACCGCTCGCATTACCTGCTGTTACTAGACCATCATCCTTAAAGTATGGCCTTAGAGCAGAGAGACCTTCAATGGTCGTATCAGGACGTATGTGTTCATCAGCTACGTAGGTCATCTCGCCTTTTCTCGTCCTGAGCATGACACCTGTAACCTCAGTGTCAAAGTGACCACGATCCCATGCAATCTTAGCCCGCTGCTGTGAATGGAGAGCAACTTCATCCACCTCAGACCGGATCACACCATATCTTTCTGCTAGTTCTTCAGCGGTCTGTGCCATCGAGAGGCCACAGTTCGTATCAGTCAGCGCGCCCCAAAGCAGATCTTCGAATTGCCCACTTGCTGGCCCAAGCCTCAGGCCGCCCCAACGAGCACCTCGTACGACATGCGGTGCCTGGCTCATCGACTCAGTTCCGCCTGTCAGGGCTACGTCAGCCTCACCTAAGATGATCTCTTTGGCCCCCTGCACCACTGCTTCAAATCCTGATCCGCACAGGCGATTGATCGTCAGAGCAGGTTTTTCATCAGGGATGCCAGCACGAAGGGCAATATGCCGTGCCAAGTAAATAGCATCAGCAGAAGTTTGGAGGGCATTTCCAAAAAATGTGTGGTCAACTTGATCAGGAGTAATGCCAGCTGCTTCAATGGCAGCAGCACTACTGAAAACCCCTAGATCAGTAGCGGAAAAGTCTTTCAGAGATCCGCCGAATGTGCCAAAGCCTGTGCGCTTTCCAGCAAGTACGACAACCTCGCGTTCGTAACCCTGAGTTGCCATGGAGCCTCTTCAGAAAATGGTTTTACTGTGCTCGTGATCCTCGGACTAAGAGTTGCCCCTCCGGGCCTTCACTGATTCATCGAATTCACTTGCTAAACATCCTTAGCACACAGCCTCAAGACCTCCTTACTATTCAAGGCTGTCAACAATGCTCGATAATCATTCCATCGTGTAATCGAGTCAAAAAACAGTTTGTCTCCTCAGCTAAATATCTAGCTAGATTCACTCTCGATGTATGAAGCGATCCAACTGCCAACCTCTTCCGTGCTTGATTGACCGTCCAATAAATCGGGAGTGGTGATTCCGTTCTCAATCGAAGCAAGCACTCCCGCCTCTATACGATCCCCCAGGTGCTCATAATCGAAATATTCTAGCATTAGAGATACACAACGGATCGCTCCAATCGGGTTGGCTACACCCTGTCCTGCAATGTCGGGTGCCGAGCCATGAACCGGCTCAAAAAGTGCGTACTGACCTGGATGGATATTTGCTGACGGGGCAAGACCTAACCCTCCCGTAACCTCCGCAGCTAGATCACTGATGATATCTCCAAACAAGTTAGACGTAACGATCACTTCGTAACGATCAGGACGGCGGACAAGATCCATGGCCATTGCATCAACGTACATCGAATCCTGAGAGATTCTTGAGTAATCCCCTCCTACTTCTTCGAAAACCTTGCGCCAGAGTCCCCCAACAAACCGTTGCACATTTGCCTTATCAACTAACGTCACCCGCCCCCGCCCCCGTAATTCCGCATACTCAAATGCTGCTCGAATGATGCGTTCCACACCTTTTCGGGTATGGAGGTCCTTCTCTATGGCAATTTCGTCAGGAGTCCCCTTCTTAAAGCTCCCACCCAGGCCAGTATAGAGCCCTTCAGTGTTCTCACGAAATGTGTCTATGCGAAATGGTTTCTGAATGCCCGCCAGAGGAGAAAGCCTACCAAGTGACAACACACAGGGACGGAAGTTCACGTATAGATCAAGCTTAAAGCGTAACCCGAGGAGAATGGCCTTGATGTGCTCCATGCCTGGTACACGCGGATCCCCTAATGCACCTAGGAAGACAGCATCATGATCATCAGCTAGTGCGCTGAATTCCTCTTCAGTGATGGCTACTCCATCCCGCAAATAGCGCTCTGCACCCAAATCCCAATCCACAAGTTCTAAGTCGAGTGACTCTGTATCATTCAGGGCAGCAAGCACCTTACGTGCTTCTCGCATTACTTCGACACCAATACCATCTCCGGGAATAACTGCGATTCTGGGCATCTGATAACTGAGAGAGAAGTGTGGAGTCAGGGAGTACGATAGCAGATCCCTGAGAGCAATCGAGAGATTAAGGTCCTGCTTCCACCACCACCACCCCACGGCCGGGCGCTCCGCTCCCCTCTAACAAAAACGGATAGCGTCCTGGAGGTCCATCAGAGAAATGAACAACGTATCTACTGTCCTGCGTAATTAATGGAGGTGAAGCGACCTGGTCAGTACGTTCCAAGAAATTTCGGGCAGCAATACCCAGGCTATCCAACTCAAAAACGATCTCGTGTACCAACCAATCCCCGGTTACAAATTCGACATAGCTTCCTGAAGTTACCACCGTTTCCGAGGGGTCAGCATGCTCTCTATCTCCACCCCTAATGACGATCCGATGTACTTGGTCACGATCCCCAAGTCCTAATTCCAGACGAAGGACATCATCAGGATGAAAACCCGGATCTCCAGAGCATGATGTAAGCCAAGCAGCCAACAATACAGTGAGTGAAACACGGCCAATCAACACATCCTGTGACATGCAGGTCATTCGTCTAACTCAATCTGCACAAACCCCGCATCTGCTGCTGATTTCAAGAAAGCTTCGGGATCACCAAAAGGAATTTTGACCCCTTTTTGTTCGAGCCACCTTTCGGCCATCCTACGCATGAATTCGTTAAGGGATTCATGTAGGAATCCTGCTTGTTCTCGCATTTGTTGGACAATCTCCACCCAGCTACCCCGGAGTCGGTTACCATCACTCAATCTGACAATATGGATAACATGGTCGGTCGATGAGTGAAGCGAGGCAAAGAGTTCAAGCTGGCTTGGATCCAGGCGGGATCCAAGCCTTTCCGCTCCATGCACTACCGATTGAATTTCAGCGAACAAACGGTCTATAGAGTCCGGTAAGTTTTCTATCTGGCTTAAGCGCTCTCTCCATGGACTTAGGCGAGGATCACCCTCGTCAATGTGCCAAAGCGCCCGCTTCAACTCGATTAAGCGCCAAACGGCTAAGGCATCCCAGTGGTCACGAGGAGGAACACCCTCATACTCTCTCAGCGCTCCCTCCCAGTCACCCCGATCATAGAGAAGGTGAGCAAGATAAATTCTTGCTTCGTGTAAATCCGGATCAAGCCTAAGCGCACGCCGTATCTGACGACCTGCACCTAGCTGGTCACCTAGCTGGTGAAGTGCGTACCCCAATGAAGCAGCGGCATCCGCACTGTCAGGGCGAGCTGCTGATGCCTGGGCAAAGATGTCCCTGCACTCCGTATAGAGAGCCTCACGATAGAGTGCCCTACCCATTGTGAGCATAAGTTCGGTGTCATGATCATAACCAGCTATTGCTACTTGCTCGAATAGTGCAAGCGCTTCCTGACGCTCTCCAAAACGAAGAAGCGTCTCGCCCAAACCTACTAGGGCGTCTTCATTAGAATCATCCAAAGCTGATGCACGCTCGAAAGCTCTTCTAGCCCAGGCGTATTCCTCCCTAGCTAGCCTCGCGTACCCGAGTCCTATATTCAGGTCTATTGCGTTCGGGTATAGGGAAAGACCTTCCTTGAGTACTTGGAGCGCTCCATCATAGTCACCATCGCTGTATAGTTTGTGTGCCTGTTCGTCATATTCCTCCGAACCAAGAAACCGTTCGGGCATGTAAAGGCCTCCTTGCAACCCATTAAGACGGACTCGATTGGCACGCTAAACCCGTGCGTATGCTACCCCACAGCGACTGCAGACGAGGTTTTTCCCGGCCCTCACAAGTCGAAAATCAGGACCATGCCTCGGGCAACCGGGGTCCCCACCTTGCTGGAGCACGTCCCTAACCTTCTTCCGTTCGGTTCTAGTTGCTTTGGGAATCACGATCTCATACCGAAGGGATGACGCACTGCACTCGAATACCCCAACCGCTGCTCCACCTTCCTGTGGGCGAATGCCCAGCAGGATAAGAAACCCGCCATTAGGCGACTCCATTCTTTGCCCGGTATAGTATTGCTTTAGGAGTTGCTTTGCTTTTTCTATCTGTAGCGCTTCAGCCAACGCGCGCTCCCCTTTCGGATCAACAGTCTAGGTTGATTAAGGTTGTAAAAAATCACCCGCGCTCGAACAAGTATGCAGAATCCTCATGGCGTGAGTCCCCATTAACGCTGACTGCAAAACGAGCTCCGGACCAAATAGCAGCTCCACCCCAATCACCGTTCTTGTTTACCGCATAGTAATTTACATTGAAATTCGGCCTGCCATTTTCGTCGCGCAAACGGTCTTCAACCGTCACATGAACAATCCGGCGAAGCGCCTCAAGGCACGCGTCTGTAGGATGCATCCCGCTCCTCATCATCTCTACGACAGTATAGCTACCGCAGGTTTTTATTACCGCTTCCCCACGACCTGTCGAGCCTGCTGCGCCGACGTCGTTATCACAGTATTGCCCAGCTCCGATGATCGGAGAATCTCCCACTCGTCCAGGTATCTTATACGAGAGTCCAGATGTGGTTGTGACAGATGATAGATCACCATCCGAGTCCACAATATCGCAATTAATTGTACCCTGTGGGCGGTAACCATCATGCGAGTCGAGCAGGCCATCTCCAAACTCTTCGGGTTCCCGGAAACGTCCTATACGTTCTCCTGACTCTTCAGGCGAGAGGTAATCGTCCCTGTCGCTCAACTGGGCTCGCCATTCGATCCAGCGCTCTCTAGAAGATTCGGTCAATAGGTCCTCGAGTTGATGACCCATAGATACCGCGAATCGTTGCGCTCCTTCCCCGACCAATAAGTGGTGATCCGTATAGCGCATAACGTCGAGTGCGACTAATGATGGCCTCTTAAACCCTTCCAGCGCAGCGACAGCTCCTGCTCCACGCGTTGGGCCATGCATAAGGGAGGAGTCAAGCTGCACCACACCCTGCTCATTTGGTAACCCTCCATAACCAACTGACGAGTCATTCGGGTCCTCTTCCACCAAGTTGACACCTCTAACCACCGCTTCAATCGTGCTAGCCCCATTCGCCAATTCTTCGATAGCCCGCGATACAGCGCCAAGCCCATTACCAGACGCCACACAAACTGGCGTAACACGTCTACTGATTATGTTCGGAGCCCTGGCCTCTAGTGGCTTTGGGAGCGCTCCGAGGGCAGCCCCGACTCCTACACCGGCAGAAGTCCGAATGAAATCGCGTCTGGTGCTCATGGAGCCTCCTGGTGAAAGCCTTGAATAAGCGGCCGAAAGTATAGGCCTGTAGCTCGTTGATCGCTACCTAGATTTGATCTGATTCAAGAGAAGCCTTGCTAAGACAACTTCCTAGCAAGAAAAGAGCGGGGCAGCCTACCGGCCTCCCGCTCTCCTATTATCCTAAAAAACAAATAAGGATGACGAGTCAAGCCACGCTTGCGTCATCCAATGTATTGAAACTACTCTCGCCCTTACGCGAAATAGCAGGTTGGCAAAAGCGAGTACCGATCTCGTGGAGACCCGAAAGATCCACTTCACTCAAGTCCGGATAGCGCTCTCGTATATAATCAATTGTCTCGTCCATCCATTGCCGCTGGTCACCCTCTACCGCGTTAATTACACCACAACGATTGATGTGACTGAAAAGTTCATCCCTTGCTCTTTCTAGGAGCTTTTCTTTGCCCAAATCTGCCTCCGCTTATGGTTTCTGACTCTTGGATTAGACAAGCCGACAGGAGTTTCTGTCGAACTAAGCTCATACTTCAGCCAGGTAACCTAACCGAGCCTTGGATACGCTTGTAGTGGGGTACGAAATGCCTATGGAGCAATTACCGTGACTCAGTCCAATTCCCCCAAAGCTGTGTCCCTGGAAATATTCCGGCATTTGTTCACCGCTCTCTGTGAGGAAATGGGGGCAACGCTCAAGCGTGCATCATTTTCACCCAATATTAAGGAGCGCCGAGACTACTCATGTGCTCTCTTTGATTTCTCGGGAGCAGCAGTCTCACTTGGTGATCATATGCCAGTTCACCTCGGAGCCATGCCGATGAGTGTGGAGGCAGCGCTAGCTGAAATTGGGGAGCTCGCACCGGGAGACATAGTCTGTTTGAATGATCCATTTAGTGGTGGCACGCACCTTCCGGATATAACGTTGATATCGCCAGTCTATGAGGAGAGAGGAAAGTTACTCGGTTACGTAGCTTCCAGGGCTCACCACAGTGACGTTGGTGGATCCACTCCCGGCTCAATGCCATTAGCTCAAGAGATCTTTGAGGAAGGGATCAGGATTCCGCCAGTTCATCTTTATGAGGCCGGGCAACTAAATACGAGCCTATGGAGAACTTTGTTAGCTAATGTGCGAACTCCAGTAGAACGGGCTGGCGACCTCGACGCTCAGGTTGCAGCACTACACACTGGATCCAAACGGCTCTGTGAGATCGCTCAGCGAAGAGGGATAGAGGAAACCTCAGCAGCAATGGGACAACTCATTGAGTACGCAGATCGTCTGGTCGAGGTGGGGTTAAATCTTGTGCCTGATGGGTGCTATCAAGCGGAAGACTGGATTGAGGATGATGGCTTCGGGTCAGGACCAATACCTATCCGGGTCTCACTTAATGTTGAGGGCTCACGACTGACTGTAGATTTTGAGGGAACCTCGCCACAGGTGCCCGGAGGTGTAAACGCAGTTGCCGCAATCACCTCATCTGCAACTCGCTATGTCGTACGCTGCATTATTGAAGCTCTGCTAAGAGAGCCATTACCCGCTGGAGGGGGCTCAATGTCAGCGGTGAAGCTGATCCTTCCGGAATCATCAGTTGTCAACGCTGACCCTCCGGCCTCCGTCGCAGCAGGCAATGTGGAGACAAGTCAGCGCATCACAGACGTACTCCTACAGGGCTTCAGTTTCGCACTGCCCGATCACATCCCGGCTATGTCTCAGGGAACTATGAATAATACTTCGGTTGGTGGCATAGATCCCCGTAACAATGAGGCTTTCGCCTATTACGAGACTGTTGGAGGAGGAATGGGAGCCGGACCCACTGGCCCTGGTCTCTCCGGAGTGCATTGCCATATGTCCAATTCCCTCAACACTCCCGTTGAGGCACTTGAGCACGCCTACCCTTACAGGGTTACGCACTATGGGATACGCAGAGGCTCAGGAGGCTCAGGCATGTATCGGGGCGGAGATGGACTTCGTAGAGATCTAATGCTGCTTGTCCCGGCCAGGGTAGCGCTACTTTGCGAACGTCGCACTATAGGTCCATCAGGCACCCAAGGCGGGAACGCGGGAGCACCGGGAGAGAATGTCTTGATTTCTGATGGAGTAGAGAAACACTTACCTGGAAAAATCAGCCTTACCATCCAAGCAGGTGATATCATTAGCATTAGGTCACCCGGTGGTGGTGGGTGGGGCGCCATTCCAAAAGAATCGAGACACGAGAGCTAATTTTTATGAGCTGTGCCCTACGTTTTTCTGCAGTGTGCGATGACGCGCGAACAAGCCCTGATGGCAAACTCGACTTGCACGGGGTGTACCATGATCTGTCAGCGCCGGGCTTCCCAGCGAAGCAGGATCATCTTGTTCTCGTTCTGGTAATTGAGTGGGGTCACAAAGATCATGGTCGATTCCAGTTCAAGGCTGATCTGGAAGATTCAGAGGGTAATATTTCTCTAACAGTCGAAGGGGAAAGCGAAGTTCGAGCAGCACCCGAAGGCCATCCGCCACCGCGTAGCCAATTAGTTATGCCCATGGACGGCGTCATCTTCCCAAAGCCCGGACAATACCTTTTTCGAGTCAAGGTCAAAGGTGAGACGTTTCAAGGACCGGGTATATACCTACGTGACGTGCCCGAGGAACAGATCGCACAACCTGAAAAATGAAACTCCCTAATGGCTACCTGCGTGTCTGCCATAAGAACAGTACTGCCTTCACAATTCCAACTGCACTTGAGTGGACACAGTCTGTTTTTGCTTCGGGCGACACCCTTTATGACTGGGCAAGCCGGCATTCCACAAAAGACATCCTGGCTGGTCGTGGTCGCGTATTCATTTTTCCTGCTATAGAAAGTACGGACAGCACAACACATTGGATCGTGCGTCACTACCAGAGAGGAGGCCTTCTCGCCCCATACCTTGATGATCGGTATCTGGCAACTGGGACACCTCGGCCCTTGAAGGAGCTACGGGTAAGCAAAGAGGCACGCTCAAGAGGCATCCCTACGCCACGCATTATTGGAGGAGCTACATACAGATTTGGCCTATTCTACCGTGCAGACCTCATAACCGAATATTTGTCTGACGCAACGGATTTGGCCTCAGTTCTCTTCGGACTGAAGCAACGCAACAGGGCGCTTTGCATCACCGCGTTACACACAACAGGCAAGCTTGTGCGCCTTCTGGAAAAAGAACGAGTAGCGCATGTTGACCTGAACGCTAGCAATATCCTAGTGAATCAGCCTGGGGGCGCCTGCTCCGCATATGTTATCGACCTAGACCGCTGCCGACCTCTTTCACTAACTGCACCTGCTCCGGTCAAACTTATGCGCCGTCGATTAGAGCACTCCCTTAAGAGGCTGGGACAGAGGCATGGGCAACCTCTTGATGAAGTCTTATGGATGGCACTCCGTGATGGCTACGAGACGTGGCCATCATGAATGAAGAGCAAGATTCTTGGTGTGCGGTGACCCTAAAACCCAAACCACCCGAAAGTAGCTTTCAGAGTTAGAAAGCTGAACATAGCTAGCACTCCTAGTAGAGCTTCCCATTCTTTGTTTCGACAGTACCGCTTGAAGCGGAAACCATCCCTTCCACTACCCCCAAATGACCTATACGGTAAAACTCTTGGAACAAATGAAGGGACGCTACTCGCATATTCACGATACGCTTGTCCGAAGAGTTTAGTGAGCCGGCTATGCTCTATTGACATTGTCGTACCATATACAGCGATGAAGTAAGCTAGAAAGAGAAGTATCCATTCACTTGCTCCTCCGGCCACCGTCACACCAGTACCTATAAGAAAAGTTCCTAAGTACAGAGGATTCCTGAGATATGCATAAGGTCCCGAAGTAGTGAGCTCTTGATCCTTATCAATTGATCCAGCTGCCCAACCACGAACCAAGAGCCCCAATACTGACAAAGGGGTTCCCAAAAGCAAAAGCATATTTGTTGGATGACAATACCACAGAAACGGTAAGATTATCGCCCAGGCAGTTAGTCGACGGAGGATCCCTGTATCCCAGGCCACAATGCTATGTGGCCTTACCTATTCTCAACGTCTGACAATCGTATCCGGCTCTATAACAGCTCGATTCAATCTCCCTTCTCTTGCCGTGTTACGTGAATCAGGGTTGAGGGGTACCCCTTCCTGGATTGACCTTAAATGCAGTGTGAGCGACCCAGGGAACATAGGGATATTTGACTTCATATAGACGAGAATTCTGCGGTCATCATCTGTGAAATGGAGTTCCGCTTCCCCTCCCTGACCAAAAAGGCCATCGGTCTGAACGATAGGCTTAACCACAATCGTACTGTACCTCACACCTTCCGTTTCATACTCATCTTGGCGAAGAACCTGTATCACAACCGGATTTCCATCTTCCTTGAAGTAACGGGAAAAACTGTATGTTTTCCCTACTTCAAGGGGAAGGCGCCGTATGAAGTAAATGAAGGCGATATCATCCAGTGGCAAGGAGGATGCTAACGGTCCGGATTCATCATTATCTGTGCGATGCCAAAATCCTCGATCCGGATAAAACTCGTAATGCCGGTAGGACTCGTAGAAGGGCTCGTCAATCTCCCTTATGTAACGCCAGGTTTGGAGTGTCTGTACGTCCATCCAGGTCGTGTAACTGTCATCAACACGTAGTCCCGGAAGCCCACCTTTTATACCCATAACCGCGCGATAAGTCTGATGCCCCCGAATACTGTCCAGAGCCTCTACCGTCATATGACCTTCGCCCGCATTAAAGATGCCGACTTTTACTTGGTAAACGAGGTGTTCGCCGGGTCCCCACGGAGTCTCAGCAGCCCACTCATCCACGGGGTAGAGCACAGACAAACTATCCGTGAATGATTCCTGATCGAATAGCAGATCATCAGCTCCAATAGCCACTTGACCAAGCGCGATGATAGGAATATTGAAGGCCAAAAGGATCTGAAACACACCCTTAACAAGCAGTGAATTCATACACCCTGTGCGCTTGAATTTGGCCAAAGGTCACGTCCCCGCAGCCTCATGAGAGCCATCAGGGTGCTGAGTGGCCTAAAGCGAGATCCACGCTGCCTTAGGTCATGCCTCACTTCTGCTGGCACTTCAGCAATCCTCCTCGCATGAGGAACTAGTCTGCTAAGCAATTCTGCGTTTGCCGCCCACCCTTCAGTTCTTACTAAGGGCTCATCCTCAGGACCATCACGCAACGCTTTCTTAAGTACGATTACCCGGTAGGCTCTCAGCCCATTAAGTGGGTCAGAAACTGGAGCTCCTCGAAATACCGTCGAAAGAGGCCACCGTGACAGGCTTCTCACGATCTTTACCCCCAAAGGCATCTGATGTCCATTCATGTCAGTAACACCTGCCACGATGTCAGCACCACCCTCAAGTATTTTCACCAGGCTGATGACATCATCTGGGTTCTCAGTAAAATCCCCCTGAAGGATCACTGCACAGTCGCGTTTAGGATACGAAGCAGTCTTTACTACATGTCTAAGCAGTTTTTCCACTGATCGACCATAACCAATCCGATCCTGCGAACTTAGCAAAGTGAGTGGCAACACTCGCTGATAACGCTCTAAGACCACCTGAGTGTCATCGGTTGATGCATCGTCATGAACTAAGATCTTGTAGTCCCTACTAAACTCCCCAAGAGTGTTTCGTATCTTCCAGAGCAGGACGCCGATCGTAGGTCCTTCATTGTGGGCCGGAATACAGACGTAGATCACATTTTTTTCGATTTAGAGTCATACAAACCAAGGCCGGAGTAGAAGGTATCCCTAGAGCTACCCTCAACCCACCATCGCCTTATACAGGCACACAAAGTGCTGGTTCCTAGTAACATTAATAGGTTAGCAAGTTTAACTGTCATGCCTTGGCACACTCTTCCATCTCTTGTGGTGCCAGAAATACTGTTCAGGAGCCAACCTCACTGCTCGCTCTAGCGCTGCGCAGTGGGCTTCTGTAAGCCCTCTGATGTCAGCATCAACGTCACCACTGGATTGAAAGTCGATTCTCTCCAGCAATACAGTATAACGTTGTCTCCATCCAGGATCTCGGAGTGCTATTCCAAGAAATATTGGTGCCCCTGTGCGGATTGCGAAAAGTGCAGGAGTGCGTGTAGTCGATGCGTCTCTGCCAAAGAACGAAACTAACGTACCCCCTTTATGAGCATGCTGATCTGCGGGAATCGCTACTACTCGTCCCTTTAGTAAACTGCGTGGCACCTCTCTCACCACTTCATCCGTATAGATGAGTCCTATGCCTAACCCTTCCCGTACTCCAGCGATTGCGTCACCAATTGCCTTATTGGCCATACCCTTTGCTATAGCATCAAGTGATAACCCACGTGCAGTGAACGCCCCACCCCCAACTTCCCAGTTTCCGAGGTGTCCTGTGACAAGTATTACACCCTTACCCTCTTCGAGTGCAGTCAGAAATAATTCCAAATCCGGGACACGAGTTCTCTCGCTTAGGTCTTTAGCTGTTGCCCGACTGAGCCTCAACGTGGCAACGGCTTCCCTTCCTAAATGCGCGTAGCTAGCCCTAGCGACACAATCACGCCACGTCTTTGTCCTTTCCGGAAATGCCAGAAGAAGATGGGCATCGACTTCAGTCCGGCGCACTCTCAGAACACTCCCCGCAATCCATCCTAAGAAATACCCAATACTTAGAGCTAGTGCTTCCGGAAGAAGTATGGCGGTGCCTGAGAGGGCCCTAAATGCCAAGTGCTCTATATAATGCTTTGCCTTCTGAAGTTTCATAGGCTGGAGGAAAGTCTCGATAATTGCTCGTATGTGGAGGTTAGATCTCATCCACGAACCAAGGGCTCCCAACCAGGTCTGCTTCATTGAACTGAGAGTCATAAAGCCGCCGATAGAGGCCGGCCTTAGCCATCAAAGTTCCATGGTCACCTTGTTCTATAATTTCGCCCTTATCCATCACCAGGATCTTGTTCGCATGTAGAATCGTGGAAAGCCGATGTGCAATGACGAAGACAGTGCGCCCCAGCATTAAGTGACTCGTCGCTTCTCGGATGACGCGCTCTGCCGCAGGATCCACAGAACTCATTGCCTCATCAAGGACGAGGATGGGGCGGTTCATCAAGAGAGCTCGGGCGATCGCTATCCGCTGTCTTTCACCACCCGAGAGTTCCACTCCTCTCTCACCAACAATGGTGTCGTATCCCCTTGGCATTTCCGTGATAAATCCATGCGCATACGCAGCGGTCGCAGCGGCAACAATGTCAGAATGACTAGCTCCCGGACGACCATAGGCAATATTCGAACTCACTGTATCATGGAAGAGCACAGTATCCTGAGAAACAATCGCGAATAGGGACCTCAGGTCTTCAATTCTCAACTGCCGGATGTCCAAGCCATCAAGCATGATGCACCCGTCATCCACATCGAAGAAGCGTCCGAGGAGGTCTACGATAGTGCTCTTTCCTGCACCGCTCGGGCCCACTAAAGCGATAACGTCACCATGACTTGCCTCGAAAGATATGCCCCGCAACACAGGCTCACCTCTACGATATGTGAAAGATACATCTTCGAAGGTGATGTCAGACACAAATCCCCTAACAGGGAGAGCGCCGGGTGCATCAGAAACCTCATGGGGGATATCAAGAAAATCGAAGATGCGTTCGGCAGCTACGAGCCCTGGTTGAGCAATAGCTGGAAACTTTGCCACATTTTTTACAGGTGAATACAGCTTAACCGAGAGACCAATAAAACCGACGAATTCAGGACCAGTTACCTCCCCGGCTACAACAAGCCTGGCTCCAAACCAAAGAATGACAACCGTACCAGCTGCTGCTAGTAGTTCAGTAAGTGGCGGAGCAAGCGCACGGACGAACTCAGCACGCATGAAACGGTGAAAATACTCGCCCGTAAGAGTACTAAACCTCTCCCTTTCACGATTCTCAGAAGAGGAAGATTTCACGAGGCGGATCCCTGAGAATGTTTCTTGAATGTGAGCAGTAATGTCACCTCCAAGATCTAAGACACTGTGATCAAGTTTCCGAAGTACACCTACCAGTGGCCCCCAAAAAATCATAGCAAGGGGCACTACCACAAAAGCAGCCAAAGTTAATTTCCAAGAAATTAGGAGCATCGCTATGACTGCGACTGAGAACTCGAGACCAGCCGAAAGCACCTTAAATAATTCGGTCGTTACCAGTCTTCGAAATTGTTCGACCTCAGTGGTCAAGCGACTCACCACTTGTCCCAATCGAGTACGACTAAAAAAGGATAAATCGAGGTTCACAAGGTGACCGTAAATCTGGTTTCTAAGGTCCAGACTCACCCCCTGTTCCACCCGTGCTAGAAAGTAGGTTCGAGAAAAGTGAAAGATATTTTTTATTAGAAACACTAGGATGATGAGTGCTATGATCCTGCCAATTGCCACGAGCGGATCCCCTGCTACGTCGACCCATTGGTAAACTGTAGCCTCAAGAAGGCGGTCCATACCGGTTGCACTAGCAAACCCGGGGGCACCTGATCTCGAGAAAAGTGTCTCCACAAATGGAATGAGCAGTACGTAGACCCAGGCGTCTAAGACTGCAAACAGAAAAGCAGAGACTGCTGCCAAGACCAAGAAGGCTCCGTGTGGAGTCATGAGCGGCACAATCCGAGGAACTGGGGAATTACTCCTCGGATAATCCTCCACCCAGGTTTTCGTCATCTAGTCAACCGATAAGTGAACCATGATGCTACCGGCTTGCCATCCCGAGTTGCCGGACTGAAAAGCCACTTCGCAGACTGTTGGATAAGCCTTTGGTTAAAATCTTCGTCCACCGTAGCTGGCTCTAAGTAAGTAGAATCCGGGATTACGCCACCGCTCTCATCAATAAAGACCCTTACCTGTATTTCTTTACCGCTTATATCATGCTTGTTACTCGGTATAATCATGTCTCGGGGAGTCGCTGGGATCCAACCTGAGGTGCCCTGGTAAGCTATTCCAAAACCACCCTGGAGCCCCAGCGGCTTATCAAGGCTAGGTAATTCTCCTAACGCGGAGACTGCTTCTCTCTCGGTGATCTGAAGAAGCTCAACTTCTTGAATATCAATCTGGCTTGGGATCAGGATCGGTGAAGGTGCGACGGGGAGCTTGGGCGGGACCCAAATACTCAGAGCTCTCAACGAACCTTCGTCGACAGCGCCTTCGCTCTGTTCAGGGCCGAGGGGCATAGAGGATGAGATTGGAATAGCCGTGATCTTCCAAATGAAAAAAAGAAGGAAGTGGACGGCGACAGACATAGTGATTCCGTTACGCCAAATCCTTCTTTCCCGGCGATATCGATCCTCTATTCGTATTTCGGCTTTGTAACTCATTAAGGTTCTAGTAAAATGCCCTGGCCTGAGCCAATAGATACTACCCTGGGAACTGGCCTCTTTGTTTCCAACATCAGTCAGTACCCTGTCACTGGCCCAGTATCGTATCTAAGATCGGTCGCTACACGGAGGACTGTATAGGCCTTGGACATTTATGGAATCCCCAACGACAAAGATGCAGAATCCCCAGCCCTCTAAGCTTGCTGCGTTCTTCGAACTTACGAAGCCTGGTATCGTCTTGTATGTAGCGATCACGGCTGGTGTCGGGGCATTCGTAGGATCTCGCGGCTCACTCCAAATTTGGCTTGCATTCCATACGATATTAGGAACAGGAATCACCACAGCCGGTGCACTTGCGCTCAATCAGTACACGGAGAGAGATGCCGATCGAGTAATGATGCGGACGAAGGGACGTCCAATCCCGTCAGGGAGATTATCGGCGCGATCAGCTCTTTATTTTAGCCAAGCGCTACTTGTTTCAGGGCTAGGATATCTCGCTTTTACTGTGTCTTGGCTACCAGCAATGATTGCTGCCTTCTCGGCACTCATGTATCAGGCTGTCTACACACCGCTCAAGTCCCGTTCCTATGGAGCCACCTTAGCAGGGGGCGTGCCAGGAGCTCTGCCGACGCTCATAGGCTGGAGCGCAGCAACCGGTATGTTGGAACCCGCAGGATTTGCTCTCTTTGGAATCACGTATCTATGGCAATTGCCTCACGTACTCGCTCTCGCGTGGATCCTGCGTGAAGATTATCGACTCGTGGGTTTCAAGCTGATACCCAGAGGTGGCGGTCGAGTCATCGGGATGCACATGGTCACAGCAACCGCTGCCCTGCTACCGACAGTAGTCTCACTGAACATCCTGGGATACACCGGGGGTTGGTACCTGACAGGTGCACTCATGGCTACAACATACTTTCTTGTAGTCACGATTTTTGCAGCTCGTAATATGACCAGCGCAGCTGCCCGGAAAGTTTTCCATACGTCACTCTTGTATCATCCGATACTCTTGGGCCTAATGTTGTTTGATACCATTAGTCTTTGAATAGACCATTATCACCGCGGAGATTTCTTGATGCGTTACTTCATCGTCGCAATGCTCATCGCGGTGCTACCAGTGTCCTCGTTAGGCCAGGACTCTACACGGCCAAGGGCCCGTGACCTTGGTCTTGCCATAGGCATTTTTAATACTGGTGAGCACAATGCAATCACAGACGTGCCAGGTGTGCACGTTGGTCACACTACTGTACTTGAGGGTTCCCGTGTTCGAACCGGGGTGACCGCAATCTTACCTCACGAGGGCAATTTGTATTCGAGTCGTGTGCCCGCTGCAATCCATGTGGGTAATGGTTTTGGCAAGCTACTTGGCATGACACAGGTGAATGAACTCGGAGAGATCGAGACACCGATCCTCCTCACTTGCACTCTATGTGTCTGGAAAGCAGCAGACGCAATGGTCGAATGGTTGCTGGATCAGGACGACATGGAGAATGTGCGTTCTATCAACCCAGTTGTGGGTGAAACGAATGATGGTCGGCTAAACGATATTCGTTCGCGCCCTATAGAAGCCCATCACGTGGTTGCAGCACTTGAGTCGGCTACGAATGGCCCGGTCACAGAAGGTGCTGTTGGCGCGGGCGCGGGCACAGTCGCTTTCGGCTGGAAAGGAGGGATCGGAACAAGCAGCCGTGTACTACCTGAAAGCCTTGGCGGATACAATTTAGGTGTACTGGTCCAGTCAAACTTTGGTGGCATCTTACAGATTGGCGGTGCACCCGTCGGGGTTGAACTCGGGCAGTATTCATTCTCCGATCAAGTTTCACGAGAAGAAGCGCCTGGCCCAGAGGAAGATATCCATGAATGGGGCTCTATAATGATGGTTATAGCAACCGACGCCCCGCTATCGGATAGAAATCTAGAGAGGATTGCTCGAAGAGCAGTGATGGGGCTCTCGCGGACCGGATCGTATGCCAGTAATGGTTCAGGCGATTATGTAATCGCCTTCTCAACCGCTAATGGTGTTCGTCGGTCATCGGCTGTTGACATACATGAACTGGAGGATCTACCGAACGGGAGAATCAGCGCTCTTTTTCAAGCGACGGTCGAGGCAACTGAGGAAGCGATCTACAACTCACTGTTCAAAGCACAAACCGTCAGCAGCAATGGCCGCACAGTAGAGGCACTCCCAATCACCGAAACAGCCGAGATCCTTAGACGTTATGGAGTGATCCGGTAATGGAACCAAAAGACCGTCACTCCTGATAGGACTCGTGTGCCACTGCCGTATTAATCATTTGATCTATTTCAGCCTTGCTGTACCCGAACTCTTGAAGCACGCCCCGTGTGTGCTCTCCGAGGAGCGGGGCACCTGCTCGAGGCCCATTAGGGCCGCGCCTATCGCCTGATCCTGAGAGCTTGACCGGTATCCCAAGTGAGCGAACAGACCCTGCCGTCGTATGCTCGACATCAACAACCATACGACGAGCTTCGGTCTGCGGATGCTCAAGCATTTCACCCACTGATGCAACCGGTCCTGCTGGAACACCTGCATCTTCGAGCACAGCCAGCCAATGCTCAGAGGTATGTTCTCGGAAATGACTCCCAAGAATCTCGATCAGAGCTGTAAGGTTTGCCATCCGATCCGTATTCGTAACAAAGCGATCGTCACTGCTGAGTTCCCTCAAATCAAGAGCTTCTATCAATCGGGTCCACGTCCTTTCATTTGAAGCTCCGACATTAATCCAACTATTTTTGGTCTGGAATGCTTGGTACGGTGCTGCCATCGGGTGGGCTGAACCCAAAGGAGCCGGAGACACTCCCGTCGCTAGTGCTATCGCACTCTGCCAGTAGGTCTGCGTGATACCAGCTTCATAGAGTGAAGTGTCTACTCGCTGCCCTCGCCCAGTACGCTCCCGTTCCAAAACGGCACAGACAACTCCAAAGGAAGCAAGGATACCTGCAGTAATGTCAGTGAGGGGTGCTCCTACCTTGACTGGCTCTCGATCCGGTCCCTCGCCAGTAACACTCATGAGCCCCGAGTAGCCCTGAGCAATCAAATCGAAGCCACCCTGCGATGAAAGCGGGCCCGTGCGCCCAAAGCCTGTGACCTGGCAATAGATTAGCCGTTCGTTTAGCAGAGCCAGATCGTCATAACCTAATCCCATCCGCTCCATGGTTCCCGCTCGAAAATTTTCGATCACAACATCTGCGGAAGATACCATTTGGCGCACAACTGCCCGCCCCTCTTCTGTGCGCAGATCAAGTGCCACCCCCCTCTTTCCACGATTAAGCATCATGAATGCAGCCGACTCACCCTCAATCTCGGGAGGCGAGAAGTGCCGGGTTGTGTCACCTCCCGGTAAACGCTCCACTTTTATGACGTCCGCGCCTAGATCTCCGAGAAATAGTCCACAGATTGGGCCCGCCATGACATGTGCAAGCTCGACGACACGTAAGCCCTCAAGCGGAGTCGACATCAGTTACCACCCCTCACTACTGACCGCTGAACTTTGGAGGTCGTTTTTCAAGGAAGGCAGATCTCCCTTCCCTATAGTCATCCGTCTGGAACGCTTCCAATGCCTCATCCTGCTCGGCCTTTGTAAGTGGCTCACTATCCCGCTCCATAAGGCGCAGGATAAACCTCTTGTGCCATCGATTCACGAGAGGTGCCCCCTCAGCAATGCGGTTAGCAAGATCCCAACCCGAAGGTATAACCTCTCCATCCTCAACAATTCGGTTCACGAGGCCAATCTCCCTCGCCCGTTCTGCTCCGATAAGATCACCAGTCAAAAGGATCTCGAGCACTGGACCAGGCCCAAGCAAGGCTATCAGTGGTTCTAGCTCATCATGAGACATCGTCAAGCCAAGTCGGTTGATCGGAGCACCAAAACGACTTGACTGACCACAGATACGCACGTCGCAACATGCCGCTATCTCCATACCACCCCCAACACATAATCCTTCAATCAAGCCTAGTGTTGGGTGGCGACACTCGCGTACTGCATTCATACCCCGAGTTATCGCCTCTGAGTAACGCCTTGCATCCTCAGGTGTATCTCGTTGGGCCGCAAATGAAGATATGTCCGAGCCAGTCGAAAATGATCGGTCGCCAGCTCCGCGTATGATCACACAGCCAATATCTACATTTTTCGATAGCTCATCGAATGCATCCGCCAGGGCTGACCATCCCCCTAGGTCAAGCACATTGTGTTTCTCAGGACGATCTAGGACTACTTCGGCGACCCGTCCTTTGAGAGAAGTGCTAACCTGAGCGCTCATCGATAGAAGATTTCGACCAAGATCATAGGAATTGAAGGAACGTAGGTTACAAGCAATAGCACTGCGAGAAGGACCGCAACGAAGTAGACATTGACCTTGCTGACCTCCCAAATATCAGCCTTCGCCACCGAACATGCAGTAACTAGGACTGAAGCTACTGGAGGAGTCTGTTGTCCAATCCCAAGATTGAGGGTGACAACAAGCCCAAAGTGAACGGGATCGATGCCCGCAGCTAGGACAAGAGGCATCACGATCGGGACAACAAGTATGATGGCAGCAGCTGAGTGCAGAACAAGCCCAATCACTAGAAAGAAAGCATTGAGTAGCAGCAAAATCGCCCACCGATCCTGTGTAAGGCTCATTATGCCTTCAGCAACCCGCTGAGGTACACGGACCTCGGTTAGATAATCTCCTAATAGTGCCGAAGCAGCTACCAATAGCATTACCACAGCCGTCTGGGTACCACCTTCCAATATTGCAGCTTTGAGATGGTTCCAATCCAGTTCTCGGTACACCACGCCACCAATGACAACTGCAGCAACGACTGCTAGCCCTGCACCTTCGGTGGCAGTGACCCAACCTCCGAATATTCCACCCAATATGATCAACGGAAGGGATAGCGCCCACCCAGCCTCTTTGAAGGTTTCCCAGACACGAGAAAGCTTGAACATCTCTTCTGTTGGAAAGTTGTGCCGACGAGCTAATAGGTACGCTACAAACATCATCATCAGGCCGCCCATCACCCCGGGAAGAATCCCAGCAACAAAAAGCTCTACAACCGAGCTGCCAGACATGACGCCATATAGGATCATCGGTATCGAAGGCGGGATGATGACTGCCAAGGTTGCCGAGGATGACGTAACAGCAGCAGCGAAGGGACTCGAGTAACCTTTGTTCTTCATCGCTGGAATTAGGATCGATCCAAGGGCTGCGACATCCGCAACAGCTGAACCGCTGATCTCTGCAAAGAAAAGTGAGGCGCTGATCGACACCATTGAAAGTCCACCACGTACAAAGCCCACCATCGCAGAGGCGAATGCGACCAGCCTTCGGCTGATTCCAGATGCATTCATGATTGCGCCAGCCAAAATAAAGAGTGGAATCGCAATCAGCGGAAACGACGTTGCCCCGCTGAACATCACCAACCCCACGTTAGGTATAGATCCAACACCTCCAGGCCCTGTGATCATTGCCAGAACAGCGACCAGGCCCAAAGAGATCGCTATCGGGATGCCGATTAGAACAAAAGCGAGTAATACAGCACCTATCCCGAGGAGACTCATTGGGGGCCCTCACCGGTTAGGGATCCGGCATCTAGGGATGCTTTTGGGGGGGGAGAAATGGTGTGCTTCATGGCATCAGGGAGTGACAGCAGTTGCGCTCCGATGAAGAGCATGGCACCAATCGGAATGACCGATTGAGCGATTGCTGCTGGCACCCACGGGAGTGAGACTAGCGTTGTGCCACCGAGAACACTAAGCACCTGCATTCCCGCCCAGGTAAGTATTACGAGAAAAGTGAGAACAAGAACCTCGGCAACCAGAACCACAAAACTTCTAAAGTTCCCTGAGAGTTTGTCCACCAGAGTTGGCACTCCGATGTGGGCTCTATGTAAAGCAGCTAATGCTGCTCCATAATAGGTCAGCCAAGCAAGCAGAATCGAGGCAACTTCATCGTACCATACTAGGGATGCTCCACTCTTGCGGAACACAACCCCTACAATGACGACTAGAGCAAGCGAAACCATCAGGAAGAGCACCAGCCCTTCCAGAAGCTTTCGTAGCCCAGTTCGAGCCTTTGTTAACGTCACCAGAGCAAATTCAGTTTGACCCTGCTGCAACGGAACGCTCAACGAGACGACCTCCCCCCTCAACTGCTTGGCCAAACTCGTCGTAGATCTCTTTGCTTGCTAACAAAAATGCATCTCGATCAGGTCGTTCCACCTTAACTCCCTCCGCCTCAACTTGGGCTAGAAGTTCTTCATCAAGCCGAGCTGCTGTTTCGTGAACAAATGCTTGAACTGAGCGAGCTTCTTCTTCCAAAATCCGGCGGACGTCATCTGGTAAAGTTGTCCAATGAGAAGTTGAGACCACAACGTACCCAGGGGTATACACGTGGCCAGTGAGCGAAAGATGTTCCTGAACTTCATAGAGCTTGGATGCCCAAATCTGTGCGAGCGGGTTCTCTTGTCCATCTATCACACCAGTCTGTAGTCCTATAAACACCTCTGAAAGCGCCATTGGAGTAGGGTTGGCGCCCAAGGTTTGAAAGAGCTTTACACGCCAAATACCACGAGGTGTTCGAAGTTTAATTCCCGAAAGATCAGCGGGGCTTGCAATTGATCGAGTGTTATTCGTCACATGCCGAAAACCATTTTCCCATAGAGCGATGATCTGATAGCCCTCTTGTTCTGCAAGCGGTACTAGTTCAGGCCAAACGACCTCTTTTTCAATTTCACGCATGTGTGCACGGTCCCGCACAAGATAGGGCATCTCAAATAGGCCAAATGCATCTATCTGTGAGGACATAACAGTAGACGGCAGTGCAAAGTCTACCGTGCCAAGCTTGATCTTCTGCAGAAGCAATTCATCGCCACCCAGTTGACTCGAGCCATATACCACAACCTCGAATCCATCCAGTCGCTCATTGGCTCGACGAGCAAATTCTTCGGCAGAAAGAGCAAACAGAGACCCCGGTTCGCCGACATGACCAAACGTAAGTTCACGTGGCCCACTCGCCCTGTCCGCACAGCTACTAAGTCCCAGGACGAAAGCGGATACTGCCACCAAGAAAAACGCTCGAGTAAGCATCGGTAAGGCTAATACAATCTCACGATTCCAGTTCATCAACCTTATTCTCATTAAGCAGGAATGCCATGGCGGCCGAAACCCCCTCCCTGTTGACCGGTACCCCGGCTGAAACCAACCCCATCTCGACACCAGCAAGCGTCCCCATAAGTGACAGGGTATTGAAGTGACCAAGATGTCCAACTCTAAAGATCCGACCCTTAAGCATACCAAGACCTGTCCCCAAGGACATATCAAATCGCTCCAAAACGATCCTCCGCACCTCATCCGCATCGACTCCGTCCGGCATCATAACAGCTGTTAGTGCATTGCTGGACTCAGCAGGATCCAATGGGTAAGCCTCTAGGCCCCAAGCAGAAATCGCTGCTCGAGCAGCCCCCGCAAGTCTTGCATGGCGCTCCAATACCTCGGGCAGGCCCTCTTCACGAAGCATCAACAGTGCTTCGTCTAACCCAAAAAAGAGGTTTGTGGCCGGTGTATAGGGGAAAAAACCTTTCTCGTTAAATTCTAAATGATCCCGCCAACTCCAGTACGAGTTGGGCAATCCAGCTGATTCACTAGCAGCAAGAGCCCTCGGACTTAGTGCGACAAACGACAGGCCAGGAGGAAGCATAAGCCCCTTCTGGGAACCAGTTACCGTCACATCCACCCCCCATTCATCATGCCGGAAATCAGTCGCTCCAAGAGATGACACTGTATCAACCATAAGAAGCGCCGAACTCTTGGATTCTCTCAAAGCGTTGCCAATCGCTGCGACATCACTGGTTACTCCAGTCGATGTTTCATTATGTACCACCAAAATAGCCTTGACGTTACGCCCATCATCCGAATGGAGCGCTTCCATGACGGCATCGGCTGTCAGGCCCCGACGAGCATCCCAGGATTTGAACTGCACGCGAAGACCAAAACGCTCAGCAACCTCTGCCCACTTTTCAGCAAAAAAGCCTTGGTTGAACGCTAAGACACCATCACCGGGTGACAGCACATTGGTGATTGCTGCTTCCCATGCACCTGTTGCAGACGACGGGTAGATTAGTACAGGATGTTCGGTCCTAAAAACCAGCTTCATTTCCTCTAAGAGCCGGTGAGTTAACTCTTGGAACTCTGGACCACGATGATCAATTGTTGGCCGCGATATCGCGCGCAGCACACGCTCCGGCACATTGGTTGGTCCCGGCAGTTGTAGGAAGTGGCGTCCGCTTTGGTAGGTCACGAGCTTGTGTGGTTGGGTGCAACCCGGGTCGGGGAGCGGTAGACTCACGCCGACGAGAAGGTTCAACTTACACAGTCCTCTATCGCCCGACACCACCACCCATGGCTGTAAGCCACATCCAACCCGGAGATCCGGGGCTTGAGAAAAAGCTCCGAAACGTAGTTGAAGGACAAGTGCATTTTGATGCCTTCACACGTGGAATATTCTCCACTGATGCTTCTCACTACCAAGTCGAACCACTCGGCGTTGTCTTTCCAGCAACCGCAGAAGACATCCAAGCAGTCATGGAAGTAGCCCAGGAGGAGAACGTTCCTGTACTTCCGCGCGGTGCAGGAACCTCTCAGTGTGGCCAAACGGTAGGTCGTGCAATCGTCGTAGATGTTAGCCGCCATCTCACGCAGGTAGGTGGCGAAAATCGAGATGAGATCGAAGTCGAATCCGGGGTGGTCCTAGACCACCTGAACGCCCATTTGCAGCATGGACACCAGTGGTTTCCAGTCGATCCTTCTACTGGAAGTCGCGCTACACTAGGGGGAATGGCGGGGAACAATAGCGCAGGTGCCCGCTCTCTCCGATATGGCACGATGGCAGACAACGTCTCAGCCATCGAAGTAGTGCTACCCGACGGTCGTAAACTTTGGCTAGGGGCAGAAGAATCCGAAGACAGCTACATGCCGACTGAACTAGCATTTTTGAGAAACCTTTACGCGCATAACGCAACTGAAATCATTCAGCGCACACCAAAGACGATGCGGAATGTGGCTGGTTATAACCTCGCCAGTCTCAATCCCAATCAGGAAAATCTCGCTCAACTTCTGGTGGGTTCCGAAGGTACTCTCGCATTTTTCGTGCGTTTGCGTCTGAAGCTCAAACCACTGCTTCGCTCAAGAGTCCTCGGTATTTGCCATTTCAATGGTCTGCTCGAAGCACTAGACACTGTCCAGCATATCGTAAAGCTGAACCCAACTGCGGTTGAACTTGTAGACCAGAATGTCTTAAGCCTTGGAGCAAGGCACCCAGACTTCCGAAGTGCTATGAGTGATTTCGTGACTGGCACCCCAAAAGCGTTGCTCTTAGTCGAGTTTGCCGAAGAGCTTCCAGGAACAGAGATGGGCGGTAAGCTGAATGAACTTGAGGAACTTTTGAGTGAGCTAGGACACCCAAACAGTGTAGTGCGTGCAGAAACCGAAGCACTCCAATCAGCAGCCTGGAGTGTCAGGAAGGCAGGTCTCAATATCGTGATGTCGATGGCAGGTCCCCGGAAACCCATTTCATTTATCGAGGACTGTGCCGTGCCACTAGAACATTTGTCGAACTACGCTCGGCATGTGGATGAAATTTTTTCTAAGCATGGCGTGGAGGGCACCTGGTACGCACACGCATCGGTTGGGTGTCTGCACGTTCGTCCTGCCTTAAACCTCAGAGATTCTAGTGACGTTCGCCGCATGCGCGCGATTGCGGAAGAGACTCATGAGGTTGTGCGGCGCTACGAGGGGACACACTCAGGAGAGCACGGTGATGGCCTCCTTCGATCAGAATTCATCGAGCCTATGCTGGGTAAACAAATGCAGCAGATCTTTGGAGAAGTTAAGAAGACTTTCGACCCTAATGGTCTCATGAATCCCGGTAAGATCATCGATCCTCCCCGGATGGATGACCCTGCCTTATTCAGGTTCCATAAGGAGAGTGAAGAGAAAAAGCTGCCAGTGGTCCTCGACTGGTCTCAGGATGGGGGAGTCGTAACTGCTCTTGAACGATGTAACAACAATGGTGCATGCCTCAAATCAGATCCGGGGGTTATGTGCCCCTCATATCGTGTCACCCAAGATGAACGACACTCAACCCGTGGTCGAGCTAATGCGCTCCGACTCGCCCTTACCGGACAACTCGGTGTATCCGGCCTAGATTCACCAGAGATGGCAGAAGCAATGTCGCTGTGTATTTCTTGCAAGGGATGTAAGCGAGAATGTCCTACAGGCATCGATATGGCGGCCTTGAAATTGGAGTGGCAGTATCACCAGAACCGACGGTCGGGTGTTCCCATCCGAACGCGATTGCTAGGCGGATTGCCACAAGTAGCACCCTGGGTAACAAAAATCGGACAGTTGGTTAATATCTTCGGAAACACACCTCTCGTACGTCGCCTCCTCGGCTTTGCTCCTGCACGAAAGTTGCCCCAGTGGCACAGCTCACCCTGGAGTGACAGTGAACTCCCGCCCACACCCGCCGTTACTCGTTCGGCTGACGTCATACTTTTCGTTGATACTTTCACGAGGTGGTTTGAACCTGAGGTTCCTCGGGCAGCCAAAGCCTTGCTAGAAGCAGGCTCTTGGCAAACCCAACAGCTGCAACAACCAGGCCGTCCGCTCTGTTGCGGACGCACCTACCTAAGCGGTGGTATGCTCGACGAGGCGAAACGAGAACTCCGACGCGTCTTAGATGCATTAGCTCCGGCAGCAAGGTCCGGAGCATGGATCGTGGGACTAGAGCCGTCTTGCATCTACACATTACGGGATGAGGCACCTGCCTTACTGCCAGGAAACGATGCAGATGTGGTAGCGGAGCGTGCAGTACTTCTGGAGGAATTCCTCGATCAAGAATGGGCTCAAGGCCACACCCTTTCCTTTAAACGACTTAAAAAGAAGCGACTCAAGGTACACGGTCATTGTCACCAAAAAGCATTTGGCACTGTCAATTCCAGTGTCCGAATGCTGGAAAGGATCCCGGACCTAACCGTAGAGGAAATCCCTTCAGGATGCTGCGGCATGGCCGGAGCATTCGGCTACCAAGCCGAGCACTACGACGTGTCGATGGCAATGGCTGAGTTGGACTTACTACCAGCAGTTCGGGTCTCAGATGAAACCACAGAAATCGTAGCGAGTGGGACAAGCTGTCGCGCCCAGATCAGGGACGGGACGGGACGGGAGGCCTTCCACCCTGCCGTAGTACTCCGAAAAGCACTTACAGAAGAATGAGACTAATGCCAAACAATGGATGAGCCCGGACACAGCCGAAGCTAGATTCGTCCTGCCTAACTCAGCTTGATCACAACCGCAGTAGATACTTCAGGTAGATCCGTGAGTGCATCACGAACTTTGCTATCTACCTTGCCGTCTACTGCGATGGTAGCCATGGCTTCCCCTCCCGCAGTTAAACGAGCCTGGTGGTATTCAGCAATATTAATCGCGTGGCGCCCCAACAAGGTTCCGACCCGACCGATAACACCTGGCACATCTTGGTTCTTAAGCACAATCAGCGTGCCTTCAGGCACGATATCAACATGATAATCTCGGATTCGAACAATTCGGGGGTGTACGTCACCTAACAGAGCACCGGCAAGTCTCAGATCTTCGCCTTCAGCCTTAACGATAATCTCAACAAACTCAGAATAGTCGGTTCGTCTGGACAAATAGGCTTGTGAAATGCCGATTCCGCGCTGCCTGGCAAGATGGCTAGCACTGACAAAATTCACCTTCCGCGTTCCTATAATGTTCTTGAGCAAGCCCATCAGAACATATGATGTAAGGGACGGAAGAACTTCTTCAGGATCACCTGAATAACGCACCTCTATACCCCTGATTCCGCCTCTAGCAAGCGCACAAGCTAGAATCCCTAAGCGGCGACCAAGGTCAAAAACAGATCCAAATTCCTGCAGTTTGGCACCTCCGAAGGCTGGGGCATTAAGAGCATGAGAAAGATCCCCCTCTAGGAGTGCAGCCCTAACGGCCCCACTGATCTCGGTAGCGACCAGCTCTTGAGCCTCCAGTGTCGAGGCTCCAAGGTGCGGCGTAAGAACTACACCCGGAGCCTTACGTAAGGGGCTATCGTCTTCGAGTGGTTCATTTTGATAAACGTCAAGCGCAGCCCCTGCGATTCTCCCTTCATTTAGCGCCACCGCAAGAGCTTGTTCATCGACAACTTGCCCTCTTGAGACATTCACGATGAAGGCTCTCTTTTTCATGCGAGAGATGATTTTCTGGTCAATCATCCCTCGAGTGTCATCTGTAAGTGGGACATGTAAGGATAGAACGTCTGCACTCTCAATGACTGTTTCTAGATCAGCACGGTCCAGACCCAGTTCCTTGGCTTTTTCATCAGTGAGATACGGGTCATGAACCACAACGTGCATACCAAAAGCACGACAACGCTGCGCAACTTCCTGACCAACACGGCCAGCACCAACTAAGCCAAGAGTACGACCGCGAAGTTCTGCTCCCTTGAAGCGTCCCCGATCCCACTCTCCTCGGCGGACTGACGCATCAGCACCCGGAACCCTGCGAACCACCGAAAGCATCAGTGCAAGTGTAAGCTCCGCAGCAGATACGGTATTACCCGCAGGCGCGTTGAGTACGGCAACCCCACGTTCGGTAGCCGCATCTAGGTCAATATTATCAACACCAACCCCAGCACGTCCGATCACTTTCAGGTCCTGAGCCTGAACTAACATTTCGGAGTCAACCTTCGTAGCACTGCGGACTATCAAGCCATCAGCACTAGCCAAAGCATTGAGAAAGTCTTTTGAAGACGAATCATTGATCTCAACAAGTTCGAACTGATCATCTTCTCGTAATGGCTGCAGGCCGCTTCCGGAGATGTTGTCAGTAACGAGAATGGAAAATGTCAACGCCATCAGACGAGGATCTCGGCCAGAACAGAGAGCAATCCCTCTAATTCGTCTTCAGTGTGTTCACCCATGTGTCCGATACGAAATGTTGTTGGCTTAAGTTTCCCATATCCCCCTCCAATGACCCATCCCCGATCCTTGACAGCATCGACGATCGATGGGGCACTCACTCCGTCCGGTACCTGAATGGCTGTTACTGTCGGAGAACGATGGCCCTCCGCTGCGACCACCTTAAGCCGTATACCTGAAGAACTCATCTCCTCGACCCACGCCCAAGTGCGTTCAGCCATCTTTTGATGACGCAGCCAACGACCTTCCATTGTTTCTTCCGCCATCAAGCGGAGTTGTACCTGAAGAGCAAAGAGGGTTGAGAGTGCTGGCGTAGTAGGGGTCTGTAACTTCTCTATGTTCTCAGAATATCTAACTAGGTCAAAATAGTAGCCTCGGCCACCCACTTCCTCAGCCCGCTCAATCATCGAGCTAGATGCGACACCAAACGAAACACCAGGTGGCAGAGAGAACGCTTTCTGTCCACCAGTCAGAACGAAATCAAGTCCCCAAAGATCGGTTTGGAGTTCGGCCCCTGCTGCACCGCTCACTGAGTCGACTAAGAGAAGGGTTCCTTCATGCTGGTGTACTACCTCAGAGAGCATCTGTAAATCATTTAATACGCCAGTAGAAGTCTCGGAGTGAGCCACTGTGACAGCATCGTATTTTTTGACTGATAGGGCCGTGGAGACCTGGTCAGGATCATGTGCTTCGCCCCAAGGAATAGAAACTTCATCAACTTCGAGGGCGCACTGACGTGCAATACTTGAGAAGCGTTTACTAAATGCACCATTTACAAGTGAGAGCACCCGATTCGAAGCACCATTGCGAATCGCAGCCTCCATAAGACCAGTACCCGAGCATGGGACAATGAATACGGGACGTTCGGTCCGAAATGCGTCCTTTAGTCCGGTCTGTAACTCACCAATGAAAGCCTGCACATCTGGACCTCGGTGACCTGTCATCGGTTGCAGTTGAGCAGCGAGCACTTCAGGGCGGACTTCAACCGGACCTGGTAGGAAGAAGCGTCCGTAGGGGCGGTTCACACCCTTAGGATCAGGGTGGTTCAATTGCTTAGTTTGAGGAACATCCCGATGCGCTAGGAAGTTGAGAAAGGCGCTCTGAGTGGCGTGGAAGAAAGTAACAGTTCAGCGAATGTTTTCCATGGGCCCTGAAGGCTCCGATCAAGGTCTTCGCTATGACGGTCTATTTAATCCCTCCAGGCGTCCTTCCATTTCGAATAGTGCAAAGCTACCAACCCAGCTTGCTCTAGTACCAGCAGACCTGCTGGATCACGATACGGTTCTCGATAGAACACGTAGGATATGTTTGCCTGTATCATTAATTTTGCGCATACCACACATGGGCTCGCGGTTATAAATGCGACCTTGTCACGCATTTGCCCAGGTGCCTTAACAAGAGCGTTCATCTCAGAATGGATACAGCCACACCTACCCTGCTCAGTTGAGTCACATTTGTTCGGAAAACCTCGAGCATTACCGTTGTACCCTATCGCAACAACATTTTCCAGACCGGCATCTGTAATCACTGTCCCGACTTGTAGCCTCGCACAGGTTGAACGTTTAGCGAGCTCTTCAGCCATACGCATATAGACTTCATAGACGGGGGGCCGATTCACAATCACCTCCACCCCGCCCTCCTGCTGGCTGAGGTTCAGGGGGTGATTATTATCCTTGACTCCATCCTTGTGAATCAGCGGCATACTACCTCCTGCTTTGATTCAAGCAGCTCCATCACTTTCAGACCGAGTCGAAGACGATGCTGACCTAGGTATCTCAATTGCCCATCACCTTCGTGGTGAGCGCTGTCGGAGTCATCAGCTTGTAGATTGGCACTAAAGGTGGACGTGCCGAGCCAGTTCCGGCACCACGACCACGAAAACCCCGACCTCCACCTACAGCATCCGATGAACGAGGAATCCAAGCATCCATGGTGTTCCAATAAACGACGTTGTCCTCAGTCTCCGGCTCAAGCATGTGTGTAACTAATCGGCCAAGGTATTGAGCCGTAGGTACGATGAACGTGCCCGCTGGAAACACTTCGGTAAGTGTGAGCACCTCGCCGACTTCAACTTTAGTAGCCGCTGCATGGTTATATGCGCGTTCGTGGGTAACATCTGTAACCGTGTAAGCATCAACCTGGAGTTCTGTAGCTGATACAAGCGTCTCGACAGTAATCCCATGGCGCCTGAGCATCGCAACTGCATCAACAGCATCGCGAGGTAAGAGGTACGCCCAAGGACGAGCTCGTAGTCGCAGGGCGACCGGCTTCTTCATAAGGTCAGCTCCTGTGACCTGTATAATCTCTACCGGATCATTCGAGCCACTTCCCCTACCACCTCCTCGCACAATTTCGTAGCTAACAGGATAGTCCTCTGCAGCATACTCCATCACGACAGCGATATCACCTGTCGGCTCAGCTCCCATCTCAATCGTCTCTCGACGCGCATCATCAACCACGCTCATAAGCCGATCAGTGTGTTCTGCAGCGAACTCGACTACCGCCAGATAGCCTAAGTATCCGGCCCTTGCTCCCACTTCAAGCTCCTGTGAAGGGGCCTCAAAAAGAATTCCGACCGAATTTACAAACCCACCATAGTTTCGGCCGATCCTCGCTTGTGACCCACCAACCCGCCACTCATTCTCATCTCCGCCCGTATAGTACCAAGCCTTGTAACCTTCAGTTGCAAGCTTCGCATCGATGGCTGGAAAAATTTCCCGGTCGCACATCAGCGTGATCTCTATTGCCGGATCAAAATGGCTCGGACACTGATAGTTCAGGTTGTACGGTCGCGACCCGCCATTGTGGCCATCGACAAACATCTGCGGCCGCCACTTGCTGATAATGTTCCCTACATAGTTAGCGATCGCCGGCTGCTCAAGCTTGATGTAGTCGCGATTCAAGTCGATACCCCATGCATTACCGCGCGTACCTCTCTCTGTCGCCTCAAACCCGTCGGGATTGATTTGTGGTGCTACAATAACTGTGACCTCATCAAGCAACTCGTAAGCATCCGTGCCCGGAATGGTGAAGTCTCGCATCAAGATCATAAGTCCTTCTCGGAACGTCCGTTCCCCTCCATGCACGTTCGCGGCCAGAACTACTACAGGTCGCCCTAAAGCCCAAGCCTCCCATGGTTCGCTCACGAGAGGACGACTGAAGACAGCATAGGGGAGCTCCCGCCCTTCCCATGTCTGCCCATAGCTGCCTAGCCGCATATCCGTAGTCACGCCGCGGAGTGCTTCCAGATATTCCCACATCTCCAGATGTCGGGTATGGCGAGTGAACCCGTTTTCTTCGGCAGCCGTCCGAGGATAACCATCCGGGACAGGAGACCATTCGACCTGTGCACTGCCTGGAATAACTAGCATTCCAGCCAAAAAGCCTGTCAGCAATAGAGAAAAACCGTATCGGATGGCACCAGGTGCACAGTCACGTCTCATTCTAGACCTCATCATTATCGGGGTGAAATGGATCGTAGGTAGCGTTCTTAGAGCAGGCAAGCAAAGTACTCTCTATACTCAGCCCTTAGCCCTCTTTGCCGCCTTCTTTCTCATATTTTGATCGAGAACTGTTTTCCGGAGTCGCACGGCGTCAGGTGTTATTTCAATCAGCTCGTCGTCCTCAATGAACTCGAGCGCCACTTCCAGAGTAATCCTTCTAGGAGGCTCTAGCTTGATGCTTTCATCAGAACCGGCTGCCCTCATGTTCGTAAGTTTTTTTTCCTTTGCAACGTTTACATCGAGATCACCCGGCCTGGCATTTTCTCCAACAATCATTCCACCATAAACCTCTTCACCAGGTGACACAAAGAGAGTGCCCCGTTCTTGTAGATTCTGCAGTGCGAATCCAACTGACTTGCCAACCCGATCTGCAACAAGCACGCCGCGCCCTCGGCCCTTGAGCACTCCGGCCCATGGACCCCAAGAGTGGAATTGATGATGAAGAACACCTTCTCCGCGAGTGTCAGTGAGAAACTCTGACCGATAACCTACAAGTCCACGAGCAGGAACACGTAAGCTTAATCTGGTTGTTCCCGAGTCACCCATCGGTCGCAAATCAGTCATCTCTCCCTTCCTGGATCCCAGCTTCTCTATCACCGTGCCCACTATCTCGGAAGGCACCTCAATTAATGCCTCCTCGTAGGGCTCCTGTATTCCTCCATCAACACCCGTGCGGGTTATCACCCTAGGTCGGGAAACTTGAAACTCATACCCTTCGCGGCGCATCGTCTCGATGAGTATAGATAAGTGGAGCTCACCACGCCCACTTACGGTCAGGGTCTCTGGATGCTCCGTATCCTCGACGCGTAGGGCCACGTTGTGCTCTAGCTCTCTATAGAGTCGCTCACGAAGGTGTCGGGTTGTCACAAATTTTCCTGACAGTCCCGCAAACGGTGAGTTATTGACCGTGAAATCCATCGACAATGTAGGCTCTTCCACCGCTATCCCGAGCAAACGCTCCCGATGCTCGGGGTCACTCAATGTCTTTCCGATCTCCACACCCTCAATCCCAGTGAGTGCGACGATATCACCTGCGTTCGCCCCCTCAACTTCGATGCGTTCTAGACCACTAAACGTGTAGAGCTTAGCAACCTTAGCTTCTTCAGCCTCCTCCGCATCGTCGACCATACCAGGGCTACCAAGGTCAAGGAGGGCAACAGTCTGGCCGACACTCACCTGTCCTCTCTCTATTCGCCCGATAGCGATCCTGCCGACATAAGAAGAGTGATCAAGGGTCGAAACAAGCATCTGGAACGGACCTGTGGGATCAACCTCTGGTTCTGGAAAGTGCGATACAATTCCATCGAATAACGGCCTCAGGTCTCCCCCACTCAAGTCTGGGGTATCTCCTGCCCATCCGTCGCGCCCCACTGCGTAGAGGAATGGTGAATCAAGTTGCCGTTCTGTTGCTTCCAGATCCATAAAAAGCTCTAGTACTTCATCATGCACCTCTGCCGGACGAGCATCCCCACGATCGATCTTGTTGATCACTACCAATGAAAGGAGTTCAAGCTCAAGAGCTTTTCTCGTAACAAAACGAGTCTGCGGCATAGGTCCTTCCGCTGCATCTACAAGCAGGACAACACCATCGACCATTCTGAGAATCCGCTCTACCTCCCCCCCGAAGTCGGCATGCCCTGGCGTATCAACAATGTTGATCTTCACGTCATCCCAATACACTGCAGTGTTCTTAGCAAGAATCGTGATCCCCCGCTCGCGCTCTAGGGGGTTCGAATCCAAAACGCGTTCCTGAACCTGCTGGTTATCACGAAAGACTCCGGCTTGCCGAAACATCTGATCGACCAGAGTGGTCTTTCCGTGATCGACGTGCGCGATTATAGCAATGTTACGAATGGGCATTGTTCGGGAGGTCCCCGGCGACCGAGACGCTGAGATCAGAGCCCGTTAAGTTAATCGCTTTCCTGAAATACTTTCAGTCCGACACTTCATTGGAGTCATTTCTCTTGCGAATTACTTCTTCGGCACTATGCGCCCTAGTGGCCATCCTGGTAGCTAATCTTTCACTGCTCTCTGCTCAGGAGATTTCTCCTACGTACACCACAGAGGCCCGTGAGCTAGCGGCACATCCTCAAATTATGGAAGCGTTTGCGCTTGCTGAAGAGCTAGACCAGTGGTCTCTCGAGAGACTTATCGAACTAACAGAGATTCCAGCTCCTCCATTCTTGGAAGAAGCTAGAGGTCAGCGTTTTGCTCAGTTACTAGAACAGCTTGGTGCAGATTCCGTGTGGACTGATACAGAAGGAAATGTGATCGGGCTTCGTCGTGGGCGGAGCGGGGAGCGGACGATCGGCTTCGGTGGCCATCTAGACACCGTCTTCCCTGAGGGGACAGATGTCACAGTCCGCCAGGTTGGCGACACGCTATTCGCGCCTGGGATTGGTGATGATACTCGGGGTCTAGTTGTTGTGCTGACAGCCCTGCGAGCAATGGAGGAGGCGGGGGTTGAAACTGAGGACGATGTTCTCTTCGTTGGAGTGGTAGGAGAGGAAGGTCTCGGTGACCTCAGGGGGATGAAACACTTATTTCGTGAACCGAATGAGGCACCTGACGTTTGGATTGATGTCGACGGTGGCGGCCTTAGTCGGCTAGTCACTATGGGATTGGGCTCCGTTCGTTACCGGACAGCTTTTAATGGACCAGGAGGACATTCCTGGGGTGCTTTCGGCCTTGTAAATCCAGCACACGCGATGAGCCGAGCCGTCCGATACTTTCAAGATGTTGCAGATACGCTGACGAGGAGTGGACCCCGTACTAGCTATAACGTAGGCCGAATCGGGGGGGGGACTTCAGTGAACTCGATTCCTGCAGAAACATGGATGGAGGTCGATATGCGCTCAGAAAGTCCTGAAAGTCTAGGCCGTATCGAGCAGGTCTTCTTGGACGCGATGAGCCGTGGATTAAACGAAGAGAACCGCCTGCGTCGCAGTGGCCCTCCTCTGACACTTGAGAACGCAAAGGTTGGAGACAGGCCTTCTGGCTCTCTCGAGTCATCACTTCCACTTATCCAGCGGGCATTAGCAACAACCGCAGTCTTCGGTGTATCAGGCGAACTCGCTCGGTCATCAACAGACTCGAACGTCCCAATCGCACTAGGAGTTCCAGCAGTAACCATCGGCCGAGGTGGTGTAGGAGGTGAAGGGCACTCACCTGGGGAGTGGTGGATCAACCGAGACGGCCATCTTGCGATACAACGTGCTTTGTTGCTTGTCGTGGCTGAAGCAGGACTAGCTAATCCCATCTCCTAAGATCATCCTGGGATGCGCATACACATGGGTTGGTGCTAGGATTGAGTATGCACTACGAACAGGCCACAAGTGGTATCCGCGTGCGGGTTCAACCTCGCTTCTCTCTATCTGACTCAGACCCAGAGGATGGGGTTTACGTATTTTCCTACGAGATAGAGATGGAAAACCAAGGTGATACAACTGCCCAGCTACTCTTCCGACATTGGAAAATCCACGATTCAACCGGGGATGATACCGAAGTAGATGGAGAAGGGGTAATTGGCATGAAGCCAGTGCTTCAGCCTGGAGAATCTCATACGTACCAAAGCTTCTGTGTGCTCCGCTCTCCGGTCGGTTACATGGAAGGTTACTACACATTCGTAAGGCCTGATGGTGAACGATTCCGTGCAGAAGTGCCCCGATTCGAACTGAACGGACCAATAATCATGCCGAATGCAATCCAGACTGATGAGCCGAGCGACGATGTACAGGAGATGAACTGACTACTCATCAGTCTGTTTCAAGATCACCAAACCTTTTCTTGCACAGAGGTTACCGTTGGCAGTGCTCACCCGATGTTATTATGGTTCATTGCTTTAGCCACCTAATCCCTGTCGTATATCAGGGGGAAACTTGAACGATTCCGTCGCCATTGACGCTAAGCGCATTCTGCTTCGCTATGGAGCACCAATCGCTGTGCTGGATAAGGTATCTGACTCTCACCGTGTGGAATTTGCACGTGCGATTGCTCGGACAACCCTCGCTAGCCGGGAACCGCGGCTTAAAGAACTTCTTATAGAACACGGTTAT